>Ga0265798_10000067_pt1 | contig 218040 bp, 211 predicted proteins | sample P3T30metagenome_FD_192430 | JGI IMG/M metagenome (GOLD analysis project Ga0265798, IMG submission 192430) | Plant litter microbial communities from East Loma Ridge, Irvine, California - P3 T30 | ecosystem: Environmental > Terrestrial > Plant litter > Unclassified | place: USA: California... | reverse complement strand
TTCGAGTCCCCTAGGGGACGCCATTGCGGGAATAGCTCAGTTGGTAGAGCACGACCTTGCCAAGGTCGGGGTCGCGAGTTCGAGTCTCGTTTCCCGCTCCATATTCACGAAAACGCCGCTCAATAGAGCGGCGTTTTTGTATGCGCGTTTCAATGATGGGCCCGTGCTGGATCTTCAACCCGTCACATCAAAACACTACAGGGCGATTGCGCTCGATTGCATGAATCAAAGCTGACTGACCATACAATCATGGCGGAACGCTCCACGGTCACGGCAGCGTCGCGCTTGTTACCGCAGATTCAGTTGCGTGCCGAAAGGGCACGGATTCGTTTGCGCAACGAATGACCACGGCAGACAAGCACCAACAGTGCTCCGCCTGCTGCTGCGGCCATGTCTTGCTGGGCATCCCAGAAATCACCTTGTGCGCCGACGAACGACGAGTTTCCGCCGCCGACGTATTGCCCACCGATCCACTCCATCAGTTCGTACAACATGGAGGTCGACAGCACGAACGACCAGGCAATCAGTGAGGCCCAGGCACCTTCCAGGTGGCATTTGCGGGTGATCACCTCACGCAGCGGGATGGCCATCAGCAAACCATAAGCCAGATGTACGAAGCGGTCGTAATGGTTTCTTTGCAAGTCAAAGACACGATCAACGTTCAGCCCGGTTACATGCTCGATTGCCGCAACGTACGGGACATCGGGATAGGTGTAGTGAGTGCCAACCTGATGCAGGCAAAGGAACAACACGACCATTGCCCAGGACCAGGGCGTCCAGTAAAACCGTCTGCGGGTGAACCAGACCGCAAGGACACCAACCGCAATCAGGCTGTTTTCGATCAGCCAGGTCTTGCGGTCTGCAGGGTCCCAGCCCAGCCACAGAAACACACCCAGAAACGCGCAGTGCAGCCATGGCGTTATTGAGGCTCTGTTGTCGGTCAGCATCGTTAAGTCCTTCTCCCGTTTCTCTTGCAGGTTGCATAAACCTGATTGACGTTAGGTTGGGCATCAGCGCGAGGATTCCATGAAATTCAAGTGTTTCCTGTTACGGAATCTGTTGTACAACAGGCAAAAAAACGCCGCTTGAAAAAGCGGCGTCGGGGGGCGGAGTCAGCGTTAACTGGACGGTAGCCTTATGGCATTTGCGGCAAGTCGTTGGGGCGCAGGTCAAACACCAGCACTTCGGCATCAGCCCCTTCGCTCAGGTGGATGAGTTGTTCTTCGCGAATGCGCACTCCATCGCCTTCTTCCAGTTGTTGACCGTTGAGCACTACGCTGCCACGAGCAACGTGCACATAAGCGTAGCGGTCGGCTGCCAGTTCCAGGGTGGCGGTTTCTGCACCGTCGAACAGACCGGCGTAAACCCGGGCATCCTGGCGAACCTTGAGCGCACCGTGCTCACCTTCAGGCGAAATGATCAGTTGCAGGCGACCGCGTTTCTGCTCAGGGCTGAAGTGTTCCTGCTGGTAGTTCGGGGTCGCGCCGCTGACACTTGGTACGATCCATATCTGCAGGAAATGTACGCCTTCGGTTTGCGAATGATTGAACTCGCTGTGTGCAACGCCGCTGCCAGCGCTCATCAACTGTACGTCGCCTGGACGAATTACCGAGCCGGTGCCCAGTGTGTCCTTGTGTTCCAGCGCACCTTCCAGCACATAGGAAAAGATCTCCATGTCGCGGTGTGGGTGCTGACCAAAGCCTTTCCCGGCGATCACACGGTCATCATTGATGACCAGCAGATCCGAGAAACCCTGTTCCTGCGGATTGCGATAACTGGCGAACGAGAAGGTGTGGAAAGATTTCAACCAGCCATGGTTGGCTGCGCCACGATCAGAAGCTTTACGAAGAGTCAGCATGATATTTCTCCATCTGGTTGTCGACGCTGCACATTCAGGGATCGACTCGATGGAATGAAGGTTACTGGTTAACGCACGACGCAATAAGTAGCTGAAAGATGAATGACTGTCCTGCTCAGGTTGACAGTTGTTTCGTGAGCAATGTGGTAAGGCCCCATCCGGTGACATCTTCGTCATAATGACCCACAGACCTTCCATTTTTTGAGTGGCGCGTAATTCATGAAAACCGTGGCAATGGTGCTGTTTCCAGACTTTCTTCTGCTCGATATGGCTGGGCCCATGGAGGTTTTCTCCATTGCCAACCGCTACCTCAAGCCCGGCGAGCACTACCAGTTGTCCACCATCGGCACTGAACATGGCGCCATACGGGCTTCCAATGGCGTGCGGGTCATGGCGGACATTCATCTTGCGCAGGCGATGGGCAGCCATGACCTGTTGCTGGTGCCGGGTGGGCCAGGCGCTTATGACGAGAAACACGGCGCCTTGATGCAGTGGTTGCTGGACAGCAGGCCACGTCTGGCGTGCATTGGTTCGATCTGCACCGGGGCATTCATCCTCGGCGAAGCAGGTTTGCTCGACGGGCATCGTGTGACCACGCACTGGCATTACACGGATCGTCTGATCAAACGCTTCCCGAAAGCGGTGGTGGAGACCGATCAGATCTACATTCAGGACCGCAAGCTGCTGACGTCCGGCGGTGTCACCGCCGGTATCGACCTGGCACTTGCCGTGGTCGCGCAGGATCACGGCAAGAAAGTCGCCCAGGACGTGGCCAAAGTGCTGCTGGTGCTAATGAAGCGTCAGGGCGGGCAAGCGCAATTCAGCCCATTGACGAATTCGGTAGCAGCCCAGGAAACCGCGATTACCCGTGTACAGAACTACGTGCTGGAACGCCTGGACGAGTCGTTCAGCGTCGAGCGCATGGCCGGTCTTGCCAACATGAGCGCTAGGCATTTTGCGCGGCTGTTTACTCGGGATATACAGATGACGCCGATGGAGTTTCTCCAGAATGCTCGGGTGGATCGCGCCAGAAATCTGCTCGAAGTCAGCGACCTGCCGCTCAAGACCGTGGCGTACCGCAGTGGATTTGGCAGTGTGCGACACATGCGCTTTCTGTTCTGTGAAAAACTTGGCCTGACGCCGACCCAATACCGTGAACAATTCGCTTAGTTGCACTAAAACGCAGCGGTGTCCGTATCTGGCACCGCAATGACTGTGTTGCTCCCCCTTGAAAACTTGTACCACGCTCATTGCCTGCCAAGATGAAAGGAGACTATTCACCGGGGTGATGCAATGGACTGCGAGCCACTTATTGGCCTGCCAACAGCCGCCACTACATGCGTAAACGCCGAGCCTGATTCGGTGCTGCAGTTTGGGCCGTACAGCTTTCATGCGCGCCAGCGCCTTGTGATGCGCGGCCTCGAACCGGTGCGCATGGGAGGGCGGGCGCTGGACATTCTGCAGGTGCTGATCGAGCATGCGGGCGCGGTAGTGGGCAAGCACGTCCTGATCGCGCTGGTCTGGCCCAACACCTTCGTCGAGGAAATCAATCTGCGAGTCCACATCGCGGCGCTGCGCAGAGCGTTGGGAGACGGATGCGACGGTCAGCACTATATAGAAACAGTGCCACAGGAAGGCTATCGGTTTACAGCGCAGGTGGAGCGCGCCCGCGACGTGCAGATTGCCGAACCCAAGAGCGTCGCCAATAACCTGCCTGCGCGCTTGACGCCGGTAGTGGGGCGTGACGAGGTGGTGTGCAAGCTGAGCAGGCAACTTCCGGCGCGGCGCTTCATGACCATCACCGGACCAGGCGGTATTGGCAAGTCCACGGTCGCCTGTCGTGTGGGCGAATCGTTACTGGCGTATTACCGTGATGGTGTCTGGCTGATTGACTGCTCGGTCGTGAACAGTGAGGCGGCCCTGATCGAATTTCTTGCGCAGACACTCAAGCGGGATGGACGGCAGTCATTGACTGCTCTGTTCGATGAACTCGGGAAAGGCCGTTGTCTGCTGATTTTTGACAATTGCGAGCACCTTGCCGACAGCTGTCGCCGCTGGGCCGAAGCATTGCTGGGCTGTGGAGGAAACCTGTCGATTCTGATGACCAGCCGCCAACCTCTGGGGGCCAAGGGCGAGTCATTTTATCGCTTGTCGGCGTTGGCCGTTCCACCCGTGTCCGCGCTGGGCAGCGTCAGTCAGGCAATGGGTTATCCCTCCGTGCAACTGTTCGTCAGTCGGGCTCAGGCGCGCCAACACGAGTTTTCATTGCGTGACCCCGATATAAAAATGGTTCGCGACATCTGCCGCAGGCTGGACGGTCTGCCCTTGGCCATTGAGCTTGCCGCTGCCCAGATTGATACGTTCACGTTGTCCGGTCTGCAGGCCCAACTGAAGAACTGCTTTCAGCTGTTGAGCTGGAAGCGCCGTACGGCCGTTGCTCGTCATCAATCGCTCAAGGCGTCGCTGGACTGGAGCTACCAGTGCCTGCCTGAACATGCGCAGACCGTATTGCAGCGCCTGGCGGTTTTCGAGTCGCCGTTCACCTGTGAGGCGGCGGTGGATGTGATCGGCTGCGACGGTCTGGACGCGCGGTCCGTGCGGGACTGTGTGGCACAACTGGCGCGGCATTCGCTGCTGTTTACGGTCCAGAGTGACGGTGGGCTGCGTTATCGATTCGCTCATGCCACTCGGCTGTATGCGCTGCAAAAGCTTGAGCAGCACGGCGACCTTCAGAGGTTTCGCGCGCGGCACGCCCGTCATCTCGACCTGATGCGTTGGGTGGCTGCAGGCCAGTCAGCCCAATTGGTGGAGTAAACGCCTGGCCGCGACCAGATCCGGAAGCCCGGCGCCTTCAACAAAGCGTGCGAGTACAGGCGCCAGCAAGTCTTTGGCCTGAGAGGCTCGGCCCTGGGTTTGCCACAAGCGCGCCAGGGTTGTCGCGCTGCGCAGTTCCCACGCCAGCGCCTGCTGGTTTTGCGCCACAGCGATGGCTTTGAGCAACAGCGCCTCAGCCTGCTGATCGTCCTGCTCGGCCATCAGGGTTTCGGCCCGACTGCGCAGAATCTCTGCGGTGCACCAGCCTGCTGCACCGTTATGGGCGCGTTCGAGCATGGCGTCATCCACCGCAGATGGGCGCAAAGTGATCATGATGTCGTTGATCAGCCCTGTGCCGTCCTCGCAGCTCACAGCAGTTGGCGACTCTGTCAGCAGTTGGCCATAGCGCTGCGCCCATGCGTTAAACAGCAGCACCGAATGCTTCAGCGTCTGCTCGTGCAGCAGTGTCACGTATTCGCCTGCCAGCCGCGTGTCACCGCTGTAGAGAGCGATGGGGCAGGCGGCAACGGCGAGACTGTAGCAGATCGATGCGCCATGGTTGATCTGTCGGGCAACGTCCAGTGCCTGACGGGCGGTCTGCAATGCCTGTTCGGGCAGGCCCTGCAGCCACAGGATGCGGGCCAGAACCGTCAGCGACGCGACGCTCAGGTCGTACTGAATCCCGAACCCGTGGGTAAACCGATTGAGGTGCCCGCTGTGTGCCATGCGCTGGATGACCTGATCGGCATCGCGCCGGGCCTGACCTTGATCGCCGGTGTAATGCAGCGCCAGAACACGCAGCCGATGGGCACTCAGGCATAGTGTTTCGCTGGCGTTGAGCCCCAATCGATTGAAGTGCTGGCTCTGTTCGAGCGCGAGCTGGTAATTGCCGCCACACAGGTTGACGGCCATCTGTCCTGAAATGGCTTGCAACTGGCCACCCAGCTCACCGGATTGTTCAGCCAGCAATTGCGCCGTGGTGAAGGCCTCCACGGTGTGCGGCGTGGGGCCCTGTGTGTGGTAGGAAAAGCTGCCTTGTGCCAGCTTCAGGTTCATTTTCAGGTCAAGGCAGGGCAGGGGATTGGCGTTCAGCAAGGCCAGGGCGCTGCGCACATAGTTGCCATGTTCGGTGAGCAGCGAAAGCTCCTGCCAGAGCGGTGCCGATTGAGCGACCAGACGAATCGCAAGTGTGTGAGGGTGAAGAGCGTTCAGCCCCCAGGCGAGTGTCGCGCGAATGTCCTCGAGGTTTCGGCTGTAACGGTCGATCCAGACCTCGGTCGGCGTGCGCTCCCAGTCCTGTCGCGCCTGTTCCATGATCGCCAGGCAGCGCCTGGCGTGGCGCTCTTGTGTTTCCAGCAGTTCGTGGTGATGGCTCAGCTTGTTCAGGGCATAACGGCGTGTGGTATCAAGCAGGTGATAGCAGACGTCCTCGTCTCCCGTTTCGACGTTCAGCAGAGATTTGGCCACCAGTTGGATAAGCGCACTGAAGACCTGCGCTTCCGGTACCTGTCTGTCGGTGATAACCGCGCTCGCTGATTCCAGCGTGAACCGGCCCTTGAAAATGCCCAGCCTTCGCAGGCAGGTCTGCTCGCAAGGGCTCAACAGGTTCACGCTCCAGTCCAGCGTGGCGTGCAAGGTCTGATGACGGTCGCTAGCTGCGCCGGCGTCAGTTGTCCGCTGGCTGTGGCTGTGCTGGACATGCTCCAGCACCGCGTCCAGTGGCAGGTGCCCCACCTGCGCAGCCGCCAGCTCGATGGCCAGCGGTATGCCGTCCAGGCGCTGACACAGCTCGATGACCTGAGGCAGGTTTTCATCAGTCAGCTCAAAGTGTTCCTGGCTGGTCATGGCGCGTTCGACGAACAATTGCAGCGCGGCGTAGTGCAAGGCCGCGATGCGGTCCGTTTCGTCAGCAGGCGGGCAGTCCAGTGACTCGACACGTTGTATGTACTCACCTTCAGCGCGCAGGCTTTCGCGGCTGGTGGTCAGAATATGCAGGCGTGGGGCGCTGCGCAGCAGGCTTTCGCTGAGCATGGCGATAGCGTCCAGCAGGTGCTCGCAGTTATCGAATACCAGCAGCATCTGGCGGTCGCGCAAAAATGCAGTCAGGTATTTTTCATCATGCAGCGGCAGGTCCAGCATTGAGGTCAAGTGCGGGACAATCACCGCTGGATCGGTCAGGGGTGCGAGGTCCAGCAGACGAATGCCGTCGCGATACCGATCGATCAGTTGTTCGGCAACTCTCAGCGCCACGGTGGTCTTGCCGATGCCACCAGGGCCGACCAGTGAAATGAATCGGTGTTGCTCCAACTGGATGATGACGCGGTCGGCCAGCGCTTCGCGGCCCAGCATGCGCGCGCGGCGCATGGGTAGATTGTGGCGGGCCGAACTGGTCATCGGGGCATCCGGCGAGTTGTCGCTGTTTTCCAGCGTAAAGGGTGCGACAAAGCTGTAACCACGCTGCGCGACGGTGACGATGTAACGTTGCCCGGACTGGCCATCACCGAGTGCCTTGCGCAATGCTGCCATGTGCACCCGCAGGCTGCCGTCTTCGACCACGCTGGTCGGCCAGACGCGGGTCATCAGCTGTTGTTTGCTGACGACTTCGCCTGCCTGTTCCAGCAGGATGAGCAGGATGTCCATGGCCAGCCTACCCAGACGCAGCGGACGATCAGCCTCAAGCACAACGCGCTGTTGCGGGAAGATGCGGTAGGGGCCAAAACGCATGGCCTGCTCGGTGAAAACGGTCAACGTTGGAGCTCCTGTCGCGGCGGCGGTGATGAGGTGTGCCAGGACGGCAGTCTGCAGACTAGCCTGTTTCGGGCAACCGGGCGCCGACACGTTCATCGCTTCACAACGCAGCCAGCGCCTCGCCATGGCCGGCGTTTCGGGCGTGTCCTCGCCATGTGAAGGGATTGACGCCCTCGGCACGCGAGAAGATATGCGAAAAATGCGATTGATCACAGAACCCGCACTCCTGACTGATTTGCGTCAGGCTCATGGCGGTGTGCTGAATAAGGCATTTGGCGCGGATCAGGCGTTGGGCACGGATCCATTCCTGGGGCGACAGCCCGGTGCTGCGTTTGAACGCTCGCGAAAAGTAGCTCCGTGACAGCGCGCATGCCTTGGCAAGTTCTGCCACCTCGATGTTCTCGCTCAGATTATCGAGGATCAGTTGCTTGGCCATGCGCTCACGGCAGGGTGACAGGCCGCCGCTGTTGTCGCTGGGTTTATCGACTTTCTGCGCGCTGGCGCAGGAAGTGCAGGGGTACCGTGAAAAGTGAGTCATGGCAAATGTCCGTGGTGAATGGGATCTTTCCATGGGCAAAAGTTTGCGCAGAGGCGGCCATTCTTGAATCAGGGCGCGCAATTGACGAGTTAATCGTTGTTAATTTCGTGCCCCAACGATGATGGCCAAGGGCTTGCTGCGGCGCTCTGTTCCGGGCCATCCAGCGTGGCCGTCGCCGTGCCTAGCGGGTTTTCAGCCAACTGAGAAAGCCACCTTTCCTGGGCAGGGCCGGACGCGCCAGCAGCGTCGAGTGAGCGTTTTTCTGGCGGATCGCCTGGAGCTTGTGCAGGGCCGTATTGACCTGGCTGGACTGCGCCATGCAATGGCTGGCCACGTTGCGGTCAATGCAATAAACGATGCTGGAGGTCAGTGCGGTGAAACAGGCTTCTGACGGCGTATCGTCGAGGATGCCCTGTTCGCCCATGACTTCGCTCGGCCCCATGCGTCCGGCTTCGATACGTTGTTCACCGTCAGGCACGGTCACGCTGATAACCCCGGTCGCAATCACGAACAGGCAATCAGGCACCTCGTTCAGGTCCATCACCACTTGCCCGGCAGCGTACTGCTGAGCCGTCATGTTCTGCGCCAGTTCGTCACGCTCCTGTGAACTCAGCGAGCTGAACACCTTCACTTCATCGAGCAGGGCTCGTGCCCGTGACGTCGGCTCACTGGCCGTGTCGGGTTGCCGGACCACGCCTGCTGCTTCCAGATGACGGTGGGCCAGATCAAACAGTTGATTGCGGACTTCGGCTTTTTTGCTCAGGTCAGCGATGAAGCCGCTGGCCACATATTCGGACATGCTTTCACCCGAGGCATGCAGCACCGCCTTCGGAGCCGGGCTCAGCAACAGACTGCTGCTGCCTTGAAGTGTGCGCTCCAGGGCATCGAGCACCCGGCGCGGACGAATATGCGTGGGCACTTGGATGCTGATCGACACGCCATGCATATGGGTCGGGCGGCTGAGGTTGACGATCTTGGCTTTGGCCGCCACCGAGTTGGGCACCACCGCCGTGCTGCCTGCGGATGTCAAAAGGTGCGTGGCCCGCCAATCGATGTCTATCACCTTGCCTTCGATGCCGTCGATCGAGACCCAGTCGTCGACTTGATAGGGCTTGGTGGTGTTGAGGACAATTCCAGAAAATACATCGCTCAAGGTGCTCTGCAAGGCCAGGCCGACGATGATTGCGACGGCGCCAGATGTGGCCAGCAGACCTTTTACAGGCAGGTCCAGCACGTACCCGGCGGCAGCGACCACGCTGATCAGAAACACCAGCGCACCGATCACGTCCTGGAGCAGCCGACCGCTGTGGCCGATGCGATGCATCAGGGCCAGGCCAATAAGCACCGTCAGTACGCGGGCGGCGTATACCCACCACAGAATCGCCAATGCGGTAGCCGCCAGTTGCATGACGCTGTCGTCCGGCCAGGACGGTGCGAGCAGCGGACTGATGCCAGCGTTGATAATGAGCGTGCTGAATGCGAGAAACAGCGCCAGACGAATCGCGACCCTTACCACCCGCAACTGCACTGGCGCCAAGTGCCAGACCAGCACATCGACCAACAACAACAGGGCGCTCCATACCAGCGGGTGGTTTGCTAACAGGGACATGGGAAAACTCCGGACGGCATATGAAAGAACCTGCCGTCAGGCAGGTTCGTGTGCGGGTGATACCACCTTAGTTCAGATGAGCCTTCAGCTCGCCCGCTGCCTGACGCATTGCTGCGCGTACCTCAGGGATCTGATTCAGCGGGTTGAGCAGCCCGAAGTCATGGATCATCCCGTTGTAGCGCACCGCCGTGACCGGCACCCCGGCCGCGTCCAGCTTGCGGGCATAACCTTCGCCTTCGTCACGCAGCACGTCGAACTCGGCGGTCTGCACCAGTGCGGCAGGCAGACCGCGCAGTTGTTCGGTGGTGGCCCGCAGCGGCGAAGCATGAATCTGCGCCCGTTGGGTGGCGTCGGTGGTGTAGTTGTCCCAGAACCACTGCATCATGTTTTTGGTCAGGAAATGGCCCTCGGCGAACTGCTGATAAGACCCGTCCTCGAACGCCGCATCGGTCACCGGCCACAGCAGCAACTGGAAGCGCAGGGCCGGGGTTTTCTGCTCCTTGGCCATCAATGCAACCACTGCCGCCATGTTACCGCCGACGCTGTTACCGGCCACCGCCAGGCGTTTGCCATCCACGCCGATCTGCTTGCCGTGCTCGGCGACCCAGCGCGTTGCGGCATAGGCCTGATTGATGGCGGTCGGGTACTGCGCTTCTGGCGACGGGGTGTAATCGACGTATACAGCCACCGCTCCCGAGCCCACCACCAGGTCACGGATCAGGCGCTGGTGAGTCGGGAAATCGCCCAGCACCCAGCCACCACCGTGGAAGAACATGAAGACTGGCAATTCGCCTTTGACATTGGCCGGGCGGACGATTTTGAGCATGACTGTCTGACCGTTGACCTCAATCGTGCGCTCGGCGATCTCAACACCTGACAGGTCAACCTTGACCGAGGCCTGAGCGCCGGTCAGCACGGCGCGTGCATCCTTGGGGCTCAGTTGTTCCAGCGGTTTACCGCCGCCTGCGGCCAGTGCCTCCAGGAACGCTTGAGTGTTGTGCTCGACGCCTGGGCTGCCAGCAGCAAATGCGTTGCCGATGGAAAGTGCGAGCAGGCTGCCGGTTAATGCTTTTTGAAGGGTGTTCATGGGTAAATCCTTTTAAAAATAATGGGTTAGTAGTTTTGTGCGGTCTGGCGATGAAGCCGTTGCTGCACCATGGACACAGATTAATAGGGTGCTGAAATATGAAAAAGCGGCTATAACGCGTTTAACTGTCAACCAGGTCGTGACAATGAACCCTTTTGAAGACATGCGTATTTTTTGCCAGGTGATGGAATCGGGCAGCTTCACATCGGCCTCCGACAAGCTGGGCCTGTCCAAACAGTTCGTCAGCCGTCGTTTGATGCAATTGGAGGAGCGGCTGGGCGTGCGCCTGCTCAACCGTTCTACACGCCGCCTGGACGTCACCCCGTTGGGCCAGAGCTATTACGAGTCAGCCTTGCGTCTGTTGGCCGAGGTCGAGCAGGTAGAGCAGGGCATCACGGGCCAGAACAGCGAGCCGCGCGGCACCTTGCGCCTCAGCGCGCCGCTGTCATTTGCCGTCGCGCACCTGGGCTGTCTGCTGCCGCTGTTTCTGCAGCGCTATCGGGATGTGGCGGTGGAAGTGGACCTGAGCGACCGCCCGGTGGATCTGCTCAGTGAAGGCTACGACCTGGTGCTGCGCATCGGTGTGCTTGAAGACTCCAGCCTGATCGCGCGCCGCATCGCCACCATCGACCGCGTCTACTGCGCCAGCCCGGCTTATCTCGCCGAGCGCGGCACGCCCGACAAGCCGGACGATCTGCATGGGCATGACTGCCTGCCGTATGGCCACAGCCGTCAGGTGCAGTGGCGTTTTCAAGGTTCGGGCAAACCCTCGAGCCTCAACGTCAGTGGCCGGATGCGGGTCAACAACGGCGAGTTGCTGCGTGATGCGGCGGTGGCAGGGCTGGGAGTGACTTATTTACCAACGTTTATCGTTGGCGCGGCGTTGCGCGATGGGAGTCTGGTCCGGGTGCTGGACGATGTGCGCCCCGAGCCGCTGACACTTTCGGCCGTCTACCCGCAACACCGCCAGGCTTCGCGGCCGGTGCAGGCGTTTATCGAATTCCTGCGTGAGCGGCTGGACGCAAGTGGTGAGCTGGATGATCGGCGCGGCTGATGCTGGGTGTTCAAAGTTTTAGCTGACTAATTTGCATATTAGGCTAGAACAAAAATGAATTTAGGTAATTTAAAACTGGGTGTTAGGGTCATGCCGAAGGAATTTTCGATCATGACTTTGCTGGAGAAACGCCCGTGCCTACATCCCTTGTCCGCTGGAAAACAGGTCTGTTGACCGGGCTCGCGCTTGCATTGGCGATGCCCTGGTCGGCTCAGGCTGCCGAGCTGATTGTCGGTGATCAGAGCTACAGCGCCCGCACCGTGATGGAAGCCGCAGGCGTGCTCAAGGACCTGCCCTATGAACTGGAATGGAAGCAGTTCACGGCGGGTTCTCCTGTTGCCGAAGCCTTGAACGTGGGCAGCCTTGATGTCGGTTTGCTGGGGGACTCGCCAGCATTGTTCATGGGCGCGTTGGGTGCACCGATCAAGGTGATTGGCGTGTCGCGGCAGAGCCTTGAGGGCGTGGCGATTGTCGTGCGCAAGGACTCCTCGATCAGAACCGTTGCAGACCTGGCGGGCAAGAAAGTCGCGATCTGGAAAGGCTCGTTCAGTCAGCAACTGATGCTAACCGCCCTCGACAAGGCCGGAGTGCCACGCGATGCCGTGGACTATCGCTACTTGAGCGCACTCGACTCCTCACACGCGCTGGATGGTGGGTCTGTGGATGCGATTGCGACCTGGGAGCCTTACGTCACGCAACAGGAGCGCCAGGGCGCACGCATCATCACCACGGCGCAAGGGCTTATTCCGGCGCAAAGTTTTATCGTCGCCAACGACAAGGCGATCAACCACAAACGGGCGCAAATCAGTGATTTCCTGCAGCGGCTGCAAGCCGCCCGAGCCTGGTCGGTCAGCGACCCGCAACACAACGAGATTTACGCCAATGCCTGGGCTGCGCTGACCAAGGCCGACGCCGAGGTCGCCAGCCGCTGGTTCTCCCGCGCGCACGTGGTCGTGGTGCCCATCACGCCGGATGTTGTAGCGGGCGCTCAACAGACCATCGATTTTTTCAACAACGCAGGGCTGACCAAACGCTATCCTGCTGCCAGTGTGTTCGACGAATCTTTCAATGCCGCACTGCAAGGCCAGACTCAGGTTTCTCGTTGAGCGAGCGGCTTTGGGCGCGAGACGTTGTCTTGCTCGCGTAGAAGCCCTGTCAGGCATCGTGGACTCACCGAAGAAAACAGCTTGATCAGGAACCCTCACCATGAGTTTCACTTCGCTGCACTGGGGCACGTACCAACCGCATGTGGTGGACGGCGAGCTGGAGGCTTTGCAGCCTGCACCATGGGACAAGGATCCTTCGCCAATAGGCGAATCGGTTGCCGCCGCCATTACCTCGCCCACGCGCATCATGCGACCCGCCGTACGCCTCAGCTTTCTTGAGCAAACCGATGCGCATCCCGAGTGGCGAGGGCAGGAACCGTTTGTTGAAGTCTCCTGGGAAGTGGCGCTCGATCTGGTAGCCAGCGAGCTGACCCGCGTCAGACAGGTGCACGGTAATCAGGCGATCTTCGGCGGCAGTTACGGCTGGGGCAGTGCAGGGCGCTTTCACCATGCACAAAGCCAGCTGCACCGCTTCCTCAACTGCATCGGCGGTTACGTGTCCAGCACCGACAGCTACAGCCTGGGCGCGGGGCGGGTGTTGATGCCGCATATTGTCGGCAACATGGACTGGCTGCTGGCGGCACACACTTCCTGGAAAAACCTCGCTGAGCATTGCGAACTGTTCATCGCGTTCGGTGGCCTGCCCGCCAAGAATGCCCAGACCAGCCCCGGCGGTGCGAGCGATCATCTGCTCGCCGATGCACTGACGCAAATGTCCGAGGCCGGTGTGCAGTTCGTCAATGTCAGTCCGTTGCGTGATGACCTGACAGGTCCGGTGCATAACGAATGGCTCGCGGTGCGTCCAGGCAGCGACACCGCGCTGATGCTGGCGCTGGCCTACGTGCTGATCACCGAAGGCTTGCATGATGACGCGTTCGTGCAGCGCTACACCGTTGGCTATGAGCGCTTTCGCGATTACCTGCTGGGCCATGTCGATGGTCAACCCAAGGACCCGGCATGGGCCGAAGCGTTGACTGATATTCCCGCGTCGCAGATCGTCGAGCTGGCGCGCCGCATGGCCAGCAAACGCACCCTGATCAACGTCGCCTATTCATTGCAACGTTCGGTGCATGGCGAACAGCCGTTCTGGATGACCGTGACGCTGGCCGCCTTGCTCGGCCAGATCGGCTTGCCCGGCGGTGGCTTCGGTCTGGGTTACGGCTGCATGAACAACACTGGCAGCGGACGCAAGGCGTTCTCGGGGCCACGGTTTGCCCAAGGCAGCAACCCGATCAAGGCGTTCATTCCGGTGGCGCGGGTCACCGATATGCTGCTGCATCCCGGCACGCCGTTCGACTATAACGGCCAACAGCACCGCTACCCGGATATCAGGCTGGTGTACTGGGCGGGCGGCAATATCTTTCACCACCACCAGGACCTCAATCGGCTGCTGGAGGCCTGGCAGCGACCCGAGACCATCGTCGTTCACGAACAGTTCTGGACCGCTCAGGCCAAATATGCCGACATCGTGTTGCCCGCAACCACGGCGCTGGAGCGCAACGACATCGGCAGCTCGGCGTCTGATCGCTTCATGGTCGCCATGCAGCAGGCCATTGAGCCGGTGGGCGGGGCGCGCGACGATTATGCGATTCTGACCGAGCTGGCCGAGCGTCTGGGTGTGGCTCAGGCGTTCACCGAAGGTCGCGACGCCGACGCCTGGCTGCGTTTTATCTACGATGAATCTCGCGGACGGGCCGAGACATTTGGCATCACGCTGCCGGACTACGAGCAGTTCTGGCGCGATGGGCTACTGGAAATCGATTACCCCGACACGGACGTGGTGTTGCTCCAGTCCTTTCGTGACAATCCGGACAAGCATCCGCTGCCGACACCATCAGGCCGCATTGAAATCTTCTCCGAGCGCATCGCCGGTTTCGGCTATGCCGACTGCCCGGGTCACCCGGTTTGGCTCGACAAATCCGCGCCAACCCATCCCTTGCAACTGCTCTCCAATCAGCCGAAAACCCGCCTGCACAGCCAGTATGACCATGGCAGTTACAGTCGGGCGTCGAAGATTCAGCAGCGCGAGCCGTTGACCCTCAACCCGATTGACGCAGCGGCACGGGGTATCATCGACGGCGACGTGGTCAAGGTGTTCAACGAGCGCGGGGCGTTTCTGGCGGGGGTGATTGTGTCCGACGCCATTCGGCCCGGTGTAGTGCAGATCGCAACGGGTGCCTGGTTCGATCCGCTGGTCCACGGCGAACGCGGCAGCCTGGAAAAGCACGGCAACCCCAACGTCATCACTCAGGACATCGGTGCTTCCAGCCTGTCGCAGGGCTGCTCTGCACAGACAGCGTCAGTGGACATCGTGAAGTGGGATCAGGCGTTGCCAGCGGTGACGGCGTTCGAGCCGCCACCGATGATCTGATGGCTCAAGCAGCAGGCGTGCGGCCAGCGAAGGCCGCTTTGCCCACACCGATCAGAACTGCATCGTTTTGCGGGGTATGAACCCTCCCGCACACCACGTTGCGGTAATGGCGCTGCAAGGGATTACTGCGGGACAGCCCCGGATTACCCGACGCTTCAATCGCCAGCTCCACGGCACGTATCGCGTTGTTGGTCACCAGGTATTTGATCTGCGCAGCGTGTGCGGCAGGCGTCAGGCCGTGCGTGGCTGACTGCAGCAATGTGCGGTTTGCAAACAGCAATGTATCGATCTGCCCGACGACTTCCTGGAAGCGCGGCAGGGTCGAAAGCGCGGCACCGAGATTGGACGGCTTGCGCTGTTCCAGCCAGTGCACCAGCCAGTCACGGGCGGACTGAGCGATGCCGTCGTACACCGATGACAACAGGACTGACATCCAGAGCAGGCCGCTGGCATCCAGATCGGACTGCGGTGCGCTCCATGGGCTGACACTGACCGCCTGGTCGAGCGGCACCAGCACGTCGTCGAAGCGGATTTCGTGGCTGTTGGTGGCGCGCATGCCCAAGTGGTCCCAGTCCTCGATGATGCGAATACCCGGCGTGTCCTTGTGCACCAGCCACGTACCAACCAGCGGGTCGTCATCATCACTGCGCGCCCACACGGCCAACCAGGTCAGGCCGTGACTGCCGGTGGAATAAATCTTGGTGCCGCTGATGCGCCAACCTTCGGTGGTGCGGCGCGCGACGGTGCCGGGCAAACCGCCACGTGCGGGGGTGCCCAGGTCCGGTTCGACGCGCAGGGCGTTGATCAACGCACCGTCGCGGACCGCCTCTTCGGCAACTCGCACGCGCAGGTCGCGAGGCCAGTTTGTGTTGTCTTGCAGGCGTACATGCTGCAGGTACTGCATCACCAGAATCAGTGCGGTCGAGGGCTCACCGCGTGCCACCGCGCTGATCACTTGTTGTGCCTGCGCCAGCTCGGCGCCGCCGCCGCCCAGTTCGGTCGGCACTGTCAGGCCCAGCAGGCCGTGACTGTGCAGCAGGCGGAAATTGGCATGCGGAAAGTCTGCGCTGGCGTCGTAATGCTCGGCGGTTTCGGCCAGGGTTGCGGTCAGCCCCTGCAAGCGTTTGGCAAACTCGTGTGCCGACTCTGGCAGGTCATGCGGTTGGCTAAGCAATGAACGTGTCATGCGGGGTCCTTTTCGCAACGTGCAGCAACAGTCGCAGGTGACTGAATGGGCGGATCACTGCGCGGCAGCCTGGGCCACCTGCGCCCGTGACGCGTTGAAGCTTTCATCGAAGCCAGTGGACACATCGATGGGCTTGTTGATGATGCCTTCGGCCAGGTAGGTGTCTGCGGTGGCTTGCAAGCCCTTGATGATTGCATCGTCAATCGGCGTGCGCTGCATTTTGGTGGCCTTGGCGACTGCCAGGTGCACCTCCAGCGGCAATCCGGTGACCTTCGCCTGCGCCGCCGCATATTCCTCGGGATGAGCGTTGGTCCAGTTGAAAGCGCGTTCGACCCGCGCGACGAAGTCGTCCAGTTGTGCACGCTTGCCGTCGATCGCCTTGCGCGTTGCCGCCAGATACAGGTGATTGCTCAGCAGCTCGCTGCCGCTGACCAGCACACGCGCATTGCTTTGGGTAATGGAAATCGTGGTGTACGGGTCCCAGGTCGCCCAGGCATCCGCGTCGCCGCTGTCCAGCAGAAGGCGTGACTCGCTTGGCAGCAGGTTGATGAACGTTACGTCACTGGTCTTGAGCCCGGCCTCATGCAGCGCACGAATTGCCAGATAGTGGCCGATGGAGCCACGTCCGGTGACGATGCGCTTGCCCTTGAGGTCGGCCACGGTCTTGATCGGCGAGTCTTTCGCGACCAGCACAGCGGTGGTGAAACGTCCTTGCGCGTGAGTGATGCTGACCACTTTCAGCGGTGCGCCAGCACCGAGTGCGAACACGTACGGCGCATCGCCCAAGGCGCCTATGTCCACGGCACCAGCGTTCAGCGCCTCGCCCAGCGGAGCAGCTGACGGGAACTCGGAAAACTGGATCTCGTAGGGCACATTCTTGAGCTCGCCGGAAACCTGCAACAGCACCTTGAGCAGTGATTTTTGATTGGCGACCAGCAATGGCGCCTGCTCGGCGGCCAGCGCCTGTTGGCCCGCCAACAGGCTCAGCAACGTGCCGAACAGCAGACTTTTAAAAAGCAGGGGAGAGGTGAAAAAAAGCGGCATCGGACTGTTTCTCCAGATTTGACAGGCGTATGTGAGCGCAGTTGGTGCAGCAAACCGTCAGATCACCTGAAACCCATGGGTACCGTCGCGGCCCAGTTGAGCCACCAGCCCGTACTCCCAGTCCAGATACGCCTGCATGGCATCGCGTGGCGCGTCGACGCCCTCATAAGGACGGCGATAACGGTCGATTCGAGGTGAAGCAAGGCGGCTTTCGCCATGCTCCAGCGCCAGTCCGGCCTTGATCCAGTGGGCAGTGCCACCGGCGAGCACAAACACCGGCCGCTCGGTCAATGCCTCGATGTCGGCCACGGCAAAGCGCGCCAACCGGCTGCTGCCGCAGGTCACTACATAACGGTCGGCAGCAGGCACCTTGGCCAGGGCCTGTTTGAGGTCGGCGCGCAGGGCCCACCAGGCACCGGGTATGTGCTGCTTCACGTAGTTGGCGCTGGCAGTGAAGTCCAGAACGGCCACGTCACCTTGCGTCTGCCATTGCACCAGCGTCTCTACAGTGATTTCTTCCACCTGTGACGGTGCAGGGAACGGCGCGTCCCAATCGCCCTGTTCGCTGAACGCAGCAGCGGGCAGACCATCGATGACTGATACGTCCCAGCCCAGTTGCGCCAGCCAGGACGCCGACATGTTGGCGCGTACGCCGTCGTCGTCCACCAGCGCGATCCGCGCGCCGCGCACACTGGCGAAGTGATCGGTTTCCTGAACCAGTTGCCCGCCGGGTGTCGAGCGCGAGCCTGGCAGGTGACCGTCGGCAAATTCTTCGGGGGTGCGCACGTCGAACAGATAAGTAGTGCGTGCCGTATCGGCTTGCCAGCGTTGCAGATCGGCATGGCTGGCGCGCTTCACTCCCGCCTGGTCGGCGACTTTGCGAGCGTCGGTACTGGCCGCTTCCCGGGTGTCTTCACTGACCGCGGCGAAGCGTAGGTTCTGGCCATGGTCCAGCGTCTGCCCGGCCAACAGCCAGCCGATGGTGCCGTTGCGCAGGGCGTTGATCTGATTCGGCAGACCGGCGTTGACCAGCGATTGGGTGCCGATGATGCTGCGCGTGCGCCCTGCACAGTTGACGATGATGCGGGTGTTCGGGTCTGGCGCCAGTTCGCGGGCGCGCAACACCAGTTCAGCGCCCGGCACACTGATGCCGCCTGGGATGCTCATGGTCTGGTATTCGTCGTAACGACGGGCATCGAGGATCACCACGTCGGCATTGTTGTCGAGCAGGGCTTTCACCTCTTCGGCGGCCAGCGACGGGGTTGCACGATGATGTTCGACCAGTTCGCCAAAGGCCTTGCTGGGCACGTTGACGTCGATGAACAGTTCGCCACCGGCATCGCTCCAGCCTTGCAGGCCGCCTTCTAGCAGTTTCACATCGCTGTAGCCCAGATGCTCCAGGCGCTGGCGGGCTCTCTCGGCCAGGCCTTCGCCGTTGTCGTAGAGCGTGACTGCAGTGTCGCGGCGCGGCAGGCGGGAGAACACCTCAAGCTCCAGCCTGGACAGCGGAATGTTGACCGCGAACAGCGGATGGGATTGGGCAAAGAGGGCTTCCTCGCGAACGTCCACCAAGGCCAGTTCCTGGCGGTCCAGCAGTGCCTGACGAATAGCTGCGAATGATCGGGTTGCATGTGAAGTCATTGGGGCGATTGCTCCGTCAGTGGGGCCTGAGTCGTTGGAATCACGGCGTTGGAATAGCCGGAAATAAACAGTTTTTCAGTGCCGTCGAGGTCATAGACAGCACGTTTTACGGTGCCAATGTCGGCACCGTAGACATGAATGCTGATCGACACCTGGTCGCTGAAGGCATTTCTCACCTGGTGAACGTCGTTGCTGTGCGGCGACAACGCTTCGACGTCACCCGGTGCGAGACGGATCGACGGCCCCTGTCTGACCAGCCGACCGTCCTCACCGCGCACGAAGCCCTGCGCATGTTCGGCACCGCGCAGCATGCCGATCAGGCCCCACACGCGGTGGTCATGAATCGGTGTGCGCTGCCCCGGCCCCCAGACAAAGCTGACCACCGAAAACCGTTGCTGGGGGTCGGCGTGCAACAGAAATTGCTGATAACGGGTCGAGTCGGGGGTCGCGAATTCTTCTGGCAGCCAGTCGTCATGCCTGACCAGTTGGGCCAGGAGCTTGCCGCCGCGATTGAGCAGATCACCTTCATTCGGCTTGCTGGCGATCAGTTCGGCCAGCGCGTCGATAAAGGCCCCGAGTCGTTCGGGGTGTCGATTCCGGGTCATGTCCATTCCAGAGCAGAGAGGTGAGAATGGTTAGATGTAAGCATAATGCGAGGATTTAATATGCTATTTTTTAATGATTAGGTTATAACGAAAACGTCTTTTGAAACGGGCTGCTTTGCCCCTTGAATGGATTGGCGGGCTATCCACGGATGGCCATTCGCACTATGCTTTTTGCCTATGTTCTCTCTCTATTTTTATGTGCGGTTCGAATGAAAATTGATGATATCGATGCGTTCGTTGCAGTGATCCGCTGCCAGTCGATCAGCCATGCCGCTGAGTCCCTGGACCTGACACAGCCGGCCATTACCCGACGGGTACAGAATTTCGAGCAGGCGTTGGGTGTCGAGCTGTTCGACCGCAACACCAAGCCGCTCAAGCCGACGTCGATGGGCCTGCAGGTTTACCAGAAGTGCCTGTCGATCATGCGCCAGATGGACGCACTGCGAGAGTTGGTGGCGCGCGATACGCCGCCGAGCGGGCTGTTGCGTCTGGGCGTGCCGCAGACCATTGGTGATGTGGTGTTGCTCGACGCCCTCAAGCAACTGCGCGGCGAGTTTCCCGACCTGCGCGCACAAGTGATCACCGGCTGGGGCAGTCACCTGATCGGCAAGATCGAGAACGGCGAACTGGACGCTGCAGCCGCGCTGTTCCCGGCAGGCAAGATCTTCCCTGACAATATCGTCGGCCAGTCGCTGGGCAAGATGGAACTGGTGGTGGTCTGCGCCAAAGGCTCGCTGCCAAAAAAAGCTGGCAAGCTGGCGGACTGTTACGAGCACGGCTGGGTGCTCAACCCGGACGGTTGCGGTTTCCGTGCCGGCCTGCAACGCACCCTGACCGATCAGGGCCTGAGCATGAAGGTCAACCTGGAAACCTTCGGCACCGAATTGCAGCTCGGGCTGGTGGCAGACGGCATGGGGCTGGGCCTGGTGCCACGGCCGTTGCTGGAACGCAGCATCCATCGTGAGCAACTGGCCGTCTTGCCGCTCAAGGATTTCAAGCCGGTTATGGACCTCTGGCTGTTCTACCCGCGCTTTTTGGGCAATCTGCAAGCGCCGGTCGAAGCGTTCGGCGCACTGGTGGCCCGCTCGCTCAAACCGGTCGCGGTCGCCGCCTGAGTTCAACCAGCGGACGGTCATGTCAGACTCGCCCGCGTCGACGCACCAGTCAGTCAGGCGACCTGTTCACGGGCTTGACGCTCGCGTTGCGCGACCAGCTCGCGGGTCAGCGGGATCAATCTTTTGCCGTAGTCGATGGCGTCTTCCAGCGGGTCGAAACCACGAATCAGAAAAGTGGTGATCCCCAGATCGTAGTAATCGAGCAACGCTTCGGCGACCTGTTCTGGCGTTCCGACCAGCGACGTGGAGTTGCCCTGTGCACCGAGCAGGCCAGCGATGCCGGTCCACAGCCGCTTGTCCAGACGCGAACCCTGCGCAGCCGCCGCGAGCAAACGACGGGAGCCCTCGTTCGGCGGCTCGCGACGGACAAAACCGTTGCTCTCGGCCAGCGCCCTGGCCTTTTCCAGAATGCTGTCAGCACGGGCCCAGGCCTGTTCTTCGGTGTCCGCCAGAATCGGTCGCAACGACAGGCTGAACCGAATGGTGCGGCCATGCTTCGCGGCTTCAGCGCGCACCTGTTTCACCACATCGCGCACCTGCTCATAGGTTTCACCCCACAACGCATACACGTCGGCATGTTTGCCGGCCACGGCGATGGCTGCGGACGACGAGCCGCCGAAGTACAACGGGATGTGCGGTAGTTGCGGTGATTTGACCTGTGAGTGGGCGCCTTCGAACTGGTAATAGGTGCCGTTGTGATCAAAGGGCGTGTCGCGGGTCCATTCCTGGCGCACCACGCTCAGGTATTCGTCGCTGCGCGCGTAGCGTTCGTCCTTGCCGATGTAACTGCCGTCGGCCCTTAGCTCCTTGTCGTCACCGCCGGTGATGATGTGCACGGCGGTGCGTCCACCATTGAAGACATCCAGCGTTGCGAACTGACGCGCCGCGACAGTCGGCGAAATAAAGCCTGGGCGGTGCGCGATCAAAAATTTCAGTGTGCGGGTGATGCTTGCAGCGTGTGACGCTACCAGCGTGCTGTCCGGGCTGTTGGAGTGATAGGCGATCAGTGCTCGATCAAAGCCTGCCTCTTCATGAGCCCGAGCGACTTTCTCCACGTAATCGGGCTGGATGGCCGCGCCGCTGCGCGGGTGAATTTCAGATCCGGGTTGAGTGGCGATATAGCCGATGAATTCGATGCTCATGGAGACTCCTGCCAATGGTTGAGGTCCGTTCGACCTTGTCGAAGAGCACCATAAGGGCATGGGGCAGGCGCTGTGAAATTCGATTTGGGTCTAAGTTAATTATAAAAAATACGCATGATGTTGTTTGTGGGTAATCAATAAATATAACTATTAGCTTAGGCCTAAAAAGAATTTCACGCAGCGTTCTTATGCACCTAGCATGGGTTCCACCACTGCGTCGGGTGTCTTTTACCCGATCCGTTCAGGAAGGATCCCAACATGTCTGAAACAACCCTCAACCCCGCTGATAGCGGTTTTCTGGTGGTCAGCAAGCCCGAAAAAACCCAGGCATTGCATCAGGCGCGACGCTGGGAGGTGCCTGGCTTCGTCTTGCGCCTGCTCAGTCCCCTGGCATTGCTGCTGCTCTGGGAGCTGGCCTCGCAAACCGGTCTGTTGCCCAGTCGGGTGATCGCCGCGCCGTCGCAGATCGGCGGTACGCTCTGGTCAATGATTGCCTCGGGCGAGCTGGCGCGTCACCTGTGGGTGTCCTTGCAGCGTGCACTGTTGGGGCTGAGCATTGGGGTCAGTATCGGAGTGGTCGCGGCGCTGGTCACCGGGTTGTCCAAACGCGGCGAAATCGCCCTCGACTCACCCATGCAGATGCTGCGCACCATTCCCTCGCTGGCGCTGGTGCCACTGTTCATTCTCTGGTTCGGCATCGGCGAGTTCACCAAAGTGGCGTTGATTGTGATGGGCACCACCTTTCCGGTGTACCTCAATCTGTTCTCCGGCATCCGCAACATCGACCCCAAACTCATCGAGGCCGCCAATACGCTGGGCCTGAGCCGGCGCGAACTGATCTGGCACGTGATTCTGCCGGGTTCTCTGCCGTCGTTCTTCGTCGGGCTGCGCTACTCGCTGGGGATTTCCTGGCTGGCGCTGGTGTTCGTCGAGCAGATCAACACCACGGCGGGTATCGGCTATCTGGCCAGCGATGCCCGGGACTTCATGCGCACCGATGTGATTGTCATCTGTCTGCTGATCTACAGCGTTCTTGGCCTTGTGATCGACGGCATCATCCGCACGCTGGAGCGCTATGCGCTGGCCTGGCGACCTACATTCGTGAGGAACTGAACATGGCAGCTCTCGACTTGCTCAACACGCATTCAATTGTTCAATCATCAGCAGAAAAAGCCGCTCCGGCGCCGGTACAACTGCGCAACGTGGTGCGCCAGTTCGGCCAGCAACGGGTCATCGACGGGCTGGACCTTGACATCGCGCCGGGCGAGTTCGTCGCCTTGCTCGGTGCCAGCGGCTCCGGCAAGACCACTCTGCTGCGCACGCTGGCCGGGCTGGACAGCATCGACAGTGGTGAGCTGCGTGTACCGGTGGCGCGGGCGGCGGTGTTTCAGGAACCTCGGCTGATGCCCTGGAAAAACGCCTGGAAGAACGTGATCCTCGGCCTGCACATCAACGATGCCAAGGCCCGTGCCGAAGCGGCCCTGACGGAAGTGGGCCTGGCGCATCGCGTCAATGCATTCCCGGCCACGCTGTCCGGCGGCGAAGCGCAACGCGTGGCGCTGGCCCGTGGCCTGGTGCGCGAGCCCAAGCTGCTGTTGCTGGACGAACCCTTTGCCGCACTCGACGCCCTGACCCGGATTCGCATGCATCAGTTGATCATCGATCTATGGCGCAAGCACACGCCTGCCGTATTGCTGGTCACTCACGATGTCGACGAAGCGATTCTGTTGGCGGATCGGGTGATCGTGCTCGCCAATGGGCGGATCGCTGATGAAATCCGCATCGAACTGCCACGTCAGCGTGACAGTGGGCAAGCCGGTTTTCAGGCAGTTCGTAGCCGCTTGCTGGGACTGCTGGGCGTCAAGGCGCCTGAGCCTGCGCAGGCCGCATCGCAGCACGAAACGGCTCAGGAGAAGGCCGCGCAGGACTCGACCCTCAGTGAACTGCGCCGCGTCGCCAACGCCCGTCGATGATGCGTATCATGGGCGCCTGTCTTTGCGAAGGAGGCGCTCATGTCTGCCAATAAACCCGAAATCACCATCACCTATTGCACACAATGCCAATGGCTGTTGCGTGCTGCCTGGCTGGCGCAGGAACTGCTCAGCACCTTCAGCGACGATCTTGGCAGAGTCGCGCTTGAACCGGGCACTGGCGGCGTGTTTCGTATTACCTGTGACGGCGTGCAGCTCTGGGAGCGCAAGGCCGATGGCGGCTTTCCCGAGGCCAAGGTTCTCAAGCAGCGCGTGCGTGATCAGATCGACCCGGCGCGTGATCTGGGTCATAACGACCGCCAGGGGGCGGTAGATCCTCAGTAAGCGTTTACGCTGTCATGACATCGCCATGAGCGTGTCATATTCGATTCACCGGCATGCTGCATTGTTTGGGAAAACCTGCCGGAGGTCGTCCCATGAGCAGTGCTCAGCTCGCCAAACCCAGCCGCAAGCAACGTGTACGGACGTTGTGGATTTCCGACGTTCATCTCGGCACACGCGATTGCCAGGCTGAGCATCTGTCTGAGTTTCTCAAGCGCTACCAGGCAGACAAGGTGTATCTGGTAGGCGACATCATCGATGGCTGGAAGCTGCGCAGCGGCATGTATTGGCCGCAGGCACACACCAATGTAATTCGTCGGTTGCTGACCATGAGCAAGCGCGGCACCGAGGTGATCTACGTCACCGGCAACCATGACGAGTTCCTGCGCCGTTATTCGAAACTCATTCTGGGCAATATACAGCTGGTCGACGAAGCCGAGCATGTCACCGCTGACGGGCGCCGCCTGTTGGTGATCCATGGCGACCAGTTCGACGTGATTACCCGTTATCACCGCTGGCTGGCGTTTCTTGGCGATTCGGCCTACGAATTTACTCTGACGCTCAATCGTTGGCTCAATCACTGGCGCGCCAAGTACGGCTATGGCTACTGGTCGCTGTCGGCGTACTTGAAGCACAAGGTCAAGACAGCGGTCAGCTTCATCAGCGATTTCGAGGAAGCCATTGCTCACGAATGCGTGAAGCGCGGGCTGGACGGCGTGGTCTGCGGGCACATCCACCACGCTGAAATTCGTCAGGTGGGCGGCGTCGAATACCTCAATTGCGGTGACTGGGTGGAGTCCTGCACGGCCCTGATCGAACACCTGGACGGGCATATCGAGCTGTTCCGTCTCGCTGATGCGCACCTGCAAGCCAGCCAGCAGCCTTTGACAGAACCGGAGCCAGTGGCTGTGAGTGAGCCGGTCGCCTGACAGTACTGGCCGGTTGCTCTAACGGCAGTGCCTTAAAAAGGCACCTTGCCCAACAGCATGTCGCGGTACATGACGAAGTCGCCGAGCAAGCTGTAGAACGGGTGTTTGAAGGTGGCCGGGCGGTTTTTCTCGAAGAAGAAATGCCCGGCCCAGGCAAAGCCGTAGCCCGCAATGGGCAGCAACAACAGCATCCACCAGCGACCACTGCCAATCCCGAAAGCCAGCAGAAATATGACCAGTGAGGTGCCGACGAAATGCAGACGTCGGCTGGTACTGCTGCGGTGTTCTTCCAGGTAATAAGGGTAGAAATCGGCGAAGCGGGTGAATTGCCTGACGGTATCCATGTGCATGCCCTCGGTTCTTTCGTTCTTTATAGGACGAACACTGCGAGGCTGCAACGGCTGAATCAATGCCGCCAGAACGCCGGTACGCACAATACCAGTACAGTGATGATCTCCAGACGACCCAGCAGCATGCCGCCGGACAGAATCCATTTCGCCGCATCCGGGAGCGTCGAAAAGTTACCCGCTGGCCCGATGATTTCACCCAGCCCCGGGCCCACCCCGGAAACCGTGCTGGCAGCGCCCGTCAATGCGGTCATCCAATCCAGCCCAAGCAACGACAGCATCAGCGCGATCAGGCAGATGGTGATGGTGAAGAAGAACGAAAAGGTTAGGATTGACCGCACGATCTCGTCATCCAGCCGGTGCCCGTTGTACTTCTGTTTCATCACCGCGCGCGGGTGAATCAGCTGATTGAGGTTGGTCTTGAGCAGAATGTAGGCCACCTGGAAGCGGAAGATCTTTACACCACCTGCCGTCGAGCCGGAACAGCCGCCAATGAACCCCAGGTAGAAAAACAGCATCAGCGAGAAGTTGCCCCACAGGCTGTAGTCGCCGAGCGCGAAGCCCGTTGTGGTCACCACAGATGTCACGTTGAGGGCCACATGGCGCAGTGCGTCGGTCCATGGCAAATCAGTCGTGTTGGCGTACCAGACGGTCATCACCAGCCAGGTGATCAGTAGCAACCCGATCAGCCCTTGTACCTGTTCATCCTTGATCAGCGCCTTGCGGTTGCCGCGCAAGGTCGCCACATACAGGGTGAACGGCAGGCTGCCCAGGATCATCACCACGATGGCCACCCAATGCACCGCCGGCTGAGGCCATTTGGCCAGCGACAGGTCCGAGGTGGAAAACCCGCCGGTGGAAATCGCTGACATCGCATGGTTGATCGCATCGAACAGGCTCATGCCCGCAGCCCAGAACGCCAGGCTGCCCAGTGCGGTAAAGCCTACGTAGGCGAGCACGATGTACTTGGCCACCATGTGCGAGCGCGGCATGACCTTTTCCGAGCGGTCGGAAGATTCGGTCTGGAACAGCCGCATGCCACCAATACGCAGCAACGGCAGGATCGCGACCGCCATGCCGATGAAGCCGATGCCGCCCAGCCAGTGCAGCATCGAACGCCAGATCAGAATCCCCGGTGACATGCTGTCCAGATGGCTGAGCACGGTCGATCCGGTGGCAGTGATGCCGGACATGCTTTCAAAAAACGAGTCGGTGTAGCTGATGTGTTGGGTCAACAGAAAGGGCAGCGCGGCAAAGATGCAGACCACCACCCAACTGGACACGGTGAGCATGTACATGTCCCGGGGGCGCAGTTGAACATGCTCGGGACGGCCGGGAGCCACCATGGCAAGACCGGCAATAAAGGTGATGGCGCTCGACCACAGAAAAGAGCGCAGGTCTTCGACGCGGTCATAAATAACCAGCGTCACCATCGGCACGACCATGGCGACGGCCAGCGTAATCAGAAAGATGCCGATAATGAAACCGATAATACGTAGGGTCGGCAACGACATGACTGACTCGGGCTGGGCTGAAGAAAGGCGCCATTCTACCTGCGCTTGAAGGCATGTAAACCAGAGCGGACGTGGGCTGTGTCGACATTGCCTGTAAGGAATTGCCCTCTGCGCTCGTTATTGAGGTTAAACAGGCTCTAGAATGCCTGATCATATTTTTCAAGGAGACAACCATGCAGGCGCTGGACGTTTTGCTCAATCGTGTTTCGGTCCCGCGACTGGTCGACCCCGCCCCGGACGCTGCACAGCGCGAAATTCTGTTTGGCGCAGCCCTGCGCGCGCCTGATCACGGGCAGTTGCGGCCTTATCGCTTTCTGACAGTCGAAGGTTCGGCGCGTGAGCGAATGGGTGATCTGCTGGTCGAGGCGCTGGAGCAAAGCGGTGCCGAAGTGACGCCGCAGGCCTTGGAAAAGGCCCGTCTTGGCCCGTTGCGTGCACCGCTGGTCGTGGTGGTCATCGCTCGGTTACAGGATCACTTCAAGGTGCCACGCAAAGAACAGCTGATTACCGCCGGATGTGCAGCCCACGGCGTGTTGCTGGCCGCTTATGCGCTGGGCGTCGGTGCGGTCTGGCGCACTGGTGAGCTGTCCTATGCCCCGCTGGTGGCGAAGGGCATGGGGCTAGAGGCCGATGAAGAAGTGATCGGCTTTCTGTACCTGGGGACGCCATTGAACCCGCCACGCGAAGCACCGAAAGTCGACGTGGCAGGTTTTGTCAGCGCATGGCAGGGTTGATGCCGTCGTCAGACTGATGACGGATTGACGGGCTCGAGCGGCAGATCGAGGGTGGCGATGAACCCGCCCTCGGGATGGTTGCCGAGTATCAGGCTGCCGCCATGGCGTTCCGCCGCGCGCCTGGCAATCGCCAGGCCCAGGCCGTGGCCCGGTGCAGTCTGGCCGGGCGCGCGATAGAAGGGTTCGCCCAGTTGCGACAGGTGTTCTTCGGCCACGCCTGGGCCTCGGTCGCGTACGCTCAGGCGCACATGGTTGTCGACCCGCACAGCCTGCAGGTCGATGCTCTGTCCTGACGGGCTGAAGCGCAGGGCATTGCGCAGCAGGTTGTCCAGCGCGCGCTCGATCATGTCCGGCCAGCCCTGCAAGGTCAGGTCACTCGGCACCTCGACCTGAATGCTGTGCTCGGCACCGTCCTGCTGCGTCTCGTTTTGCAGACGATGCAGCAACGCGCTCAGGTCCACCGGCTCGGGGCCGCCAAAATCCGCATCCAGACGCGCCAGCGCAAGAATCTCGCTGATCAATGCTTCCAGCCGGTCGCATTCGCGGCCCAGTCGTGGCCACAGCTTCTCGCGCTCGGCGGTTTCCGCACGTTCGGCCAAGGCCAGTGCAATACGTAGCCGTGCCAAGGGCGAGCGCAGTTCGTGTGACACGTCGCGCAGCAACTGACGCTGACTACCGATCAGGCTTTGCAATCGCGCGCCCATGCGATTGAAATCTGTGGCGAGCACGCCGAACTCGTCGCGACGGTTGGACAGCTGCGCCAGGCTGTGCTGCTGATAACTGGTTTGCCCCAGATCATGCACGGCGCCGCGCAAGCGACTGAGCGGACGGGTGATCGACAGGGTGACGAACAGGCTGAACAACGTCAGTACGACCAGCGCGATGCCCATCGCACTCAGCGGCCACATCAGGCTCTGACGGTGCCACTGATCGAGCTCAGGATGCGGGACACGGTAGATCAGCAAGTACGTTTCGCCGGTTTTCGAGCTGGTGTATTCAGTGGCCAGGCGCCGCCATGGCAACTTGCGGTCACCGTTTTCGTTTTCCTGCTGACGAGCTTCCAGTGCAGCGGCACGCGGCGGGAAGGTGCCACTGACCAACGGGTCGCCGTTGTCGTTGAGCACCTGAACGTCAATGCGGTTGCGGCGCTTGATGGTCTGGAGATATTCCTGAGCCGCCTCGGCGCCCTGTTCTTCGAATCGCTGCGTCCATTGCTCAGGAATGGTCTTGAGGACCGGGTGGCGATTGAGGATCCATGCGTCCTGATTGAGCATGTGGCCGACCAATATCGACAGACCTGCAACCAGAGCAATGGCCAGCCAGAAACTTGCCAGGATTCGCCAGAACAATGAACGCACGGGGTTTCCTCAGAAAAAAAGAAGCCCGACATGCACAGGCACGTCGGGTTCGGTGGGTTATCCAGCCCTGAGGCCGGATGTCATGGCCCTGATGTTACTGGGCTTTTGCAGCTTTTTCGGCTTTCCAGGCTTTGAACTCAGCCCATTCTGCACGGCGCTGGTCCTGTTCCTTCTTGATTTCGTCGAACTGCTTCTGCTGATCAGGCTTGAGCAGGGCGCGAATATCGCTGTCGGTCTTGGTCCGCTTGGCGTCGATCTCGTCTCGCATGGCTTTCTGGTCGGCTGCAGGCAGCTTGTCCAGGTAGCGTTGTGAGATTTCGCGACGTTCGTGGCGCTGTTCACGCATCAAGCGTTCTACCTGTTGACGCTGTTCGCGGGTCAGGTCCAGTTCGCCGAGTGGGCCTGGGCCTGGGCCTGGGCCGCGATGCATGCCAGGGCCTGGGCCACGGTCATCACGGTCAATATGCATGCCTGGTGCGTCTCGGTCAGGGCCGCCAGCGGGTGGTTGTGGCACAGCCATCGCGACGGTAGGCAGTGCAGCTGCAAACATCAGAGCGATCATGGTCTTGCGCATTGTGTAACTCCTTGTCTCTAGTGCGGCTCGTTGCCGTTGAGCCCAGTTTAGGGAGAACAAGGTCAAGCGCAGTCAGCGCTTGGTAAAGCTTGTGTAAGGGACATCGTCAGTTTGTGTCAGCTCGCAGGCGTTGATTTCAAAGGCTGTAGTAATAGCCACGGCTGCGCAGCGCCACGATTCGCGGGCGACCGTCCGGGTGAGGTCCGATCTTCTTGCGCAGGTTGCTGACGTGCATGTCCAGGCTGCGGTCGTAAAGCGTAAGCTTGCGTCCCAGCGCCAGTTGCGCGAGTTCCTGTTTGTCCAGCGGCTCGCCAGGCTGACGCAGCAGGGCGTCCAGCAGGCGGCTTTCGGAGACGGTCAGAGTCAGCTCTTTCTGATCGACGCTGACCACGCCGCGCATGGGGCTGAAGGTCAGGTCGCCCAGCTCCAGTTGCGTTGACGCCGCCACCGGATGGCTGCGGCGCAGGACGGCGCGCAGGCGCGCTGTCAGCTCACGCGGATCACAGGGCTTTGCCAGGTAGTCGTCGGCGCCCAGCTCAAGACCCAGAATGCGGTCCAGCGGTTCGCCACGTGCCGAGAGCATCACCACTGGAAGATCCGGGTGGTCGGAACGCAGTTGCTTCAGGAGCTCGAGACCGCTGCCATCTGGCAACATTACGTCCAGCACCACGGCTGAGGGCGCCGATTCGGCAAGGGCGGCGCGTGCGCTGTTGCCATCGTGACAAGCGCGTACCTGAAAACCTTCCTGGCTCAGCCAACTGCTCAGAAGCTCGCAGAGCTCCTGGTCATCATCAATCAGTAACAGCTCGCTCATGATCCACTCAATTTAGCCACTGCCGACGTTGCCTACGCCAGCCGCTGACGAATATACCGCACAGAAGGGCAAGCATCGCGACGCCACCCCCTGCGACGAACCATTGTTGTTGCTCGGTCAGTATGCGCGGCGGCACGGCTGACAGTGCTTCTTTGAGCTGCAACTTGAGCTTTTGGTTCTCTTGACGCAAACGGCTCACAAGCGGGCTGTCGCGGTCAGTGACCTGTGCTTGCCGGGTCAACTCTTCACGCTGACGCTCGCTCTCTTTGAGTTGTGCCTGGAGGTCTGCAATCTGGCCAGCGGCAACAGCTGAATGCGATGACGGGACGACCGTTCCGGCACTTTCTGTCACTTCGGCCCGCAACTGCGGAGCCATCGCCAGGACCACCATCAACAGACACCACCTACCTGAACGCATATGAGTTCCCTTGTCAGAGCCGTTTTTATCGGGGCTTTGAGAAGTTTGTCGGCAGCGAGTCAGGAATGATGAGCAAAGCGCGGCGTTGAAGCGGGGAGGATCCCGTCCTGTTGTAGACGGGGTCCTTGCAAGCGTTTTCAGGCCGGTACGGGCAGAACCTGTTTGAACGGCTTGACGACTACATCGGCATAAACGCCTGCTTCGACGAACGGATCCGCCTTGGCCCAGGCTTGTGCAGCGCTCAGCGACTCGAACTCGGCGACGATCAGGCTGCCGCTGAAGCCGGCAGGCCCTGGGTCATTACTGTCTACCGCAGGGTGTGGGCCTGCGAGTACCAGACGGCCCTCACCTTGAAGCGCTGTGAGGCGCTCCAGGTGAGCAGGACGCACGCTCAGGCGCTTTTCCAACGAATTTTCGACGTCAGTGGCAATGATTGCGTAGAGCATGTCAGTCCTCGGATTTTGTCGTGGGGGAGGCGGGGTCGTTCATGTGGCGGGCCAGGTAGATCCCTTGGCCGACCAGGAAAATCAGGGTCATGCCCAGGCTGCCAAAGACTTTGAAGTCGACCCAGAATTCCTGATAGGTAAAAGCCACATAGAGATTGGCCGCACCGCAAAACAGGAAAAAGATGATCCAGGCGACGTTCAGCTTGCTCCAGATGGCGGCTGGCAGCGTCAGGGCGTGGCCCATGATGCGCTGGATCAGTGGACGATCACCAATGAAGTGGCTGCCGGCAAAGGCCAGCGCAAACAGCCAGTTGACCACCGGTGCTTTCCACTTGAGGAAGGTTTCGCTATGGAACGCCAACGTCAGGCTGCCAAACACCAGGCAGGCGACCAGCGTCAGCCACTGGCTTTTCTCCAGCTTGCGTTGCTTGACGTACAGGATGCCGTAGACCACCACCGAGCTGATGATCAGCATGGCCGTTGCGCTGAAGATTCCGCCTACCATATAGCTATGGCCCAGGATATCCACAGCGCGGGGTTCGGTTTTGTAGACGATGAAAAACAGGAGCAGCGGGATGAAGTCGATGAATTGTTTCACAATGGCAGCCAGAAGCAGGATGTGGCGGCATAATAACAAACATCAATGACCGCGAAAGCACCACTATGAATGTTGACTTGCATTGCCACAGCACCGCTTCTGACGGAGCTCTCTCGCCTTCGGCACTGGTCGCCCGTGCCCACGAGAACGGCGTGCGAGTGCTGTCGCTCACCGATCACGACACCCTTGAAGGGCTCGACGAGGCGCGCACAGCGGCGCATTCGCTGGGCATGCAACTGGTCAATGGTGTCGAGATGTCCTGTACCTGGGGTGGCGCGACCATCCATATTCTGGGCTACGGATTCGACACACAGGCGCCAGCACTGACCGAAGCCATCGTGCGTTTGCATGAAGGGCGCTGGTTGCGGGCTGAAGAAATCAGTCGCAAGTTGGCGATCAAAGGTATGCCTGGTGCGCTGGACGGCGCCCGAGCCATTCAGCAGGAACTCGGCGACAGCGGCAACGCCCCCGCGCGCCCGCACTTCGCTGACTTTCTGGTGCGCGCCGGTTTCGTCAAGGACCGTGCCGAGGCGTTTCGCAAATGGCTGGGTGCCGGCAAGCTGGGCGATGTGAAGCAGCATTGGCCCACCCTTGAAGACACTGTCGCAACATTGCGCGCCTCAGACGCATGGGTCAGCCTGGCTCATCCTTCGCATTATGACTTTACCCGCAGTAAACGGCGTAAACTGGTCGCCGATTTCCTCCAGGCAGGGGGACACGCCATCGAGGTGGTCAACGGCATGCAGCCCGCCGATCAGGTCGGGACGCTGTCCATTCTGGCGCGTGAATTCGGTTTGCTGGTCTCTGCCGGAAGCGATTTTCATGGTCCTGGCGCCTGGGGCGAGATAGGCGTTTATCGCCCCGTGCCTGAGGATTTGCCACTTTTGTGGTCCAGATTCAAACATGAACAGTCTACTGCCGCCGTCTGAACAGGAAGTTACCGTGAGTCAATTTTTCCAGGTCCATCCGGAGAACCCACAGCCGCGTCTGATCAAGCAGGCCGCAGAAATCATCAAGGCCGGCGGGCTGGTGGTGTACCCGACAGATTCGTCCTATGCACTGGGCTGCCAGATTGGCGACAAGAGCGCCATCGAGCGTATTCGCCGCCTGCGCCAGCTGGACGATAAACACAATTTCACCCTGATGTGCTGCGACCTGTCGCAACTGGGGCTGTTTGCCAAGGTCGACACGGGTGCGTTCCGTGCGCTCAAGGCGCATACGCCCGGGCCGTACACCTTTATTCTCAACGCCACTCGCGAAGTGCCGCGCCTGATCCTGCACCCCAAGCGCCGTACCATTGGCCTGCGCGTGCCGAGCCATCCGATCGCTCAGGCCTTGCTCGAGCAACTGGGCGAGCCGCTGATGAGCGTCAGCCTGATCATGCCGGGCGACGCCGAGCCGCTGGTCGATCCCTATGAAATGCGCCAGATTCTGGAGCATCAGGTGGACCTGATCATCGATGGCGGCATGGGCGGCACAGAAGCGTCCACCGTGATCAATCTGGCCGAGGGCGAGCCTCAGATCATTCGGGTCGGCTGTGGCGACCCCACGCCGTTCGGTGAGCAGGCGTAATGACAGTGGTTGAACGGGTCGACAGTCAGGCCGACGCCCAGCAGGAGCTCCCATTTGCGCTGGTCTACGGGCAGGCCGTCACGCAGATGCCGCTGGACCTGTACATCCCGCCGGACGCGCTGGAAGTCTTTCTCGAAGCGTTTGAAGGCCCGCTCGACCTGCTGCTGTACCTGATTCGCAAGCAGAACATCGACATCCTCGACATTCCGGTGGCCGAAATCACCAAGCAGTACATGGGCTATGTCGAGCTGATGAAAACCGTGCGCCTGGAGCTGGCTGCCGAATACCTGGTCATGGCTGCCATGCTGGCCGAGATCAAGTCGCGCATGCTGTTGCCGCGCTCGGCGGAAATCGAAGAGGAAGAGGGCGATCCGCGCGCCGAGCTGATCCGTCGCCTGCAGGAATACGAACGCTTCAAGGCTGCGGCAGAAGGCATAGATGGCCTGAAGCGGGTAGGGCGTGACGTGATCGTGCCTAAACTGGATGCACCAGAAGCCAGGGCGCGTAAGCTGTTGCCCGATGTCAGCCTTGAAGAAGTACTGATGTCCATGGCTGAAGTACTGCACCGTGGCGACATGTTTGAAAGTCATCAGGTCAGCCGCGAGGCGCTGTCCACCCGCGAACGCATGAGCGATGTGCTGGAGCGCCTGAAAGGTGGTGGTTTCGTGCCGTTTGCCGAGCTGTTCACCGCAGAAGAAGGGCGCCTTGGCGTGGTGGTGACTTTCATGGCGGTGCTTGAGCTGGTCAAGGAGTCGCTTGTCGAGCTGGTCCAAAACGAGCCCTTTGCGGCGATCCATGTCCGGGCGCGAGCCGAGTAGAGCAAGAACACACCCATGAACCTCAATGAACCTCGCGAACTGGCTCCGCTGCTTGAAGCGTTTTTGCTGGCCTCTGGAAAGCCGCAGACGCTGGAGCGGCTTTACGAGTTGTTCGAAGAGGGCGAGCGCCCTGAGCCACCGGTGTTCAAAAAAGCGCTTGAGGTGCTGCGCAAATCCTGCGAAGGCCGTGCATTCGAACTCAAGGAAGTCGCGTCTGGCTATCGTTTGCAGATCCGCGACCGCTTTTCGCCTTGGGTCGGACGGCTCTGGGAAGAGCGCCCGCAGCGTTATTCGCGTGCCATGCTGGAAACCCTGGCCCTGATCGCTTATCGCCAGCCGATCACTCGCGGTGAAATCGAGGATGTGCGCGGTGTGGCGGTGAACAGCCATATCGTCAAAACGCTGCTGGAGCGCGAATGGATCAGGGTGGTGGGCTATCGGGACGTGCCCGGCAAGCCGGCCATGTTCGCCACAACCAGGGGCTTTCTCGACCATTTCAATCTGAAAAGCCTGGATGAGCTGCCGCCATTGGCGGACCTGCGTGAAATGGAAACCGAGCCCGTGCTGGATTTCGAGGACGCGCCGGTGCCCGCGCATCTCCAGGCCTTGGCTGACGCCAGCCTCGATCCGGACGAAGAGCCCGAACCGCCTCGTGACGAAACCAGCTTTCGCAGCCTGTTGGTCGAGCTGGACTCGATGGAGCAGGGGCTCAAGACTGATTTCGATGATTTGCTGCGTCTTGAGCCAGAGCCTGATTCCGCCTTTGAGCCAGAGCCAGAGCCAGATCCCGAGTCAAAGCCAGAAGCGGAGCCAGGTGATACGCCGCCGAAAACGCCGCAGACCGAGTAGTCGTCTGCTCCGTCGCCCATCCGCTCGAATTCGGCCGCCGCTGCGCTGTCACACACTCAGTCCTCCGCTGTGAGAGTTGCTGTCCATGAGTTCAACCAAGAACCCCTGCATCAGCCTGTGCAAATTCGATGACGATATTTGCCTGGGATGCGGTCGCAGCAAGAAAGAAATCAAGGCCTGGAAGAAGCTGGAGAAGGACGAAAAACGCGAGGTGCTGGCCGACTCCGCCAAGCGGCTGGCGAAGCTCAAGACCGCTGGTCGCAAAAAGAAGAAGTGATTCGGACAATTGCAGCTGGCGCCGGGTGCGTAACCCGGCGCATCAGCGTATGATGGCCGACCCCCGGCGAACTGTTGCGCGCGGGGCTTCAGATATTACGCCTTGCGGCTATCCACAGCGCGCAGGGTACAGGTCTCGCCGGTTCTCGGTCAGCCCTGATTCGACACACCGGGAGGTGCCCAGATGAGTGAAAAAGACAAGCAGGACAGCCAGGAAATCGGACCCGCAGGTGAAAAACTGCAGAAGGTTCTTGCGCGCATTGGCGTCGGTTCTCGCCGTGACGTCGAGGCCTGGATTACCCAGGGCCGTATCAAGGTCAATGGCAAGGACGCGACCCTTGGTCAGCGCGTCGACCTGCATGACGCCATCAGTGTTGATGGTCGCGTTATCAAGCGCGAAGAGGCGGCCGAAACGGTACGCCGCGTCATCATGTACAACAAGCCGGACGGTGAAATCTGCACCCGTGACGACCCGGAAGGCCGTCCGACCGTATTTGATCGCCTGCCGCGCCCGAAAGAAGGCCGCTGGATCAACATCGGTCGTCTGGACATCAACACCACCGGCCTGCTGATGTTCACCACCGACGGTGAACTCGCCAACCGCCTGATGCACCCGTCGTTCGAGATGGACCGTGAATACGCTGTGCGTGTCCGTGGCGAAGTTGATGACGATATGCTGCTGCGCCTCAAGAACGGCGTGATCCTGGAAGACGGTCCTGCCCGTTTCACCGACATTCAGCAGGCTCCGGGTGGCGAAGGCTTCAACCACTGGTATCACTGCGTGGTGATGGAAGGCCGTAACCGCGAAGTGCGCCGTCTCTGGGAATCCCAGGGCCTGGTGGTCAGCCGTCTGAAGCGTGTGCGTTACGGGCCGGTGTTCCTGAACTCCGATCTGCCGATGGGTCGCTGGCGCGAAATGAGTCAGTACGAAGTCGACATTCTGGCCGCTGAAGTGGGCCTGACGCCGGTCGCTCAGCCGCAGATGAACGCCAAGACCAAAGAAAAGCTGGAACGTCTGCAGCGTCAATCGTCCCGCCCGCTGGGCAAAGGCGAGCGCGTTCGCACCTTGCGTCCTGCCGCAGGTGCTCCGGCGTCTGGCGACCGTACGCCGCGTCAGCCGCAGATCACCGGCAGCGAGCGTGACCGTCCGCGTGGTGGCGATTCGACTCAGCGTCCATCGCCGCGCAAGGATTCGGGCAAGCCGGGTTCCCGTTCGCCGCGTCCGGCCGACAACAGCCGTGGCACGCCAGTGGCTGATCGTCCGAGCGAGATGAACAAGCGTCCGGCCAAGCCAGCACCCAAGCGTGCCGGTATCAAACTGGTCGACGACGATGCGCCGTCGGGCAAGCGTCGCGGTCCACCGGCTGGTTCCGGCCAGCGTCCGGGCTTCGGTCGTCGCAAACCGCAGTGATTGCGGAATGTGAGTAACCACAACGCCAGTCCTCGAGACTGGCGTTGTCGTTTTCACGGCCGGTTTTCACTGCCCGTTGCGCGCACAAGTATGGATGCTCGACGGTTTTCGACATCCCGCCCTCTTTTAAACCCCGATGTGGATGCAGGTGTACAATGCTGCGCTTTTTTCTGTGATTCATCGCTGTTCGAAACGCTCCCGGTTATCCGTCTGGAGCGCCGCATCCTGTTACGTCACGAGCGCAACAGGTCCTGTTCCGTCACAGAACAAGAACAATCAGGTGGCTAGTGAATGAGTAAACAAACCTCACCGTCAGGCGAATTGAAACGCGGCCTGAAGAATCGGCACATCCAGCTGATTGCCTTGGGTGGCGCTATCGGCACCGGCCTGTTTCTGGGTTCGGCAGGCGTGTTGAAATCGGCCGGGCCTTCGATGATTCTTGGCTACGCGATCTGCGGTTTCATTGCCTTCATGATCATGCGCCAACTGGGCGAAATGATCGTCGAAGAGCCCGTGGCCGGTTCATTCAGCCATTTCGCACACAATTACTGGGGTGGTTTCGCCGGGTTTCTGTCGGGCTGGAACTGCTGGTTGCTTTACATCCTGGTCGGCATGTCGGAGCTGACCGCCGTCGGGAAATACATTCACTTCTGGTTGCCCGATATCCCGAGCTGGCTGTCGGCGGCGGTGTTCTTCATGCTGATCAATGCGATCAACCTGACCAACGTCAAAGTGTTCGGCGAGACCGAATTCTGGTTCGCGATCATCAAGGTGGTCGCCATCATCGGCATGATCGCGCTGGGCAGTTACATGCTCGTCAGTGGCAGTGGCGGCCCGCAGGCGTCGGTCAGTAACCTCTGGGAGCATGGCGGGTTCTTCCCCAATGGGGTCAGCGGGCTGGTCATGGCGCTGGCAGTCATCATGTTCTCGTTTGGCGGGCTGGAAATGCTCGGCTTTACCGCCGCCGAAGCCGAGCAGCCACGAACCGTGATCCCCAAGGCGATCAATCAGGTGATCTACAGGATCCTGATTTTCTACATCGGCGCGCTGGTAGTGCTGTTATCGCTCACGCCATGGGACAGCCTGTTGGCCAGCCTCAATGCGTCCGGCGATTCGTACAGCGGCAGCCCGTTCGTGCAGGTGTTTTCGATGCTGGGCAGCGATGCAGCAGCGCATATCCTCAATTTCGTGGTGCTGACAGCGGCTTTGTCGGTCTACAACAGCGGTACGTATTGCAACAGCCGCATGCTGGTGGGCATGGCAGAGCAGGGCGATGCGCCCAAAGCACTGGCGCACGTCGACCGGCGTGGTGTGCCAGTCATGGCGATCCTTGCCTCGGCCGTCGTGACGCTGGTCGCGGTGCTGCTCAATTACTTCATTCCGCAACAGGCACTGGAATTGCTGATGTCGCTGGTGGTGGCCACGCTGGTCATCAACTGGGCGATGATCAGCTATTCACACCTGAAATTCCGGCAGCACATGAACCGTACGCAGCAAGTGCCGTTGTTCAAGGCCTTGTGGTACCCGTATGGCAACTACGTCTGCCTGGCGTTCGTGGTATTTATTCTGGGCATCATGCTGATGATCCCGGGCATTCAGGTGTCGGTGTATGCGATACCGGTCTGGCTGGCCGCGATGTGGGTGTTCTACAGGATCAAAAACAGGCGTAGCGTTGCGGATGCGGCCAAGGCTGGCCAATGATCGTAACGTTCGTTCCTGAAAAGAAGACGTCTACATGCTGGTGATCTCCAATAACGTCCATCTGCCGGACAGCGAAATCGAGTTGACGGCCATCCGTGCCCAGGGCGCGGGTGGGCAGAACGTCAACAAGGTGTCGAGTGCCATGCATTTGCGTTTCGACATCCATGCCTCGTCACTGCCGCCCTTTTACAAGGAGCGGCTGCTGGCGTTGAGTGACAGTCGGATCACCAGCGATGGCGTGATCGTTCTCAAGGCGCAGCAATACCGCACGCAGGAGCAGAACCGCGCCGATGCGTTGTTGCGATTGAGTGAGCTGATCGTCAATGCCGCCAAGGTCGAGAAAAAACGCCGCCCGACCCGCCCGACGCTGGGTTCGAAAACCCGTCGACTGGAGTCCAAAAGCAAGCGTGGCTCAATCAAGGCCGGACGCGGGAAAGTGGATTTCTGATCAGGGGCGGCTGCGCTATCGTGTTTCGCTGTCAAAGAACAGCACTGTCAAAGAACAGCACTTGGCGCAGCCTCCTGTAGTCAGTAGGTGGCAGTGGACTGCTCACCCATGACGAGAGAGTTTCAGCGAGCGACTTTGTGCTGGGCCTCATGACGGCGCAATGCACGCACCTTGTTCAGGGTATCGGCGCACGTTTTGGCGGCTTCCTGACCCTTGTGTACGAAGTGATCGAAGAAGAACTTCTGGTGCTCTTCGCCGGCGTGGAAGTGGTGAGGCGTGAGGACCACCGAGAATACCGGGATTTCGGTTTCCAGCTGGACCTGCATCAGCGCACTGACGACGGTCTGCGCGACGAATTCGTGGCGATAGATGCCGCCGTCCACGACCAGTGCAGCGCCCACGATACCTGCGTAGCGACCGCTGTTGGCGAGCAGTTTTGCATGCAGCGGGATTTCATATGCGCCGCCGACTTCAAAGAAGTCGATGTCGCTTTCGGCGTAGCCGTGGTTGGCCATTTCAGCTACGAAGCCCAAGCGGCTCTGGTCGACGATGTCTTTATGCCAGCAAGCCTGGATAAAAGCGACGCGTTCGTTCGGGTGGCTTTTGCTTTTGCTGTCAATTGCAGTGGGTTGCACGTGTTCTGACTCCTGTTTATAGAAAAAACAGGGCATTTGGATCGAAAGGGATTCAAGTCGCGTAGGAAAACCTCATGAACGTTGCCATTCAGTGTCGGGTCTGCCCACGTTCTTATAGACGCCAATCCCGCTCTCTCTTCATCCGGACTATGACCGTCGGCCCCGGAATCACACCGGGTCTGCTGACCTTCCGGGTTGTCGGCCAAAGCCTGAACCCTGAAGCGCTCGCGGGCTAGACACGTTGCGTGCCATTACCGCCGGTGGGGAATTACGCCCCGCCCTGAGAACGTTGCTGACACCCAATTCGGTGCCGGCGCAGGATTTTTATCACAGATCGATGAATCATGCATCGACACTTTCGTAAGGTGCGCCTACCTTTTTCTTATAAGGAGACAGGGTGTCGACAGCGGAACACCTTGATTATCATGGTCCGCGGCCTTAGTAATGTGTTGTTGCAGCCAGAGGGTTGCAGCCATTGTCGATTATGGATTCCAGGGAGCTACTTCGTGTCAGTCATCGATTTGCGCAGCGACACCGTGACCTTGCCCACCGCTGGCATGCTCGACGCCATGGCGCATGCGCCGGTTGGCGACGATGTCTACGGCGAAGATCCTACCGTCAATCTTCTGGAAGCCACGCTGAGCGAGCGCCTGGGTTTCGAGGCCGCGCTGTTTGTGCCGTCTGGCACCATGAGCAATCTGCTGGCATTGATGGCCCATTGCGAACGTGGTGACGAATACATCGTCGGCCAGCAGGCCCATACCTATAAATATGAAGGTGGCGGCGCTGCGGTGCTCGGCTCCATTCAGCCTCAGCCGCTGGATGTGCAGGCGGACGGCTCGCTGGACCTTGAGCAAGTGCTGCAGACCATCAAGCCCGATGACTTTCACTTTGCCCGCACCCGACTGCTTGCGCTGGAAAACACGATGCAGGGCAAGGTATTGCCGCTGGCGTACCTGGCCGCTGCGCGCAAGTTGACCCGGGAGCACGGCCTGAGTCTGCACCTGGACGGCGCGCGCCTGTACAACGCAGCCGTCAAGCTGGGCGTTGATGCGCGTGAGATCACCGACTATTTCGATTCCGTTTCGATCTGTCTGTCCAAAGGGCTTGGCGCCCCGGTCGGCTCAGTGCTGTGCGGTTCACATGCGCTGATTGCCAAGGCGCGTCGCCTGCGCAAGATGGTCGGCGGCGGCATGCGTCAGGCAGGCATGCTTGCGGCTGCCGGTCTGTATGCGCTGGACCATCAGGTCGCGCGGCTGGCAGATGACCATGCCAATGCTGTCTTTCTGGCTGAAGGGCTTAAAGAGGCTGGCTACAGTGTCGAGCCTGTACAGACCAACATGGTGTATGTCGATATCGGTGATCGGGCCGCTGGACTCAAGCCATTCTGTGCCGAGCGGGGCATCTCGCTCTCTGTCGCACCGCGGCTGCGCCTGGTCACGCATTTGAACGTTTCGCGTGCGCAGCTCGAGCAGGTTGTCGCTGTATTTGCCGAGTTTGGCCGCTTATAAGATGCCAATAGTCCAGTTACTTGTGTCTATCGTACAAACAGACTGTACCGAGGGCGCAACGCCTATATAATGCGGCCCTTTGCCGTCGCTACGTCATCTGACGTTTTGCACTTGCCTCTGGCCGCAGTCTCCGTGGAAGAACCTATGAAAAGCGCAGAAATCCGTGAAGCCTTCCTTGGCTTCTTCGAAGAGCAAGGCCACACACGTGTCGCCTCCAGCTCCTTGATCCCGGGCAATGACCCAACCCTGCTGTTCACCAATGCAGGCATGAACCAGTTCAAGGACTGCTTCCTGGGCCAGGAAAAACGTGCCTACACCCGCGCCGTTACCAGCCAGAAGTGTGTGCGGGCCGGTGGCAAGCACAACGATCTTGAAAACGTCGGCTACACCGCTCGTCACCACACTTTCTTCGAAATGCTGGGTAACTTCAGCTTTGGTGATTACTTCAAGCGTGATGCCATCACCTACGCCTGGACGTTCCTGACCTCTGAAAAGTGGCTGAACCTGCCCAAGGAAAAGCTGTGGGTCACGGTCTACGCCACTGACGACGAAGCCTACGATATCTGGACCAGGGAAATCGGCGTACCCGCCGAGCGCATGGTCCGCATCGGTGACAACAAGGGCGCGCCATACGCCTCCGACAATTTCTGGACCATGGGCGATACTGGCCCGTGTGGCCCTTGCAGCGAGATCTTCTTTGACCACGGGCCTGAAATCTGGGGCGGCCCACCGGGTTCTGCGGAAGAAGACGGCGACCGTTACATCGAGATCTGGAACAACGTATTCATGCAGTTCAACCGAACTGCCGATGGCGTGCTGCACCCGCTGCCAGCTCCGTCGGTAGACACCGGTATGGGTCTTGAACGTGTCAGCGCAGTACTGCAGCACGTGCATTCCAACTACGAAATCGACCTGTTTCAGAGCCTTCTGACTGCATCCGCTGCTGCCATTGGTTGCACCAACGACAATCAGGCGTCTCTGAAAGTCGTCGCTGACCATATTCGTTCGTGTGGTTTCCTGATTGCCGATGGCGTACTGCCGTCCAACGAAGGCCGTGGCTACGTGCTGCGTCGCATCATTCGTCGTGCCTGCCGTCACGGCAACAAGCTGGGTGCCAAGGGCAGCTTCTTCTATCAGATCGTGGCTGCGCTGGTTGCCGAAATGGGCACTGCGTTCCCGGAACTGGTGCAGCAGCAGGCGCACATCGAGCGTGTGCTCAAGGCTGAAGAAGAGCAGTTCGCGAAAACTCTGGAACAGGGCCTGAAAATCCTCGAGCAGGATCTGGCTGACCTCAAGGGCACCGTGGTGCCTGGTGAAGTGGTGTTCAAACTCTACGACACCTATGGCTTCCCGATGGATCTTACCGGTGACATTGCTCGCGAACGCAACCTGACGCTGGACGAAGCTGGCTTCGAGCGCGAAATGGACGCTCAGCGTGTGCGTGCCCGTTCCGCCAGCTCTTTCGGCATGGACTACAACAGCCTGGTCAAGGTCGACGTCGCAACCCTGTTCACCGGTTACGATGCCACCAGCGGCGACGCCAAAGTGGTTGCTCTTTACAAGGACGGCCAGTCTGTCGAGCATTTGAACGAAGGCGAAGAGGGCGTTGTGATCCTCGACACCACGCCGTTCTATGCCGAGTCGGGTGGTCAGATCGGCGACAGCGGCTACCTGTTGGCGGGCGATGTACGGTTTGAAGTGAGCGACACCACAAAAACCGGTGGCGCCTTCCTGCACCACGGTGTTGTGGCGGCGGGGAGTCTGGCGGTAGGTACGCAGGTCGCGACCCAGGTTTCTGACGAGGTTCGTCAGGCCACTGCGCTCAACCACTCTGCCACTCACCTGCTGCACGCTGCACTGCGTCAGGTGCTGGGCGATCACGTTCAGCAGAAAGGCTCGCTGGTTGACAGTCAGCGTCTGCGCTTCGACTTCAGCCACTTTGAGGCGATAAAACCAGAGCAATTGCGCCAACTGGAAGACATCGTCAACGCCGAAATTCGCAAGAACACGCCGGTCCTCACCGAAGAAACCGACATCGACACAGCCAAAAAGAAAGGCGCCATGGCGCTGTTCGGCGAAAAGTACGGCGACAGCGTTCGCGTACTGAGCATGGGTGGTGATTTCTCGGTCGAGCTGTGCGGCGGTATTCACGCCAAGCGCACTGGCGATATCTCGCTGCTGAAAATTGTCAGCGAAGGCGGCGTCGCCGCTGGCGTGCGTCGTATCGAGGCGGTTACTGGTGCAGCGGCACTTGGCTGGTTGAACGCTGCCGAAGATCAGTTGAAAGAAGCTGCGACGCTGGTCAAGGGCAATCGCGACAACCTGCTGGACAAGCTGACAGCGGTGCTCGAACGTAATCGCCTGCTGGAAAGACAACTTGAACAACTGCAAGCCAAGGCCGCCAGTGCCGCCGGTGATGATCTGTCCTCGGCCGCGCTGGATGTCAAAGGAGTCAAGGTTCTGGCCACCCGCCTGGACGGTCAGGACGGCAAGGCGCTACTGGCCCTTGTCGATCAGTTGAAGAACAAACTCGGCCGCGCAGTGATCCTGCTCGGCAGTGTCCATGAAGACAAGGTCGTCTTGGTTGCAGGCGTGACCAAAGACCTGACTGGCCAACTCAAAGCCGGTGATTTGATGAAGCAAGCGGCCGCTGCTGTAGGTGGTAAAGGCGGTGGTCGTCCTGATATGGCTCAAGGGGGCGGTGTCGATGCAGGTGCGCTGGATGCTGCACTGGCACTGACGGTTCCTTTTGTAGAGCAGGGTATCTGAGCCCGGTCTGCCAGACTGCCTGTGCAAGGCAGGTTGGCAGACGGGAATGTTAATGGTGCTCTTAACGGGTTCTGAGGCGGCTTTGAGATGGCTTTAATCGTACAGAAATTTGGAGGCACCTCGGTGGGCTCTGTAGAGCGCATCGAGCAGGTAGCTGACAAGGTCAAGAAATTCCGCGAGGCGGGCGACGATCTGGTGGTCGTATTGTCGGCCATGAGCGGTGAAACCAATCGCCTGATCGACCTCGCCAAGCAGATCAGTGATCAGCCGGTTCCTCGTGAGCTGGATGTGATCGTTTCCACAGGCGAGCAGGTCACGATTGCGTTGCTGGCCATGGCGCTGATGAAGCGTGGTGTTCCTGCGGTGTCCTATACCGGCAATCAGGTACGCATTCTTACTGACAGCGCACACAACAAGGCGCGCATTCTGCAGATCGATGATCAGAAGATTCGTTCTGATTTGAAAGCAGGTCGTGTGGTAGTGGTCGCCGGTTTCCAGGGCGTCGACGAGAACGGCAACATCACGACCCTGGGTCGTGGCGGTTCCGACACTACCGGCGTGGCCCTGGCTGCGGCCTTGAAGGCCGACGAATGCCAGATCTACACCGATGTCGATGGTGTTTACACCACTGACCCACGTGTGGTTTCGCAAGCGCAGCGCCTGGACAAGATCACCTTTGAAGAGATGCTGGAAATGGCCAGCCTCGGTTCCAAGGTGCTGCAGATCCGGGCAGTGGAATTTGCCGGTAAATACAACGTCCCGCTGCGCGTTCTGCACAGCTTCAAAGAGGGTCCTGGCACCCTCATTACCATCGATGAAGAGGAATCCATGGAACAGCCGATCATTTCCGGCATCGCGTTCAATCGTGATGAAGCCAAGCTGACTATCCGTGGCGTGCCAGACACTCCCGGTGTGGCGTTCAAGATCCTCGGCCCGATCAGCGCGGCCAACATCGAAGTCGACATGATCGTGCAGAACGTTGCGCACGATAACACCACCGACTTTACCTTCACGATCCACCGCAATGACTACCAGGCCGCCACACAGGTGCTTGAAACCACGGCGCGTGAAATCGGCGCCCGCGAGGTTTCCGGTGACACCAAGATCGCCAAGGTCTCCATCGTGGGTGTGGGCATGCGTTCCCACGCAGGCGTTGCCAGCCGCATGTTCGAAGCGCTGGCCAAGGAAAGCATCAATATCCAGATGATCTCTACCTCGGAAATCAAGGTGTCTGTCGTCATCGAAGAGAAGTACCTGGAACTGGCAGTGCGTGCGTTGCACACGGCTTTTGAACTGGATGCTGCTCGCCAGGGTGAGTAATTCGTCGTCGTCGGGGCAGGGCTTGAGCCAGTTCCCGGGATGTTGCGCAGAAAGACTTTTCTTTTACATGCGTTAGACGATACTCAGGCCATGCCCGTGGCGTTGCCGCTGCGGGCTGTGCCTACTGGTTGTGCAGACTGTTGTCCCTGAATGAATGCGTAGGAGAAAGTTATGCTGATTCTGACTCGTCGGTGCGCGGAAAGCCTGATCATTGGTGACGGTGAAATCACTGTGACTGTGTTGGGCGTGAAGGGTAATCAGGTGCGTATTGGTGTCAATGCGCCCAAGGAAGTCGCGGTCCATCGCGAAGAGATTTACCTGCGGATCAAGAAAGAGAAGGACGAAGAACCAAGCCATTAATTTTTATTGAATTTTTGGTTTGCAAACGGGGAAAAGGGTGGTTATTATACGCCCCGTGTTGCGGAGAGCTGGCCGAGTGGCCGAAGGCGCTCCCCTGCTAAGGGAGTACACCTCAAAAGGGTGTCGGGGGTTCGAATCCCCCGTTCTCCGCCATTATTTATGTAGTGCGTTGGATCTGGCTTGATCTGTAAGTTGTTGAATTTACTAGAAAAAGTGCTTGACTAAACAATCTGACGACCTATAATGCGCGGCACCAACACATGCACTCGTAGCTCAGCTGGATAGAGTACTCGGCTACGAACCGAGCGGTCACAGGTTCGAATCCTGTCGAGTGCACCATTTAAGGTTGGTTTCAAGGTTGTAAGTCATTACAGCGTTGAGATTGACTGGCTTCAACCAGAGGTGATCTGGTCTAAAAATACCAATGCACTCGTAGCTCAGCTGGATAGAGTACTCGGCTACGAACCGAGCGGTCACAGGTTCGAATCCTGTCGAGTGCACCAAACAAACAAAAAGCCCACATCGAAAGATGTGGGCTTTTTGCTTTCTAGCGTTTTCCTTTTACGCATCCGTGCTCATCAAATGTCACGCTGCTGCTGCGTCCCTTCTTCTGGTTGTACACGTAACGCAACTCGCCATTGTTATTCACGACTTTGTCGGGTCGGCCCAGCAGGCTTTCCACATCACGAACGGTCATTCCGGGCGGTGTACGTTGATTGATGATGGCTCGACGACGCTGATCGGCACTCAAGCGGTTTTCACAACCATCGTCCCGAGCACCCACGACCACGATTTCACGAGCGGGGCTTTTGGGTTTTTCCGAGCGTCTGGCGTCGGATGAAGTGCGAGGTCCTGTCTGGCTGCCTGAAGAGGTGTTGGATATCTTCTGTGACTGGCTGCTGTGCCCCTCAGGGCAGCCGAGTGCCGTGAACATGATGTTGCCGGCTGCGTCTTCGCAACGCTGAGTGGTACTTGCTGTTGAATGCAGTGGCACGCAGAGCAGGGCGCCCCACAGGGAAAGGTGAGTGACGACACGCATATCAAGTCCTCCATGACGGTGTGTCGCGCAAGCCTAGTGATGACCCATTTCAGGGGCAAGTGTGCTTTCTTGGCTGGATGTGACATCGAAGTCTGTAGGGCTCATGCAGTGATTCAGGTTTGTGCTGCAAACGACTGTTATAGGCTGAATTTCTCGGGTGCGCTTCGCTCAAAGCGGTGTATCATTGCGCCCGTCAGCCCCGCCGGGGCTTGTGGAATACCTCCATGGACTTACCCAGTAGTTACTCAATAGTTTGTTTCAGCAATCATGAATTAACTGATTGATCTCCCCGGCGTGCTCCGCTGCTGGGAGTGGAGTTCGCCTATGACTGAAAGAGAAGTAAAGAAAACGCAGGAAAGTCTGCAGGATCGCCTGGCTCAGGTCGTCGATCTGCTGCAACGCCAGCGTATTGTTGAAGACCTGACGCATCGTCAGGAGGGTCAACATCAGGATCGCGTAGAAAACCTGGTTCATCGGCAGAACCTTGTCGAACTGCAACGCAAGCTCGACGACCTTCACTCCGCCGACGTCGCCTATATCCTCGAAGCACTTCCCCTGGACGAGCGTCTGACCGTCTGGCAGCTGGTGAAGGCCGAGCGCGACGGCGACATCCTTCTCGAAGTATCCGACTCGGTTCGTGAAACCCTGATCGCCGACATGGATGATCATGAGTTGCTTGCGGCTGCACGGGACATGGACGCCGACGAACTGGCTGACCTTGCTCCCGAGCTGCCCCGCGACGTTGTTCACGAACTCATGGAAGCGCTTGACTCGCAGCAGCGCGAGCGTGTGCGATCGGCGCTGTCCTATGACGAGGATCAGGTCGGTGCACTGATGGACTTCGAGATGGTGACCATCCGCGAGGATGTCAGCCTTGAAGTGGTCCTGCGTTATCTGCGCAGGCTCAAAGAGCTTCCCGGTCATACCGACAAATTGTTCGTGGTTGATTCCGAAGGCGTGTTGAAAGGTGTGCTGCCGATCAAACGTCTGCTGGTCAATGACCCTGACAAGCAAGTCGTTGAAGTCATGGCCAACGACCCGGTCAGCTTTCATCCGGAAGACGACGGTTATGATGCCGCTCAGGCTTTCGAGCGTTACGACCTGATCTCCACACCTGTCGTCGACAAGAACGGCAAGCTGATTGGCCGTCTGACAATCGACGAGATGGTCGATCTGATCCGGGAAGAGAGCGAAAGTGAAGTCCTCAACATGGCGGGTCTGCGGGAGGAAGAAGATATCTTTGCCTCTGTGTGGCGTTCGCTGCGTAACCGTTGGGCCTGGCTGGCGGTCAACCTGGTCACGGCTTTCCTCGCTTCGCGGGTGATTGGTCTGTTCGAAGGCTCCATCGAGAAGCTGGTAGCGCTCGCGGCATTGATGCCAATTGTGGCGGGGATTGGAGGCAACTCCGGCAATCAGACCATCACCATGATCGTTCGCGCCATGGCGCTCGATCAGGTCAACACCGGCAATACCGCGCGCCTGTTGCGCAAAGAACTGGCAGTTGGTCTGATCAACGGTGTGTTGTGGGGCGGTGTGATTGGTGTCGTGGCCTATCTGCTCTATGGGAGTTGGTCACTCGGCGTGGTCATGACCGCAGCCATGACGCTCAATCTGCTGCTGGCAGCCTTGATGGGGGTGTCCATACCGATGGCCCTTGCGCGCCTTGGACGAGATCCAGCCATGGGTGCCAGTGTAATGATTACGGCAATGACCGACAGCGGAGGGTTTTTCATCTTCCTCGGGCTGGCGACTATCTTCCTGCTTTAAGCGGGACACAAACAACAAAGCCGCCTTATAGGCGGTTTTTTACACGGTACAGAGAGTTTTCCTACAGCAACTAACGCATGCCGTATAAACAAAAAGGCCAGCTTACGCTGGCCTTTTTGTTTGCACTAACACTCAGGAATCTTCAGAAGCGAGTTCCGTATCATGAGCGATCAGTGACACTAAAGCGTTTTGTTGACGATGAGACAACTGCCGAAAGCGTTGCAGCAGCTCGCGTTCGTGCAGGGACAGCTCAGGGCTATCAAGGCGCAGGCTTGGCTCGTCGCCAAGGGCTCCTTCCTGAATCAGGCTCTGTTCGAGACGAGCAATGATTTCCGAGTTCATGCTGCGGTGATGATTCTTGGCTACCTCTTGCACACGATTACGCATGCCATCTGGTAGGCGAACGACGAACTTGTCAGCCGTGCGGCTGGAATAAGTAGCCTGTTTCATAGGGCTCATATATTTAACCGGTTAGTTCAGGGGAAGCGGTTCTAGCAAGTGGCCGCAAGATTGTGATCATGAGACAGTCGTTTTGGGCAAATGTTCAACCGCGTTGTTGGAGGGGCATCATCATCCCCTTTTGCGTCGAAACCTTGGCGTCAAATCTGTGACAAATATTGACCCAGATAAAGGCGATTAGCCAGCACCAATTATCAGATTTGCGGACAGATTTGTAAAAATAATCAGAACAGCTCAGCTGATAGCCACACGAAATGCGCGACGACTTTTTGCCATGATGGCCATCTGTCTTCAGCGTAGAAGGTAACTCATTGAAATACGAATTTATGCCGACCAACGTATGACCCGCGGGACGAACGATTCAACTGGCGACAAGCGCAGGAGGAGACAGGCGTCTACAGAGGAGGGGTTGAGAGGCGGGGTTGAAAACAAAAGGTGACGAAAGGTAAGGCTGAAATCGCTGCCCGGATCAGGGATGCCGATGATCCAGCCGGCTTTCACTACAGAGTCGACCGACCGGTACAGCCATCAGCGTGTTTCAGCTCATCGCAGAACCGGGTCAAATTTAAAGCGACGGCCCAGAAACAGAGCGACTATGAAAAGCCCGACAAACAGACCTGCGGCAATTTTGGCAACGGTACTCGGAGCCTCAGCCTGGACGGGCAAAAGCAGATCGACGGCTACAGCCATAAGAGCCAGGATCAGGAATGACAAAGCGGATTTTGACATGGCGACTCTCTCGTAAAGTTGGGGCTATGCATCACGACTCAGAAAACCCAGCGCTGCTCGGCACGCGGTGCCTGTAGGGTCACGTCAGCGTCATTTGCCAGCATAGCTGCGCTGGCGCTCCTGTCAGTCATGACCGCAAGTTGCGGCGCCTGAGTGAACGTATGGTGAGCGGGTGCGGTCGAACCAAGCTGATCACCCTTGATGCCCGTGTCCTGAAAATGAAATGCCACAAGAGCCACCAGAGCTGCCGCATTCAACACTGAGAGAGTCATGTTCATTTTTCAGTACCTGTGCCCGGACGTAAGGGATGGGTGTCTACACTGATACTGATAATGCAGTCTGCATGCCAATTAATTTATTGTAAAAAATCCATATAAATCAATAAGTTGAAAACGATTAGGATGTGTGGTCTATTGCGTTTTGCAAGGTGGGCTTCGGGCGGTAGTGCAATTTGCATGATGGTTTTCAAGCGTGGGCCATTTCGCGATTCGTACTACACCCTCAAACGACAATGACGACATGACAAAACCCCCTCATCTCGCTAAGATGCACGCCGTCCTCGCTGGCACCTTTCAGTGTGCTGGCAATCAGTGTCTCAGTAGCTCAATTGGATAGAGCATCCCCCTCCTAAGGGGAAGGTTGCAGGTTCGAACCCCGCCTGGGACACCAATCAAACAAGACCTCACGTTGATGCGTACGTTTCTTTTCCTGATCCGTGTCAGCGGTGTAATCGCATTACGGCCAAGGTGCCCGAACTCACGCGTGGAACTGGTAACCGGTACGGTGGGCAGGAGGTCAAGCATGCTCAGGCGAGTGCATGGAATACATTTCATTGCGCGTTCCAGTGGCGCTGGTTTTGCCTGACCTCGTTGCAAGAGACTTTTTGCGCAGTACGTCATGATTCTGAAGACCTGCCAGTACGAACTCCGTGACGACTTTTGCGTTAGCGCTTCCTGCGCTGCCCGATGCTCGGTTGGTCCTGAAACTATACTCAAGCAGCCACCTGTCCAAGGTGCTTGCGAAGCCACGAAACAACTTAAGATTCGCGGACCGCTTCTAAACTTCATCCAGTTTGAACTTATCAGGGCGGCCACGCCCCTAACGCTTCGCAGCTAGCCTGTAGCTCAGGTCAATCCTGGGTTTCCATATACCGCGAACGTTTGGTGCCCTATGAAAAGTGAACAGGTAGAAGGTATTGCAGACAAGCTGGCTGGCAAGGCACAAAGCGCCGTCGGAAGGCTGCTGGGTGATTCCAGGCTGGAAGCAGAAGGTTCGGGTCGCCAGGCTGCCGGTCAACTGACCCAAACCTACGGCGATGCGCTAAACAGCGTATCCACGTTCGTCAAGGAAAAGCCCGTGGCTGCACTTGCAATCGGTGCAGTAGCGCTGCTGGTGCTGGACCGTATCCTGCGCCGCTGAGTCAGAAGGGCAGCTGGAAATGGCTGCTGTCGCTCGCCCTTGTACTCTCATGGATTGTTCGTCTGAGAGTACGAGGTGCAGTGGCGTGATGGCGCAACAAACCGGTCAGCTTGAGACGTCCACAGCAACGGCTGGTCAGGTCTATCGGCTGCGTCGAGTGCTCAAGGCCCTTGACCAGATATCTTCGTGGCAACGGGCACAGTCTGCCGTTTGTTGTTCGAGAATGTGCTGACTGAAACCGCAGTTCACGCAGCAATACGATGCTGACTCTGGTGCAATCTGGAACTCTGCACGGTGCTCTAATGGCAGCACAGACATCCCGGGACGCACGTCTTGCGGGTCGTAAAAATAAAGGCTGATATCGCCGTCCGTCTCTATCAGTCCCAGCCTTACCTGCCCCAGGTGTTCAACGCCCTGTTGCCGCAACTCCATCAGCAATTCGCTGGATGAGATGTTTAGTTTCCCCAGGGATTTCAGCTCATAAAGACCGTCGCTGATGACGGTGACAGGCAAACCGTCAATGATCGCTTCAAATTTCTTGCTCTTGGTCATGACCCAGACCGTGAGTCGATAGAGCAGCAACAGAGACAGAAAAACGACAGTCACTGGAAGTAACGGGACGTCGTGGTAGAAGGACACGTCTCCGGCTGCGGAGCCGAGGGTCAAGATGACCACCAGTTCAAACAGCGAAAGTTGCCTGATCCCCCGTCGACCACTTGACTTCAAGAAGAGGAAAACAGCCAGGAAAGCGAAGGTCGTGCGGAAGGCCACTTCCAGCAAAAACGACAGTGGGAACTCGTCGATCAGCATTCGCTGTAGATCAAAAGGTGACATCGTGACCTCTGTATTTATTGGTGATAGTCGTTGACCCGCCAGGTCATTATGGCTCATCACAATACGACGCTTGACGGTCCATTCTGCAGGCGGGTTCTGGCCGAGAAGTGCGGCTCCCAGTTCAGCGCTTTATCAGGCGATGTGCCTGTGCAGAAACCGCAAGAACGATCAAATGCCTGGCCCTTTCGTTTGGTAACGTTTCTCTGACTTCAAGGAGCGTCGTAATGCCAAACATCGAAAGGGCCCTGTGGTACATCGAGGTGGAGCTTGGATCCCCTCTGGATCTTGGACGTGTCGCACGCCATTGCAACATGTCTCCCTTTGCTCTTGCCCGCTTGTTTGCGCTGTCAACGGGTTGGTCGGTCATGCGCTACATCCGGGCGCGGCGGTTGAGCCAGGCTGCACTGACCTTGCGGCATGGAGCACCGGACATTCTGAAAGTTGCTTTGGACGCTGGCTACAGCTCCCATGAAGCCTTTACGCGCGCCTTCTGCGATCAGTTTGGGTTCACTCCCAGGCAGGTTCGTGGGCATGAGGACGAACTTCTCTCGTTGGTGGAGCCTTTACGCATGAAAGAAATGAAGCTGATTACACTCTCGGAACCGCGCTTTGAAACCAGACCCGAGTTTTTCATTGCCGGTAAGGGGAATCGTTTTACCATTGATAAAAACGAAGGCATCGTCAGCTTGTGGCAAGCGTTCGCACCTTACATCGGGCAAGTACCCTTTCAAGTAGGCAGCTGTACTTATGGGCTGTGCTGTCATCCTGCAGAGGATGGCAGCTTTGAGTATATTGCCGGCACCGAGGTCTCCTGCGTCGACGATCTGCCACCCGCTTTCAGGTACTTCAAAGTGCCGCAGCAAAAGTATGCTGTGTTCCGGCACCTGGGCCATATCTCGAAAATTCATCAGACGTTTTTTACCCTCTTCAATCATTGGCTGCCTGGGTCCGGTTACGAGCTTGCCGACGCCCCTGAGTTCGAGCAATACAGTTCCGATTTCGAACCGGCCCAAGGTAAAGGGTATGTGGATGTATGGATTCCGCTTGCGAGTAACCGGGCATCATAACCATGTGATCGATACCCGATACCCGATACCCGATACCCGATACCAGATACCGCAGGAGTTGGAGGCGCTGACCGTGGCTTGAGCTTGAATCGCGGCGTTTCGTTATCCTCTGTTCTGCACGCTTCAGCTCTCCAGGACACAAGGCTGGCTTGACAGGGGCTTCATCTACCTGACCGATAGAGCAGAAAGCAAAGCTGATGCTCAAGGATTATCGGCAAGCTTCTGACTCGCGATCAAAGCATGTTTGGCGACAGCGTATCGGCTACTGGCGTGCCAGCAGCCGAATGAACGTGCTGGTCACAATCAGGACTCAGTTCGCCTTGGGCTTGAACAGACGCGAAACGTCTATTTTTTCGGCCATCGCCTGATAGCCTGCTCTATTGGGATGCAATCTGTCGCCGGGCCCACCTGTTGTGCTGTCCGCTACGTATTCCTTTTTCATGCCGCCTGTTGCCGGGTCAAGTGTCGCCGCATCGAAATCCGCTACATCATCGAAAAGGCCCGAAGTACGGATGAAATGATTCAACTCTTCCCGCTTTGAGTTCTGCTCGGCGTGACCGTGTGCAGCACTGGTACTTCCGAGGGCTGTCGTAAGGGTTGCTCCAATGATTCTGACATCCGGAAGCTGAGACCTTGTTCGGCCAACAACATCCTTCATTGCCTGCTTCACCGCGTCGACGGAAGCATTGGCGTTCTTGCTGAAATCATTGATTCCTTCCATCCAGATAATGCTGGTGACGCCGGATACGCCTATCAAATCTCTTTCAACGCGCATTTGCGCAGAAGGCCCACCAGGGAACGGCGTCTGTGCCGAGTAGCTGCTTGGGCCAACAATCTGGTTGCCGCCAATGCCTGCGTTGACAACCGATACCTTGTTTCCATAAACAGCATGTAGTTTTCTCGACAGGACGTCTGGCCAGCGATCATCGCCATTTAACGTTGTACCGGTTCCGTCAGTGATCGAATCTCCAAAGGCAACCACTACTTTGGTGTCTTCTGGCGCCATCATGTCCACCGCATCCAGAAAGTAAGTGGAAGTCGTGCTGAACGGGAAAGCCTCCTCGGCCTCGGATCGGCCGACAGAGCCTGCTCCGGGCCGGCTTATATAAGAGGTATTGAGTGCTTTGGCGTGCCATGTCATCGGCCCGCTCTGACCATTGATATGAAAACTCACCGCCAGCCTGCGCCCGACAAGTAATGAGGCATCTTTGTCCTGCACAAAGGGCAGTGCCACAGGATCACTCCAGGCTGACGCTCCTGCCGGAATATCAACGCTCGACTTTCCGGAGAATGAAACTGGCTGATTGGTGCCCTGCAACACGGCTGAGCTACCTTGCTGCAAACCCGCATAAACACCATCAAACGTGACAGGCCGAGTGCCCAGCACATTGGACAGACGTATCCGCACGTGCGTCCCCCAAATGTCCGGTCGCACCATCAAGCGAAAGGTCTGATCCTGAGCACCTTGCTCAGGCACCGGGAAAGCGAGGCTCAGGTCTGGCTGCGCGGAGGGGTTACCTATTGGGTAAGGCCCTTGAACTGCGCCCATCCAGGCAGAGACCCACTTCTCACCGGTTTGAGCCTGGGACGCTGTCGGAGTCAATGCAGAGATCAGAATCATTGACAGGCACGCGAGCTTTTTTCTCACTGTGATTTCCTCATTCTTGTTTTATGTTCGGCCCTGCGCCGAGCGCTGGTTGACGCTTGGGCGGGATGAAGTGAGTCATCAGAAGACTATATCGCCCCACCATGATTCGCCAAGGCAACGAAGGGCATATTGCCAATTGACGGGGCGCTCTCTGTATTTGACGGATGCTTGCCTTCAAGACCACCAAGCGTTGCCGCTGACAGGGGTTTGATACAGGTGACGAGTCAACGCGGCTCCGGATCAGTTGGTTGAACGCTTCACCGGCAATCCTGTGCGCAGCAATGATTGGCTCTTCGGGCGAAGACTTGATGCGTACTGATTCTCACAAGACATGCCCGCCACAATCTGACTATCGAACATTAATATTCTTTCTATTAGAGATCTGCGCGAAGAAGGCTAATCTGGCGGAGCGTCGGCGAAAGCCGTGCGGTTTTACCCTGATGAAGAGACAAGAATGAGCTCGCGCTTGCGTTGCACGTTGTGAGCCAGCCTCTTGGCAATCTGGTCAACGCGAAGCAGCGTGTCTGCGGATCCGGCCTGATCGTTGATTGAGCGGCTGGTATGAATCCTGAGCTGTTGAGTTCCGTCACTACCGTCTGAAGTCCCCCGAGTGGACTGGATGGCCGCATGCAATGAAAAAAGGTGTATCAAGCATGTCAACTGAATCGAAGTGCCCCTTCAACCACGCTGCTGGCGGCGGCACCACTAATCGTGATTGGTGGCCCAAGCAGCTGAATCTGAAGATTCTGCATCAGCATTCTGCACTCTCCGACCCGATGGGCGAGAGTTTCGACTACGCCAAGGAATTCAAGAGCCTTGATTTTGACGCGGTCAAACAGGACCTGCGCGATGTCATGACTCAGTCCCAGGACTGGTGGCCAGCAGACTTCGGCCATTATGGCCCGCTGTTCATTCGTATGGCCTGGCACAGCGCCGGGACCTACCGTACGGGTGACGGTCGTGGCGGCGCGGGTGCTGGTCAGCAACGTTTTGCGCCACTCAACAGCTGGCCTGACAACGTCAGTCTGGATAAGGCACGCCGTCTGATCTGGCCAGTCAAGCAAAAGTATGGCCGCAAGATTTCCTGGGCTGACCTGATCGTACTGACCGGCAACGTCGCACTGGAATCGATGGGCTTCAAGACATTTGGTTTCTCGGGCGGTCGCCCGGATGTCTGGGAACCGGAAGAAGACGTGTATTGGGGTTCCGAGACCACCTGGCTGGGTGGCGAGGAGCGCTACGGCGCGCAGAAGAAAATGCAGCAACCGGGCGACGGCACATTGGTGGCCGAGCCTGAGAATCATGCCAACGAAGAAAGCCGCACCGACAAGGGCGAGCGCAATCTGGAAAACCCGCTCGCCGCCGTACAAATGGGTTTGATTTACGTCAACCCTGAAGGGCCGGAAGGTGTTCCTGACCCGGTGGCTTCGGCAAAGGATATCCGCGAAACCTTCGGTCGCATGGCGATGAATGATGAAGAGACCGTGGCGCTGATCGCCGGTGGTCACGCCTTCGGCAAGACGCACGGTGCAGGTCCTGCCGACAACGTCGGGCCTGAGCCTGAAGCAGCAGGCCTTGAGTCGCAAGGGCTTGGCTGGAGCAACACATTTGGCACCGGCAAGGGTGGCGACACCATCACCAGTGGTCTGGAAGTGACCTGGACGTCGACGCCGACACGATGGAGCAACGAGTACCTCGAAAACCTTTTTGGTTTCGAATGGGAGCTGACCAAGAGCCCGGCAGGCGCGCATCAGTGGACGCCGAAGAACGGCGCTGGCGCTGGCAAGATTCCGGACGCTCATGACTCAAGCAAGCGTCATGCGCCCAGCATGCTCACCTCGGATCTGGCACTGCGCTTCGACCCGTCTTACGAGCAGATCTCCCGCCGCTTCCTGGCCAATCCGGATCAATTGGCTGACGCGTTCGCTCGCGCCTGGTTCAAGCTGACTCACCGTGACATGGGCCCGCTTGCCCGCTACCTCGGTCCGGAAACACCGACCGAAGAGCTGTTGTGGCAAGACCCGATTCCGAACGTTGATCACGCGCTGGTCGACGACCAGGACGTGGCCGCGCTCAAGGGTAAAATTCTTGCTTCTGGGCTTTCGGTCCCGCAATTGGTATCGACGGCATGGGCATCAGCCTCGACCTTCCGTGGTTCGGACAAGCGCGGCGGTGCCAATGGCGGGCGTCTGCGCCTGGCTCCGCAGAAGGACTGGGCTGTCAATCAGCCGGAGCAAGTGGCAGGTGTACTGAAGACCCTTGAAGGTATTCAGACCGGGTTCAATGCCGCTCAGTCGAGCGGCAAGAGAGTGTCACTTGCCGATCTGATCGTCCTGGCCGGTAACGCAGGTGTTGAACAGGCTGCAAAAAATGCAGGCCAGCACGTGACGGTTCCGTTCACACCGGGCCGCGCAGATGCTTCCCAGGAGCAGACAGACGTTGAGTCGTTCAGCTTCCTGGAGCCGATTGCCGATGGTTTCCGCAACTACCAGAAGGGGCATTACAAGGTCTCGGCTGAATCGTTGCTGGTCGACAAGGCGCAACTGCTGACCCTGACTGCACCGGAGATGACTGTATTGCTGGGTGGCCTGCGGGTCTTGAACATCAACGTTGGCCAGAGCAAGCATGGCGTGTTCACTGAACAGCCCGGAACCCTGACCAACGACTTCTTCAAGAACCTGCTGGACATGAACGTCGAGTGGAAAGCGACCTCGGGTGCCAACGACACCTTCGAGGCACGCGATCGCAAGACCGGCGCAGTCAAGTGGACCGGCACCCGTGTCGATCTGGTCTTCGGTTCACACGCTCAACTGCGTGCGATTTCCGAGGTCTACGGCAGCGCGGACGCACAGGCGAAGTTTGTTAACGACTTCGTGGCGGTCTGGACCAAAGTGATGAACCTGGATCGTTTCGATCTGAATTAATGCTTTAGCCGTAAGTCCCAGAAACGCCTCCATTTGTGGAGGCGTTTTTTTTTGCCGGTATTACTCCAAAATACTGGCAAGCTTTTTCGAAAGGCTCAAAACGGGGTCGGTGGCCGACCCCATCGATTCTGCTCATGACGGCGCTTGTAACCGAACACGGTAATCAATGAGAGCGAATCAATGTTCAGCGTGCAGTCAGGGCTGAGTAGCTGTTCATGAGGTTGCGGTAGTTGGGAATGCGCTGGGACAGCAGATTACCCAGGCCTTCGATGTCGTTGCGCCAGTCACGTTGCAACTCACAGGCTACCGAGAACCAGTTCATCATTTGCGCGCCGGCCTGGGTCATACGGTTCCAGGCAGCCTGTTGAACAGCGGTATTGAAAGTGCCGGAGGAGTCGGTCACCACGAAGACATCAAACCCTTCAGCCAGTGCTGACAACGTCGGGAACGCAACGCAAACGTCTGTTACCACGCCGGCAATGATCAACTGCTTGCGGCCAGTGGCCTTGACCGCTTTGACGAAGTCTTCGTTGTCCCACGCGTTGATCTGACCTGGTCGGGCGATATAAGGCGCATCCGGGAACATCTCTTTGAGTTCAGGTACAAGCGGACCATTGGGGCCTTGTTCAAAACTGGTGGTCAGGATGGTCGGCAGATCAAAAAACTTTGCCACATCTGCCAAGGCAAGAACGTTGTTTTTGAACTCGTTAGGGCTGAAGTCTTGCACGAGTGAAATCAAGCCTGTCTGGTGGTCGACCAGTAGAACCACGGCGTCGTCTTTGTTCAGGCGGTTGTAGGTTGCGTTTGTCATTATGGAATCCCTTTTCTAAGTGGTGAGTGGCTGTCGTTCAACATGGGCTCAGATTAATGTTGAGTCGCCGACTGAAAAAGGGCTTGAAAAGGGTTTGACTGTCCACCAGAACGTGACAATGACTCTCAAGGGTTTTGTTACCAGAGAAAGCTTGCTGGGAGTGGGTACTGCAAGATGGCGATTTCTGACTGCACTAATCGGGATGTCTGATGAAAGCCGCCTGATCGAGCGCAGTCGCCCCGATTTACCCGCTGTGCCTCTCGATGGGGCAGATCGTCCTGGTCGGCGCCCAGTGCGCCGATGACGTGTCGATCATTAATCTTCCGATTCAATAGGCTTGGCTTTCGCAACGTGTGAGTGTCTGGCGTTGAACCTCGCAAGCGTGATGTTCGGGTGCTCACCGAAGCGTTGAATATAATATTTGCAAAACAGCTGAAAGTTCGTAAAGCCACAGGAATAGGCTATTTCCTTGGGCGTCAACGCGCTGTGCGGGTCGCCCAGCTTGTCCAGGGCCAACGTCAGCCTTTGCTCACGCAGGAAGGCGATGGGCGTAGTCTGTTTAAAACGTTTGAACCCCATCTGAAGGGACCGTACGCTCAGGCCTGCATGTGTCGCAACCTGACAGACAGTCAGATGAGGGTCGACACTTGCGGCCATGTAGTCAGCGGCAACATTGATCGAGTGGGAGGTGGGTGTCAGTTTGCTCTCGGACCTGACCAGTACTTGAGTGTAATTGCTCGGAAAGTTATACAGCAAGAAACCGATCAGCGACTCCTTGAGGCTCTCGGTCACTCTTTTAATGTCGGCTGAAGATCGTGTAGAAACCTCTAGAATTGTTTCCGCCAGCCTTTGAATGATCTGAATTTGCCACGCTTCGCCTCTGTTCTTGTGGAAGTACACCCTTGTCTTGGGAGGCCCGCCCAGCACGACCGCAAGGTAGCGAACCAGGTCAATGTTGGCTATATAAAGGGTTGTATATTTCACATTGGAGGCGTAGGTGGATTCCAGTACTTCTCGTTGATCAATCAGGGCTACTGTACCAAGTGCGATCTTGTGGCGCCCCCTGTTCGTGCGCCATTCTACACTTTCAGCGTGCGGGATCGTGATCAAAAATCCATCTATTTCGTTAGATGATGTATACCCCCAGCCTGACAAACTGAACGACAGGCTTACAAACGAGCTACCGATGATACAAATCTGCTTTTGATAGTCGAAGTTTCCATTTTCTCCTGTTCTCAAGGCGATGAAGCTATCGTGGGCGGTAAAGTGCTCTGACGCGACGTCGATGTCAGTAATATGAAGTTTGGCTGAGCGGTAAATTTCCATTTCGCCTCCCTGATTAACTTTGAAAGCTTCGCAAAATGCTGTAAGCGGACACACGGGATTGACTTTACCACCCACCCCATAAATACGCCTTAAGAAAAAGCGCAAGAATAAATTAAAACGCAGGTTTTTCTCGCCTCCAGACTAAGGGGAACGATCAGCACCTCGGCGATCTGGCACATTAGAAGCCATGGCAGTCAAGACAGGCTAACGGTCTGTCAGATGATGGCGGCGCAAGCCAGGGCAGGCCTGATGGGTAATGCTTCTCAACGCAGTGTTGGTATTGAGTTCATCAGAGAGGACGTTGTTTTACAGTCCTCCAGCCTGGAAAGAGCAGACCGTCGGTCCCCTGGTTGTTTTTCATGAATTTCTTCGAGGCTTTTACGATGTTCAATAATGATCTTAAACGTGAACTGGCGGCCAGGATGGCCGACATTGTTGAACTGAAGGGAGGTCTTGGCGCGCTTGACAGGTCCATGGCAATTGTAGAGTTTGATGTCAATGCCAAAGTGCTTAGAGCCAATGACAATTTTTTACGAATAATGGATTATCGCATTGAGGAAGCGGTGAAACTTGGCCATCAGGATTTTTGCACGGAGGGCGAGATCAATAGCCGAGCGTACGAAAACTTTTGGAAAGAGTTAAGGTCCGGGCGGTGTGCATCGGGAACATTCAAGCGCCTGGATAAAAAGGGTCAGCCGGTCTGGCTTGAAGCCAGTTACTGTCCTGTATTGGACAGTCAGTCCCGCGTCACCAGGATTGTGAAGTATGCATTGAACGTGACTGACAAGGTTACGCGTGAAGCAGAAACAGGCGCGAAGCTTCAGGCCCTTGATAAAGCGCTTGCCGTCATAGAATTCGATCTGCAGGGCAACATCATTATTGCAAATGAGAATTTTCTCAAAACGGTCGGTTACAGTCAGGCGGAATTAAAGGGCAAACATCACCGTCTTTTTTGTGAGCCTGGGCTGGTCGCAAGCAATGATTACAAGGATTTCTGGCGTCGACTCAACGAAGGACAGGCGTTCAGTGATCAATTCAAGCGAGTAGGGAAGAACGGACGCGTTATCTGGCTCGAAGCCAGTTACAACCCTGTTTACGATGCAGAAGGAAGGCTGAGCAAGATAATAAAATTTGCCAGTGATATCACGGAGCGTGTGGAGAAGTTTGAGAGCGACTCACTGGGGGCTTCTCGTGCTTACCATATTTCGGCTGAAACAGAAAAGCTGGCGGAGCAGGGCGCCAGTGTTATCCGTGACACCGCGACTGAGATGAAGTCAATTGCCGACAGTATTCAGGCCTCTGCGCAACTTGTGGCACAGCTGGGGGACCGCTCGGAACAGATAACGACCATCGTCAACACGATCAGGGGCATTGCGGAGCAGACTAACCTGCTCGCGTTGAATGCTGCGATTGAAGCCGCTCGTGCTGGCGACCAAGGCCGCGGATTTGCGGTAGTTGCGGACGAAGTCAGGCAGCTGGCTGGGCGTACCAGTCGCTCCACGGCTGAAATCGCTGAAATGATCGGCAAAATTCTGTCCGAAACCCGCAACGCAGTCGTCAGCATGAATTCCACACGTGAGGGCGCGCAGCGAGGTGTGGATTTGGCTGACCAGGCAGGGCAGGTCATTGTTCAGATTCGCAGCGGAACCAGCAATGCGGTCGAGGCTGTCAGTATGTTTGCGTCCAGGCTGGATGAGTCAGCCGTTACTGCTTGACCTTCAAGAAGCCGGGCAGGCAGGCGATCACAGTCTGATTGCCTGCCTGCCCGTTTTCACCCATCGAGGGCCTGTCCAGTGCCCGGTAATTCAAGGGTTCGAGCGCCTGTCGCACGAGGTACCCACGTCGAATTGACAACCGCGCCTGGCGAAGCCCAGGCCGGTCTGTTCCAGCAGTGCCCTGATGAAAATGGCGCCAGATTCCGGCGCCGGGACATCTGCCTGTGCGTCCTGGAAGCTGCCGTTGGCGGTACGGCTTGCAGCAACGACTGCCACTCCTTTCATGGTTTTCTTCTTCCGAGCCTGCGCACGCGCGAGGCGCAGCGGACAGCTACCTGTTTCGCAAACCCGTTCGGCTCTTGATCGAAGAGCGTGTTGGTCATCCCGCAACGGAAAGCGTTGAACCAGAATCAATATTGCCCGTCTTAACACTGCTTTTAGTGTGAATGGCCCTAAAGCTGGAATGGCGATAGCATTACACCCATTCGGCTTAGACAGCCTATTTTTCAAGTCAGGGTTACATTGTGGAAAAGCTAAAACGCCTTCAAAGCGGAATCGAAGGACTGGACGCTCTGTTGAAGGGCGGCCTGGTTGCGGGTGCCTCATACATTATTCAAGGCCGTCCAGGATCCGGTAAAACCATTCTTGCCAACCAACTTGGCTTCCATCATGCGAGCCATGGAGGTCGGGTACTGGTCGCCACGCTACTGGCTGAATCCCACGACCGTCTTTTTCAGTTTCTTTCCACAATGACCTTCTTCGACTCGTCACGAGTCGGCGCAGAAATCCAGTTTGTCAGCGCATTCGATACGCTGGAAAACGAGGGTCTGGGTGAAGTTGTCAAGTTGCTCAGGCGCGAGATCAGCCGGCAGAAGGCCACGGTGATGGTGGTCGACGGCTTGCTCAATGCCCGCTCCAAGGCAGACTCTCCGATCGACACCAAGAAATTCATCTCTGAGCTGCAGGGCCATGCCGCGTTCGCTGGCTGTACGGTTCTGTTTCTCACCAGTTCGCGGCTGGACGATGGCAGTCCTGAACATACGATGGTTGATGGCGTGATCGAAATGGGAGAGGAGCTGTTTGGCTCTCGTTCGGTCAGGCGTATCCAGTTGCGTAAAACCCGAGGCAGCGGTGCACTGACTGGCCTTCACGAGTGCGAAATCACCGACAACGGTCTTGTTGTCTATCCGCGTATCGAAAGTCTTTACAGTCGCCCGTCGTCATCTGACAGCGCGAACATGACCCGTATCGCCAGCGGCATCGATTCGCTGGATGGTCTGCTGGGCGGCGGTCTCTACGGCTCAAGCGTGACCTTGGTCATGGGGCCATCCGGCATTGGCAAGACCACCCTGGGGCTCAAGTTTCTCAGCGAATCGACCGTTGACGCCCCTGGGCTGCATTTCGGCTTTTATGAAAGCCCGCAGCGCCTTCGCCTGAAAGGGCAGTCTCTGGGCATCGATATTGAGCGTATGGAGGCAAGCGGGGCGTTGAACATTGTCTGGCAGCCAACCACCGAGGGCTTGTTGGACGGCCTGGGCGCCAGGCTGTTGAACATCGTCGAAGAGAAGGGTATCAAGCGGCTTTTCATCGACAGCTTGAGCGGTATGACCCGGGTTTCGACAAATCCTGCGCGGGTGACCGATTTTTACAGCGCGTTGATGAACGAGTTGCGCTCCAGAGGTGTGACGGTTTTTGCGTCATGGGAGATGCACGATGTATATGGCACGCAACTCAACTCGCCCAATTCGGACCTCTCCAGCATCGTCGATAATTTGATGCTTATGCGTTTCGTCGAGAATCACGCTGAACTAAGCAGGACACTTTCCATTCTTAAGGTACGAGACAGTTCCTATGAACCCTCGCGATTCGAGGTGGTTATACGTGACCACGATGTTTTCCTGAAAAAGGCTTCAAGAAATGAACCGTCAGTATCCACTGGGTCATCGTCCGGTTCACTCTCCTAAGTCTTTGTGCGGGTTGAATTGACATGACCACCATCCTGGTCGTCGACGACGAATACTTGATCGCTGACATCCTGAGCTATGCGCTCGAGGACGAGGGGTTCATGGTCGTGAAGGCAAGCAATGGTCGTAAAGGGCTCGAAGTACTCGACAGAGAGCGGCCGGCTTTGATCATCACCGACTTCATGATGCCGGTCATGGACGGGCTCGAGTTCGCCAAGGCTGTGCGAGCGCTGCCTTCCATCAGTCATTTGCCGATCATCCTGATGAGCGGCGCGCAAGCGCACATCGGCATGCAGCGGTCTGATCTGTTTGATGTCGTGCTGGCAAAGCCGTTCGACATAGCGTTGATCGTTGCCGAAGTCCGTAAGCTGCTCGGACAATCCTGACCCGCGAGAGAGTGTTTTTTCAGAACCCTCCACTCAGTCGAAAGGGCCTTCCGGACCCTTCTTCCTGCACCTTGAACACTGGGTCAACCACAGAAAACATCACGACACGTGCCGACAACTCCTGTCCTTCTGGCTCAAGCCCGTCTGATTTGTACCGTTGCGTATGATGCGTTCAGGCGCAGCCCCGGCTGCGACGACTCACGGACGACGATTGCCAGAGTGCTGTTTGCCTGGTGCAACGTTGCAGTTGTCATCGCCGCAGCGACGACTTCCGTCAGGATGGGGCAGCCATGAAAGGTGAGGGCGCCAGCGGCAAAAAAGCCGGTAAGCGATATTCAGGGCAGGCCTCAGCACGCGCCATGACAGCGGTGCCGCCCACACACCCAGACCGGCTGCTCTCCAGCTCCAGAGTGTCGCATCCAGTCCGGTAACCCAGGTTCCATCGCTGAATCTGGCATGCAGCGAGGATTGCATGTTTTCAGAACTCAGACCCAGTGATGTGGCGTCAAACTCTTCGTCACTGATGTCGATAAAAAGCAGCCGACTCGGCGCAGCCCGCGAGCGCAGAAGCTTGATTTCCCGGGCGCAGAGTGGGCAATCACCATCAAAATAAAGGGTCAGTGGCCACTGCTCTTTCTTGTACATTTTTTATGACCTGTATAGGTTTTGAACACCATAGGCGCAAAAAAGCAGCCTGACAATGGGCCGTCATCCCGGATCATCCGTTTTCTGGACTGGTCTGTAGTGGTCTGATAAAACCGGACATAATCCGCAGTCATGAGCTTGTCTGAAGAAGCAGTCGCGCACGCCGATGCGTTTTTCGCAGATTTGCAGAACATGCGCTGAACGCATTCAGGAGCACTGGAACCAGGAGTACACGAATGGACGCACTTGCCACTGCACTAAAAAGCACTATCGAAGCAGCGGATCGTGCAATCACGGCGCAAGACTACGATGCACTGATGGATTTTTACGCTGAAGACGCAACCCTTGTGGTCAAGCCGGGCCTGAACGTCACAGGCAAGGAAAATATTCGTCGGGCGTTTGTGGCGATCGCCGAGCACTTCAATCACAGCATGGTCGTCACGCAGGGCAGGATGCAGGTGATACCCGGCGGTGATGTCGCTTTGGTGGTCATGGAAACCTTGCTTCAGGTCACCAGCGCGGCAGGTGTAAAAACCGACATTGAGCGTCGAGCGACGTATGTCTTTCGGCAATTGTCAGAGCGGTGGCTGTGCGTTGTGGATAACTCATATGGCACAACGCTGCTCGATCATGTGGAAGCGCTTGAATAGCGTTCTGAAACCCGGCGCAGTGGGGTGATACAGGTCAGCCATGCACGGCCCTGTACAGCGTCTTCACCAGGTCGGACTGGGTAATGATGCCCACCAGGCGTTGATGTTCGTTGATGATCGGAATGTGTCGATGGCCGTTCTCGGAAAACACCGGGACCAGATCGATCAGCAACCGGTCATAACTGGCGACACGCACTGTGCGGGTCATGATTGTGCCCACGTTGCGTGCCTGTTCTTTTGGCCGCACGAGTGCGCGCAAGCGCCACGCCATGGTTTCGTGCACTTCCAGATCAATCTGGTCCATAAAGTCAGCGACAGTGATGATGCCCAACAGATGATGCCTGCCGTCCACCACTGGCAGAGCCTTGATTTTGTGTTTGCGCATAAGCTCCCACGCGTCTTTCAGCGATGTTTCCACGCGTGCTGTTTTGGGGTCGTGGGTCATGACGTCGGCACAGCGCACTTCGCCGATTGTGCGCTGATAGGCCAGCGCCTCCACTTGCTCAAGCAGGGTTTCCAGGTCATCCCGGCTGATGTCGAACACTTCGTTGTAGCGCGCCAGTACCGCGTCGAGATCACTGCGATGCAGGTGCGTCTCGGCTTCCCGTTTAATCGGACCTTGCGCAGGTGCGCGGTTCAGATGCGGCCAGGGACGTCGGGTGAGGTTGTTGTAGAGCAGCCCGGTCGCGACCAACAGGACCGAATCGAGCAGTACCGGCGACAAGGCGAATCCAAAGCGATCACAGCCCATCAGTACCATGAGCAATGCCGAGGCACCGCCTGGCGGATGAAGGCAGCGCATCGCCAGCATCACGGCAATCGACAAGCCCACGGCCAATCCGGCAGCGACCGACGCGTCCGGTATCCATTTCACACAGGCTATGCCGACCAGTGCTGACAGCGTATTGCCGCCCACCACCGACCAGGGCTGCGCCAAGGGACTGGACGGCACAGCAAAGATCAATACCGCACTGGCGCCCAGCGGCGCAACCAGCGCCAACGCCAGCAAGGTGTGCTGATGAGCCAGCGAGCCTTCTATCCAGCCAGCGGCTAGCACTGATACCAACAGAATGCCCAGTGCCGCGCCGATGCTGGCGCGCAGTTTCTCTCGATGGTTGATAGGTTGCTGCGCAGGCCACAGCGCGCGCAGAAATGCCCGCAGTCGATTGACGCGTGAGGTTCTGGACGGTTTCTGGTGGTCAGCAGAATTGGACATATTCAGTCATTGGGCAGAGAAGGGCGGTGCAGGCGAAGTCTTCTTTGGACGGACCAGTGCCTGCGCGAAGCAGGCCATGGTAACTCAGCACTTGATGGGCATAAACGAACTGCACATCACCTCATCGAATCGACACGATGCGCGGGTCAAGGCATGCGAGCTTCATCCATTCATGAATCGAATGGCTCCCATCATACTTATTCGCTTTTGCGGATTTGGTATCGACGTGCAGAATACTGTCAGGACGGCTGCAAGCCAGAGCCATAACGGGAGCAAGCGTGGTGTCGAGTACGGATAAAGGCTCAGTCGAGCTGAGTGTTGATGAGGTGTGGCAGGGTTTCAAGCAACTGCTGCCGATTTCCTTGTTCGTGGTGGTATTCGGCGGTGCATTCGGTCTTGCCGCCACCCAGACCGGTCTTGACGGCACATCGGCCCTGCTCATGAGCGTTCTGGTATTTGCCGGTGCGTCGCAGTTTGCAGTGCTCGATCTGTGGGGCGCACAGGTTCCGCTGGTCCCGTTGATCATCACTGTCTTTGCCATCAATGCCCGACACCTGTTGATGGGCGCAACCTTGTACCCGTGGTTGCGCGAGCTGCCACGTGCCAAACGCTATGGCGTGATGCTGGTGGTGTCGGACGCCAACTGGGCGATGTCGATGCAGGCGCTCAACAACGGCAAGCCGGGTATGGGACTGATATTGGGCGGTGGCATTGCCCTGTGGGCGGCCTGGGGTTTGGGCAGTTGGTTGGGCTTGTATTTTGGCAGCGCTATTCAGGACCCGGTGAGCTTCGGTCTGGACATGGTGATGGGCTGCTTTCTGCTGGCGATGGTGGTCGGCGGGCAGAAGAATCTACGAATGCTGGTCATCTGGGCGGTGGCGGCCGGCTCGGCGCTGCTTGCGTACTGGTACTTGCCCGAAAACAGTCATGTGGTCGTCGGCGCCCTGGCCGGTGGTTTACTGGGTGCGGTGTGGATGGAGAAAAAGAAATGAACATCGACAGCGCAGGCTACGGCACGTTTCTCATCATCCTGATCATGGCGGTGGTCACGCTGGCCACCCGGTGGGGCGGTGTCTTTATCATGTCCTTCGTCCCTATCAACTATCGCGTACAGCAGTTCATCAGTGCGATGTCCGGTTCGGTGCTCGTCGCTGTTCTCACACCGCTGGCAATCACCGGAGACACCGGCGCACGGATGGCTTTGCTGACCACTGCCGTGATGATGCTGCTGCTGAAAAAACCGCTGCCGGCCATTGCTGCGGGAATCGCCATGGCCGCTGTTTTCAGGCATCTCTGAACGTTGCGCAATGACTCGGTTGCATTCACTGACCAGTCGATCGCGCTGCATCTTTTTCGGCGGCGCGATTCTGGCGGCCGCAGGCAGGCCGCTTAACGGCGAGGTTGCTGTACGGATTGATTCAAGGCGAAACCCTCAAGCACCTTCTGAAACTCGATCAGTGTCTGTGAAATGAATTTGTCGCGATGATGCACGGTATAGAGCTGTCGCCTATGGGGTGGGATATCGTGCTTGAGGACGGTCAGATGGCCTTGGGCAATAAGATCGCCAACCACCCAGTAAGACAGGCAACTGATGCCGACACCCGCAGCAACCATGCGTTTGATGGCTTCTGAGCTGCCGACCTGACGGGTGTTCCCCCACCGCCCGAGATGTGGCAGCAGCAGTCGGAGGACTTCCTCGGCCGTCCCGGAGCCGCTCTCGCGAATCAGCCAGGGCGCGTCGCGCAGTTCGTCGAGCGTGACGCTGTCTTTGCAGGCCAGCGGATCAGCGGCACCGGCAACGACTACCAGTTCATCCTCGAACCATGGCCGTACGGTCAGGTCAGGCAAGTGGCAGGGGCCTTCGATGAGGCCGATGTCGATGGAAAGCTGCGCGGCCTGACGGGCAATATCGGCGCTGTTGCCCATGGATACGTCGATCTGTACACCGGGTGCCTGTCTGCTCAGCAGCTCGACCAGCAGCGGCATGATGTAGTTGCCGATTGTAGTGCTGCACCCCACCCGTAAACGCCTGAGAGTATCAGTGCGTTGAAATCCTTGTTCTATCTGCGCGGCGGCTTCCAGAAGCCGAATTGCCTGAGGCAGAAGCGTCCGACCGTTATCGTTTATGACCAGACGTTTCCCAACTCGATCAAACAGCCTGACGTCCAGCGCAGCTTCCAGTTCCTGAAGGGCTGCACTGGTTGCCGACTGTGACAACGCCAGCGCCACACTCGCGCCCGTTGTCGAACCGTGTTGGGCGATGGCCCTGAAGATATCCAACTGACGAAGCGTAAGTCTCATCGGTTTACCTATGAAATGGCTAAGTCATAGCGAAACTACCCGTTTTAATCGTTAGTTTCACCTCGTTATTCTTCAGTCATTCGATAGGTATCAAGGGCAGGAAACGCCATGCGCGACGCACGTTGTGTCAGATTCCCGGGGCGCGGCCAACCGCTTGCGGCGCTCAGTGACCCCAAAGAAGCGATCCGGCAGTTCACCCCCAATTGGTTCGCTGCGACGATGGGCACCGGCATTCTGGCTTTGGCGCTGGGTCAGTTGCCGGGCGACATAGCTGTTTTGAAACAACTTGGCCATGCGCTCTGGCTCTTCAATTGCGCGCTGTTCACGGTGTTCTCTGCCATGTACGCCGCCCGCTGGATTATGTTTTTCAACGAAGCGAAGCAGATTTTCGGCCACTCTACGGTGTCGATGTTTTTCGGCACGATCCCGATGGGGCTTGCCACGATCATCAATGGGCTGGTGCAGTACGGTTTACCGTCGTGGGGAGAGTCCGTCATCGGTTGGGCGCATGCGCTGTGGTGGCTGGACGTGGCGATGGCGCTGGCCTGCGGCGTGCTCATTCCGTTCATGATGTTTACCCGCCAGCAACACAGCATCGATCAGATGACGGCGGTCTGGCTATTGCCGGTAGTGGCCGCTGAAGTTGCCGCCGTCAGTGGAGGCGTCATTGCTCCGCATCTGAGCGACGCCGGTGAGCAATTCAATATGCTGATCACCAGTTACGTGCTGTGGGCCTATTCGGTGCCTGTTGCGTTCAGCATTCTGGTGATTCTGATACTGCGCCTGGCGCTGCATAAACTGCCCCACGAAAACATGGCCGCATCCAGTTGGTTGTCGCTGGGCCCCATTGGCACTGGCGCGTTGGGCATGCTGGTACTGGGCTCTGATGCTCCTGCGATCTTTGCCAGCCATGGTCTGGCCAGCGTCGGCGAAGTCGCAGCCGGCATTGGACTGATCGCCGGGATTCTGTTCTGGGGGCTGGGCTTGTGGTGGATGCTGTTGGCTGTCTTGATCACTGCGCGCTATTTCAGGACCGGCATTCCGTTCAATCTGGGCTGGTGGGCCTTTACCTTTCCTTTGGGTGTTTACGCCGTGACCACGCTCAAACTGGGCGCCATGCTGCAATTGTCCTTCTTTGACGGGCTGGGCAGTGTTCTCGTCGTTGTACTGGCCGCCATGTGGCTGGTGGTCGCCGCCAGAACCGCAGCGGGCGCTTATCGAGGCAATCTGTTTGTATCGCCTTGTATTGCATCGCTGAGCGCCGCTAAAACCTGTCACTGATCAGGGCATTCAGCGTTCACATGCGTCGACTCCTGGCTGGCAGCTGGCGCAAGGCCTGGTTTGCATTGAATTAACAGGCCGTGGTTTGAGTCTTTGAAAGTAGCGTGCGTTGCAGCCTGCGGCGCTACGCTTGCAGACTCAGATGTACCGTACCGTTGTCAGGTGCGGACTTTTACCAAGGACTGACGATGACCTTCTTTATTTTCCTCATAGCCTGTGCGGCAGCGGCCAGTACCGGCATCATTTTCAAACCCGGCCAGTGGTACGAGTCGCTTGCCAAGCCAGGCTTCACGCCACCCAATTGGTTGTTTCCTGTCGCCTGGACAGTTATCTACTTGCTGCTCGCCTGGGCCGGTTACCGCTTGAGCCAGATGCCGGGCAGTCAGGAAGTGCTGGCGTTGTGGGCTGCGCAGATTGCGCTGAACACCCTGTGGACACCGGTATTTTTTGGCGCACACAAGGTTCTCGCCGGCATGGTAATCATCACCGTGCTCTGGCTGGTTGTGGCTGCCATGGTCGTTCTGGCGCTGCGCCTGGATGTCATCACCGGGCTGATCCTGTTGCCGTATCTGCTGTGGCTTTGCGTGGCTGGTGCGTTGAATTTCTCTATCTTGCGCAACAATCGGCAGGCCTGAGGCGCTGAGGGGTGAGCTGAGTCAGGGTGTGCCACGGAATTCGGCTACTATGGCCGATGCTGGACGCCCAGCCCAGCCCAGCCCTGACCGCCATCGCCAGCCAATGATCCCTTGAGACTCATGCCCACATGACCGACGATCCCCACACGCTGTGGATGCGCTTCCAGACCCCCAACTCTGACATCGCGCCTCGGGAGCGTGCGCCGATGCTTGCGCAGGAGAAGGCCTGGGCGCAGGAGCGTGCGTTGGGTCATCGTTTCAATTGGCTCTTCGTGCTGATGCCGCCGCTGGTGTTCGGCCCGCTCTTGCCGGGCCTCGTGTTTCTCGTTTCACTTCTGCTTTACCAAGGGCTGATCGATCACGAGCTGAACATTGACCGCGTTATTGGCGCCTCGTTTGGCTGGCTGGTTTTGGCGACGCTGTTATTCACGGCGGCCTGGGCATTGCGCAATTACTGGCGGGATACCCGCGATCCCACCAAAGCCTACTGGCAGCGCATGCCTGAGCAGGGGCAGGTCGAGCTTGAGCGTCACATTCTGCTGTCCGCCGTCAGTCTGTGGGCGTCGGATTTTGACCCGGACGTCAACACCATCATGCAGTGGCGCGACGGCCAGTTGCGCGCTGTGCAGAGCAGCGGGGTTTCGCAATGGATACTGGCCTTGACCGCTGCGGGCCACTGGTTGGTGTTCAAAGAGGAATACCCCGGCAGCTTCACCTATGGGCGGGTCGGGCGCATGCCCCCGCTCGACAGGCAGCTGCAACCTTTGCGTGAACTGGCTGTTGCCTTTGCCCCTGGCACTCAGCTCTCGCTGGGGCTGCGTTTCGAGGGTGGGTGCGTGCCTCTGGTGAACACCGTCTATTGGATGGACGCCAATGAACTCAAGCGTCTGGGCGAAGTGGCGCATCATTGGTGCTTTTTCCCTCCGGACCGTTACGGCGTGATCAACCCGCAGGATGCCGAATGGGTCCGGTGCCTCGCGAACAAGGCCCAGGCCAGCGAGGGCTCGCAAACGGAGTCATGAGACACCGCCCTTGCTCAGCTCAGCATTGTCATGTGAAACCTTAATAAGCTTCATGGTAGTTTCGCCATCTTGCCTTTTGACTTCATCGCCAAGGACGCGCTATTTATGGACAACACGTATTCCCGTATCAACGAGCTTCTGGACAACCGCCGATTCACGGTGGCGGACAACGTCCAGGGGCTTTCCGGCAAAGGCACGGTCTTTCATTACAACGTTGAAAACGATGCGATTTCCGGCACATATCAGGGCGGCCGGATTCGCATCGGTCAACAGGTTGGGCGCGTGACCGGGCCCGAGACCATCGAGTTGTTTTATCACTGCCTGACCACTGAGGGCGAGATGCTCGCAGGCTGGTCTCGTGGCACGGTAGGCGTTGATCACGCAGGACGCACGACGCTGGCCTTCGTGTGGGGCTGGTTGTCAGGCGCGACCGGGGGCGGGGAGTCCAGCTATGTCGAGCTGCTGGAATAATTATCGCCACGCCAGACAACCCTGTTCAAGCCCGGCGCGCCATCAGCAAGACCGACGCAGACGCTGACAGCAGCCCCGCGCAGCAGCGGTTGAAAACCTGTTTGCGGCCGGGCTCGGTGAACCAGCGCCGCATGTGCAGGCCGAGGCAGGCGTAAAGGCCGATGGCGATCCATTCGAGGAGCAGAAACAGCAGCCCAAGCAACGCGAACTGGGGTGCAATCGCCATCGTTGGATCAACAAACTGGGGCAGAAAAGCGGTGAAGATCAGGATCGCCTTGGGGTTGCCGGCAGCCACCAGAAATTCCTGTCGGGCCAATGCCAACAGGCTCGCCTTGGCTGAGTATGCCGCGTCGTCAGGCTCAGGCTTTGCGTTCCACAGCTGGTAAGCCAGGTAGAACAGATACGCAGCGCCTGCGATTTTGATGGCGTAGAACACCCGCTCCGAGGTCTGCAGCACGACCGCAAGGCCTGCCGATGCCAGCGCAATCATCACCGCGAATGCCAGCAGGCGACCAAGGCCCGCTATGCATGAAGCCCGATAGCCGTACCGTGTGGCGTTGCTGATGGAAAGCAGGTTGTTAGGGCCCGGCGCCATGTTCAGCGCAAAGCAGGCGGGAAGAAACAGCAGCAGGGTCTCAAGGTTCATGAGGATATCCCGATCCGTTTTGTCTGAATCCTAACGTCGAAATGTCGCCTGTGTCATCGCCTTGCGGTGCATCGCTAGCAGTCGAGCAGCCAGAATAATCTCAGCCCAACGCTTGCTGCCCGGGTTCAGGCTTTGTGCTGACGCCGCGCATCGCTCAGCATGGAGATGGTCAGTTTGCGCACCTCGAGTTTGCTGATCTCGACATGAGAGCGCAGCAGCAACAAGGCTTCGTCGCGCTTGCGAGCCTGAAGGGCGTTGAGAATGGCGGCGTGTTCGAGGTAGGTGTGTTCGATGCGTGCGCTTTTGAAGAAATCCAGGCGCCTGACGATACGGATCCGTTCGGTCACTTCATGGTGCACCCGGGTCATTTCCTGATTGCCAGAGGCTGCCACCAGTTGGGTATGAAATTGCTCATCGAGGTCAGCGACCACTTGCATGTCGCTGTGCCGCAAGCCGGGTTCGACCAGCCAGTGTTCACGCAGCGCGCTCAGCTCGGGGTGCACCTGCGCAGAGGCGCAAATGCGTTCTATCGCAGCACACTCAAGCACAATGCGTAAATCATAGAGCTGGTCGATTCTCTCGAAGTCCAGCGGCTTGACTGACCAGCCGCGCCGAAACTCGACGTCCAGATAACCCTCGCGCTGCAAACGATAGAGGGCATCCCTGATGGGCGTACGTGAAACCTGATAGCGGTCGGCCAATTGGGTTTCGGTAAACCGGTCATATGGCAACAGGTAGAAATCGAAGATCTCCTGCTTTAGCCGACGGTAAACGTCTTCGGCCAGGGCGTTGGTGGAATGCGGCGAATTCAAGGGGCGGGCTCCAGGCTGCTCAAGTCGATGCTGACATGGGCCGCGACGACTTTCCAGCCACCGTCGAGGCGTGCCCAGGTTTGCATCTGGCGGCCCAGCCGTTGCGTCACTCCGTCATGAAACTCGGTGCTGACGGTGGCAAAGTCCTCGCCAAAGGTACTGACGATGGTGCGCAGCAATTGCCGACCCGGGCCGACAGGCTGGCAATGGCGCCGATAACGCGCGATGGCCTCCGCTCCGTGCAGGTTCTCCGCCACGCCGTAGCGCACGGCGTGCTCCGAATTCCAGAACCAGGCATCCAGTGTCGCGAGCTCGTTGGCCAGCAGCGCGCGTTCATAATCGACGAAGGCCTCGGTCACCGCTGCGACCACGTGGGGAAGGTTGATGTCCATCAGCGCGTACTCCTTGTGTGTATCGCCTGTTCCAGAGCGGACAACGGCGCCACGCGGCCGACGATGCCACCCTGGGCGATGATCATATCGAGTGTGGCCTGCTTGAACGCAGGAAAGTAGCTTTGGGTGGCGTCTTCGATCAGCAGGCAACGATAGCCGCGGTCGTTGGCCTCGCGCAGGCTGGTCTGCACGCAGACTTCGGTGGTGACCCCGGCAACGATCAGATGAGTGATGCCGGCCCCGGTCAATCGCGCGTGCAGGCCGGTGGCGAAGAACATGCCCTTGCCCGGCTTGTCGATCACCCATTCATTGGCGAGGGGCGTGAGTGCATCGATGATCTGATTGCCCGGCTCGCCGCGCACCAGAATCCGCCCCATGGGGCCAGGGTCGCCAATCCTCAGGCCGGGCACGCCATGTTCGAGTTTGGCGGGAGGGCAGTCGGCAAGGTCGCTGCCGTGGGATTCCCGGGTGTGGATCACCGTCATGTTCTGCGCACGTGCCAGCGCCAACAGTTGCTGAACGGTAGGTACGATCGCTTGCAGGGGCGCTACATCGTTACCCAGGCTGGCGCCAAAACCGCCGGGTTCGAGGAAGTCGCGCTGCATGTCGATGATCACTAGCGCAGTGCTGGACGGCACGAAGGCAAAGCGGTCGGGACGGGCATTGACAGTGATCATGCAGGCTCCTGGAGATGCTGTTCGGCGCCAGCCATGTGTCGACCCAGTTCTGTGCGGTCGGCGGCAGTGGCCGGGGTTTCGAAGACCAGCTCACCGTCGTGGATCACCGCGATGCGGTCGGCAAGGGTCAGCAGTTCGTCGAGGTCTTCACTCAGCAAGAGCACGGCAGCGCCACGGTTGCGAGCGTCGATCAGGCGTTGATGGATCAAGGCCACCGAAGCGAAGTCCAGTCCGAATACCGGGTTGGCAACGATTAGCACGGCGATGTCGTGGGTCAGTTCGCGGGCCAGAACGGCGCGTTGCACGTTGCCACCGGACAGCGTGCCAATCGGTCGACTCGGGTCATTGGGGGTCACCTGAAACTGCTCGATCAGGACGCGTGCCTGAGCCGTCACCGCACGACGGTCGATGCGCCAGCCCTGGCGGCACAGCGGTGGACGGTCAAAATTGCGCAAGGCCAGGTTGTCAGCAACGCTCAGCCCGCCAATGCACGCATTGCGCAACGGCTCCTCGGGCAGGCTGAATACCTTCAGGCGCTGCATCTGTTCGCGCCGCGCATGATAGGGCTGGCCGTCGATCAGTACCTTTCCGGCGCTGAACGGACGCTGGCCTAACAGCGCTTCGGTCAACTCGCGTTGGCCGTTGCCGGAAATGCCTGCGATGCCGACGATTTCGCCAGGGCGTACGTTCAGGCTCAGGCCCTTTACCGCCAGCGTGCCTTTGTCGCCCGGTACATCCAGCCCTTCAATCTGCAAATGCGGCGCACGTTCCGCTGACACAGGGCGTTCGCTGCTGAGCGTGCCGGTGTGCGAGTGGCCCATCATCCACGTGGCCATCTCCTGAGTCGTGGTGTCTGCCACGGCGCTGCTTGCCACCCAGCGGCCTTTGCGCAGCACGGTGACGTCGTCGGCGTAGGTGCTCACCTCGCGAAATTTGTGGGTGATCATCAGCACGGTCAGCTCGCCGCGATGCGCCATCTGCTGCATCAACCCCAACACCTCGTCGGCTTCCTGAGGCGTCAGCACCGAGGTCGGTTCGTCGAGGATGATCAGGCGCCGCTCCAGATACAGCTGCTTGAGAATTTCCAGCTTCTGTTTTTCGCCCGCCGCCAGACTGCTGACAGGGCGCTGGATATCCAGACGAAACGGCATGCGGGCCATGAACGCCTCAAGGCGCTCATGCTCGGCGGCCCAGTTGATACGCCACGGCAGGTCGCCGCGCGACAGCACCAGGTTCTCTGCAACGCTCAGGCCCGGCGCGACCGTGAAATGCTGGTACACCATGCCGATCTGCAACTGATGAGAGTCACGGGGGTTGCGAATGGCGTATTCGCGGTTGTCGATCAGGATGCTGCCCGACTGCAGCGGGCTGTAACCGATGATGCCTTTGACCAGCGTGCTTTTGCCGGCGCCGTTCTCGCCCAGCAACGCGTGTACCGTACCGGCGCGCACCTTGAACGACACCTCGTCCAGTGCGCGGAACGCGCCGAAGCTTTTGCTGGCACCGATTGTTTCCAGGCTCGGGGCGCGCATGGTTACGCCTCCAGCAGGTCGCGGAGGATCGAGGAGTGCCCGACTGCACCGAACACGCCGCCCTGCATCTTGATCATGCTCAGCGCCGCGGCATGGTTGGCCGGGTCGGTGGCACCGCAGCAGTCTTCGAGCAGCAGACATTCAAAGCCGCGATCATTGGCGTCGCGCATTGTGGTGTGCACGCACACGTCGGTGGTAATGCCGGTCAGGATCAGGTTTTCGATACCTCGCGTGCGCAGCACCAGCTCCAGATCGGTGGCGTAGAACGAGCCTTTGCCTGGCTTGTCGATGATGATTTCGCCCGGCAAGGGCGCCAGCTCGTCGATGATTTCCCAGCCCGGCTCGCCGCGCACCAGAATCTTGCCGCACGGGCCTGGATCACCGATCCCTGCGCCGATGCGTTGGGAGCGCCAGCGTTTGTTGGCCGGCAGGTCGCTGAGGTCCGGACGATGGCCCTCGCGGGTATGAATGATCGTGAAGCCCAGTGGGCGCATCAGCATGAGCAGGTTCTTGAGCGGCTCGATGGGTGCCCGTGTCAGCGCCAGGTCATAGCCCATGCTGTCGACGTAGCCGCCGACGCCGCAGAAATCGGTCTGCATGTCGATCACAATCAGCGCGGTGTTGTGCGCGTGCAACTGGCCATTCCACGGCCAGGGGTAGGGCGCCGATGCGACGTAGCGTTGGCTCATGGCGTCATTCCTTCCAGGTGGTCGGGGTGGGCGTGAAAACACGCTCGGGTGCATCGAAACCGCAGGCACTGCCATCGGTGTGCACCACCTCGTTTTCCCACGGCAGACGGTACTGACCTGCCGTCAGGTCGTGCATGTAGGTGTAGGGGCAATCCTGCGCGCCGCCTTTGACGGCGACATAGCCGCGGTGGCCGAACTGATAGGGGTTGTTCTCCACGCCCCAGTGCAGGCGCGCTTCGCGGACCAGGTCCGGACGCAGTTCGCAGCAGACGATTTCATCGGCGCGGCCACCGCCTTCAGCCATCACGGTGCCGTCGAAGTCGACGAACATGGCTTCGCCCATCGAATCGAACGTGCCGTCGGAGCCGCACATGCAAACGCTGGCGGTCTGCATCAGATTGGTAAAGGCGTTGCTCTGGTTGGTGATCTTCCATGAGTGTCGAATCGGCGCGGTATAGCCCGCCGTGCGCAACATGATGTCGGCACCTTTGTAGGCGCACTCACGGGCCATTTCCGGAAACATGCCGTCATGGCAGATGATCAGCGCCAGCGTGCTGCCGCGCGGGCCTTCGCACACCGGAATGCCCAGGTCACCCGGCTCCCAGGGCTCTACCGGCACCCACGGATGCAGCTTGCGGTAGTAAAGACGGATTTCGCCGAGGTCATCGACGATCAGGCCGCTATTGAACGGGTTGCCGTGTGCGTTGGCTTCCATGATCGAAAAGCAGCCCCAGATACGGTGGTCGCGGCAGGCCTGGCGCAACGCGTCGACTTCCGGACCGTCCAGGCTGCACATGATCTCTGGCGCGGTGCTCATCGACAGACCATGCAGCGAATATTCCGGAAAGACAATCAGGTCCATGCCGGGATTGCTGCGCCGCGCCTTTGCCACCATCGACACGACTTTTTGCGTCTGCGCCCACAAGGCTTCGCGGGTATGCGGATCAGGCAACGCCAGTTGCGCCAGACCGATCACCACGCCGTTGGGCGACTTGTTCAAACCACCAAGACCACTGGCCATGTCATGCCTCCTTCAAGAATGAGTTCAACGGGTCAGGCTCAATTCGCCGGGAGCACCGTTCAAGGTGCGGCCGCGTCGGCAAGTGGCGTACATCACCACCAGCGTCAATGCATAAGGCGCTGCCGCAAACAGGTAATAACCGCTGCTGATCCCCACGGCCTGCAGCGCCGGGCCGATGGCACCAGCGGCGCCGAACAGCAGGGACGCCCACAGGCATGCCAGCGGCCGCCAACGCGCGAAAATCACCAGCGCCACCGCCATCAGGCCCTGACCGCTGGACAGCCCTTCGTTCCAGCTGCCGGGGTAATAGAGCGACAGGTAAGCGCCGCCGATGCCGGCCAGCGCGCCGCCGACTGCCGTGGCAATGATGCGTACCTTGATCGGGCGATAGCTCAGCGCCTGAGCGGTTTCGGCATGGTCGCCCACCAAACGCAGCATCAGGCCCCAGCGCGTACTGCGCAGGCCCCAGTGCAGTGCCCACGCCAACGCTACGCCGATGAAAAACAGCACATTGATATTCAGCGCCGAACGCACGCGTTCTTCGCTGCTCCAGGCGCCCAGCGCGAGTGAAGGCAACATAGGTGCCTGCGGCTGGATAAACGCCTTGCCGAGAAAGAACGCCAGGCCGGTGCCCAATAGAATCAGTGCAATGCCGAAGGCAATGTCGTTGACCCTCGGCAGCGAGCAGGCGATGCCGTGCAACAGGCCCAGCAGCAGACCGACGCCAGCGGCAGCCAGCACCCCAAGCCAGGCTGAACCACTGAGGCATGCCACGGCATAGCCGGACATCGCGCCTGCGACCAGAATGCCTTCCAGACCCAGATTGATGCGGCCGCTTTTTTCCGTCAGGCATTCGCCCAGGCTGACGAACAGAAAGGGGGTGCCGACCCGAATCGAGCCCGCCAACAGGGCCAGCAGAAAGGTGCCGATGTCGATGTCAGCCATGCTGCAGCGCTCCTTTTTCGGCGTTTGCACGCGGTTGGGCGAGCCTGATCCGATAGGCCGCGAGGCGTCCGTTCACGGCTTCCCAGAGCAAAAGGTTGGTGAACAGCAGCCCTTCGAGGATCAGTGTGGTCGCATCCGGCAAGCCCAGACGCCGTTGCAGCAGCCCGCCGCTGGCTTCCAGACCACCGAGCAGAATGGCGCAGAAAATGATCGCAATGGGATGGTGCCGTGCAGCGAAGGCGACCAGAATTCCGCTGGTGCCGTAGCCTGCAATCAGTGCGGCGTTGGCACTGCCTTGCACCGCCGTGACTTCGAACATACCAGCCAGCCCCGCCGCAGCGCCGCCCAGCAGGCAGCTCAGCAAAATCAGTCGGTCCACCGGCAGGCCGATCATCAATGCGGTGCGGACATTGCCGCCGACCACCGCCAGTGCAAAGCCTTTGACACTGTGACGAACCAGCACGTAAGCGAGCAGGCAGGCGACAACGCCTGCCACCAAGCCCCAATGCACCTCGAAGCTGTCGCTGATGGTGCCCACCAGATAGGCATCATCCAGGGGTGGAGTAGAGGGTTTGTTCAGGCTCGCCGGATCGCGCAGCGGCCCCTCCACCAACTGCCGGAACAGCGCGAGGGCGATGTAGGACAGCAACAGGCTGCTGATGGTCTCGTTGACACCCCGACGCTGGCGCATCAGCCCGCTGAGGCCGATCCACAGCGCGCCGACCAGCATCGCCGCTATCGCCATGCAGCCGAGCATCAGCCAAGGCGCTACAGGCGGCAACCACAGCGGCGTCACCGCAGCCGCCAGACCGCCCAGCACCAGCGCGCCTTCGCCGCCGATGACGATCAGTCCGGCACGTGCCGGCAGTGCCACGCAAAGTGCCGTGAGCATCAACGGCGCCGCACGTTGCAAGGTGTTTTCCAGCGCGAACCATGAACCGAATGCGCCTTCGCCCACCAACTGTAAAGCCTGCCAGGCGGGCTTGCCCTGTACCGCCAGGAACAACAGAAACAACACACAGGAAGACAGCACCGCCAACAGCGTCGGCAGTCCGGGCAACAACCCACCGACCAGGCGGCGTATCGCGTAAGGGGTGTTCATGCGGGCTCCTCAGATCTGACCCAGAACACCGTCGACGAGGTAGTTCATGCTTTCCAGCGCAATGTCGGTCTGGGTCTGGGAGACTCCGTCGGCGATCACTACGGCGCCCTTGTTGTTCTTGAGCGGGCCTTTGAAAATGACAAAACTGCCCGCCATCATCTGCGCCTTGATCGCGTCGGCCTGTTGTTTGGCCGCAGCGCTCACGGCCGGGCCGTAGGCGGAGGTCTTGACGAAACCTTCCTTGAGGCCACCGCGCAGGAAATTGATCATTGGCGCGCCGCTCTGGATGGCTGCGACGTGCGCTCGGTAAGGCGTTTCCCAGTTCCACTCGGCCCCGGTCAGGTAGCCCTTGGGCGCCAATGCCGCTTGGCTGGCATGATAGCCGCAGGTCATGGCCCCGCGTTTTTCGGCGGTTTCGACGATGACCTTTGGCCCGTCAACGTGGCAGGTGAGCACGTCGCAGCCCTGGTCGATCAGGCTGTTGGCGGCTTCGGCTTCCTTGACAGGCAGTGACCAGTCACCTGTGAAAATCACGGTGGTGACGATACTGGGGTCTACCGAGCGCGCGCCCAGGGCAAAGGCGTTCAGGTTGCGCAGCACCTGGGGCACCGGCTTGGCTGCGACGAAGCCCAGCTTCTTTGATTTGCTCATGTGCCCGGCGACTACACCGTTCAGGTATTGGGCTTCGTCGATGTAGCCGAAAAAGCTGCCAGCGTTGATCGAGTCACGATCCTTCTGCCACAACCCGCCGCAGTGAGCGAAACGTACGTCAGGGTATTTTTTGGCGACCTTGACCACATGCGGGTCGAAGTAACCGAACGAGGTCGGGAAGATCAGCGTCGCGCCGTCCTGCCGAATCATGGCCTCCATGGTTTTCTGCACGGCCACGGTTTCCGGCACATTCTCTTCTTCGATCACTTTGACGTTGGGCAGCGTTTTGATGATGGCGGCGGCCTGCGCATGGGCCTGGTTATAGCCGAAGTCATCCCGCGCGCCGACATAGATGAAGCCGACTACCAGCGGTGCGTCAGCCGCGTAGGCACGGCTGAACGGCAGCGCCGCGCTGAGGCCGATAATGCCCGCCAATTTGATGAAGCTGCGACGATCAACATTCGACATTGCTGCTACCCCTGATTAATGACTTCTGGACGATGTGGTTTGCACGGCGCGGCGGGCAGGCCCGCTGTTGGAATCGGTGATGCCGGCAGTGTTCATTCATGTATACAAGATGACTTGTGCGGCAGCACATTCCGTGCCGAAGACGCATGAGAGCCGTTCCAGAGGCTCTGCGCGGGATTTTTTGTGCAGGTCTGTGGACTTTTGCGCGCCGTCGCTGCGCATGACAATGGGGTCTTGCACGAGGGGGGTGCGAATTGCCGCATCGGAGGCAATCAATGAAGGATCTTCATGGTTTCGCCTTGGCGACAACGCTAGAATCTCGCGCTCGCCAGGTTTCGTCGTCCATTCGGGAGCGGCAACGGTTTGTATGGGGATTCAAAATGGCAGGTACTCGTGCGACGTTTACCGAAGGTTCGGTAGTGCGCCACGTGCTGGTCATGAGCAGTACCAGTGCATTGAGCCTTCTGGCGGTTTTTCTGGTGGACATCCTGACGCTGGTCTATGTGTCCATGCTCCACACACCTCTGCTGCTGGCGGCAGTTGGTATCGCCAAAGTCCTGATCTTTTTCAACGGTGCAGTGGGCTCAGGTTTCATCATTGCCGGCGCGACGGTGCTCTCTCAGCGCCTGGGTAAGCGGGCCAGCGCAGTCACCGCGCATTTGACGACCCACCTGATGCTGATGGTGATGATTGCGTGCGGCGTGACGGCGGCCCTGCAACTGGCGATGGTGGTGCAGATAACTGAATGGTTGGGTGCTGATGCGGCAACCTATGCTGCGGCCCATGACTTTATCTGGCTGACCTTGCCTTTTTGTGTGCTGCAATCGGCCATGCAGATGTCCGCGCAGATCCTGCGCACGGCGGGCGACAGCCGCAGGGCTTTGGGCGTGGTGCTGTCGGGTGCGGTCACCCTGGCGCTCGCCGATCCCTTGTTGATCTTTGTGTGTGACCTGGGGCTCAGGGGGGCAGGGCTGGCGTATGCCTTGTCAGCGTGCGTGTCTCTGGCTGTCGGTGTGTATGGGGTACGCAGGCGAGTCGGGCTCGCGCTGCGGCTTCGTCCCAGGCTCTTGCGCCTGCAGACGCGACGAACACTCAAGGTGGCTCTGCCTGCGATAGTGGGCAATCTGGCGACGCCGGTCGGGCTGGCGTACTTTGTTTCTTCGGTCGCCGTGTATGGCACCCCGGCCCTGGCGGCGATGGCGGTGCTGGATCGGGTATTGCAGTTTGCCTACTGCGCTTTTTTTGCCTTGCCGACGGCCCTGGCGCCGGTGCTGGGGCAAAACATCGGTGCGCGGCTGGACGACCGGGTCAGGTCCGCTATCGTCTTTGGTCGTCGGTTGATCGTGGTCTACGGTTCAGTGATCTGGGTTTTATTGATACTGTTGGCAACCTCCGTTGCTGACCTGTACGAACTGGACGGCGTGGGGCGCGAGCTTTTTCTCGACTTCTGCAGAGTTGGGGGCGGTCTGTGGGTCCTGATCGGGCTGGACTTCATGTCCATCGCCGTATTCGTGACGATGGAGCAGCCCTGGCTGGTCGCAGTCTTCGCCTGGCTCAGGGCCACGCTGGGCACCGTGCCTTTTGTCATGGCGGGTGTGCACCTGCTGGGCGGCAGTGGTGCTCCGCTGGGCATGTTCGCCGGCAATGCGCTGATCGCCCTGACGTCCATTTCCATCGCCGCGTTGACCGCGAGGCGCTTTTTCGAACGCAGGGCCCGGCCGGACAGCGGCAGGGCACCTTGAACCAGAGCACGGACGAGTTTATGTTGATCGACGAACAAGGGAATGAATCAGGCCAGGCAACAGGGCCCAAGCGTCGGCGGGCACCCAAGGGTGAAATGCGCAGAGCAGCCTTGCTGGACGCTGCGACGCTGGTTTTCGCGCGCGATGGCTTTTCCAACGCATCGATGAAGGACGTGGCGGTTCTGGCCGGTATCACTACCGTGGGCCTGTTGCATCACTTCCCGAACAAGGGCGCACTGCTGAGTGCGCTGCTGGAGCGCAGAGACAGCCGGGTCACGTCCAGATTCGCTGACCTGACCACCGAGATGACCCTTGATGGTTTCATCAGGTTTCTCGAAATGAGCATGGGCTTCAGCGTGGAAAATGCGGCGGAATGTCAGGCATCAATGTTGCTCAACACCGAAAGCCTTTCGCCGGCGCATCCTGCCTGGTCATGGCACAAGGAGCGGTTTCACCTGACCCATGACCATGCGCAAGGGCATTTGAAGGTGCTGATAGACGCGGGAGAGATCCGGGCAGACATCAACGTCAAGGCGCTGGCCCAGGAAATCTTTTCGGTCATGGACGGTTTGCAGATTCAGTGGCTGAGAAGCCCTGAGGACGTGGACGTTAAAGCGGTGTTTGGCAACTACGTGCGCCGCTTGCGCACTGATATTCAAGCTCTTCCCTGAGCTTGAAACCTGGCCTCAGTAGGTTTGTGCGGCGGTCACTTGCACCGCTTTACGCAGCGGCACAGGTAACGGGTTGCTGTCGCGAGTCGTAAGGTGCTCGGGGAACAGCGTGATCAGCGTCCGGTTCAGCGGCAGATTTTCCGAGTCAGGGCCGACCAGGATTTTGAACTTGCCAGCGTCCACATCCCAGCTGTCGGTCTTGTCCACGTAGTACGCCAGCGAGCGAGAATCGACAGGAATGCTCACAGTCTTGCTTTCGCCAGGTTGCAGATACACCTTGGTGAAGCCCTTGAGCTCTTTCTCTGGGCGATCAACCGCAGCGGCCACCGGGTGAACGTACAACTGGGCGACTTCAAAGCCCGCCTTGGTGCCGGTGTTGGTCACCGTGAACTTGACGTCGATGGTGCTGCCCGGCGCGAGTACATTGGTCGACAGTTTCAGATCGCTGTAGCCAAACGTGGTGTACGAAAGGCCGAACCCGAACGGATACAGCGGTTTCGCATGCTTCTTGTCGTAGCCACGGTAGCCCAGGTACAGGCCTTCGCTGTAGTCCATCACGGTCAACGCGTTGTTACCCAGGTACTGCTTGGGATCGGAGTAGCTCGGGTAGCTCGGGTTGTCCTCGATCTTCTTGTCGAGGGTGATCGGCAATTTGCCTGACGGATTGACCGTGCCAAAGAGAATCTCGGCAATGGCCTGACCGCCCTGTTGCCCCGGATACCAGGCGTGCAGGCTGGCAGCGACCTTATTGGCCCAGGGCTGCATGTCCATGCCGCCACCGCTGTGCATGACGACTACGGTATTGGGGTTGGCTTTGGCCGCGTAACTGATCATGTCCGACTGATACTCAGGCAGCTTGAAGTCGTGATCCGTTGCTTCACCTTCGTTTTCAAAGTTTTCCCCTGCGGCAATCACCACAGCGTCGTACTTGGCCAGATCGGCAGGCGGACGCAACGACGCCCAGCTCATCTGTACCCCGGTCAAACCACCGAGCACCGGCATGAAGTTGCCTTGCAGACGGCGGTATTCCAGTTTGACGTTATAGGTCTTTCCTGCTTGCAGGCGTGCCGTTTTACCCGAAGCGACCAACGCAATGACCAGGTCGGACGATTTTGGCGTGCCGTCGCTTTCCAGTATCAGCTCGTCATTGACCCAGAGCTTGAACGCGCCATCGGCACGCACCTTGAACACCTGCTCGCCGGAAATGGTCGGTTTGATGGTGGAGGTGAATCGGGCAGAGAACGCACCCGGTGTCGGGCTGAAACCGGACACCGCCGTGACACCGTTGTCGGTGACATTGGTACTGGTGGCCCAGTTCAGGTTGACCCCTGGCTCCACGCGCGTAAGGGTAGGTGAGCCAGACAACTCGGTGTTGCTGAAGTATTCAGCCTTGACGCCACTGTTGCTCACGTTGCTCTGACCGGTCGCTGGCTGATACCACACAGCGGCGCTCGGGTTCAGGCTCATCTCGTGCAGAAACTCGACGTTGGCGCTTTTCGAGGCCAGTTGCTGAAGCCCGCTCAGTTCGGTCACGTAGGTATTGGGTGGCGAATTGGCGGTACCGAACGGCGAGGTCGGCGGCTGGTAAGCCATATCGCCGATCACGGCGATTTTTGCGTCCCGCGACAGGGGCAGCAATGGTTTGCCGTTGGCGGCGTTTTCGTTGCGCAGCAGCACGATCGATTCACGGGCCATGTTCAGCGACGCGCGCATGCCGTACTCAGGGTGCTCCAGTGGCTGGGCCTTGTTGATCCTGGTGTCGAAGCCGTAGCTCACCAGGCCACGGAGGTTGCGCCGCACCTTGTCATCAATGACGTTTTGCGTCAGCTGTCCACTCCACAGATAAGGCAGCAGCTTGGCTTCGGTGAATTGCAGGCCCGAAGGCATGTCGATGTCAGTGCCCGCCCACGCGCCTTTGAAGGCATCCTGAACGGAGTTGAAATCGCTCATCACAAAGCCCTGAAAGCCCCATTCGCCTTTCAGAACGTCGGTCAGCAGGTGATGGTTCTCACAGGCGTAGTCGCCATTGATCTTGTTGTAGCCGCACATGATCGAGGCGATGTTGGCGTTCTTGACCAGCGACTCGAAGCCCGGCAGATACAGCTCGCGCAGCGTGCGTTCGTCTACGCGGATGTCGAGGTTGTGCCGGTTGGCTTCCTGCTCGTTCGCCAGATAGTGCTTGCCCGCTGCCTGAATGCCTTGGGCTTGAATGCCATTGGCGACGGCCGGACCGAGCACCGCACCCAGAAACGGGTCTTCACCGCTCACGTATTCAGCAGAGCGCCCACCGAACGGCGTGCGGTACAGATTGACGCCCGGTGACAGCATTTGCTGTCCGCCCGAGATACGGGTTTCGTAGCCGATGGCGAGGCCGAACTCCTTGGCGCGGTTGACGCTCCAGGTCGCCGCCAAAGCGGACTGGGCCGGGTACTGCGCACCGAAGGTAGCACCGTTGACGTGTACGCCCATGGATGAATCGTAGGCGACGGTGCCCTCCATGCCCCATTTGGCGAGCCTGGGGATCATGCGGCCGTCATCGACGCGGGTGAAGTTGATCTTTTCCGACGTGTTCATGTTGTCCAGCACCGCGCCGACGCGAGCTTCGACATCATTGCCGGTCATGGGCGTTGCCGCCTGCGAGAAACCAGCCTGCGAGACGCTGATGGCCAGTAGGCTGAGTGCCATGGTGTGTTTGAACGAAACGTGCGTACGTGTGCTCATGGCTTTTGCACCTGCGCCGGGGCGTCGTCGGTATCGACAGGCGCATCAAGCATCGCGGACGGGCCTTTTTTGGCCGGAGCCGCAATCTGAGCCGCACCGGAAATCTGATCGCGTTTTGCATCTACCTGCGCACGGGCCTCCTGCCCATAGGGAGTTGCGTCGGCCGATCTGGAATCGGCTGCCAACGCCGATACGCTATAAGCACCCATCAACAAGGCGCAGAAAAAAGACAAAATGAGTCTGTTCATCGATTGAATCTCGATTAAGGGCGATGTAGGAAATGAGTGCGCCCGAACAGGCGGTGGGCAAGTCAGGCTGATGCTTAAGTGTGACAAAAAGAGCGTAAGTTCAACATTGAAAAATATATTTATAAAAGACGTTGAAAATAGCGAAAACAACGCGAAAAGCATGATGGCATAAAGGAATTTTTTATAGGGTGTTGCGAGGTTTTTGGGCATTTTTTAGTGATAAATTGCTTCAAAAACAAAAAATAGTCGTATATGTATCAATTTATAGAAATAATATGGCTATATATTGCATATCACTAAACCTAATTGATGTTAGGTTTAGAATACTGTTAAGATTCACCGCCAGCAGATCCGAGGGCGCGTTAAAGGGTGTTGTGTTCTGATGTTCACATACGCAAGTTCGAAAAAATTGTTCGAGGTTAGTGTGTTTGAATAGACTGTTTTTATCGGCGCTTAAATAGCGGGTTATATAGATTTTGAGGTGGCGTCGTAGAGCGTGTTCAGAACACATGAACAGACTCATTGCCTGATGCCGGTTCTTGAAACCCATACTCTTTGATCGGGCCGAACGGACAGCTTCGCGTTTGCCGTCACGCAGATTTACTCGGCACCGGTTTGCCATGACACTGCACGGGGCAGTTGGCTGACGCAGCCGCCTGTAACGTTTCAGGTCCATGTCAACGAGGTGATTGATGTCCGCCGAGCCACTCTGTCTCGTGTTTGTTCCCGCTCTGGTCTGCGTTCTTCATGCTGCAGAAAGCAACAAGGGATCTCCTCTCACGGAGGCCGAGGTCACCGATATCCGGGATAAAGCAATCTGTATCGCCCTGTCTGTCAGGGCCGCTTTGGAGATGGAGGAAAAGCGCGGTTACGATGACATCGTCGCGCAAGACTGCTGGAACCAATGGCAGAAGGTTCGAGAAACGTTGGCGTGAGTGATCCCGGCCGGGAGGCTTTGCCCGTGGCCATCTTCGCGCGCATCAACCCCTCAGCAGCCGGGCTCAAGGCCGGCGCACTAACCGCCGTTCACGCACACCTGTTCAAACCACGCCGCAAACGTCGGCCATCGCTCGGGTGTCGGGCCATTGTGCGACCAGTACCTGACCTCACCCGTTTGCGCCACACAGAAGTAGTCGCCGTTGTCTTCGATAAAAGGCAGCCACACCCGTGGTACGCCGGATTGATTCCATGCACTGTCAGCGATTTCAAACAGGTCGAGATGGGTTGAGCCGGGCAGAATTACGGCCGGTTCGAAACTGGCATTCGCGACTTCACTTCCGCCCTTGAGGAACTCGACATAGGCCGAAGGGAAGGGGAAGTTGAGCTTGCGCTGGGCGTGGCTGATTTCGGCATCTGTGGGGATACGGAAAGGGTCTGTCATCATCGAGAAAAACCTCAGGACCGTTATTGGAAACTGGCGTCTTGATACTCAGACTACACTGGCGCGACCGAGGTCGCTGGTGTGCCCGACACCTGCCGTTTGCAACCGGCTGACCAGGTCTTCTCGCGCTGCACGCCCGCCCGATCTGACGTATTCGAGCTCTGATGCGGTAATGAGCACGATGGGCACCAGCATGACCGGCGAGAGCGGCATGTCTTCCAGGCGAGTCGAGAAGTCCGGTGCAGGACCGCCCAGCAGCACGCCGACGCAATCATCATCAGTAACAAAGATTTGTGGCAGTTGGTCGCTCATGTGATGCGACTGACTGAACCCAGGCAGGTCCAGAGAGAGCACGCCATATTGTTCAAGCTGATGCGTGATGCCGCCAGCGTCGGCCACGGTTTTTGCGATGTGCTCGATCAGCTCGAACGCCCAGCTTTCTTTGAATGGAGCCACCTCGCCCAGACGCCCCTTGGCATGCTCGGGGATGTCGCGCGTTTCCAGAAACAGCTCCATCTCGAACCCATTGCCTGACGCATCGACATCGTCGAACGGATCAGACAGACCCTCGGTCGCGAGAATAATACTGTCGCCACGACGAACCACGCGGTAGGCCTGGCGGGTCGAAGGCCAGTGAGGGCCTCCGGTGAAGCTTGGGCTGATGAGGTACGAAAGAACGTCGCGCTCAACGGTGCCAACAGAGGCCCAGTGACGGTCCAGGCATTCAGCGCTGGCCAGACGAGCCGCCTCAGCTTCTGCTGAAGGGGCGTAGTCAGCGGATGTGCTGACGTGTTCTGACTGTTCGCGTGAGTGAGCGGTTTCGCTTTCCGGTTTCTTGAGCGATCCGAAGAACTTTTTTATAAAACTCATGCCGACTCCTTGTGGACAATCCGACCCAACGACCGTAAGCAGTATTCACTCACCGATGTGACGACAGTAGAACCGTTGCTGTCGCTGGCGACAACCCGTTTACTCGTCTGATATTTTCAGCGCGCAGGCACTTTCAAAAGCTCAGTCGCCTTGTCGAGCAGCCGCTCCAGCCATTCAACGTCCTGTCCATTGACCACTGCGTAACGGTCGGGGGGAGGGCAGTCGTAATGGTTCGAAATTGTGAGCAGGCGTCGATACTCCTCATCAGTGACCCAATACGGCGTGTGCATCACTGGCATCGGCGCGCCGCTGTCGCGCTGTCCTAAAAGAACATGGGTGCCAGGGGCAAAGGCGAAGACTATTTCTTCGGCAGGTTTCAGCCGTTTTTCCTCGTCTCGCATCTGTTTTTCACGGTTGTAATGATTGACGTGGCGGTCGCCCAGGTAATTCTTTTTCAGTATCAGCCAGTGATCGGCAGCGGTACGCGCAACGACCCATTGAGTCATGCCATTGAGGCGCACTTGATTGAAGCTGCCGTCGGCCCAGTTATCCTGGGTAATGCAGTCATCGGTGTAATCATCAGACCAGAGGCTGGTAGCGGCAACCAAGGTGTGGCGCTCAATCTCGACCAGCCCTTCACTCGGCATGGACTGCCAATAGCGTATGTTCGGATCATTTTTGGCCCGCCAGACATTGCGTGCGGCCCAGACCACGAAGAGCAACAACGAAGAAAACATCACCCAGTCAGCGTACTCGACCAGCAAGTGGTCGACATCCAGGCGTGGGTCGAACAGTTTTTGATAAAACCCGAGCCCTGTTACATACAGCAGAGGGAATAGAAAAGGACTGATGCAAAGTGGCGCAAACAGCACCGGCATCCAGCTGAAACGGTGGGTTGCGGCGTAGCGTGCCGCCCATGCCCGTTCTTCTTCAAGCATGGGTACCGTTTCCCGCAAGGTCTTTTCAGGAGGCGCTGTTTTTCGGAAACGCGGGGATGAGGCGTAAGGGGTTTCTGTCATGTGCAGATGTGCGCCAGAAGACGGGGATATCCGGCGTACGAGATTACTCGCTTAAACAGTTATGGCGTCAAGCCTTTCAGCATCGCACAGACCGATCAGACTGACGCCTCACTTCCTGGGATATGCGCCACCATTAATAAAAATCGGCAATGTAGCCGGTGTGTTACGCTCCAGTGCATGCTTCAACCGCGCTGGGCGCCTTGGCGTGGGGCATAACTGACATGATCAGTCTGCAACACAGGCAGTCTGACCGACCTGAACAAACTGAGCGTTGCCAGCATTCGAGTGGCGAACTCTTCGGCGCATCAGCCGTTTCTCCAGAACCCTGTTAATACGAGTAGTAGCTCTTGACCACAGAACCGACTTCGCCGATGTCCCATGCAACTCAGCTACAGAAAGCACCAACGGGCATAAACGGCCTGGATGACATCCTTCTGGGGGGCATACCAGAAGGACGTCCTTCGCTGGTGTGCGGATCTGCCGGGTGCGGCAAAACGCTGTTTGGCATGACGTTTCTGGTCAAGGGCGTCATGGACCATGGCGAAACCGGCGTGTTCATGAGCTTTGAAGAGCGTGCCGGGGACTTGGTGCAGAACGTTGGTTCGCTGGGTTTTGACCTGCAGCGGCTGGTTGACGAGCAGAAGATTGTGATCGATCACGTGCATGTGGATCGAAGCGAGATCGAAGAGGCCGGTGACTACGATCTGGAAGGGTTGTTCGTGAGACTCGGATACGCCATCGATACCGTGGGTGCGAAGCGCGTGGTGCTCGACACCATTGAAGCGTTGTTCTCCAGTTTCAAAGACACCGCCATCCTGCGTTCAGAACTGCGACGCCTGTTCTACTGGCTGAAGGATCGTGGCGTGACCACTATCATCACTGGCGAGCGCGGCGATGGAAACCTGACGCGCTACGGCATCGAAGAGTACGTCTCTGATTGCGTGATTCTGCTCGACAACCGAGTGGTGGAACAGATCACCACGCGTCGTTTGCGAGTGGTCAAGTACCGGGGCTCGTCTCACGGCACCAACGAATACCCGTTCTTCATTGATGAACATGGCATCAGTGTGCTGCCGATTACGGCGGCTGGCCTCAATCATCAGGCGTCCATGCGAATCGTGCCCACTGGCATCCGCGGGCTGGACGCCATGCTTTCCAAGGGTGGCTACTACCAGGGTTCGAGCGTGCTGGTTTCCGGATTGGCGGGTACGGGCAAGACGACCTTTGCTGCGAGCTTCGTTGATGCGTGCTGTTCGCGCGGCGAACGCTGCCTGTTTTTCTCATTTGAAGAGGCCGAAAACCAGTTGATGCGCAACATGGAGTCGGTAGGCATCAACCTCAGCAAGTACCGCGACTCCGGCCTGCTGAAGGTCGAGTCGGCACGGCCAAGCCTGTATGGCCTGGAGGTGCACCTGGCGAGAATGCATCGCGAAATCGAGCTGTTCCAGCCAGATGCTGTGGTCATCGACCCGATCTCTGCGTTCCGCGGCCCGGACTCTGAAGTGCACGCGATTCTTCTGCGCCTGATCGACCTGTTGAAGTCCCGAGGCGTTACGGCGATATTTTGTAGCCTGGAAGACGTTGCGGTTCGTTCGCTGGGCCTTGAGCGCGAGATTTCCTCGTTGATGGATGCGTGGATTTCGTTGACGAACGTCGAGGCGGATGGTGAGCACAATCGGTTGTTGTTCGTGTTGAAATCGCGTGGCATGGGGCATTCAAACCAGGTGCGCGAGTACCACATGAGTGAACAGGGCATCACGCTGATCCAGCCTTACATCGGTCCGAATGGCGTGCTGACAGGCACCTCGCGGTTGATGCAGGAGGCCCGTGAGCGACGCAGCGAGCAGACTCGCAAGGAATTGGTCGAACGCAGGAAGCGGGAGCTGGAAAAACGCAGGCTGGAAGTCGAGCGGCAGATCGCGTCAATGCGTGCCGAGCTCGACGGTCTTCAGATGGATGAGCAATTCCTGTCCTACGATGAAGCAGAACAGGATGTGGCTGTCAGCATTACTCGACAAGAGGTGGCAAGTGCAAGGGGCCTGACAGAATGAGTGATACTCCTCAAGCAGTAGACCCGACCCAAGTGGGTGACTCTGAACACTATTCGCTGCGCCTGTACGTGGCCGGTCATACCCCCAAATCCATGCTCGCCCTGAACAACCTGAAAAAGATTTGCGAGACCTATCTCGCAGGTATCTACAGCATTGAAGTGATCGACCTGCGTGAGCATCCGCAATTGGCAGCGGGGGATCAGATTCTTGCGTTGCCAACACTGGTCAGGCATCTGCCCACGCCATTGGTGAAGATCATTGGCGACCTTTCCAACACCGAGAAGGTGCTGGTAGGTCTCGACATTCGTCCGCGAGCGACAGTCGCGTGACAGAGGTCGTTGCGGCCAGCGCCGCGCAACCAGTGGTGACAGACGACGTGAGTCAGACGCACCTCAAACTTTACATATCGGGCAACACAGCCCGTTCTTCGCTCGCCGTTCAGCAGTTGAAAGCGGTGTGCGAAGCGTATCTGCCAGGCGCTTATCTGCTGGAGATCATTGATATCTACCAGAACCCCCGCGAGGCGCGCGATGACCGTATCGTGGCTGTACCGACCCTTGTGAAAGTGGCGCCAGACTTCACCAGAAGGCTGATTGGGGACCTGTCGGACCTGAGTAAGCTGAAACTGTTTCTGGGCATTGATCCAGCCGCCGAGGTCCAGTCTTGAATACGCGCCCCCCTGGCCTGACGGACGCCCAGTTTATCGATTACCTGTCGCGTCAATTGCAGGAAGCAGACGACGTCATACAGGCCATCAGAACCGGCAGCGTCGATGCACTGCTCATACAGAACGAGCAGGGCGAGAGCGTCTACACGCTCGACAATGCAGACAAACCCTACCGTCTGCTGGTCGAGCAGATGCAAGAGGGCGCTGTCACCATCACGGCAAACGGTATTGTTCTCTACGCGAACCAGCGGTTCGGCGAGATCGTGGGCTATCCACTGGAGCAGATCTTCGGCGAACAGTTCCAGCGCTACATCATGCCCGCCGACGCCCATACCTTCGAAACCTACCTCGCCAGTGACTCGACCGAGGCACTGAGAATCGAGGCGACGCTACGTTCTGCCAACGACCGAGTGCTGCCGGGCTATCTGTCTTTCAGCAAACTGCCCGCAGACTTCTCGGGAGAGCCGATCTACTGCGGTGTGATCACCGATCTGACCCAGCAGAAGTCACTGGAGTCACGGTTGCATCAGGCGGAAAAAATGGAAGCACTGGGCCAGTTGACTGGCGGTCTGGCGCACGATTTCAACAACCTGCTACAAGCGATTCAGGGCAGTTTTGACCTGATCATACGCCGCCCCACGTCCGAGAAAATCGGCCGATGGGCCGAGAGCGGACTGCGAGTTGCCGACCGTGGGGCGAAACTGACTTCACAGTTGCTGGCGTTTTCACGTTCGCAAAAACTTGAGCTGCGGGTCTGTTCGGTCAACCAGGTCATCACCGGAATGTCCGACCTTCTTAACGCCACGCTGGGCGCGGACGTTCAGCTTGATGTGCAACTGGATCCGGACGACCGCAAAGTCATGACCGATCCCGTCCAGCTTGAGCTGGCTATTCTGAACCTTGCCATAAACGGCCGGGACGCGATGAGCGGAGCCGGGCGATTAACGCTGGCAACTTCGTTTGTCGAGCGTCACGAATACCTCAGTTCACCACTCGGATTCCTGGAGGTTCGGGTATCTGACAATGGTGCAGGCATGAGTGAGGAGACTCGCCAGCACGCGTTCAACCCCTTCTTCACCACCAAGGATGTGGGGCAGGGAACGGGGTTGGGGTTGTCGCAGGTCGAGAGCATCATTCAGCAGTCAAACGGTGCGGTGAGATTGCTCTCGGCTCTAGGGCAAGGCACATCGATCTTCCTCACGTTCCCCTGTGTCCATGGCTCTGTTTCGCGCGAGCAGAGCGTGGACGCGACAGGTGATGGCTCTGCGACTGCCTTGCAGGTGCTGGTGATTGACGATGATGTCGAAGTACGCCGTACACTGGTGGACATGCTTGAGGCGCTTGGGCATGCAGCGGTCGAAGCCCAGAATGGTCCGGAAGGGATAGATGCCATTGGGCAGCAACGGTTTGACATGGTGCTTCTGGACTACGCCATGCCGGTCATGAACGGGGCCGAGGTGGCCCGAGAGATACATCGTGTGAACGGGCGGATGCCCATCGTGTTCGTCAGCGGCTACTCAAACACCGACCAACTGCGCGCAGTGATGAACGCTCAGACGGCATTGTTACAAAAGCCCTTCACCATTGCCGACCTGAATGCTGCCGTTGAAGCGATGCGTCGGCACGCTGGGCCTGTTGCAGTCCTCTGAAACGCGGGCCGGTGCAAGCGGGGCCCTTGCAACCCTTTGCATCTGAATGGTCACTTCTTGCGTTGATGCATCACGCGAAAGGCATTGGCCCCGGAAACTCCCCAATGAGCACCCAGTGGGTGATCAGGCCGGTATCAGCTTTCCAGTGATGGAGCAGCAAGGCGGGTAGGCTCCTGCGCCAGCGTGGTGTCAAGCCAGGTCTGCGCTGCTTCGGTCATATCACCGTGATGCTCGCCAGGCACCTTGATATCCAGCCCGATGATTCGCATCCTCCTTGTTCAGTTGTCGGTGAGCCCAGGATGATTTCGAGCTGTAAGTACCCTCGAAAAACCTTCCTGAAACCATCGAGTCCGCGCGTGCGGCAGGTAAGATGCATGCCGGCTCAAGGGAGTGCACGCCATGGAATTGAAGTTCAGTCACGTCGACATACTGGTCAAGAATCTCGAAGAAGCCTGTGCGTATTATGCGCAGACATTGAACGCAAAAATCTCCCGAACACTGGTCTGGGAGCGGGGCGGTTTGCATGTGCAATATGCAGTTGTGCTGATGGGGCAGGAGCGCTTCATGCTGGTCCAGCCTTTTGCCGGCAATCTCAGAGAGTTGCTGGACACCTCGGGCGAGGGGATGATTTACCGTCACTGCTACTCGACGCCTGACATCGAGACGGCATATGACGAACTGATTACATCAGGGGTTCAGCCGGAAGATGAAAACGGCCAGCCGCTGGCCCGCGAGAACCTGCAATCGCCGTCCGGTGCACGCATTATCTGGTTGCCCAGGCGTTTCGGGCACTTTTCCATCGAAATCCTTGAAGAACAGGCACTGGAGGCATTTATTACGTCGGCGTTTGCGTGAGGGTTTGTATGAAGCGCCGGGCGCAAACAGCTGAAAATACAATGCCCGGCAGATGGCTGCCGGGCAAGTCAGGTTCAGCGTACGGGTGGACCGTATTGAAGACCGCCCTGATTCCACAACGCGTTCAGGCCACGTTTTATCTTCATGTCGCTGCCCGCGCCCAGGTTGCGGTCAAAAGATTCGCCGTAGTTACCAACCTGGGCAATGATCCTGGCCGCCCAGTCATTAGGGAGATTCAAGTCTTTGCCGAGCGCCCCTTCCGTTCCGAGTAGCCGGGCGATGTCGGGATTTTTTGATGACTTGATCATTTCGGCAACATTTCTGGAGGTAATGCCAAGCTCTTCGGCATTGAGCATTGCGGAGAGTGACCAGCGCACCACTGTGAACCAATCCTCGTCGCCTCTGCGTACAGCAGGGCTCAAGGGTTCTTTCGAAATAACGTCAGGGAGTACAACGAAGTCATCAGGCGTTGCAAGTTTCAGGCGCTGGCCGTAAAGCTGCGATTGATCGGTGGTCAGCACATCACAGCGTCCCGACTCAAGCGCCTTGAAACTCTCATCAGAGGTATCAAACGTAATAGGGGTGTATTTGATGTTGTTGCTGCGGGCGTAATCCGAAAGATTGAGTTCGGTTACTGTGCCCGCCTGGATACAAAAAGTGGCGCCGTCCAATTCTTTCGCACTTTTCACGCCTAGCTTTTTATTGACCAGGAAACCCTGTCCATCGTAGTAAGCGACATTCGTGAATTGAATGCCCATGGCGCCGTCTCGAGACGAAGTCCACGTCGTGCTTCGCGACAGCATGTCGACTTCACCTGACTGGAGAGCGGTAAAACGCTCCTTGGCCGTCAGCTGCGTGTACTTGACCTTCTGTGCGTCACCGAACACTGCTGCGGCCACGGCACGACAGACGTCTACATCAAAGCCACGGAATTCCCCCTTGGCGTCGGCGTACGAAAAACCAGGAAGGCCGTCGCTGATGCCGCATTGTACGAACCCTTTCTTTTTGACGTTATCAAGCGTAGCGCCTGCGTGGGCACTGAGTGTGAACGCAGCCCCGAGGGTCAGGCACGCTACGGTTGAAGCCAGTTTCAACAGCCTTTTTTCTCGTTTCATTACGTTGCTCTCTTGTGGGTGGCGAGTTGGAGACAAATCAACGCGCAGCCGGGCCTCTGCCGGATTTACTGGCGTCGTGTTCAACATCAAAAGCGGGAGGGCAGAAACAAGAGCGGGCTGTCAGGGAACCCAGCGGGAGCTGTACTGTTTTTTATTGTTTGGCATGGTCGTCTTCTTGTTTTTATGTGGGCTCGAATACCGGACTTCAATCAGTGAGCGCTCATTCATTAGCGCTGGGGCATCAAAAAAGTCGCCGGTATGTATCGCCGGTTGCTGATGGGTCGAGTATGGGCACGCGGCAGAGACTTCAACAATATTTCCGGATTCGTAACTCTGTTGCCTTTATCGCAACGCAGAAAAGTACGCAGGCCAGTAAAGCCATGGAAAGGTCAGGTTGCTCAAGGCAACGGTCATCGCGTTGTTCATGGTTGAGCGCATGCCGGCCGTTCAATCTCCAAAGCGGGCCTGCCAGGCTGGCAGGGGCGGCGCGCCCTCAGGCATGGGCCGGTAAAGCCAGCCCGAAGATAATGAAAAAACCGCCGCAGACTTTATTGAACCGGCGCCCGGTTCGAGCCAGCCAGGGCCTTACCCGGTGTGCTGCGCTGGCCACGGTGTATTCAACGATGAACTCCACGACGGCGTAGGTCAGCGCGATGGCAATGGTCTGCGCGATGAGGCTCTGCTGAGGGTCAAGGAAGGGCGGGATAAACGCGGTAAACAGCAGCAGTGCCTTGGGGTTTGAAAGGGCCGATATCAGGCCTTGTCGGAACATCGACCAGGCTCGCAAGCGCGTTGTGTCGGTAGCATCAAGACTGACCGGTGCAGACCGCCACAGCCCGAAGCCCAGCCAGATCAGGTAGAGCCCACCGGCAACCTTCAACGCTGTGAACCAAGAGGCCGAGGCCTGAATCAGTGCGCCCAGGCCCAGCGCGCACAGCGTCAGCACGACGGCGAAACCAAGCACGCCGCCGCTGATCGTGAACAGCGTCTTGCGGCTCCCATGAATGGCGCCGTGGGTCAGCACCAACAATGCATTGGGCCCTGGCACTACCGCGATGCCGCAGCATGTGAAAAGGTAGAGCAACCAGGTCTCGAATGGCATGATCAGATCCAGTATGAACGGATTCAAGCCAGTATCCTGGGGATGAACTATGGTCATGAAAAGCGCATTATTCACCTCGTTGACATTCGAATAACGAATAGAGGTAACCGCGATGCCTGCCAGCGATTTACAGATCGATTGGCTCAAGAGTTTCGTGGCGGTGGTGGATGCAGGTTCGCTGTCCGGTGCTGCGCACGAGGTCAATCGCTCGCAGTCCGCCGTCAGCATGCAGATGAAGAAACTGGAGGCCGCACTGGGGCGCCAGTTGATGAATCGTGGCCCCAGGCATTTGCAGCTGACCGCTGACGGCCAGACGTTGTTGAGCTATGCCCGTCGCATGGTCGCCCTGCATGCCGAAACACAGGCGGCCTTTCACGGCGAAGAACTGACCGGACGTATCCGTCTTGGGGTTGCAGAGGACTACGCGGCCAGTTACCTCACGCCAGTTCTGAAACGTTTTGCACCGCGTTACGCAGGTGTGGAGATAGAACTGACCTGTGAGCAGTCGACCACGCTTATTCCGCGTTTGCGAAGCGGCGATCTTGATCTTGCGCTGGTTTCCAGAGATTCACCGCAAGGCGGCACCTTTCTTTTCAAGGAGCCAATGGTCTGGGTCGGTTCACCGCAGTTTGAACTGTGGCGACGAGATCCGCTGCCCATTGCTGTTTACGAAAGTGAAAGCCTGGCACGGCGTAACGCGGTGAACTCGCTGACCCGACAGGGGCGCCAGTTCAAGGTGGTCTACAACAGTTCGAGTCTCGCTGGTCAAGTGGCCGCCGTCGAGGGCGGCCTGGCTATTGCCGTGATCACGCAGTGCTGTGTACCGGCATCGCTTCAGGTACTCAGTGGCGAACATGGCCTGGGACACATTGAACCCATGGAAGTGTCGATTCTGCGCAGCCGAGCCTCTCGCGGGTCCAGGGCGGTCAACAGCCTTCATGCTTTCATCATCAGTGCGCTGAGACTCCAGGCGTAAGCATCTTCGTTCTGGTCGCTCACTGGATGAAGAACAGAACGTCGACAGTGGCCGATGGCGGTCCCGCAGAGCCGCAACCGGCCAACCAGGTTCACTCCGCTGAAGGCGCTGGAATGCGCCGCAGTACATCATCGTAAGGCACAAGGTCGAGGTAGGCCGTCACCTCGAAGGCCTTGCCGTCCCGCATGCGAAAGATCCAGACATAGCTGTTGTTGTAGGCTCGCCCGTCCCGCGCAACACCTGCGCCTTCCCATTGAACGATCACGTGATCGCCGTCGGCCCAGACATGCTTGCTGAACGGTCTTACCGGGCTGGACAGGCGAGACACGAAGGGCTTGATGGCGCGCTCGATGAACGGGTCCATGCCGCGGTAGACGCCTGCGCTTGGGCCTGAACCCTTGATCGTCCAGGTAATGTCTGACGTCAGCATGTCGCTGAAAAATTCAGTGCCACCGGCCGCCCAGCGGTCGAACGCGTCGGTGACTCGTTGTGTGTTGTGTGCTTCGAGATCCGTCTCTGCTCCGGCAGCGGCTGTGCCTGAGAACAACCCGACACCGATCAGCGTCGCGACTGTCAGAACTGCAGAGCGGGTGGTACGCAAGATAGATAGGTCCATGTAAAGCTCCTCGATGGGTATGACTGCTGCCCATCGTTGGTCGGTGGCTATTATCCGGCTGAGCATTCATGCCGGACGTTGCAGGCGAGCGCCGCCAAAGATCAACTGCTGAACCATCGGACGCGAGACGAAACGTTGCGGAAAGATCGCCTCTGGCGCACTGGCCTGATTCAAGCGGACGATGTGCTCGTCCTCCAGCGGCAGCCTGAGTGCTCCCAGGTTGTCCTGGGCCTGGGCAAGGGTTCGGGCGCCCATGACGGGGGCGACAACCGCCGGGTTGAGCAGTGTCCAGGCGAGGGCGACCTGAGAGGGCGTCGCGCCGATTTCCCCGGCGATGGCGCCGACGACGCTGGCGATGTTCAGTGAACGCTCGGTCATATGGCCTGATGAGCTGATCACCCCTTTGCGTGTTACCGAGACGTTGGTTTCGCTGGCCTGCTGCAGGTCATCGCGGTTGTATTTGCCGGTCAGAATGCCGCCGCCCAAAGGTGACCATGGCAGCACGCCGAGCCCCATGGCTTCTGCCATCGGGATCAGTTCGTGTTCGACGCTGCGTTCGACCAGGCTGTATTCGATCTGCATGGCGACAAAGGGCGTCCAGCCGCGTAGCAGGGCGAGGGTCTGCAGTTCGGCGACCTTCCACGCCGGGGTGTTGCAGATGCCGAGATAAAGCACCTTGCCCGAGCGCACCAGATCGTCCAGAGCACGCATCACCTCGTCGGCCGAGGTCGTGAAGTCCCACGCATGCAGGTACAACAGTTCAATGCGATCAGTGTCGAGCTGCCGGAGGCTGGTTTCCACCGAGCGCATCAAGTTCATGCGATGGTTGCCGCCCGAATTGGGATCGCCAGGATCGCGGGCCATGGTGTACTTGGTGGACACCACGAGGCGCTCGCGTTTGCCCTTGAGGAACTGACCCAGAATACGTTCCGACGCACCATTGGTGTAGTTGACGGCGGTGTCGATAAAGTTGCCGCCGTTATCAACATAGGTATCGAAGATCTGGCGTGCCTGATCCTCCTCCGAACCCCATCCCCAGTCTGCGCCGAACGTCATGGTGCCGAGAGCAAGGGGGGAAACGCGCATACCTGATCGTCCGAGCAGGCGATAATTGTCGAGTGCGGTCATAGCGGGCATGATGATCTCCTAACAAAAATGTATTCCAGATGTGTAAGGGTGATTCTGGCTTTTGAAGGGCACTTGCCTGTAGACGGATCGTCCGGCGTTCTTGCACGATTATCCGGTCAGGGAGTTGAGTCCCCGGGACACGGTCGTGAATACCCGAAGCGGAGCAGATATGGGTTCTCTGGAAAAACTTGTTGATCTCATCAGCCGTCATGCACCGGCTGACGGCACGTATCGCACAGCGATTGCCGGGGTCAGCCTGGTTCGTTCGGGTGTGCCTACGGTGCCCATGCCAGTGGTGTACGAGCCGACGCTGTGCCTCATCGTGCAGGGCCGCAAAAAAGTCATGGCCGGAACCATGACCTATGTTTATGACGCGGCCACCTACCTGGTTGCGTCGGTGGACATTCCGGTGATGGGTTCAGTGATAGAGGCGAGCGAAGACGCACCGTATTTGTGCCTTGTGCTCGATCTGGACATGTCCGCGCTGAGTGATCTCGCGTTGCGATATCCGGTTGTCGATGGCGGCAAACCAACCTCCGGTGCAGGCATCGAACTCAACCAGACTACACCCGAGTTGCTGGACGCAGCAGTCAGGCTTGCCGGGCTGCTGGATACCCCGGCCGACATTGAGGCGCTGGCGCCGTTGACGGTCAGAGAAATGCTTTACCGCCTGCTGACCGGCAGCGGCCACGGCGCAGTTCGACAGATGGTTCAGGTCGACAGCCGCTTGAGTCAGATCGCCAAGGCCATTGTCTGGTTGCGCAGTCATTATCGTGAACCCTGCCGCATCGACGACATCGCTGATGTTGCCGGGATGAGCCGGTCCACGTTTCACGCGCATTTCAAGGCTGTCACCGCCATGAGCCCGCTGGAATTTCGCAGCCAGTTGCGACTGCAGGAAGCCCGCCGGCTAATGGTGGCCGAAGCGCTTGATGCCGCAGGTGCCGGATACCGGGTAGGCTACGAAAGCCCCTCGCAGTTCAGTCGTGACTACGCGCGCCTGTTCGGCCAGTCACCGGCCAGGGATGCCAGCCGATTGCGCAGAGCGTCTGAGGTCTCGGCGTTGTAAAGCTTTTTCAAAGTGGCTCCTGTTTTGCTAGTACGAGGATCCAGCCCTGTGCAAATGGAGAGATAGGATGAGGGAGTGGGTGACTGACAGAGAAGACGACGAAGATGCCGTCAGGGTGATCAGCAATGGCGTGCTGCAGCACGGTCGAGCGTTATCAGAATCCGTTGGAGGAAAAGCAGAACCTATCGCTTGCATGGCTATGGAGAACGGATCTTTCATTGCAGGGGCCACGGGTAGAACAGAGTTTCAGCGCCTGTTTGTCAGTTATCTGTGGGTGGATTCTGAATGGCGCGGAACAGGCCTCGGTGCCCAGGCGTTGCACAGGCTTGAGGCACTCGCTCTTGAAAGGGGCTGTAGAGACGCACTCATTGAAACATTGGATGAAGGTGTTGCAGCCTGGTATGTGCGCTGTGGCTACCTTTTGATAGGTCATGTGTCTGGCTATTGCGGTCCGTGGAGTCGTCACACACTGGTAAAACCGCTCATCCCGTAGATATCCGGCAGTGAAGAAGGCAAGCCCTCATGGGTGAGCAGAGTCAAAAAACTTCCCGCTCAATGCGTCTGAGGTCTCAACGTTGTAGGTAATGGTGGCCACGTCCACTTTTCAAGCACATTCAAACCCGCCGGGTCGCTGACAGGTCGGAGGACTTCGGCATTGCTGCTAATCTGCAGGTTATCGATCTTCCCAATGCAGAGTCACAATGCTCATTGTTTTCAGCGGCCTTCCAGGCACCGGTAAAACTACCATCGCCAAAGCGTTGTCTCATCGACTGGGTGCGTTTTATGTGCGGGTCGATACGATCGAGCAGGCGATCCGTAACGCCGGGGTGTTGGCGAACGACGTGGGCCGTAGTGGTTATGACGTAGCCAACGAGATTGCGCTCAGCAATCTGTGTCTTGGCAACGTTGTGGTCATTGACTGCGTCAACCCGGTCGCGGAAAGTCGCCGCGCCTGGGCGGATATCGCCAGTCGTGCCGGCGTTTCCTTGTTCAATGTTTTAGTGGTTTGTTCTGATGTGCTCGAACACCGTCGGCGTGTGGAAACCAGAGTAGGCGACATTGCCGGCCTGACGCCGCCAGGCTGGCAGTCAGTGCTGGGTCATGACTTCGAGGCATGGAGTGAGGCGCCTTTCACCCTGGACTCCGCCGTGGTGTCTGCTGAGCAGGCCGTCGAAAGAATCGTCGGGCAGTTGCTGCCCACAAAGCAGTGCATAATGCCACCCATGACCAATGTGTAGCGTGTCATACACAGGGCACTCCTTGATCTGCAGGCTTCGTACATGTTGACGACCACCGATACAGACGAGACCGATTCACTGCGAGCCGAGAACGCCAGACTTCGTGTTCAATTGGCGGAGGTCGAGGCGCTGCGCACGCGTGAGGCCGAAGTTCGCGTTCACAATGACCGCACTCAGGTTGCGCTCTCGGCAGGTGCGATCATCGGCACCTGGAACTGGCATCCTATGGAAGACCGCTTCATCGTAGATGAAGCTTTCGCGCACACGTTTGGCCATTCACCCGATGTTGCGCAAACCGAACTGTCCATCGCTCAGGTGCTGCAGAACGTCCACCCTGATGACCTGCCCACACTGAACGTCAAGATCGAAGAAGCGCTGGTGCGCGGTGGTGCCTACGCGCATCAGTACCGGGTCCGACGTGCAGACGGCAAGTATTACTGGATCGAAGCCAATGGCCGCGTTCACTACGGCCCTGACGGCAGCCCGTTGAACTTTCCCGGCGTGATCATCAACGTGGACGAGCGGCACCGGCTTGAGGCTGAACGTGACCGTGCCACTGCTGCGTTGCGTAACCTCACCGATACGCTGGAGCAACAGGTCGCAGAGCGTACCGCCGCGCTGATGAAAGCCGAAGAAGCCTTGCGTCAGTCCCATAAAATGGAAGCGGTCGGGCAATTGACCGGCGGACTGGCACACGACTTCAACAACCTGCTCGCGGGGATCTCCGGATCCCTCGAAATGATGCAATCCCGTATTCAGCAGGGGCGTTATGCCGATGTGGATCGCTACCTTGTTTCCGCGCAAGGGGCTGCGAAGCGGGCGGCAGCCTTGACGCACCGTTTGCTGGCGTTTTCGCGTCGTCAGACCCTGGCGCCCAAGCCGACCGATGTGAACCAGCTGGTTGAGGGTATGCGTGACCTGATTCAGCGCACCGTGGGCCCGACCGTCCCCATGAAGGTCGTTGCCGCTTCCGACCTGTGGCCAGTGCTGGTTGACCCGTCGCAACTGGAAAATGCACTGTTGAACCTATGCATCAATGCCCGTGACGCGATGCCTGATGGCGGCCGCATCGTGGTCAGGACAGCTAACCAGTCATTTGACGAGCAAGAGGCGAAGGTAAGAGGTGTTGCCGAAGGGCGGTATATTTCGCTGTGCGTCACTGATACCGGAACGGGAATGCCACCGGACGTCGTCGCCAAGGCATTCGAGCCGTTCTTCACCACCAAACCGATCGGTGCCGGTACAGGGTTGGGGCTGTCGATGATCTATGGTTTTGCTCAGCAGTCGGGCGGTCAGGTACGTATTGACTCCACTGTGGGCGAGGGCACGACGGTATGCATACTGCTTCCGCGCCATGCAGGGGAGGCATGCGCGCCTGACGAGGTTTCAGCCAGGCATTCGGCGCAGCCATGCGCCGAGCACAGTGGAACGGTTCTGGTGGTGGACGATGAGCCTGCGGTGCGCATGCTGGTCACTGACATTCTCAATGAGCTTGGCTTCAGAACCCTCGAAGCCGGTGACAGCACTGCCGGGCTTGATGTGCTGTTATCGGACGCCCGAATTGATCTGCTGATCACTGATGTGGGACTGCCGGGCGGGTTGAATGGTCGACAGATGGCAGACGCCGCCCGCGTCTCCCGCCCGGATCTGAAGGTGTTGTTCATCACCGGCTATGCGGAAACGGTGATTCTCGGCGACAAGGGGCTTGGACCGGGCATGGATATCTTGACCAAACCCTTTGCGATCGAGTCAATGACCAGACGCATCCGCTCGATCATCGAGCAAGATGCTGCCGCTTCAGAGGCCACTGACTGAGCAGGCATCAACTGCCTTGCTGGCCGAGCATCAGCGCTCTTTCAAGCCATGCGGCCGCAACTTGTGTCATGCGCGTTGAATGCCAAATGTGGTGCTCAGCCTGGCGATGCCTTTGGCGGTTACGGTAAGTGCTCTGGAATCAAGGTGCCGGGTCATCCAGCCTTGCCTGATCATCAGTTCAAGCAACGCCGCGCCCAATGCCCCGCCAATGTGCGGGGAACGCTCGCTCCAGTCCATGCACGGATACGCCAGACGTCGACGTTGATTCGAGATGGCGTTCACGTCGATACCCGTTTTTGCCAGCTTTTCTGCGCCTGATTCACCCAGCACATAGTCTTTGCCGCTCAACTGAATCCAACCTTCGTTCAGCAGCGCGTCGTGCAACCGGACGGCCACCTCGCCGGCGCAGTGGTCGTAGCAGGTTCTGGCATGTTTCAAGGCAGAAGGCGTGCCGGGTTTGAATACAGTCGGCGAGCGATTGGTAATTGACAGCAATGCCTCCAAAGCAGTGGCCACCTGTGCATTGGTCAGACGGTAATAGCGATGACGGCCCTGAACATGCATCACCACCAGACCCTGTTCACGCAGGCGGGAAAAATGGGCGCTCGCCGTCGATGCGCCGATATCGGCCAGCGCGGCCAGCTCAGTCGCGGTGCGCGCGCAGCCGTCCAGCAAGGCGCACAACATGCGCGCCCGTGCGGGATCCGCAATTGCACCTGCCACCGCAGCGAGAGAAAGCTCAGCAGATTCTGCATCCATGGTTCAGCCATTCCCGAAGTGTCAGCGTGAGTCCTCGTCATACTGACGCAAAAACAGGTGAAGGAATACGGTAATGAGGTCTGTGGGCTTTTTTGGCAGCAAGGTCGTTGCTGCGACGTTTTTGATGGCCGTTTTCGGCTGGGGCATTGGTTTTTATGGTCCCCCTATCTTTATGTACGCCGTGATTCAGAAGACCGGATGGTCTGTGGCGCTGTGCTCTGCGGCGGTGACGGTGCACTTTCTGGCAGGCACGCTGGTGGTCGTGAAACTCCCGGTTTTGTACCAGCGGATTGGTCTGCCACTGACGACCCTGTCGGGTGCGATGGTTCTTTCTCTGGGTGTATATGGATGGTCGATTGCAACTCAGCCGTATCATCTGTTCATTGCTGCAATGCTCAGCGGTTTCGGGTGGGTGACGATGGGCGCCGCAGCGGTCAATGCGATTATCGCGCCCTGGTTCGTGAACAAGCGTCCTGCTGCGTTGGCCATGGCTTACAACGGCGCAAGTATCGGCGGCGTCGTGTTCTCGTCGGCGTGGGTCTATCTGATTGGCCGGTTCGGGTTCTCAGCGACTGCGATCGGAGTAGGGATTGTTTCGACGGCAGTTATCGCCGCCCTGTGTGTCAAGGTATTCAGGGTCCAGCCTGGGCAGATCGGTCAGCATGCGGATGGCGCGCCTGACGCGCCGCCTGCAACGACGCGATTGCCTGATATGCCAATGACATCGTTGCGCGGCAATAAGCAGTTCCTCACATTGGCGACCGCCATGTCGCTCGGGTTGTTTGCGCAGATTGGATTGATCAGCCAGCTGTTTTTGTTGTTGGCTGGTCATGTCCCGGCAGCAACGGCAGGCCTGGCGATGGGGTTGGCCACCGCCAGCGCCATCGCCGGCAGGCTGTTGTCCGGCGCGATGATTTCGCCTGGCACTGATCGCCGCCTGCTTGCCTGCCTGAGCTATGCCTGTCAGCTTGCAGGGTGCATCTGCCTGATGGGCATCAGTACAATTCCCGAACTGCTTTGGGTCGGCATGATCCTGTTCGGCCTGGGCATTGGTAACGCAACGTCCTTGCCACCGTTGATCGCCCAGTCAGAGTTCTCGCGCCAGCAGATTCAACGGGTGGTGACCCTGATCGTTGCAACGGCACAGGGCTGTTATGCGTTTGCGCCGTTGGCATTCGGCGCAGCCAGGTCACTGCTTGCGGGCGAGGAGGGTGAGTGGGTCATCCTGTGTCTGGCGGGAGGCATTCAGGGGCTTGCGATTGTTGCGTTGCTGGCCGGCAGCAAAAAAGCGCGGCCGGGGCTTGAGTCGCACCCGGCAAGCCCATGAGCGTCAGCCGTTGAAAGTCTCGATTCGACGGTTTATCCAGGCATGGCTGTGCGCCAGAACCCTGCCGGTCATGGCCGTCGGAAAGTGGATGAACCCGTGCGCTGTAAACGGCAGGACATGCACGTCGACAGGCGCGTATTTCGACCAGCGATCGGCGATTTCGACGGTGTCATCCAGCAGCGGGTCCAGCTCGCCGGCGAACATCAGTGCGGGCGGTAAATCGGTGAAATCGCCGTACAGCGGTGACAGCGGTGGTTGCTGGCGTTGCTGATCGGTCAAGCCTGGCGTCAGCAGGCGAAAAGCCTCAACCATGCCTGGTCCGTCCAGCACCAGCGTTTCGGGACCCGCCTTGCGTACGCTGGGTGTACCTGTCAGATCATAGACGCCGTAATACAGCACGGTGCCGATGACCCGCTTGAGCAGGTCGGGCCATTGCTTGAGCCGCAACAGGGTGGCGGCGGCGAGGTGCCCGCCAGCGGATTCGCCCACCACAATGACCGGCAGGCCCGCGAACTCGCCGGCTTCAGTGAGCAGCCAGCGCGCGGCGCACAGGCAGTCATCCATCACGCCCTCGACCGGTGTCGACACTGCCAGTCGGTAGTCGACCGAGACCACCGTCATGTTGCAGGCATTGAGGATACCGACGTTCAGATCGTCATTCATCTGCGCATTGCCAATCACCCAGCCGCCGCCGTGGATATCCAGCACCACGCCGCGTGCCTGGCCCTTGGGACGTATGATCCGCACGGGAACGCGTGCGCCTTCATGGCTGACGACTCTTCGTTCGGCCTTGAGCCCTTGCCTGACCAGCTTGGCGGCGCCGCGAAGTTGACTCATGCGCAACAGGGACTGGATCAGCCGGGGCGTGAAACGATTGCGGATTTTGAAGCGTGGCCATGCCGCGAGCTTTTGGTTGTAACGCTGAACTTCGGCCAGCTCACGTTCATCAGTTGGCCAGGGGGCTTGGGTGTGCAATACGATGTTCTCTTGGATGGATGATCATTCAGGCTGAATCGGTTGCGTTCAGACCTGGGCCGACGCGCTCAATCGATAACACATATTTGCGTCAAACCCAGCTGTTGCGCCTGCATCAGAATCTCCTCTGGCGTCGCGTCCGCTGTCGGCATCATCAAGCTGCTCTCGCCATCGCCAAAATGCAGTTGCAGCAGATGCATCGCGGCCTCATGAACGGGCAGGGTGGGCTGCTTGAGTTCGAAGACGTGTGAGCGCTGCTCGTCGTTGAACAGGTATTCCAGGGTGTACGTGTGCATGGTGGGCCTCGTGAGCGTCGATGTGCCGCGACCTGCAGCCACATCAATCCAGACACCAATGGCGGTGAATAGGTTTCTTTCACGCATCCAATGCGTGTCTGCACAGACGCTTTACCCTGTATCGCTCACCCCGCATCATGTGCGGCCCGCCACCCTGCGGCGGGCATTGGGCATTCATGGTGAAAAGGAAAAGCAATTGAACGAGCAGACATTGTCTCTGCGTCTGGAGCGTGTTGCGGCCTGTGTGCCAGCCCGGGCGCGCCTGGCTGACATTGGCTCCGACCACGGCTACTTGCCTGTGGCGTTGGTACGCCGGGGCGCGATTACGGCAGCGGTCGCAGGTGAGGCCGCATTGACGCCTTTTCACTCGGCGCAGCGCAGCGTTAGAGACAGCGGTCTGGAGGCGCAGATCACCGTGCGCCATGCCGAAGGCTTGAATGCCATCGAGCCGCAAGACGAGATCACTGCCATCAGCCTTTGTGGGATGGGCGGCGAGACGATTCGAGACATCCTTGAAGGCGGCAAGTCACGGCTCAGCGGTCAGGAACGCCTGATCATGCAACCCAACGGCGGCGAGCAACCCCTGCGCGAATGGTTGATGAAGCATGACTACTGCATCCGTCACGAAGAAGTGCTGCGGGAAAACCGTTTCGACTACGAGATCATCGTCGCCGACCGAACCGGCCCGGTCACCTACACAGCGCAGCAGCTGTATTTCGGCCCTTTACAGATGCAGGTCCGTAGCCCGGCGTTTTTAGCCAAATGGCAGCGCAGGCTGCGCCTCAAGCAGAAAACCCTGGCTCACTTCGCCCGTGCAAAACAGGCAATGCCCGAGCCTACGGTACGCGATCTGGAAACACAGATTCAGTGGATTACCGAACTGCTGGTTTAAGCTGTGAAGGCGTACCAGGTTCCCCCCGCTGAGGTCGATTGCTCCAAAAACGACCCTTTTGCGTGTCAATCGACATTCTATCGGTCCAGTGATTTCGTTTTGATATCACGACAGCTAGACTGAGCAGGCGAAAACCCCTGCAGGCTCGGCATGCAGTGCGTATTTGAGTATTTGCGTATCTAACTGCTGCCCAAGGGCCACACAATGACTTACCGCTCGTTGCTATATCTGGTGCCCGCTTCTCTGGCTGCCTTCGCCAGCGTTGCCGTTGCCAATGAAGTCGCGCCCACTTCCCCCCGATTCGATATCAACAGGTTTGACGTTCGCGGCAATACGTTGCTGCCAGCCAAAGAGCTCGATCAAAGTGTTGCGGCCTTTGTGGGCGGTCAGCGCGATTTCGGTGATGTGGTCAAGGCTCAGGAAGCTTTGGAGGCCGCTTACCACCGGCACGGCTATCAACTGGTACGTGTCGACCTTCCCGAGCAGGAATTGAACGGCGGGGTCGTGGTTTTTCAGGTTGTGGAAATTCGCCTGGGCCAGGTAAAGATCGCTGGCAACGAGCATTTCAGCAATGACAACGTCCGGTATTCCTTGCCGGGACTGCAAGAGGGGCAAACGCCTGATCTGACGGCGATTTCCAAAAGTCTGAAACTGGCGAATGAAAACCCCGCCAAACAGACCGTGATGAAACTCAAGAACAGCGATGGGCAAGACACCGTCGATGCGCAACTGCAGGTGACCGATGAGTCGGCGTGGAGTGCGTCGCTCAACATGGACAACAGCGGCACCAGGGAAACCGGCAAGACATACATGGGTGCGGTGCTGCAAAACGCCAACCTGTTCGGGCGTGACCAGGTCATGAGTCTGCAATACACCACCACGCTCGAAAAACCCGAGCGGGTCAGTGTCTATGGGCTTGGCTACCATCTGCCGTTGTACGAACTGGGTGATTCGCTGGACTTTTTCACCAGTTATTCGGATGTGGACAACGGCCTCGTCACGGCCGGTATCTTTGATCTTGCAGTCAGCGGCAAAGGTACGATTTTCGGCGGGCGGTATAACCATAATCTTGCAACAGACGGTAACTACCAGTCGAAGATCGTGTATGGCCTCGATTACAAGGCCTACAAGAACAACCTCGAGATGGAGGATGTTCAGCTCGGCAACGACATCACGGTGCATCCGTTCAGCGTCGGGTATCAAGGTACTTTGGTGCGACTCGATGGCGACGCCAACTTCGGGGTCACGCTGGTGCATAACATCCCTGGCGGCTCGCGCGGCAAGCAGAGCGATTTCGACCTGGCGCGCAGCGATGCCCGCGACGACTACACCGCGTTGCGTCTGGCGGCCAGCATCACCCAGGCCTTGCCGGCTGACTGGCAGCTGCGCGGCGTGGTCAACGGTCAGTACAGCAACGATGCCTTGATACCGGGCGAGCAGTTCGGCGCGGGCGGTGCAATGTCGGTGCGCGGTTTCCGTGAGCGCGAGGTGTCCAACGACTCCGGTATCAGCAGCAACCTTGAGGCTTACACGCCGCCCCTTTGCAGTGGCACCTGGCAGTGCCGTGCACTGGCGTTCTATGACAACGCTTACCTGACGCGCAATCACGCATTGCCTGGGGAATTCGATCAGGTTTCCTTGAGCAGTACGGGGCTCGGTGTACGGGTGTCGTATCGCCGCTATCTGAACTTACAGGTCGATTATGGCCACGTGCTGCATGCCGAGGCCACTGAGACCGAGCGCGGTGACAATCGCCTGCATGCCCGCCTGAGCCTGTCGTTTTGAGGATGTCATGAACATTAAGATCCCGTTTATCGGTGCGTGCCTGGTTGTCGCCGGCAACAGCGTGGCTGCCCCACTCAATCCTGTGGTTGTGCATGGCCAGGCCAGCTTCGCCCAGCAGGGTGGCCAGCTGACGATCAGCAACAGCCCGAACGCAATCATCAACTGGTCCAGTTTTTCCATCGCTCAAGGCGAAATGGTGCGGTTCCTGCAGCAGAGCGGCAACAGCAGTGTGCTCAACCGCATCACCGGACAAGACCCCAGCGTGATCCTTGGGACACTGCAGTCCAATGGGCATGTGTATTTGATCAACCCTAACGGCATCCTGTTCGGGGCCAATTCGCAGATCAACGTGGGTGGTCTGGTAGCGTCAAGCCTGGCAATTTCCAACAGTGATTTTCTGTCCGGCACCAGACGTTTCGATGCGGGCGGATTGGCCGGTGCCGTATCCAACCAGGGCGCGATCACCACGCCCTCGGGTGGGCAGGTCTATCTGATCGCGCCAGACGTGACCAACACCGGGATCATCAACACACCGCAGGGGGAAACCGTACTGGCAGCGGGGCACTCGGTGCAGTTGGTCGACTCCAGCAATCCTGGCGTGCATGTCGTGGTTTCGGCCGCCGATGACCAGGCGGTCAACCTGGGCAGTGTCATCGCTCAGGGCGGATCTGTCGGTATATACGGCGCGCTCGTCAACCAGCGCGGTACGGTCAATGCCAACAGTGCCACGGTCGGACAGAACGGCAAGATCGTCTTGAAAGCCAGCCGCACGACACTTCTTGAGGCTGGCAGCACAACGACTGCAACCGGCGCAGGTCAGGGCGGCGAGGTCCAGGCGCTTGGCGAACAGGTCGGGTTGATGGCCAACGCAAAGGTCGATGCCAGCGGCAAACTGGGCGGCGGAACTGTGTTGGTGGGTGGCGATTATCAAGGCAAAAACCCTGCCGTACAGAATGCGCGGCAGGCCTATGTCAGCAAGGACGCGCAGATTTCGGCGGATGCGCTGACCAGCGGCAACGGCGGCAAGGTCATCGTATGGGGCACCCAGACAGCGCGGGTGTACGGTTCGGTGTCTGCGCGGGGCGGCGCTACTTCTGGAGACGGCGGTTTTGTCGAGACATCGGCCAATGTGCTCGACGTTAAAGGTGCACGGGTCGATACCCGTGCCGCGAAGGGCAAAAGCGGTACCTGGCTGCTCGATCCGAAAGACATCTCGGTGACAGAAACCGCGTCAGGCACGTCCAAGTCCCTGAGTGACGTGTCGGCTTTTGCCAACAACCCCGATGAATCCACAGAAATTGACGCAGAACTACTGAGCAACGCAACGAGCAATGTGGTCTTGCAGGCCAGCAATAACATTACCTTTTACAAAGGGTTCACCAATACCAAAAGCGGCGTGAGCCTTACTGCGCAGGCCGGTAACAATATCTACATCAATTCGCTGATCGCTTTTGCGGGGAACATCACCCTTATCGCCAACGATAACAGCGCTGGCACGGCGACTGGCACAGGCAGGATTTTTCAAGAAGGGACACCCTCCGCTGGCGGAACGCTGACGATCAGCGATAGTGTGGGTAAGACCGTTACGCCTCCTGTTGCGCCGCCAGGCCCGACCCCTGAAGAGATCGCTGCTGCCAAGGCTGCTGCTGACGCTGCGGCGAAGGCTGCTGCTGACGCTGCGGCGAAAGCTGCTGCTGATGCTGCGGCGAAGGCGGCGGCTGATGCTGCTGCCAAAGCGGCGGCTGACGCTGCAGCCAAAGCGGCGGCTGACGCTGCTGCCAAGGCGACGGCCGACGCTGCAGCCAAAGCGGCGGCTGACGCTGCAGCCAAAGCGGCGGCTGATGCTGTAGCCAAGGCTGCGGCTGACGCTGCAGCCAAAGCGGCTGCTGATGCTGCAGCCAAGGCGACGGCTGACGCTGCTGCCAAGGCGGCTGCTGATGCCGCTGCCAAAGCGACGGCTGATGCTGCGGCCAAGGACACCTGCACGGTGTCACCTGCTTCGGCGCTCTGCCAGGTAACGTCGCCACCGACAGCTTCGCAACCGGTCAAGCCGGTGCAGCAGGCGAGTGAGCAAGTGTTCAGGAATACCGTCAACTCGCTGGATAAACCGTTTAACGAGTCGCCACTTGTCAGTGAGAAAACCAACGACTCGGCCAAGGCGGATGACAACACTGCTGCCCCGCCCCTCAAATCCAGTGCTCAGAGTGCAAGTAATGAAACCAAGACCAAGAACTACTGCAATTAAGTCACTGCTGTTGATGGTGGTTCTGGGCTCGACGACGTGGGTTCAAGCCGCGCCAGGGGTCGGTGTCGTCACTCATTTGAGCGGTCCATTGTTCGTGAATAAAGCGGACGGCAGCATGCGAGTGTTGAGTGCTCAATCAGCAGTCGAGGCGGGGGATACCCTGGCTACGCAAGGCAAGGGCTATGCGCAAATCCGATTCAGCGATGACAGCCAACTGACCTTGCAGCCGGACACCGTAGTAACGCTGAACACTTTTTCCTACGACAGTTCGGTGCCCGCCCAGGACGAGATGCTCTTTACTCTCAAGCAAGGCGGTGTCCGTTCGGATGTCGGCAAGCTGGGACAGCGCAGCATCGACCGCGTGACCCTGGTCACGCCAGCGGCACGCATTGCTCTGCAGTCCGCCAATGCGGTGGTGCATTACTATCCGGACAACAAGACGGTTGCCGTTGGCGCCCGTCTTTCGCAGCATCTGGCGATGATGGGCGCTGGGCTGGAGGCTTCAGCCGTCAAGAGTGACACCGCCTTTGGCGCGTTTTCGGCGATCGTCGGCGCTCGATACGCCTATCGGTTGGCCAGCGCAGCAGCCTGGCTGGAATCGCAGACCGCAAACCCCGTGTCTTCAGTTTTGGCGTTGACTTCGATTAATACGCAGCCAGGGTTGTACGTCCAGGTCATGGATGGCCAGATCGTTCTTGCCAATCGAGGCGGCATAGCCAATTTTTCTGCGGGACAGTTTGGCTTTACGGCCAGCGTTACGCAGCCCCCAGTCTTGATTCCCAAGGCCCCGGGGATTCAGTTTACGCCGCCGCCTGCGTTTTCTTCGTCACCTGCATCCACGTCAGGCAGTGCGGCAAAAGCGGGCAGCGGTGGGGTAGATTGCGTTGTACGCTGAAGGCTTTGAAGCGGCCGCGGTCAAGCGGCCCTTCGATCACAATCGCAGGCTGTGAACTTCAACGTCGGCGAGGGTGAAAACCGGGTTCAGAAATCCCATCGAGTCGTGACCATCACGTTTCTTGGCTCGCCATACACCGCCGAGTTATAAAAGCCGATGTTGGTGTAGTAGTACTTGTCGAACACGTTGTTGACGTTCAAGGTGGCGGAAAGATCCGGGGTGATCTGGTATTTGGTCATCAGGTCCATGACCCAGTAGGGTTTTTGCTGAAACTCTTCATATTCGCCATGCGGGGCGTTCCAGATGTCCTGCCACGCCTTGCTCTGCCAGCGTCCGCCACCGCCAACGGTCCATTTGTCGAGTGCGCCGGGCAGCTTGTAAGTGGTGTACAGGGTGATCTGGTTTTCGGGTTCGAACGTCGAGATCTTTTCGCCGCTGTCGTCACGTACGACCTTGTGGGTGAAGCCGGCTTGCACTTGCCAGCCTTCGGCAAGTTGGCCGGACATTTCCAGTTCGAAACCCTTGGTCTCTGCATCGGTGCCTTTGAAGGCATAGTTCTCAGGCGTCGGTCGAAGATTGTTGTAATCGTCATCCGGCACCGGGCGGTTGCTTTCCTTGACCTCGAAGTACGCAAGGCTGGCGTTCAGGCGTCCGTCGAGAAACTCTCCCTTGAGCCCGACTTCGTAGTTTTCGCCTTGATCGGGGTCGAGCAACTTGCGGTTGCGGTCGAGGTTGTAATAGTCCTGCGGGATGAAAATATCGGTGTAGCTCGCGTACACCGAGAAGTGTTGCGACAAGTCGTAGACGGCGCCTGCGTAGGGGATGACCCTGCCGCTTTCACGGTAGGTGTCGGTGTTGCCGGTGAGGGTGTAGTTGACCAGCCGCCCACCGAGGATGAAATGCAGGTCGTCGGTCACGCTGAGCCGCGTTGCGAGGTAGACGCCCGTCTGGCGGATCACGTCATCACTGAGGTTTTGCGCCGTGCCCCAATACGGTTTGTCGACGTTGCCGTGCCAATCGAAGAAATTCAGCTGATTGCCGTTGGGAAAGGTCACGTCCCAGAAACCTTTGCCTTCCCAGTGTGCCTTGCTGATGGAGCCGCCCAGCACCACTTCGTGCTCGCGGCCGAACAGGCTGAAAGGGCCTGTGACATAAGCATCTGCGGAGTCACTGGTGGTTTCGCCGCGATAGCGGCCAGACGTTATCCTGGACGTGCCATCGGCAGCAGGCGTGTCGCCCTGGATCGTGCCCATCTGAGCGTCATAGCCGTTGAGCTTGTGATCCAGCTGAACCTTGGTGACCCAGCCATCGCCAAGTTGATGTTCCAGCGTCGCAAAAATCGTGCGCGTGTACTGATGCCAACTGCTCCAGTCGGCAGCGTTGCTGAACGAGCGTTTTACACTGTTACGGTCTCCGGCTTCATTGAGCAGCGGAAAGCTGCCTGACCAAGTCGAGCCTTTCGGCATATTGTCCTGATAATCGCCGCCCACAGTCAGCAGCGTGTCGGGCGAAAGGTCGAACTCCAGAATGCCGTAATACACCTCGGCCTTGCTGCTGTAGCGGTCCATGAATGAATGCTTGTCCTGGTACGCTGCAACGGCGCGGCCGCGCACATTACCGCTCTGCGTGAGTGGCCCACTCACGTCGATTTCGCTCCGGTAGTTATCCCAGGAGCCCGCGCCCAGGCTCAGGTGGCCTTGAAAATCCGACGTGGGTTGTTTACGAATCAGGTTGATCGTGGCACCCAACGAGCCAGCGCCCACCAGCAGGCCGGGTGAGCCCTTGAGCACTTCAATGCGATCGTAGATCGCCATGTCGCTGAGTGTATTACCGGCCGAGTAACCGACGTTGCGCACGGCCGATGGTATGCCGTCGTATTGAAAATTGTTGATTGAAAAACCGCGTGCGTAATAGTTGGTGCGATCACTGTCATACGCCGACACAGTGATCCCGGGCGTGTGCCGCATCACGTCATCGACGTTGTCCAGGGCGAAGTCGTCCATATGCTGGCGGGTCACCACCGAGACTGACTGAGGCGTTTGCCGTGGGCTGAGCACCAGACGGGTGGCAGTGGCAATCAGGCCTGGCGTATACGAGCCGGTGCCTTCGGTAATATTGCCCAATTGGTTGGAGGTGATCTCGGTCGGCGCTAGATCCAGCGTGTCGCTGGTCGTCGCCCGTGGCACCAGAACAAAACCGTCGGCCTGTTTGACCACGCCAAGGCCACTGGAGCCGAGAAGCTTGTCCAGTGCCTGTCCCGCCGTGAACTGGCCGTGCAGCCCCGCGCTACGTTTGCCTGCCAGCAGTTGTGGGTCAACGACGATGTTTACGCCGATGCTGCGGCTCAGTTGCGACAGGGCGCTGTCCAGGCTGCCCGCCGGGATATCAATCTGCGTCGGGTCGGCGGCCTGAGCCATGGACGCAGCGATACCGGTCAGGCTCCAGCAGATCAGGGCATGACGTACCGCGCGATTTAGCGAGCGGGGGCGAAGCGAAGAGGGTGGGCACTGGTTCACGTTAGGGGTCTCGAACGGGATGGAGTGAGGCATTCAAGGATCTATGCCGTGCCACATTTGAAATCCCATCAGCCTGCCGCGATTTTTTTCAAGCGGCGCTCACCCGCACCCAGTATCGGGTCAGCTGGCGCACCTGCAAACCGTATGCCCTGGCAATCAACGCTACCGATTGTTCAGGGCGCGTGGTGCTGAAATTGCCGCTGACCGGCAAGGTAGCGATCTGCGAGTCCCAGCCCAGATAACCCACGTGATAGCGCGCCAACTCTGCCAACACCAGGGACAAGGGCTGATTGCGTGTGATCAACATGCCGTCCCGCCACGCGCCGAGCTCCACCACGGGCATTGGTGCAGAACGAACGTGAGAGTTGCTGATCAGCCACTGTTCGCCCGCCTGAACCGTGAATGGCGCAAAACCGGGGCTGGCGGTAACCGTCACCGAGCCCTTGGATACGGTGAGGCAGGTCAGGTCTGCAATCAGCCGCGCTTCAAATTGTGCGTCCACTGTGTCCATCGCGCAGTGAGGAGTCTTGAGGCGCAAGGGCAGGGCGCTGGCACGGCCTGTTGCCAGGGCCAGCTCACCGCGCAACAGCGTCACCTGCCGCTGCTGTTCAAAGGCCAGGCTAACTGCGCTGTCGGTGTTGAGGTCAAGCACGCTGCCGTCAGCCAGTGTCCAGCGCCGGTGCTCGCCAGTGCGTGTGCTGTAGTCGGCCGTCAGGCGCTGCCATGGCGCGTACCGTTCCGTGCCCCAACCCGCTGCGCCGACACCCGTCGCCATGACGATGAGCTTGAGCAACTGGCGCCTTTGCATCCGGCTTTCGGGCAGCCTGTTCAACGTTGCGAGCGCGGCCTTTGCGGGCAGTCCGGAGAATTGGCCGTTGAGATTTTGCAATCGCTGCCAGGCAGTGCGGTGCAGGTCGTTTGCCGACAGCCAGTGCTCGAACGCTTGATGAGTCGCAGCGTCGGGCGTATTGAAGGTTATCTTCAGCGACCAGTCGATGGCGGCGTCAAGGACCGTTGGCGGTATGTGGGGCTGAGGTCGGCTCACAGGGCTGCATCGTCAAACGTGGCGGCGTAGCACTGGCGTAACGCCTGGGCGATGTAACGCTCCACGCTGGGCACCGAAACGCCCAGCGCTCGGGCGATGGCGGGGCACTTCAAACCGTCCAGTTGAGCGAGCAGAAACGCTTGCCGCACGATCGGGCGCAAGGTATCCAGCAGGCGGTCGATCGTCATCAGCGTCTCTATCACCAGCAGTCCTGTCTGGGGCGAAGGGACATGTTCGCCGGGCAGCTCGGCCAACGTCTCCAACCAGGCTCTTTCGATGTCCCGATGCCGCCACAGATCAATCACCAACCCGCGCGCCACCGTGCGCAGATAGGCTCGGGGTTGCGCAAGCTGAATCAAGCGACGCCTCTGCAAGACCCGAACAAACGTGTCCTGCGCCAGGTCGGCAGCATCCGCCGTATTACTCAGCCGGCTGTAGAGCCAACTGCGCAGCCAGGAGTTGTGTTCGCGGTAGAGCTGTTCGATGGCTGCCGGGTGGTCGGAAAGCTGCATGCCTGATCCTGATAACAATCTAATTGATAAACAATCGCATTATCATCTGCTCGTACAGCATTGGGAAGTTTTTGTGCAGGTATGCATGGGGAGGAGCAACGGCAAGCTTGATGTGCGGCCCACTGACAGTGGCCAGGTATCCCTGCTGTTCATAGTATTCGCAGGCTGGGTCACCGCGGCCAGGCGTGTGAACAGCGTCAACCTTGCGCTGTTCTGTCAGCGGTATTTCCCGTTATCTGCTCATGAAGCCTTTAACCCTCAACCATCGAAAACCCTCACTGAGCGATGAGAGGCTGGTTGTATGATTGCGCAATCAGTATAGTGTCCCCGGGGACATTGAATACGAGCATCCCTTTTTTTGAGCTCGTATGATTGCGCAATCATTTTGCTTTGTGCTGGAGCGTCTTGAAGTCGACGATCTCGATGACAGCCCGGAGATGCTTGTCACTGACAAGTCTGCAAAATCTGACCTGGCGGATTACAGAGCCTGATGCACGCGCCACTCTTTCATTCAAACCTCAGGAGAGCACCATGTCCGTACAACAACAAAATGACGCATCCTCTGACCATGACCAGATTGCCTGGGTCAAAGTGTCTTCGGTTTTCCTGCCACTGGCTAACCCGATCAGCGACGCGAAGGTTCTCACCGGGCGGCAGAAACCGATGACCGAAATCGCCATTCTGGTGGCCGAGATCGAAACTCGCGACGGTCATCGCGGCCTCGGTTTCAGTTACTCCAAACGCGCAGGTGGTCCGGGGCAGTTCGCTCACGCCAGAGAAATCGCGCCAGCGTTGATCGGCGAAAACCCCAGCGACATCTCCAAACTGTGGACCAAGCTGTGCTGGGCCGGGGCTTCAGTGGGGCGCAGCGGATTGTCGACCCAGGCGATCGGCGCGTTTGACGTGGCACTGTGGGACCTGAAAGCCAAGCGCGCCAATCTGTCACTGGCTCGTCTTTTGGGCGCGCATCGCGACTCGGTGCGTTGCTACAACACGTCTGGCGGCTTTTTGCATACGCCGCTGGATCAGTTGCTGCGCAACACCGACCTTTCACGAGAAAAGGGTATTGGCGGTATCAAACTCAAGGTCGGACAGCCTGATTGCGCCTTGGATCTGCATCGTTTGGCAACGGTGCGCAAACATCTGGGAGATGACTTTCCGTTGATGGTGGACGCCAATCAACAGTGGGATCGTCCGACCGCGCAGCGCATGTGCCGGCGCTTCGAGGAGTTCAATCTGGTCTGGATCGAAGAGCCGCTGGATTGTTACGACGCCGAAGGTCACGCCGCCCTTGCGCAGCAATTCGATACCCCGATCGCGACCGGAGAAATGCTCACCAGTGTGGCCGAGCATGCCGAGTTCATCAGACTGCGTGGCGCCGATTTTCTCATGCCGGATGCACCACGGGTTGGCGGCATCACACCGTATCTGAAAGTCGCCGCCATGGCCGAACACGCAGGTGTGATGCTTGCGCCGCACTTTGCCATGGAACTGCATGTGCACTTGGCCGCTGCGTATCCGACCGAGCCGTGGGTCGAACATTTCGAGTGGCTGGAACCGCTGTTCAACGAACGCCTGGAAACCCGTGACGGTCGCATGCTGGTGCCAACCCGTCCGGGGCTGGGGCTGTCGCTGAGCGGGCAGGTCCAGGCCTGGACTGCTCAAGTTGCGGAGGTTGGGTCGCGTGCCTGATCGGCATTTCCAGTCTGTCTGAAGCATGCCGGTTACAAGGGCGCTCCACGCGGTTACGACGCATGTCCTGCTCGCTGCCTGAGCGCTCCCTGAGCACCTCGGGATTTAACAGGGTGCGTGTCTGCCCAGGCTTTGTTAAATTCCTCTCGCGCAATCGCATCAGGGCTGTATCAGCTCTTCAGTGTCGAATCCGGAATCCGTCATGCCGAAAAAACCAGTCAGGCCTGCCAGGCAGACGCTGTCGTCCGTGCCGAAAAAGGCCTCCAGTCTCACGCTGATCGATGTCGCCAAAGTGGCTGGCGTGTCGCCCATGACCGTTTCGCGCGCATTGCATCGGCCTGACCTGGTAAGTGAGGACACCCGCGAAAAGGTCCGTGAAGCGGTACGCAAGACCGGGTACGTTTCCAACATGCTGGCCGGTGGGCTGGCGAGCAACAAAAGTCGGCTGGTAGCGATTTTTTTGCCAACCATCGCCAACAGCATCTTCGCGGATACGGTTCAGGCCCTGATGGATCGCTTGACTCGGGCCGGGTATCAAACGCTTCTGGGCTTGACCGGGTACGACGCCGAGCAGGAAGAAAAACTGCTGGAAGCGGTATTGGGACGACGGCCGGATGGCATCGTGCTGACCGGCACACTGCACACTGAATCCAGTCGTATCCGTTTGGCCCAGGCGGGGATTCCGGTTGTCGAGGCGTGGGATTTGAGTGAAGACCCTATCGACATGCTGGTAGGGTTTTCCCATGAACACGTGGGTGAAGAAATCGCTCGGCATCTGCTGCGCAAAGGCTATAAGCGCTTCTCTGTGGTAGCTATCAGTGACCCTCGCGGGCTGCGCCGTTGCGACAGTCTGATCGCCGAACTCAAGAAGCACGGCATCACTGATGTTCCAATAGAACTGCTGTCGCCTCCCGCGACATTGCAAGTGGGGCGCGACGGGCTGGCGGCTTTGCTCGACCGCGGCGTCAGCGGCGACGTGGTGGTCTGCAGTTCGGACACTGTCGCGCAGGGTGTCCTGGCCGAGGCAGCCAGTCGAGGGCTGCGAGTACCTGATGACCTGGCGGTCATGGGTTTCGGCGATCTCAGCAGCGCGGCTCATGTTTATCCAGCGCTGTCCACGGTTCGCGTCGACGGCAATCGCATTGGTCTGCAAGTAGCCCAGGCCTTGCTTGACCGGTTTCAAGAGCAAACGCCTGGTATCAGTCCAGTTCGTATCGACACCGGTTTTACTCTTGTTGATCGCGCCAGTACTTGATGCGGTTGATCCTGATGGAATCTGCAGAGCAGGCATTCGCAGGCCCTGCATCTGCGCTATCAATCAGCGTTTCTGACCGGCTCAGGGTCGAATTAATCGTCCTCAGGGGGACGGATTCAGTGCGTTCCGTCCCGCACCTGCATCAGCGCAAACCCTAGTAGATTCAGCCCTTTCCACAGGTTTGGATCATTGGCATCCGCGTTGTCCTGAGCCAGCCCTATGCCCCAGATGGTATCGACCGGACTGGCTTCGACGATAACGCACGAGCCCGTTTGCAGAAGATATTCCTTCAGTTCCGGATTCTGAGAGAACTTGGCCTGGTTCGCCCGGACGACGATGTCGTATCGGTGTTGCAGCCAGATCCTGTCGTTGAAGGCGCGCACATTGCGGCCAAGTGCTTTGGCGGCGTTAGGCGTAGGTGCCTCAAGTACTTGTGCACGGATGTCCTGATCATCGAACAAGGCCGCTTTCTCGGCCATCATGAAGTGCTCTGCTGTCGGGTAATGCTGCTCGTCGACAATGAACCCGGCTTCGTACCATTGGCTGAAGCAAGATGACTTGACGGCGGCTTTGCTGCGCTGGTGCCCCCAGAAAAAAGTGAACTCCATAGGTTCTCCAGAGTTGAAACGGGCACGCAGGTCTTCCAAGTGTATTGAGTCGTTCAATGAGATGTCCTCGGTGAAAGCGTAAGAGCGGACCTGTTTCCCACGAGCACTGGGTGGGTACAGCTGGAAGTGAGGGTGTCGGGCGGCTTTTCTCGCATATACGATGCCTCAGGCACCTGCGTTCCCCCCTTCGACATCAAACATCGATATATAAAATACGCGTTGGTTCTGGCGGTTGCTGATGAAAGCAACCCTGTCCTCCGCTTTCCAATGAACAGGAGCGATGCAGAAAAATGGTGCACCCGGTGTCACTTGATTTTCGATCACTGATTACAACACGTCGCACCAGAACACCAACAGACATCCGTACGCACGCCGATCAAGGACTGACCACCGGATAGTGCTTTATCCGGCACTCGTAACTCTTTCCGTCGCCTTTGCACACGCCATCCAGATACCGGTACTTGACGTGCAGGGACTGGCCTTTATCAGGCCATTTTCGGCGCGGAAGCTGATTTTGATAGTCGGCAGTCTCTGGTGTGAAGGTGAGGCTGGCGCCTTCTTCAGGGCATTCCACAGTGGGCGATGCCGGGTTTACCTTCAAAACCTGAGCCTGCAGTTGCGGATAAGGATGTTTCAGCACGTCAGTGACGCGCAGTTCCATACTGCAAATTTGCCACGTCGATGCATGCGCTGACGAGCAGAACATCAGAAAGGGCAGCACAGATATCACATAGCGTCTCGCGCGGTTACTCATTGTTCACCTTGCCTGAAACTTCAGTATTCAAGACCCTATGAGGTGTGGAATATCCCCGGATGTCATGGCGCTCATGGTTTCCGGGGGCCTCCATTCTGTTACCAGACCGCGCTGACGTTCATAGCACAAGTTCTGTCTGTGAGTAGCGCTACGTCAACCCTTTGCACCACCCATCAGACCACTCAACGTTCCCTGGATGTCTGCAGGCAGAAGTACAAATTTGGCATTTGTGCTGTCTGCAAGATTTTCCATGGCGGTGATATATCGCTCGCCCAACAGGTACATTGCAGGAACAGAGTCGTTGCCAAGGGCCTCCTTGACCAACGTGATAGCCCTGGCTGAAGCTTCTGCCAGTTTGATCTGGGCTGCCGAGTCCAGGGTTGCAGATTCCTGTCGAGCCTGCGCCTGAAGGATAGTGGCTTGTTTGATACCTTCAGCACGAATGACTTCTGCTTTGCGCTCACGCTCAGAGGCGGCCTGTCTCTCCATGGCTCCTTGCATGGATTCGGATGGCTTGATGTCTTGAATCTCGACCGAACGAATGGTCACGCCCCAGTCTGTGGTCTGGTCGTCCATTGATTCCCGCAATTCGGCCTTGATCCGATCACGGCTGGACAACGCAGAGTCGAGGTCCATCTTTCCGACAACGGCGCGCAGCGCAGTCATGGTCAGACTTCTGACTGCGTATTGGTAATCCTGCACACCGTAAGCGGCTTTTTGAGGATCGGTAACTTTCGCAAAACATAAAGCGTTTGCCAAAATCACGGCATTGTCAGACGTGATGATTTCCTGTTCATCAACGGTAAGGATGATGTCTTTAGTGGGCAGTCGGTAGGCAACGGAATCCATGAAAGGAATGATGAAATTCAGCCCTGGCTTGAGCGTTGTGTTGTAGCGGCCCAGGCGCTCAACAAGCCATTCCTCGCCTTGAGGTACGATGCGGACGCTTTTAGCGATTCCGACCAGAACAAACAAAGCAATTAAGCCGACGACGATCAGAGCTTGCATTGAGGTGCATCCTTTATGTGATAACTCAAGTGTTGAAATTTATGCTTTTTCAACGCGAACCGTGTTGCCGTCTACGGACACGAGTCGGACCCGCGATTGGACTGCGATATCGGAATCGGACGTACACGACCACTCTTCACTTCCCAATACGGGTTTCTGAAAGCGGACTTTACCCTTTGTGAACTCTCCAACGGGCTGGGTCAGTAATCCTATCTCTCCGATCACTTCCTCAGCGGTCCAGCGCTTGTCAGGGAGACGGTTTTTAAGAACTTTGAACCACAACAGCGCCAGAAGTGAAGAAAGTAATGCCCAGCTGAAAATCTGTAACTCGAGTGTCATGCCAGTCCAGACCAGACTGATCAGGCCCACCAGCACTGCGCCGATGCCAAACCACAGGACAAAAAAAGTGACGGTGAAGATTTCCAGCAAGGAAAGGGCAAGCCCTAAACCAATCCAGTACCACCCTTGCATTTCCATAAGTCCTCCTTGAGACGTTCCCCCAGGTATTTCCGAAAGGTCAATCATTTGCCCTGACGAGGCGGGGTTAACCTGTGCTTGATGTGTTTATCAAGAACCGTTCAGTCGGTGAAATCAGCGATTCTCCCACAACCTGCATGACAAGGGTTTCGAAAAGGTATTGCGCTTTTCGCCACACACTTGGCCCTGATCTGCCTCAGGTAGATAAATATCCAATATGCGAGTCAGGCTTTGATGAGGATACCGGTCTGGTTGGCCGCTGTGTATAACCGGGTTGTGAAGCGGACACAACAATATGCTTTGCTGTAAAAGCCTTTTGAGCATTCTTGAATCAAGCCGAGCCCCGTAGGTCGGAAGCCCACTCATGGAGTTACCTACCTGTATGAAAATCGGGAAGGCAGCGTGAAAAAGAATATTTACAGCCCATGCATTGATGACCAGATCGCTTACCTGAGAGAAGCGTTAGAATTACATGTCCTTGAGGTCTCCGACATTGTGCAATGGGCGGATGATCAGATCATTGCGCTTTCTGTAAGCGTCTGGCGAATGCACCTATGAATGTGTTGAACCGAAGATAAGGGCATCAGCATTTCAATTGTCCATAGGCTCGGGCCATGACTTCCCAGGTTCTCGCGTCGGCAGGAATCAGATGCTCAATACGCAGCGACTCCATCGTAATGTCGAGAGGCATGCCAAATGTTGTAAAAGTTGACATGAATTTCAGTTCCCCGTGCCTTGAGTCGAGCCGCGTCAGTACCAACGGAGGCAGTTCGTTTGTCAACGTGGAAGCCTCTTGAGGCGTGGGAAGGCTTTTCAGAAGCGTAGCGAGCCCCGGGTTGCTCAGGGCCTCTCTAGCTGCCCTTTGCCAAGCAATCAATCTGATTTCCTCGACGTTGTTCAGATGATCGCCCAACCCGCCAGGCTCCAGCAGCGTTACCAACAGATTTAGGCCTTCTGCCGCATCGGCACTCAGGCCGACCAGATCGAACAGCACTCCAGTGCTGGCGTTGGCTGCCAATATCTCCCACTGACTCCCCAAGACAATCGCTGGTGCGGGGTTGTTGGCATGAAGGAGGTGAGTTATAGCGTCACGAACAGCCTCCATGCCTGGCGAGGTAAGAGGTGTTGCTTCGTAGCGAGGTGCATACCCACTGGCGAGAAAGACACTGTTGCACTGCTCTAGAGGCGCATCGAGTGCCATAAGTAGGTTATGCAGAGTGCCAGGGCTTGGCTTGGCGCGCCCTGTCTCGATGCAGCTGAGGTGGCGCTGAGAAATACCTGACATCAAGGCGAGGTCGAGTTGGCTCAATTTTGCCTGACGTCGCAGTTGACGCAACTGCTCACTTGCAGTGATGGCGGGTGTCGTTCGAGGAAAAGGTCGGGGGCTCATTGTTCGACTCTGACGGCGCGAATTGGCTGAGTCCATGACCTGTGAGGTCATTGATCTCGTCGTGACAATATCACTACCTTGTCAGCGTTGATCATCGCTTCTTGCTCAAGGAGGACAAATGAAAAGACCCTACCTCTCACTTGCCACATTGGTGATGTTTTCCTTGTATACGGCGGGTACCATGTTCGTTGCCGATCAATCGCTCATCGACTTCGGCCTGGAGTTAATATCCAGCCCGGACACTGCCCAAGTAGTTATTGACCTTTACCTGCTCGGCGTCCTCGCTTGCATCTGGATGTATCGGGACGCTCGTTCCAAAGGCCGATCTGCGGTCTCTCTTGTGCCTTACTTTCTGATAACGGCAGTCTTCGTATCGATTGGCCCATTGCTTTACCTCGTTATCAACGGATTCGCCAAGAAGAAGCTGCCTCCGGATACCACCGGTTACAGCATCAATATTTCGCGCAATCTCGACTACAAGGAATGAAGAGGAAGTCCGTTGGCGTTTGGCAATTCCTTTGTCTTTAGATGTCCGGCCAACACGCCTTGCGTGATTGAATGGGCGCCCATCGATGCGGCAGCAACTCCGTAATCTCACTCGCCCGCTGCGTCGGCAGGCGAGTCAGAACATCCTTCAAGTAAGCATACGGATCATGCCTGTTCATGCGCGCAGACTGGATCAAACTCATGCTTGCTGCCGCCCGTTTGCCGCTGCGCAGTGACCCGGCGAACAACCAGTTGGAGCGCCCAAACGCTCACGGTCTTATCTGATTTTTGACCGTGTTATTGTCTATGGGCACAGCGCTGTCCTCTAGATATCGAGTCAGTGCCATCCAGCGCTTGAGGCTGTAATCCAGAGCTTTGGCGATAGCCGACCCTTCGGGCACAAGGTCGCGCTGGACCATCATCCAGGTATGGAGTGCGTCGATAAGGGGCCCTGCTTTTTCCTGACGTACTCGCCAGCGTTCTTCGTCGGTCATTTCCCGCGCCAACCGTTCAATTTCGTACAACCCACCAATTGAGTGCGGCGCCTGCTCGGCCAGTTGGCTTTTGTTCGTCGCGTGCAGATCAAAAAACGTGCGACGGGCGTGGGCCATTCAGCCGATTTCAGTAATGCCCTGCTGGAAGCTTGTTTTGTAACCACCAAAATCATCGCAAACCAGCTTGCCATTCCACGCGCCAAGGAAGTTGCGTGCATGCTCTCCAGCACGGCTTGGACTGAAGTCATAAACGACCGCCTTGAGCGCCGAATATGGCGCAGTGCAGTCGGCTCAGACATAAGCACGATTCGTTTTCGTCTCACCCGGGGCGAGCATGCTCCGGCGTTTCGTCAGCGTGGGTCACGCCTTGAGCTAGCACTGTTTCGCGTAGCGCATCGACCAAGGGCTGGAGCTGCACACCGGTTTGACCGACCCATTGCGCCAGTGTCGATCGGGCGATGGCGAAGCCGGCGCGGCCAAAGATTCTCTCTTGCCGATACAGCGGTAAATGGTCGGCAAATTTGGCCACCATCACGTGAGCCAGCAGCCCTGCCGTCGGGATGCCCTTATCGATGACCTGGGCGGGTACCGGTGCCTGAGTCAGTGTTTCACACTCGCGGCAGACCCGTTTTCCGCGCAAATGCTGCTCCACCGTCAACACGCCCGGCGTGTAATCCAGCTTCTCGCTTATGTCCTCGCCAACCCGCTGGAGCTGGCAGCCGCAGGCGCATTGAATGTTGTCGGGTTCATGATAAATCACGGTACGTGGAAACTGCGCAGGTAAGGAAGCACGCTTGGGCTGCTTGCGTGGTTCAGCTTGCGCAGCCGGCGGGTTCAACTCCTTCAGCTCGGCTTCAATGGCCGCGATGTCGGTGTCGAGCAAGTCGTCGAGCAAGCTGCCTTGGTCGGAACTCAATCGCTCGCTGCGCTTGGCAAACTTGTTACGTTTGAACCAGGCGATTTCGTGTGTGAGTTGCTCGATGACAGTGTGGTCGCGGTCGTTCTTCTTGCCCATCCAGTCAACTTGCTGTCCGAGCGAATCAATCTGGGACAGCAACCGCGCAGTGAAAGCGCGCAGTTGGTCGGGGGTCATTTGATCGAGATTGGGCGAGAAAGTCATGCCCTGGATTTTTACCAAAGCGGATCGCCTGCGGCAGCGGGCCGAGGCGCTAATTGCAAGCTTCTAGAGCGATGCGATTGCACCGCCAGCCCCAACGCGTTGCCGAGGCAGACCGAGCACCAAAGCCTGAAGTTGTTCGGCGTCCAGTTCCATCTCGCAGCCTAGTCGAATGCCTGGCCAGTGAAACTTCCCTTGGTTTAACCGACGAGCAGCCAGCCAGACGCCAATCCCGTCATGCACCAGCACTTTCATACGAGTGGCGCGGCGGTTGGCAAACAGATAAGCACAGTGCGGCTTCGCCGCACCGAACACCGTGATCACTCGGGCTAACGCGGTCTCGGTGCCGGCATGCATGTCCATGGGCTCGGTGGCAAGCCAGATGGCGTCGATGCGAATCATTGCGTGAGTCCACGGACAAGGCGAGCGCAGCCTTCAGGATCAGACATCGGCCATTTCACCGTGATCGATTGCTCGCCAGGCCGCAGCTCAACAATCGCCAAAGCTTCCGTCTGCCGCTTGGGTGCAGCTCTCAACGGAACGAAAGCCGGCGACGCTGCTGACGGCTGGTCTCGGTAAAGCGGCAGCCACTTGCGGATCACGTTGGCGTTGATGTCGTGGCTGATGGCGACGCTGGATAGGGTTGCGCCCGGTTTTATGCATTCCTCAACAACCTGGGCCTTGAAGGGTTTCGGATAAGAGCTTCGATGGCGCATGGAAATCCTGACGTTAAGGCCGATAGCGTCCGCTTAAAATACGCGGACACTATCGCCCTTGATGCTGGAGTTCGGCAGGTGACTTGGCCGGACGGTTACGATAAGACGTAAGCGTGGGTAATTGCACTCCACCTGACCACCCATTTGCATTTGACTTGACCAGTCGTTTTGCATCGGATTTGACCAGCACACTGGGTTGCCCTGACTGGCAGAGGTCGGCCAAAAGCAGACACAAAGAACGTCTACGGAACCCAGGGTTATTCACTCGATCAACATGGATCCCTTTGCTCAGACAAGAGTGCCTGCTGAAGAAAGTGCACGAACGCCATCGTCCGCGCTGATCGGCGACGCTCTTGTCTCAATACCGCGTTCACTGGCAATGCTATCGCGTTATAGTCGTCCAATACCGTGGTTACCCTGCGGTTTTCGATATCGCCAGCAAACAGCCATTCCGGCGACAGTGACATGCCAACGCCGGAGAGTACGAGTTCGCGAATTCCCTCACTGCTGTTGCTGGTGACATTTCCCTTGATCTTTATATCGAAATTTTGCGTATCGCGAGTGAAATGCCAGATGTCGTAGTTATCCAGCAGCGTAAAGCCGATACAGTTATGGGTCTGGAGTTGTTCTGGCGAAATCGGCGTACCGTGACGTTCCAGATAAGCAGTCGCGGCATACACGCGACGCTCGGTGATGCCCAGCGGGATCGCCACCAACCCTTCATTCTTGATCCTGCCGATACGTATGGCCAGGTCGATATCCTCTTTGACCACGTCCTCCATTTGATCGCTTAGCCTGAGGTCTATCTGCACATTGGGGTACCGCTGTAGAAAAACACCGAGCAACGGGGCAATGCGCAGGCGTCCATAGCTGACCGGCGCGGTTATTCGCAAGCGTCCGGTGACTTGTTCCTGGCCCGTGGCAAAGCCAAGCGTAGCGGCTTCGAGTCTGGCGATGATTGCCTGGCAGTCGGCATAAAACCGTTCGCCTTGGTCGGTCAGTACCAGAAGCCGAGTGCTGCGGGTCAGCAGCGCGCCGCCCAAGTACTGCTCCAGTGCGACTATCTGCTTGCTCACCGCCGGTTGCCCGATATTCAGCTCTCGAGCGACCGCTGAAAACGACCCCCGCTCTACGACACGCACAAAGGTGCGCATGCTTTCGAATACATCCATGGGCCATTACGCCTCTCTCAGGAATAAAACATATGCCAGTTCAGTTTCTTATCGGAACTGGTTAAGTACTGCAACCTGTGCAAATCAACTCTACACAGGCTGTCCATCATGAAGTCGCTCATGCTCGCCGTTATCGCCGATTCAGCACAATCCTCGCTTGTCATCAGCGCAATTACCCGCCCTGCACCTGATAGAGGGCAAGTATTGGTGCGCGTTCATGCAGCAGGGGTCAACCCGTTGGATATAAAGATTTCAAAAAGCTCGGCAGCGCATGCCAAGCAGCCATTGCCTGCGGTGCTTGGTCTGGATTTGGCTGGCACAGTTGTTGAGTTAGGCGATGCGGTTGAGGGCTTCGCGATTGGTGACGACGTGTTTGGTATGGCGGGCGGAATTGGCGGGGCTCAAGGCGCCATGGCTGAGTACATCGCGGTCGATGCCAGACTGATCGCGACCAAACCTAAATGCCTCAGCATGCGCGAGGCGGCCGCGTTGCCACTGGTGGTTATCACTGCTTGGGAAGGCTTGGTGGACCGTGCCAACGTGCGCGCTGGTCAGCGAGTATTGGTGCACGGCGGTGCAGGCGGAGTAGGGCAGGTGGCCGTACAGCTGGCCAAGGCCCGAGGGGCCGATGTTTACGCAACAGGCTCCGCGGGCAGCCTGGAATTTATTCGTTCGCTCGGCGCAATCGCCATTGATTACAACGCCGAAGACGTGGACAGCTACGTGCAGCGTTACACCGACGGCGAAGGCTTCGACATCATCTATGACACCGTTGGCGGCAGCACGCTGGACGGGGCCTTCAGGTCGGTAAAGGCCTACACCGGGCATGTCCTAAGCTGCCTGGGTTGGGGGCAGCACAGTCTGGCACCGTTGTCCTTCAAGGGCGCCTCGTATTCCGGGATCTTTACGTTAATGCCGCTGTTGTCCGGTGACGGCCGGGAGCACCACGGGGAGATCATGCGCGAGGCAAGCTTACTGGCTGACGCAGGGAAACTGAGTATTCGGTTGAATGAGCGCCGTTTTAGTTTGCACGAGGTGAACGAGGCGTTCCTGGATGTTGCGCAGGGCGGCAGCAAGGGCAAGACCGTGATCGATGTTGTTACCGACCCTCAACGCTCCGGCGACAAAGCCTGAGCGCAGCGTCTTTCTATTTGAAACAAGGACTGCCATGAATACCGAGCGATCCCGTCCGTTGCACCCACGCACCACATCGTCGCTGAGCGCCGCCTGCCTGGCGCTGTGCACCGTGCTGTTGTTTAGTCCGCTACCCGGCGTCATACACGCTGCCGATGCAGGCGAAGATGTGTCCTCGCAGAAAATCATCGACCTCGCCAACATCACTGAAGTGAGCCCGGGCGTGCACGTGATCGAGGACCGACAGCACCTGTTTTTGGTGCCGAATATCACGATTATTGTCGGCCAGACTGCCGCCTTGGTTGTGGACACAGGCCTGGGCGCTGCCAGTGCTGAACAGGTTTTAAAGGCTGCCCGCAAGCTGGCCGGTAACAAAAAGCTCTACCTTACTATCACCCACTTTCACCCCGAGCACGGCTTTGGTGCGCAGGTCTTCAAAGGTCAGGCCACCATCATTTACAACCGCGCACAACGCGACGAGCTGCTAAAGAAAGGCCCCGAATTTCGAGACCTGTTTGCCGACAAACTTGACGTAGCGAAGGCGATGAAAGACGTACGCCTGGTGACGCCCGACGTGGTGTACGACAACGAAGCCGAAATCGACTTGGGTGGGCGCATCGTGAAGCTCAACTACTACGGGCCCGCGCATACGCTTGGCGATCAAGTCATCTCGGTGCCCGCACAAGGCGTTGTGGTATTGGGTGACCTGCTTGAAACTAAATCCTTCCCCATCATGCCGTGGTTTCCGGACCTGGCCGACACCGATGTCGACCCGCTGAACTGGCGAGAGATATTCCGTAAGGTGTTGGCTACCCAACCCGTGATTGTTATTCCGGGGCATGGCCGCATCGGTACGGTTGCCAGCATCGAAACTGCGGCGGCTCATCTGGATGGTGTTCGGGAGGCAGTGGCGCAACGCTGCGCGGCGGGTATAGACCTCTCCAGTCTGCAAAAGGAGCTCACCCCGATTCTGGAGGCTCAGCATCCGGATTGGGCGCTCAAAGACTGGATCGCGATGGAGATCCAGGCTTACTACGAACGACTTTGTCGGCATTGACAGAGTGTGAAGTCTTCCAGGCATCGCGCCCCTTGCGCGCTGCCTATCAAGGCGTAGCGGCGAGTGATACCAACTCTTTACTCCGACCTTGTGCCTTGTTTGAAACCCTGGGATTCTCCATGAACTGCAAGCGTCTACTCGCTGTTATTTTTGCTGCCCTGACATGCACAGCATCCCTCTTCGGGGTGCATGCAAATGCCGCAGATGCATCATCGGATGTGGACAAATTCGATGAGTTTGAACGAGCCCCATGAAAGACAGGACACCGTTCCCCCTTAAGATAAGGGATAGGCAAACGGGTATGTTTATGACTGACAGCAACCATAAGGGTGGCGAGCTGCTCGGCCAGGAACGCCGACGCCGTTGGAGCACCGACCAGAAGCTGGCCATGGTTCGCGAGAGCCTAGAACCCGGACAAAGTGTGTCCGTGGTGGCCCGGCGCAACGGCATCAACGCCGACCAGCTATTCCTGTGGCGCAAGCTGTACCAGGACGCAAGCCTGTCGGCGGTCAGTGCCGGCGAAGCATTGGTACCCGCATCGGAGCTGAGCGACGCGCTCAAGCAGATCCGAGAATTGCAGCGGATGCTGGGCAAGAAGACGATGGAAGCCGAAGTCCTGAAACAGGCCGTGGAGATCGCCCGGTCGCGAAAATGGATTGCGCACTCACCCTTGTTGCCGGGGGACGACCAGTGAAACGGGTCAGCGAATGTCTCGGTGTGTCGCGCTCGCAATCAACGGTTCGGATCAAGCAATCGGTATCGCCCACAGTACGGCGACGTCGGCTCGTGAACGACACGGAACTGGTCGCTGAGATCAAGCAGCAAGTCAGCGAGTTGCCAAGTTATGGCTACCCTTCGCCCTGGACTGCTGTGATCGTGAGGCCATCGGCTGGGTCGCAAGCCCGACAGGCTACAGCGGCGATGACATCCGAGACTTGATGTTGGAAAGCGTGGAGACGCGCTTCGGAGATCAGCTACCGAGCACGCCGGTGCAATGGTTGAGCGATAACGGCTCGGCTTGTGTCGCGGAGCAGAAGCGCCTGTTTGCTCGCCAGATCGGCTTGTAACCTGTCACTACACCGGTACGCAGCCCGAAAAGCAACGGCATGGCTGAGTGCTTCGTGAAGACCATCAAGCGTGATTATGTGGCACACATGCCCGAACCCGATCGAGAAACGGCGCTGCGCAGTCTGACGATTGCCTTTGAGCATTACAACGAGCAGCATCCGCACAGCGCTTTGAGATATCGGTCGCCGCGAGAATTCAGGCGTTTGGCAGCAGCATCAATTTAACGGGGAGTTGGTGTCCGGTCTGGTAGGGGCAAGTCCACTGCAGGCCGCCCCTGGGCTGCTCGCACTTTTCCCTACTCAATCGCCTCGATCACTCCTTTATCCTCACCCAGAAACCCGCCGCTCTGGTGTTGCCACAGCCGCGCATAGGTGCCGTTTTTGCCGAGCAGTTCGCTGTGAGTGCCTTGTTCGATGATGCGTCCTGCGTCCATGACGATAAGTCGGTCCATGGCGGCAATCGTCGACAGTCGATGAGCAATGGCAATGACAGTCTTGCCTTGCATCATCTCATCGAGGCTTTCCTGAATGGCCACTTCGACTTCCGAATCCAGCGCGCTCGTGGCTTCGTCAAGCAGCAGAATCGGGGCATTCTTGAGCATCACCCTGGCAATCGCGACGCGCTGACGCTGGCCGCCTGAAAGCTTGATGCCACGTTCGCCCACCAGCGTGTCGTAGCCGGAGTGACCATGTTTGTCGCTCAGTTGGCTGATGAACCCGTCGGCCTGTGCGTCGGCTGCGGCTTTGCGAATGTGCTCGTCGGTTGCATCGGGACGGCCATAGGCGATGTTGTCGCGGATGGACCGGTGCAGCAGGGACGTGTCCTGCGTGACCATGCCGATGGCGCTGCGCAGACTGTCTTGCGTGACGTGAGCGATATTTTGCCCGTCGATGCGAATCTCACCCTGGTCCACATCATAGAAGCGCAGCAGCAGGTTGATCAGCGTGGACTTGCCGGCGCCGGAACGACCCACCAGACCGATCTTCTCGCCTGGGCGAATGTTCAGGTTCAGGCCGTCGAGCACTTGGCGTTCGCCGTTGTAGTTGAAGCTCACGTTGTCGAACGTCACCTCGCCGCCAGTGGTCTGCAGCGCGCTCGCGTCAGGCGCATCCTGCACCTTGGGGCCACGGGTCAAGGTCTCCATGCCATCCTGCACGGTGCCGATGTTCTCGAACAGCGACGTCATCTGCCACATGATCCAGTGCGACATGCCATTGATGCGCAACGCCATGGCGGTGATCGCCGCCACGGCACCGGTGCCGACTTCGCCCTGGTGCCACAGCCACAAGGCATAACCGCCTGCGCCCATGATCAGCCCGACGACCAAGGCCTGATTGACGATTTCGAACTGGCTGACCAGACGCATCTGGCGAAAGCCGGTGTGTTTGAAATCTTCCATTGCCGCACGTGCAAAGTGTGCTTCACGCTTGGAGTGGGAGAACAGCTTGACTGTGGTGATGTTGGTGTAAGCGTCCGAGATACGTCCGGTCATCGATGACCGCGCATTGGCCTGTTCCTGCCCGACTTTCCCCAGCCGCGGCACGAAGTACGACATGGCCAGCCCGAACAACGCGACCCACGCAATAAACGGCAGCATCAGTTTCAGGTCGAAGCCGCCAGCCAGGGCGATGATCGCAATAAAATACACCCCGATCCCGGGTGCGATCTCGATGATGGTGAACAGCACCTCACGCACCGACAGCGCGGTCTGCATCACCTTCGTCGTGACCCGCCCCGAGAACTCGTCGGAAAAGAACGAAAGGCTTTGCCGCAGCATCAGGCGATGGAAATCCCAGCGCAGCCGCAAGGGCAGGTTGATCGCCAATATCTGGTGCTGAACCATGGTGCGCAACGCGACCAGCGCGATGCTGGTCAGCAGAACGATGCCGATGCCCCACAGCACGCGGCTTTCCTGCCCGCCCGTATCGCCGCCTGCTTGCCAGGCGGAAAGCAGGTCCACAACCTGGCCAAGGAAGGAAAACAGCCAGGCTTCGTAAATCGATACGCCCGCACTCAGCAGCGCTAGCGCGAGGATGTAACCCCGGGCACCGCGTGTACAGGCCCACAGGAAACGCGCCAGGCCGTCAGGTGGCGGTGGTGCCTCGTCAGGTGGGAAAGGGTCGAGCCTTCGTTCAAACACACGAAGCATAGAGGTCTCCAAAACGGTGAAGTCAAAAGCGATTCTGCCATCGAACAGTGGCTTTGAGCTTTTACGGGGGTGTTTAGTTGCTGGCCATTTATTCTGGCGGCCGATAGTCAGAGGCTTCTTGCCCTGAATCGGCGCTCCGACGAAGGAGGAGGGTCTTCACACGTGAAAGACAGCGCCGCAACACATGATACGTGTTTGCCGGGCGCTGGTGATTTTCTAGCTGAGGATCAGATGGGCTCGTGCCCACTGCTCGGCACTCGTTACAGGGAGCCCGTGGATGCCGTTGAATGTCTTGGCAATATCCCAGGCCACGCCGTGACCCATTGCAAACACCGCCCGGTATTTGCGCAGGTTGTCGTCGGGCGATTTCTCCAGATCGGCCTGCAGCGCTTGCACGCTGGACTCCTGCCGCTCGATCTTGCGTCCAGTGACGCGCTCGAGCAGATCGGCCAGATCGCCGTAGGTGAGGGTGTCACCAGCGGTGTAAACCACTTGATTGATGATGCGCGGGGTGTGCAGGACGATTGCGGCGGTGAGTACGCCGATGTCATCCGGCGTTGTCACTGTGACCGCAGTTTCCAGGCTGCCCAGGGCATTGACCGTTGCGGTGGGCAGGTTGACGACCCCAAAAGCGGAATCGAACAGAAAACTGGTAAACATACCTGTAGAAATAATGACCCATTCAGTTCGGGATTGAGCGCGCAACAGGTCGCGGACATCCAGTTGTTCGTCGAACAGGTCTTGCGGGCTGCCACGGCCGATCAGGTCGTAGTCAACACCGAACTGCCACGGAATGTAGCGTTTCACGCCCGACATGAGCGCAGCCTCAGTCAGTTTTCGCTGAGTTCCCCGGCCCGCTGCAAACCCCACACAGCTGATCACTGTGTCGAAACGACTAAGCACCGTCGCGAGCTCTTCGACGGAGTCCTCCACAACGTCGGCCAACTCAATGCCAATGCCGAGTTTTTTGATCACCTCGACGTCCTGTCGCTTCTGCTCGACGGTATGGCGGCGCAACAGCACGGTGATGCTGGCCGTTTCAGTTGATCGGTCAGCCAGTCCGCGTAGCACCGCGAGCCCCAGTTCGCCGGCCCCCATGACCAGAATGTGTTGTTTGACGTTTAAAATATCAGCCTGCATGGTGAGCCCCTGTTTGACGCACTTCACTTTGAGTCTGGGGATCTTGTCATGGACATTGAGGGGCAAAAAGTAGGTACATCGGTGATACCGAGCGGCCTGGATGCTCAGGAAATTGTACGGCTGTCGCAGAACGCCTGCCGTGCGCTCAGTGACGACGATGATGGTCTGAAGCGCGATATCCTGGGTCATTCCGGCAATCGATGGTCACTGGGCGTGGTGCATGCGCTGGGTGTCACCAGCCCGTTGCGCCACGCGGAGTTACGGCGCCGGCTGCACGGCGTCACCCAGCGCATGCTCACTCACACGCTGCGCCAGCTGGAGCGCGACGGGCTGATCTCTCGTCATGACTTCGGCGAAAAGCCCCTGCGTGTGGAGTACGCCCTGACCGAACTGGGAATGGGTTTGCTGGTGCAGATGATCCCGCTGTGGACCTGGGTGATCGAACAGTCCGAAGGCTTCAATGAGGCACGCAAACGTTATGACCGGCAATCAACCGCCGGGGCCGTCTGACACTTCGCACACAGTCAGCGTTGAATGAATTCTGCCAGCCACATTCGTTTTGTACGCACCCTTATCACGATCAGCTTCAGGCCAGACCTTATCTGCAAATGCCGAAAGCAGATTATCGGGTCAGTCAGAGGTATGCGGCCAGCGGTCATCAATTTCATACCATGGAGCTTTGGACGTCACCTCGACATGTCTTTGCTTGTGGCAGGTGAAGGGGGTGTCCAGTGTGCCAAGCGCTATGGAGATCCAATCGGAATACTCACCCTGACATCGCGCCCAGAACAGCGATGACCCGCATTCGAGGCAGAACTGGCGCAACACTGATTCAGAAGACTGGTACGACTTCAGTTCTGCGCTTCCCTGGATAATGTGCAGATCGCTACGCGGGACACTCCCGTAGCTGGCAAACGCAGCCCCATGACTTTTGCGGCATTGGCCGCAATGGCAGTGAGAAAGTGCTTTGGGACGAGACCGGATTTCATACCTTACCGCGCCGCAGAGACAGCTGCCTTGGAGCGTATCAGCCATTGTGCAGGTCCCTTGTGATAACAGGAGGGTTGCTCCACCTGGTGATCAGGGTCTGAAGTTTCGACCTTGACTCCTTCCGGCCTTGAAATTCGACTTGTTCACAAGAATGGGTAAATAACGCCCCGACCATCATAGAAGTAATATCGTCCATAACCTGGCGCTATTCCAGCGCCGCATTCAATGCCGTTTCCAGCTCGGAAACCCCAAACGGTTTTCTGAGCACTACTGCGGTCTTTCCAACCGCTCCCTCTATTGCCGAAGTCTCGGAATAACCACTGGCGAATATAATGGGGAGGTTGGGGCGTCGATCCCTTGCAACCCTGGCCATTTGCGCGCCGTTCATGCCTGGCATGGCGAAGTCGACCAGCAGGATGTCGGGCTCGACCTCTTCCAGCAGCGCGAGGCCGCGCTCTGCGTCTTCTGCGACCCGAACATCGAAGCCCAGTGTTTCCAATGACGTGGAGAGGAACTGCCTTACGTCCGGATCGTCGTCAACAACCAGCACTTTTTTAGACGAGAAGCTCACAAGTGGAACCGGATCGACTTTCGAAGCCGCTGTGACAGGTTCCATCTGTATGGAGGGTAGCCACAAGTTAACCCGTGTGCCGTGTTGCATGTGTTGCTCTATACGGGCCACGCCACCTGCCTGTTTGGTCATGGCATAGACCTGGCTCAATCCGAGCCCTGTGCCTCTGCCCAGACCTTTGGTTGTGAAGAAGGGCTCGAAGGCTCTGGCAGCGACAGCGGCTGACATCCCTGTTCCCGTATCGCTGACAGCGATTTCCACGTAGTTGCCGGATGGCAGATCTGGATCTGTAATGATTTCGCGTTCGTTGACGGCGATGGTCAGGTCACCGCCTTGAGGCATGGCGTCCCGTGCATTGATAGCCAGGTTCAACAGGGCCATTTCAAGCTGGGTAGGATCTGATAACACACCCAGAGTCCGTGGCTCTGTCTGGATAACGACCCTGACCAGAGGCCCAACGGAGCTGTGAAGAATTTCCGTCATTCCAGATATAAGATGGGTGATCTCGATGGGCCGAAGCTCGAATTTCTGTGCGCGGGAAAAGGCCAGTAACTGCGCTGTCAGCTTTGCTCCTCGCTCAGTCGCTTGCAGACCATTCCTGGCCAGACGCGACACTCGAACAGGGTCATGAGGCGTGCGAAGAATCAGGTCGAGGCATCCGTGAGCCGCCTGGAGCAGGTTGTTGAAATCATGGGCCAGCCCTCCGGTGAGTTGGCCGACGGCCTCCATCTTCTGACCTTGCCGGATAGCTTCTTCACGTCTGAGGTCATCACTGATGTCCCGTCCTACGGTGTAAAAAAGGTTGCTGCCGGCGCTGGCTTCAGGAACGGCAGACCAGGCGAACGAGATGGGCGTCCCATCGGCTTGCAGCAGTCGCACATGAAACTGATGCACGGGCTCGCCTGCGCTGAGCCGTGCGACGACTGCACCGGTCTCCGCCAGATCGTCAGGATGAATGATCTCGGAAAATGGCCTGGCCAGCAGATCTTCAAGCGGGCGTCCAAGCTGCCTTGCCCACGCGGGATTGATCGACACGAGGTACCCGTCAAGGGTGGCCACGCCAAACAGATCCCGGCTCATTTCAAACAGCCGATCCCGCTCACGCTTCGCATCTGCTGCTTGTCGCCGCTCGTGCGTCACGCGCCCGGTGGTCTCGGTGCACGCGCAGAACAACCCTACTATTTCACCTGCATTGTCGGGCACCGGGGTGTAAGAAAACGAGAAGCTGGCTTCTTCCGGGTAGCCGTTGCGATTAAGGGTCAGAGCGAGGTCGTCCATGTGGATTGGCTCACCGGAGAAAACCCGATCCATCAGCCCTCCGATCTCCAGGCGGACTTCAGGCCACACCTCGAAAAAGGGGCGAGCAAAGGCGTCAGGGTGCATGGGCCCAAGCATTTTGGAATAGCTGTCATTGTAAAGAAGAATACGCTCCGGGCCCCAGGCAATGAACATGGGCTGGCCGGAACCCAGCATTACTCTGGTCAGCGTTACCAGGGATTGCGGCCATCCGGACGGTTCCCCCAAGGAGGTTTGTTCCCAGTCCAAAGAGCGAAGCAGATCCCCTGAGTGGCCTCCTCCTGCAAAGAGGACAGCTTCTTCCGGCAGGTTCTGGTGATTCAATATATGACGCCTCAACAACGGGTTTTAGCAGATATCTATTTTCGACGAGCAGAGACGCAAGGAAGTTTCACTCCATATTTGATCAGGAGACGCAGTGGTGCAGTTCCGACAAATATCGGATCGGTGTGATGGGTCGCCTCTGGCCAAACGTCGATAGCCGGCAGCAGCCTTCTGATGCCGGATAGAATTGCGCGCGCTGTTGCTGTCGGGACCATCAAACCAATTCAGCGCGGCTGAAGCGGTATTTCCCGCCACGTCATGGCGGTATGCAAATACTATTTCTTGCGGGCCTGGGCCTCAGCAGCAAGGCATTCGAGGGCGAACTGCTCTGTGTAGGTCATCTGAATGGGCGTGGTTTCACCCTTCACGGTTCTTTCGCCGTCAAGGATGTAGCGAATTCGCTTGTCTGTCACCCCGATGCGCTTTGCAATCCAGGAAGGCGTTTGTCCGATGCGCGAAATGAGCTTGTCGGCATAGTCGGTAGAAGGGTTGTAGAGTTCTGCATTGGGTGTCATGTGGCGTCCAGATAAGGGGCAGGCGCTGTGTGTGCGTGAAGTATGCAACACGGTGCGCCGGTTGTTGGATTGTTTCGTTGTCTCAATGGTACGCCCGACCCAAAAATGACCAGTACAGCGTCATAGACCGGTCATATCCTCGACATCCCGCATTGTTCTTACAGGAAGTACATGATCCCCATCAATCCAATGTCCATGCTGGTCGGCGCTCTGATGCTGCTGATTTCGCTGGGCTGTCTGTGTGCGCTGATTGTGGTTGGCGTGTGCTGTCTGAAGTCCTCGTTCAGGCGGTACATGGCGGCGCGTCGTTGGCGGTTTATCGCCTTGTCGGTGTGCCTGACAGCGGGCACTCTGCCGATGCTGCAGATCCTGGGATGGAGTCTTGACGACTGGCAGGAAAGTCGTGCGCTCAGCCCTCGTCTGGACACAGCGGTGGTGCAGGGCGACCTGACACTGCCGGTGGGGACGCGAATCTGGATGGAGCGTCTTGAGTCTTCCCCGGACTTGAGCGGGAACATGCTGCCTGCCGGTCTGCAAAGCCTGAAACGCGCCGAATTCGACCGCACGCCGGGTGATATTCTCGGCATGCGGGTGAGGCGTCTGGACGTCGATGGTGATCGCGGTCTTGCCACGTTGACGCTGGTTGCCCCGGCTCGATTGCAGGGGTGGTTGTGCTCGGCAGAGGGTGCTGTGAGTTTCCGTTTCCCGTTCAATACGCCGTTCGATTTTGCGGGTTGGCAACTGGACAGTTGCTCACTGGCACCTGGCAGCGAGGTGGGTGGCATCGTGTGGCCAAAAGGCGTGGCGGTACACGCTCTTGAGCACGGCTGGTGGGTTGCGGATGACGGTGAGACACCGATGCGCTATGAGGGGCTTGATCTGCTTGAATTACGCCTGCGACTGGATGCCCCTGACGGTAACACCGTGGCGTGGGACGGAGCGCTGGCCCACTCGCTTGAGTGGGGGCCGGTTCGATATCCGGCTGGCACCAAAGTCAAAAGTTATCAAGGCAACCTGCTGTTCAGCCCCCTTGGTGACGCGCCTGCCATGGACCTGCGCTCCGGGAAGCCGGTCGAACCCGGCCACTCGGTGGAGCAACTGCGTTCAGGCGAAGTACTGAGTATTCACCCCAATGAGAGGGTCGGTGTGGTGCTTCTGGATGTATTTACGCTGGAATGACGTCGGGCTGGCTTCGTTAGTCTTGCAGTTGCCCATGGCTGGATTCCAGACCGGTCAGCGGGCCAGATAAAGCGCGAGGCTGTCGTGGCCGTTGACGATCAATTCTGTGATCAGCGTTTCGAAATGGGCCGTTGTGTCTGGATCGCGAACATCGAAACGTGCGTTCCACTCCACCGTACATCGAGCCTGGCCGCTGACCTTGATCACGGTGACGTGCGCCTGGTAGTTGTCGAGGGGCAGGGGCGATTCCTCGAACCTGCAGGAGAGGGACATGCGGGTGTCATCCAGTGAGACAAGACGCTCCCGTATGACCGCGCCGTCGACAAGCTCAAGCCTTCGGACGGCCCCGACGCTGTCAGCTTGTTGTCCTTCTTCGATCTGGCTGTGGGCGATTGCGGGATGCCATTGCGAAATGTCGCCAAAGTGTCTCAGCACTTGCCAGGTATGCTCTGCGCTGGCTTGCAGCGCAGCACTGTATTCAACCGTCGCCATACATTGAAACTCCAGAGTGGAATGGGGTGATGACTGTGAGAAACATCAACGGGCGTTGAAACGACTCGCGGCCACCTCTACAGGTGTGTCGCCTTCGGTCAGCTCGATGATCTGTCTGGAAATGTCTGGTCGATCGACCAGTGCCGATAGAAAAGCCGCCACATCATCACGAGCGATGTTCCCGTAGGGGATCGCGAGGCCTGCTCGCACCTCACCTGTGCCCGGGCTGTCGAGCAGCGTGCCCGGTCTGAGAATCACCCAGTCCAGCCGAGACGAGGCGAGGCGCACATCGGCCTCTTTCTTCACGCGCATGTAGTTCTCGAATCCGGCAGAGGTATCAGTGCCACGCGCCGCCTCGGGGAAGGCAGATACCAGCAAAAAGCGTCGGACCCCAGCCAGCCCGGAAGCGTTCATCTCCATGAGGTTGCCAGGGACCGGATCTGCTCCGCACGCTTGCAGCGCCTGAGCCTGTTCTGGCTTGCGGTGAAGTGCGATCACCTTGTGACCGTTGCCGCTGAGCATTTTTACAAGACGCTTGCCGACTTTGCCTGCAGCGCCTATGACGAAAACGTTGGACATGTGCTTCTCCTTGGGCGGGGAGTGCCGGCAGGGGTGCGTGCCAGCATGCTCCCGGAAAATCAACCTTCGAACTGGTGGTACACCTTCGCAATGACTTTCCAGATTCCGTCGACCTTGATCAGCGTCAGGTAGTCGTTGTAGTCGGCACCGATGGCGTCCTTTTCCATGTCGACGCGCACCACGGCGGTGGTGGGTGTGATGGCGAGAACATCCAGTCGAGTCGTGATGTCAGGCGCAGTTCCGTTTGTTTCAACGAACCTGTACAGATTGCTGATCGGGCCGCCCAGCAGTTGACCGTTGGTGAAACCATACATCACTGCATCCTTGTGGAATGCGTCTTCGAGGGCTTGAACGCTGCCTGTGCGCAAACCTTCCACGTACTTGCTGGCGGTTTCGATGACTGCGTTGTAATCGTGAGTCGGGACGGTTTTGATGTTTTTGCTCATGGGTTGAAACTCCTGGTCGAGGGGGATTGCATTGGGTGAAATTGAGGCGGTACAGCCTGTCACCAGTCCTGACGGGTCGGGGAAATGATCAGGTCATTGACGGTGACGTTCGCGGGCTGATTGAGCGCATAGATCACCGCGCGGCTGACGTCGTCGGGCGCGATGGCTATTGCGTTGAGCGCCTGGGCGGCCTTACGGCCTTCAGGGTCGGTGACTTTGTCGGCCCAGCCGGTATTGATCACGCCGGGGCTCACGGTGTTGGCCCGGACACCGTGCTGTACACCCAGCTCTTTGCGCATGGATTGGGTAATCGCCTGAACAAAAAACTTGGTGGCGCTGTACACGCCTGCTGCCGGACCCACCTGATGGCCTGCAACCGAGTCCATGTTCAGGATCTGCCCGGACTTCTGCTCGATCATGAACGGCAGAACGGCGGCGATCGAGTTCAGGTAGCCCTTGATGTTCACGTCAATCATGGCGTTCCAGTCCTGCGTCGCGAGGTCCACCCAGTTGGAGAACAGCATCAGCCCGGCGTTGTTGACGAGGATATCCACTGACCCATAGGTGTCTTTGGCACGTTGCGCCATGGCAATCGTCTGTTCTGCGTCGGTCACATCCGTGACAAGACTTGTCGCCTCATGACCCGCTGCGCGAAGCTCGTTTACCAGTATGGCGAGCCCTTCTTCATCTTTTGCCGCTGCTACGATCCGGGCGCCATGCGCGGCAAGCGCTCTGGCTGTTGCGGCGCCGATACCGGATGAAGCGCCTGTGACAATTGCCGTCTTGTCGGTGAGATAGTTCATGTTCAACAGTTCCTTTTCAGCGGGTGCATCGCCGCGTGAGAGTGGGCCGCAGGGCCGGTGGTGAGGGTTCAGTAGTTACCCAGAGGCCAGTCTGTGTAACCTTTGGCGCCGCCGCCGTAGTAGGACTCACGTGGCGCAATCGTCAGTTCTGCGCCATGGCGTAACCGGGCAACAAGGTCGGGGTTGGAGATGAACAGACGACCGAACGCCACTGCGTCGATCCTGCCCTGCGCTCGGCGCTCGACCGCCATGTCCAGGTCATAGTTGTTATTGCCGATGAAGGGGCCGTTGAACTGAGCGCTCAGCGCGTCCATGTCGACGCCGGCCGGGACTTCGCGCGACGTGGCAGTGGCACCTTCCACGAAGTGCAGATACGCCAGATTGAATCTGTTCAACTGCTGGATCAGGTAGCCGTGCAGCCCCATGACGTTGCTGTCCGGTGGGGTATTGCCCGCATCGGGTGTAACCGGAGACAAGCGGATGCCGACTCGGTCGCTGCCCCAGATGTCGACGATGGCCTGGGTCACTTCAAGCGTCAGCCGTGCACGGTTTTCTATGGAGCCACCGTACTGATCGGTACGCTGATTGGTGGAGTCGCGTAGAAACTGATCCAGCAGGTAACTGTTGGCAGAGTGCACTTCAACGCCATCAAAACCGGCTCGCCTGGCGTTCTCGGCCGCACGTTTGTATTGCTCGATGATGCCGGGAATTTCGTCGGTTTCCAGGGCTCGGGGCATGGACACCGGCACGAAGCCGTCGGCCGTGTAGGTGTTGCCTTCAGCCTGGATCGCCGAGGGCGCCACCGGAGATTCTCCATTCGGTTGCAAATCCACACTGGAGAACCGGCCCACGTGCCAGAGTTGGCTGACAATCTTGCCCCCCGCTGCGTGGACGGCGTCCGTCACCTTTTTCCAGCCTGCAACCTGCTCTTCGCTCCAGATGCCTGGGGTCGCAGCGTAGCCTCGACCCTGTGCGGAAATATTGGTCGCTTCGGCGACGATCAGTCCCGCCGTGGCGCGCTGGGCGTAGTAGGTCGCGTGCAGCTCGTCAGGGATACCGTCTTCCTGATAGCGGCTGCGTGTTACCGGCGCCATGACGATGCGGTTCGCCAGGTGCATGGCGCCCATGCTGACGGGTGAAAAGAGGTCGGTCGTTTTGCTGATGTCGTTCATGAATGAATTCCTAAAATAGTGGACCGGTCGTCTACAAGACAAGTCAAAAAAAACACCTGCTACCGCAGCAGGCGTTTTGTCATGGTCAGGGCTTTATCGAAAGAATCGGTGGATTTGTTGACCTTCACCAGCAGAGAGGCACCCAGCCACAGCTGATAGAGGGATTCAGCGAACCCTTCGTGATCTTCTTCCGGGTGAAGGCTACCGTCAGCAACCCCCATTTCCACACATGCAGTGATGCGCTTGATGATTTTTGCTGTACCTGCCTTCAGGACGCTGCGCATGTCTTCTGACAAATCACAGACTTCCGCGCCCAGCTTGACCACCAGGCACTTGCCTTCGGGAAGATCGGTGCCCTGGGTTTGCGTCCAGTAACTGAAATAAGCCAGAAGCCGTTCGGCACCCGTGCCTGGACGAGCCATGAGCGCATCTACCCGGCCCAGGTACTCGGAAAAATACTCTTCCAGCAGTGCCTGACCGAACTCTTCCTTCGATTTGAAGTAGTAGTAGAAAGACCCTTTGGGGACGCCGGCCGTACTCAAGACCTCGGCAAGGCCAACGGCGGTGTAGCCTTTGTTTGTCATGAGCGATCTGGCGACATCGATGATGTGCTGTCGCATGTCTTGCGCTGGTTTCTTCATAATGGTCGGCATGGTAAACCTGTACCGACCGGTCGTCTACAAGAAATTTTCATGACCTTCCAAGGCGTCTGGAGAATCGGGATGAGGCAGTTGGCTGAGCCTGGCCTCTGATCAAGCATGATCTCTTGCCAAATGATGAAGCTGGCGATCACGTGTCATCTGCCACACGAATACCTCACGTGCACAGGTTCGATTTCCATCAGAAATGCTGATACGCCAGGCTCTACGCATTCGATGACCGCGAGTGCGCAAGGGGCATATATGTTCAGCAAGGCTGTAATTCTCACACTGTTACCCATTGGCATGGCTTTTCTGGTAGGGGTCTTTTTACCTTTCCAGGCTGCCAGCAATGCTGCGGCAGGGCGTGCGCTCGGGCATCCGCTGTGGGGCGCGTTGACGTCTTTGCTGGTCAGCGCCATTGCGGTGGTCGGTGCGCTCGTTGTGTTGAGGGTGTCTGCGCCCGATCTGGGCAAGGCTTTGCAAGGGCCATGGTGGCTGTGGATCGGTGGGGTGTTCGGGGCGATTTTTGTGGTGAGTGCAGCGGCGCTTGTACCGAGGCTGGGTGCAGCAGGTTTTCTTCTGCTGGTGATAGCGGGTCAGATCGTTGCTTCAGTGCTGGTGGATCACTTCGGGTTGATGGGGCTTGCTGCCAAGCCGATCAACGTCGCCAGGCTCGCAGGTGTGGCCTTGATTCTGGGTGGTGTGTTTCTGGTGCAGAGCGCGGGCTCGCCAGTTGTCTCGTCAACCATTCAAGTCGCGAAATAACGTGATGCTCACACGTCGCTCAACACTGGCTGACTGCAGGCATACACCGCCTCGCGCAGCCATTGATGAGCAGGGTCACTGTCTTTTCTCGCATGCCACGCCTGTTGGTAGGCCATGGGCGGAATCATGATCGGCGCAGCGAATGTTCTCAGCGCCTTGTGATGCCGGGCACCGACCGTAGCTTTACGCGCGACGGTGAGTATCAGATCGGTCCCCGGCAGTGTCTCGACCGCAGCGCTCCAGTACGGCAGCACCAATGCGATGTGCCGTTTGAGCCCCAGAGCGCTGAGCGCACGCTCTATTTCATCCTGGGCATCGGGACGCATGGCGACCATGACATGCGGCCGCGCCAGCCAGTCATCCAGAGACAGAGCGCCTTTTGCGGGCAATATCTGACGGTCCGCAATACTCACGAAATCTTCGACAAACAGGGTTTGTACCCTGATGTCTTCTGGTGGCGCTTCGAAGATGCCAAGGGCCAGGTCAAGTTCGCCGTCCTGCAGCTGGGCCAGCATCACTTCGCGGCTGGCCTGGCTGATTGCCAAGTCAACACCCGGCGCTTTGCGTCGAAGCAGAGTGACGAGAGAAGGCAGTACGATGCGTGACGCATAGTCTGAGAGTGCCAGCCGAAAACGGCGCTGAGTGTGGGCAGGATCAAAGACTGGCGAAGCCAGCAGACCATTCAGCGTACCCAGTGCATCTTGCAGCGGTTTGACCAACGACTGGGCGCGTGCAGTCAGCACCATTTTGCCTTTGTTGCGGACCAGTAACGGATCATCGAAATGGGCACGCAGTTGCGCGAGCGCGTGGCTCACCGCCGGCTGGCTTCGATGCAGGCGAACTGCAGCGCGAGTGACGTGTTTTTCGAGCAGAAGGGCATGCAGCGCGAGGAGCAGGTTCAGGTCTATTTTTCTCAGCTCATCCATTTGACGAATAATCCGCGCGCTCCAAAAGTGTTTTTATCAGGTTAGCAGATAGACAAAGTGTGTTCATGGCGCTGTGCCCTGCACTGGCATCACCTTTGATGATCACCCGTCGTGGCAGTCGGGCGACCACGGACAACACCCGCCATTGCAAGCGGGTGCCGATTCAACGGGCGGATTTCAGTTTTGCGGCGCACCACGTTCAACCATTGCTTTCCATTCCTGCACGCTCGGTCTTGCCTGCATACGTGCGTGCCATGCCAGCAGCGCCTCGCAGTCCTCAGGTACGGAAAGCTTGACCAGCGAGGCAAAAATCATCCCGCCGAGCACCGCGATATCAGCCATGGAAAACGTCTCACCCACGACGAACGACTGATGCTGGAGAACGCTGTCGAAATAACGCATGCCCCGGACGGCCTTGTCGCGCATACGATTGCCCCACTCAGGGTTTTGATAGAGCTCGACCTGCGGCCCAAGCCCAGGTGTTGCGTGATGGAAATACACGCTGACGGCATCGAGGAATTCGATTTCTGCACGTTTGCTCATCATGTGGATGAGCGCTTTTTCCACCGGGGTTTGTCCGGTGAGGGTAGGGCTTCCTGTCACCGCATCCAGGTACTGAGTGATGGCGGTGCATTCGGCAATGAGCGTGCCGTCGGTCAACTCCAGTACAGGGAGCGTGCCCGAATAATTGATCGCGAGAAATTCCGGCTTCTTGTGTTCGCCTTTCCACAGGTTGACCGACACAAATTCTGTTCGCGAGAGCAGATCTTTCTCTGCCAGGGCGATGCGTACACGAGCGGGATAGGGGCCGTCGAACCAGTCGTGGATCTTCAGGGTCGAGACAGCGGAAGGGTCGAGTTGCACGGTTGTAAAGGTCATGGTTTTTACCTGCCTGTCAGTTGGTAGGTAAATAGTGGTCGTCTATTCTATGGCTGTCAACCCCCTACCTGTCAGTTGGCAGGTGGATCGATGCCAGCGTAGAATTCGCCTTGTCAAAAGACCAGCGGGGGAAAATGATCATGAGCGAAAACGCGCGGGAGGCCATTTTGGCGGCTGCAAAAACAGCGGCCCAGAAGCACGGCTACAGCGGCATCAACTTCAGAAGTATTGGCGAAGCGGTCGGCATCAAGAACGCGAGCATCTATTACCATTTTCCGAGCAAGGCGGATCTTGGCGCTGCGGTCGCCGCACGTTATTGGCAAGACACCGCCAGGGTCTTGCAGGCCATTCGCGATGCCGAAACCGATCCGCTGCGGTGTCTGGACCGCTATCCGTCGATCTTTCGGACCTCGCTGGAAGATGGCAACAGGCTCTGTCTGTCGAGTTTCATGGCGGCGGAGCACGAGGACTTGCCCGAAGAGGTCAAGCGCGAGGTCAAGGCATTCGCAGACATCAATGTCGAATGGCTGACTCAGGTGCTACTTGATGCTGAACTGGGTAGCGAAGAGATGTGCAAACGACGTGCCCTGGCTGTTTACACCGCCGTAGCGGGCGCTCAACTGATCGCCCGGACACGGCTCGATATCAGCCTGTTCGACGATCTGATCCTCAGCTACCGGGAAGCAGGGTTGATTCCTGCCTCACAAAGCTGACCCACCGGCACTCGATGTGACCGGTTCATTCATGTATCAAGGCCCTAACGCCGGGCGTACGTGTTTCTTCATGGGTGACCGGTTGATACGTTTTTCGAAGCGTCGGGGCCTGTGCTAACGTGCGTGCTCCACCACTTCGGGGTCATCAGCCGATGTCCATTGCCGACAATCTTGTTGCCTTCACCTTCGCCGCAACTCTGCTGACCCTGACACCCGGTCTGGACACTGCACTGGTATTGAGAACTGCCACTGTCGAGGGCAAACAGCAGGCCTTTCGTGCAGCCTTGGGTATCAATGCCGGGTGCCTGCTGTGGGGCGCTGCGGTTGCGTTCGGGCTGGGAGCATTGATTGCGGTGTCGGAGCTGGCTTTCAGCGTATTGAAATACTGCGGCGCGGCGTACCTTGCCTGGCTTGGGTTGAACATGTTGTTACGTCCGCGTCGGTCACCGTCGTCGGTTGAGCAGGGGCGGTCGCCACGCGTTGGCTGGTTTTTCAAAGGCCTGACGGGCAATCTCCTGAACCCCAAGATCGGCATTTTCTACGTCTCCTTCTTGCCGCAGTTCATCCCGGCAGGACAGCCGCTGGTGGCCTGGACGTTTGGCCTGGTGAGCATCCATGTGCTGATCGGTCTGCTCTGGTCGATTGTACTGATAGCGGCCACTCAACCGCTGGCTGGCGTGCTGCGGCGCCCACGCGTCATCACTTGGATGGACCGTACGACAGGTATGATCTTCGTGTTGTTTGCTGCGCGTCTGGCGTTCAGCAAACGATAGCGTTTCGGCTCGATCCTGCCGTGCAGGATCGAGTGACAATAACGGTTTCTGATCGCTTCTCGGGCATGACTTTCATCAAGCGGCCCGCATAAAAACAATGACAACATCACAGGAGTCATCGATGCATCCGATTCGTTTAGGGCTGGTGGGCTACGGCAAGATCGCGCAGGACCAGCACGTACCGGCAATCCTTGCCAGCCCGCAGTTCGAGCTGGTGGCCGTTGCCACGTTGGGCCAACCCTGTCCGGGTGTCGACAACTTCAGTTCACTGGCTGAGTTGCTCGAGAAAAGCCCTCAGGTCGACGCCATCGCTTTCTGTACGCCACCTCAAGGGCGCTTTGCTCTGGTCCAGCAGGCGCTGGATGCAGGCAAGCATGTGCTGGTGGAAAAGCCGCCATGCTCCACACTCGGCGAAGCCCTGGCATTGATCGACAACGTTGAAAAAGCCGGCGTGACCGGGTTGTTCGCCTGGCACTCTCGCTTTGCGCCGGGTGTGGTCAACGCCCGTCAGTGGCTTGAGGGCAAGTCGCTCAAACAGGTGCGTGTGGACTGGAAAGAGCAGGTGCGCAAATGGCACCCCGGCCAGACCTGGATCTGGCAAGCGGGTGGTCTTGGGGTGTTCGATCCGGGCATCAATGCGTTGTCCATTGTCACCGAGCTGTTGCCTGACGCGCTGTTTGTCGAGTCCGCCGCCTTGAGTGTACCGGGCAACTGCCAGTCGCCGATTGCCGCCTCCGTGCACATGCGCTCGGGCGGGCATGTGCAGATTGTCGCCGAGCTGGACTTCGATCACAGCGTCAACGAGATGTGGAGCATCGAGTTGCACGCCGATCAGGGCACGATGCGCCTCGACTCAGGCGGGGCAGTCGTCAGTGTCGACGGCGTTGCTCAGACCGTATCGGAAGAGGGCGAATACCCGGCCATGTACCGCCATTTCGCAAGCCTTATCCAGAGCGGCGCCAGTGACCTGGACCTGCAACCGCTGCGTATTGTCGCCGACAGTTTTTTCGTCGGCAGCAAGCAGACGGTCGCGGACTTTCACGAGTAAGCCATCGAGCATGGCCCGGCTGATCCGCAAGCCGGGCAATGCTTCGTCTGTCGCTAAAGGTTCTTGAGCATTTCCCAGAACGAAGCACCTACGCCGGTAATGCTCTCTCCGGCGATCAACCCTGCTGCTGCGGTGATCGCAAAGCGCTCGGTGATGCTTGGCCAGCGGCAACTGACAGCCCAGGTCAGTACGGCGCCAAAGCCCATCATCATCGAAGTCGAGGCGGGCAGAATGAACGCCAGCCCGAACGCTGCCGTACTCGGCAACCAACGGGCTGCCTTTTGCGGCAGCAGCGTATCCAGCGCACCCAGCAGCACGCCGCACACACTGCCGATGGCGATCGCCCAACGAATCTCTGCAGACAACGACCCCAGCCCGTGAGTCAGGGTTTCAGCCACCGCCTTCCAGGTTGCGACCGCCGGAGCCGGCCACTGCTCGGTGAGCAGCATGTGCTGCGGATCAGGGATCAGCATCAGGTAGACCAGCACGCCAACGATGCTGCCAATGAAAATCCCGATGCATTGGGCGATCAGTTGCCGGTGCGGCGTTGCGCCAATGGCCAGGCCTACCTTGAAATCGTTCATCAGATCGGTGGACTGCCCGGCGGCACCTCCGGCGGTGTTGGCGCTCATCAGATTGATTGCCACCTGGCCCGGCGCAATGGCGCCAAAGCTCAATTGCGAGAGTTTGCCGATAGCACCGATTGGTGCAATGCCAGTCGCGCCCACTACCCGGGCTGCGACCACGGCCAGACAAATGGCCAGCGGTATGCTCAGCAACGCCATCCACACATCGATCCCGAACAGCAGCGCCTGCAGGCTCACCACCAGCGCGATGGACGCCAGCAGTCCCACCAGCGGCAAGGGTGTGAGCCTCATCCGGGCGCGGGGTGCCGCTGCCGTGTTGCGAGGCTGCCGCGCAGGGGCCTTGAACAGGTTGATGAGCAATGAGGTGAGCGTGGCGCACACCATCAGGCTGACGCCCGGCCACAGCAGCCACTCCACCAGTTTGGCGAATTGCGGGCCGCTGGCGTCCGGCGCCAGCACCACCAGTGCATGATCGATCAGCCAAGGGGCCAGACCGCCCCAGGCCAGCGCTGCACCCAGCAACAGGGTCACGCCCACACGAATGCCGATGATGCCGCCGAAGCCGATCAACAGCAGCGAAGGATCAAGGGTAAAGGTCAAGCGTTCAAGCGCCGGATTCGGCGCCCAGCGTGGGATCGCCCAGACAAAGCCATCCACCCATTTCACCAGCCCTGACAACAGCGCGGCGCTGAACAGCACCTTGATCCGCGTCATAGCCTCGTGACCGTGGTTATAGATATGTTGCAGGGTTTCCAGGGTCGCCATGCCTTCCGGAAACTTCAGGCCGTGATCGTTCAGCAGGGCGGGGCGCAGGTACCAGGCGATCCAGATGCCGAGAAAACTGACCGAAAAAACCCAGGCCATCATCGGCACTGCGTCCAGTTGCTGGCCGGTGAGCAACGTATAGGCGGGGATCGGAGCCACCAGTCCACCAGAGACAATGGAGGCGGCAGCGGAGGCCACGGTCTGGTTGATATTGCTCTCGTGCAGCGTCCAGGTCGGGCGCTTTTTGCTACGCCCGGCAAAGCCCTGCCACACGCCGAAACTCACCAGCAGGGCGATGATCGACATGTTGAACGACCAGCCGATCTTGAGGCCCGCATACACATTCGAAGGCGTCAGCAGGATGCCCAGTACGGCGCCGGTCAGGACCGCACGCAGGCTCAACTCGCGTTCGACGCGTACCTCGGGAAGGGCAGTGGGGGAGGTGCTGTCCATGGCTGATCCTTGATCGAGATCGCAACTGCATTCAGCACAACTGAGCCCTGAGAACTTCGAAGGTTCAGTGTCAGGGCAAGATGCAGCCGTCAGGCACGCGACCGTTCAGGTGTCAGGCACACGGTTTTCGGGGCGATGGCGATACGCCGGGATTCTTTGAAGAACTGTGTTCTCAGGCCCTCAGCCATATGCCTGACAGAACGGACCTCAGCACTTTTATCCATAAGCTCATGCATAAAAAATATTTAGAAATGATTTTTTAGAACCTTATGCTCGCTGCCTTGCCCAGCCACCGTCGAGCCTTTTGATGAAAGCCCTGAAGCCCTTGTTGTCCTCCGCTGTGTTTGGATCTGTCGTGCTGTTGGGAGCATTGTGTTCGGTGCCTGCCATGGCCGGTCTGCTGGAAAAAGGCCGTACAAGTGGCCTCACTGCGGGCATTGCCAATGAGCAACCCTATGCCTACATCGGCACGGACGGTAACGTCACCGGTGCCAACGTCGAAATTCTGAAAGCGGTGCTTGCGCCATTGGGCATCAGCAAGATCGAAACGCCCATCACCGACTTCGGCTCGCTGGTGCCAGGGCTTGCTGCCGGCCGCTTTGATCTGATCGGTGCCGGCCTGTTCATCAATCCAGCACGCTGCAAGGTCATCGGTTATTCCAACCCGGTGACCCGCTCGGGTGGCGCGTTCATCGTCAAGGCGGGTAACCCGCTGAACCTGCACAGCCTCAAGGACGTGGCCGCCAATGACAAAGTGCGTCTGGCCACGCAACCGGGCAGTAACCAGGTGCTGGAGGCGAAGAACAGCGGTATTGCCACTGGCAACGTCGTGCTTTTCGACAAGGACACCGAAGCAGTCGCCGCACTGCAAGCTGGGCGTGTCGAGGTGGTGTATTTCCCCGATGCTGAAGTCATCAGCCTGGTGAAGAAGACCAACAGCCCCGCCATCGAACGAGCGCTGCCGTTCGAACAGATTCCGGATGCGCAAGGCAAGCCGAGCTGGAATTTCCATGCGTACGGCCTGCCGAAGAACGATCCCGAATTCACTCAGGCATTCAACGAGCAACTGGCCAGATTGCGTGGGTCGGGCGAGCTGCTGAAAATCCTGCAGAAATATGGCTACACCGATAATGAACTGCCGGAAACCAGCGTGACGGCTGAACAGCGCTGCGCCCTGTAAGGCGCACGTCCACCCGGAAACGCGTTGACCCCTCACGCTGATCGGTTCCGCCACTGCCCGTGGCGTCCATGAAATCCGATTGGCAAACGGCCTCAGCCCATACGAGTACAGGCCATGTTGTTTGATCCATCTGTTGTAGAGACTGCGGGCTTTGTTGCACGTCAATTGGCATCCGGCGCGGTGGTAACGCTGAAAATAACCCTGCTTGCGCAGCTGATCGTGGTGGTGATGTCGTTTGTCATTGCGCTGATGCGGCTGTCGCCCTGGCGCGTGCTGCGCTGGATTGCCACGGTTTATGTCGAAGTGCTGCGCGGCATTTCAGCCCTGGTGCTGCTGTTTTATCTGTATTTCATTCTGCCGCTGTTCGGCATCAGCCTGTCGCCCATGGCCACTGGCGTGCTGGGCCTGGGCCTGACCTTTTCAGCCTATGGGTCGGAGATCGTCCGCTCGGCGCTGGCTAATGTCAGCCGAGGTCAGCACGATGCGTTGCGTGCACTGGACTTTGATTCGCTGACGGCTTTTCGGCGGGTCATCCTGCCCCAGGCACTGCCGTTCATGTTGCCGCCGATGGGTAATCAGTTGGTCGAACTGTTGAAAACCACTTCGCTGGTTTCGCTGATCAGCTTGAGTGACCTGACGTTCTCCGGCGCACAAGTGATTACCACGCTGGGCCAGCAGACACTGATCTGGAGCGTCGTGCTGGTCTGCTATTTCCTGATGGCCTGGCCCTTGAGCTGGCTGGTGCGGCGCTATGAGCGACACGTCACGGCATGGCGTCAGGGTGCGCCGTCATGAGTTTCGATTACGCGTTTGCCTGGTCAATTCTGCCCGAGCTGTTGCTGGGGCTGCTGGTCACCCTGCAGGTGGTGGTGCTGGGGTTTCTGCTGGCCGTGGTGGTGGGGCTGATGCTGGCGATTGCCCAGCGTTCGAGGCGTACGTGGCTGCATCGGCTCAGCACCGGGTACTTGAGTTTTTTCCGGCACACCCCGCTGATGGTGCAGTTGTACGTGCTGTTTTTCGCATTGCCTCTGGCGGGCATTACGCTGCCTGCGATCTCCACGGGCGTGATCGGGCTTGGGCTGTATTACGGCGCCTACATCGCAGAAGCCTATCGCGGCGCCATTGAAGATATACCGACAGGCCAGTGGGAGGCGGCGCGGGCGCTGGATTTCGATGCGGCCACCACTTGGCAACGCATCATTCTTCCGCAGGCGCTGAAACCGATGCTGCCCATTCTGGGCAATTACCTGATCGGCATGTTCAAGGAGACGCCGTTGCTGGCGGTCATCACCATTCCCGAACTGTTCCAGGCCGCTAAACAGATCGCCGGCCTGACCTACCGCTACAACGAACCCTACACGGTGATGGCGCTGATTTTTCTGGCGATCAGCGTGCCCACTTCACTGTTGTTCAACTATCTCGAAGGGCGCCGTCATGTCTGATCTGGCACATTCATTTGCGGTCGCTGCACCGCAGATCCAGTTGAAACAGGTGGTCAAGAACTTTGGCAGCACACGGGTCATCGATCATCTGGATCTGAGCATTCCTCAGGGTCAGAAAGTCGCCCTGATCGGCCCCAGCGGCTCAGGAAAGTCCACAGTATTGCGCTTGATCAAAGGTCTGGAAACCTATCAGCACGGCAGCATCGATGTGGCCGGTTGCGCGGTGCCCGACCCCCATGCTGGCTGGCGCTGGCCGTTCTCGAAAAAGCCGCCGGTGGTGCATCGGGTCGGCATGGTGTTTCAGCAGTTCAACCTGTTCCCGCACCTGACCGTGCAGGAAAACGTCACCGAGGCGCCGCTGCGGGTCTTGAAGCTCAACCGCGAAGAAGCGCATGAACGCGCCAGTGAATACCTTGGGTTGGTCGGCTTGAGCCATAAGGCGGATGCCTATCCCGGCCAACTCTCGGGCGGTCAGCAGCAGCGCGTAGCGATCGCCCGTGCCCTGGCCATGCGCCCGCAGGTGATGCTGTTTGATGAAGTGACTTCTGCACTTGACCCTGAGCTGGTCGGCGAGGTGCTGGCGGTGATTCGCTCCATTGCTCACGAACAGCAGATGACCATGCTGCTGGTCACCCATGAAATGAAATTCGCGCAGGACATTGCCGACCGGGTGCTGTTCATGGAAGGCGGCAAGATCGTCGCCGACGGCAGTGCGCGAGAGATATTGATCGAACCGGAAAACGAACGAACGCGGCGCTTTCTGAACCTCGTCGAGCAGCGTTGAGGCTGTATGCCGGAGCTTGCCACCACAGCCGCGCAGTTCAACCGCTGTGCCGGGATCGTCATCCTGTGATCGAAACGGATCAAGTCTTCCACGGGGCTTCGCGTCATCCTGCAAGGTCAGCCCAAGGAGCCTTTCATGATCCGATTATCCCTGTCCCAAGCGTTCGACCTGGCCGAATCCATTCTGCTGCACAACGGCTTTGACCGTGACCATGCCCGGGCGGTGGCCGAAACGGTGGTTGCCGGTGAGCGCGACGGTTGTCGCTCGCATGGCCTGTATCGTGTGCTGGGCTGCGTCAGCACATTACAGCGTGGCAAGGTGATCGGTGACGCGATACCCAAGGTCATCGATCAGGCCCCTTCAATCGTCAAGGTCGATGCGGGCGGTGGTTTTTCGTTGCTGGCGTTACAGGCTGGCTTGCCGCTGCTGGTGGAGAAGGCTCGGGCCACCGGCATTGCGGCGATGGCGATCAACCATTGCGTACATTTTTCAGCGTTGTGGGGTGAAATCGAACAGATCACACCGTTCGGGCTGGTGGCGCTTGCGTGTAATCCCAGCCATGCCTGGGTGGCACCGGCAGGCGGCAGTCTGCCGGTGTTTGGCACCAACCCGATCGCGTTCGGCTGGCCTCGTGCAGGCAAACAACCGTTCGTGTTCGACTTCGCGACCAGTGCCATTGCCCGGGGTGACATCGAGTTGCACCGCCGTGCAGGCAAGGCGATCCCCGAGGGTTGGGGAGTAGACGCGTCGGGGCAACCGAGCACCGATCCTGATGTGGTGCTGGATCTGGGCGCGATGCTGCCATTCGGCGGTCACAAGGGTTCGGCGCTGGCGGCGATGGTCGAGCTGATTGCAGGTCCGTTGATTGGTGATCTGACCAGCGCCGAATCACTGGTGCATGACGCGGGCAGCAAATCTTCGCCCTACCATGGCGAGCTGATTATCGTCATGGACCCGCAGCGTTTTCTTGGTGATAGCGCCGAGCAACATCTGGCCCGGGCCGAAAACCTGTTCGATGCCATTCAAGGGCAGGGCGCGCGCCTGCCTTCGCAGCGGCGCTACGAAGCACGCGAGCGCAGCCTGATCGACGGGGTGGAGATCGACCCTGTGTTGTTCAAGGATTTGAACGCCTTGCTGGCCTGAATGCATAACGGGCAGCTTTTCAGGGCTGCCCGTTCAGTCGTCCGCCGCGCTTGTCAGAGACCGACGTCTGGCAAGGCAGGTCGGTTGGCCAGCGCCTTGGCCATGATGCGTTCGACGAACAGGCGATCTTCGTCGGGCAGCGCCAGTCTTGGAGGGCGGGTCAGCGCGCTGCCGCGGCCGACAATGGCTTCACACAGCTTGATGCATTGAACCAGGTCCGCGCGGGCGTCCAGGTGCAGGATCGGCATCAGCCACTGGTAGATTTCCATCGCTTCGGCAAAGCGTCCGGCCTTGGCCAGACGGAAGATGGTTTCGCCTTCCTGCGGGAACACATTGGACATCCCCGACACCCAGCCTTCAGCACCCACGGCGATGCTCTCCAGCACCACGTCATCCAGCCCGGCGAACAGTACAAAGCGATCCCCGACTTCATTACGCACATCAATGAAACGTCGCGTGTCACCCGACGAATCCTTGAAGCACACCACGTTGTCGCAGTCGGCCAGAGAGATCAGGATCTCGGCGGTCACGTCGTTTTTGTAGATCGGCGGGTTGTTGTAGACCATCAATGGCACGTCGGCGTTTTTCGCGACGTAGCGGTAGTGTTCGGCAGTTTCGAAGGGCTTCGAACCATAGACCAGCGCAGGCATCAGCATCACGCCATCGACGCCGGCCTTGCGCACTGCATTGGCGGTTTTGGCAGCAGCGATGCTGGTGAACTCGGCAACGCCGCAAATCACCGGCACCCGACCGCGTGAAGCATCCACTGCCACTTCGGTTACAGCGATTTTTTCTTCAGCGGTCAGCGAGGTGTTTTCGCCCACGGAACCGCATACCACCAGGCCAGAAACTCCATCGCGGATCACGTTGGAAATGACCTGGTGAGTCTTCTCGAGGTTGATGGAGAAGTCATCGTTGAATTGGGTGGTGACCGCCGGGAACACGCCACTCCAGTTGATACGCTTGCTCATTTCAGATACTCCTGATGCTTATTGTATTTCGTATACGTTTATTGGGGTCGGTAAAAATCCGGTTTTTACGCTTGTTCAGTGCCAGTCAGCAGCTTTCGGTCTATGGCTTACGCGCCAGGCCAGGTGTCGGACAGGCGATAACCTTGTGGCCACGGATCGTCCGGGTCGAGCAGGTGCTGATGGGTGCCAGTGATCCAGGCGCGGCCCGAAATGCACGGGATGATCGCCGCGCGTCCTGCCACTTCGGTCAACGAATCGATTCGGCAATGGAACAGTGAGCCGATGATTGAGCGCCCTATGAACGCCTCGCCCATCTGTAACTGGCCACGGGCATGCAGCACCGCCATGCGCGCCGAACAGCCGGTGCCGCACGGCGAGCGGTCGATCTTGCCAGGCCGTATCACCACCGCGTTGGCGCCAGTGGCAATGCCGTTTTCATGAACGATGGGGGCGGCGATCTGACAGAACGAGATATGCGCCCAGTCAGGGTTCAAATGGTGGACGAAACCGAGCTGTTCGTTGGCGGCACGGGTGATTTTCAGGCCCGTCTCTACCATATCCCGGGCTTCGTCCGGTCGGATCTCGAACCCCAGCGTATGGGCGTCGACAATCGCGAAACTGTCGCCGCCATACGCGGTGTCGACCTTGATCGACCCCAGCCCTTCGACTTCAATCCACGCGTCCAGGCGGTCGACGAACGACGGCACATTGGTGACTTCGACACGCTGTACTTTGCCATCCCGGCACTCGGCCACGGCCTCTATCAGGCCGCCGGGTGCTTCGAGTACCAGTCGGGTCTGTGGTTCGGTCATGGGCAGGATGCCGCTGTCCAGCAACACGGTGGAGACGCACAAAGAGTTGGAACCAGACATGGGCGGCGTGTCGGCCGGCTCCATGATGATCCAGGCCATGTGCGCGCGTGGGTCTTTGGCCGGCACCAGCAGGTTGACGTGGCGGAACACACCGCCGCGTGGTTCGTTGAGGACGAAGTTGCGCAGCGTTTCGTCGGCAGCTATCCAGCGTGACTGCTCCCAGACCGTGGCACCGGGTGGCGGCGCAACCCCACCGACAATGACGTCGCCGACTTCGCCTTCGGCATGGCAACTGACCACGTGAATCACTTTTGATGAGCGCATTGCCCGCTCCTATTTGACCGATTTGAGGAAGGCCGCCGTCTCTGGCAGCAACGGATTGCCAATCACTTGATCCGGCGAGCCGATCTCGTGCACCAATCCATTGCGGAAAAACGCCACACGGTCGGACACGTCCCTGGCAAAACGGATTTCATGGGTCACCAGCACCATGGTCATGCCGTCCTCGGCCAGCATGCGCATGGTGTCCAGTACCTCGCCCACCAACTGCGGGTCGAGTGCCGAGGTGGCTTCGTCGAACAGCATGTAATCCGGCGACATCGCCAGCGCACGGGCAATCGCCATGCGCTGTTGCTGGCCTCCGGACAGCTTGCCGGGGAAGGTCTTGAACTTGTCGCTGAGGCCCACATGGGTCAACTGCTGGATCGCCAGCGCCTCGGCTTCCTGCCTGCTTTTGCCCAATACCTTGCGCGGCGCCAGCATCACATTTTCCAGCACCGTCAGGTGCGGGAAGGCATTCCATTGCTGGAACACGATGCCGATGTTCTGCCGCAACTGATTCAGATTGGTGTGCTTGTCGTGCACCTCGACGCCATCGACCCGGATACTGCCTTTCTGGATCGGCTCCAGGCCGTTGATACACATCAACAGGGTGGACTTACCCGAGCCCGAGCCACCGATGATCGAGACCACTTCACCTTTTTTCACCGTCAGGCTGACGCCCTTGATGACCTCCAGCTCGCCAAAGGATTTGTGTACGTTTTCGATCTCAATCATTTTCCTGCCACCTTCTTTCCAGACGGGCGCCCAGGCGTGCAACCACCAGGCTCATGACGTAGTAGATGAGGCCGGCGATGCACAGCACCAGCAGCGGCTCCTGTATGCGCGTGACGATGGTTTGCGAGGCGCGCAGCAACTCGACGATGCCGATCCACATCACCAGTGCGGTGTCTTTCATGACCCCGAGCACCAGATTAAGCCAACCGGGGAATGCCACCCGAGTGGCCATGGGCAAGACGATGTAGCGCAGGTCCTGCCAATAGCTCAGGCCCAGTGAACGGCTGGCCCTGCGTACCGACAGCGAAACAGCGAGCACGCCACTGCGCACGATTTCCGTGAAGTAGGCAGCGGCGTAAACGCCGAGCACGATGCAGCCCACGCTGAAGGCACTGATATTGAGCCCGATGATGCTTTTGAAGGCATTGAGCAGGACGAACTGGATCAACAGCGGCACGCTGCGGAACACGTCCAGCACCCAGGCCAGCGGCAGGCTGGCACGTGGGGCCAGGGCGCGCAGCAATCCGAACAGCAGGCCGAAGAACGAGCCCAGCAGAATGGCCCAGAACGTCAGTTGCAGGGTCACCCACGCGCCATCGAGCATGAACAGCAGATCGGTTGAGGTAAGGCTGGTAGACAGCATGCGCAGCTCCTCAGTAGCGGAACAGACGCCAGCTCATCAGTCGGGCAAGGCCGACGATCAGCTTGGCGATCAGGTAATAAAGTACGGCCGCGATGGCGAAATATTCGAACGTGCGGAAGGTCTTGACGTTGTAGTCCTGCGTCACGCCGGTCAGGTCATTGTTCAGCCCGACCACCACGCCCAGCGAGGTCATCAGGACGGCCCAGACCATCTGATTGCTCAGCGGGTAAAACACCACGCGCAACAGCTGCGGAACGATGATCATGCGATAGGTCTGAAAGGCGCTCATGCCCAGCGACCGTGCCGCGCGCATCTGAGTATCGGGCACCGCCTTGAGGCCGCCGCGGAAGTTTTCTGCCAGATAACCCGCGTTGTTGAAGGTGATCCCGGCCAACAGCGCGAGCCACGAGCTGACATGCAGGCCCAGCGATCCGAGGCCGAAGTACAGGATATAAATCTGAAACAGCGACGGTGTGTTACGGGCAATCGACACCCAGCCGTTGCCGATGCCGCGCAGCACGGGGCTTGGGGCTGAGCGCATCACGGTCAGTGCCAGCGCAATCAGCACGCCAAAAATCATCGACAGGGCGGCAGTCTCGAACGTCACCCACGCGCCCTGCAACATGTCCGGCAAGGCGCGCAACGCAGCTCGCCACTGGAAGGTGTAATCAAACATGGGCGGGATTCTCCGGAAGTGAAGCTGCGGTAAGCCAGGCAGGCAACCGACCACTGACGGTGGCGGAGCAGGCACTCTCGACGCATTCGGCGAGGCTGGCGAAGTGCACGCTGCGCCCCACCAGACCGGGTGCGTAGTGGGCGTATTTGCCTGAGTTGGTCATCAAGCTGTGGACGTCTGTCGGGATTACCGGCTCACCGAGCATGCACCAGCAAGTGTCGGTGACCAGGGTTGCGCCGAACGTTTCGAGCACGGCGATGTGGCCTGCCGCCCGAGCCAGTTCCAGCACCGCGCGGCCGCAGGTGATTGCCAGTACGACGTCAGGGTGTTTGTCGCGGCCCTGGCATAGCTGAGCCAGACGCGCGAATTCAGTCAGCGAGAAATGCGGGTTGCCCAGCGAGATCATCCTCACGGCTGGGTCGCGCGCGCTGTTCAACAGCAGCCAACTGCCCATCAGCTCCACCGGCGCGATCCGGATGCCGGTGAGCATGCCGCGCAACGCCGCCACTTGGCTGTCGTCCCTGGCTTCCGGGGTCACGCCGGCGATGTGAAACAAAGGCGCAGCGCTGGTGGTGGCAAAAGCCGCACCGAAGGCTTTCAGGTCGTCCAGACTCGGACGATGCTCTTGCAGGCCGGTAATCAGCGGGATACGTGTGCCGCACATTGCGCCGATGTGATAACCCAGCAGCGGGTAGAAGCTGTCGTCGATGCCCTGCATGGTGGGCACTTCGAGCAACAGTTGCGCTGCGCGCTGGTCCGGCAGGTGGCAGCCGATCAAGGGCGCCCGCCCGGTCAGGGCAATGCAGATGTCCAGATAATCGGGGTACTTCAACGTGCGCGCGCCGAGCACGCTGTTGGCGTACACCACCGCATTGGACTCGGCCCAGACGATCTGCTCGCCCAGGCCTGGTGCGCTGTCCAGCAGATAAGGGGCGCAGGTGAAGCTCTGTTGCGCGCCCATTGCCATGTAGGCGTCGCCCAAGGCACTGGCGGGTTCGCCCAAGGCGGGATCAATGCCCAGTTCGCGCCAGCGCCGCTGGTCGACCGAGATGGAATTGAGGGTGGTGGGCACGCTGACTTTTGCGCCCCACTGCACCAGTTGTTCGGCAAAGCGCAGGCTGGCCGGGCCGGTGTAGATACAGCCGTCGATGTGCGCCTGAGTGATGTTGATCAATTGGCTGGCGCCCTGCAGCCGGGCCATGCGCAGAACGATGTGCATGGCCACCTGTGCGGCCTTGCCGTGCGTGCCGTCGAGCAGTTCGCGGTCGCGGTCGCTGAGGGCTACGCACGGTTCAGTCTCGAATGGTGGCTCGGCAAGCAGGCCTGGCCCGTGGTCATGAGTCGCCTGCCAGTCATCTTCAGGCGCTTGCGAATAGAGATTCAGGTGGGTGCCTTCAAGCCGTGCCCAGGCCTGATCGCGCAAACTGGCGAACGCTTCCCGACCGATGCACAGCACCGGCAGGGAGCGCGTGAAGAAGTACTGCGCAACCAGCACACCCAGGGTCAGGATTTCATCTGCTTCAGCCAACACCAGTGCCGAAGGTGCGTGGCCGTTGCTGATCAATTCCATCATCACGCTGCTGCCGGTGCACGAGCCGCGTCCGCTGGGAATCGCCAGGACACGGCCCGCCAGGCATCGGCCGCTGAGCGGATGGTGCCGGTCGATGACCTCGCCGCTGACCGGGTCGACACCGCCCCAGAAACTCAGGCCGGTGTCGGCGAACAGCAACTCACCTTGCGCGCAGCCTTCAATCAGGCTGCGTCCGTTCACGGCGGCTGGCGCGCTGGGCATCCCTGTCACCTCAGTAGTAGACGTTCGGCACGGTCAGGTTGGCCGGCGCAATCTCGGTGCCGACCCACTTCACGAACAGCTCGTTGTAGCGACCGCTGCGCACCTGTTGATTGACGAACAGATTGAGGTAATTGATCAGACCGTACTCGCTGCGCTTGGCACCCAGCGACACGTAATCGATGACGTACGGGGCGTTGCCCGCGACCTTGAGGTTCTTGTATTTGCCGGATTTCAGGGTGGCAGCCGCAACGGTGTTGGTCACCACAGTGGCCTGAATGTGGCCTTGGGCGACAGCCAGAATGGTGTCGTTCTGCGACTGATAGGCGCGGAAGCTGCCGCTGCCCCAGTTCTTCACATCTTTCTCCAGGGCGATGGCTTCGTAGGTGCCGCTGGTGTTGCCCAGCGCCTTGCCTTTCAGGTCATCGAAGCTGTTGATGCCGGTGTCATCACGGGTCAGCACTACCATCTGAAACGCGAAGTACGGAATGCTCAGGCCAACGGTCTTGGCGCGTTCCAGCGTATCGGACGTGGAGGCCACGATGACGTCGGCACGGCCTGAGATCAGTGCCGGAATGCGGTCAGGGAAGGGCGTCTCGACGACTTCAGCGTCGACGCCGAGGACTTTAGCCAGGTCATTGCAGTAGTCGACGTCGAAACCGGCAGGCTTGTTGGCGCTGTCGCGAAAGCCCATTGGCGGGAAGTCCAGCGTTACCGCGCAACGCAGTTTGCCAGAGCCAATGATGTCATCCAGTTTGTCGGCCTGGGCGGTTGCGATGAAACCGGTACTGAGCACAGCGCTGAGGGCTACGGCAAAAGCGGGGTTTTTCATAGAAGCCTCGGAGTCGAGTGAGTGCTGCAAAGTTTATAAAGGATTTCGTATACGATATTTTATTTGCAATGGCCGTGCCTGTTTTCAACTGAGCGCTTGCGATTGTTTGCGAGCCTTGCGGCACGAGGCGCTCAGGACGTTACCGCTTCACGGGTGAACACCGAGTGTTCCGGGATCGCAGGTAAGCGGTGTTACATAACGGAGCAAGGGCAGCGCGCACTGCGCGTTAACGGAACACTTGTGCATCAGGCAGGCATCAGCGATGACTCTCGCGGTACTGGCTGGGGGAAAGGTGGGTCAGCGCGCGGAACTGGCGGCTGAACGCGCTGTGATCGGTGTAACCGCAGCGCAGGGCAATATCGGTGATCGGCAGGTCTTCATCGCGCAGTAGCCGTGAGGCTTCCTCAAGACGCGCTTTATGGATCAATTGTCGAGGCGTGAGCTGGAAGATCCTTTTGCAGTGACGCTCCAGTTGTGCCACTGACAGGCCTGCAATGGCCGTCAGCTCGGCAAGGCTGATCGGGCGGCTGAAATGCGCGCGAATGTGCGCGTCCACTGCGGCCAGTTTCTGAAAAGCAGGGTGGCTGGATTGTGGCAGCTGCAGGTCGCGGGAAATACCCGCCAGGCCGACGATCCGGCCTTGCTCATCGTGCAGGGCGATCTTGTGGGTCAGGCACCACACCGGCTGGTTGCCGTAATAGAGGTGCAGCTCCAATTGATCGGCCAGTTCGCGGCCGCTGCTGAGCACTTTGCGGTCCTGTTCGGTGTACAGCGCACCGAAGCGGGCCGGAAACACCTGGTCGGCAGTCAGCCCCAGCAGTTCATGGCTGGTCTTGAAACCACAACGTCTGGCAAGGGTGCTGTTGACGAAGGCATAGCGGGCAGCATCGTCCTTGATAAAGAACACCACATCGGCGAGTGCATCGAGGAGTGGTGCCAGTGGTTGCAGGCTGCCGAGCAGCGTCGGCAACTGGCAGGGGCTGGCGGTGGCGAGGGCGGCAAGCATGAGGTCGGACGTCCGTGGGTGACGCTCGGGATCATAGAGCGCCTGCGTCGCTGCGCAAAGCCCCAACGGAGTATTCAGCCTGGCGCGTGATCGTCGACGCACAGCAGCGTTTCAATGCGGGCCGGGCTGAACGGCGGACGGGGGGCCGAGGGTTGCCAGCCAAACAGCTGCGCAGTCGCCGCGCCACAGATGCGTCCCTGGCAGGCGCCCATGCCGCAGCGGCTGGCCAGTTTGGCTTCACGCCAGTTGCTGTGCCCATGCAGTGATGCATAAGGCACGTCCTCGCAGCGACAGACCAGTGTGTCAGGTGCAGCCAGTGTCTTGAGCACAGGGCTCAGGGCGAACGCGCGATTGAGCGCGTTGGCAAAACCCTGCCAGCGCTCACGTTGCGGCCAGAGTCGTTGCGCGGCTGCCTGTTCGCCGACGGCGGCAAACCCGGCAATGCGGCCTTCCACCAGCGCCAGTTCGCTGCCGCCAAAACCTGTGCATTCACCTGCCGCAAAGTGGTCGGGCAGGCTGGTCGCCTGCCAGCCATCCACGGCAATCGCCTGACCCTGCAGCGCGCAGCCCAACGCCTGACCGAGCTGAGTATTGGGGATCAGGCCAAAGCCACAGGCCAGTCGTTCACAGGCCAGCTCGACAAGTTTGCCTTGCTGCATCAACCGCACGCCTTCCAGTCGATCACTGCCGAGGGCGGCGACCACATGGCTGGCAGTTCGATAGGTGCTGTCGAACAGCTGGATCGCCTGCGCCAGCTTGGTCGGCCAGCGCAGCAACTGCGTGGTAAACCCGCCAACCGCGTGGGCCGTGGCCTGTTCGGCGATGCGTACTACCTGAGCAGCGTTTTTCCTGACGGTTGCAGCGCTGGCGAGCAGTAACGGCCCGCTGCCGGCGATCACCACCCGCTGCCCAGCCACCGACAAGCCGCCTTTGATCAGCGCCTGCAACCCTCCGGCACCGGTAACGCCCGGCAGAGTCCAGCCAGGAAAAGGCAGTAACAGCTCGCGGGCACCGGTGCACAGAATCAGCTTTTGATACCCGATGAGCCAGCCATGCTGGTCGTTTTCCACCAGCAATTGGCGGTCTGCGGGGCGAGCAATCACGCGGGTGCTGGAATGCACCTGCACATTCGCGCAGGCCTGCAATTGCTCGCGCAATTGCTGGGCCTGCGTCGGCAAATGGGCTTGAGGGCCGTCGCGCCAGATCTGGCCGCCGGGTAGCGGGTTGTCGTCGAGCAACACGATACGCGCGCCGCTGGGTGCGGCAGCCAGTGCGGCGCTCATGCCCGCAGGGCCAGCACCGATGATCAGCAAGTCAACCTGCTCGTTCACTGTCTTGTTCATGTCAGCAGCGTCCGTACCTGCATGCCGTCCTGGCAGAGGGTCTGGCACGCCAGGCGGCGCACGCCATCGACCGTCACCCGGCATTCCTGGCAGATGCCCATGCCGCACAAGGGCGCCCGGCGCTGGCCACTCACCGAGGTGCGGCTGCAGCCGTCATCGCCGAGCGCAAGCGCCGCAGCAAGGTTGGTGCCTTTGGCGACTCGCAGGGGTCTGCCATCAAGCGTCAATTCAGGCATGCTGCGTGTCTCCGAGAAAACGTTGCGGTGAATAGGGCATGGCCGACAAATCTGGCAACGACTCGTTGAACAGCTGTGCCACCAGCAGATCAGCCGAAGCAGGAGCGGTCGTGACGCCCAGCCCTTCATGGCCTACAGCCAGCCAGAGGCCCGGCCGTTGCGGGTGTTCACCCACCAGCGGCAGACCGTCGGGGCTGGCGGCGCGAAAGCCGGTCCAGGCGCGGATTACGTTCAGGTTCGTCAGGCCGGGCACATACTGGGCTGCACGCTTGAGCATGCGTGACAGCATCCAGCCTTCCACTTCCGGGTCGGTGGTGCCGAACTGCCTGGAAGCACCGATGAATAATTGGCCGGTCGGGCGCGGTTGAATATTGCAGGCCGTGGAAGGGCCGCTGGCGTTGTGCGCGCTGGTGACATAACCGAGCTCCACCAGGGTGTGGGTGATCTGTTCAGGGTAGCGGTCGGTAATCGCCAAATGACCTTTTTTGGGTTCGATAGGCAGTTCGGGGCAAAGCTGGGTGGCCTGAATGCCGTTGGCCAGGATTACCAGATGGGCGCTCAGCCACTGCCCGTCGGTCAGGCGCACACGGTTGCCGTCAACTTCCGCCACCGTGGCTCGCTGCTGCCGAATCAACGCGTGATCGAGCATCCAGCGTGCCGTGGCCGGTGCGTAGAGAATGCCGTCGCCCTTGATCAGCAGACCGCCTTCCAGACCTTCGCGCAATTGCGGTTCGCGCTCGCGCAGGGCTTTGCCGGTGACCAGTTCGCAGTCCTCACCATGTTCGCGCAGCACGGCATACTTTTGCTCAGCAACAGCCATTTCTTGTCCATTGGCCGCCAGCCAGAGTGTGCCATTGGTGCGGTAAGCACACTCTTCAGGCAGGTTTCTGGCCAGCTCGCGCCAGCGCTTCAACGAATATTGGCTCAGTGCCAGTTCATCCAGATTATCGTCCAGCACCAGCAAATGGCCCATGCCGGCAGCGGTAGCGCCGGGCAGACCCGCGTCTATCACCAGCACGCTCAGGCCACGTGCCGCGAGGGCTTGGGCGCATGCTGCCCCGACGATGCCTGCACCGATCACAATGGCGTCAGCCACTGAGCCCTGTTTCACAAGCGAATGCCCCAGGCGAACGGGTCATCCTGTTCAAGAATCAGCGTGGCTTCGGCGCTGATGTGCGCGCGACCACGAATGGTCGGCACGATACGCCCGTCGAGGGTTTCGTAGGAGCCCTCGAACTGGCTGCCGATCACGCTGGCCTGGCGCCAGATTTCGCCTTCTTCAAGCTTGCCGTCAGCCGCAAGGCACGCGAGTTTTGCGCTGGTACCGGTACCGCATGGCGAGCGGTCGTAGGCTTTGCCAGGGCAGAGTACAAAGTTGCGACTGTCGGCGTGTTCATCCGCAGCAAACAGCTCGATATGGTCAATCAGGCCGCCGTCTTCGCCGCGAATTCCCTGATCTTCCAGCGCGGTCTGGACTGCTACGGTATAGGCAGTGAGCGCGTCGAGGTTGTCACCGCTGACCGCCAGACCGCACTCGCCGATCAGAAAAAACCAGTTGCCGCCCCAGGCGATGTCGCCAACCACCTGGCCGATACCCGGCACCTGCAGTGCGACGTCCTTGCGGTAGCGGTAAGCGGGTACGTTGCGTACGCTGACCGAGCCGTCTTCATGCAGGGTGGCTTGCACCGTGCCTACGGGCGTCTCGACCGCGTGTACGCCCGGGCCGATGCTGCCCATATGGGCCAGCGACGTGATCAGGCCGATGGTGCCATGGCCACACATGCCCAGATAACCGGTGTTGTTGAAGAAGATCACTCCGGCACATGCCTTCGGATCGACCGGCGCGCAGAGCAGGGCGCCGACCAGCACATCGCTGCCACGCGGTTCCAGAACGCACGCGGCGCGCCATGCATCGTGCTGCTCGGCCAGCAGTTGCTTGCGTTGGGCCATGCTGCCATTGCCCAGTTCAGGGAAACCTTCGATCACCAGGCGCGTGGGTTCACCGCCAGTGTGCGAATCAATAACGCGGATGCGTGTCATGGGAGGCCACTCATAGGGTCAGACAAGTGACACAAGAGTGGCGTGGATAAAGCCTGAGAGCTTGAGCTATTTACCGGGCATCAATGACGAAATCGGCACAGTGACGTTTCTCAGCGAGCGCTGGGCAGGTGTTCGAACAGGGTCTGACAGACCCCGGCGATGTGTTGGTCAAGCAGGCTGACAGCTTGCTCGACATCACCGTCACGACAGGCCTGGAGAATTTCCCGGTGCTCATGATCAGCGCGTTCCTTGCCCGCCGACAGGCTCATCTGCATGCGCAGATAGCGCTCGAGCTTGTCGTTGACCGAACGAATCATGCTGACCAGAAACGGCCGTTGCGCGGGCTCGTACAGGCAGGCGTGCAGCTCCCAGTTCAATTCGGCCCAGCGGCCCACATCGTTTTCGCCGATGAACTCCTGACAAATGCTCTCGGCGCGGGTGAACGTCGCCTCGGTCATGTTGGGGATGGCCAGGCGCAGTACCTTGTCTTCGAGCAGCATGCGCACTTCAAACATTTGCGCCAGTTCGGACTCTGAAACCCGCGTGACCATGGCGCCCCGGTTGCGCTGGAACATCACCAGACCTTCGGCCTCAAGGCGCTTGAGTGCTTCGCGTACCGGGATCTTGCTGACATTGAACTGTCGAGCGATGTCGTCCTGGCGGATGGGCTCATCTTCGGCGAAATGCCCGGCGACAATTGCATCGCGCAGGTGCCGGGTAATGATTTCCGACGTTGACGGAGAGTTGCCCAGATCAGGCGCATTGAGTTTGGTTTGGGCCACGGTGCTTGGTCATTCAGGCTGGATAGAGCGTATATGGTATACAGTTTTGAATTGTCTCGGAGCGCATTTACCGCTCATGACCAACGACCGCCCGTCACAGAGGGGTCGTCAGCCGATGTTGATCAGCTTTCAGCAGCAGTGACTACTACGTGTTCAGGCTCGGCCGCCAGCTTCAGTCGGTCGGCTTTGCTGATGTAGCGATTCTTGTTTTGCGGCGCCAGTTTTGCTGCGGCTTTTTTGGCGTTGGCCTTCAACAGCTGATTTATTTTCTTGCGACGGTTCATGGTGTTTGCTCAGCGTATAAGTGTGCTGATGGTATCAGCTTGCAAGGGCAAACCCGACCTCTGCGCTGCATCATCAGCTCGAAGGCTGGACCGGCTGATTGAACAGTGCGCGACGGATACGCTCGCCGTACAGGCCGACGGCCAGCCCTGCCACGATGAGCACGACCGCCACGACCTTGTTCAAAGACATCTCCTCGTTGAAGATCATCGCCGATCCGAGCATGCCGAAGACAGGGACCAGCAGCGACAAGGGTGCCACCGTGGACACCGGGTAACGCTTGAGCAGCGAGTTCCAGATCCAGTAACCGAAAAGCGTGTTGGGGTAGACCTGGAACAGGATCGACACCACGGCCCGATAATCGAGTTGATTGACCAGCGTGATATAGCCGGCCGAGCCGTTCACCCAGTATTCAAGCAGGAACAGCGGGATGGGCGAAAAAGCACTGGACCATATCAGGAACGCGAAAACCTGCTGGGTTCTCGCTCTCTTGTTGATCACGTTGGCGACGCTCCAGGCCATTGCCCCCAGTAGCACCAGCATCTGGCCTGTTATGGTCACGCTGCCGTCAGCCACGGAAAGGATACTCAGCAAGCCACCCAATGCGATCAGGGTGCCTGCGATCTGATAACGCGATATCGCTTCGCGGAACACCCACGAGCCCAGCAGAATGGTGAAGAACGCACTGAACTGCAGAACCAGCGACGCAATGCCCGCTGAAAGACCCGCTTGAATGCCGAGGTTGACCACACCCCATAAGCCGATGCCGAAAATAAGCCCGTAGCCGATGATGTAGCGCCACTGCACATCAGGTTTGGGGATGAAGAAGATCGCCGGCAGTGCGCACAACGTAAAGCGGATACCGGCCAGAATCAGTGGGTCGACCGTGGCCAGTCCCAGTTTGATCACCGAGAAGTTCAGGCCCCATATGGCGGTGATCAGGATGGCGAGAAGCAGGTGTCCGGTTTTCATGAGGGTCTTCCTTGTTAGGTCTGAAATGTCTGGGCAAGGGCGGGTGAGCAGCGAAATTCAGCGTGCCGGGACGTGGGATGTCAGGTGCCACAGCGTCAGGGCGCCCACACTGATCAGCGCGCCCAGTGCACTGACCGCAGGCCAGCCCCACAGCGCATAAACCTGGGTGCCGGCGACCGCGCCCAGCGCACTGCCGGCCGAGTAGAAACACATGTAAGCGCCGATCAAGCGGCTTTGGGCATCAGGCCTGGCAGCCAAAATCAGGCTTTGGTTGGTGACGTGCACCGCCTGTACTGCGAAGTCGAGAATAATCACTCCAGCGATCAGGCTGATCAACGACGTTTCGGCAAACGAAACCGGCAGCCAGGAAAACGCCAACAATACGAGCGACAGGCAGGTGACGCGCTGCCCCAGGCCCTGATCGGCCCAGCGTCCTGCTCTTCTGGCCGCCAGTGCGCCGGCAACACCGGCCAGCCCGAACAGGCCGATAGCCGTATGTGATAGCGACAGCGGCGGGGCGCTCAATGGCAACGCCATCGACGTCCACAGCATCGAGAAGGCCGCAAAGGTCAATAACCCCAGCAAGCCTCTTACCCACAGCAGTCGTTCGGTTTTGAACAGATCAAAGAGCGATTTGATGAGGCTCGGATAGGAGGGCCGCTGCCGCGGCGATACGGTTGCAGGCGCCACTTGCCATAGAACCGCCGCCAGGGTCAGCATCAACCCCGACGACACAAAATAAACGGCACGCCAACCGGCCATATCTGCAATTGCGCCCGAGGCGAGGCGTGCGAGGAGTATGCCCAGCACAATTGCGCTGGTGACGGTCCCCACTGCTTCCCCACGTTGAGACGGAGTTGCGAGTGCAGCGGCATAAGCGACAAGAACCTGAACCACGACCGCCAGCAAGCCAACCACGATCATGGCGCCCAACAATGCAAGCCATTGCTGCGCCGCGCCAGCCAACGCGAGTGCAGCCGTCGACAACAACACCAGGCTAAGTATCAACCTTTTGCGCTGCACCAGATCCCCGAGCGGCACGATCAACAACAGGCCCAGCGCGTAGCCGATCTGAGTCGCGGTCACGACCATACCGATCGTTGCGTGGGCAACATCCAGGCTCCGTGCCATTGATTCGAGCAGCGGTTGAGCGAAGTACACATTGGCAACGGCCAGGCCAGCTGTAGCACAGAGCAGCCAGGTGAACGCTGGCGTCAGCCCGCCAGGCTCCGCGCAGTAAACGTCAGTTGCCAGATCGACATCCGCTTTCATATGTATTTCCATGGGGATAAACTGGTTGCGTTTTGAAACCTGTTTTGAATTGTTATCTTGATCGGTTTTAAAATGCAACCACATTCTCGGGTGTGGGATCGAAGCTGACTCCTCTGGTGAAAGGTAAGACGATGGCCGAAGACGCCCAGCAGCAAAGCAGCCCGTGCCCTGTGGCAAGAGCTCTGGAAGTAATAGGAGATCGCTGGTCTTTGATGATCGTTCGCGACGCTTTTGACGATGTTCGTCGGTTCAGCGAATTTCAGAAGAAGTTGGGCGTGGCCAGAAATATTCTGGCTTCACGGCTCAAGGCCTTGGTTGAAGCGGGTATTTTCGACATTCGGCCGGCGTCCGACGGCAGCGCGTACAAGGAATACGTCCTGACTGATCAGGGGCGGGAAATTTTCCCGGTCATTGTCTGCTTGAGGCAGTGGGGTGAGCATTTCATGTTTCAGCCTGGCGAGACGCGCTCCGTGCTGCTGGACAACGAATCCGGCCAGCCGCTGCCCGCCATCGAGGTGCGCTCAGCGAGCGGCCAGCCGCTGGGTCCGGCAGATTGTCACAAGGTCTGGCGTGTCGATGGCCAGTTATGAGGCCCTGACCCGCCACGAGTCTGGCGACAGGCCCGGTACAAGGTCGGATGTGTCGGGCGGCAGATCCATCACGGATTTATTGGAAAGCGCTGCCAATCGCCTGTAAAAAACCAGCTAATGCCTTATGTGTCAGGTTGTTCGGAATCATCTGCCGCAGGGCGGTGATAGAGTTTTTCTCCATCCGAAGGGGGCGAATATGAACTGGGAAGACGTGAGGCAGGCATACCCTGCCCAGACACCATTGATGAACTTCAACAACGCTGCGGTCAGTCCCTCGCCCAAAGTGGTACAGGAGGCGGTCCACGAATACCTGCGCATGATTTCCCAGAACCCCGACTTCAACATGTGGAGCAATCTGGACACCCGTTTGCCTGAAACCAAGCGCAGGTTGAGTGTGTTCGCCGATTGCCTGCCCGAAGAAGTTGCGCTCAATCGCAACGCGTCAGAAGGGCTGGCCACCGTCATTTTTGGCATCCCTCTGGCGGCGGGTGACGAGGTGTTGACCTGCCCGTGGGATTACCCAAGCGCCATTACTGCCCTGGCCCAACGCAGCCGCCGGGAAGGTATCCGGGTCGCGCAGGTCGACTTCGGTCTGATGGATGACGACGAAGCTGTTATTGCCGCCTATACTCAGGCGATCACACCGCGCACCCGCGTGATGCTGCTGACGCACATGATTCACTGGACGGGCAAGGTGTTGCCGGTCAAAAAATTGTGCGAGCTGGCGCGCCAGCACGGGATTATCACCCTGGTGGATGCCGCGCAGAGCTTTGCTCATTTGCCGTTGAGCTTTCGGGACATCGGCTGTGATTATCTGGTGGCGAGCCTGCACAAATGGCTGGGCGCTCCGGTTGGCAACGGTATCCTCATCGTGCGTCAGCCTCTTATCAAGAGCACGTATCCGTTGCTGGGAACGTTCGACCTGAACCCCGAAGGCATCGAAAAGTTCGACCATTGGAACCTTGGCACTTACAACTCTGCGATGCAGGCCGCGATTCCGGTCGCGATGGATTTCTACAGCCAGATCGGCGTCGAAAAATTTCATGCACGCTTGCGCCATCTTTCCCGTTATTGGGTGGATCAGGCGCGGAGCATTCCCGGCTTTACCTTGCATACGCGTACCGAGGACGAGAACCTCGGGGCCGTGGTGTTGTTCTCCATTGAAGGCATGTCTTCCCTGACGCTGGAAAAGACACTTCGTCAGGAGCACGACATTCACGTCAAATATCGCAAGGTCGGCGAATTGTCCGGAATGCGCGTATCTCCTCACGTTTACATGACCGAGCGTGAACTGGATGCATTCGCGGGCGTGCTTCGAATGGTCGTGGCGCGCGGCTGACCCGCTGCATCCCGAATACTCGCAGCGCAGCAGCATCGGTATCAGATACCGGTGCCCTGTTGTCGAGAAGTGGTGACGGTCGAACCTACCAGCCCCTTCACGCGACCCGCCAGTGCTTCCAGGCCGAACGGTTTGGTCAGCACTTGCGTGCACGGCTGCAGGTGACAGCCGTCCAGCACTGATGTCTTGGCGTAACCCGTGATAAACAGCGTTGGCAGACCGGGTCGTTTGTCGCGTGCTGCGTCAGCCATTTCCCGGCCGTTCATGCCGCCAGGCAGCCCGACGTCGGTGATAAGCAGGTCGATGCGCGTGTCCGATTGCAGAACCTGCAGGCCGCCTTGCGCGTCGGCTGCTTCGATACAGGTGTAGCCAAGACCGACGATGACCTCGGCGACGAGCATCCGCACCGATGGCTCGTCGTCGACGACCAGTACCGTCTCCCCGGCGCTGGGTGGCGGCTCGTTCGTCACCACGACCTCCGGGACGGCTAATACCGTATCGACCGCATGACGAGGCAAGTGCATGACGACGCTGGTGCCTTTGCCCTGCGCCGACTCGACTTTGATCTGCCCGCCGGACTGACGAACGAAGCCATACACCATGGACAGGCCAAGCCCTGTTCCCGCACCAATCGGTTTGGTGGTGAAGAACGGTTCAAACGCTTTGGCAGCCACTTCCGGGCTCATGCCGGTGCCGGTGTCTGTCACCCGAATGCTCAGGTGATCCCCCGGCGCGACGCCATGATCCGGGTCGATGCATTCATCAAGCGACAGGTTCGCGGTTTCTATAATGATCCGCCCACCGTTGGGCATGGCATCACGGGCGTTCAGGCACAGGTTCAACAGTGAGCTTTCGAGCTGGGCGTGATCGATCAGCGCGGGCCAAAGATCATCATGGGCAACCACTTGTATCTCTATCGCCGGGCCGACGGTACGGGCAATCAACTCCTTCATATCCAGAATCAACGCATTGACGTCAGTCACTTCGGGCGACAGGGTCTGGCGACGGGAGAAGGCCAACAGGCGATGGGTGAGCGAAGCAGCACGACGCACGGCCCCCTGTGCGACAGAGACGTAGCGCTCGACATCTGCCGCCCGGCCTTGGGCGAGCCGCTTGGTAATCAGTTCGAGGCTGCCAGAAATACCGGCGAGCAAGTTATTGAAATCGTGAGCGATACCGCCGGTCAACTGCCCAACCGCGTCCATCTTCTGTGAGTGACGCAGTGCCTCTTCAATCTGTTCGCGCTCACGGACGGCCTGTTCGATGCGTTGCTCCAGCGTCTGATTGAGCTCGCGTACCGACTCTTCGGCGAGTTTGCGCGCCGTCACATCCATGGATGAGCCGATCAGACCGATGACTTCACCCTTGTCATCGAGCAGCGGTGCCTTGATCGACAACCATGTGGCAGCCGAACCGTCCGGCAGGTTGACTGCCTCTTCGATCTGTTCGCCCACCCTGCTGTCCATGATCCGGCGGTCGGTTTCCATGATGGTGCGCGCCTGGGACTTGTCGTCGAGAAACTCGAGGTCCGTCTTGCCGACGAAATACTCGGGCGGCTTGCCAATCAGGTCGGCGGTGCCCTTGTTGGCGACCAGCATCCGTCCTTCGAGATCCTTGGCGTAAACCACGCCAGGCACGGCAGCGGTAAATATTTCGAGCAGGGAATTGAGACGGTCCCGCTCTGCTTCGGCGCTGCGTCGAGCATCGATATCCAGCAGCACGCCCGGGCACCGAGTCGGATTGCCGTGAGCATCACGTTCAATACGGCCGCTTGCTTCGACCCATCGATAGGCGCCATCGCTCTGAAGTACCCGGTAATCGCACCGGTAGGAGTTGCTGCTCCTAAGCGCATCACTGATGGCCTGCTCGACTCTGGCAAGATCGTCCGGGTGAATGGAGGACATGGCCACCTGGAGTGGCAAGCCTTCGCGGCAGCGTTCTGCAGACAAACCGAAAGAGCGCGCAAACCACTCATCGGCAATCAGTCGATCAGCCGCGGCATCCCACACCCACGTGCCTACCAGAGCGCCAGAGTCCAGCGCCAACTGCAGCCGTTCGGAGGTCTCCTGGACGGGAGACCTCGATAAATCCGAATTTGTCTGGCGGTAGCCGGGCACATCACTGTTCATACTGTTGACTCATCCAGGCGCTGGGTTCGCAAAGTCACAGTCATAAGGCAATCTTGACGCTGAAAAGTTGTATCGAGTTGAACGCTTTTATTCGATCAAGCGCTAACGGAATCAGTGACAGTTCATCATCTTATAGCGTCGCTCCAAAAATGATATCAAAACAGTATCAAATTCTCGTGGGGCAGGACTTGCGCGGGCTGTAGAGATGCTTTGAAAGGAAGTTTGTAGCGCAGGAGGACATTTGGTCTGAGTGCAGAGGGCAATCCAGTGAGAGTTTTGAGCCGGGATTCGACGAAACGGGGGCCTTGCAAAGCACGACTGGATCAATATCGATCCAGTCTGCTGATTTGATTGATCCGCTATCAGCTCTGTACGACAGGTGCGGCCATATTGGCAGCCTGAACCGGTGCCCAGCGCGTCATCACATAAAACAGCGCGCCGCCCAGAATACAGCCCGTGAACCAGGCGAAGTTGGCGATCGGCTGAAACCACTCGATAAAGGTGAAGCACAGCCCGACCAGCGCGGTCAGCACCAGCGCTTTCACCGCGACCCAGTTCACGCCGTTGGTGTACCAGTAGCGACCACTCGGGGTGTCGTTGAACAGGGCGTCCACGTCGATCTGCTGTTTCTTGATCAAGTAGTAGTCCACCAGAAGAATGCCGAACAACGGGCCAATGCAGGCGGCGAGCACGTCCAGGGTGTAGTGGATGACTTCCGGGTTGTTGAACAGGTTCCATGGCGTAATGAAGATCGAGGCCACGGCGGCAATCATGCCGCCCGCGCGCCAGCTGATACGGCTGGGTGCCACGTTGGCGAAATCGAAAGCCGGGGAGACGAAGTTGGCCACGATATTGATGCCGACCGTGGCGGTGACAAAGGTAAAGGCGCCCAGCAGCACGGCCGTGGTGTTGTCGATGCGTGCCACGGTGGCAATCGGGTCGTGGATCATTTCACCAAAGATCGGCAGTGTCCCGGAAACGATCACCACGGTGACCAGCGAAAAGGCCAGGAAGTTGATCGGCAAACCCCAGAAGTTGCCACGGCGCACGTCCGCCATGCTGCGGCAGTAACGGCTGAAGTCCCCGAAGTTCAGGGTCGGCCCGGAGAAGTACGACACCACCAGAGCGATGGCCATGACCACTTGCCCAAACGCTGCCCAGCCTGACAATTCCTTTTCAGCCAGGGTAAAGCTGATGTTGTCCCAGCCTGCACGCCAGACGATCCAGCCCGCCAGCGCGAACATCACTGCGTAGACTGCCGGGCCTGCCCAGTCGATAAAGCGTCTGATCGACTCCATACCGGTCCAGAATACCGCCGCCTGGACAACCCACAGCGCCAGAAAGCCAAACCAGCCAAGCCAGGAAAGACCGAGAAAGGTCACGCTCTGGTAGGCGGCCAGTTCAGGAAAAAAGCGCAGCACTACGATGACCAGTGCGCTCGACGCCAGGTAAGTCTGAATGCCGTACCACGCGACTGCGATCAGGCCGCGAATAATGGCGGGAATGTTCGCGCCAAACACCCCGAACGCCAGTCGGCAGATCACCGGATACGGCACGGCAGCTTGCTGGCTGGGCTTTGCGACCAGATTGGCGATGACTTGAATGATGCAGATACCGACCAACAGGGCGATCAGCACCTGCCAACTGGCCAGACCCAGTGCAAACAGGCTGGCAGCAAAGACATAGCCGCCGACGCTGTGCACGTCGCTCATCCAGAACGCCAGAATGTTGTACCAGGTCCATTTCTGCGGGACCGGTCCCAAATCATGGTTGTGCAGGCGCGGGCTGTATCCGACCGGACGTTGATCTTCCATTGCGTGGCTCCCTCTGTTGAGTTGTTGCTTTATCGGGGTACGATCATTAATTTTTTTGTATACGATCGTGTACGCAAGACATGTGCCATTCGCTTATTTTTGAGAGGGTTTGGCGGTGCAGCCCTTATGTGTCAGGCATCCAGCCGCAAAAACCTGACAGGTCAGTCAAGGATGCCAGTGGCGGTCTGGTGCACGTAAACAGGGCGCTTTTGCCCGTTAACGGTGCGCCTGATTCGGTGCAAGTCCAGCCAGTGACTCCAGGCATATCGATATTGCGCTATTCACTGACGGATACATCGGGCACTATTCTTGTATACGATCTGATTCATCCAAGCGATGTGATGCCCATGCCCCTATCAATGCCACGATCTGCCAGCGCACCTTTATTCTTGACGCCCGATGCCGATGAGAAAGGCCGCGACGAACAGATCTACCAGCACGTACTGGAAGCCATCGTCGAGCATCGTCTCGCGCCCGGCACCCGTTTGCCTGAAGACGCACTGGCCGAAGTGTTCGAGATCAGCCGTACCGGCATTCGCAAGGTCTTGCAGCGCCTGGCGCTGGAACGTCTGGTGACGTTACGGCCCAAGCGTGGCGCGGAAGTCGCCCAGCCTTCGGCGCAGGAAGCTCAGGATGTACTGGGCGCCCGGCAGTTGATCGAACCGGCGTTGATGGATTGCATCGCAGAGCGGGTCAGCGGTCAGCGTCTCGAGGCGCTGCGCACGCTCTGCGACAAGGAGCATGAGGCACAGAATGCCGGGCACCACAGCCAGGCGATTCAGCTGTCAGCGCGGTTTCACGTGCAGCTGGCTGCACTGGCAGGCAATCAGGTGTTGACCGAGCAGGTCGCGCATCTGACCACACGTTCGTCGCTGATCGTGGCGGTCTACGGTTCTCGTCGTAGCGTGGGGTGTGACTGCGGCGAGCATGTGGACTTGCTGACACTGCTTGAAACCGGGCAGGGCGAAGCTGCACGGGCCTGGATGGCCGAACATTTGCGTCGGATCCGCGCCAGTCTTCAGGTCGATGAGCCGGTCAGCGAAACAGTGGATTTTCACAGCATTTTCAAACGGCGCTAATCAGGAGGCCCGGTGCGTATTCAACTGATCAACCCTAACACCAGCGACGCGATGACCCACAAGATGGGGCTGGCGGCGCAGGCCGTGGCGCGTCCCGGTACGACCATCATCGCGTGCAGCCCCGCCGATGGTCCGGTGTCCATCGAAGGTCATTTTGATGAGGCGATTGCCACGCTTGGCGTACTGGATGAAGTGCGCAAGGGCCGTGAGCAGCAGGTCGACGCGCACATCATTGCCTGCTTCGGCGACCCAGGTCTGCTGGCCGCTCGCGAATGTGCCAGCGCGCCGGTAATCGGCATTGCCGAGGCTGCCTTTCATATGGCCAGTCTTGTTTCTACACGGTTTGCGGTGGTCACGACGCTGACACGCACTCGCATCATCGCTGAGCACTTGCTGCAGCGTTACGGTTTCGCCGGGCTGTGCACGTCGGTGCGCTGTATTGATCTGCCAGTGCTGGCGCTTGAAGAAAGCGGCCCTGAATTGATCGAGTGCATGGCCGAGCAGGCCCTGCGCGCGCGCGATGAGGAGGGCGCAGGTGCCATCGTGCTGGGCTGCGGCGGCATGGCTGATCTGGGTCGCCAACTGAGCGAAGCCACAGGTCTGCCGGTGATTGACGGCGTCGCAGCAGCGGTCAAGCTTGCAGAGTCCCTGGTGGATCTCGGATTGACCACCAGCAAACACGGCGATCTCGCCGACCCGATTGGCAAGCCGTTCAAGGGTCGATTTGCCTACCTCGGTCGCTGATCCACACGCGCAGGCCTGGCGTAGACGTCAGGCCATATGCCCAGACTCCTAGCCCTTGCTGTGCTCGTTGGATGTCGGCGGCTCGACCACGCCACGCGGGCCGCTTACGCCCCAGATGGCGGCGCCGATGACCGGCAATGCCAGTATCAGCAGTGCCCAGCCGGCCTTGGTTCCTGCCGACTTGGTTGACCGCGAAACGCTATAGATCACCCAGACGTCCAGTAACAGAACAACAACCGCCGTGGCGATCCAGAACACCATGTACGCTTCCATCTTGTGCCTCCTTTTTGTCAAACCGCCGGGACGCCCGCCAGTGTTTGCGTTTCCGTCTCGGGTAACGTGATCGTGCTGCTGCCCGGCGTCAGAATGACCTTGCGACAGTCTTCTTCTTTCTTGTCGAAAATCTTGTAGCCCATGGCGGCATCCTCCAGCGAAAGCCGGTGGGTAATGATTGCCTCGGGGGCAAGTCGACCCGCCTCGATGTGCTCCAGCAGCTCGGGCATGAAGCGTTGCACGTGGGTCTGGCCCATCTTGAAGGTCAGGCCCTTGTCGAAGGCGTCACCGAACATGAAACCGTGGATGAAGCCTGCGTAAACGCCGGGTACGCTGACCACGCCGCCGCGCCTGACCGTCGCGATGCACTGGCGCAGGGCCTTGCCGCTGCTGCCTTCCAGCTTCAACGTGGCAAGTACCGTTTCAGTGGTGCTGCCCTTGGCTTCGAAACCGACTGCGTCGACCACACCGTCCACGCCGCGCATGCCGGGCGTCTGGCGAATAATGGTGTCGGCGGGGTCATCGTCTTCATCGAAATCGATCGGGATCACGCCGTAAGTGCGCTGCGCATAGGCCAGTCGGTAAGGATGATGATCGACCATGAAAATCCGTTCGGCACCCAGCATTCGGGCGCACGCCGCGCTCATCAGTCCGACCGGGCCTGCGCCGTAGATGGCCACGCTCGACCCTTGGCCGATACCGGCGTTGGTCACCGCCTGCCAGGCAGTAGGGAGGATGTCGGAAAGGAACAGGACCTTCTCGTCAGCCAGAGTGCCGGGCACTTTGAAGGGGCCGACATTGGCTTTGGGTACCCTTACGTATTCGGCCTGCCCGCCGGGAACGCCACCGTACAGATGACTGAAGCCGAACAGGGCGGCACCTGGCGGTATGGACTTTTTATTGAGGATCGCACCGCGTCCGGTATTGGTGGTTTCACAGGCGGCAAACAGGTCCTGATTGCAGAAGAAACACGAACCACAGGCGATCACGAACGGAATTACTACCCGGTCGCCGCGCTGCACGTTGGTCACTGCCGAGCCGGTTTCCTCGACGATGCCCATGAACTCGTGGCCGAAGATGTCGCCGTGTTCCACAGTCGGAATCTTGCCGCGATACAAGTGCAGGTCAGAGCCGCAGATGGCCGTTGCCGTCACGCGCAGGATGATGTCATCGGCTTGCTCTATTACCGGGTCCGGCACTGTGTCGACTTTGACATTGTGTGCGCCGTGGTAGGTCAACGCTCTCATGGGGAGTCCTCAGCGTGATCGAGAAATGTTGTCTGTCACTTCAGATGAGCGGCGAGGCGTTGTGTTGGTTCAGCGTTTTTTAAACAGGCTGGACTAGCGGTAACGTGCAGGTCGGCGAGGCCTGGACGAGGCGCAGAGTGGCTCGGCGACAGTTGGCCGAAGTGTTTGCCGAATAGAGCGCCGCTGAAGAAAAGCGAGCAGCGATTGCACAAGAGTGCGCGCTTCAGGCTGCCAGCAGGCAGAACGACCTGTGGTTGAGACTCTGGCTGCCCGGTGCTGTGGGATCAGTTCCTGAACGCGGTCATGTCCTGCAACAGCATGCCCATCAAGCGGCTGGCGCCGACGCTGAGCTGGCGACCCAATCGGCTGATCAGATGGGTTTGTGGGCTGCTGAATACTTCATGCTGCAACGGCAGCGCCAGCAGTTTGCCGGTCTTGACCTCATCTTCCACGACAAAGGTCGGCAGCAGCGTGACGCCGCCCTGCATGGCGAAATGCTTGAGCATGGCGAAGGTGCTGCAGGTCAATGTCGGCTGAACCGTGACCCCCAACTGGTGTTCGGCTTCGAGCAGAATCTGCCGAATACCGTAGGACACGGCTGGCAACGCCAGTCGATAGTCGTCCAGTGCTTTCAATTCGATGGGGCCTGCCTGCTCGGCCAGCGGATGGCCCGGCGCAGTGATCACGCACACCGGCTGGCGCTGATGGGCATGTGAGCGGATCTTCGGGTCGGCGGCCGGGTTGAAGACCAGCCCGATGTGCGCTTCGTCTTCAACGACCTGACGAATCACCTCGTTGCTGCCGCAAACGTTCACGATCAGCTCGATACGCGGATACAGCGCCGAAAACTTCGCCAGCGGTTGCGCCAGGCTTTCCAGAAAGCCTTCGCCGGACACCAGCGTCACCGAGCCGCTGTGCAGGCCACGCAAGGCTTGAATGGAATCCAGCAGGACTTCCTGCTGGGTCAAGCGTTGCCGGTAATACGCCAGCACCTTGTCACCCGCCTCGGTGGGCTTGACGCCACGGCGATGCCGCTCAAGCAGTGGCGAGCCCAGCTCCTGTTCCAGTTGCGCGATCTGGCGGCTGACCGCCGAAGGCGCCACGTTGAGAAAGTCTGCAGCCGCCCGAACGCTGCCCAGTCTGACGGCCTCGAAGAAATACAGAATCCGACGATCTTGCACCAGGCTCATTGATTTTCCTGTGTTGCGATAAAGGCAACATAAATTCAATTTGGGGATTATTGCTGAGAGGGGAGAGCGCTGTCCATACTCGAACCATCAGCACAGAGGACAGCGTATGAAGGATCTTTGGCAGCGTTTACGGCAACAGGCCCAGCAGCTTGGAGAGCGAAATCCGGCGCTGCGCCTCTACGCGCAGTTGCGCATCGATGGTCACTCGACCTTTGAATCCGCGTTGGCCTCCAACCTGGCTCATCAGCTGCAGGAAAAAGCCTGCGGGGTGGACCTCCAGGACTGGTTCAACGGCATCCTTCAAGCGCACCCGCTGATTGCCGAATCGGCAGCGGCAGATATCAACCATCTGGTTGTCGTCAACCCGGCGTGTCCCGATCACCTGACGGCTTTCCTGACCTTTCGCGGCATTCAGGCCGTGCAGGCTTACCGTATCGCCCATGCGTTGTGGAACGACGGTGACGTGCAGAGTGCCGTTCTGTTGCAGAACTGGTCAGCGAATACCTGGGCCATTGATATTCACCCGGCGGCCCGGCTTGGCAAAGCGTTGTTCGTCGACCACGGCATCGGCCTGGTGATCGGTGAAACCGCTGTGGTCGAAGACGAGGTCAGTCTCTGGCACGGCGTGACGCTGGGCAGCACGCTCAGTGAAGCCGGTGATCGTCATCCGAAAATCCGCCGGGGTGCACTGGTCTGCGCAGGCGCCACAGTGCTGGGCAACATCGAGGTCGGCGAGCGCGCGATTGTGGCCGCCGGGGCGGTGGTGCTCAAACCGGTCGAGGCGGGCACCGTTGTAGCCGGATCGCCTGCGAAGGTGATTGGCAGCGCACCGGCGTCGCTTGCCACCTTCACCAGCAAATCACAAAACTGACTCAGGGAAGCCCGCACATGACAGCTGTTGCCCAGTTTCCACAAGGTATCGACCATCCATTGGTCACCGTTCGTGACCATGCCGCTGCACTTGAGCTGTATCGCAGGATGGGCTTCGCGCCGTCGCCGGTCAGCTATCACCCTTGGGGCAGTGTGACGTCGCTGATGATGTTCAAAAGCAACTTCATCGAGTTGATCGGTATTCACGATCGCTCCCGGTTCGGTACGGGGTCGGTCAACGGTTTCTGCTTCGGGCGCCAATTGGGCGAGTTTCTCGACCGGGGCGAAGAAGGCGTTTCGCTGGTGGCGCTGCACAGCAAGGACGCCGACGCCGACCATGCGCGGCTGGTTGACGCCGGTCTGAGCAGCCAGGGCCGTATCGATTTCCGACGCGCCATGACCCTGCCTGACGGTCGCCCTGATGAGGCCGTGGTATCGCTGGGGTTGTTCATTGATCCGCAACTGCCCGATGCCTCCAATTTCATCTGTCACCAGCACCGACCTGAGCTGATCTGGGTGCCCGGCTGGCAGCAGCATCCCAACGCCGTCGATGGCATTTTCAGCATTACCTATCTGGCAGATCCCGCGCAGCTTGAGCCTCGTTGGCGAGCTTTGTATGGCGACGCAGTGACGTGGCGCGACAACGTGCTGCTGGCCGACACCCGCTGTGGCGTGTTGCGCGCCATGGATGCTGCTGCGGCCGCGCTGCATTACCCCGGCATGCCGTTGCCACGCGTGAACCGTGAACGGGCGCATGCCATCGCCATCGGCATGCACACGTCAAGCCTGGACACGCTGCGCACAATCCTTGAAGACAATCAGGTGGCGCATCAGCAAGTGCCGGGCCGCGTCATGGTCCAGCCCGAAGCGGCTGGCAACGTCATCCTTGAATTCGTACAAAACCTCTAATCGAGAAGCAGAACATGACTTTGAAGACAGGCGTAATCGGGCTGGGCAACATGGGCGGCGGTATGGCGGCGACGCTGGCGAGCAAAGGTTTTGACGTCAGCGGCTTTGACCTCTCGCAGGCTGCATTGAGCCAGGCTGAAAGCAAAGGCGTGAAGCCTGTGGCTGACCGCAAAGAACTGATCCAGAGCGTCGACGTTCTGATCCTGTCGCTGCCCAAGGCTGAGCATGTCGAGTCGGTCTGCCTCGGCGCTGACGGCATTCGTGAACTGGGCCGTGCAGGGCTGATCGTGGTCGATACAACCACCTCGACCCCGGAAATGAGCCGCAAGGTCGCCGCCGAGCTGGCCAAGTCCGGCATCGCATTCATTGACGCGCCTGTGTCCGGCGGCCCTAAAGGTGCTGCGACCGGCACCATGTCGATGGTCATCGGCGCCGAGGATGCCGATCTGGCCCGCGCCATGCCCGTACTTGAAGGCATGAGTGGCGTCCGGGTTCACGTGGGCCAGTGCGGTGCAGGCAACGTGGCCAAGATCGCCAACAACATGCTGACGGCGTGTCACTTGATCAGCACTGCCGAGGCGGTCGCGATGGCGGCGAAAGCAGGTGTCGATCCCGAAAAGCTTTTGCAGGGCCTGAATGCCGGCTCCGGCCGCAGCGGCGCTACACAGGTGATGTTCCCCAACTGGGTGCTCAACAAGGCCTACGACTCAGGGTTCACCATGGGCCTGATGCGCAAGGACGTGGGCCTGGCCAGCGATCTGGCGGACAGCCTGGACATGGACCTGCCGCTGTCGCGCGTCGTCGCGCAACTGTGGAAAGCCAGCAGCGAAACCCTGGCAGACAAAGAAGACTTCTGCGCCATCGTGCAACGCACCGATGCCCACCTCTACGGTCACGGAGACAAGTGATGAACACTGCAAAAATCCTCGAATTGATGCGTCCTTACTGGGGCGATCGCAGCGTCGTCGCCAGCTACGTGGGCGGTGAGTTCATCGAAGGCCACGGCGCGCCGGTCGAAGTACGCAATGCGCATGACGACAGTCTGTTGCTGAGCTTTCCAGACGCCGACGAATCACTGGTCCAAGTGGCTGACAAGGCCGCCAAAGCGGCTCAGCAGCAATGGTGGGCACTGACCGCCCAGGCGCGTGGTCGGGCCATGTACCAGGTCGGCAGCCTGATCCGCGACGCGCTGGAAAATCTCGCGCAGGTCGAGTCCTTGACGGCCAACAAACCGATCCGGGACGCCCGTGTGGAAGTGCTCAAGGTCGCCGAAATGTTCGAGTACTACGCCGGGTGGGCCGACAAGCTGCACGGCGAGGTCATTCCGGTGCCGACCACGCACCTTAACTACGTCACCTACGAGCCACTGGGCACGGTGCTGCAGATTACCCCGTGGAACGCGCCGATCTTTACCTGCGGTTGGCAGATCGCCCCGGCGATTGCTGCGGGTAACGCGGTCATTCTCAAGCCGTCCGAGCTGACGCCGTTGAGCTCGCTGGTCGTCGGCGTACTGATCGAGCGCGCTGGCGTGCCCAAAGGACTGGTCAATGTCATCGCCGGGTTCGGGCATTCCATCGGCCAGGCATTCATCGCCAAGGCCGATATCCGCAAGGTGGTGTTTGTCGGCTCGCCTGCAACCGGCCGCCACATCGCCGTGGCAGCGGCGCAACGCTGTATCCCTGCGGTATTGGAGCTGGGCGGCAAGTCAGCCAATATCGTGTTTGAGGACGCAGACCTTGAGGTCGCTTTGCGCGGCGCTCAGGCAGCAATCTTCTCCGGTGCCGGGCAGAGCTGCGTGTCCGGTTCGCGCCTGTTGGTACAGGAATCGATCTTCGAGAAATTCACCAACGCTTTGGCAGTGGCCGCCACTCAGTTCAAGGTCGGCGACCCGAGCGATCCGGAAACCCAGATCGGCCCGATCAACAACGCCAAGCAGTACAACCATGTCAAAACCATGGTCGAAGGTGCGTTGAAAGAGGGTGCAAAGCTGGTTGGGCAACAGGCTGATCCGATCCCCGACAAGCCGGGTTATTACATCAATCCGACCGTACTGGCGGGCAGCAACGAGCTGTATTGCGCGCAGGAAGAAATCTTCGGTCCAGTGGTCGTGGCGATCCCGTTCAAGGACGAGGAGGACGCAATCCGCATCGCCAATGACAGCCGTTTCGGCCTGGCCGGTGGTGTCTGGACCCGCGACGTGGGTCGCGCGCACCGGGTGGCGAAGCAAGTGCGCGCCGGGACGTTCTGGGTCAATGGTTACAAAACCATTCACGTCAGCTCGCCGTTCGGCGGCTACGGTGAAAGTGGCTATGGCCGCTCCTCGGGCCTGGATGCCTTGCGTGAGTACAGCGAAGTGAAAAGCGTCTGGGTCGAAACGGCCGCCAAGCCTGCCGCCAGTTTTGGATACGGCGCGAGCCTGGAGTAAATGACATGACCATTTCCAAAGCATTGATTGACGAAGCCACGGTCTGGCGCCGGACGATTCACGCGGCGCCTGAGCTTGGGTTTCAAGAGTTGCAGACCTCGGACAAAGTCGCCGGGCTGCTGGCGGGCTTCGGTATCGAAGTCCATCGTGGGCTCGGTGGCACCGGCGTGGTTGGCACCTTGCGCACGGGCGACGGACCGACCATCGGCATCCGCGCCGACATGGACGCGTTGCCGATTCAGGAACTGGGCGACAGCGTGCACAAGTCGGCGCACAAAGGCTGCATGCACGCCTGTGGACATGACGGGCATACGGCGATTCTGCTCGCCACCGCTCGTCACCTCGCCGAAACCCGCCGGTTTCAAGGCACGGTGCATTTCGTCTTCCAGCCTGCCGAGGAGAACCTCGGGGGCGCGCAACGCATGATCGAAGATGGCTTGTTCGAGCTTTTCCCGATGGAAGCGATCTACGGGCTGCACAACTGGCCGGGCGTGCCAGCGGGCAAAGTGGTGATCAACCCCGGCGCCATGATGGCGTCGTTGGACACCTTCGAAATCACCCTGACCGGCAAAGGCAGCCACGCCGCGATGCCGGACAAGGGCAATGACCCAATTGTCGCCGCTGCCGAACTGGTGCTGGGCCTGCAGACCATCGTTTCCCGGCGTCTTTCGCCGCTGGATTCAGCTGTAGTCAGCATCACCCAGTTCAACGCTGGTGAAGCCATCAACGTCATCCCGGAAACAGCCGTACTGCGTGGCACCGTACGCTGCCTGCAAACGCCGGTGCGCGAGAAGGTCCAGCAGTTGATTGGCGAGTTCGTCGAGCGTCTGCCGACCGCCTTCGGAGTACGCGGGGAACTGGTCTACAACGTCGGTTATCCGGTCACCGAAAACAACGTCGAAGCGGCCGCAACCATACGCCGTGCCGCCGTCACAGCGGTGGGCGAGGCCAACGTGCAATGGGGCTGCAACCCATCGATGGCCTCCGAGGACTTTGCCTTCATGCTGCACGCTTTGCCAGGCGCGTACATCTGGATGGGCGTTGACGGAGAAAACCCCTCGGCGGCCCTGCACAACCCGTACTACGACTTCAACGACCAGGTCATCGAACCCGGCGTGAAAGTCTGGACCGCACTGGTGGAGCAGTGTCTGCCTGTGAGTTGAACCGCTGCATGTCCGGGTGATGTGGTTGCACCCTGTAGGAGCTTGCTCGCGAAGGCGGGCTGTCAGGCAATATATCTCGGGCAGCTCAATCGGCATCCATGCCGACTGCCCCCCGGATCAGCGCCAGAGCTCAGCCCACACCTTGCGTCGCGTTCGACGGTGTGGCAGCTATCGGGGTAGAAAGGCGCGGTTTGTTTTTGGCTATGCCATGGCTGGGCTTTTCGATTCTGATCGCTGAGCTCAGCCTCTATTGCGCCGACATTTTCAGGTCACATGCCTCTTCGTCAGCAAACGGAACGCGGCCCGGTGGGCAGTCGCACGGCCGCGAGCAAGAGTCGCCGACATTCCCCTCAGGTGGCTGTCAGCAGGTAGGCATGGATTCTGGAGATGTCGGGCAGGCAGGTCAGCAAATGATCGCGCAGCTCCATCACGCGTTGACGCTTGAAGCTGTCTTGTAGCCAGACAAGGTAGTACGCATCACCCGTCCCGACCGCGCAATTGAACGGCAAGTACACCTGTCCTTCGTACAGATCGTTGGCAACCAGATAGAGGTCCCCGATGGACACCCCGTGACCCCGGACAGCTGCGGTGATGCCCTGATCGAGCGTGTCGAAGACCTTGCCGGTGTCCAGATTGACCTGATCGGTCAAGCCCATTCGCTTGAGCCAGCGGCGCCAGTCCCGGCGGTCTGTCGAGGGGTGGATAAGGTCAGCGGATTTCAGGTTCTCAGGCCCCCAAGGCTGATCACCCAGCGTTTGGGCCGAGCAGATCGGGATCAGCCATTCATCAAAGAGTTTGCAGGTATCGACGTTGTCACCGAAGTTGCCATTGCCCAGCAGAATTGCGCAATCATAGGGTTCGGCATAAAAGTCGACGCTGTCGAAGTCCATCCAAACGCTGGAAAGCTGCACGGGCAGGGCAGTATCGGGCTTATTGAACCCCTCGAGCGCATGCAGCAACCACCTCATGGTCAGTGTGGAGGGCGCCTTGAGCCTGAGATGGGTACCCTTGCCGCGAAACGGCTGGCAAGCGTCCTCGATGATCCGAAAGCCGATCTTGAGCTGACTGGACAGATGCCTTCCTTCATCACTGAGCGAAATCTTCGGTCCGTTGCGTTCGAAAAGCCTGCACCCCAGCGACTCTTCAAGCGTACGGATATGTCGGCTGATTGCACTCTGGGTCAGCGACAATTCCTGCGCAGCCTTGGTAAACGAACATGATCGAGCTGCCACCTCGAAGGCCCTGAGCGCGTAAAGCGGGGGGATACGTTCAGTCATGCCAACACTCATCATGATTATTTGTCATGGTAGGGTACCTCTTTTTCCCTTTTTAAACTCGCCCGCCTCCCGTCAAGCTTGTCGGCTCATCACTGTCAGGAAAGAACAAAAGCACCCAGGCAGTGTTTATCGGCTTTGTGCGAGAGGGATTATGCTGCCTACGTCTGGAACGCTGGTGTGTCAAACGGAACTCAGGCGCGTGCTGGGCATTGAAGCTGCACCTGTGGCTCAATGGATGGCACAGGCCTATCAGCAGTTTGAGAACATTCTGAGTGACAAGGGTTTTCCGTGTCTGTTCGGGCGCAGAGCCAACAAGTCCGGCAGCTGCCTGCTGTTGTTCATATCCCGTGATGAGGAACGTGCGCAGCTTCGCGATGGCATGCAGGCGTATGTGAAGTTCATTCACAGTACGGCACTGCAAAAGCGGCTGTTCAGTCCGCTGATTATCCTTTTCGAAAAAAACGATTTCTCGAGTCTGGCTCACGAACAGGCGTATGCCTGGTCATTGCTTCAGCAACTGCATGACGACGACCCAGGCCCGTGGCCTGCGAATGCCAGCAAAAACCCCGAAACGCCTGAGTGGACCTACCACTTCGACGGGGTTTCATTTTTTATCAATATGAGCTTCCCCGGCCACGTCGCCATGAAGAGCCGTGCACTGGGCCAACACATCGTATTTGTGGTCAATCCGCGGGAAAACTTCGATGAAGTGGCCAGCGCAGAGGACGAGAGCGGTCGCAGGATCAGGCAGAAGATTCGTCAGCGAATCGCCGAGTACAACGACGGTGTCGTGCCTGAAACCCTGGGGTTTTTCGGCGACCGCAACAGCCTTGAGTGGAAGCAGTATCAGCTGCATGAATCGGGTGGTCTGGCATTGGACCGCTGCCCGCTGCATATCAAGGTCGACAAGACCCAAGCCCTGAGAGAGCGTTGAGTGTTATGGATATTTCATTGCTGCTGATCTACATGTTCAGCGTGTTTATGCTGATCATCACGCCAGGCCCCGTCGTCGCGTTGATCATCAACACCAGCCTCGTGTCCGGCCCGCGGCGCGCCATGCTGACGGCGCTGGGCACCAACTGGGCGTCGCTGGTGCTGGTGATGGTCGCCGCATTGATCCTGACCGGGACGTTGTCGATCAGCGAGCGCATGCTCAACTGGATCAGTCTGGTCGGCTGCTTTTTCATCGCCTGGTTGGCCGCTGATGCCCTGAAGCACTCCTTTCGAAATGCGCCTGTCTTCAATGGCCCGTCCGCATCTGTGGTCACGAAGCACAGTGGGCTTGTAACGGGTTTTCTGGTCGGGATTTCCAACCCGAAAGACATCATCTTTTTCGTATCTTTCTTTCCGCAGTTCATTCATGTGACCGAGTCGTTCAAGGGCAGCATTGCCTTGTTGTCGGTACTTTGGATCATCATCGATCTGTCGATTCTGTTCGCTTACATCTTCCTGATGCGACGGAAGCTGGCGATGAAATACAAGCGCAAGATCGAGATTGCTTCGAGCCTGACCTTGCTGCTGGTCGCGCTGGGCGGGATTTTTTATTCGGGTTCAGCGTTGTTCCATGGCTGAATCATGTCCGGGCGGCGATCTCCCGCCGCCCTTGTAACCGCAAAGGTCAGCACTCGATCAGGTTGACCGCCAGACCACCGCGCGAGGTTTCCTTGTACTTGTCGTGCATGTCTGCGCCTGTGTCGCGCATGGTGCGGATGGCGTGGTCCAGCGAGATGTGGTGCTCGCCGTCGCCACGCAACGCCATCTGCGCTGCGTTGATCGCCTTCACGGCGGCAATCGCGTTGCGCTCGATGCATGGGATCTGAACCAGCCCGCCCACCGGATCACAGGTCAGGCCGAGGTTATGTTCGAGGCCGATTTCTGCTGCGTTCTCGACCTGCTCCGGCGTCGCGCCCAGAATTTCTGCAAGCCCGGCGGCGGCCATTGCGCAAGCGGAACCCACTTCGCCCTGGCAACCGACTTCGGCACCTGAAATCGATGCGTTCTTTTTGCACAGAATGCCCACGGCCGCCGCGCTCAAAAAGAAGCGCACCACGTCGTCTTCGTTGGCAGTGGGTTTGAATTTCATGAAGTAATGCAGCACCGCCGGCACGATACCCGCTGCGCCGTTGGTAGGCGCGGTTACCATACGCCCGCCTGCGGCGTTTTCTTCGTTGACGGCGAGTGCGAACAGGTTGACCCACTCCATTGCGCTGAGGGTCGAGCCGATCACGTTCGGGTTGTCCAGGTTCTGCAGGCTCTGGTGCAGACGGTACGCGCGACGGCGTACATTCAAGCCACCGGGCAGAATGCCGGTTTCGGTCAGGCCCTTGTCGACGCAGGCCTGCATGGCGGCCCAGATGACCATGATTTTAGAGCGTATCTCTTCTTCGCTGCGCCAGACCTTTTCGTTGGCCATCATCAGCTCGGAAATGCTCATGCCGTGGGTCTTGCACAATTTCAACAACTGCGCGCCGCTGAAGAAATCATAAGGCAGCACGGTGGTGTCGCTGTCCAGTACACCGCTGGCCGCCTGTTCGGCATCAATCACGAAACCGCCGCCCACTGAATAGTAGGTCTGTTCAAACAGCTCGCCAGTCTTGCCATAGGCACACAGTGTCATGCCGTTGGGGTGATACGGCAGGCTTTCGTTGAGCAGGCACATGTCGCGATCCCAGACGAAGTTGATCGACTGCTCGCCCGCCAGCAACAGATTGCCGTCGGCCAGCAGTGCGTCAATGCGCTGATTGACCTGGCTGGGGTCGATCTGATCAGGCCACTCGCCCATCAGGCCCATGACAGTGGCACGGTCGCTGCCATGACCAATGCCCGTCGCCGACAGAGAACCGTACAATCGAACTTCGATCCGTTCTACGCTATGCAGGCGATCCTGATTGCGTAGCTCGGTCACGAACAGCGCCCCGGCCCGCATTGGCCCTACCGTGTGAGAACTGGACGGCCCGATGCCGATTTTGAACATGTCGAAGACGCTGATGGCCATCACGGAGGTCCTTCAAGTGAGATGATGCACAGGAGTTCAAGACTCCTTTTTCTGGTCTTCATCTTTGGCTTCCCCTGTTGAAACGACAAACGATTGTTCCTATGCAACGCTTTAGCGGAACTCCTCAATGAGTAGAATCTTCAACGCACAGATGCACGCCTGGTTACAGGTCTTCGCCTGTGCGGCCCGACACCTTTCCTTTACGCGCTGTGCCGAGGAACTGCACGTAACGCCCGGTGCGATCAGTCAGCAGATGCGTCAGCTCGAAGAGCGTCTTGGTTTTGCGCTGTTCCATCGGGTTGGCCGCGGGCTTGAGCTGACCGCCGAAGGGCAGCGTCTGGCGGTGGTGGCCAACGAAGTACAAAGCCGCATCAGCGACGAACTTCGTCTGCTGTATTCCGGGCGCATCGGCGGGGTATTCAAGCTGCGCTGTATCCCGTCGTTTCTCAGCAAATGGCTGATGCCGCGCCTGCCACGGCTGCAGGCGGCTTTTCCGGACATTCAACTGCGGATCATTGCCGAGGACAGCAGCGGCTCCTTGCGTGATGACGATTTCGACCTTGCGATTGATCTCAACGACGGCAGCTACCCGGGACTCATGACCACGCCGCTGCTTGAAGAAGAATTGTTCCCGGTCTGCTCGCCGGGCCTGCTGGAAGGCCGGCCACCGCTGGATACGCCCAGCCAACTAGTGCACTTTCCATTGCTGCACGACATTACCGCCTGGCGCGGCAGTTACGAATACGCCGAATGGGAGTTCTACCTGACGGCCATCGGTGCGGACGGCATCGACGTGCGTCGCGGCCACACCTTCAACCGCAACCACCTGACCATCGACGCTGCGCGCATGGGCATGGGCGTGGCCATCGCGCGCAAGGCTCTTATTACCGATGAGCTGGAGCAGGGCCTGCTGATTGTCCCGTTCGGCCACCCGATCAAGGCCCGCAAGAAATACGTACTCGCCTACCGCGAGGGCGCCCTCAATACCCCGGCACGCCGCGCCGTGCATGACTGGCTGGTCAACGAGGCGTGAGTCAGTGAAGGCGCAAATGAGTCAGCCTGTGTTTCCCCGTTCAGGTCAGGTTTGGAGTACACAGGCAGCATCTCGACACAATGTCCGGTGCCATTCGCGAGCAAGCTCTCACTGGAACCTGAATTTCAAATTGAAATTCGCACTTTTGGGAGGCCATTGTGTTCACTGAAGATATCCGCTCAGTATCACATTCAGAGCCAGGATCAGAATCAACAATCCAGGCAACAGCACGCCCAAAAACAAACAGCGCTTTTCTCCCTCGGTAGTCGCCACACCGCCGAACGCGACGTAAGGTGCAGGCTGAGTTCTGGCGCTGATCCGGGGGGCAATCGGCATGGATGCCGATTGAGCTGCACCGGGCCATGGATGGCCCGTTGCAGCGACCGCCGGATCAGTGTCAGGACGAAGGAATCCGCCGCAGGCGGACCCAACCGGAGCCTGGGGCTTTGCCCACTTTGGCCCCATCAAAGTGGGTCGCCGAGGGGCGAAAAGGTGACTTGAGTCGAGCACACGGGCCACTGAGTACACAGTCCAGAACGACCAAAAAACAGCGCTTTTCTGCCACGATAGCCGCCCCACCACCGAACGCGACGCAAGGTGCAGGCTGAGTTCTGGCGCTGATCCGGTGGGCAATCGGCATGGATGCCGATTGAGCTGCACCGGGCCATGGATGGCCCGTTGCAGCGACCGCCGGATCAGCGTCAGGACGAAGGAATCCGCCGCAGGCGGACCCAACCGGAGCCTGGGGGTTTGCCCACTTTGGCCCCATCAAAGTGGGTCGCCGAGGGGCGAAAAGGTGACCTGAGCCGAGCGCACAAGTCACTGAGTCCACAGTCCCAAATGCCTGAAGCAAAGTCATCCAAGCCTTGGAAGGCTCCGATCCTGACGACGGTATACATATCCAGACGTGGTCTGCGCTGCCAGGAAAGGTTCCGTCCTGACGGCCGGGTCACTTTGTTTCGACAAAGTAACCAAATCATTTGCGCTGACGTCAGGCCCCGGCAAGCCGGGGTTCCCTCATGCAGACATCGTGGAAGGGGCCCGCGCCGACGGGCCATCCATGGCCCAACGGCGCTCTCTCGGCATCCCTGCCGATCGACCCCTTCCACGACGCCTGCATTCGGCCTTCCATACGCGCGATTGGCGTCGTCAGTGAGATGGGGGTTTGAAGATCAAGGGCAACGGCAACGCCGTGGTTAAGTTGATGTTGATGCGGTGTTTTCAGATCAGTCTTCGCGAATAAGCGGAACGCCGCCCGGCTCACTCCCACCGGAACCTGGATTTAAAGTTGAAATGAGTACCTGTGGGAACATACGAGGAGTCGGCCGGGCGGCGTTCCGTTTGCTGACGAAGAGGCCAGTGTGTTCACTGAAAATCTCAATCCGATATCAAATCAAAACCAGGATCAGAATCAAACGATCCACGCCAAAGCACACTCAAAAATAAGCAGCGCTCGTTCACCACGATAGCCGCCACACCGCAGAACGCGACGCAAGGTGCAGGCTGAGTTCTGGCGCTGATCCGGTGGGCAATCGGCATGGATGCCGATTGAGCTGCACCGGGCCATGGATGGCCCGTTGCAGCGACCGCCGGATCAGCGTCAGGACGAAGGAATCCGCCGCAGGCGGACCCAACCGGAGCCTGGGGGTTTGCCCACTTTGGCCCCATCAAAGTGGGTCGCCGAGGGGCGAAAAGGTGACCAGAGTCAAGCACACGGGCCACTGAGTCCACAGTCCAGAACGCCCAAAACAATCAGCGCTTGTCTCCCCCGATAGCCGCCACACCACCGAACGCGACGCAAGGTGCAGGCTGAGTTCTGGCGCTGATCCGGGGGGCAATCGGCATGGATGCCGATTGAGCTGCACCGGGCCATGGATGGCCCGTTGCAGCGACCGCCGGATCAGGGTCAGGACGAAGGAATCCGCCGCAGGCGGACCCAACCGGAGCCAAAGACTTTGCCTACTTTGGTCTTTTCAAAGTAGGGCGCCGTAAGGGCGCAAAGGTGGCCCGAGTCGAATGCACAGGTCACTGAATCCACAGCCCAAGCGCTCCCGAAGGTTCAAAAGCGCTGATCGCTCCATCATCAAATCAATGAAACATCTCGGCAATCAACACCGCACCGATGAACGTACCAAAGTTGGCGAGAAACGACACCAGCACGATGCGCCAGCCCAGGCGGCGAAAGGCTGGCAAGTCCTTGGCAATCGACAGACCGGCAAACGTCAGCATCGGCGTGATGACCGCCAACAGATTGATCGAACTGGTCAACCGCGCAATCTCCGCCGCCCATGGGCACGCCGGGGAGGTCAGAAACATCGCCACCAGAGACACCATGCACACGGCAGGCACCTTGCGGCGAATCAGGCTGCATAGCGCTTCGCCCACAAACGCACAGAAAATCATGATACCCATGCCTGTAAAGGCATCAGCCGACAGGGTCTTATAACCCACATAGTTGGCAATCAACGCCAGCGCACCGGCAGCCAGCCACGCGCTGATCTTGCCCGACAAGCCCAGTTCCGGCACGTCCAGCGACACGTCGGAATGGCTAAGCCCTTCGTCGCTGAGGGACGCCTTGGTGGTGCGGCCGATCAGCGGCTCCAGTACGCGATAACCCCATACTGCAAGGGGCAGGGAAATGAACAGCGTGAAGTAGGTGCCGATGGTGGTGGTGATCAGGTTGGAGGCGGCAGCCAGGGTCATGACTTCCTTGGCGACTTCCGGCGTTTGTTGCGCGGCAATCGCGCCTGCGGCTGCGGCCATCATGCTGCCCGATCCGATCCCCGACCCCATAGCCAATGAGTTGGGATGGAAGATCCCGAGGCTGGCGATAAAGCCGGCCACGATGGCAATGAACAACGCGCCGAACAGCGTGCCGGTCAGGTATTCGGCCAGTACGCCACGACCTTCCGGAGAGTCCATGCCATAGTGCTCACCGATGATCGCAAGGCTAGGCTCGCGGCCCACCGAAAAGGTCGCGCCAATCGCTTCGCGCTTGATGCCCAGCATCAGGGCCACCGGTAGACCAAGAATCACGGTGCCGACAAAGTGGCCAAACTCCTGAAACAGCAGCGCCCATCCCGAGGCGAACACCACCGGCAACGAACCGCCAACCACCAGCCCGAGTTTGGCGATAAAGATCAGCAGGGCAGGTTGCAGGATGGATGCCGAGCGCAGTTGCGTGCCGTGATCGATGCCGATGGTACCCGGCATGCGGCGGCTCGCAATACCGATCATTGCGCCCAGCAGCAGCGCCCAGACCATTGGCAGCAGTACCACCTTGCCGGGGCCCAGCGGGATACTGATAGCGCCGATCGATTCGGCAACAATGAGGATGATGGCGGCCCAGAGATACAGTTTCACTGTTGATGAAACGCCCTGTTTATCGCCCGCCACTGCAGCGTGTGAGTTTTGCATGATGATCCCCTTGCCTGCTGAACGGCCTTTTTCAGACCTTATCAATCGTTATTTTGTTTTTCAGGTAGACGCGGTCAGGCGCCAGGGCAGCGTTGAAAGTCCATGGGTTCATGGAGGCCGTATAGGGCCGACTGTTTTTATAAGGTGCGGGATGAACCGGACCCAGGCTGCTTCGAGCCATTTGCGTAATGCACAGGCGACGTATCGATGGGCAAACCCTTTGAATACGGCACCCAAAGCCTTCAGGCTCTGTCGCAGTATGCATAGCGGCAGGTTGCACACCAATATTGCGGATTTTATTTATCGTTGCGTTAAACAGAACACAGAAAAGGGCAGGTCTGCCGCGAAATCGCAGTGCACCAGCGGCGCGCTCATCGTCTGCTGAGCGCGCGTTTGTCGGCTGTCAGCGAGAGAGCTGAGCCAGACCCAGCGCTTTGGCGCAGTCGTCCAGGGAACGCTGTTGGGTGTTGGCGTACAGCTTGAGTTCATCCAGGGTCGAGCGGCCCAGCGCCTGTTCGAAGTCCTGCTGATTCGAGTGAGTGGCGTAATGCGTTTGTGCATTGTCGCCCAGGTTGGACTGAAAAATGCCCGCAGCGCTGACCGGCAGAAAGTCTTCGTACACCAGCGGTTCGAACTGCACCTGACCTGCTTCGATCAGATGTTCCAGATCGCTGGCCTCAACGCTGCTGTTAGATGCAACGCTACCAGCCGTTATCGGAAAATAGCGGAAGTAGGCGAGGCCTTGGCGGCGCATGTCACTGTAGTTGTCAGGGAACCCCTGAAAAGCTTTTTCCAATAGTGCGGCGTAGCGCACCGAGTTGGCTTCATTGGGGAATTCGCCAAGCGCGTCGCGGGCTTCGTTGAGCAAGCGGTCGTACAGCTCGCGACCTTTGGGCGTCAATGCTGCGCCACGCTGTTCGATTTCACCGAAGCGTGCCGAGTGGCTGCCAGACTCTTCGAGACCCTGACCCACAAACGTGATCTGCTCCTCAAGTGCCTTGAAACTGGTCTGGCGCAGCAGGATCGGACACTCGCGGCGTGGCGGGCCTTCGACCACGGCCTTGGGGGTGATGCCTTTGCCGGGCATGCCAGCCTGAACGGTATCGATGTCCAGGGTGCGCGGGGTCAGGTGATTGATGTGCGGGCCGCGGAACGCCACCACGTCGGCAATCAGACGATGCTGAGCGTTCAGTTGCTTATATTCGTCCAGTGTCACGGTAGCGGTGTTGTGCCAGCGGAAGGTTTCCAGCGCCTGCTGCACAAACATGGCTGCGTCGGATGCGCTCAGGCCGCCGTCTGCTTCGTGCTTTTCGATCAGCTCGATGGCCTTGGACGTGAAAATCGTGCGCTTGCTCAGCACCGAGCTGGCAAATTCACGCAGGCTGTCGCTCTCGATCAGTTCCAGACGCAGCAGGGAGGTGAACACGCGAAACGGGCTGACCTGCAAGGCCTGCTCATGCACCGCGCGAAAGGCGGTAGAGTGAACCGGCACGCCTGCTGAACTCAGGTCGTAATAGCCGACCGGCTGCATACCCATCACGCCAAACAGACGCGCAAGGGTGGCCAGTTCCAGCGCGGTGCCGACCCGGATCGCACCGTGGCGCTCCATGTCCAGACGCGATATTTCACCGGTCTGACGCAGGCTGCCCAGCAGGCGGCCGTCCTGCTTCATGACCCGATCGTTGACCTCTGCAACCAGCGCCATCAACGTGCCGTAAAGCGGTACTTCTTCCTTGTACATCTGCGACATGGCACGGGAAAAATCGGCGCGGATGTCATCAGGGTTGGCAAAGGGTGCAGTGTTCATCAGGATGGTTTCTCCATACACAATTCAATCAACAGCGTGTGGCACGCCTTCAGGCCAGTGCTGCCAGGCAACGCTCGAATATATCCAGGCCTTCGTTCAATATCTCAGGCTCGATGGTCAGCGGGATCAGCAGACGGATGATGTGCCGCGATTTACCGCTGGGCATCAAGAGTAGCCCCGCGTCTCTGGCTGTACTGAGTAGCTCGGCAAGTTGTCGTGTCGCGGGTGTGCCGTCCGGATTGACCAGCTCGATGCCGCGCATGCAGCCGACACCGGTCAGCCTACCGAGGTATGGCGACAGCTGGTTTGCCTGCCAAGCGTTATAGCGCGTCACGATGGCGTTTTCCTGCTGCTCACCCCAGGTCGACAGGTTGGCGTCGGTCATCTGTGCCAGCGAGGCCAGGCCAGCCGCACAGCCGATCGGGTTGCCGGAATACGTGCCGCCCAGCCCACCTTTGGGCAGGTTGTCGAGCAGTGGCTTGCGACCCACCACCGCGCCCAGCGGGATACCGCCTGCGATGCTTTTTCCGAGCAGGATCAGATCCGGCTCGATACCCAGGCGACTGAATGCAAAGCGTTGCCCGGTGCGGCCGAAGCCTGACTGAATTTCATCGGCGATCAGAATAATTCCTTTGTCGTCGCAAAATGCCCGCAAGGCTTGGGCAAAGTCCGGCTCCATGGCCAGGAAACCACCTTCGCCCTGCACCGGCTCAAAAATGAAGCACGCCACGTCGTTGACGTCGATCTCGACACTGAACAGCCGATCCATGGCCTTGAGCGCCTGCTCGGTCGTGACGCCGTTATCCTTGCTGGGGAACGGGATATGGAACACCGGACCGGGCAGCACGCCGACCTTCTGTTTGTAGGGCGCGACCTTGCCATTGAGGTTGAGGGTGGCCAGGGTTCGCCCATGAAAGCCACCGTCGAAGGCAATCACGGCGCTACGGCCCGTGGCGCCGCGTACGATCTTCAAGGCGTTCTCGGCCGCTTCAGCGCCGCTGTTGGTCAGCATGCCGCTCAATGGATAGCTCACCGGCACGAACTGTGCGAGCTGGTTCATGAACTGTATGTACGGGTCATGCGGGGTGGCGTTGAAGCAGTAATGCGTCAGCTTTTGTGCCTGATCCTGAATGGCCGTGACCACCGCCGGGTTGCAATGCCCCAGATTGAGCACGCCAATGCCGCCGACAAAGTCGATATAACGCTTGCCGGTGGTATCCCAGACCTCGGCGTTGCGGCCGTGGGACAGGGTCATGGTGTGGACAAACGAAATGGATTCGCTGATGTGCTCGCTCATTGGCACAGCCCCGAGGTGACAAAGGGATTTGGCGAGCTGTTGGCAGCGGCGAAGAGGAAGGCGATAGGCAGCGGCATGATCGATCCTGCGGCGGTGACGTTTTGCGCTATCTAAGCGAACAACAGACCTGGCTCGCAAACGAAATAAAATCACCGGATCATTCCAATAATTCCGGTTGGAACGGTTTTACATGCCTTTAATGGCTGAAAGTTCATTCCTAAAAGGAATCATGTTTTTCAAAAACGTCGTTTGTGAGCAGGCTCCGAGTGGATCAATATCAGCGTTATCAATGATTTCAACCTGACAGGAGAATCAGCATGGTTGCCGAGTTGTTAGCAAGTCTGGGCGTGGCGAAAAGTGCCTATACCGACGGGTCCTATCCGGTTTTCACGCCCATCGATGGCAGCCAGATTGCCTCGGTCACGCTGGAAGGCAAGGCACAGGTTCAGGCGCGTATCGACACGGCCCACAGCGCGTTTCTGAAATGGCGAACCGTACCGGCCCCACGTCGTGGCGAGCTGGTGCGCATCTTTGGTGAAGTGCTGCGTGAGCACAAGGCGCAACTGGGTGAACTGGTGTCGGTCGAAGCGGGCAAGATCACTCAGGAAGGTCTGGGTGAAGTCCAGGAAATGATCGACATCTGCGACTTCGCTGTTGGCCTGTCGCGTCAGTTGTACGGTCTGACCATTGCGTCCGAGCGTCCCGGTCACCACATGCGTGAAACCTGGCATCCGCTGGGAGTGGTTGGCGTGATCAGTGCGTTCAACTTCCCGGTCGCAGTCTGGGCGTGGAACACCACGCTGGCGCTGGTGTGCGGTAACCCGGTGATCTGGAAACCGTCGGAGAAGACCCCGCTGACTGCGCTCGCCTCACAGGCGCTATTCGACAAGGCACTGAAGATTTTTGGCGATGCGCCGGAAGGCCTCGCGCAACTGGTGATCGGTGACCGTGATGCTGGCGAAGCGCTGGTGGACGATCCACGAGTGCCGTTGATCAGCGCCACCGGCAGTACTCGCATGGGCCGCGAAGTCGGTCCGCGTGTGGCGGCTCGCTTCGGTCGCAGCATCCTGGAACTGGGTGGCAACAACGCAATGATTCTGGCGCCCAGCGCTGACCTGGACCTCGCGGTGCGCGGGATTCTGTTCAGCGCAGTTGGCACTGCCGGTCAGCGCTGCACCACCTTGCGTCGCTTGATTGTGCACCGCTCGATCAAGGATGAAGTGGTGTCACGCGTCAAGGCGGCATACGCCAAGGTGCGCGTCGGTGACCCGCGTGAAGGCAACCTGATTGGTCCGCTGATTGATCAGCACGCGTTCTCGGCAATGCAGAACGCGCTGACCAAGGCGCGCGACGAAGGTGGCCAAGTGTTTGGCGGCGAACGTCAGTTGCAGGACAAATACCCGAATGGCTATTACGTCACGCCGGCGATTGCTGAAATGCCAGGGCAGAGCGACGTGGTTCGTCATGAAACCTTCGCCCCGATTCTTTACGTGCTGACCTATGACGATTTTGAAGAAGCGCTGCGCTTGAACAACGAAGTGCCGCAAGGCCTGTCGTCCTGCATTTTTACCACCGACCTGCGCGAAGCCGAGACATTCCAGAGTGCGGCAGGCAGTGACTGCGGCATCGCCAACGTCAACATCGGCACCAGCGGCGCAGAAATCGGCGGCGCGTTTGGCGGCGAGAAAGAAACCGGTGGTGGTCGCGAGTCGGGCTCTGATTCATGGCGCGCCTACATGCGTCGGCAAACCAACACCGTCAACTATTCCCGTGAGCTGCCACTGGCTCAAGGCATCATTTTTGACTGACAGGCAGTGAACCGGGCCTGCATTGCGGGCCTGATCGGGTTATCGGGCATGGCTGGAGTTTTTCGATGGCGCACTTTCGTGAAGGGTGTCTTTGGGAGCAGTTGACCCCGCAGCGTCCTGTCAGCCCCAGGCTGACCGGCGAGCGGACAGCCGATGTCTGTATTATCGGTGCGGGTTTTACCGGTCTGTCAGCCGCACTTCGCTTGCTCGAAGGCGGTAAGTCAGTGTGTGTGGTCGAGGCCCATCAGGTCGGCCACGGAGGTTCCGGGCGTAACGTCGGGCTGGTCAACGCCGGGACCTGGGTTGCGCCGGACGAATTGGAAAAGACCCTGGGCAGCGTCGAGGCCAGCCGTCTCAACACGGCACTGGGAGCTGCGCCTGCCTTGGTGTTTGAGACCATCGACAAGTATTCCATCGACTGCCAGGAGACGCGCACCGGCAACCTGCACATGGCCCATAACGCCAAAGGGCTGGCTGATCTGCGCAGCCGTGCCGAGCAATGGCAGCGACGCGGGGCCAACGTCGAGTTGCTGACCGGCAAGGCCTGTGACGATGCGTGTGGCACCGACAAGGCCGCTGGCGCGTTGCTCGATCATCGCGCTGGTACGGTCAATCCGATGGCGTATGTGTCGGGCATGGCACTCACGATGCTGAACCGGGGCGGGCAGTTGTTTGGCGAGTCGCCGGTCAACGGTCTGCAACGCACTGCCGATGGCTGGAAGGTATCCACCGCGTTGGGCAGTGTGCGCGCCGAGCAAGTGATCATTGCTTCCAATGCTTACACCGAAGGCGAGTGGACCGACATCAAGGATCACATGTTTGCCGGTTATTACTATCAGGTCGCATCACAGCCGCTCAGCGGGGCAGAGCAGGCGCAGATCCTGAAGGGTGGCCAGGGTTCGTGGGACACGCGAACAGTGCTGAGCAGCATTCGTCGCGATGCGCACGGTCGTCTGGTGCTGGGCAGCCTCGGTAATGCAGGCAATTACCCGCTGTGGTTCCTCAGGCAGTGGGCCGACCGTATTCAGCAGCATTACTTCCCGCAGTTGGGTCGGGTGGAATGGGAAAGCACCTGGACGGGCCGGATCGGCTTCACACCCGACCATCTGCTCAGGCTGTTCGAGCCCGCGCCGGGCTTATTGGCGGCCACCGGCTTCAACGGCCGAGGTGTCACCACCGGTACGCTGGTGGGCAAATGTTTCGCCGATTATCTGCTGACCAATGACGCCGAGGCGCTGCCGGTGAACTTCTCCGGCAACAAGAAGGTGTCGGGCAGTTCGCTGCGCACGCTGGCTTATGACGCCGGGTTCACCCTGTATCACGCTGGGCAGTGCCTGCGGGTCGTGCTCTGACGCAAACGGTTCAGGCGCTGCGGCTCTTGAGTCGCAGTTCGGCACACAGCCCGCCTTGCGCCGAGTTGCGCAAGTGCAGGCTGCTGTCGAGCTTGCGCACGATCATGTCGACAATGGCCAGGCCCAGCCCTGCGCCGTTGCTGTTGCCCTGACTGTAAAAACGCTCGAACAGCCGCGCTTTCTGTTGTTCGTCGATACCAGGGCCTGCGTCCTCGACCGAGACATGCGCGCTGCCGTCCTCCTGAGGGCGCAGCTGCACTCGGATCTCGCTCGCGGGCGGTGCAAAATTCAGCGCGTTGGTCAGCAGGTTTTGCAGGGCGATGGTGATGGCCGCGGGGTCGCTGTTGATCAGGCATTCATCGCTGGCTTCGAACACCAGATCGACACGCTTTTCCAGAGCCAGCGGCGTCAGCTCGGCCATCTCTTCGCGTACCAGCGTATTCAGTTCGAAAGTTTTCAGCTGGCTGTCGTCGAGGCGCGGCTCGAGCCGCGCCATGGTCAGCAACTGACTGGCCAGACGAGCCGCGCGGTCAACACCGTGGACCAGAAAGTCCAGTGCTTCCAGACGTTGCTCCGGGCTTTCGGCCTGGCGGGCGTTCTGGGCGTGAATTCGCAGGATGGTCAGCGGTGTGCGCAGCTCGTGGGCGGCATCGGCGATGAAGCGGCGTTCGCGGTCCAGCACGCTGTCGATCTGGGTCAGCAGACGATTGAGGGCGTACTGCATGGGCTCCAGCTCTCTGGGCAGCGGCGACACATTCAGTGGTTCAAGGCTTTCGGCGTCACGCCTGCGAATGACTTTGGCCATCAGTTGCAGCGGACGCAGGCCCCAGCCGATGGCGAGCCAGATGGCCACGATCAACAACGGCACGCCCAGCAGCGTCGGCCAGACCGTGTGGCTGACGATGCGCTGAATCAGATCCTGGCGTACGTCATCACGCTCGCCCACCCAGATCAGGAAACCCTGTTGTGGGTCGGCCAACAGAAAGCCGCACCACTCATGGCCGTTCTCAATCAGGTCGTGGGAGCCTTCTTCACTGGGCGGTGCCGCCAGCAGCGGGGCTTCGGACGAGCGCACCAGCAGCTCACCCGAGGTGCGCCAGACCTGAAAGGTCAGGCGTGTTTCATAGGGGTGGGCGACGCCACTGGTGCCCACTCGGCTCATGGCTTCGTCGAACGCCTGATAGAGCTTGTCCAGGTCCTGCTCACCGGCCGCGCGCTGGCGCAGCACGCCCTGCAACAGGCGCGCACTCTGGGCCAGTTGCGCGTCGTAGACCTCCTCGATTTCGTGGTGACTGTCACGCAGCACCAGCAGGCTGATGATCAGGTCGCCCAGCAGCAACAGCACCAGGACGGGAACCAGAATGCGCGTGCGGACCGAGTTCATGCCTTGAGCTCCAGCAAGTAGCCGACGCCACGTACGGTGCGGATCAACTCGGTAGAGAGCTTTTTGCGCAGGTTGTGAATCAGCACTTCCAGTGTGTTGCTTTCGACCTTGTCCTGCCAACCGTAAAGCGTATTGGACAGGCGCTCTCGGGTCACGACCTTGCCGGGGCGGATCATCAACTGGTGCAGCAACTGGTATTCCATCGGCGTCATCAGCACTTCGTTGCCCTTGAAGCTGACCTGCTGCGACGCCGGATCGAGGCTGATACCGGCGTGTTCGAGCAGCGGCTGGGCGCGGCCCTGACTGCGGCGCAACAGGGCACGCACACGAGCCTTGAGCTCATCGACATCGAACGGCTTGATCAGGTAATCATCGGCCCCGGCATCCAGCCCGGCGATGCGGTCTGCGGTGCCGTCACGTGCGGTAATGATCAACACCGGCAAGGCCAGTTCTTCGGCACGCAACTGGCGCAGCAGGTCGAAGCCGTCCATGCGCGGCAGGCCGAGGTCGAGCAGCAGAAGATCGAACGGCTCGCTGCGCAAGGCATGCAGTGCGCTGACGCCGTCTTCGAGCCAGTCGAGTGTGTAGCCCTCGTTATTCAAGGCCACGCGGATCCCTTGGCCAATGGCTCGATCATCCTCGACAAGAAGCAGGCGCATAAACGTGTTGACCAGTGAGAGTGGCTGAGAAAGGCGCCATCATGCAGCTCGAGCGTGGCCTCGCGAAGTGTCAGGTGTTCGGGAAGATGTTACCAGCTGTTGCGTATTAAGCTTTTCCTAAGACTGGTTTCGCACAGTAGGCGCTCCTTAACTGCCTGCGAGTATTTCTCATGCGTAAAGTCCTGCTGATTTCCCTGTTACTGGCCAGCCCATTGGCGCTGGCCGGGCCGCAATGCACCACGGCCGAAAAATCCCAATGGCAGGATCAGGCCAAGTTTCAGGAGCAACTCAAGGCTCAGGGTTACGAGATCAGCAAGTTCAAAGTCACCGACGGCAATTGCTACGAGATCTATGGCTTCGACAAGGACAAGCGCAAGGTCGAGATTTACCACGATCCGGTCACCGGTAAAGCGGTCAAGACCGAGATCAAGGGCTGATGAGCCGAGGTTCCCTGCGTCTGTGGGACCCGCTGGTCAGGCTGTTTCATGTCTCGATCGCGGGTGTCTTCATCGCCAATTACTTCTTCAACGAAGCCGGTGAAGACTGGCACGTCTGGCTGGGCTATTACGCGGTTGCCTGGCTGGTTGTGCGCGTGGTGTGGGGATTCATCGGGCCAACCAGCGCCCGCTGGAGTGATTTCTGGCCGACCCGGGCGTGCTTGAGGGCGCATGTCCGTGCCTTGGTGAGCCGCAAGCCGGTTCACCGGCTCGGCCATTCGCCACTCGGTGCGTTGGTCATGGTGCTGATGATGCTGATGATTTTCGGCATGGGCCTGACGGGCTGGATGATGCAGGAAGTCGATGCCCTGTGGGGTGCCGACTGGCCGTTGCAGATCCACGAAACGCTGGCCAATACCTTGTGTGCGTTGGTGGTGCTGCACATGGCAGCGGCGATTTTCGAAAGCTTTCAAGTGCGCGACAACCTGCCGCTGTCGATGCTCACAGGGAAACGACGTCCACTGCCGGACACTGAACACCGACCCTGAGCGTCGCGTGAACCGCTCTCTTTCTTTCCCACGGTGATACCTCTCCATGGCTCTTATTTCCCGAAACCTGGCTGCATGGAGCGCAGGCCTGATTGTCGTGTTTGTTTTCATCAGCGCATGGGTAAGCCATCCGCTGCATCAGATTTCCGGATTTGCCATCAGCGCCGCGTCGCCCGGTACGCCCAGTATTGCGCCCAAGGCCAACTACACGTCGCGTTTTGCGTCTTCCAATCTGGACGACTTCGTTCATTCGTCGGCGGTCACCGCACTGCCGGGCGGCGACCTGATGGCGGTGTGGTTCGCAGGCTCGCGTGAAGGGGCCGGGGATGTCGAGATCCGCACATCACGCTACGACGCGGCGACAGAAGAGTGGGGTGGCGAGCAGGTACTGGCGACCCGCGAGTCGACGCAGTCCGGCACCGGCAAATACATCCGCAAGCTGGGCAACCCAGTGATCGCTTTGGCTCCGGATAACCGGATGTGGCTGTTTTATGTGTCAGTGTCGGTGGGTGGCTGGGCGGGCAGTTCGGTCAATGCGATGGTGTCCAGCGACATGGGCGCTACCTGGTCGCCTGCGCGCCAGTTGGTCACCTCACCGTTTCTCAACATAAGCACGCTGGTGCGCGGCGCGCCGGTTTTTCATGCCGATGGCTCGATAGGTCTGCCGGTGTATCACGAGTTTCTAGGCAAGTTTGCCGAGTACCTGTACCTGAGTGCCGACGGCGAGGTGATCGACAAGTTTCGGATCAGTCGCGGCACCAACTCGCTGCAACCTACCGTAGTACCGCTGGACGGCCAGCGGGCTGTTGCGCTGCTGCGTTACGCGGGCGAGACGTTCCATCGGGTACTGGCCAGCCGGACTGAAGACGGCGGCAAAACCTGGAGCGAGCCGCATCCGTTGACACCGAGCAACCCCAACTCATCACTGGCCGCTGTGGGCGTGCCAGGCAAAGGCCTGCTGGTGGCGTTGAATGACCTGCGCGAAGGCCGTTTCAAGCTCAGCCTCTACGGCACCGATGAACAGATGAACGTCTGGCGGCCGCTGATCGATCTGGACAAGTCGCCTGATCCGCTGGGCACACCGTTCTCGCTGGAGGCCTACAAGGCAGTGATCGGTGAGGGCTTTCGCAGCTCCAGCGGGGCACGTCGACAACCGATGGAAGCTGCGTTCCTGAGCAATCTGGACCAGCGCGTCTGCTCGCCGCAAGGCTGTGATTTCGAATACGAATACCCGTATTTCATTCGCAGCCCGGACGGGCTCTATCACCTCGTGTATTCGTGGAATAACACCTTCATCAAACATGTCAGCTTCAACGAGGCCTGGCTGGCGGAGCAGCTGTTATGACCGCATTGGGATTCGCTCATCTGGCGTTCGCCTGGACTTTGTTCGTGCTGCTGGCACCGCTGACGTCCTCTTTATGGTGGCGATGCGGCCTGTTGGCAGCCACCTCGGCGTTGAGCGTGGTGACGGTCGACGGCCTGACCCTGGCGGCCTACGCCCGCAGCCTGACCGATGACCTGGCGATCAGCAGTCTGGTCCTGCTTGGCTGGCTGACCCTGCGACGGCTGGGTGTGCTCAAACCCGTCGCCGCGAACCAGCGCCTGGGGATGTCGCTGGTGTTCGCTGCGCTGGCCTTGACGTTGTACCCGGCCACACTCGGCTTGACGTATTTCGACCCTTACCGCTGGGGCTATAACCCGAGGCCGATGATCATCATCGTGGCCATGATCGCGCTGGCATTGCTGGCGCTGCGTAGCACCTTGGGCGTGGTCATGCTGGCTGTCGCCACGCTGGCCTTCACCTTCCGCCTCAAGCCCTCGGAAAACTACTGGGACTACCTCATCGACCCGCTGCTGGCGCTGTATTGCTGTGGCGCGTTGCTGGTGTGGGGTGTTCGTTTTATGTATCGCCAGGCTGCGGGGCGTCGTCGTCCGGCGGCCCTGGCGGCTGGCAACGTATAGAGGATTGACGATGAGTGGGCTGCAATCACGACGCTTACGCTTCTGGCTGGGCGCTGTCGTGCTGGTGTTTATGGTGTCGGCCGTGCTGAGGGGCATATTTTTCTTCGGGTTTTCGGGCGTTGAACCGGGCAGGTTGTTCAGCGATGGCGACGTGCTGCAAACATTGGGGATCGGCCTGCGCTTCGACCTGCGTCTCGCGTTGCTGATCCTGTTGCCGGTGGCGGTGCTGCTCTGGCTGCCGCGCTGGAACATGCTCAGCGTACCGGCTTTGCGTCGCGTGGCGCGGTGGTACCTGATCCTGGCGCTGGCGGTACTGACCATGATCCATATCGTGGATTTTGGTCATTACGCCTACCTCGGTGTTCGTTTGAATGCCAGCGTGATGCGCTATCTGGAAGACGCGCAGATTTCCCGCGACATGCTCTGGCAAACTTACCCGGTGGTGCAGATCGGCCTCGCCTGGCTTGCGCTGGTGATACTGGCAAGCTGGATGCTGCTGAAGCTTGAGCGGGGCACGCTCGGTCGCCCGGCGTCGGCGGTCAGTCGCTGGTCTGCGACCTGGGTTTCGGTGCTGGTGGTGTGTGCGACGTTTTTGGGGCTGCTGGGTCGTGTCGAAAACCTCAATCTGGAAAACCCGGTCCCGCTGCGCTGGAGCGATGCGTTTTTCTCCGGCAACAGTCAGGTGGCCGCGCTGGGGCTCAACCCTGCGCTGTTTCTCTATGACACGCTCAAGGTGGCCCAGTCGCGCTACGACGAAGAGCAGGTCCGTCAGCACTACAACGTGATTGCACACTATCTGGGCGTCGACCAGCCTGACGTGCAGACAGCCAATTTCAAACGTCAACAGGCAGTTCAGCCCTATCGTCTGCCGGGCGACCGGCCACCGAACGTGATGTTCGTGATGCTCGAATCGCTGGGCACCAGTGCCGTCGGTGCGTATGGCAACCCGCTCAATCCAACGCCGAATCTGGATCGTCTGGCCAAGCAAAGCTGGTTCTTCAAACACTTCTATGTGCCTGTCACCGGGACCGCCAAGACCGTCTGGGCGAGCATTACCGGAGTGCCTGACGTGACTCGCCAGGAGACGGCCACCCGCCATCCATTGCTGACGCGCCAACACACGATCATCAACGACTTCAAGGGCTACGAGAAGCTGTACATGATTGGCGGCAACTCCGGCTGGGCCAACATGAACGCGCTGATTCGGCGCAGCATCGACGGCATTCGTCTGTACGACGAGCGCGACTGGAAGTCGCCTCAGGTGGATGTCTGGGGCATTTCTGATCTGGACCTGTTCAAGGAGAGCGATCAGATCCTGCGCGCATTGCCCGCCGACAAGCCTTTCTTTGCCTATGTGCAGACGGCCGGCAATCATCGACCGTTCACCATCCCCAAGGACAACGACGGGTTTCAGGTGAGCGACAAGACGCTGGAGCAGGTTCAGGCTGCGGGCTCGCGAAGCGTCGAGCAGTACAATGCCGTGCGCCTGCTGGACTTCAACATCGGACGGTTGATGGAACTGGCCAAGGCAGGGGGTTATTACGAGAACACCATTTTTGTGCTGTTCGGTGACCACAACACGCGCATCAGCCAGATACCGCACATGGCGCCTGCGTTCGAACAGTTGGTGCTGGAGAGCAACAACGTGCCGCTGCTGATTCACGCGCCTGGCCTGTTGGGTTCGCGCATGGTTGATGAGGCTGTTGGCCTGGCGGACCTGTTGCCGACGCTTGCGGGCATGACCGGCATGCCGTTCAACAATGGCGCAATGGGTCGCGATATCCAGCAACCGGCCCCTGAAGGCGAGCGTGTCGTGCCGCTGGTGCTGCGTGAGGGTACGTTCCCGCTGATCGGCGGTGTGACACGCCATCACCTGCTGCAAATGGAACACGACGGCAGTTCCCCGACGCTGCACGACCTGTCTTCGGCCACGCCACTGGACAATGTTGCCGAGCAGAACCCCGAGGAGTTCAAGCGCCTGCGTGACCTGACCCGAGGGCTGCATGAAACGTCCCGGATGATGCTGTACCAGAACGTGCGGTGATCGCGACCGGCGCGTTTGCATGTCAATCGGCATGCGCTTACGATGCTCTCATTATAGGTAGGGGGGGTATGGTATGGCGCACTTGCATGATGACAAGGACAACCTGCTCAAGCGGGTCCGGCGCATCGCAGGCCAGGTTCAGGCGATTGAGCGAAGCATCGAGAGCGAGACCGACTGTGCAAAGACTTTGCACTTGGTCGCGGCCACGCGTGGCGCGATCAACGGGCTGCTTGACCAGATCATCGAAGCGCACGCCCGTGAGCATGTAGCGCACCCCGATTTGAGTGACGAAGCGCGGGCGCAGGGCCTGGACGAGTTGCTTGAAGCCATCCGTCGGTACTCCAAATGAGGGCGGGCGCAATGAACCATGAACATCACGCGTCTCCGGCCTCGCTGACCCACCAGCACGTGTTCCTCGGCGCGTCCCATGACCGCAACGCGCGGCGTACGCTGTGGGTTGTGGCGCTGACGTTTGCCATGATGGTGATCGAAGTCGTGGCGGGTTATGTCACCGGTTCCATGGCTTTGCTTGCCGATGGCCTGCACATGGCAACCCATGCTGGAGCATTGGGTATTGCAGCCGGTGCCTACGCTTTTGCCCGTCGCAACGCGCACAACCGCCGATTCAGTTTCGGCACCGGCAAGGTGGGTGATCTGGCCGGCTTCGCCTCGGCGTTGATTCTGGCCATGGTGTCGCTGTGGATCGGAGTCGAGTCAGTGATTCGCCTGTTCCAGCCCACCGCAGTAGCTTTTGGCGAAGCTACGGTGATTGCGGTCATCGGTCTGGGTGTGAACATTTTGAGCGCGGTGCTGCTCTCCGGTGGCCATGCACATGCGCATGATCATCACGGTCATCACGGTCATCACGGTCATCACGGTCATGACCATCATGCTGGCGATAACAACCTGCGCTCGGCCTATGTCCATGTCCTGGCCGATGCGTTGACGTCGGTGCTCGCCATCGTCGCGTTGCTGGCCGGACGGTATCTGGGCTGGGTCTGGCTGGACCCGCTCATGGGCATTGTTGGCGCTTTCGTCATTGCCCGTTGGGCCATCGGCCTGATAAAGACCAGCAGTACTGTGCTGCTGGATGTGACCGACGAGCACGTGGCACAGGAAATTCGTGATGCCGTCGAGGTAAACGGCGACGCGACCCTTACCGATCTGCATGTCTGGCGGGTGGGTCCGCAGGCGTGCGCAGCGATTGTCAGCGTACTGGCTGATATTAAAGTGCCTGCCAATGTGATCCGGGATCGCCTGGCGCACGTACATGAGGTCGCGCATCTGACCCTCGAATATCGGGCAAGGGGCGACTGAATCAACTTTACTGAATGCATGAGCTGATCCATGTCACGCATTTTTTGTAGCCAGACAGCAAAAGTTGCGTGTCTGGCTACGTTGTCGTGATGTGATGTGATGTGATGTGTACCCCGTTGAAGTCAGGTGTTTCATCGGGAATGTCTAAGAAAGGCCTACCCGCTTTCGCTTACAGTCTGTATTTTGTCCAACCATTTTCGCCCGGACGCCTTTCTGTCCATCGTATCTTCGAGAGACTTACTGGATGCCGGCAAAGTTTTCCTGTTTGAACCCGCCGAAGTTGCTCGACGCACTTCGAGCTGAAACGACTCAGCTTCACGTCCAACTCGAAAAACGAATGCCGTTTTTCTCCGCAACTCTGAACAGCGCTCTTTACCTGCGTTTGATGCAAGCCTACTACGGCTTTTATGCGCCACTTGAGGCAGCCTTGCTCGCCAGCGCGTTGACTCCCGTCGAACTAGCAAAACACGAACGGGTCAAAACCCCGGTGCTTGCGAAAGACTTGATCGCGCTTGGCATGACCGCTCACGACATCAAGCAACTGCCACATTGCACCCGCTTGCCGACAATCGACTCTGCTGGCGCCTGCCTTGGCGTTATGTACGTGCTTGAAGGTGCCACGCTGGGCGGACAAGTGTTGCGGCGCGAGATCCATAAGTCTCTTGGCCTGGATGAACAGAGCGGCGCGGCGTTTCTTGATGTTTACGGCAGCCATACCGGTTCACGCTGGAAAGTATTTCTCGAACACTTGAACGCTGTGCCAAGTGACACTGTTTTCAATGAGGCCGCCACGCGTGCGGCTCAATCCACATTCGTATGTTTCGAGCACTGGCTCGACGGTCAAGAGGTACTGTTATGAGCCAACTCGACAAGGACTCGTTTGAAGTCCTCTTGGCTAACTGTGCGGATGAGCCCATCCAGTTTCCGGGTGCCATCCAGCCGCATGGAGTGTTGTTTACCTTGCAGGAGCCGGACCTCACTGTAATGCAGGTCAGCGCCAATGTGCAGACTGTGCTGGGTCATGCTCCAGAGCAAATCCTCGGGCAGCCGCTCGATCAAGTGCTGGGTGCCGGCTGGGCCGGTGTCATAAAAAGCGCCAGTGCTCATGATTCATTCATTGACGCACCCCGTCTGCTGATCACCGTCAATGGCATCGAATTTGAAGCCATGATGCACCGCAGTGAAGGTGTGCTGGTCCTGGAACTCGAGATTCAGGACAAGGACGCCCAGGCGGTCAGCTACATCGAGCGCACTGGCAACCTGGGGCGCATGCTGCGTCAGTTGCACGCTGCCAGGGATTTGCAGACGTTGTACGAAATCAGCGTCCGTGAAGTGCAGAAGATGACCGGCTATGACCGGGTGTTGATCTATCGCTTTGAAGAGGAAGGCCACGGCCAGGTCATTGCCGAGGCATCGTCGCCGTCAATGGAACTGTTCAACGGGCTGTTCTTCCCGGCCTCCGATATTCCTGAGCAGGCCCGTGAATTGTATCGCCGCAACTGGTTGCGGATCATCCCGGACGCCGACTACACGCCGGTACCGCTGTTGCCGCAGCTGCGACCGGACACTCATCAGCAACTGGACCTGAGCTTCTCGACGTTGCGCAGCGTTTCGCCCATTCACTGTCAGTACATGAAGAACATGGGCGTGCTGTCTTCGATGAGCGTTTCGCTGATTCAGGGCGACAAACTGTGGGGCCTGATCAGTTGCGGCCATCGCACGCCGCTGTACGTTTCTCATGAGCTGCGCAGTGCCTGCCAGGCACTGGGTCAGGTACTGTCACTGCAAATCAGCGCGATGGAAGCGCTGGAAATCAGCCGTCAGCGTGACACCAAGCTTCAGACTCTGGAGCTGTTGCACCAGTCCATGGTCGCCTCCGAAGACAACGTATTCGAAGGCCTGGCTCAGCAGCCTGGACTGCTGATGGAGCTGGTTGGCGCGACGGGCGTGGCGATCATTGAAGACCGGCAACTGCACTGTTATGGCGTATGCCCCGAGCCTGCCGATATCAGGGCACTGCATCAGTGGATCATGTCGAGCGGCGAACCGGTTTTTTCCAGCCATCATCTGTCGAGCGCTTTTGCTCCAGCCGAGGCTTATCAGTCCATCGCCAGCGGTGTTCTGGCCATGAGCCTGCCCAAGCCTGTGGCCAACGGCGTGCTGTGGTTCCGTCCCGAGGTCAAGGAAAGCATCGAGTGGAGCGGTAATCCGGACAAACCGATGGATCTGGAGGGCTCTGATGCGGGCCAGCAGTTGCGGCCGCGCACTTCCTTCGAGATCTGGAAGGTCGAAATGACCGGGATCGCCAACAAGTGGAGCCATGGCGATATCTTTGCCGCCAATGACCTGCGTCGCTCAGCGCTCGAGGATGATCTGGCCCGCCAGGTAAGACGCGAGCAGAGTGCGGTGCGTGCCCGTGATGAACTGGTGGCGGTCGTGTCCCACGACTTGCGCAACCCGATGACCGTCATCTCGATGTTGTGCGGCATGATGCAGAAGTCATTCAGCTCCGATGGTCCGCACACGTCCCGACGCATCTCATCGGCCATCGATACCATGCAGCAGGCGGCAAGCCGCATGAACGTGCTGCTGGAAGATTTGCTCGATACCTCGAAAATCGAAGCCGGGCGCTACACCATCACGCCTCAGCCGCTGGAAGTCAGTCAGATATTCGAAGAGGCCTACACCTTGCTGGCGCCGTTGGCGATGGACAAGTCCATCGAGATCTCCTTCGACGCCGAACCGGACCTCAAGGTCAAGGCAGACCCTGAGCGCTTGTTCCAGGTACTCTCCAACCTGATCGGCAATGCCATCAAGTTCACTCCCAAGCTCGGCAAGATCGGTGTGGCGGCAGTGTGCGTGGGTGATGAGATCGTCTTCACCGTACGTGACTCGGGTGAAGGCATCCCGGCAGACCAGCTGCCGCACATATTCGAGCGCTACTGGACCGTCAAGGAAGGCAACCCGACCGGTACCGGCCTGGGCCTCTACATTTCGCAGGGCATTATCAAAGCCCATGGTGGTGTACTGGGCGCGAGCAGTGAGGTAGGGCAGGGCAGCGAATTCCGCTTCACAGTGCCCGTCGCCGAGTGACAAAAACGTTCGAATCAGGCTTGAAGGTCGCTCGACTGCTCAAGCCTGATCCGGGTCGAACGACAAGACGTAGTCGTCGGCCTTGGGTGTGATGTGAATGTTTCTGGCTTCCAGCGCCCGGTAATAATCCTCGATGGTCAGCGCGCTGCTCAAACGTGCCTTGATGATGCACGGCTGTTGCTGCCAGGGATAACGGCGCAACTGTTCGCTGAGTTGCCTTTCTCCGCCTGTTTTCCAACCGGTGATGGATTGGTCACGCCAGCGGCGGGGGTTGCGTCCGGTCTGGGCGTCGTGGGCGGCGGTGACGGGGTCGAGGTGGCGACTTTGTTCCAGCACAGGCAGGTCGGGCAGGGGTTGAGTGACGTCCATGTAACGCTGCAGGCAATCCCAGAACGCCAGTGCATTAGGCTTGTCGAGGCCCAGCGCATGCACCTTGACGGCCAGGCACACCTTGGTGGATGAATAACGGTGATACAGCCACAGTGCATAATCACTGGACCCATGGCCGCTAGGCGCGCGCATCAATACCGGGTCAAACTCTTCGAATGGCGCCACATACAGCGGCCGGAACCGCCGCTTGAAGCGCACCATCCCGTCCACGCGATTGAATTCGCTGCCATCGTGTCTGCTTTTCACACTGTACAGCCATAGCAGGCAATCCCAACCGATTGCGCCCATGAAGTAGAGGGCGGTGCCGAGCCAGAAACCGATGTGCATCTCGCTGGAGCCCCAAAGGGTTCCTTGTACCCATAAAACGGCGGCAGCTGAGATCACCAGGCCTCCTAATTGAAGATAATGCACTCCTTTTTTGCTAGTCATGTAAAGGGTTAATGAGGTAATCATAAGAACCGCTGTCGAAAACGCGATCAACGTCATGAGTTCTGTGCTGATATTTCCGTATCCGAGCGCTGGTCTAATTTTAAAGAATATACCTAAGCTCCAAGGAAGCCATGAGTAGGGAATGCACAAAATATTCAGGATGAATAATATATGCGGGACTTTTCCTGAGTTTTGAAATCGCCAGCGTCGCGCGTCGCAATAGACTTCTGGTTTATCACCGGCTAGCTGTTGACGCTCATAGGCATTGTGTTCATCCGCCTCAAGCTGAGTGGTGACTTCCATCACTGGCTCCAATTTCGCATAGTAACCTGACGCTAGGTGGGTATTGAATAACCCGTTGCGATTTAGCGCGCTTATCCATTTTGGATTGGGTAAGTTGTCGACGCTATTGCTGCGGTAGGCGCTGCTGGCGTAAAAGTTTTCGGTTTCAGTACGGGGCATTATATTGCGTGCTCGTTAGTTTCTATTTGCCAATACAAAGGTGCTTCGTCGGCAGTAGCGCCGTTGGGGGGCAAGCGACGATGATTTGGAGAAAAAGACTTCCAGCTCTCTGGGGCGGGCTGCGGCAGGATCAGTGACGGACTATTTGGCTCCGCGCGAAGTTCAACCTGCAAGCTGACCTTCAGCCCTTCCGTGACTCGAAAACGGTTACGCTGCTGAACATTGAGCATCGGCGTTTGAAAAAAAGATGGAAGCACATACAGCATGCTGTTAACCCCCATTGAAACGTTTACCAGCTTGGGCAAACCTGTTGTTTGTCTGCGGTACTGACGAATAGCAAATGCCTGGCCAGTGTCAAGGCTTGAGCAGAACTCCTCCCCAGCCAACTGGAATTGCTGTCCCTGATTGCCAAACATTGATAGCAGCGGTGAATTAATAATAACCACCCAGTCGTAATTTTTGAGGGGCTGCCGTTCGGGTCGAGTTGTTTGCGAATAGCCGTTAGCATGTATCAGTTGCATACGTTGCGTATCGGCAACCGCTATAGCGTTTAATTGCTCAGCGGTTGCTTCATTTCGCCAATTCTTTAGGCGCATGGAGGTAATAGTAGGTTTGCCCAATAGCCCCACCAATTGGTGATAGGCGATAAGTGGATCATTCAAGTGAATAAGGTTTTTATTATTTTCCGCGAATGAAGTCTGATTGCCAGAAAACTTTAGGCCGAACGGGCCGTTTCGTGTCAATAGTTTTATGTCGCTATCGGAGAGCAGATTAGCAATGATCGAACCTCCAATCGTCACTGCCACGCCTATCAGCAAAGCCAAGGGGTTGATGGTCAGACCAAGAGCGTAAGCGGCCCAAATTCCGCTGCCTAAAGCAGTAGCGAAATAGGCAGCTGATTGGGCGTACCTGCCTTTTTCAAGTGATTTGAAAGCATCCAATATGCTGAGTAATGCTCCAGCTCCTGTAGCTATACCACCAATAGCCCTTAGCAGAGGTAGCTTTGGACTTCCCGTTTGCTTCTCCAGATTACTTGCCCATCGAATAGATATCTTTGCTATGTTAATTCGTGGAGTATTTAAAAAACTTGCGGTGGTCATGCCAAAAAAAAGTTTGCTGTGACTTCCGATTGCGGCTCCCAAGTCTAAAAAAGCGCTGATCACTCCAAAGCCATCACGAAAAGATTCGTGGGTTTTATAATTCTCCAACTGCACCACCAAGTTATAAACCGCAAACCCCAGCATTAACGTAGGCACTGCCCTGGTCTTTTCCAGCGCCTTACCGGCCTGACTCAATCCCGCGCGAAACCGGCTGTAGCGCGAAAGTTCGGGATGGTCGCTGGGGGCTGCGATCACGGTCAGGTTGCGCACCAGGGGTTGGTTTGTGTAACTGCCTTTGGCACTGGTGCTACCCAGTTTTTCGCCATCGAGGCTGTGCAGTGAGGCGTAGCGGTAGTTTTTGCGGGTCAGTTCGGCGCGTTCTGTTTGGGTCAGGCCGTTGCTCAGTCCACCGCCTTGCACGCCGATTACCGTGAAGCCCTGGTCCATGGCGTCGCCAAAGGTCGTAAGCTGAACACCGACGAGTTTTCGTGAGAGTGCCGACAGCGTCTTGAAGCTGGGGGCGAAGACCCGGTCGAGTTTGATGTTCTGAGCGTCTTGCGCAAGTCGGCTGAGTTGGGCCACGACGCTGGCGCCTAAAATATCCAGCAGGTCGCCCATGAAGTACGCGAAACTTTTGCCTGCGCTGGCCCAGTCCACTTCGCCCATGATTTGTGCGCTGAGCATCAGGGTGCTGAGGCCCATGGCCTCCGGGGCAGGGGGCAGGTTCTTGTCGCTCAGTGTCTGCAGGCGCTTGACCGGCTCCGGCAACTGCCCGGCACTATTGGCCAGCAGCAGCGCACCCAGAGGATGCTCTGCACGCAGAATGCCCTGCACCAGTGTGTCAATCATCTTGCGTAGCGCCGGGAGCTCTTTGCCGGTAAACATCGCATCGGCTTTTGCTGGCAGTTGAGCACAAGCATTGAGCGCTTCGGTCAATAGGCTGTAGGGCTCGAGCAACGCTTCATCGTGACGATGGGTCCAGTCCAGCAACACGGTGGTCAGCTTCTTGTCGAGAAGCCCTGCCAGGCGCACAAGGTGAGTCGTCAGCTGCGAGCGGCAGGTTTTACGGTCCTGCTCGAAAACGGCCTCGTGCAGTTTGGGCAGGTCTATTTCGCTTTTCAAACTCGACAGTGGTCCGTCCAGGATGCTGTACAGCACCTGCGCGTAACGGCCGTATATGTGATAGGGCACGAGGGCATTGAGGGTTTGCAGGTAGGTGGCGCAGTGACGTATCTGTGCCGTGGCGTGGCGCACGGCAAACAGCGGATCGTCGAGGATGACCCCGACCAGATGCTTATTGCCTTGCAGGTTATAGCGGTCGAGCAGATCGGCACCGGCCTCTGTTTCAGGAAGGGCGCTCGGCGGTGGATGCTTCATGTGGCTTGCCAGTTGCTCCTGGCGCATCTGCAAGCGCTTGATCAGCATCTGGTCGTCGAAGCCTGAGAACTCCGGGGTGAAGTCCAGCGGGTCTTCGAGGGCGCTTTCGATGTTGAAGTCCCGGGCCCTGAGCCCGGTCTTGATTCGCACCATCGGCAGGCTCGGGTTGCTCTGCGTGGTTTTCCAGTGGTCAGAGGCGACGACCGCAGCGTCCCAGGCCCTTGCGATGTTCTGGCAGCGGGCGCGGACGCGAGCCGGATCGGCTTCCAGCCATTTTATGTAGTCCCACGTCTAGGACACCTCGCTGTACGCCATCAGAAACTGGTCAGCGACGAAGCGGCTCTGCAACAACATTGGCACCAGCATCACGTGCTGCGCTACACCGACCGAATCTCGTTGATTGGCGTTGGTGTTTTGTTCGGCAGTGGCTCGCCAGTGGCTGACGTCGACCTCAAACAACTGGCCTTGGCCGTCGGTTTCCAGCTCTCGCCACAGTACGTTCTTGCGAAACACATAGAGCCGACCTCGTCGTGGGACGCCACCGCGAGGCGACTGGCTGTCCTTGTCGTAGCCGGGCAGCCTGGCCATCGGCACGATCGCGATCAGGGTGTTGCGCTGAATGTTTTCTTCTTCCCGTGTGGCCCTGGTGTCGGTCAGCAGCGGGATATGCAACACGCCACCGTCGGTCCGTTCGATCTGCAGGGCCAGGCGAGCGCGTTCGTCGTTCAGGTACTCGGCTTTCTTGCGGGTGCCTTGGCTGATCGTGTTATCACTGAGTTCGTTCATGCGTCGCGCTCCGGTGGCAGTACCTGCAGTTGGTTGCCCAGTTGCGGATCACCCCACACGTCGACGATCAACGTTTCAGGGCCTGGTCGTTCACTGACGGGAGGTTTGATCGGGGTGGTCTGTAAAGCGGCGGTTCGTTGTCCGGCAGCCGAGCGCTCGGCAACCCGCGCAGGCGCAGGCAGCAAGGGCGCGGATGCTGTGCCGCTGCCTGACGTGCCGTCCGAGTTCAACTTGATCTGCGGGCCGGACGCGGTAATGCCGCTGGCATCGATCTTGAGAAAGCTGCCGCCGACTTTGAAAGTGACTTCCATCCCGGCCTCGATCACCCACTGTTCGCCTGCGTCCATGCTGATTTCGTGGCCAGCCTCTGCCAGCAGGGCTTCACCCACCTTGATATGCCGCGTCCCGCCTACGCTCAGATGATCATCAGCCTTGGCCTCGGTCAGCCGATCACCGTCGACGGTGCGGTGTTCCTGTGCCTTGAACTCGCTGTAGCTGTTGGCCTCGACCCGGTCATGGCGCTCGTAGCCGATGCGGATTTTCTGGTCATACTCGATGTTCTGGTCCCAGTCGCGCTGGGCATGCAGGTAGATCTGTTCCTGACCGGCCCGGTCTTCAATGCGCAGTTCGTTGGAGCCCTTGCCGCCGGGGCTGCTGAGGGTCTTGAACACGCTACGGGTTTTGTTCGCGGGCAGTTCGTAAGGTGGAACATGTTCGGCGTGGTACAGGCAGCCGGTGATCAGCGGTTGATCGGGATCGCCTTCAAGAAAGGTCACCAGTACCTCCATGCCGATGCGCGGGATGACCATGCCGCCGTAGCGATCACCGGCCCAACTGGACGAGACGCGCAGCCAGCAACTGCTGTGCTCGTTGCCCTGGCCTTCGCGATCCCAGTGGAACTGCACCTTGACCCGGCCGTGGCGGTCGCAGTGGATTTCCTGATCCGCAGGGCCCGTGACCACCGCAGTCTGGCTGCCGAGCACGCGGGGTTTGGGATGCTGTAAAGCCGGCCGAAAACAGGCGTCCCACGGCGTGGCGACAAAGGTATTGCGGTAGCCCTGCTGAAAACCGTCATTGCTGTATTGATCGTGCGCCAACGACTCTTCCAGCACCTGCGGCTGGCGGCCTTCATGCTGCACATCAGTCAGCAGCCACAGGTCATTCCAGCCAGGATTGGGGTGCTCGCTCAGCGGCAGAAAATGCCCGCTGACCAGTCGTGGCTGATCACCGCGACCTTCAGCCAGCCGGTAGTCGTGACGATGGCGCTCCAGTGCGCGTTTGGCCAAATGCACACCGCGATCACGGTGCGTGAAGCGGCCGGGGTAGTCGTAGTCTTCCAGGTC
>Ga0265798_10000066_pt1 | contig 219825 bp, 278 predicted proteins | sample P3T30metagenome_FD_192430 | JGI IMG/M metagenome (GOLD analysis project Ga0265798, IMG submission 192430) | Plant litter microbial communities from East Loma Ridge, Irvine, California - P3 T30 | ecosystem: Environmental > Terrestrial > Plant litter > Unclassified | place: USA: California... | reverse complement strand
TCCGATTGCAGGTGTCGCTCGAGACCGCAATAGTACGTACGTTCTTCGGCCGTTGTCCCTCGTAGTTATCGAAGTCACCATCCCAGTAGCTGTCAGTGAACGACTGCACCATGGCACCGACTTGGTCACTGTCGAGCTGCTCGGAAGCATCGTCGATGAACAGCTCAGGGTCGCTCAGTCCGTGCTCGAGCAGCTGAACCGTTTCCTCTGCCTGCTTAAGGCAGAGGTAGTTACCCTTGCCCTTGGCGATAGAGACATTGTCCAAGCTGATGAGGCCGGCGTGAGCCAGCTTCGGCAAGTCCTTGCTGAAGAGCTGTTGCTGGAGTGCCTTGGTCGCGGTGGACACTACCACCGGCTCTTTCGGCACAGCGGTCGAGGTTTCCCCGGCCGCTAGTGCACCGAGGAGGTAGGCGACGGTTTTGCCGGTACCCGTAGGGGCTTCAGCAACCAGAGGCGCTCCGTCAATGAACGACAGCGCGACTGCTTTGGAAAGCTTTTTTTGCGATTCGCGGATGACGAAATCCGGGTCAGTGCTGGCCAACGCATCGTAAGCTGCGTCAATCCAGGCGTACGCTCGCTCGATGCGAGCGGTATTGGTAGTCATGTAAATCCTCTCAAGGGAATTGGTCCTCTGCTGTGTAGCGAGGGAGTTTGTATTTAGAGTGTTGGCGTCCAGCTGGAGAGTCTAAAAAGCAGAACGCCCCACCAGAATCCTGGCAGGGCGCTCTTGACGGACCTATTTCAGCTGACTGGCCTGGAGGATGCCTTGGCAGGTGTTCGGTTGCTGGGGGACTTGTCAGGAGGTACTGCGTACAAGTCGCTGCCTTCAACGTCATTGAACTCCGCTTTGCAAGACGCCCTCCCGAGGGTAAGGGCGCCAGTGTTGTCATGGGCTGCATCGAATTTCGGTCATTCAAGTTCCCGGTGATAAATCGGGTAACGGGACCGCCTGCAGGTAATCAGCCACGCGTATTGTTGACGCGGACAACACGGCAAATAAGGAAGGACACCGAATGTGACTGCTTGGTCGCCGTGACGAGCTCAGGGCGTTCGGGTTCTGATACTTTGTATAGCGTTTCGACATTCGTCGCGTTTAACGCGGAAAACCCCGACTTCGTAGGACTCAAATGCTGTATTCAGGGGCTAGTCGAACCTACGTAATGCGATTTCTTGCGGTACTCGCGCTTAAGGTCTAACCTTCCGTAGAAGGTAAGTTACGGCTCGATTAGTGCTGTGGACGACCAATCCAACTGCTGCTAAAGCTACTAGAACGAGCCACCCCATCAGCACAGCCAATATGGCCAGCGCTGCCGCGGAAAGTCGTGCGGCTCCAATGAGTTGGCCCGCAAACGACGTAGTCCGTGCGAATAGGCGAGAAGATTGAGAGTACTTTGAGATGGACATGGCGAATGCTCGGAAGGATGCGCGTGCGAGGCTTCGCGCCGCTTTCCTCGTCTAGCACCCGCCTTTAGCTGGTCGCTTCGGTCAGGCCGCCTCCGCGTACGGTTCAGGTGCGTTCAAGACGCGTGCAGTAGTAAGCCGCTGTGCTAGCTTACCTTGTTTGATATTGTGCTTCTGTCCCCCGGAGGTCTCGACCGCGAAAGACCCCACGGCAGCGCCCAGCCGAGCACAGTCCACCAGGGACCAGTTATTAAGCCACGCATGAATGAAGCCGGCCCTAAACGCGTCACCACAACCTGTTGGGTCTGTAACTGCATCAGCTTTGGCCACAGAGATGTGTGTGGTGCTGTTCTGTGTGATGAGCTCGACACCCTCCCCTCCCAAGGTTCGGACCACAAATTGCGTCGACGAGGTAATCCAGGAAGCCAGCGGTCGGCCGGTTCTTTGTTCAAGCAAAGCTGCCTCATAGTCGTTCAGGAAGATGCCCTCAGCCCGCTTTAAGACTGTCTCCAGCTCCGCATGGGAGCGCCCTACCCCATCGAGAAGCACGGGCAGTTCGGGGCCTGCATCGAAGAAGAAGGTAGCACCTTTTTCAATGGCGAGTGCTGCCATGGCGCTCATGTTGATAGGCGCTTCAGGCGCAATGTGCCAAAGCTGAGGTAGGGAGGTATCTGTAGGCAGTGTGACGCCGGCGGCCATGGGCCCGGACGAGAACGCTGTAATCTGATTGTTGCGCTGGTCCGTCATAATCCAGGCGTGGGCGCATCGGGCCCCTTCTACCTGTTTTAACGTCGTGACATCATGTCCCATCGAGGACAACCGCGCGAGATACGGCGCTGCGTCCGCGTCGCCCAGAGTGCCGACTAGTAGCGGCCATACTGGCTTTGTCTCCAGTGACGTGTCTTGGTGAATGATTGCCGCATTGTAGGCGATGTTGCCCGCGTTTCCGCCAAACTCATCGTGAACCGAATCGACCCCAAAGGAGACGTTCAATCGGGTAAGCGCTTCAGGAAGGATACGTGTATCAAACCTGCCTGCGTGCAATAGGATAGTGTCGTAGGCGAAAGACCCGAACAGCAGATAACGCATGAGGTGCTCCAGAAGGGGTGAGACCAAGGAGGTACATACATTATAGCATTTTAGGTTTATAAAATGAAGGGCTAAAAAGAAGCGTCCCGCAAGCGGGACGCAAATAGGTTACAGCGTTGGGATATGGCGACGCTGGTCAGCGAGCGCCTCGAGCATGGCCTTGTTGTAAAGCGAGAATTCAGACTTTGCCGGGTCGGTCAGTTGCTCGGCCGGCACGAATGCCACATCAGTTCCTTCTGGCCCGATTGCATGGTCAGGCCAATCATTCCCCGCGTGTGCCACAAACGTTGCGGTCATGACGTTGGTTTCGTCCGGCGCACAGTAGACCAGGCGAAGTTGTTCGAGCGACAGTACATAACCCGTTTCTTCCTCGAACTCGCGCAAGGCCGCCATTATCGGTTCTTCGCCAGGGTCGACTTTACCGCCAGGCAGCCCGATGAATTCCAGGCGACGACGGCGCTGTACGGATAGCAGCTGCCCTTTTCGTTCTACCAGTACACATACGCAGAGCCCCTGCGCCGGCGCGAGCAGTAGTGCTTCGAGGTACATTGCCAACGGATGACCGATACTTGCGAAGACGTCGCGGTACAGCGGTGCTTCTTTACGGTACATGGACAGTTTCTGGGCATTGCCCTTCGCCACGCTGTATTCGACGTTTGCCACGCGGTCTGCCAGCTTGAGCAGCCGGGCTGATGGCATGTAGGCCAAATGCATGAGGATGGACTGTTGGCGCTCAGTGCGATTAGCACCGCGGCCAGTTACGGCATAGACCAACCCTGCGACGCGAATGCCGAAGAGCATTGCAAGTCGTTCCATGGTGCACTTGGTGTCTTCGAGCACGTCGTGCAAATACGCCGCGGCAATCGTCCAAGGGCAGCCGCCTGCTGCTCGCACGATTTCTGCAACACGGTCGAGATGCACAACGTACGGAAAACCGTCGTACAGCTGGTCAGCGTGCATAACGATGGCGAACGCGCGAGCCCGCGGTATGAGGTCTTTCGGAGGAGCGTTGTATAACATGGAGATGTCCTTTGAAATTTTCTTGAGCCTAACGTGATACTTCTAGGTATAGCGCTCGACAATTTCATCAGGATATCTGCTTTGGGTTCGACCACCAAACATGGTCGCGCCAGACGCCCTCATGCTCGCCTATCAGCACAAACCGGCTGTCGGCATCAAGAAGAACGAATCGATTACCAGGTTGCCAGATGGCTGTCAGTCGGTCCTGGCAGTGCTGGATGTCGCTGCATCTGTCACTGGCCAGCAGGTTTTGGGCAATGTCTGCGGAGTCGCTGAGGAACTCGCTGCCCCAGCCGGGCAATGTTCCATTGTGCGCAAAAACACGAGAGGTGGTCGAGGTAATCGGGAACGGCTGCACGTGTGCTTCGTCTGTCGGACCACAGGTGGCTTGCCTGAGATGCACGAGAACACGAGCTTCTGCAGGAACAGCGGCTAGCCAGGATAGTAGCAAGTCGACAGTCAAGTACCTGGCTTTGGTGATGGATAGGCGACCTCCGACTGCAACGGCGATGCCGCCGCCGTGCGGGTTGAGGGAAAGAAGCTTGTTCGCGGTTTCTAGCGAAAGGACGGGCGCACCGTGGCGCGACACAATCATTTGGCACATCGCTTAGGGGGCCGCCACGGTAGGGCCTGGCCCGAAAGTCAGGAATGCTTCCTGTAGCCAGATTCTTTAGTCGCGCGTTCCCAGCCTTTATTGCTCGGCGGTAAGCGTCAGTGTTTGAGTCGTCTTATCGGCATGAAGAACCAGATTCGCTTCAGACCCGATAGCCGCAATGAGCGATTTCGCGGCCTGTTCAACATCGCCGTCAAAGCGCCGGGCTTGCCCAAGAGTGAAGTCAGTATCTTCGGGTAGCCGCCAGGTCACGGCTTTCCAGCCAGCCTGCGCCGCCCATCGGTCGAGGGTTTCATGCAGCGACGCGCCACTTGGGGCAAAAAACCAGCGTTTGTCCACATTCTTTGGAGCCACGTAACGGTCTAACGCGGCGTAGCCGTCCTTTGGCGTGACATCATTAGCGTGGGCGTGGCCGGCAAGGACAAGGGCAGCCAGAGCCGCAAAGAAGGAGAGTCGGGTACGAGTCGAGCGAGTCATGATAAGCTTCCAGAGGAAAAGTCATTCGGTGCCGTTACCGCTGATGTCGTGCTCCGGTAGCGGCTGGATTCTCTATAGGCAGCCGGTTTATGCGTTACGGCCGTTATCACAGCCATTACAAGAACAAAAAGAGCGCCACAACGGATGTGGCGCTCTCTGGAATGATGCAGGTTTAGCTTTCGTTCTTCAGTCCTGAGAACCTCAGCAGAACTTCGTCACTGATGCGGTAGCACAGCACGGCTTCCTGATGGTAGTACTCGAGGGTGAATGCGATGATTTTTTCGATATCTTCGCGCGTAGCAAGGACTCGAACGGGAATCATTCGTTCCGTGAAGAGCTGTCCGCCCGGGCTCACCCACTGCCCTTTCGAGGGCGACATGATAGTGAGTCCTCCACTGAGCACACGAACCTGGGCGTCCCAGACACGGTGATAGCGGGTGCGGAAGAACTTCTTTCCGTCAGTGTTAGGCTTGACGGTTGGAACGAGAATTTCCCATAGGGACTTTTCCGGAGCGGTCATCGCGGCTCTCCTTTGGTAAAATGGCCTTTGGAAGTGAGGGAACCAGAGTCCTCCTCTCTTCTTGTCTAGGAACTAGTCAGCCCGTCATACTTTTTGGAGTCTCGCGGCATCAAATACGGCTGACAGCGCCTGAAGGGTCTGCTTCGTCAGTCCAGTACGAGGATTTGTGGCAATGAGCCAAGGGCAACCGGGCTGGAACAAGGGAGGCTCATCATCGAGCGCACAGTAGTGGTTAGCAGGGTTGTACTTAAGCCAAGTTTCGATTTCAGTTTGCCGTGCGGCCGGCTGTGCTTGGTCTAGTACCGGTGTAACCGAAACAATTCGAGAGGCAAATTCAGGAGAGAACCAGGCTCGCAGCTCGTCCAAACTTTCACTCATTCGCCAACTCGAGCTGATTACAACGACGACGTCCGGGTAGTGCGCAAGCAACTGCTCTAGCTCGTTAATTAAGCGCATAGTACCGGACGTTCCCGGATGCAGAACACCATCGAAGTCCAAGAATAGAACAAAGGGCCAAAAATGACGAGGTGCCATATCAGCGCAGAACCACCCTTTGATAGTGTTTAGAAGGCTCATAGCGGCTTGAGGTGCTGTGTAAGTGGGTCGATTTGCACGTCCAGCGCGGGGCCAATAGCCACGGCTGTATAAGTTGGGACGTTTTTGAACTCGGTAAGTCCGTTGTCTCTGATAAGCGAACACGGTAGACCTAAGTCACGCGCTTGTTCAAACAAGGCTACGAGTTCCGCCTCGCTCCCGACGCCTAGGCAGATTTTGCGGAAAGCGCCTGTAAGCCATGCATGGGCCACTGGAGAAACGGGGAATTTTGCGACAAGCTCTCCATCGTCTTCGCTTAAAAAGGTAATAGCGTGCATGAACACGGCAAGAGAAGCATGGGCACCTTGCGCCACCATTTTTCCCTTTCGCATGTTCAGGTCAGTGCGCATCAGGATGATTTGTTTGTTAGGAGAATTTTGCAAAACTTCGGTAGTCATAAGGGTATTCGGTTAAGTACGCTGAATAGAAAAAAACACCTCCTGCAAAGCAAGAGGTGTCAGAAACATCAGTGGAACGCAGCCATCAGGTTAGGATGGCGCGCCACGGTTGCACGGGCCATACGCAGAACCTGGGACAGGATGTTGTCCAGGCGGACGCCTTTGTTGATGTGGCCTTCCAGTTCGGACACGACCAGCTGTGCGCCGGATGGCTTGCGAGCCTGGTTGGTGATGAACCCGATGAACGCTTCATCGCCCAGGGACGATGCACGCAGAACCGGGACTTCCTGCTGCATGTGGCGAATGGCGTTCGAGTTACGAGCGTCGGTGATGGTGTGCATAAGCTAACTCCTCAGTAAAAAATTAAGATGACCTACTGCGTATAGCAACTACGTTTCACGAGAGCTAATGCACTGATTTAGATACAGAAAGAAGGCGTACGCCGCGGCACGCTCACCATAATCCTCCTATGCTGCGTAGTACGAGTGGCATAGGTCAGCCGTAAACAGTAGTATGATTAGTTCCCTAGGGAACCTTAAATAGGTATGAACAATGCGTGAAGTATTTGAAACGTTTTGGCGGCTGAGCCCGATGTTGTCGCACATCTTTGCGCTCATCACTGGCTACATGGCTATTTCAGCAATATTCCCTGTAAGGAAGGTTCCGACGACACACCGTGTTGTTTTAACCATCCTATTCACAGGAATTCTGCTCTACGATATTGCCAATGCAGTGGAATTCAGCTCAGGCGTACGGATTGACGCTCGATTTCTCATCATTGCCACCGCAGAAATTTTTGGCGGCCCAATAACTGCGGCGATTGCTGTTATTTGCGCGATAGCCTACCGATTCACGCTAGGAGGTACCGCTTTAGTAGGCAGTGCAAATATGGTCATCTCGCTGCTTTCATTTATCTTGCTGGACAAGCTATTACTGCGAAATAGCCTAAAGCAAGGCCGCATTTCGCCGCCGAAACGCCTGGTTTTGGTGGCCGTAGGTGGGATGTTAATTAGTACATTGGCAAGCCCGCTTGTCTTTTACCTTCACCCCGGGGCTACGCACCCGGTCCCGTGGCCACCAGGGTTGGTAGTTGCGGGGCTGGTTTATGAGGTCTTAACGATTGCGCTTGTTTTTGGCGTGCTGTTACCTCAGCATCAACAAACAATCGCATACCAAAAGCTTGCGAAGTCGGAAGCAGAGCTAAGAGGCATTTTGACGGCCATGCCAGATGTTCTGTTGACGTTCGATACTGCGGGCACCATCTTGGGCGCCGAAAAGCGTTCACCGGGCGCCTGGGTCCCGGACGTCTCTAAGTTGGCCGGCCGGCAAATCTCTGAGTTACTTCCTGCGGAAACAGTTTCTTCATTGATGGCAGCGCTTACGGCAGTCTTCAATGGTACCTCTGTGGTTGAACAACAAATCACCATTAAGCATCGCGACGGCTCGATTTTTTACGACGTCCGAGGGGTACGCCTGGATGAGCATCGAGGTCTTGCCGTGGTCAGAGACGTTACCGACCGAGTACAGCAAGAAGAGCAGCTTGAGGGAACACGAACAAAGCTCGAGCTCCTTGCCAGTAACATGCAGGATATGGTGGGGCTGCTGGAGCCCGATGGCACCATTAGTTATTCAACACCGTCTTGCCAGCGCATAGAAGCCTTTGGGGTGCAACTGGCACATGTTGACAGCTGGGCCACTGTTTTGTCTGCCAACGATATGAAACGTACGCTACAAGCCCTCGAGGATGTGCGGGACGGCTCAGCAGTTGAAGTTCAGCTGGAACTGCGTGCTCGCCAGCCCAACACCGGAAGAGTAGTTTGGCTGTGGGCCCGGTTTTCGCAAGTCACTCGCGAGGGTTCGCGAACAGGCCAAGTGCTGTTCCAGGGCCGAAATGTTACGGAAGTTCGAGAACTGGAAGGTCGGGCAAAGCTTACAGAACTGGCGGTGCAGCACATCACCGATGGCGTCGTAGTTACCCGTGCAAGCGACAACAGTGTCGTATGGACCAATCGTGGGTTCTTGTTTTTGAGCGGACACGGCGAAGGAGATGTCCTCGGAAAGACAGTTGATTTCTTGTTGAACTCGTTCCCATTGCAAGGCCCAGAAGCCAAGGCCTCGGCGCTGGAGTCCTCGGGCGTATGGAGCGGTGAGGTGCTGAGTCAACGTCGGGATGGTAGTTGGTTCCCGGAGTGGCGCCACATAACCTCGTTTGAAAACCCTGCAGACGGGGAGCGCTACTACGTGAAAATTTTGCGGGACCTGAGCCCGGAGCGCAGCCACCAAGAAACTCAGTATGCGTTAAAACACCGAGACACCTTAACGGGGCTGCCCAACCGCGGTCACTTTGTAAGCACGCTGAATGCCCGTATCGAACAGTCCTCTGGGGCAGCAAGCTCTTTTGCTGTGGCTCTCGTAGGCCTGTCCGATGTCATTAACGTCTCCAAGAAGTATGGCCGCGCTGAAGCGGACAAAGTATTGAAGCTTGTTGCTGGGCGCTTGCGCGCGAAGGTTGGCGATACCGTTCCGCTTGCTCGGATTGACCACAATGTGTTTGCGATACTGCTTGACGGAGCCCTGTCAGCGGCAATGTTGAAACGAACTGTCCGCGGGATTGTCGGACACCTGGAAAGCACTTTCCAGGTTGATGAGCACACTACTCCTTCGCAGGTGAGTGCGGGCGTAGCATGCGCCCCTGTTGACGCGAGCACCGCCGACGCACTTTTGCATAAGAGTCAGCTGGCCCTGGATACTGCTCGGGCCAAAGGGGATGGTGAGGTCGTGCTCTTTCAACAGGAGGCCGCGGATACGGGTATGCGACGGCTTTCGCAGGAAGCCGCACTTCGAAACACTCTGTTTGGCGATGCAGCCGAATTGTATCTGGAGTATCAGCCACGAGTAGATATGGCCACGCTCGAGGTGCTCGGATTTGAAGCACTGCTGCGCTGGCGTAATCCTGAATTTGGCCAAGTGGCTCCGGCGGAGTTTATTCCTCTAGCAGAGGAGTCTGGCCTGATACATTTCTTGGACGGATGGGTCTTTGAGGCAGTCTGTCAGCAAATAGCGAAATGGCGCGGAGAAGGCATTACGCCTAAGCCGGTCTCGGTTAATCTCTCAGTGTCACATCTGCAGGATGAAACGCTACCGCAAAAGCTGGCTGATACTGTACGTAAGTATGGCGTCGACCCGGAACTCATCGACCTCGAAGTGACCGAATCAGAAGTGATGCGCGATGTGCCGCTGGCGGCACAGACACTGGGCCAGCTCCGCAAGTTGGGGTTCAATTTGGCCTTGGACGACTTCGGAACGGGTTATTCGACGATGTCTCACTTGCAGCGGCTTCCACTAGACGTCCTCAAATTGGACAACTCGTTTATTCGCGACTTGGGCCAGAACGTGGAAAGTGAGACAGTTGTTCGAGAGCTCATCGTTATGGCGAAGTCCTTGGAGTTGCGCATAGTGGCCGAAGGGGTAGAAACCGAAGAGCAGCGACAGTTCCTGTTGGGTGTTGGCTGCCCAGTGATGCAGGGGTTCCTGTTTTCGGCAGCTGTCTCTCCAGCCAAAGCTCGCCAGTGGTTAGGCGAGCAGCCAACCCTGTTAGCCGGTATCCGACCGAATACCGCTTTTCGGTTTTAACGCGAAGCCTTAGAGCTCCAAATAAAAAGGCCGGCAATTGCCGGCCTTTTTGTCTTCTGCACCTCAAGCGTTAGTTGTCGCTTCGTAAGGCGTATCTTTGATTGGTCCGTGTGCTTTCGATTTCAGCTCATACTGCGCAACCCGACGACGCCCATAGACCCAGTGGGTATGCACATGGGTAAGGCGCGCGCCTGGCAACCGTTGAATCGCCGGCGCACTTACAGTGTGCCCTGCTCCAGCTGCGAACGTAAGTTCAATGTCGAGGGCGCCCGCGTCATGGCCTTGGGTTAGGGCCGCAATACGTAGTCCGCCATCATCGAACTGCCGGCCCGGACCAGTACGGCCCAAGCATTGAACGTTGCCATCGGTGCCACGTTCGGCTAACAGCTGCTCGCAAGCCCGAAGAAATTGGTCCGAAGGGTTTAATACCGGACTGGCCGGCGTATGACTCAGTGTACGTGACATAGTTAATCTTTAAAATATTTGAAAGCTGCCAAGCCCCGTCGCGGCAGTGCGCGTCTAGTAGCCATACAGCCATTCAGGTATACGGGCCTATCTCACCCATCACGGCTATACCGATACACGGTGACGGCCAGCGGGGGAGGTAGAAATCAGGAATGCTCGTCTCACAAGAACTTCGAGTGTACGAACTAATACTACATTATAGCACCATAAATAAGAGCCTGCAAGAAACTTTTGGCTTTTTGACTGCCCACCAGTTCATTTGCTGAATTCAACTTTTGCTTAGCCTTAAAAATCTAAAAGCTAACACTAGACCAAGGCCTTCCACCTTTAATCGCTTCCGCGAAGCTCGCGCTATGCTCGGATTGTCTTACGTTATCGCTGCGGTCCATGCTCTCAGCACGCGCCCTGGCATTGACTCTTCCTGCAAAGTGAACAAGCCTACTTTGTCGCCAGGAAAGGATGCGCTGAACGGCAGCTCAGTATTGGTTCAAGAGCTAGCGGAGAACTGGGGGCATGCCTTCATTGTAGGGGCCGCGAGAACAGGCAAGACCATCTTGATGGAGCAGCTGTTCAACCAGCTTCCAGCGTGCGTGGTCTATCTAAAAGCGACGTCTAATGCGCTGCCTGGCTGGGAGGAAGCGCCGTTCTATGGGACATTTTACCCAGCAGACGGTAGCGCTCCCTACGGAGAGGACTTGGACGATGTCCTTCGACAGCGGCCAGCCGGCCGATTTCGACTCGATTTTCCCTTGGCCGCATTACTTGATTCGACTCCAGTAGTAGCCGCATTAAAACGTGGACTAGCACAGTCTCTTATAAAGTCCGCCACAGCTGACCACGTTGCACACCTGAGCGTATTGGTCGACGACATTGAACAGCTAATTGGCGAGATAGCCTTGCTTGAACTGCTGTCCAAGAGCAGCTGCAGCTGGACACTGATAGCTTCTCGTCAAGAGGTCAAAGCATCGGAGTACCAACACGCCCCGTACTGCCGACACGTCATAGGAATGCAGATGCGTGGAGACTCTGCTTTAGTCACCGAAGATACCCTAGGAATCCCGGGAGGAACACTGTCAACGGTACCCTATGGCTCGTTCTGGCACTCAGCCCAAAAGGGCCGTCCCGGCCAACAGTTGAAGTTCTATGCCACGAAAGCGCATGGACAGTAAGCCGCGCTTTCCACGCCCCGCAGAACGGAGTTGTATTGCAACACAGATAAGCACGCCGCGCTATATGCCTGGAGCTTGTAATAAGCCGGGCGCGCGAGGCGCCAAGCGTACGGGGACCGCCTACCCGTCTCCAAGAAAGTCAATCCGTGAGTGTCTTCCGTTCTGAAAACTGCTCTTTAGCGGGCCTGCTGCGTAAGGTAATTTGTGTTGGAGCCTCGATGCTCGTTTTCGCAACCACAGCGGCTGCTGCGGTCGCCAATGACGAGGCACACGCTCGCCTAACCCGTGCCTTGCCTACCGTTGACGGCGTGCGGTTCACCTGTGACCCCGCACAACTGGACGTGCTACTTCCCGCAATGACCGCGTATTTGCATTTGCAAGGCATCGACAGTTCGTGGATTACCCGTGAATTGGACTCACAAGCGGGTATGGTTCGTTATGCGCTGACTACGTCAGCCAGTGATACGGATACACTTTCGCTTTCTGCCCGCCCTGAGTACGCCATCCATGACGAAGTGGTATCCCTGCCGGTCGCAGGTGGGAAGATGAGGGAAGTAGCCACCGTCTCGCAAAAAGAGATTATTTTGGCGCTCTTCCAACATGGCCGGCTGACAGAATTTCCTCGCTCTGCATGTAACGTTGAAGCGTTCCGAGACCATGTACGAGCACGGCAGAACATCGTAGCTTGGGCTGAGTCGCTCGAATGGGCTTGGCCCAACGGCGGGGCCGCGCGATGGAATAAGCGCTACTGGAACGAGGGAACGCCACACCCTGGGGTTCCTGTTCACGCTGCCGTCAATGATGCATTCCTCAACCAATCCAGCTATGCCATCGGCTGCTATACCGCCACCAAGCTCTTAGTTGAGCAAGGGGTGCTGGACTACTATCACCGCGTTAAAAAAGACAGTAAGACGGCGGCCGCTATCAGTGCAAGACTACTTGCGGATTCAGAGCCGCTGGTCAACTTGGAGCCTGGTGTGATGTGGGACTTTGAGACGGATTACGATACAGCCGAGACCACCCGACCGGGTAAGCTCTTGCGGGTACAGTATGGCGTGGCTCCGGGTAATTTCGTCCCTGGGGATTGGAGTTACTTCCTGAATACGGATGCGGCCAGCTACGAAAAGACAGGATACGAAGGCTCGAATGCCGTGTACCTGGGCCGAAACCGATTCGACGATTACTACAACGACAACAATCACTACTACAACTACAAGGAGAAGCTCGACGAAGTTTGGCAATGGCGCCACGGTGTTTTCTCCCGTTCGCGTGATGCAGACAAAATTCAGCTGCTTACCGCAGAGGAGCTCGCGATTCTATCGAAGACGCCTCGCGAAGGTGGTCTTCTCCAAGACTTCCGCGTCTATCCGTACTTCTTTGGGTTTGAGGCTCTTCCAAAGATACCTCGCCTGTAAGCTGTTGGCGCAAATAACCACTAGCCGCGCTATACAAAGCTCTCATCTACGACTTTACTTGAATGACAAAGTTCACTACTAAATTAGGCGCAGCTGCCCTGCTGGCCCTAGTCGCGCCGGCGCTCATGGCGGCTTCGTCGCCAAGCTATGTATTCAACAAGAGGATGGGTGGCTTGCAAGTGTCCTCGAGTGACGCGATTCCGTCGCCAGGCACCGCCCCGTCAACTCCCAGCACTCCGGCGACACCCCTGACCTATAAAGCAAGCCTCTCAGCGCAAACTCTCGATTTCGGGGCTACTCCCGTCGGTAGCCCGCTAACCAGGTCGGTCTTAATGTCAAACACCGGGACCGGACCTCTAGCGGTCAGTGCGCCGACTGTAACGGGTGTGGCGTTCAGTGCCTCGTCTGACTGTTCTGGTACGCTTGCTCCGGGAGCCAGCTGCCAAACGTCTGTTACCTTCGCACCGACCCAAGTGGCGACCGCGTCCGGTAATGTGACATTCAATTCTGACGCGACAAATGCACCTCTGGCATTGTCGTTGGCAGGGACCGGCACTGACCCGTACGTAGCAAACGTCTCCATGTGGCTGCAGGGCGATGCGGCACCTGTCAAGGATTCCAGTGCGTCGCCTAAGCCAATAACGGCGTACGGCACAGCTGGGGTCAGCACTGTGACCGAAGTGATAGGGCCGGGCTCGCTGTATTTCGACGGCACAGCCTATCTCACCAGCCCGGCCAACAGTGGCTTTCTATTTGCAGCCCGAGACTTCACTGTTGAGTCCTGGGTCTACCTTACAAAGCTGACTCCGTATGCTGTGCTCGGCGGCGTATGGACGGGTAACGCCTCTACTTCGTCCTGGCTTGTGAGCCAGGGAAGTACCGCGTCTAACCTTCGATTCGGGTACAGCGATGGGTTCAACGTCAGCTTCGTCGAGACGAATGGTGGCTTAACGGCCAACAAGTGGATTCACATTGCGGTAACCCGACAAGCCGGAACGCTTCGACTGTTTGTTGATGGCATACAGCGCTACAGCGGTGCCGTACCGACCTTTGCTTCGCCGTCGATGAACCTTGGGGTAATGAGTATTTCTACGGGTCAGTACCCGTCAGCAGGCTATCTGGACAACTTCCGAATTACCAAGGGCACGGCGCGTTACACCGGCAATTTCACACCAAGTGCTGACTACTGATAGGCGTAGCCGCAATGAAAAGACCCGCCAACAGCGGGTCTTTTTATATAGTGTGCCGTACAGGCAGACTCAATCCGGGTCGTGCACGAGACAGGTTGCCCCGTCAAAGTACCAGCGCCAATCGTTGCCGTCTTCGCCCATCATGTCGATGAAGCTTCCTGGCTTCACATGCGGTGCAATCGCTTTGAACAGTTCGATGTCATCGCCCATCTTTTCGCCGTCGTGTACGAGGTCTACGATGTTGCCCTCGTCGTCATACTCTGTCGACCAGCGCCATTCCTCGAATTGCTCGTCGACTGTCCTTGCGTCAAGCACCGTAGACGTGTCAACCCAGCGGAATTTTCCATCGCGGGTCGCGCTGGCACGTGACATCAGCGCATTGATAGCCTTTTTGACCTTCGCCCGGTCCTTCTTGGCGATGAAAAAACTCGAATCTGTTTGGCTCATACCATAGCCCATCGTAATTTCTCCCTAATTGAATGTGGATAGATTTTCGCGAGTGCCAGCGAAGGCCCCCTTCGATTGTCATTTGTTTTGTGGGCGTTTCCGGAAGCTCTGACGGTCAAACCCATGCTGGTGAATGCGGTCAGCATCGGCCACCAGCACCGGCGGTTTTGTGTCGGGCGCAGCCAGCGCTCCAATGTACATGTCGAGCTCCTGATAAGTCTGCCAAGCATCGAACACTTTGAAGAACTCAAAGGTTTTCAAGGGTGGGTTGACCATCACGCATCCCGTGCGACCCGCGGTAGCAACAGCGATTGCAATGCTGTGCTCTGTAAGCATGGCGCCACAGCGGTCCGAACCCGCCAGTTCAAAGAAGGCTTTGAAGCGCTGGGCCTGGGAGCGTCGGTCGAACATTCCCTTTTTGTCCAGGTCAACTTCGTAGGTCGCGCAGAATCGCAGCAGACCGCTGATGTCATAAACAATTTCTGCCTTGCTCTGCGAAGGCGGATTGTCCGCGGCAGACCCAGTAACATGGCATCGAACGCCTGGATAGAGCTTACCCGCAAACGCCACCAAAAATGGCGAGAGCGATACACGGCCGGAGCTCATGTCGCCTTTGAGCAGGCTCGTCAGTTGTGTCAGATGCGCTGGGACTTCCTGGTTCTTTTGCCCATCGTTGTATTCCTTCGTCTCGCGCAGAAAGACTCGGGTTTGGTCGGCGCCATGCGCCAGACTGCGGTCATAGTAATCCTGGAAGCGCGAAATAATGCGCATACCCTCTCCCGTTGAGTATCGTTGCAACAATATTTAGTTGCACTAATGTGTGTTTTTAGTGTAGTACAGACATTTTAGACTAAGTTGCTATACACGTCAGTTCAACTTAATCTTCTGAGGTCATCATGTCCAAATCCATTATCGGTGTTTTCGTCTCTGCTGCTGCTTCGGGCGCCATCGCAGGTGGTTCGTTTGCCCTTTACCGGGTCATCAACGAATCGCGTCTGCCTGTGGCACTGTCGCAAAATCAAGCTGCATTGGCTGCAACTGCTATCGCAGCAGTGGCATTGGCTCTCGTGGTCTTCGTCCTGCGCTGGTTGCCCGACCAGCACAAGGCTGCAACCATGGAGCAATCGATGCTCGCCATCATCTCTGGCATCGCTACGCTGGCGCTGGTTACGGCTAGCTGCTCGCTGCTGAAGCTTGCACCGACGATGACGCAGCTCTGGCTCGTTCCGGCAATCGCTTGCTCGGTTCTGGCCGGTATCCTGTCCGTTCTCCCAATCGGACTGGGCATTCTGCGTCTGGGTGAGCAGGTTCCCGACTACTCGCCGGTCAAAGGACGTTAAAATCCTGTTTTATTCAGAAGCGCCTCCCCTCTGGAGGCGCTTTTTTATTGCATTTTAGACGATTTTAGGATATACTTGCAACACTTTTTAGGGTATGTATACCGCTCCCTACACTCATCTCGACTAACTTCTATGTGCATGTCTTTCTGATGACTTTCAGGGGCTGCATGTACATAAACTAATATGAATTTTAAGCAACTGGTTCGTGAATGGCGTTCCACCGTCATAATTTTCGCAGCCGCACTGGCTTTCTCTCATACTGTAGCCGGTGGCTGCGTTATTCCGTCTGGGTCAATGCAGCCGACAATGGACCCTGGTGACGTCGTAGCGGTCAATCGGCTAGCCTATGGACTGTCAGTGCCCATTCTGGCAAAACAGGTGCTGCACTGGGCGGACCCTTCGCGTGGCGATGTAATTATCTTCAATGTACCAGCGGCTGGGGACGCTGGCGAGCCCCTGTACATCAAACGGGTAGTGGCAGTTGCGGGTGACACAATTGAAGTGCGCAATAACCGCGTCATCCTGAATGGCACACCCATTCCGGTACAACAAAGCGCCGCCGGCGCCATCGAACAAGGCGGTCGCCCTCATGTATTGCGGGAGGGGAGAGGTCAACTCGACAACATGCCTGCTTACAAAATACCAGCTGGTCACGTTTTCGTGATGGGGGACCATCGAAACAATAGCGCCGACAGCCGCGCATGGGGCCCACTCCCGCTAGAGCGCGTTCGAGGTAAAGCCGTGGCCGTGGCGCTTAGCTTCGACCTTGACCGCTGGAAGGTCGGCCAACTGCTCTAAGCCGCAACCAAAGCTGTGACCAAATGAAAGCGGGGCGTCGAGCCCCGCGTTTGCTAGCAGATGCGTTCGATTAGTTACCGCGAAGTCGACTCAGTAACGCCGCGGCGGTAGCTTCCGCCCCCTGCCCACTCGCGGTCAATCGCTGGAAGTGCAGCAGCATGTTTTCCAACACCAGATGCCCCGCACTGGCCATGAGAACAAGTTCGCGCTCTTCCGTCGGCGCGTCAATTGCCGCCAGGTCGTCCCGAATTTTCAACATCGACAGTACCACCAGCCGGCGTGCTTCAGCTTCATCCAGCGGTATCGCGCCAAAGTCCAACGGGTCCCCTGCTTCAACATCCTGCATTAGCGTCAGTAGTACTTTTACGTGGTCGGTACTCATGCCAGTCTCCAGAAAATGTGGTGCTAGGTGTAGGGACCCTATTTAGCAGCTTGTCATTTTCGGATGCGCACTTTCGACACAAGGACTTTTAGTTATAGACCCACGCTTGGCGTAGGTTTCTTTTCCCCAAAGAAAAACCTCGCCCGAAGACGAGGTTTTGAATGGTAGGCGCTGATGAATCAGGCCGAAACCAACAGGGTTTCCACGAGCGGTCGACGGATGTTGACACGCTTGCGGATGACGGTGACAGCGCGCTGAATCAGCGGGCGGTCCGTCTCCTTCATGAACTCAGCGAAGAGGAACTCATCGCCCGAGCGCGTTTGACGCACTTGCTCCATGACTGCCAGGCGGGACATCCCGAAGTCACGGTGGATACCTTCGTACGTCATGCCTTGCAGTTCAGCGTTGAGCTGTCGGCGGGATTTCCGACGCTCGGAACGCTTGATGTCTGCGGTGTCCAGGTCGCCATAGCAGCGACGGTCTTTCAGGTAGCTGCTGGCGAAACGGGATTGAGCGGTGACGGCGTTGACGGTTTTCATGGCGAGAGCCTCAATGTAGTTGACCTAACTTCTATAGCAACTGTTAGAAAAGCCCTCCAACCATGGTGCTCCGTACTCCCTCCGGCGCCCAAAAGAAGAAAACACCCTCCATGTTGGAGGGTGCAGAATTGATACTTAGGCGTCGGCCATTGCGTGATAGCGGTCAGCAAAAACCCAAAGGATACCGGGCATGCCGCGTCCCATTGGAAGAATGTTCAGGAACTGGCCGATAATGTAGCGGCCGAACTTGTCCTTGTCCGTTTCCAGAACTTCCTTGTATTGCGGGCCCACGTAGGCGTTTTCGATGTAGCTATGGTCGTTGAACGCGAACAAGACGGCACTGGCATCCGTGCCGACGCCGCTGCGGTCATGGCAGGTGGCATAGTCGGTCACCCACCGCATCAGCTCAGGAAGAGGCCCCTTGAGCGTATCAGGCAGCGCGGCCATGAGTTTTGAGACGTCCTGCTGCATGCTATCTTGTTCGGCGTTGTCCTGCTTGACGGCTTCTTTGTATGCGTCGCTGCGTCGGTAGGCCACGGCTTGTTCGTTTTGCGCGTTCATGGCGTCCTCGGCCAGTTGAGCTGCCGCGTTCAGCGCCCACGGATTGAATGGGACGGTTACTGCATTGAACCTGAAGGTGTATCGCGTTGCCGCAAACTGGTCCGGGCCACGTTTGAAGAGGTCATTACCCCACATCTGGGCTTGCTGTACTGCGCTAACCGCAGCACGACCAACCGTGTCCCCGGCCATGCCTGTCAGCTCCTGCACGGTAGGCCTGGCTGGAACGGTAGCGTTAGCGTAAGCTTCTGCCCGAACAGCATGCATTTTTTCGATGTCGTCGACAAGGCTATCGGCCGTGGTAGTCGCGTCCATCAGAAGTTCCAGGCCGAAGTAGTCGAAAACGTATGGACGCTCTGTGACGCCCATAGCCTTGACGATGGCCAGGTCGCTTTGTTGGTACAGGACTGCCAGGAGCGCGGAGTCCTTGAGCGAACTTCCCAGCGACGCTCGATAGGCCTTCGGCTGGGTAGTGTCGGATGCAAACTGATGCATAAAATTGTCCTTAATTGTCAATATGACCCATTGTGTAGATAGCTCTTTTGAAATTCTCGCTACACCAGCTAAGGCCAATTCTAACAAGGACCCGCTATGAAATCTGTCAAAGCACTTCGCAACCACGGCTTCACCGTCCGGACGGCTACCAACGCCGAAGGCTGCACGGAAGTTTCTTCGAGCAGTATCTTTTTCTACTACAACCCATACTTTGCGAAGAGTCCTTCCGACGTATTCGCCGCATTGAAGCAAGCGGACCAGGTGGACGGCCGCTACCGCATCATTATCGCCGGCAACTGTCCGGCAGACGACGGCGACATCCCGTTCGCCATCGTAGACGAGCAACTGCGTCATCAGGCGCAATCGCTCTACAACGAGCATGCGCGAGCACGCGACGCTGCGCTCAATGCAGAACAGAAATTCCTTGACTCCATGCGACTCATCATGAGCCACTAAGCATTCGCCCCGGACAGCGTCCGGGGCTTTTTTAGTTTATTGGTCCGCGATGGCTATAGGTTGAAGAACGACTTTTCTCAACCTCATCAAAGGACACCTCATGACCGGCTTCACCATCTTTTACGGCATTCTCCTTGGCTTCTTCCTCGCTGTTGGCGACGGCTCGGCAACCCAGGTTCGCATGCAGCATGGCTACAAGAAAGGACTGCTGACCTGGCTGGCCATGACCGCGGCGCCGCTGGCTATTGCCATCTATGTGGACTACAAGGTCGCACTCGTGGCAGCAATCGCGGGCTTCGTGCTGTCGGGCCTGGTGTTCTGGCAAGCTCGTACTGGCCGCACTTCGCCATTCAGCACTACCGACTAAGCCGGCATATCAAATTCAAAGCCCCTCCTTCGAGGGGCTTTTTTCTGTTCCGACCTGCTGCAAAGAATTAGGGCATAAGTCAAAGTTCATATACGAGTTCATCCTCTTTGCACACTCTGCCATATGACATCTACCCCAACCTATCGAGTGCCCACGAAACTGAGGGCGGCACTGATTACTCTTGCAGTATGCGCTCCTTTACTTGCGCATGCACAGGACTATCAAGTGCGCGTAAGCCGTCCGGGATTGAAGCTAGCCGGGGTTGCTGGTGGAACTACCCAGCCGCCCGTCCCCGCCCCACAGCCGGCGTACGGAGTCATTCAAGCTCTCACGTCGTTCGATTTCGGCAGCGTAGCGATTGGGAGCAGTGCCCAGCGTACATTCACGCTCTTAAACCAGGGAGATGTTCTGGCCACCGGGGTCGTCGCGAGCGTGACTGGAACAGGCGTATCCATCGCACAGTCTACTTGCGGCACCGTTGGAGCTCCTGTGACCCTAGAGCCACGAGCGAGTTGTCAAGTAACTGCAACTTATGCCCCGGCGGCAGCAGGCACGCTCTCCGGCGCAAGTATTCAGACGAGCGGGTCGTTCACCAATTCAGGCCTCTCGCAAGCATTAACCGGAGGTGGTTACTGGAACACGGTAACTTTCTTGGACGGCACCATCAGTTCAGCATGGGGAGCTACCACGTCTGCGACTACTAACACGTCCCTTAGTACGGATGGGCTGGCATGGACCGTGAACGCTCGCCCGACTGGCCAAGGTGCGAAGTGGGCTTCTTATTTGTCCGGCGCAGCTGTACCGGGAGGCCGCCTATATGCTGAAATGTCTTCCATGACGAGCTCCGCCTGGCTGATGGTACAGACAGCTACGTCCGGGACTGTTTACGGAGTAGCTCTTGATGGGCCTGCATGCCAAGCCGGAACTAATGTAACTTCGACATGTACCCCGAATACAGGTAACTGGGCTAATACCCGTATCGGTGTTCTCCTGGACTACAACACGGCCACCATCACGTTCTACGCCAATGGAGCGGTTGCTGCTACGATGACAAACGTGAACATGGCTGAGCCATTCAAGCTAAGAGTACATGACCGCGATAGTCCGCAGAATACCGTTTCTCGAACCTATCGAATTTACACAGCGCCGAGTAGCTGGCAATACGCTCCGTCGAATGTTCTGCCGATGAGAAAGTAGAGTAAGCAGAACGACTAGCTTCATTTTGCCAGGTTCGATTGCTGGCAAATCAAAAGCCCCTCAAGCGAGGGGCTTTGTGCTGGCGCAATGTAATAAGGCTAGCTTTGCAGTGGATTCTCCCCGTTCTCGCGCAAATCGAATACCAGCACTTCAGCGCCGTGACCGTTGGTGAAGTGAACGTTTTCGCCGGGGCTTGCGATAGTTAAAGCATCACCGCTCGACAATTTGACTCCATTGATTTCCACGGTCCCGCGCGCTACATGGATATACGTGTGCCGTGCCGGAGGTATGAAAAACGTAGTTTTTTGGTTCGCATCGAAGAGACCTGCGAACACTCGGACATCTTGCCCTACTTCGATAGAGCCTTTTTCACCATTTTGAGACAGGATTAAGCGAAGCTTTCCCGATTTTTCTTCCTTTGAAAAATGCTTTTGAATGTAGCGCGGCTTAGTTCCCTTACTTGAAGGGGACAGCCATATTTGCAAGAAGTGCACCGGTTCAGAATTTGAGGGGTTAAACTCGCTGTGTGTCACGCCACTGCCAGCGCTCATGAACTGAACGTCCCCTGGAAGGCAAACAGCGCCAGTGCCCATTGAGTCCTTGTGCTCGAGCGCACCCTCCAAAACATAGGAGAAAATCTCGACGTCCTTGTGCGGATGTGTCCCAAAGCCACGCCCGGGTTGAACACGGTCCTCATTGAGGACAAACAGGTCAGAGAAACCCACCTGCTGCGGGTCATAGTATCGACCAAAGGAAAAACTGTGCCGCGAGCTAAGCCAACCAAGTTCAGCTCGACCACGGGTCTCTGCAGGGCGCAGGGTATAGCCTTTGGGAAGCGCCTGTTCATTTACGGCTAATACGCTAGGAGTGACAGCCAATGCTGCCGTGGCAGCTAATGTCACTTTAGTGAAATCTCGACGATTCATTTAAATACTCCATAAGATGTTGATATGGAATATAGGGACAAAATCACCTAAATTCGCGTGTTTATACCGTAAAATGTTTTGAATGCAGCTGTGAATTATTTCGAATATAGAAGCTCCGAGACTCCGGAGCTTCTATATTATTGGTTTATGAAATAGTCAATCTCGTGTGCTTCAGCGGGGACTGGAATGTCCCAGCGATTGAACATCCGTTCCAGTGCGGCTTGCGTCAGCGTGGAATCACGAGCTGCATTGCGCCGACGAAGCACTTCGTACGTATTTTCGAGATACACAATACGAACTTTCGCATCGTAGTCATAGAGCAAATCCAAAGATTTGTCTCGCAACTGCGGATTGATGTTCGTAGCGTTCCATACAAAAGGCTTCTTCGCACGCAGTAATTCTTTGGCACGTTCGATTGCGAAATGTGCGGCCTTGCCATCGTTCTGCCCGTGTTTCAGTCCCAGTTCAGCCATCGCATCGTCAAACGACACAACCGGCCGTCCTGGAGCGTTATTCTCGACCCAGGTGTTTTTTCCCGACGCACCCAGTCCGCTCATCATGATGACATCAGAGCCTTGCGCCGGATACAGCGCGTAATCGGGATGACCTTTAGCATGCCTGGCGTACTGCAGCCGGGTATGTGCATCGACAAAAGCTCGTTCTTGCCCGAAGCAAGCTTCTTCCCGGGCGACGTCTCGAAGACGCTCAATGTTACCGAGTGCGCTGGGCTTATCGCCGCAGATGCGACCTCGCATGTCGGCTTCTGCAAGCGCTGCGAGGAGCCGGATGTCGAGTCTCCAGCTCAGTTTGTGCACCAAGCGAAGCTGTTCAACACTGACATCCTTCGTGGTAACCGCAAAGAACGGCGTTTGATGCACCTCGATGAGCCGACAAATTGCCTCACGCAATTCGAACGTTACACCAGCACGCCACAAGAGCACCCGAGCGTCTACTGCACCGCGTTTGGAGTGTCCCGGCTGGCCAATGCGCCCAGTAATCTCGTCGATGACAGTAGTGTCCGCTTTCGAAACGTCGTGCAGGAGAGCCGCGAAAAACATTACGAAGCGTTCGTCCTCAGTCGCGTATGCATAGTCACTCGAGCAGACCAGCGCTCCGCATACCATCATCGTATGGGTCCACACATCACCCTCTCCGTGGTGTATTGGGTCCTGCGGCGTTGTTTTGGCCCGTTCCAGCACTGGGAATGCGGCCAGGCATGCCGCATAGTCGGGCTGTGCCCCTGGCGCGGGCACCAATTTTTGTAATTGCTTCATGTTCATAATTGACTCCAATTTTCAGGTGTCCAAAGGTATTGGCCGTTTCAGGGCGTCTCTATACCTTGCAGACCCATTAACCATGAGGACACGATGTTCACCGTAATCCCCTATCTCTATCGCGATGCCGCCAACTACAAGCAGTCCCACGAAATCGTGCTCGATGGCGAGCTGAGCTCCGCCGACATCGCTGCCATCGAAAGCAAGCTCAGTGATGGCGAGTACTTCATCCCTGGCGACCTGGTCGGCCTGGGCATCGAGGAACTTCAGCCCCGCGCCAGTGGCTACCCATCCAACGATGACCACGTCTACCACGAGCTCGAACTGGGCAGCCTCGAAGTCCAGGCGACTGTTCCGGAAGGCACCGTGGTGCTCCCCAAGGAAGAATTCGTGAAAGCCTTCGAGGCAATCTCGAACTCAGAGGCCTGGGACGCTGCCGGTTGCATGCAACGACTCGACCTTCCCGTCTGACCATTCAAACCGCACCTCTTGGTGCGGTTTTTCATTGGTTGTTACTCCGCATAATCTCGGGGCATCATCAGGCCGAGTACTCCGCCCTGCGCTAACGCTTTACGGGCACCGGTATCGTATTCAAGCGGCCCCCACGACCGAAGTCCGGAAGGCCAGATTCGATTGCCCCATTTGTCGTAACTTGCCTCGCGCTCGAAGCCGGTAGGCAGCACCACTTCGGAGATGCCCGCAGCAGCTCTTACTTCTTCAACCGACAACTGCGTCCGTTCACACTGCCAGTGGTGTTCTTCGCAAACAGCCGCGCCGTTAAAAAGGTAGTAGCCGCCGTCGACAAACAGTTTGCGTTCCAAGATGTGATGCGGGTCAATGGCCGGCCTGGTGCAGAAAACGCACTTTCCCTGGCTACGGGCCAGGACCTGCTTCGAGAACTCCGCGCGGGTCAAAAGCTTCATACGCCATCTCCGTTGGAGTGCCACCCATGCGTCAATTGCGGCGCAAAGATATCAACACCTGCTCGTAGCTGATTCGGAACGAACGGCTGCTCTGCATGGTGCTTGTTCGAGTCCAGAATCGCCTGGACAAAGTCTGCACGAACCCATTTATACCGCTCGAGTGTTTGACCGTTCTCTTCGACCTTGATGTACAAGCCCTCCGACAGGTCACTCTTGTCGGTCTGCTTCCAAGCCTGAACCAAGTCCAGCTGCTCTTTAGCAATCACTTTCTCGAAGTTTTCGCGCCAATTTGCAGACTTAGCCAGCGACGCAGGCAGCCAAGCCTTCGCATTGAATTTCGGCGTAGCTGACATTAACGACTGAACAAAACTTTGCAGCTCGTCCAGCGTAGTCGGCGGCGTAGCTGTATGCAGCGCAGCGCCCATGCTGAGTTCTTTCTGCTTCGACAGTCGTGCCGCCCACAAAGTCTGGATAAGGCTCTGCATCTCTCGCAAAGTCTTCGGTGCAATTCCCGCGTACAGCACCGGAACGGCCAACACCGGTGCACCCGCCAGCACTTGAGCACGCGCCTCCGTCGACAGAAACACTTCTCGCGAACGGTCCCAGATGTCGAACTCAGCAAAGTAGTGAGGCAGTGCGTCGTAGAACACAGAGTGCTTCTTGTGCAGCCATTCTCCGTACATCACATAACGGTCTTCCAGACAGTCCAGCAACGCGCCTTCATGGGCACTTGCCCATCGCTTAAAGAGGTTGAACTGTCGTTCACGACCTCCGCCGGTCAGGTAGTGGCCGCGGGACTGCAGCAGTTGCTCGCCGGCGCCGTCGTAGGACACTCCGCTATTGCCTCCATCGAGCTTTTCTTCGATGACGATGTAGCGGCCGGCCAGGCAGTTGTAGGGCACGTGTTCGTAGCCTTCATCGCCGTCCTGCAGGCGTGAGCCTTCCAGGTGCGGAGTACGTGGGTATTTCAGAAGCGCGGGCAAATCCGCGCCAAACATAGAGGTATTCATTGCAATCTCCTTTGATGAAAACAGGTGGATTGCCAACGAACCCGGCGGGTGACGCGCTGCCGCAATGGACGCCCAACAAGGCGTACCTTGGGACGGCAGGGACAGGGGTGAGCCGGAGTATTGCGACACGAGAATGGTCGCAAGCGTGGTCCGGCAAGAAGGCAGAGTCGAGGCAGGCCTGGGCGAAACCCGGCCTGTCACCGCACCATCTGCTTTCCGCTATCGACTTCTACAATGCACTGAGCTACCGCGAAGCGGTAACAGGCATTGACAGAAATCGCGCTCGAGCGAGTGTCGTTGGCGAGTTAGCGGAAAGTTACAGGCACGTCGTTCTCGATTCTATTCAGAAGGGTTGAGAAATGGTTTGAAAGTATATGAAGCGTAATTATACGCAACATTTTAGGTTCTGGCAACTACTTTTTAGAGTTTGTGGATTGCCGGATGCGCCAACCCAACATTGCCATTTGCGAGCCGCCACCGGCGAGAGTTGCCACTGTCAAAGCACCAACCCCGAGCCAAGGTAGGAGTATGGTCGTCATGCCGACTTTCACGAGGAGGAATACCACCGAAGATGCAACAAGCGTCTTATGTCCCCCGATGAGGCCAAGGGCACGGATAAGCACAGTGGATGCGGGATACGTCACATACGCGATGACAGCCCAGTGCAAAACGTGCGTAACTTTGACAGTGTCCTCTGGGCCGAATGCTCCGCGTTCATATAAGACCCGAACAAGCGGCTCAGCGAAAACGCCAACAAGCCCCATTACCACGATGGTCAAGCAGAGCACCAATCCGCAAAGTCGAAAACTTTGACCGGCCAACCGGCCTTCTGCGTGAGCGGGGGTCAACATTGCGGAGCACAGCACACCGGCCATGCCTGCAAGTGACATGTTGAAGAACGACGGGGCGCGCGTGGCCAATCCCCACGTAGCCTGTGCTCCCGCCCCCATGTGCGCCAACAAGGACTGGTCATAGAAGCTTTGCACCAAAATTCCTGCGGACGCACCAAGCACTGTCAGCATCGTAGCCCACGGAAACGTCTCGACCGGGAGCTCGGCCTGTGAGGGCTGAATCGCACGGTTGAGTCGACGTATCCATAGAAATTCCAAGCACGGTCCGACGGCTAGGCCGAAAGCTGCAAGGTAGACGCCTCCGAAATGTCCACACAGAGCCGCTGTACCCAAACTAGTTCCACTGGTGAGCGCTGCACACCACATTGCCTGGAACGGGTATCCGCGCGCCTGCAGCAGTGCCTGCTCGGTGGCCAGCACTGCGCATACGAGGACGGACGGCAGTCCAAGAAGAAGGAGTACAAGCAGTTCAGTGAATCCGGTCGTGCCTTTAGGCGTGAAGAGCCATGCAAGCACCGGGCAGGCAAGCGCATAGCCTAAGACCGCCTTGCGTTGAATTTTACTAGCCCATTGACGGCAAGTATGTGCCGCAGTTGCCAGGTCCGGGCCTTGGGCGATTCGCCGGGTTACCACGACCGGTAGCGGCGACGCAAATAGCGCACAGGCCGTGGACAGGACCATTGAAAAAGCCATATACCTGTCCATGTCCGCGCCGGCACCGACATAGGCAGCTAGCGCCAACGCAGCAAGGGCACCTAGCCCGCGGACAAGGCTGGAAACGAAAAACAGGCCTAAGGCCTGTGTGAGCGCGGGTGGGATACCGAAGCGCGGGCGCGATATGGCAGTCAAATTCATTCTGCCAGGCCGAAGAAGCTACGGCTGTTGATTTCGCACTGCTGCTGCAGCACGGAGAGCTCCACACCACGAAGCGAAGCCACTTCCTGCGCCACCCAATGCAGAAACGCTGGTTCGTTCCGATGGCGCCCTTTGGACGATGCAGGTCGATTGCGTGGTACGAGATACGGCGCATCTGTCTCAAGATGTAGTTTGCCAGCGTCAATGACGCGGACGGCGTCTCGCAAGGAGGCCCCTCTCTGGAGTTCGGTTACCCAGCCCGTTACGCCGATGTGTAGTCCTAGCGCTTGATATGCTTCGGCTTCACGTGCACTGCCAGTAAAGCAGTGGACCAGGCCGCGACCACCTTGAGCGACAAATGGCGTGAGCATAGCGATGAAGTCATCATATGCTTCCCGACAGTGAAGAAACACTGGCAGACCCGATTCCAGCGCAGCGTCGAGGTGCGCTTGAAACACCGCACGTTGAACCTTCCGTGGAGACAACTCACGGAAATAGTCTAATCCGCACTCCCCTACCGCGACACATTGTTGGTCAGCCCAAAGTCCTTCGAACACGCTAAGGTCTTTGTCAGTCCAACGGTTGGCGTAATGGGGGTGGACGCCTGCGGTGAACCACAGCCGCGTCGGCTGGCGCCGGGCGGCTAAACCCGACTGCACGCTGCCTTCACACGTAGTGCCGGTCAAGATGATGCCGCTCACACCCCCGGCAAATGCGCGTGCTAGAACAGCATCTGCATCGGATGTGAATTGCGACGACGTCAGGTTGATTCCAATATCTATCATGACCGGCTCTAGTATTACATGCGCATCATTACGCGTAGTTCGGTTGTCGGCAGAGCACCTTCACGAGTCACGATTGCACCCGTGATGGCGTCTTTGGTGACGATGTACGGCACGGAGTGTGCACCCATCGACTCCAGCAGTTTCGAGTTGGCGCGAACCTTATCGCCCATTCGGTCCATAGCACCGGAGTCGGCAGCCATGCCCCCTTTTCGAGCAGCCAGCGAGGCCTCATGCTCGTTCATGTCGGCGATGGGATTTTTCGACTCGAGAATGGTAGCGCCTTGTGCGATGCTCGCACGGCTCAGCATTCCTACAGGAACCCAGACGAACTTCACGTTCTGGTGCAGCGGTTTTGCAGCCTCCCAGAGCGAGCCACAGTGCGGGCACTGCATGTCGTAGAAGACATACACAACGCGAGTAGACAGTTCCTGGCCCACGGTGAAGCCAGTAGCCGCGCGCTGGAGTAGTTCCATTGACAGCGGCTGGCTTGCAGACACGACTTCCGGTGCCCAAGGGGCTTTTTCCGATTCACCGCAGCCGGCCAATGCCAGGGCCGCCGCGGTCGCCAGCGAGGCGACCAGTAGTTGACGACGATTCATTATAGGTTATCTTCCTGGCGTATTGGTGGATTAGGCGACGGCCGAAGCAGTCTGCTTGGACTGCACGCGAGCGCGCTCGCTTTGCGACAGACGTACGCGGCGCTGCTCCGGGTTCACCTTGCGTGGCACAGGCAGCGACAGCATGCGCTGGGCACCGACGACTTCGGCGTAACGAGCAACCTGGCCGAATGCGACCGACGGGTCACCACGCTCGATGCGGGACAGGGTTTGGCGCGAGAAACCAGCTTGCTCTGCGGCTTGTTCTTGAGTCAGGCGTTTCACGAGGCGGTAACCGCGCAGGGCCTCTCCGATACCTGCGAGAGCTTGCGCCAGCTCTGTATCAACGCGCGACTTTTGATTGACTTTCATATTGCTCCTGAAAAGCGAGTGGTTTGGAAACATTTTTACGGCGTTATCGTTGCCGTCATGCAATCTGTATGGAGCGGTATTTATTCTTTTTGTGTGACACTTGGCTTATTACGCAAAAAGAATTTATGCCCTGCTCCGAGCGGCCTCCGCCTTTGCGGTCCAACGCCAGCCACGCTTGGCTGCCTGTAAATACTCCTTTTCTAAAAGCTCTCTAAAAACTTGCGCGGGCATGTTTTCTGGAGGAGCCATCAGACAGGCATACGCTTGCGCGCTTAGTTCTTTTTCAGCACTTGCCGCGCGGGCGGCATTGGCAGCACGAGCGGCATAACGGTTAGCGTGGCGAGAGGTCATAGCTGCAGAACGAGTCGATGTCTCAATGTGTAGCGGCCCGGCTTAGCCTTTTTGCGGCTAAATCCACGCGCTACACCTCGAACTTGCACTGCGCTTTCGCAGCTGGAACGATTTAGTACATCTCTGTTAGCTAGATAAAAAGGGTCAACACCCTCCCTACCCTTCGCGTGAGCTATTAAAAGCCACGCTAACCACAAAGGAGCGATTCATGAATCACTTTTTACGATGTTGCCAAGGTCTTGTCGCGATGACGTCTTTGACCCTGATGCTTTCTGCGAATGCGCTGGCTGCTGAGCAACGTAGCTCTAAACGGAGCACCCCTCCACCCGCCAACCAAAGTTGGTGTATCGATAGTCTCTGCCTGGGTCAGCCCGACTCGGCACTACGCCCTTACGTGGCCCGTAGTATTGCAGCTACCCCTGTCGGAACCTGTCAGCAGCCATTGCGTCGATACGCGATTTCGCGCACTGACGGCGCCCTTGAAGCAGCCGTCGATAACACCGGGAAAATCGTTGAGCTCGACCGAAGCTACAACGACCCTGTAACCAGCGCCCAGTTCGGCCAAATGGCCCGCGAGTCGTCGCGCAAGCTCACTGCTCCCGTGCTGTCGCAAACTACCAAGGACCACCGTACCTTGGTTCGCCTGCGCAATGCCACCACGGGCAGTGAAGCTGAATTGGTGCACGCCCCGTCGCAGCCTGTTCCGCTCTCAGTCACCCTAACTGCAGAGGTCGCCCCTGATGCCTGTGTTGCGGCAACCGCTGGTGACTTGCATCACCCTCCGGCAAAGCCCTTGCCGCTCATGAAGCGCTAAGCATTTGCGCGGACTCCTTTGTGCTGTGTGCGTGGCTACACGTCACATAGGACAACTTTTATAGGAGAACTTCATGAAAAATATCGTCATCGTTGCAGGAACACTGGTCATCCTGTCGGGGCTGCCTGGCTCGGGGAAATCATCCCTGCGTAACCAGGCAAAAAACCTTCCGACCGGCGCATGGGTATCAGCCGACGCCCTGCGAGACCAAATTCTCGGCACCATCCGAGACTTGGGTGAACACGGCCGCGAGCATGTTCGTCGTTTCGAGTCGGCCAACACCTCGGTTTTCGCAATCATGACCATGATTGTGCGCGAACGCCTGAACGCCGGCTTCACGACTGTCGTGGATGCAACCAACCTCACGGACGCAGACCGCAAAGGCTGGGTCGACATCGCAGAACAATGCGGTGCGCCTGTCAAAGTACTGATTCTCGACACGAGCCTGGAGCAGTGCCTCATCAACAACCGCCGCCGTGATACCCACGTCCCGGAACGCACGATTCACAACATGAATCAGCCGCCGGCGCCGGAAATCTCGGAAGCGGTCAAGAACCGCACACAGCCCGGTAAATCGGTCGCTGTCACGGCCCCACAGGCATTCGCCCGTTCGTCGGTCTTCCCGTTCGAGCTGGTCGATGCCCTGAACACAGTATTGGACTTCCGTGCGAACGAGCTCGAGCATCCGCATTACGATGTCGTTACCGACATCCACGGGCTGATTGTCGAGTTCCTGGCGCTGATTGCCAAAGCCGGTTGGGTCTATAAGGACGGTCGCCTATCGCATCCGCAAGGGCGCAAGCTCTTGGTACTGGGTGACCTGGTGGACCGTGGCCCGTATTCGCTGGAAGTTCTGGCGCTGCTTCGCCAGGCAGTGGAAGATGGAGTGGCTATCGTCTTACGCGGTAACCATGACAACAAGCTGCTGAAGTTCTACGACCAGGCCCTGCGTGCTGGCGTGGAAGTTTGGGGTTCGCACTCCAACGCTGAAACGGGTATGAAGCTGCTGAGCCTGAAGAAGGACGAGGCAGACCGCCTTGCCAACTTCATCCGACGCATGCCGACGCATGCTACCTGGGAGCAGGACAAAATCGCATTTGTCCACGCTGACCTGCATCGCTTCGACCCGATGGCTACGCCAGCTGAAACCATGATGTACGGTGACTCTGGCTTCAAGCGTATCGACTCGGACGCCGAATACGAAAAGCGCTTCGGAATGGGCCTGAACGAGTATCTGCTCATCCGCGGACACATTCCGCCGACGTCGAAGCAAGAGCACGTGCTGTCGCTGGAGCGCCATGCGTTCCAGAAGGGTCAGCTGCTGCTTCTGCCGCTGGACGCCTTTATCGAAGAAATCCGCAAGGGCGTAAGTCCGCACGATGCGATGGAGAAAACGGTTGTGGTACAGGAATCTGATTTCGACTACGAAGCGTACTCGAAGAAATTCGACGTGCTGCGTGGACTGGAATCGCTTGTGACCAACAAGTTGGCTACCCGCCAACTGGACGACACGAAGCTCCTGCGCGTGTACAAGTACTCGAAGGCGACTTTCTGGAACAATAGCTGGGACGAGTCCGAGTGGCTCATCAAGGCACGCGGTATTGTCCTGGATATTGCTGGCAATATCATCTCGCACCCGTTCGACAAGTGCTTCAACCACGGAGAAAACGGTACTGGTCTTGATATCCCGGATGACACCGAGGTAATCGAAGTCGAGAAGCTGAACGGCTTCCTGGGCATCGTGTCGGCACATCCGACAAAGCGTGGAGAGCTACTGCCGCATACGCAGGGTGGTTTTGGTGGTCCATTCGTGGGCTACATCAACGACTACCTGCAAGTGCCCAAGACGCGCGGGCGTGTCTCGCACTTCCTGTCCCAGAATGACGTCACCTTGATGTTTGAGGTGCTGCATCCGGACGACCCGCACATCATCTTCTATCCCCCGGAGATGATGGGCATCCACCTCCTGGGCGTGCGTGGAAAAGGTCTGAACGATGCACCATGGACCGAGACGGAAGTCGATGTAGCAGCCGCCAAGATGGGGTTGCGTCGGCCGAAGTGGATTGAAACGACGTTCGGCGAGACGCGTAAGCGCATCCGTGACATGAAAACTGAAGGTGTGATGATTCGTCTGAACACGCCAGAGCAGCCTACGGTGCTGAAATGGAAAACGCCGTACTACCTGACCACGAAATTCCTGGGCCGCCTGTCGGACGGGAAAATCGGTCATATGTACGGAAACCCGAAGGACTTCAAAAAGACCATCGACGAGGAGTTCTATCCGATTGTCGATAAGTTGGTCGAAACCTGCGACCGCACGACTTTCGCTGCCATGAGCGACGATGACCGTGTGCCGCTGGTGCGCCAGCTGATTGACCTGCTGCAGTAACCTGCTTTCGCCCCGAGCACGCAAGTGCCCGGGGTTTTTCTTTTCCGTGACGAGACACAAAAAAGCCGCTCAGCGAGTGCTGAGCGGCTTTGCTTTGAATGAAGCGACGGTTGTTACTCTGCCGGCGTGTGGGCCTGCAAACTTTGCGCGAGAACGTCCCCGCCTTCGAGGTTCTCTTCCACGACTTCACGGAGGTCGTCCAGTTCCAGCGTGCAGTCAAACTGCACCGTCAAGAAACCGTCGCCGGCGGGTGTCGCCACCACGTTTTCGATGGCCGCGTCACATTCCGGAATGAGCGCCACGAAGGCATCAACTCGTTCCTGGTTCGGCGCCTGCATCACGTACGACTGGAATTCCCCGTAGTAATGGAGCATGCGTCCGCGAGTGACCTTGGCGGAGACCTTGCTGATGAAGTCCGAGTAGGCTTTCCCCGTGCTGTTATCATAGTCCTGGCCGGCCGTCACCATTGGCGACAGCTTCAGGTTCATGTCATTGAGCGCCCCCAAGACGTACCGTTCTTCGAGCAGCGGAAGGGCCATTTCGACGAACTCGTCCTCGGACAGTTCAGCGCTCCACAAAGACTGACTCATCCGCGAGAGCAGTCCAGAAACCGGTCCGCCCAGTGAGTGTCCTACGCCATCTGCGCGCGAAAATACTTCGCGCAGGCTGTCCGAGAGAAACCAGCCGCCCATGTCGGGCATGTCGCTTGAGAGCTTGGTGGCGCGCTCCTTGGCCTTTTGTTGGCCCGCTTCCAGGCCGTTCCGCAGAACAGCTTCTGGTGCGCGAGAGTTGCCGCTCCAGTCTTCCCCCTCCGAAGCCTGCGCGAGCAGTTCGGCGTAGGCGTCTTCATGGATGAGCGCAAAACCCAACGCGCGAGGTCGGCCGCGGTAGTCAGAAACGAATACGCGGGCCTTCTGCGAGACTTCCCAGACGTGGCCCCAGACCGCAGTGAGTTCAGCGTCCAGCTCGCCATCACGCCACGGCGTTTTGTCGCCCTTTACGGTCAGAACCGCATGGAGGCCTGCTGCTTCCTTCTGGAGGAAACCTGCAAAATCGAAAGCCAAGTCGTGATATTCGTTATCGCCTTGAGCGGTGACCCAGCTGCGCGCCAGTATCTCGGAGAAGAATCCAACGAGGTGCATACGAGCCAAGTAGTCGAGCGTCAGCTCGACTCGGCCGTAGTCCTCGGCCTCGGCAGTAATGAAGCCGCCAAACGGACTCCAGAAGGCGTCGTAGTAGCAGGTGGAGTGGCTACCGCTGAGTATGCTTTCTTTTTTGTCATCATTGCTGATGTCGATTTCGTTATAGCTGCTTTGTTGGAGCAGCGGCAGTACACGGCAGGCATCGCCTGGTGCGACAGTTTGCTGACTTGCAAAGCAGGTCATGTTAAATGAACCCATAGTGCCCTTTCATTGGTTGGCCCGAACTATGTGTAGCAAGCACTTCGGGCAAACAACCTACTGCTATACGATGCAGGAGGACACACAGATGGAAGTTACTGAAGGATTATTGCTGGTCGACTTGCAACCGGCCTACCTGGGCCGCGGGCGAAGTGGGCTGATGCAGCGCGTATTCGAGCATATCGAGTCCCTGCCGGCGGACACCCCACTCATAGCGATGTACGTTCATGAAGAGCTGAGCAACAATTTCTTGGAAGACGTGCAGGATTTCTGGCGAGACCAAGGCGCAAGCGAAGAGCTTATTGACCGAGTCCATTGGGTCGAGAAAGACTACGCATTTCTACGTGGCTGGATGGACAATGGGGTCGATGACGAGACCATTGTCTCAGTGCTGCAGACAATGCAGGACCTACGCAAGTCGGACTCTCGCGACCTGGATGAAAGTCTTTTGGAAGAGTTGGCACCGCGGCGTCCACGGTATGACCCCCTGATTGCTAGCGAATATGTTTACGACGCAGTTCGTGCAATGCGTCGAACAGCTTCGCGCTGGTTTACCTGTGGTGGTGGCTTACACGAGTGCCTGAAAGAGGTTGAGTTGGTTCTTGACGCACAACGGGTGAGTTACTCGCAGCTTGCACACCTGACATATTAAGCATTCTGCCCCGGCACTCGCCGGAGCTTTTCTTTGCCCGGGCAACCGCCTAACGATAAAATCTGCCACTGCCTACACTGGGCACGGGGTTCTTGCACCTCGATACGCCCCTGTCACCAGGTCTTCTGGTACGGCGCACGCAAGTTCAAAGGAACACATCTCTTGCTCCCTTCTTTAAGCCGAAGGCGTAGCAGACAACGACAGGACTCTTGCACTGGATATATCCGCGCCTTCGCGCATTGAAAAAGGACATCAATATGCACCACGTACCACAACCGCAGGACCAAGCTCGCATCCTCAAATCGGTCCTCGAGACTTTCGGCATCCCGCTACCCCACCGCAAGGCGTTGGAAGCAGTTGCGCGAGTCATGGGCTACAAGGACTGGCAAACTCACAGTGCCGCATTCACGCAGGAACAGGCCGCCAAGCACGCCAAGGCGCAAGTCTTGCAGACTATTCCCGGCCCGGCAGACGGCGACCTCTACGAAGCGCTGGTCACCGTCGACCAAACGCTGTCTGCGCGTATTCGCGTGCGGGCTCACAGTGAGGAAGAAGCTCGACAAGCGCTGAGCACAGCCGGCGCCGCGCAGTACCCGCACGGTTTTGAGGTCGACGACGGAAACTATCGGGGCACCGCAGACTTCTACCTGGGCGACCCGGACGCAATCGAGAACCTGAGTAAGCCAGAGTTCTACGATAACGACAATTTCTGGGCCAAGGTCACCTGGCGCGACGAGCACTTCGCTTACGCCATCGACCTGAGCCGAGATGAGCCGGACGTTTCAAGTGACGAGCGTCGCTCGAAGGTCACCGGTAAGCTCAGCGTCTCACGTGACGGCGCAACGCAGGAACAAGAGGTTCGCCTGAACGTGTACGGGCACTTGGAGACCTTCCTGGAAGCCTGCCTGGACGAGGGTGACTTCGACGAACGTTTCGAGAAACTGAAAAAACGACTGATGTCGCAGCTGCGAAAGAACGGCCGCTCCTGATTTCAAAAGCCACCTTCGGGTGGCTTTTTCTTTCACGCCATCTGCTTCGAGACAAAGAAAATGCCGCTTCCCTTGAGAGAAGCGGCAAGAATTACATGTCGAGCAGTGCGCTGATGCGTTCGCGCACGTCTACCGGCAGCTGGGTATCGCAATACCTCAGTTCGCCATGAACCACAAGCAGCGCCAGTTGAATTGGCGTGCCAAGGTCAGCTTGTGCAACTCGGCCAGTAGTCGGGTCGGTGTTAAAAGAACGGTACCCCACGATGAACGACATGCCTTCATCGTTGATGCCCGATTCGGCGTGGGCCACGATGTCGTCGTAGAAGTTCTCCGGATGGCCGAAGCACGTCATGTCCGTTTCAGGGTCGGCTTCGACACCTGACTGCAGCACTTGCTTGGCCAGCGCGACAGAAGTGTCCGCGCAGTCCTTGTAGTACACACGATGGCGGGTGTGGTCACCCACATACATGGCACGTACACGGCCGGCAGGGTCTTCGATGGTCGCGAGGTACTCGCTGTCGAGTTCGGCGGCGAACATCTCCGCCACTTCTTGCGCTCGTTTGAATCGCTCGAGCGTGTCGTATGGCGCGCCATCAAGCATTACGGTGAACGGCCCCTCGTCATCGTCAACCATGGCGTACTTCGGTGCCTTTGGCGATTTAGCTAGTTTAACGGCACTTGCAGCCGGCATGGCGGCTGCCATGGTGTTCCAATCGTTGTAGCCTTCGACTGCGGCCACTACTTCCAATGCCAGGGAACGCTTGATGTCAAAGCCCTTCGCCTTGAACATGGCTACGATGGCTTTGGCGGCTTCCTTGGGTTCTGGCTTGCGAATCATATGTACTCTCCTTTGCGATGCGCAAAGATATTTTTAGGTGAGGCTGCCTCGTTACCGACCAATCTTTGCGTGAACAAAAGAAAGGTGGATTTGTTGTGTACTTAATACCCTGGCTTCACCACGACGCAAAATGCGCTGAGGCGGGCAGGAGCAGGTGTCCTTATGCTTGTATAGCACAGCAACCGCTATTCGACCAAAGAAAAAGGGTCGCCCGAAGACGACCCAAATCACACAATGACGATGGCGTCACTGAATGCTTACCCTTGCACGGTTGACCCAGTAGCGCCTGCAGCGGCCTGGCGACGCTGTGTGCCTTCCACGTGTCCAATCTCGAATGCAGCGCCTTGGTCAGGGTTGTCCCGGCCATACGGATTCATCAGCGGCTTGGCCGTGAGCCCGTCGCCCATCCCCGATTCGTAAGCATCGCAGATGGTTTCGATGTACTCATAGTGGCCATGGCCGTTTGTCTGCCACGGACGGTCCAGAGCTTTCTCCGCCTCTGACTTCTCAGGAGCTGCTGGTCGTGCCAGAAGTAGTTCCCGGAGCTGCTCATTGCGGATTTCATGCTCAAAGACCTGGCGACGTAATGCACGAATCTGCTCTGCAGCGTCTTTCAGCATCGGGTCTCCTGTCTGGCTGAATTTTGCCAACAGGGAGGCATGCAGGTCGCTCAGACTCGCCGGCATGACCGTCAGCTCGCCAGAAATCGGGTCTTCTTCCAAGACCCCTGCGAACTTTTCGCCCTGCGAGGGGACCGCGCTTTGGATGCTGCGGGACTCGTTTTCTCGTGTATCGTTCATAACTGCCTCGGAACAGGTTGTAATTGGGCCGTAGGCGGCCCGTCGTCTTTAGATAGCTGACAGTACCGCTTCGCAAGCGGCCAGGCTGAACTGGTCCGCGTCGTTGCGCAGCTTACCTTCCATGTCAATCCAGAAGGCCTTTTGTCCCGCTGCCTGCTGGATGCGCTCCAACTCGACAGCGATATTGTCTGGTCCGATGCCGCCGGCATAGCCACAGAATACACCATCCAACGCGGTTGGCCAGCCACTTGGAGAGACCCCGCGGCCGCCAGATGCGTCAAAGAGCACTTCGACGCGGGCCATGCTTTGAGCCAGCACGTGGCACGCGTCCATGTTGGCGCTGTTGTACTGGATGATGATGCGCTGAGGGATGTCCGAACCAATGCGGGCAATCGCCTGCAGGTCTTTTGGCATCCGTTTGTGGTTGAAGTTCAGCTGAACTCGGTCGAACCATGCCAATTTGCGCATGATGTGCACGTCACCTGCGATGAAGGCGTCGACGTCGGCGCCGCACAGGTGCAGCGAACGGTTAATGTTCGGGCACGCCGCGGCCAGGCGCTGTACCCAAGCGTCAGTCGGATATCGGCCGGAGCCCGCACGCTGCGCTGACGACAGGATTGCCCATTCGACGAACGGGAATCGCTCCGAGAGACTGGCGAGCGTGTGCGGGTCAGTGGTGTCATCCGCACCGGTAAGGGTTACGAAAGAGGGTTTTCTTGTGGACATGAAGATTCCTTTTTAAGTGGGTCCTGTCGTGTGTAGCCAATAACTGCGGCTGTGTGCCCTAAAAAGAAAAAGCCGGGCTGCGAGCGCAGTCCGGCTGAATGACAGGCGAGTCTCAACAGAAAGACCGCCACGGTTTAGCGCTAGCTGAGTACAGCTGCGGCAGAGAGAGCCGCCAGGATGTTCCCGCCCATTCGTTGTGCGACTGTTAGTACTTCCAGCATGCCGTCAGTGGTTGCGTCCAGCTTGACGGCCTTGGCACGAGCCAGCCCGTAATTCGGGTGGGAGGGCGAATACTGAACAGCTTCCAGTGCGGCCGTTTCGATGTCGTTCTCCACGTCCTTTCCCTGCTGGATAATGTGGCGCTCCAAGTTGCGAAAATAGCCGTCGAGCGCTACATCCTCCGACTTGACGCCCATCGCGCCGAAAATGCTGCCGTGGATTCGCCGGATGCCGTCTGCACGTCCCTCAAATTCCAGAGCTTTCATGCGTTCGGCCTCGGCTTCGCGTTCTTGGGCCATGCAGTCTTCGGCGAATGAGCCAGGGCCCCGCCTCGGCAAGCCAGAAGCTGCCCGGATGCTGCGGATTGCCGCTTTGGCTCCTTGCGTACGCAGGTCCTGCATCATGCGGGGCAGCTCCGACTGCAGCTCCTTGACGAGCTGTTCTACCGCACGTACCTGAAGTGCTCGTTCGTTGTTTTCATGCTGAGACATTGGAAATCCTCCTGTTAGTTGTCCTACCCTCGTATAGCGAACGGACGCCGCCGCTATCGCCATGGCTAAGACTTCTTGCTAGACAGCGCTTTGCCACCGTTTAGTGCTGTTATGCCGTCGCTGTCCCTTACTAAATCCGCTCGTCCGATGTACTCCGGCTCGAAAGCCTTCGAGAAGGGCTACGCCTCGTTCTTGCAATATATTTTTGAAAATAAAGTGTATTCGCTCGAGCGCATTGAGAATGCTAGCGCTCGCATGATTGTACTTGCGGGAACTCGTCGACTAGTCTGCTACAAGAAATCGGGTCAGCTAGCTTCTGAGTCATTGACTGAAGACGGTGTCTGGGAACAGGAAAAAAACTTCCCAATCGACCACTTTTGGGCCGGAGACAGCATTCTGCTCTCAGCGGTACAATCTGCCTGGACACGGCAGCTGCACCGCTTCATCCCCTCGGTCGAGAAATGCTATCCGAAGTTGTCACAGAAGGAGGCCAAGAAGTGGTCACCTGAGTACAAACGGCAAGCAATGGTGTCTTATGCGGCGGAACGCCGAATGGGTGGTCGCGACAAACGACGCTCAGTATGCCGCAGCTTCGTGAGCTTGTTGTGGAATTTCCTCGTTGACCGCGAAACGCTTAGGCTCTGCCAAGCCTTTTTCGGCCGTAAGGCCACACCTGCTGACTACAATTTTACGGTGAAGCGTCGTAAGGAGCTGAGTGCCCGCGCACAGGAAACCCCTAATCTGACGCAGCTAATTGGCAGCTACATCCGCCTGACCCCAGCACTACGAGGAGCTCGCAAAGTCCTTCCACCGGACATTCTTGCTAATGCCCGTTCAACGCTATTTGACGTGTCGCCAGACCGGGCGACCAGGCGCTATCGTGACGACGGCTCAGATGTGTTTCCGCCAGAACCTTTGAGCCCGGCTGGGTGGCGAATCCTCGCTAGTGCAAGCTCCGCAGCAGTCGAGCGTCTTTGGAACACTGCGCAACATGAATCGCATGTCACCATCGAGCGGGGCTACAGCCCAGGGCCGCTTCTCGCCGGCTCACTTAATGCAATGGCCAAGGCCGATGTGCGTGGTCCGTTGATGTTTCAACAGTGGGTTGTCGGGCACCTTATCACCTGGCAGCTTTACGGTTTGACCGCGGAACAGCTGAACCAGGTACGTGAAAGCACCGTTCGATTCATTCGGCTTGCTGCACAAGAGGCCATAGTGGCTCGTCGTAGAGGCAACCTAAAACGATTCTTGTCCGGCAATCTGGTGCTTGCTTGGGATTGGTTCAAGTCGCAAGGTCGTGAGGGCCACTACTACTACGACCGAGATGAAGCGATAGTGCCCATTGTTTTGTCCAAGCAATCGACATGGGCGTCGGTGATGCGAGCGCAAGCTGCGTGGCATGCAAAGCTTGATGAACGCGAAAGATTGCGTCGGGAAGCTGACGAAGTGCGATATAAGGCTTGGCGGGCAACCGAGGACGCAAAATCGTGGGAAAGCGCATTGACGACGTGCATCGTTGGTTCTGTTCAAGCCACCCCACTGACGACCGGTGAGGCTCTTCGCGTCGAGGGTGAAAACATGAAGCATTGCGTTGGCAGTTACGTTGACAGCTGCTTGAGCGGCACCTCGCGAATCTTCGCTCTACAACACAAGGACGAACGAGCGACACTCGAGTTGGTTCATGCCGGCCGAGGTACTTGGAAGGTTCGCCAAGTTTTCGGTCCTCGAAATGATACTGTTTCCAAGCCGCTTGCGACTGCGGCTAAGGCCCTTGCTCTATCCTACGCTGCCGCTTTCAAAGAACAGCAGCTGCTTACGCTTAGTTCGCCAAACTGAAGCCCTGTCGAGGCACGCTTCGTCGTGTGCCTCGTTTTTCAGCTAGCATGCGTGCGTCCGCCAGGCACATCGCAGATTGGACATCACCTGTTTCTTCAGTGGATGCCGCACCCATGCTCGCAGCGACGCCGGCCGAATGCAGCGCGTCCGAGAACCGCTTGACGCTGGCGCCAGCCGTACTTGTCGAGTGCCTTCGCGGGAGCAGCACGACAAGCTCATCACCGCCTACCCTTGCAACCGTATCGCCAGTTCGCGCTACGCTGGCAAGTGCATGAGCGGCTCGTTGGATAAGTTCGTCCCCCGCGTCATGCCCGTATTCGTCGTTGACAGCCTTTAGTCCATCCAAGTCAACAAACAACACCGTCACGGCATGGCCAGATTTGGACAGGCTCTGCTGTTCCTGCTTAAGCGCATGGAGCAATCCTCGCCTATTTGCCACGCCAGTAAGCTCATCTCGCATCGACTCCTCAAAGACTCGCGTCATCTGGTGATTGGCGGATTCCAGCTGTGCGGTTAGGCCAGTTACACTGCCCAAGACTCGCGAGGCCGCAAGAAGCAGGGCTTGTTGCCGCTCGCACAGCACAGGCTCCATTCGCACTCGGTCATCAAGCCCAACCAGAATTCCTAACAGTTGACGCTCTTGTGCAAATACGGGAGCCACAGCTGCGCTGCCAGCGGATGTCATATTCTTTAAAAATGGGAAAGCCAACATGCTGGTATTTCGAACATCCGAGAACATAATAGGTTGACCCCGCTCAAGCCATGTCACCCCTGCATCCGATATGCTAACTTGTGTACCTGGTCGTATGTCTATCCGGCCAGCCGTCGCCCTTACAATAGCTTGCCGGCCTGAAGCTTCAAGCGTTAGCAGCGCCCAAGCGCCAAAGGGCAACGCAGCCTTCACCAGTGTAAGTGCGTCATCAAATGGCGTAGGATGCGCAGCAGCGGCCGTTGCCGACGGCTTCAGCTTCTCTATCGGCTTAGGACACGGGTTTCGGTGTCGCATCAGCTCCTCGGGTAACGCAGACATGGCGCTAGGGTTGTAGCCAAAAAATAATAGCATCGACTATGGCACTAATTCACGGTTGCGAACATACTGTAACTCACAATCTTATGGAAAACACGTTTTTCAACAACAGTTGCAAACTTTTCCAAGGAAAAGAGGAAGTTTACGCAATATTTATCTGAATTGCCACAAGGAAATGAAAAAGCCGTGCATCTGCACGGCTTTGAAGGAAGAATATTGTCAGCCTAGGGCAGCCAAGGCTTTCGATACGTCTGCGAAACACTCCTCGAGCTGTTCCAGCAGATACTTGTGGGCAACATACGCTTGGTAACTCCGCATGGCATTGGTGTGCCCTTCTGCATACGTGGCCCCCACGGGGTCGCTGTCAACGACACGCAGCGCGTACTGCCCGGCGTCCTGTTGGTAATAGTCGCGGTTGGATACGAGGGTCGAGCGCACAGCCTTGACGAATTTTTCAGGAGATTCCCGATGGCGCCACTCACCGTCGAGCCGGTCCATTGCGATGTCCAGGCCGAGCATCTCATACTTCATTGTCGTGGCTTGCTGGCGTGATGCGTCGTCAGACGGCGTCAGTAACGCGTTCAATGCTAACGCTCCGGCTCGCTGGCCAAGTTCGTGCTTACGGGTAAGTATGCAGTTGCGCAGGCTCGCATACGCGCGTTGTACCAGCACTTCAAGGCTAGGCGGCTGGTCTACGGTAGATGTGGTCATGGTTTCCTGGTGAAAGTTGTCCTGCATTGTGTAGTCATAAAGGCCAGACTGCTTTGGCTATACGATACACACCAACAAGAGGACACTATGACTACTAGCACCCAAAACAGCTTCCAGGCCATCGAAGAAATCATGTTTCCGACGCCATCGGGCAAAGTTCGTGGCGTAATTAACGCGAACATGCAAACGAAAAAAGGCGAAAAGGTCATCGCGAAATCGACGCTGACGACCGACGAGTCCGCCAAGATTTCTCTGTCACTTCCGTCGACGATGACCCCGGACGAACTGGACCAAGTTACGGTCACCCTGCGTGACTTCGTGGCCCGAGTTCGCATCCTCGACGTCAAGCCGTAACCCGCTTTAGCTATTCCAAAGCCTCCCTTCTCGGGAGGCTTTTTTTTCAGGCTCAAAGAAAATGCCCCGAACGAATCGGGGCATTGAAAAAGGCGAGAAGTCTGGTTAGTGCTGCCAGATTCCCTGTTGCACCTCACCTACGATGAAGCGTGGGTGTTGGTCCTCAAACCAGTGCCAGATGTCTTCCTTCGGAGTGCCGGCCTGGAAATGCAGGTACGGAATCTCAATGGTGTCATCATCTGCGACAGGCACGTCGCCAAGAACACCCCATAGCGCGCGCAGCTCGGCCAAGGTATGGTTATCGGGCTGGTCGGCTGCTCGTACGGCGACGTAGACGTATTCTTCCTGGCGCTCATAGAACTTGTCGAAATTGCCAGGGGCGCCGTCCAACACAGCAAGCGGAACCCGGAAGAACTCACCGATGAGCTGGCCAGGCGCTGCTGGGCAATTAGTGGTTAATGCACGTGAGACTGCGTCGCGTGCGTCAACCGCGGCCACTTCGCCGGCGGCGATAGAACTATTGCCGATGACCTTCCAGTGCCATGTCGTTGCGTTTTGCATGGTGTCCTTATTAAACGGTTTCCGGTTCCGGAAGCGCCAGCTCCTTCGTAAGCACGGTCATGCGCCATTGGTAGGAAATCAGGCCGCCCAGGGACATGAGCATCGGCTTAACGTCGTAGCGGTTCTTGATGCGCACGAGGGTTGGGTCATTGCGGTCGAAGAACACCCACCAGTCGTTGCCGGCGTCGACCTGCCACTCGAGGTCAGTCGTGCCTGCGTTGAGCTGTGAGGGCTCGTAGGGCATGTGGCCCGCCGAAAGCAACTCCGATACGAACTTGATGAAGTTGTCACGCGTCTCGCGCTTGGCGAACGAGTGGGACGGATGGGCCTTCAGGATGAGGTCGGACATATGTACTCCTTGTGTTAAAGAAGGCATCTTCTCGATGCCGGCATACCTTACGCCAAAACCAGGCGCACGTGCAACTTATGGAAACAGTCGTCGAACAGACCGAGCACGCGGTTGTAGCCTTCCAGCCAACCCAGAGTGACCAGTAGCGTTGAACGGATGTCGCGCTGCTTGTCCGAATCTGGTGTCTGCTTGAAGTAGTCGATATTCATGCGTGCGACGCGCTTAGACATGGCGTTGATGCGTGCCTGTAGCTGGGCGCGCACTTCCGTCAAGAACGCGTCACGGTCGTTGTCTGCCACCTTGAGCAGCCCCGATTTAGGACCACCGTAACGGCGCAGGGCTTCGACAATGCCTTGGGCTTCACATCGGCGAAGGGTACTGCGCCGGCGTGCCGCGATATCGCTGAGGTCCGGAGTATCTTCACGGACGGCCGCCGCTTCCGCGCGAGCGATTGCTTGCTTAATTCGGTCATGAAACAGCCCATGTGCCTCAGCTACGTGCTTTGCTACGTCTGCCGGATATGGTAGTGCCTTCGAGTTCTTTTTTGTCATAGGTCCTCCTTGAGATTGGCCTACTGCGTATAGTGTACCCACAGGCGGTAGAACAATTCCCTGGAACGTACAACCGCTCTGCTCCAGGCTAACGTTACCGCTTCACAATTCAATGTCGCAGTTCTTAAGGACGGCGGCGTTTTCTTTGCCTATTAAATCGGTAATCTTTTCATACGAAAGAAAACCGCGCACGAGGCGCGGTTTGAAATCAAGGCAACTTAGATTAAGCGCTTTGAAGGTATTGCAGGTACGGCACCATGTGCAGACAGCACCAGTCGTGCAGTGCCAGAGTGGCTCGCGCTCGGCCCGCCTCGGAACCTAGTGCGTCGAGGGTAGACGCGACGGAATTGGACTTTTCCAGCACTGAAAACTGAGTAGTATGGCTCAGGTCCCCCAGGCGGCCCCAGACACGGAGCGACTGCAGACGTTCGATTTCCTTCAGATAGTGGGTGAAGTTAGGAGTGTCAGACGAGGGAGGCGTCTGGAACTCCTTGGCTGCATCAGTGAACGTGTTCAGCGCGGCACCGTGCATAGCAATCGCAGCAGGGTTCTTCACGTCAGCTTCCAGGGCTTCGCCGTAGAGCGTGCTCTCCTTGGCAATTTGCTCCTGGATGTACGTGATGAACTTGCCGTGGCAAGCAACAGCCAGCTTCAGTGCTTCGTCAGCGGTAGCCTTGGTTACAGTCATATGCTTCTCCAATTAGTTGTCCTCTCTTCTATAGCGAGCCGGCAAGCTCAAAGAAAAACCGCGCACGAGGCGCGGTTCGGAAGAAGGTTTGCTTCGGTTAAGCACCGTTGAGCTGTCGAATGACCGGCCCGAAGTGCTTGCTGAATCGCTGTAACACGTGAAGATGCGCATCGACCAGCCCCTGATGAATGACGACTTCCTGCATCGGGTCAGCGCCCGCGTCGAGGAGTACTGCGGTCATTTCAGCGGGAGTTCGTGAGGCTCGGTTAGTGACCGAACACAGGTCCTTGTGGGCGCCATCGTAAGCGCCGTGGAGCAGGTTCTGCTTTGCCAGCAGGAACTGTGTAAAGCCCTGGTACGGCACTTCCGAAGGAACACCTACCAGGTCCATCAACGCGACGATGCAGCCTTGCAGCTTGACGTTGTAGACGATGTCATGGAAGTCCTTTTTGTCCTTGCTCTGGCGGTAGCGCTCGGCTGCTGCCGTGCTGAGGCCCTTGGCCTCGCCGGCGAGCGAAGGGGTCTCTTTGCGGAAAGCGTGGTGCGCCGCCAGTACCAGACCGCGGAGGTCGACGACGGGTATGACTGCTTTGGTTTCGATTTCGGTCATGGGAAGATTTTCCGGTGAATTGTCCTGCTACTTATAGCAAGAACTCTTCATATGGAAAAGCCGCACACTAGGCGCGGCTTTGGTTAAGCCAGAGAGGCCTCAGGTGTAACGGTTACACCATGAAAGCACCATAGTCGTGTGAGATTCCGACGAGGTTTACCTGGTTCTCATTTTCGGGAGTCAACGTGCCATACGGAGTTACCACATGTACATCTTCGCCATGCGCGGCCAGTATTGAGTCTGCTTCGTGATGCGGATTGAGCGGATTGACACGTGCAAGATACTGATGCATGTTGTTCACATTGAGCACCCCTATCGTGGAAGGCTGCAGGGGCTGAGCTTGCGCTGTGACATCTGCTGCCGACCAGGCGCCGCCGCCTTCAAACTCGACACGCTCGATTTGGTATTGCGTGCCTCCCGCTCCGTTGTTGAACCAGTCCTTGACAATAATTTTGTCATATCCATTTAGCACAGAGAAAATTGCGTCATTTCCATCCCTAAAAATGAAAACAAATGACATGGAAATGCCCCCGCCAAAGTGCAGAACGTCGACTTGGCCTGCCGGCTGCCCTTCCAGCTCTGCTTCACGTAAGGGGTCTTGGCCATCACCCTTGTTGAAAAGGTAAAGGTCTGCCATTGTCGTGCCTTGCAGCGTGTCGTTTCCAGTGCCGCCGACATAGGTATTACCGGCGCCAGGACCGTAGTAGTAGAACGGCCACCCGCTAGACAGGGTTCCTGCGTCGGCTGAACCGCGGCCCCCGCCAAGGATGTCGTCACCTGCGCCGCCGTACAGCACATCCGCGCCATAGCCTCCATCTAACGTGTCGTTACCTTCATCACCGTAGAGCGTGTCAGAGCCAGCCCCGCCCGAGAGCTTGTCATCCCCCGCACCACCGAAGACTACATCGTTGCCATAACCACCGTCGACAGCATCATTACCGGCCAAGGCGAAGATGGTCTCATCTGACGAGGTGCCTTGGTAGGTGTCTGCGTTCTCGGTAAGGACAATACGCACCTTATTTGCGAGGTCGGTCAGTTCCGCAGCCGATACGGTCGTGTCAGCGAATACAGTCCACTCAACGGGACCGCCCTGAATGAACCAATCTTTGACGGTCACGCTGTCGGAAACAGAAAACTGCAACTTGATATCATTGCCAATCCTGTAGACGGCCGTGCTCTCCAGCCGAAAATCTTGCGCGTACAGCACATCAACGGAGGTGTTGTCTCCTGCGACTTCAATAATTATGTCCTGACCGTCTCCCGCGGCAAACCAATACGAATCAGCCCCAATGCCACCTACCATGAGGTCGTTCCCGGTGTTTCCTTTTATTGTGTCGGCCCCCGCGTTTCCGACGAGACTGTCAGCACCCAATCCGCCTGTCAAGGTATCATCATCGTTCCCTCCTGTAAGGAAGTCATTGCCCCCTTCACCTTCAAGAAAGTTGCGATAATTATCAACCCCCAACAAGGACTCCGAAGTGTCATCCCCAACAATATGAAGTGCGCTCTCTGTCGCTCGAGCAGCCGTAACGTAGTTCGCTGATGAGCTGTCAGAAAGCGCTGTCCAAAACTTTGTGTTAGGCACGCGTCCTTCTGAAAACCATTCAGTAATGACGACAGTGTGCTGCCCATCTTGCATGCTGTAAGTGATTACGAGGGCAGTACCCTGTCGGGTGTAAGTCGGAGCGGTATCCGCAGGCAATATTACCTCTGTCGACTCGACATCGGCCACTGAGATTACTGCGTTAGCCTCCACTGACAAAGATTTAAGGGAAAAATCTGAGCCGATAATATCAATAGACGGTAACTGCGGAATTAAATCGGCGCCCGCCTCGACCTCATCCAGGGAAAGCAATTCTCCGCTTGAAAGCGTAGTTATCCAACTAGCTTTCCCCTCCGAAGAAACAACACGGGACCAAGCCCACCCATTAGAGGGGTACTTTATCATCGTATTTGTGGAAGCGTTGTAGAACGCCTCAAAAAACCACACTCGTCCTCCCGTGTCTTTTTCAACTATAAGTCGGTTAACGAAAGCGGATTCATTTGCGATATAAATAACCGCAACCTGTCTTCCGCTGGCGTCTAGTGAATATTCAATATGCGCTCGCTCGATATTAACAGGAGTGTTAAGACCCATCATATTAAAAATAAATTCTTTTTCCAACTTCGTCTTATAGGTGTCTAGTGGATAGCCTGACGGCCTCATAGACAGCTGAGCAGTCGCAAACATTTTTGCCGCAGCATTTTTAGCTAGCTCGTAGTCCTGATATTTTTCGTCAAGAATCTTAAATCTACGCGACCATACGTCGTTTATTTTGTCCGGAAACGTGCCCGTAGATGCCGAAAGGACAAAATGATATTCCACTGGAATAGTTTTCTGTACTGCATATTCGGCAAAGATGGCCTCAACCTCATCCATGGCTTTCGCGATGACGTAGTCATTCATCTTCCTGAACTGAGCTGGATACGCCAAATTGTTGTCAATCAAATGCCCCAGTTCGTGGCTCAACGCTCTAATAAAATCAAATGCGAGCATGCCTCCGGGTGAGTAGCCCGAATACTTTCCATTAAGGAAATATGAATTAAGAATTGATATTGTAGGCGGTTTTCCGTCATGCGCAGCAACGAAGTAAAGACTTCCGGTGTTGTTCGATACAAGAACGGCCCCGACAGAGTCCGCGTAATCGAGCATTGCTGACATGAAACTTGATGTTCTAAATATTGCCAAAGTCTGTGTGTCAATAGAGGAAGTGAAGGTACCCATGCTATCTTTCGTAAAGAGTGGAGCTCCGTATAGCGAGTCACTCTGCCTCCGACGCCCGATGATACAGGCTAGCATCCCTTCGTCGCCGTTGGCGATAATCTTGATGTTGCTATACGACACTTCTACCCTCATCGCATCCACAACCGAAAACGGCACACAAATGAAACGAATTAAATCTATGATTTTGGCTGCTTTGCTGGTGACAAATGCTATGGTCTGCATAGCATCTCAGGCGGCCCCTCAAAGGCCGCCAAAACAGCTTTCGCTTACATCACTGGACAAAAATATGAAGACCGAATTTTCAGAGAAATTGATGAAGGAATTTGGCACCCATCAACGCAAGCTAGCGGGCTCGACCTGCCCATACCCCCCCTCGAACTTAGAAGTGTTGATTGACAAACCCAACCTGTACTTGGTCTCAATCAAATCAGTTATTCCATGCTCATTAAATAATCTGCCATCATGGATGCAAAGAGCGCTGTTAATCGAGGATAACCAAGTTAAAGAGTTGAACGGCGCCGATTTACTGGCAGCGCCATTGTCTGCGGGTGACGCGGTCCCGCTGACGTTTGACGACTTACCCAACTACGAGAAGCGGCTGCGTGCAAATGTTCCAACTTCTCGCTGTTTAGACTGGGTCATTCCTCAAATCAAGGGCGCTACTCCTACGTTCTATTTCTCTAAAGATATGGTTACTGCCTACTCCGAGAAAGCGTTATTTCACCCATGTTGGGCTCCGGTATCGTATTCTTACGAAGAGCTCTCAAAGTACATGCGGCCCGCCTATTCGGTAGCAAAAAAGCTTAATTAAGACATTAGCAAGACTGCTTGGCGGGAAAATCGACAAAAAGCCGCGCACGAGGCGCGGCTTGGAAAAGATGTGTTCTGACGAGTCCTCGCGCGTTAGCGCATCAGCTGCAGCACTTCATCGATGTAACCAGGAACTGCTTCGATGATGTTGAAGCGCTCTGGATGCATTAGTGGGTACAGGCTGTGCGTAGCCACGATAATCTGCACGCGGCTGTAATCCGCGCCAACGACCTTCGACCACAGACGCAGTTCGGCACGTGCGTCCAGCGATTGCTCCGGTTCGTCCATCAGGATGAGTGGAACGCCGGCGCCTGCATCCAGGAAGTGCTTCTTGAGGTGTTCACCCCAGTATTCCCAGTCAGCGCAGTAGCCTTCTTTCGACATGTCTTTGAGCTTCGTGCCGAAGCGCCAGTTCTTGACCAGGTATTTGCTTGGGCCTTCGATTTCGCCGGTCAGAACCGACTCGATGCGAGCCAGCAGCGCTTGGCTTTGTTGGCCCGACGAACGGTTTTCCGTCATCTTGGCGTACTCGATGGCTTCTTTGGAATAGCCAGTCATGAGCGCGTGAGTGACCGAGGTTTCGTTGCCTGGAATATGGCCCGGGCGATAGAACAGCGTTGCTGCATCGTCCGTTTCGCACTTCATGCCAGGCATGAACTCCCAGTTGTGCTCATAGCGCCAGCCCTTCTCCGCCCACAGGGCTTCGTGTTCACGCTCCATCACGTAGTGATTGTCGAGCGCGCTCTCGTTGGTGTACCAGGCGAGGAAGCGAATCGCCAGGGCCTGGGTCAGCGCAGACTTGCCCGCACCATTTGGGCCGACGATGACATTGGGTTTGTCCACGGCGAACTCGAACTTGCCTTTGTGCGTCTTGAAGATTTGCGTGCTTTCCAGATGTGGAACGCCTTTGAAGTCCTTGAAGCTGGCAGAAGTCAGCATGAGATGTCCTTTCGTTTGTTGTCCTACCAGCGTGTAGCAAATCGACAACGCCCGAGCAGTACCAGCTACATAAACAAAAATCCCGCCAGGTGGCGGGATTGAAAACAAACGTCTGGCGATGTTCGGTTAGCTGAACTCGTAGTTGAAGAAGAGATAGCCTTCGGGGTCCTTGAAGCGCATGTCCTCGCGAATGCCTGCGCGATTGTCGACGGTAGGCGAGTTGCGGAACTGCGCCATGTCCGGTTTGCGCCGGTCTGCAACGAACGCCATAAATTCCTCGAGAGTCGATGGTTCGCCGTACTCGTTTACGATGGCACCGCCGTCTTTGCGCAGATAGTCTTGCAACGTCTTCAACGAGATGACACCGCGGCGCGGATACGCGCGGAACATGAAGATGCCTGCGGCCGATAGGCCCAGATGCATACCTTCTTCTGCAGTCGGAGTTGCCTTCTTGGGTTTCAGGTAGTAATTCGTGCTCATGATGACTCCAGTAATAGTCCTACCTGGTGTAGGAATCGCGTTCGAGGATAGCAGCCCGGCTATTAGATAGAAAACTGCGCTATACGGGTCCTCTATCTTCGCACTCTTTCCATGATAAATCGCGCCAAAGAACTACGTAAGACCAAAAGCCTTGCTGACATCCTTGTGCTTCTGGCCCTCACGGTAGGCTGGGTTGTGCTGGTATTCCTGGGCATTAAGCAAGAAATTGGGCCACTATGGGGAGCCCTTGCGCTAGTGCTCATGTTCTGTATCAATCACCTAGCCATTATCGCTGTCGCCTGCGGATTTGCCTGCTGGGGCGCATACGCCGGACTGCATTTGCACTGGGTATTCGCACTCCTACTAGGCATCCCACTGTTCCCTGCCCTCGCCGCCGGCCTGGCTATGTCTGGACTGAAGAGCCTGTGGGGCATGTGCTTTAAGAAAGCGGACAAGGACGAGTAACTCGCCTACGGCACCTTATGCTCCCTCCTCCGGATAAGCAGACCGGCTATACGGGTGGATTACCCCAACGGAGAATGCCACCATGATGAACTTTCCTGAGTACTGCAAAGAAAACCCACTCTGGAAGTCCATTCCGCTCGGTGTGATTTTTCTGGGATGGCTTGTCCTGACATATCTTGGAGTCGATACGCTCTGGGGGCCATTGGCCGCCATCCCGGTGATTGGCGTACTCTTTGGTATCCGTAATACCCTGTGCACCCTCGTTGCGACAGGCTTTGCTTTCTGGGGAGCGTACGCAGGCCTGAAGTTGGCGTGGTACTACGCCCTACTGTTGTGCATACCGACCGTTCCTGCGATTGTCATGGGATGCCTTGTCGGTCTCGGTCGAGCGGTCTACCTGCATTACTTCGCAGAAGACGACGCCGAAGACGACTGAGCGTCTCGAGCCAGTGTAAAGAAGGCGCAACCCGTCAAGGTTGCGCCTTCTTTGTTTGTGCCGGAGGGTTAGCTGGCGCCAGCTAGGCTGAGCTTCTGCGCTTTGTACTTCTTGTCCAGACTCTCCAGCTTAGTGATGGCCACGTTCGAGGGGCTCCCCGAAGGTTGCCACCCTCCAGGAACAGCGCAAGCGCGCGGTCACGCGGCAGTACCGCTGTAGTTTTGTCGTCCACCTACGGGCCCCGCCCAACCGGAGCAAGAAGGTACACATCGCGTCCGCGTCGATGCCATCCGCCTTAAATTCGAGTACGTGTTACTGCCGCCGCCGCAGGCATTTACTTAAAGGACCTTTCGCTACAGGTGGCAGGACAACACATTGGAGAGCAACATGAAATTTAGCGCTAGTGTTTCGATGGACTCACCGAAGCCCACTCAGGAAAACCTGGAAAAGCTTCGCGCGGAGATATCCCAACTCCGTGCAATGGGCCTTTGCGAAAAAGACTCTACTGCACTGCAACTTATGCTGGAACTCGAACGAGGGTTCGCCAGCGAGGTGCGGGATGCAGAAATGGGTCTGTGCGAAGTCGAGTTCTCTTACAAAATCATACCCACCGCTAAGAACGTCACTAAGAAGACGTTCCTCAAAGTTCCGAACGCCGAAATCGAACGTTTGGGCCTGCCGTCCAAGCTCCTCGGCCCCATCTATATGTCGGAAACGCACTACTACCTGGACTGGTACGCACTGGATTTGTTTTACAAAGCGCGTTCCAAAGAAGGCCGGCCGGTGTTTCGTATTCCAACTGTGCGGGTCAAGGGAGATATCCGGGGTAAACGAGGGATTGTCGAGGTCGTCGACCTGGCGCACATCCTGCAGGGTAAAAAAGAAGGTAAAGTTCCGAACAGGCCTGCAGCAGTTTTGCGAGCCTAAATCGCTTCAACGCCCCTCTTGGGGCGTTTTCTTTTGGCCAGGCGCGCCCGAAGCAACTTCCATTGAATAAAAGCGCAAACAAAAACCCGCCAGCGTGGCGGGTTGTGTCATCAGGCGGTCGAGGCGTCCGCAGCTACGCGCTTCTGACCTTTGTACTTCTTGTCGAGATTGGCCAGCTTAGCGAAATCCACCTTCGAGTGGGCCCCACGCAGATTGCCTCCGTCCAGGAACAAAGCCAGCGCACGGTCTCGCGGCAGCACCGCCGCCGTTTTGTCGTCTACCTTTGGGCCCCAGCCCAAGCGCAGCAAGAAGTTACACATGGCGTCTGCGTCGATGCCATCAGCCTTGAAGTCGAGGAGCGACTTCGCACCATCCGACTTCGAGAGCTTCTTACCCGTACCGAGGTCGCACAGCAGGCCAACGTGGGCATACTTGGGTAGCACTGCATCCAGCCAGTCCAACCCGGCCGATGCGTGGATTGCGTCGTACAGCGCAATCTGCTTCATCGTGTTGTTGGTATGGTCGTTGCCTCGAATGATGAAGTTGATACCATAGTCGATGTCATCCACCACGTTGGCAAAGTGGTAGGTAGGCATGCCATCAGATTTCAGCAGCACCATGTTGGCAATGAAGTCGAGGTCGATTTTGGTGACCTTGACGGTGCCCAAGGCGATGTCGTTGAACGAGTCTTTCGTCAGCGTGTGACGCAAGAAAACAGCGCCGTCCTTACGATACGCTTTGTCATTCGCGATGAGGTTGTCGACCACTTGCAGGTAGCGTGGCAGTCGGTCGGACTGCTTGAACGTGGCGTCGAAGTCCAGGTTCAGATAGTCCATCGCCTGGTAGATGACGTCAATGAAGGCGTCATCAGACTTGGCGGTATTAGTGTCGTCGATACGCAGCAGGAACTGGCCGCCAGTGGCTCGAGCTGCGAGCCAGTTGAAGTAGGCGGTACGTGCGGTACCGAGGTGGAAATAGCCCGAAGGGCTAGGCGCAATACGGGTGTTGTACGGAATATGGCCGTTCATGTCAGTGCTCCAAAAAAGAAAGAAAGGTTGGCCGCACTGTCATGTGAACAATGCGGGTTAGGTCGGTTCGGGACCCTCGTCCGGTTCGGTAGTCATAGTCGTACTTTCGTTTTGTTGAATTTCAGTTCGCCAGCCGTATTGTGTAGCATCGGCGTGGCACTTGTAAATAGTGCCCTACTTTATCCTGCTCTGCAATGCCGTGTTACGAGAACATCGCCAGGCAGTCGAATTCTCGCTCATACCGGACGCCACAGCGATGCAAGTCTCGGACAAGCTCTTCGGTGATGCTCGTCTTCGACAGAGCCTCTACATCGATATCGAGGTAGAAAATATCATGCTCAGCAGCCGAAATCATGACACGGCCATCCGGCAGGAGTGCATCGAGAAGCAAAAACGCATGCAAGTCTCGCCGGCGGCTAAGTTTGTGCTCAATTCTGTCAAACTTCAAGAATTCGTCGCCGTACTTCTCAAACAGAGCTTTGATGTCAACCATAATCAGTTCAGTTACGACGCGAGAATTGTTTTGGCGAGCCAGAAGCGCCACCTAAAATTCACATCCTCGTCGCCTTTAAAATGCGAAAGAAGGACTACATTTTACCACCTTCCGCTCCTAAAATCAATCTTTTAAAATTATCCACAGCGTCATAGATAGCGCTTTATAGGGTATAAGACGCTATCTATGATGCATCCCTACGTGTTTACGTCTCTAAACTGGCACAGTATGTGTGATGGAGGCTAGGCACCCTCCGAGGTAAATGGCAATACGATGCGAAAAGCAGAGGCACAGGCACTGCGGCCATCCTCGTGGGACGGCCGCCTTAAAAAAGTGCCGGAGACTGACTTCGCTCTCCGGCAAACGGAACTTTAATGCATTTTTTGCCGAGCAAGGAAATCTGCGCGGGTCACGGTCCCGGGGGTCCCATGCGCCCCTGACTCCTGCCAAAGCCATAAGCCCAGGATGAGTTCCATAATGGGAACAACGTTTCGGCCGGACAAAGCGCCTTGCTCTCGGCGCTTCTTCAACATTGCAGCCCCTTTGATGGCTCCGGCCAGAGTGTCACGCTCGTTCTGGGGCACGGCCTCGGCGCGCTCGAGAGCAACTGCGAACTTTTGAACTTTATCCGCGTCAGCTCCGCCATTGGCGATGACTAGAAGCGCCGCTAAGGCCCCTGCAGGAAGTCGATTCGCCCCAGAACCTAAGTGCAATGGGTCAAGCGCTTTAATACCCGCGCGCAGCTCCCACACTGCCTTGCGCACATCGTTGTGGCCAGCAGCTGCATTCACGGCAGAGACCGCCTGGGCTCGGGTAAAGACAGGACTTACCAGTTTGTCGAGAAGCTTCGCACGACGCAGACCTTCCTCAAAAGCATCTCGCCCCCGTTTAACGGCAAATTTACTGTCCACCGTGTCGTAGAGCTTGTCCAGGTCTGCGGTGGTATCGACATCAATTACACCCAACCACGCTTTTTCCGGCGCGGGCTTATCGCCGTTACGAATAGTAGTTAGCCGCGTGTACCCGTCCACGAGGTGCAGCTTACCGTCAGGGGTGCGCCCGGCTTGATAATTCGCATGGACGGGAAGGTTGTTGTCGATGAGATGCTTGGCACCCATCGCGCGGCGAACGTGGTGGCGCTGGACTCGAAGTACTGGTTCATCATACAGTTCAAGGATTGTATCAAAGGGCACTTGTACCCAATGAATCCGTTGTTCTGGCGGTGCATCTGATGCAGAGAAGCTGGGTAGACTCAAAGCAGTTTGCATGGTGACGTCCTCCTTTCCTTCGCATCTTAGTTCGTAAACGAGTGATAAGCAATGCTGAGCGTCAGTTGTGCGAGCCTTTTAAGAACATATTCTTTGCTCCAGCTTAGCTATACGGACCAGGAATACTTAACAGGAGAACGATTATGGGATGGTCCAGTGTACGCAACAAATCCGGTGTCAACTCGATAGCGATGCTGGCTGCATGCTCTTCGTATTGCGAAGGCAGCGTGTGGCACGGCACCAATGAGCAAGGTGTGAACGTCCGCAAGTGCGAAGTGTTGGACCTGGCGACTGGTCCTGGTGGTGTTTACGGCATTGTCGCCGTCACTGACCTGCTTAGCGGCCAAACCTACAATACGGCGCTAGTCATTCTCGTGCAGCGCAAGGGCGGAGAGTTCGCCTGGAAGTCGATGAGCGAGTCGGCAGGGCCGGTGGCTTGCGGCATGCCAGCACGTTTGCTCAAGAAACTCACGCCGGCGCATGAGTTCGCCTTCGGCAAGCAACTCGAGTACATCGAAGACTGGCGTGAACGCGTCAAACAGCACCACGAAAAGAAGAAGCGCGTCATCAACGTCGGCGACGTCCTTGAGTTTGTCAGCCCGTTCCGATTCCGGTCAAAACCTGACGGCGTCGAAGTGCGCCGATTCCGCGTACTGTCCTGGGGACGCTCAAAGCTGTTCGCGGCGCTTTGCGATGACGGCTCATCGTTCCGTTGCTCGCTCACCCGTCGCGCATTGCAAGTGGACTTCACGGTCCACGCGTAAGACATCACTGATTCCACACCCGGCCAACTGGCCGGGTTTTTCTTTGCTTGGCTACACAAAGAAGGAACAATACGTTTTGCTTCGTTGTGCACTAGCTTTCCTGTGGCACATTGGCTGCAAACATCAATTATTACAACCAAGGACAGAACTCATGAACGTCATCAAACACACCAGCAGCCCTATCCCCTCGCGTGAAGACGCTAACGCCGTATTGGCGGACCTGCTGAACTCGAAGACTGCCCTCTTCGGCTACGTCGACCAGTCGAACCGAGTCGTCGCCTTCGGCTCGGACAAAAACCCGAACGCGCCTGTGCCCTTGGGACAAGAGCGGATTACCCTGGTATTCCGAGAGGCGAGTGACAGCGCCCAGCTTAGCGCAGACTCGTCGTCATTCTTCCAAAATCTGGGAGACGCCCTGATGGGAAAAGGTCCTTGGGCCCGCTAACTGTCAAGCTGCTCCTCATTCACGCCCGGAACTTCCGGGCGTTTTTCATGAGTATGCGGCTACGGCGGTTCCAATAAGAAAATCCCAGCTCGTTAGAACTGGGCTTCGCAGGGCCTCAAGGGCAAAAAGGTACAACCGGGCCTCGATGGGCGATGAACTGTATATCGATACAGTTTATACCGGGTGCTCTACTAGCTTAGCGCGCATCCAGCGCGTCTGCCATGTTGATGAACCAAGTCTTCCATGCGGCTAGGCCTCGACATCCGCCCTGCTGCTCCTTCAGCTTCATAGAGCCTTAAGCTCCTCTTCTCATACAGATAGCCACACTGCGAGGTGGCTTTTTTACGTTCGTCGCCGGCCGTCAGAGTAAGCGTTGCCCGGTTGCTATACCGTTTAGGCATTTTTGCTACCTAACTGACAACTGACAAGTATTCCCGGTGCTCGTTAGCTGTTTTCGTTGGGTCTTAACTTAGGCAACTCTAATTTTTTAAAGGAACTTCCATGACGCTCGAATCCAAAATGTCGGCTCTGTCCCACGTAGTGGTCTATGCAGCCATCGCATTTTTCCTGGTGCTCTTCGCGGCCATCCCACACGTGTTCACCAGCGTAACCGGTATCGAACGCTTCCTGCTCGCAGGTATCGTCACGGCCGTTGCCCTCTACATCGCCATCGGACGATGCTCTGCCTGGGCCAACAACTACCGCGGCGACTAATCTTGCCATGTAATTCTAAGCCACACTTCGGTGTGGCTTTTCTTTCGCCTATATCCGTGCGCTATACCTCAAAGAACCAACTTTTGAGGACATTATGCTATCTACTGAACAGGCCTTGGCGGCCTTGCCCCTGTATCACGTCGACGAAGTCTGGCATGTTGGCAGCTTCAACCCTGAAGACAAAAACATGCACGGCTCAAGTCAGGAAGGCACTGGGCTGAGCGTGTCGGAATGCCCGGAAGACTGGTGTGGCATCGTCCGGCTGGGAGGCTACCCTACCTGGCAACTTACACGCCAGGGTGCCGCGTTCCTCGATTATCACGAGCTAACGCCGGCTCAACGAGATGCCTTGGTCATCTGGGGCATCCAAAAGGGTTACGCCGAAATGCGTGAGATGTTCCAGCTGTCGTACTACGACAGCGAAGACGAGAACACTCGTTTTCAGCTGCTGGATACTCGGGAAGAAGCGGAACTGGAAGGCGCCGAGATGGAGGAAGCTGTCATCGAGCCAGTCACTGTTCCATTCCCGACTGAAGCAATGGTTGTTCGGCTGAAGTTCAAAGCAAGCCCCATTGAAGTACTGGACTTTCTCGCGACATTCTACGTCGAGGACGAAACGACGCTCGATGGCGTTTGGTGGCACGACAACTACGACCCGGATGCTCTGTCCGCTCCACGCGGTGTCATCATGGTGCGCGCCCTGCCTACCTGGCAGCGACAAGTTCAAGCTTGATTTACTGGCCACACTTCGGTGTGGCTTTTTCTTTGACCAATCCTCCCGTACACTGACTCCACTGAGACGCTGGAAGCTTGCTATGGAAGCAATAAAGCTACAATGGGACTTGATTCTTGCGATAAGCTTGGCCATCGTGTTTTCGTACTCATACGTCAGACGAACTTGGTGGGCCGAAGAAGAGGCAAAGGAGCTGGCACATTGGTACAGTGAGCAGCGACACTGGGAAGTACGTAAGAGTGACGTAGACGAAACTGCCGAGTTTGTTCGTGACAGTGCCTGGCTCTACGGGTGTCTTGCCCTGCTCTCTTGGATAGCCGTTTATTACCTTGCCGTCCGCTAAGCGTAAGGCATTAAGAAAAGCAAAGGGAGTCCGAAGACTCCCTTTGTGGACTGCCGTTGCCTGTCCAGAGCGATATATGGCGCTTAAAGCCTGACCTCGCTCAAGGTGCTCGCACGGACCCACCGAGGCAAAAGCTTGCCTCGGCTTGATACTTTAAAGACCGCCGGGCACATGAGCGGTCTACTCGAACTTAGCGGAAGCGCGCCAGTTCCGGGTCGGTCTGTGGCTGTTCCGGCATACCGGTCATTTCCGGCAGCTCAGACAGACGCGGCATGCCTGGCTTGCCGACCACTTTGCCATTCTTGTCTTTGTAGACGATGGCCGGCGTGCCGCCAAAGCCGAAGTCGCTCATCAGCTTGGCATTGGCTTGAAGCTTCTTGGCGGTAGCCGGGCTGATTTTCTCCACCGGTTTGATGCCGCCAGTTTCCGTTGACGGGTCAAACGTGGCTTCGTGCTGGGCCATGGCGGCGCCCGGGTCAGCCGATTCCAGCAGCGCAGCAGCTTTCGGCAGAGAATCATGGGTCAGGAACCCCACCGGAATCCAGCGTACCTGCAGGCCGGCCGACTCATACGGCTGAAGCGCTTTCCACGCCAGGTGGCAGTAGGAGCAGTTCGGGTCCATGAAGGCGTAGATGGTGCCTTTCACCGCGGAACCCTTGGCGCCTTCGATGAAATAGGCGCTCGACTCCAGCTGCGAGTACAGCTTAGTGAAGTCAGGTTTCGGAACGTATTTCGCGGTGTAGTCTTCCGTCAGGTTGTTGCCGTTTTCGTCAATCAGCGCGCCGGCGAACAAATACTTGCCATCTGGAGTGGTGAAGACAACAGAATTCTGGCCGCCACGTTGGAGTACCCAGCCTTGCATTTTGCCCACTGCGGGGAACTTGTTGACGATTTTCATACCGCCTTGCTTGACCGGAATGTCAAGGACCTTAGGCGTTGCGTCAGGTGCGGCGAAGGCCGACGACATCATTGCTGCCAGGGCAGCTGCAAAAATTACTTTCTTCACTCGGACATCCTTTCAAAAATAGAAGCTTCTAATTGAGTGTGACTTTTTATAGCGATATGGCGCCTTAAAGGTCACACCAAGCCCCCGAAACCGGTCTGAAGTGAAGCATTTGGTTTTAGCCTGCAGTGCTCGGCCGTAAAAAACCCCATCGCGCGTAAGCGGGATGGGGTGATTAAATCAGTAAGCCTGGTTAGAACATACCGGTTCCTACTCGAACCAGGTTCCACTGACCGTCGGCATGGCGCTGGTAGACCATGCTCTGCAGCGGCTGAACGAACTTAATCAGCCATTCTTGGTGAGCGTATCGCTTGGCAATACTCTCGACATCGGCAAGCCGACGAATCGGTCGTTCGGTTCGGTCTTGCAACCAAGACGTGAACGGCCCGTGAACGTCTTCGCCATCAAGCAGCACTTGGCAGCTCATGAGAGCACTGGTGTCGGAAGCCAGGGACTCTCGTAAGTCCAGGCGGGTCGGGATGCCCGGGGCATTTCGGCAGCCAGGATGCGGAGCCACTTCGAGCGCAGGATAGCTTTGGCGTTTGAAGTTGCGACGCTTTTCAGCACGTTCGGCAGCCTCCTGCCGGTCTTTCTTCGCGCGAGCACGGCTCGTTCGAATATCTGACACAACCCACCATGCAATCAGGGCAAAGAAGGGCGAAACAATAGCGCCAGCAACGATGTACATACTCATAATGTCCTCATTAGAAAAAATCTTCTTTGTATAGCGAAGACTCGCAGTTGCAAGAGTGTGAGTCACGTGTTGGCTACAGAAAGTAGGACAACTATTTAGGAAGACACATGGACAACACGAACGTGACGATTGCCCGTCCGCGGCTGGAAGGTTACCTCTACCTGCTGCATGACGGCATGACCGGTTTGAGCAAAATCGGCTGCACCAAAACTGCGGGTAGCCGCCAAAAAGCCATCATGGGCGCCCACAGCAATGTGTTGGTCAACGTGCTCAACGCCAAGGTTGCAGACTACCGTGCGGCAGAAACCCAATGCCATCGTCATTTCCAAGCGTTCCGCACGAACGGAGAATGGTTCAGCGCGCCGCTCCAAAGCATCATCGAGTACATGCATGGGCAGGTAGACTGGCTCGAACTGGACTTTGAGAGCCCGGGTCGCGTTATGAACTACCTGGTCTTCTGCCGCCTGGGCGACATGCGCCGGGCTAAGGAGGTACTGTCTCGCAAAGGAACCTCGGCAGCGCAACTGTTGGCTGCGTAATTACTTCACCCCGCCGGCACTTCGTTGCCGGCTCCTTTTTTCTTGGTCAGAGCTTCTGAAGGCTAAACCACACACGCATACTAGGACTATTGCGCCTAATTATGCGCGCTGTGTCTGCCTACAGAAAGCGACTTCTCTATGCGATTCCTCTCCCCTCTGATGCTCGGCAGTATTCTGGCCCTCACCGGTTGCAGCGAGACCCCCTCAACCGAAAACGCGAACGTACCGAGGGTGGCCACCACCCTCGTCGATGCTGAACCTGCGGAGTCGACAGCCGTCGTTACTCAAGTTGCCATTGCAAGCGGAAAGGGTAGTCGTGCTCTCGTCGACGCGCACGGCGCTACAGGCTCCGTCTCCCAGGTAGCCGTCGCATCTGGAAAAGGAAGTGTCGCCATGAACGCAGCGGGGGACATCAATCTTTCGGACCCTCCAGTAGTAAAAAGCAAGGTTCCTCCGGCGCGCGACACAGCACGATAACCCGGTTTAGCAGGTTTACGACATTTCCTATACAACAAAGCCGCTCAATGCTAGCCGTCCTGGTCGCAAGACATGGCCAAAGTGAGCAACAGGAACATCACCTTCCCTTTCAACGCGAAAGTGCTGGTCGATAATCAGGACATTCTTACCATACCCGATAGGGCCCGCAATAAGCACTTTCGTGCCTTGCAAAGGAAATGACATGCATCGTGAACCAAACCCAAAAAATCAGGCAAAAATCGTTCGTCGCGCATTCGCTGACCACGGAGTAGACCTGCCGCACCGCCAAGCACTGGACGTCGTCGCCCAAATCCATGGCCACAACAACTGGCAAGTCATGCAGGCATTGCAAACAGCAGCTCCTGCCCAGGCGCCAGAAGCCAGGCCCGCGACTGTTCCAGCCGGCGTCATCTACCCGGTGCCGCCCACTGAAACGAAGCGTACCGCGACAACGCCGCAGGCCATAACCTTCGAGGCGATGGCATTTGTCGAAACCCGTAAAAAGTTTAACCGGCTGCTCGATGACGAGACCGGTGCAAAACGCATTTGGGAATCTGTGAAGGACCGCGCTATCGCTTTCGGATTCACTGACCTGAACAGCGTCTACGTGTCAGAAGACGAAGGTCAGGACGACGAGGACATCAAAGTTTTCGTCGGTGTCGTGCTGGTAGGCAACAGCATCTGGCATGAAAACCAGAGCGCTCCCCCAGAACTGGCCGAGCTACTCGAAGAGCTCGCAATGTCGGTTTGCTGCGACAAGGCTGGTGACCAGTTGGCCTATCCCGACGACTGGGAAGTACTCGACGCAGGCGACGCTGACTGACCCCACCTAGAATCATTATTCAACGCCCGATTCGTCGGGCGTTTTCTTTTGGCGAGCAGACATGGAAAAGCCCGGCGAACCGGGCTTTTGGCTTAGTAGGGCTGCCGGCTATCCAGTGCTGCCTTCCATACTTTGTCGAGGTGGTATTTGTACGGAACAAGGTCGGGCGAGTCCAGAACCTTGTCGAAAACACGAGTGACAGTGGTGGGCCGCTCTGTATGCAAAGAGTAAAAGTCAGCTTCACCGCGCACAGCGTACTTCAGTACTCCTTCACGCATGATGACCTTCATGGTGTGCGAGTCAACGCCACCGCCGCAGAACAGGTGGTAAGGGAGCGTCACCTCGGCCAAGCCATCCTTGTTGATGTCCGTCACGGTGATTGCTTTGTAGAAGAAGTTACCGTCGATGTCTAGGCCAGGGCAGTCGACATAGTCCATGACGGTCCACTCCTGAATCCAGCCACGGCCTACTTTAGAGAAATACGTCGCCTTCAGCTTGATGTATTCACGCCGGCCGGAGTTCGGGTTGGAGGGGGACACAGTTTCTTCGCGGGTGAGCTCAAGAACGTGCTCCCCCTGCATGTCCACGATACGCCGGACGTAGTCGAAGTTGGCCGGCACGGGAAGACCGCGTGCAACGAGCTCTTCATCGGAGATTGCGTAAGTCTTCGGTGCGACATACGAAAAGTCGACCATGTTGCTTGCGTATGCCTGACTGGCGAACACAGCGAAAAGAGCAAAAGCGAGTTTTTTCATGATGAAGTTGAGGGTTATGAAGCCTAGTGTAATGCATTGTTATTTATCGCCTGGGTTGCTTCGTATTCATCAGAGTCGCCCAATTCCCGTAAGGTCGCTACACCCGGGTAAATCCAACAACGCGGACTCTTAGCAACTACAACGACACTCGAATATGCTCCCCCTACCCCTCGTTATTACCTTTTTTGCCTCTTTAACGGTCGCTGGGGGATTCCTAGGTTGGCGGTGGCCGCGTGCTACGGCAATGCTTGCTCTAGGATGGCTCGTGCTGCTGACGCTAGCAGCGGTCATTTACGCGGTCACCACAGGAAGGGCTGAGTTTTCGTTGGTGCGCTCCGCGGCTAACTTGCTCATGGAACTGTCCCGATACGCGAGCCCAATCCTGCTTGGAGCCTTCCCACTGACACTTGGCAAACTCATCACTACTCGCTTACGCAACCAATCGGTCAAGCGGTAATGGCTGCTGCTAGTTTGCGCACGGTTGTTTCGGTATTCCAGAAATACTGGCTACACCCGGAGTGCCGTGGCCGCAATACCTGAAATTCCGAAACACACCTACTCCAGATGACACATACGCTACTCTCCTGGCTAAAGCCAAAAGTTTCAGTCAAGCAAATCCTCAAGCGCTTTCTTCTCTATTACCTATTGCTCACGGCATTGGTGTTCTGTTTCCAGCGGGATGTCATGTACTTCCCCAAGAAAGACACTGCGGCTGAGTTCCAGGCGGCTGTGGCTGAGCATTTTGGTGGAAAAGCGCAGGTAATCTCGGGCTTTGATGCCATCGTAGTAGAGCCGGCTGAGCCGAAAGGCACCGTCATCTGGTATCACGGCAATGGCGGCAATGGATACCATCGAAGCATCCTGAAAGATGTGTTTTTGCAGCGAGGGTATCGACTTGTGTTGGCCGAGTACCCCGGTTATGCCGCACGCGGAGGTTCGCCGTCTGAAGATGCCCTCGTCTCAGACGCCAAGCGGCTGCACGATGAGGTGCTCAAGCGCTATCCTGACCAGCCGGTCACGCTTCTAGGTGAGTCGTTGGGGAGCGCAGTTGCAACACAGGTCGCAGCGCATGCGAAGACTCCGCCGGCGGCATTGGTACTCATCACGCCCTTCACAAACATGACCGACGTGGCAAGTCGCCGGATGCGTGCGTTTCCCGTCGAGTTGCTCCTGAAAGACCGTTACTGGTCTGACCGTGAGCTACCCGGTTACCACGGCCCCGTGCACATTATGGTTTCTGAGAAGGACGACCTGGTCGGGCCCGCGTCCGGTCTGCAGCTCTATGACATTGCCAAGAGCCGCGGGCCGGCCGACCTTATACTTCTGCCAGGCGCCACCCATAACAGCTGGGTACTCCAGCTCAGTACGGAGCATTGGACACAACTATTGGGCGCTGTAGTACCAAGTTCCCCGCCCGCTCCTCAGCCGTAATCGACATGCACTATCGTGCGCTCGCTTGATGCGGGCGCTTTTTCATCCTGGAGCGGTCTCGCTACACATCACAGAATGTATTTTGTGATGAGGACATTATGTACGTGCTTTCTCTGAAGGACTGGAAGGTAGCTGACCTTCGCCGCACCCTGCCCTGCTTTGCCAATACGCGCACGCTGGCGCGCGGCACTTTCAGCGCAGTATTTGAAACACCGGACCCAACTCGCATCCTGAAGCTGACCACGGACCCGACACACTATTCTTACCTTACTGACGGCCTCTCGCCAGACGGTCCACATAAGCCGGTGGTACTGCACGACTACGGTGAAGTAGGTGAAACTTCCGACGAGCTTCCACTTTACCTTGTAGAGTTGGAACGATTGCAGAAGGTTCGTGCCGGCACCGAGAACGGCCTGCTGACCAGGCGGATTGTGCGACACACCAACAAGGACCCTGACCGACGCTATCCAGACGACCCCGACCACGTTCCAGGTATGCCACCCTCATTGGTCCGCTTTCTGGACGACCTGAACCACTTCATTTTCAATCTGGCTTTCACTCCAGATGTGCATGGAGCAAACTTCATGGAACGTGCAGACGGTACGCTCGTAGTCAACGACCCTGTTTTCGACAACAAGCTGCTCCTCCGGACCAGTAAAGAGCGTTACCGGAAGAAGCAAGAGTCTCGCGGGAACGCGTACCCGTTCTAATGATTGCACCGCCTGGCTCGTCCAGGCGGTTTTTCTTTAAGATATGGCTTACGGGCCTCTCTCGCTATACCGCACAATAGGACAACTGACAGGAGCTAACATGAGTATCAAACGTCACCCGGGCTACGAGCCCGTCGTAAACCCTGAAGAACTGCTGCGCAAAGTCGACCAAAAGCTGTTCGACCTCTACCGTGGCGGCGCACAGCTGTGCGTCTGGCGAAACAGTAGCCCCCACAATTGGTGGCTGAGCGAGCCAGGCAACCGTGATGCCATCATCTATCACTGGGACGAAGGCATGCGCCCGTCTGAGGCATTCCTGGCATTCTCGCGCAGGGTAGGCTCGAACGAGGAAATCGTCGCCTATCGTGGAGGCTTCCCCTCGGGCTTTGACGCCGGCATGCGCACGGCAGATGCCTGGCTCTATGACGAGGCAGTCTATCAGGCGCGCGTCGCGCATTGGAACCAGGCACAAGATGCTGCCCGGACGTTCAAAGAAATGGCCGGAACGCTGCCCGTAGACCTCACGGCGCTCAGCACGCTGGGCCAACAGATTGTCCGCGGCCTGAAGAAAGGAAATCGGTATCCGCTTGACCCGATGAATCTCGCCACCGGTGAGCTGCTTTGCCGAATGGGTCTGGCGGAAATTACCGCCTATGCGTTCATCGAAGCGACTTCGATGCTTCGTCGCCTGAAAGTGCCTACCAAGATGGAACTCGACAAACTTACGGCGAGTCGCGCGCAAGCGCAGCCAGCCTAGTCACCGGAACTCGTCATAAAGTTCAACGCCACAACCACCCTGCTGGTCTTCGCCGCACTCATCTTCGCCGGCGACCTTGGCCATGGGATTTGGTATAGCACTGACAGCGGTGTTCCTTACCGACCCGCTTTATGACAAGTACCTCAGCCTCTAAGCTGCATCATTCAAAGCCACACTTCGGTGTGGCTTTTCAATTGCTCAAAAGAAAAAGCGGAGGCAAGGGCCTCCGCTTAGTGAATAGGTTTGCGTTACAGCATGCTGATGCGCACACCTTTGCTGATGAGCACAAGATGCATGAGTTCGACTTCGACGGCAAGACCGAGTTCAGTCGGCAACTCACTGGCTTCCGTCGCTTGCAGCAATTCGCCCTCGAGCGTGTAAAGTTCCAGACGCGGCATGAGCGCCTTGTGCGGGTACTCGACCCACTTTTCCGCGAACGCGAAACGAATACGGAAGTCACTTCGACCGAGCATTGCTCGTACGATGCGAGCAACCGACGGCGTCGACATTACAACGCGGCTGTAGCCATCGTCACCGCCCAGCGGTGTCGCTCTGCACTCTTTATTGTAATCAGCAACGACTTTGGGGATTTCGCGCAGCAGATGGGCGAATTGCATTGCTTTGATGGGGAACAGACTGTTGCTCATGATTACTACCTCCGGGTAAATTGTCCTAAAACCTATAGCGACATTATCGGAGGAACTCCGCAACAGTGTCATCGCTAACATTTTAAGACAGGCTTGCTTAAAATGACCTACTGTGCTACAATTATGTATCTTTCGTAGTTCTTGAATACATAAAGGTAGCAAATGACCTCTGACCGCGTTGACGACCTGCAGCACCAAGCTTCTCTTGTGCGCGCCAGCTTATTGGGACAAGTAGCCGAGCGCCGCAAGTCGCTTGGACTGACACAAGGCGAAGTATCGGAGCGTACTGGCTCGAGCCGTATGACTGTTCAGCGCGCAGAAGCCGAAGGCGCCGACACGCAGTTGTCGACCTTCGTCCAGATGAGCCTGGCCCTGGGCCTAACGCCGTCCTTGGCTGGCGCGGGCAACGCTGACAGCGATATCGAGCAGGCGCCGGAAGACATCGTTCACCGCGGCTATCACTACGTTCGCACCCAGCACGACCTGGACTGGCGCGACCGCCAGCGCGAGGCAGCCCTTGCCAAGAGCTGGGAGGCCGTCAACGAACATCGCGTGCACGGGCTCTCGCCGATTCTCCCGACCCTCGTGCCGGGGCACACCCAGGCGCAAGCGTCGGCAGTCGCAACCATCGTCCAATGGCTCGGAACGGAAGTGGGCTTTGACTTTTTGACCCGTGCGCTAGACCAAGCAGGCTACGACGTGGTCGACAAAAAGAAGAAAAAGTAAGTCGCGATAATCGCGAAACTCATCATCCAAACAAATACAGGAGCAATTCATGGGCTGGAAAGCATTGAAGGAAGCATTCGGCATTGAGCATCACGTTCACGTATCCGAAGAAGGTGTCTGCATCGGCTCGGGCTACATCCCGAACATCGTGACTGTTAGCGCGACCACCGGCGAGCTCGAGGAAAACTCGGCGTTCTCCTCGTTCGTACGCGAGAAGTATCCGGCCCTGCGCGAAGCTTCCCCTGCGCAGCTGCTAGCCCTCGTCCAAGCCCCTGACGTCTTCAGCGCATCTATTCCCGTGTACACCTACAAGGACGGCGAAATTGTCGAAGAATTCTGCGAGACCCCGGGCTGGCCGAACACGACACACGCGGGCAACATGATGTACGAGAACTCATACTCGACCGATAAGGATAAGGTGGTGGCATGGGCGAAGCGGTCGGCTGCGCTAGAAACGCACTACCTAAACGAAGACATCATCCGTCGTGAAGCGGAACTGGCCGAGGCGCGTACTCGACTGGCCACGGCCGAGGCCTATCGCGCCAAGCTGGATGAAGATTACCCAGACATCAAGAAAGCCGAGTAACACCGGCGCAGAACAAATCAAAACAAAGGCCATATCATGAGCTGTCAATGCCACCAAGCCGGCGGTCCCTTCGTCGCAGAAGACCCTGATTGCCCTTACCACGGCGCAGAAGGGCGTCGCGAGCGCGAACAGATGGAAGACCGAATCGCCGCACTGGAAAGCGCCCTGCGCGCAATGCTAACCGACGTAGTACCGCATGTCCGCGACACTGGCCACAACGCGGCCGACCGCGAAATCCGCGAGGCCATCAAAACGGCTCGCAAATTGGTCGACTGAGCTAGCCAGAGAATCTATGGATTCATCTAACCTTACCGTCACCAAGGACACCGTGGTCGACGTCAACGACGACGAACAGCTGTTGGCCGCGGGCGAGGCGCTGTATCGGCTGGTAGGCTTCTCGCCAGATATGTGCACGGTCGCGCTGCTGTCCTGCGAGGGGCATGTGGGTCAGGCCGCTGAACATTTGACCACCGGCGCCTGGATGGGCACTACCTTGGTCAGCTGGAACTGGGAGTCGCTGGCGCTATCTAGCAAATGCCTAGCTTCTCAGACGGGTCTACCCGAACAAATCTGCGAGGCTATGCTGAAAAACTGCTTCGGCAATACGGCTTTGGCCGAGCGCAAGCTTCTGGGCTTACCGGCGCTTCCGTAGTCACACTGCTACATCATTCCAAGCCACACTTCGGTGTGGCTTTTTCCATGTTAAGGGGTTCCCTATACGGATAAGTTCTACCTAGTGACGGCTTCGTGCCGTCCCCTGAAAACCTGTTCTGAGGCCAAATTATGAATATCGTAGTAATCGTGAGTGGTGAACGTGTCAAGGAAGTCATCGTGCCTGACGCATCGGTGAAGGTGGTCGTGCTCGACATGGACGACCCGTGCGGCAGCGACACTATCGCTATCAGCGAGCATGAAGAAGCAGCACTGGATGCCGCGGCCTTCGTACGTCAAACCGTCGATGCAGTCCGGCTCAACAAGCTCCTGCAAGCCGTGAAAGCTGGTCTGGACGACTTGCCCGACTCGAAAGAAGTGCAGGCCGTACGTGCCCTCATTCAAGAAGGCTATCCGCGGGCATGACGCCGGCAAACTCTCTTACAAGGCAAAGCGCCATGAGCAATAACCCCGCCCTCACCGCCCGCTGTGATTACGCTATGTTCCTCATCTTGGGCGAGTCCCATGAGGACCATCGTGTTCGTGCACTGGCTGCTACCAAGGCCTGCGGTTATGACTCCTACCCGGAGGAACGCGTACCAGCCTATTTCCTGGATGAGCCTGAACTGCTCGAAGCATTTCTGGCCGGCCTGGCCGCAGCCAAGAAAGACCGCGCACCGCGCTCACGAGAAGAGCTGGCTGCCATTATCAAGCAGAAGGAAGAGTCTGCCAACCAAGGTTGTGGGCTGTTCTACGAACTGTTCGAGCAGAACTTCACCTACTCGATTAACCGCTGGCTTACGCAGCTGCGTCTGGGTGAGCGTGAAATCGTGGATGAGCTGCTCAAGACTACGGTGTACAACCCTAACCCGGGTGGATGCTGGGAATACGACGCAGAAGAAAACGACATCCATTTTGTCGCAGACTAACAAGGAGCCAATGATGATTGTGCCGTACGATGAGAAATTTGACCGCAAGGTTCAGCTGGGTGCCGAAGCTATCCTAAAGGCTCGCAAAGTGCCACAGGAGCAGTGGGAAGGTCAGTTGCAAGACGCCCAGGAACAAGCCCGAATGGTGCTGCTGACCGCAAAAGCCGTCGACGCCGGCCAGCTCGCCTGATTCTAAGAGCCGCAACATGCGGCTCTTTTCTTTCGGGCACGGGCATAATATTCCTCTCTACATGTGACATCACACAAAACAAACCTATGACAACCTCGACCAAACCGCTCAAATTGGGAAGCCTGGCCCTGCAGCCCGTGGCGCCAGCTGAATTGGCCCATCTGCGCCTGGTTTTTGAGAGCAAGACACTGCCCAAGATTCAGGAAGACCAGCGTCGCAACGCTAAAAATGTCGCACGAGCGCGGGAGCTGGTGGCCTACGGCTGACCAGCGCAGTCGGCGGTTGGCGTGCCCGGGCTATACGTAGAAGACAGCTCTCAAAAGGACACCCCATGACAACTGCTCTGGACATCACCTGGCTGCAAGAGCGCTTGGCCAACGACGAACTCAGCATCTACACCGCCGTGGTATTGGCTCGTAGAGACCTGGCCGCCGGCCAGGTAAGCAGCGCCATCAGCCGGTTGCGCTCTGAAGCTGACAAGCTGCGCATGCATGACAAGGAACTCGCCCACGCGTTACTGGATTTCCGCCCCGCGTAACCCGGCATGGCTTACCTAGCATCGCATCAATTCCAACGCCCTTCCAAGGGCGTTTTCTATTTACGTCCCAAAGAAAAAGAGCCCGGACGTCCGGGCTCTTCAGTTGAATCAGCGGTTGGTCAGTGGCTGATGCACACGGCATTCAGCAGGCCGACGGCAATCGACGAACTGGCGATGAAGATAGCGGGAGCTACCTTGCCTTGCTCGATTTCTTTTGCCCAGCCACGCAGCACCATGAAAACACCAGTCTGCACAACACCGGTAATGGCCGACCAGAGCACCATCTCACCCAGAGATTGGGTGTAGTAGATGGACGCCATCATCGGGAACGTGAACCCGAGCATGGCGCCGGCCAGGGTGACGGCAGCCGCGCAGTTGTTTTCCTTGATGAGATGGAACTCACGGTACGGCGTGACCTTCTCGTACAGCCAGGTGAAGGCTGCGAGCAGGATGACCGCGGTGCCCAGGTAGCTTGCAAATGCCAGGAGAGCTTGGCTCATATCAGTTTTCCTCGAAGTAGTGACAAACAAAATTGCTCATGTTGGTGGTGATGGGGGACACGTCTTCGCGCAGGCACATGCCGGCCGATTCTTTGCCCACAATCCACGCACCGATTACCGGATAGCGGCCTTCGAACTGCGGCAGCGTATGCAGCTGTTGGTAGACGTAGCCTTCCTTGCCGTACGGGCCGCTGTCAGCTGCGACCAGTTCGCCGTTCTGGAACAGTTCCACATTGGCGCCTTCGCGCGAGAACAGTGGCTTCTTGGCGTAGGAGGTCAGCTTTTCCGGCGTGAAGTAGGTCGGCAGCAGATTCGGGTGGTCCGGGAACAGCTCCCACAGAATCGCCAGCAGGCCCTTGCACGACAGAACAGCTTTCCACATCGGCTCGATGAACCGGGTATTGGATTTGAGGATGTTCGGACCGAAGTCTTCACGCATCATCCATTCCCACGGATACAGCTTGAACATCGTTTCGATGGGCTGGTTTTCGATGTCGCCGAACTGCTTCGTCGCTTCGTTCCAGCCGATGTCTTCGATGTAGATGTGGCGTGCTTCGCGGCCGGCCTGGGTAATCGTGTCGACCAAGTACATCGTGCATACCCAGTCTTCTTCGTTGTCACGAAGGGACGCGACATAGATAGGACCAGTGCCAGGCGCTTTTTTCCACTGCTCGACCAGACGCTCATGGAGCGAGTTGAATTGGTCAGCGTTCGGGAATTTTTCTTCCATCCAGAACCACTGCGCCACCGCCGACTCCAGCAAGCTGGTCGGCGTGTCCGCGTTGTACTCCAGCATCTTGGGCGGGTTAACGCCGTCGTATGCGAAGTCGAAGCGGCCATACAGCGAGAACTCTTCGTTCCGGAACGACTGAGCGATGGCCGCCCAATACTGCTCCGGAATGCCCAGTTCACCCATACGCTCGTTGCGGATGATGTGGTCCACCGCCTTCAGGCACATGCCATGCAGTTCTTCAGCTGCGGCTTCCAGTTCATCCACTTGCGCGGCGTTGAACTTGTAGCAGACGTCTTCACGCCAGTAGTTGTCCCAGCCATGGAACGACAGGCCGATGGATTCCAGCTTGGCGCCGAAATCCGGACGCGGGGTTACATGTTGTCGTTGCATGATTAACCCCCTGCCGAGCCAGCGTGACCACCGCTACCGAAACCGCCACGCGAAACGCTGCCGAACGAGTGGCTGCTGCTGCTGTGCGAGGAGGCACGTGCCAGAGACGCCGGACTGCGTGCGAAAGCCGTATTGCTCATCGAGCGATGCGAGCCGTCGGGCAGAACAGCAACCGGCGAACCACTGCTGCGATTCCAGAAGTAGCGCGGGCCATAGTAGCCGCTGCCATGTCCGGACGGCGAGCACAGCGATTGCTGTTGTTGCGTTTGTTTCGAGTCTTTCCAGTCGCGTTCGCAATCTGCCTTGGAGGCATAGCTTTGCTGCTGGATATCGTCGGAGCCATCGCCGGAACAGCCGGCCAGGAGTGCGGCGGTGCCAAGCACCAGCAAACCAATATTGCGTGAGCGTTTCATTATTTTTCTCCAAATTAAACGCGGAAGGCAGAGAACTGAAGCGGGTCGGTAGATTCCGACTGCTCCTGGTTTTCTGGCTGCCACGTAGTCCAATGTCCTTGTACGCGACCCAAATACGGCATCGCGACATCCAATACTTCCTGATGAGGTAAGTCTTCTGCCTCAACGACGCCTTCCAGAGGGTTTGCTACCATCCAATCCAGCGCGCCGAGGATTCCACCTACTACCTGTAGCGACGTGGCATTGCAAAAGGGTGTCCAAGCGCGGGCATCCTGCAAATCGACAGTTGAGCCGTACCAGAACGCGCCGCCTTCAAACACAAAAAGCACGCCCAGTTGGTCTTCGCCGGCGACGAGCTCGTCCCGGAGAACACGCTTGTGCAGCGGGTCCGCGTAACCGTTTGCCGCCCAGGCTTCGAGTGATGCTTGGGTCGCTTCGCAGGGGGTGTAGGCGTAGTAGACCGTTGGTCGGTATGCTGGCGCATGAGGGTCGGCACCTGGACCAGGAACCGTCAAAAGGTCAGCGAGAGACAGGGCCTCGTGATGCGTGATGAGGTACGACTTTTGAGCACCGACGTTCGGGACCCAAGACTGCACTCGGACGCTGGCGCTATGTTCGGCCAGGAAAATGCCCGAGCAGCTACCTTCCGCGTGCGTTGACGCTCCGAGAGGTAGCGTTTTCTCGTGCGAACCCCAGCCGCATTCGGCCGACTGCCACGCTTCGGAGAGCAGCCCGTCCACGGACCAGGTATTCACGAACGTATTCTCGGGCACGACATCCGCGCGCTGGGTATCCAGTTCGGCGATGTGCATGACCCTAACCCCTAGCGCTTGTGCCAGACGGCCCCACGCATATGGCCCCTCTTCCAAGGTCAAGCCTCGAACGGTCGCCATCTCCAGCAGGCCGGCCTTGGCCAAGTGGCTGATGATGCCCGGGTTGGCCCCATGCGCGACCACCGCGCTTGGGCGTCCTTTGCCCCGCAGCGCCAGCGCAGTCTCGCGCAGTGCGTAGTTGGTGGTATCCGCTTGCGTACGGCTTGCGTCGACTACGTAGCCGCCGGCCCACGGCTCGACACAGGTGTCGAGGTACAGGACGCCATGTGCTTGACACCATTCGATGAGGGCAACCGAGGATACGTCCACGGAAACGTTAATGAGCAAGTCGCCGGCGCCTAGCTCATCGCTCAGCACGTCGTCCAAACTTTCGGGCACGATGGGCTTGATGGTGTGCTTGATGCCCAGCGCAGCCGCCGCAGCTGCCCCCTCGTTATCTGCGGCGATTGCGTGCACCTGAGTAGGCGCAAGGCTCCAGTGGGCCATCAATAGCGGGGCAACGGCCTGGCCAACGCTGCCAAAACCGACAAAGAGAATTTTCGAGACAGCCATTTTTGCTTCTTTATTATCGAGAGGTGATGAGGACAAACGCGAAAACTTGTGTAGTCCGTAATGCTTAAATTCTGGACGGCCACGATGCGTGCTCGCGGCGAGCCGGGCTACCGTCGTAAAAATGAAAACGCCCTCCGAAGAAGGCGTTTTTGAATGGTGGGCTGCTTGAGAGTCCCGGCAGCTTACTGGCGACTAGTCGTCAATCCATGCGCCGATGGCGAATGCGAGCGAGCAAACAAAGCCGAGGGCGAGGCATACCGCCAGAATCCGTCGAGCCGACTCGAATCCGGGTACTGGCAAGTCCTTGATGGAATCTGAGGTGTACACGCCCCACTTGCTGCCGATTTCGGTTGTCGAGTATCGAGCAAAGCTCGTATACACGTCCTCAAGCGTGCCGTCGGGATGGCGCGTGGCGAGGATGAAGTACGGCGTCGAGGATGAGCGGGAGCCCGGCATCTGGGTCTTGGCAATCACCGTCGCCGAGACATACGTCAGCCGGGTATAGCTGTTTTCCATCGTGGACACCTTCACGGCCGCGAACAGCAGCACGAAAGCGAGAAGGAAAAGTTTGGTTACGGTGGAAAGGCCCTTGAAAGTGTTCGATACCGAGTGAGCGATAGAGGTCATGATATATGTGATATGAGTTGTCCTGCCTCCTATAGCTACGGGTGGCTGCTCAAGTGCACTAAGCCGAGCTGGTTCGACGAACAAACGAAAGCTCCTTCCGAAGAAGGAGCTCTGAATCGATATTGAGGTTGAGACTGCTAGCTGCTCAGTCTTCCAACGGTGAAAAATGCTCTTCGATGCTCCAAACAAAAGAAAGCACCGAACCCAGCAGCATCATGCCCACTACTGCACGGCCCATCCACGTCGTCGGCGGCACGGGAATGCCGGGGGTTGCGGGGGATGCAATGTCCGCTAGGAACAGTGTGGTCCCCAGCACAAGCAGCACTAACGAAACCAGCAGGTGCTTGTGAACAGGTGCCACGTTGCGCCACGAAGAAGACAAGCGGATAGCAAAGGATTTCATGATTTTGGAAATAGAAAGTTGACCTATTTGGTATAGAAACCCCAACTGCCCGCCTTTCCGAGGCCCCCTAAAAACAAAAGCTCCTTCCGAAGAAGGAGCTAATCAAGCTTACTGCGCTGAGCCGTCCAGGCGGGACTCGCCCTCCTGCAGAGCCCTCTGCTCTCTCTCAATGTTATTCATGAGCGAGAGCGCCAGCGCAAACAACGCGAACGCCAGTGCCGAGATGCTGGCCTTTTCTTGTGGGGTCAGCGTAGGCGTCATAGCACCTTCGACAATCAGCCATACCATCAGGGAGGCACTTCCCGCTGCAAGGACCGACTTCAGCTTGCAGTGAACTGACATTGCCCGAAAAGTGCGATAAGCGTGGACCACGGTGGTTTTCATGATTTCGAGAGATAGAGTTGACCTGATATATGTAGCTAACATTCCTGAGTCGTTATTTTTCGGATTTGAACGCCACCACGTTGCGCAACGATTCAGCCACCCCGCCGTTGTTCTTAAAGTCTTGCCACATCGCATAGTGCACGGCGCAGTAATGCAGTTCTGGACCAATCTCCTGCGCGTGCTGACCACACAGGGGTCTGTCGCACGTAACGCTCGGACCTACCGGAAAGTCGCAAAGAAAGTCTCCCACTGCTGAACAGTCCGCGCAGTGGTCGCCGAGGTCGCCGCACACGAACATCGTCTGGCCGGCACTTCTCGCCTTCGCCTCACAGTACTGCTCCCAGGTTCCAAGGTACCCGATTTCTTTCCAGATGTTGTACTCATCCCGAGTGGGTGAATCACTCTTTTGCACGTAGCAAGGCATACAAACTCCACGGGTTTCAAGGCTGTCAATTTTTGCACATTCTGGCATATATGCTATCGACTTGTTCCGTCTATGGCTACACCAATCAGGACAACTAAAAAGGAACCGCTATGACTCACTTTCTGTTCGCAGGCAACACCGACTTCGCCAAAGGTGGCGCTAACGACCTGGTCGGCGCGTATTACCACCTCGAGGACCAAACGGTCTTCGTCGCGCTGATGGATGAAATCTACGTACGACGCATCCAACCCGCACCACGCGTCTGGGCTAACGCGTTTAGCAGCGAAGGCAAGGACCTTGGTCAGCGCAATCACTGGCAATTCCGCATGGCTGCTAGCCTGGACGACCCTTCGCTCAAATTCTGCTCGTACAAGGCTGACGCCGCGGGCGTTGGCCCTTGCGGCGTCATTCCTCTGGGACGCCGTGTCGAACGTATTGGCGCCATTGATGTAAGCGTCTTCTACGCCCTCACCGACCCCGAGCAGCAAGACATCAACCACGTGTAATTCCGAAGCCGCACCTTCCCCGGTGCGGTTTTTGTTTGACGGCCCGCGGGCGCGCCGGCACGCTATACCTGAGACAGGCCACAATAAGGAATTGACATGCTTAACTTGAAACAAGACTGGTACACCAATCTCATTGCATCGCGCACGCATGCTGAAGGAGGCGTAACCGTCGTCCACGAGCTGCGTGAAACGCAGGACGTCGGTACCCGTTACATCTCTGCACGTGTCCTCGTGAACAACCGCCAGAAACGCCACCGGCACATCGTGTTCGAGAACAACTCTGAAGCAACGCGTGCTTTCGAGACGCTACGCGCCGGCCGCGACATGAACGACGACGATGAGCCTGAAAACTTCTGGCAAAAGCTTGGCGCCACGGAAGTGCGCCTCTGCGGTAATGACCCAGTCCCGCCTGGCGCGGAAGACGTCGAACGAGCCTAGCCGCGTCCGTCCGACAGGCCGTGGAGCCTGACCTGACTCTGTAATTTTCAAACCGCGCCCTCCTGGGTGCGGTTTTTCATTAGGGAAGGACCAGGGCGGTGCATGACTATACGAAACAGGACATATTACAAGGACTGACCATGAACTATCTTCTGTTTGCAGGTGCACGTTACTACCCGGCCGGCGGCGCTCACGACCTCATCGGCGTGTTTTCCGAACTGCCCGATGTTAAAGTGTTCGAAGCGGTAATGGAACGCGTTCGCAGCAACCGCTACGACTTGGACGAGCGCATCTGGGTAAATGCCATCGCGGCTAACCCTGAAGCGGTTTCGGCTCAACCCAACGCGGTTCCTGCCATCCTCAACTGGGAAGTGCGCATCGAGAAAAGCGAGAACCACCCCTCACTGAAGTTCTGCTCATACAAAGAAAACGTGGACGGCTTCGGCACCTGCGGCATTATCCCACTCGGCCGGGACAATCCGGACTTCTCCGAAGTCCACCCTTACGACGTCATGCTGTACCCGCTGCTGGACCCAGAGAAACGCGACATCAATCGCCTCCTGTAATTACAAAACCGCACCTCCCCAAGGTGCGGTTTTTCAAGACTGCGCAAAGAAAGGTACTATTATGCAAGAGCAACATACTGAAGCCAGCAGCACCCCAGCGGCGAAACCTAAAGCAAAGGGTCCAAAGCGTCTGGAACTGGTACTCGTAGACTGGCAAGGGCGTCCTCATTGCGCCTACCTCGCCGATTTCCGAATCTCAGGGGATAAACCCTGGGCCGGCGGCGCGACCATGGCCACCTGGTCCGTATCGGTAGCCGAGATTCAAGCCATTCTTAGCCGGGCAAACTCCCGCGAAGAAAGCCAGATTTTGCTGGAAGTGTACAAGCATGCCAACGGCAACTTCGCGGCTTATCTGGACAACGACCTGCTGAGCGGCCCGCGGCCGAACAGCGCCAGTGCTCAACTACGCCGAGTCGGTAGCACCATCGTGTACTCGGACAGGGTGTCCGTCTCCGAATTCGCGCGTGCCCACGGAGTGTTTCAGGCGTCCGGCATCTAACGAAGGCCTACCATAACCTACGTTGGTGACTCGACCGATGAGCCCACGTAGGCTCCGCATTCGATTTCAAACCGCATCCATTGGGTGCGGTTTTTCATTGCCCTGTGCCGACAATGGCATTCGCTATACGCTCTAGGTTAATAACTTACACTAAAGGAAATTTTTATGACTTCTTTGGGCCAACGTCTCGCTAACAATATCGCTGTCGAAATCGCCAACACGGTCTCTCCCGCCGAGCTGGCTGAACAAAAACGTCAGGAGAAAATCCGCGCAAGGAACGAACGTGCCACCCGCTTTTTTGCGAAAGCCCGTCAATTCTTCACGGATGGCATTCTTGCCGGTACGCCGATGGCCTCTCTGCAGATGCACATCGGAAACGATTCGCGTAATAGCGGCATGGACACCAACAAGGAAATCGAGGATGACATCCGCGGTTTCCACGATAGCAACGGTCACTACTTTGCCAGCATGGATGGTAAGGATGCACCGCAGTCCATGACAGACCCGGAACGCCTCGCTGCTCACTGGGAAGAGTTCCAAAACTGGGCCGCATCTAACGACTTGCGCGCTTACTGGAAACTCGGCCAGGGTGGTGTGGCCGGTTACTGGCTTCTCCGCGTTGAACCCGCAACGCCGAGCACCTGAGTCATCTAAGCAATACATTCAAAGCGCCCTCCAGGGCGCTTTTCTTTTTAGTGGGTGTTAAACAAGGACGCTATCTACACAAGCTAGGTTAACTTTCTCAAGGATTAGGACAATGAACACCAAAGCTTCCAACGTCTTCGCTGATGATGCTCCGCTGATGCCGAACTACGCTGCGATGGACGCAGAAGACCAACGACGCGAAAACATCTGGCTCAACCGCTTCCCGTGGCTGACCGACAAAGAGCGTAGTGTGTACAACCTGGCGGACCATCCGGCGTTCCCGGGTGCTTACGCTGAAGAGCACGAGTATGATGCCTTCGCAGCCCAGCTGCGCCAGGAATCCGCGCGCCGCGTACCCTGCCTGTTCATGCTGGGCTGGGGCAATGTACGAGGTACTGTCGACCTGGTTTCGGGTGCGACCTATCTGCGGGACGGCGATTCGTACGTCCTCGGGATGGAATTGCCCTCCTCGGTGACCATCGTCTTCGACGACGAGCCGCAGGCGACGCTGACCAAGGTACTGCTGAAAAGCGGTGTCATCCAAGTGAGCCCCGCTGGTTCTTCCCCGACTGCGCAAGGTGTCTCGCTCGGCACCCTGCTCAACCGCGACGCTCGGCCTGTTTCGGTCACGGCGATTGGCAACGTAGTTGAGCACCTGGCTCGTGTTGGCAAGCTGCCGCCGGTAGCCGCTGTATTCAACGTCTAACCTGACGTTACGTTTCATCCTCTGTAATTTCAAGCCGCACCCTCCCCGGGTGCGGCTTTTCATTTACCGAACGCCGGCGCAAAGAAAAAGCCTACTCCACGAGGGAGTAGGCCTGAATGTAGTGCTAGTTTTGCAGAACGTTAGGCTTGAGCAGCTTCTTCGCTCGAAGCGGCCTGGGTGGCTTGAGCAGCCTTTGCCGCTTCAGTTGCTTCGTTCAGCACTGTCCAGAGTTCATCATAGCTGTCCAGGTGCCGATAGTTCTTCTCCAGGTATTGCAACGCAGGGGCGTCATACCAGTCTGATAAAGGGTTTGCGCCCATCGTCAGCAGGTAGCGAACCAACTGGACGCTATTCAGCCCAATGGCCCCGAACAACACGTGACCGTTGACCACGGCTTTCTCGCGCAGCTCGGGGCTCAGGGCATCGAGCACAGTTTCGATGAGTGCAGCGTCGCCCATGCCAAAGAAGCTGTGCAGTGCGTGGTCCATTTGGTCAACGCCCCACACTTCTTCGTTCAATGTCAAACCCGCTTTCGACACCAAGAACGATGCCACTTCTCGCATCTGCTCAAACGGCAGCCTGGTAGTGGTCAAGAATTCCAGAAGCGTTTCGTCGTAGGCGCTCTCATGACGTCGGATGCGAACCGAAGCCAGAGGGACAGCCGCGGTTTCATGCATCGTACGCAGCGTCTCGATGTCCGCAGCTTCTACCGCTTTCGCTGCCGCATAAGCAGGGGAGAAAGCGACAGTGAACTCGGGAACTCGACCGGCCAGGTCGTACTCGTCGAGCAAACGCTTGGTGACTTCGGAGCCGGAACGCATGGCTACCGCTTCGGCGCTATCGCCCATTGCGTTAACACTGTCCAGGCGAGCACCGTTCTTCAGCAGATACTGGACGAACTTGTCGGCCAGGTACCCTTTCTTCGTCAGGGCATGGCCCAATGGCGTCTGTTCCATATGCTCGTCCTGGCCTCGCGAGTAGTCCACGCTAGCGTGGTTCAAATACTCGGAGTTCTGCTGCAAAAACAGGTCGAACATTTCCGTGTCGCACTCGATGACTGCCTGAGTGAATGCGGCCAGATTATGTTGGCTGCGTTCAAAAGGGCTCACGCCGCTATTGACCAGCATCCGCGCAATCGTCCGAACTGCAGGGTTGACTGCGCCGACGATTGGCGCCCAGTAATCGGCACCAACTGAGGCATCTAGGGGAGGCTGGGCTTTCAGCGTGGCTTCAACTCCCTCGATGTCTCGGCCGTAGATTGCCTGAAGCAGATGGTCAGCCAGGCTTTTCTGGCTTTCACGTGTCGCTTCATTGATTGGCAAGAATTCTTCGGATTCCGCCACCAGGGCCGCTTCGATGGTTTCAATTATCGACGGCGTATTCCCCAGAAGCGCGTAGTGGATGGGAGGTTCCCCGAGCGAGTCGGGGAAACTTGGTGACGCGCCGTATTTCAGCAGCATTTCGACAATCTGCTCTTGCTTACGCTGAGCGGCCCATGCCAAGTACGACGGCGTGCTACTGCTCGCGCCCATGCTCGAGTTGAGCTGGTTGAGGATGCACGCAGGGTTTGGTAACGTATCCAGCACTACCTTGAGCAACTCCGGCCTGTCACCGCAGACGGCAGCGGCAACGTGTTCCACAATTGGGGACACCCCCAGCTTGTACAGGAATGCCACCGTTGCAGGTTGTGTGCTTGCCCTGCCGACCGCATTTGTTACGTCGCACGCCGACACGCGAGCGCCGTAGCGGTAGCACCGCTTAATGGCGTCGATGTCGTTGGCGACAATTGCTTGTTGCATTGCTTGTGTCAGTATCCGTTTCATGTGATGTCCTCTACTGTGAGTTTGTCCTATGAACGTGTAGTGACACAAGCCACTAACAACCTACAGAGCGAATTACCTTGTAAGCGGCGTCAACTGCCCGTCTGACAGCAGCAAACACTGCTGTGCCTGGCGGCTAAGCACCTCATCGTGCGTAACCAAAACCCACGCTGTGCCAAATCGAGAGCGCAAGTCTTGTAACGTAGCCATTACGGCAGCTCCTGTGGCGGTGTCCAGGTTTCCCGTGGGTTCGTCAGCCAACAGGCATGCGGGCCGGGTGACCATCGCTCTGGCGATAGCCGTCCGCTGTCGCTCTCCGCCTGATAGCTCCGCCGGCAGGTGCCTCTTGCGGCTTCCCAGCCCTACGGCTTCCAACATCTCTGTAGCACGTTCAAGCGCCTCATTTTTTGGGACGCGCTGGATGCGTAGTGGCATGGCCACGTTGTCCAACGCGGAGAAGTCCGGCAACAGATGGTGAAATTGGTAGACAAAGCCCAGGTGCTGGTTGCGCAGACCGCACCTCCGCTTCTCAGTCAAACTTGCCAAGTCTTCGCCGAACAGCCGTACTTGACCGCGAGTAGGCGTGTCCAGCCCACCCAGGAGGTGCAGAAGGGAACTCTTACCGGAACCGGAAGTACCCATAATGGCGACTGTGGCACCCGGCTCCACTCGAAGTTCCAGCCCGTCAAACACGGGCTTATCGAGCTTAGAATACGTTTTTTGCAGTCCGACCGCTTCGAGCAAGGGGGCCTTCTGAATGAGTGCGTTCATGTTGGTCGCAAGGTTCATTTCAGGGCCTCCGCGGGCGCAATCCTGGATGCCTTCCAGCTTGGGTAAAGGGTGGCTATCAGCGCCAGCAAAATCGCTGCAGCACAGGTAAGGGCTACTTCGAGAAAGTGCACTTCGCTTGGTAGCGAGGACGAAACGTTCATCACTCCTCGAAGCAGGGATTGCCCCGTAACTTTTTCCAGCCAGCTGACGATGCCATCGATGTGCCAGGCCACCGGAAGGCCAACTGCCGTTCCAAGCGCGGCGCCGGCTGCACCGATGCCGCCACCGACTACGAGAAAGATGCTCCGAATACTCCCTTGCGTCGAGCCCATAGTCCGGAGAATGGCGACCTCGGCTTTGCGCGATGACACGGTCATCATGAGGCTTGCTGTCAGATTGAATGCGGCCAGTGCGACTATCAAAAGCAGTAACAGCGATGCGACCCGTCGCTGGGTGTTAAGCATCTTCAAGAAGCTTTGGTATGGCTCAGTCCAGTCCGATACCGCCAGCTGAGGGTACTGTGCCCTGATGCTTTCTGAAACGCGCGGGGCCTGGAAGGGCTCCGATAAGGTAACGGTGATTTGTGTCACCGTGGGTCCGGTCTGATAAAGCGCCTGGGCGTCTCGAAGATGGACAAAAGCGCCGAAGCCAGAGTTGGCTGAGTCAAGCAGCTTCGTTACGGTGAACTGCCGATACCGAGGCATAGCACCTGCAATGGTCAAGTCTTCGCCAGCGGTCATCACTGCCAACGTGTCGCCCTCTTTGACATCAAGGACGCGAGCTAAGCCCCTTGACAGCTCAATGCCGTAAGCGCCCGGTTTCAGACTGGCGAATTGACCGTTAGGCGCATGCGCAGGGTCCACACCCTGCAGTACCGAGCGATGCAGAAGGCCGTCCACTCGCAATAAGGCTGGTTGGGTGAGAGCCGGAGCAGCTCGGACCACCCCAGGAGTACGTAGCAGAGCTTTCTGCACGTCTTCCCACTGCTCGACGCGCAGTTTTGGAGCAGTGACCCACACGTGCTCGTCGCCCGCCGTATAAGACTTGGAGAGGTCGCGCTGCAACCCATTGAATACGGAAAGAACGACTATGAGCGCAGCAACGCCGAGGGCGATGCCGAGCACTGAGACGCCAGCCAGGAAGGACATGAACCCTTCCTTTCGAGCGGAATAGATGTATTTCAGTCCAACAATGACCTCAAACATAACGCTTTACTCGGCATAAAGCCCAGTAAAGCGTATCTGTTTAGCCGCTTTATAGCCCGATACTCTTCCGCCAGGCCTCTAAGCCCGCGGTCGTCAGCTATGCCTGTTCTCCGAAATCACTCTGTCAGGGCCGATAGTTGATGCAGTAAGACATCAAGGCCGTACCCTATACTTGCTCTAAGGACAACTACAAGGAGAATCAATGCTCAAACTGAACGCACTACTGGATTGCAAGCTGACCGATACCTGGGCACCAATGAGTAACGTGACGCGCTCGGACTCAAAGCAGGTCAAAAGAACTCGCATCGGTCGATGGCTCTTGCTCGCGCTCGGTGCTCTCGCTATTCTCGGCCCAGCTCAAGCCGGGACTCTGCCCTCGCTGAACGGTCCAATTCCAGACCCTTTTCCGGTGGGGAGCACCGTTCACGTTTCATGTGACCATCGAGGCAATTTCAAAGCAACTATCGCCACAGAGCTCGAGCTGTCGCAGGACCAAGCAGGCCAACTTCGTGACCGGACCTGCGCTGCGGTCTACGGCGCCTTGGTGCAGCTGAAGTGGTCTAGTGGCAAAAAGAACCCACTTGAGACGCTACCCTTTGTTGCGGTCGAAAAGGTCAAAGGCAATCCTATGAATGCGCTCTATGACCGACTGACAGACCGAGTTGAAATGGGCGTAATGACGCTGAACGAAAAGGATTCCCCACTGCCTGTGGCGGTCTTCGTGCTCGGCCATGAACTGGGTCACAAGCTAAATAACACGTACCTCAAAGAGACGGGCGTACGAGTTGCAGCTGGTGCAGTCGCAATTGGCACGGGTGTTCGTGCACTCAGCTACGGGCGAAGTATCAAGGGACGACTGCTGGGCCTTGCACTAAGTGCTGCAAGCACTTATGTGGCATTGTGCCCCAGTAGTGTGTATGCCGGAGAGCTGTCAGCAGACCGCTTCGGCTACGCAGTGCTCAAGAACGTGTATTTGCAACAGGAGCCAGAGGCCGACGCCTCGCGCTACGCCTATGACGCGGCGGTGAAACTGTTCGAGTGGACCGGTCAGGTGGAGGACGAGAAGTGCATGTTCGGTACAAACGAAAAGAACGAACGGGTGCTTGTTAACGCTAATCCACACCCGAGCACCACCAAACGTATCGCAAACTTGAACAAGCTCTTGTCCAAGTGATTCCAAAACCCCACGCTCCAGCGTGGGGTTTTCTCTAGCACGGGATACAGCAGACTACCAGAACGCCGGCGCGGGCTCCACTCAACGAGTGGAGGGTGCGACGTAACGGTCCGGGAACGGAGTCATAATGACTTCGGCACCACTCTCATACGCTCGGCGAATGAGTTCCCAGTCTTGCTCTTTCGGTCGATGGAATACGATGACATCTGGGTCGCCGCGATGGAAGACGATGAAGGCGTTCTTTGCCTCCTCAATGCTTTCGTATGCTGCGCAGTCGAAGTGAACGGTTTTCTTATTGGCGATATGCATGAGTATTGGTCTGGCGAGTGTCGTACAGAGAAAGGTTGCAAGCTCAAGCTTGCAACATGCAACCTTAACGGAGAAAGGTTGCATGTCTAGGCAGACTCTTTATGTACGGAGAACGCACTACATAGCTAGACGAGATGCAATAATCTACCAAGGACACCAATGCTGACATTCAAAAAGGACGCCTACCTGAAAAAGGGAGGCCAAAACCTGCGCCAACTGCTGGACGAGGTGGTCAACGAGACTCGCCTCGACCGCCTGGCCACTGACGCCAACCACAACTACGACCTGACGAACCGTCGCAGCGCCGACGCGCCGCGTAAGGTCCGCATCACTATCAGCGTCGAAGAAGTCAAGGACTAACACCGAGATAGAAAGGAACCACCATGTCGCGCCAAAAAATCAATCTTCGGCAGTTGGAAATTCTCATAGCCGAGGGGATGCATCTTGCGTCGTTCCTCATCGTTGAACCCGCCAAGGAAGACCCGAAGAACGCTCCGCGGATACTGTTTGCAGACGTGTGTCACCCTTCACGCCTGCAAGACGGCCAAGTTGGCTTCTATGAAGTAGTGCTTGCGGCCGAGAGCCTGCAAAAGGACCTGGCCCGCCTTGAGGTTCTGGTGGGTATCGCCAAAACTCAGTGGGCCCGAGAGTTGGACAGCGCGCTTGACCATGCGCGTGCCGAGCTTCAAATGTGATTTCGCAACCGCATCCTCTTTAGGGTGCGGTTTTTCATTTGAGCCGGAGAGTAGCCAGGCTAATGAGGGATAGGTGCTGTAAGCGCCGCATGAATCGCCCTGCTTACGTAACTAGGACTCTTTCCGATGCGGGATGCAAGCTCGACGTCTGTCATCTGTGGGTTGGCTACCCGCATCCGCAGAAACATATTGCCCTCGTCAGCCAGCGTGAGCGGGACTCGCTCGGCTTCGGGTGGATTAGAGATAGCCGGCGAGGGCTGGTCGGCCCGAGTCTCCTTACGTGGGACAAGTAGTTTCTTGAGCCATGCGAACATAAATGGGCACCCTTCCTGTGGCAGACTTCATGTAGTTTCTGCCTCTATGTTACCAAACCTGTGCCCATGTTGTTAAGTTCTGGTGCTGGCGCTGTAGCCCCGCCTAACTATGAGAGCTGGTAGGAGGCTGCGTTGCCGGAACGTACGAGCGCCGAGCAGCCTCAATCGCGGCATAGACGTAATCCAGCGACTTGTCAAAACGCAGGGCGAGTTCGACGTCAGTAATCTCCGGGTCAGACGCCTTTATTCGGAGCATAGACCGGCCAACGTCGACCAGCGTCAAAGCTCGGGTCGGGCTGGACCGCGGCTCTACCGAGCTAGATGACAAGGAAGCCGTACGACGCTGTGCAATGAATGCTTTGGAACGTTTACTGAACCAAGAAAACATGGTGTCCCTCCTGCCCCAAGATGGCGGACTTTCGCCGCGGGTCGGCACGGTAGCCGCTCACCCAAGGTAGGATAATCACAGGTAGGACTCACGCTTAGACCTACCGCAGAGCTCGGTCACTTGGCTCCGTCACTACACCTCTCAGAACATATTTTTTGAGGACATTCATGGCTATCTCCATCCTGGTAACCCTTATCCAAAATGGTGGTTCGTTTGACGAAGTGAAGACGACGCTTTTGGTGGCTAAGCTCCCCTCCCCGCTCGCCGGCGCCTGCCTGTCGCAGCAACAAACTCTGGAGCTGTGGGGCCACCTGCAGCCAGAACTCGTCAATCGCGACCTGGCGTCCGATACTCTGGACAACTACAAGCTCCAGCTGCTATTCCTGGTCGACGGCACCCCAACGTTTCAGCAGACTTGGTCGAACTGGCCGTGCGGCGCTGAAGGCGAAAAATCGCTGACCCTTCCCTCGGGAGGGAAACTGTGGATTACGTTCTCGTGGGACGCCGCAGATGTCAAAACAGTGACGCTCGAGCAGTAATCGGCACGAAGATTTACAAGCATTCACAAACCGCATCCAATCTCGGATGCGGTTTTTCATTTGGTGTGTGCTTGACCACGCTTACGAAGGAATGTAAGAGTTTCTTGCGGCCGCCAGGGCTTGGTGAACGTAGTCGAGGCGACGGTCAACTCGGCGGGCCAACTCGATGTCAGACATGTCGGGATTCGTCATCTGGATTTTTAGCATCATCTTACCGTCCTCGATTAGAGCCGCCGGCCCAGGCTTACAATTGCTGAGGACCGGGCTTCCCTTCCGAGCGCCTGTGGCGCCCACGCGCGCTCGCGCAGAAGCGGCGCTCGTCCGGGCTTCGGGTGCTTGCTTGGAGAAAGACTTAATGAACTGCTTAAACCAAGAAATCATAGTGCAGGCTCCATACGGTGGCAGATGATTCACGCTATTCGCCAATGGTAGCTGAACTCTCGAAAACACAACCTTCGCACGGTAGAGTTCGAACAGAGTACTGCCGCCTCGAACAGAACCGCCGGCGATGATGCCGTTCGAGCAAGGGACTCGTCCCGGCTATTCGCACCCGGTCACAAATAAGCGACAGCCCTATATTAGATTCACCAACACTAGCGGGAAGCCCTACCATGAACGAGCCACAGAACCTTCACCTAGCACCCCCTGACGTGCCAACCGACCCTATCGAATACGACAAGTGGCTTTGTGCTCAAGTGCAAGAATCCCTTGATGACCCTCGTCCGAGCATCCCGCACGAAGAGGTTATGGCGCAGATGCGCGCGCTAATAGCCAAAAAGCGTCAAAGGGCCGATAGCACCGGCGGCTAACGACGGCTCCTGCGGTTCGCCGCGGCCGTCTGCAAAAGAAACAGGCTCCGAAAATTCGGAGCCTGCAGGAATAGTTTAAAGGCTTAGTCGAAACCCATGCCCAGGCTCTGTTGGATGCAGACGTCGAAGAACGCTTTCGCCGACAGCTTGGCGCCCTCCTCTCCTTCCGCCGGAACAAAGGACCAGTCTGCGCGAGCGGCGATATCCTTCACTTCTTCGGCTGTCCACTGGTACCCGTAAGGCGTAATTCCCGTTGCGGCCTTGATGGCGTTGGCGGATGCCTTACTGCAAAGCCCGCCGTCTTCCAGCGAACCGTCGATGCCACGTACTCCTTGCGCACGCAGCTGCTCGGACGCAGCATGGAATGCCGGCATTGCCTCATCCGTATTTGCGATGACCGACAGTGTCAAATGCTTTCCGTCACCGTAAAAGTCAGTAAGACGAAGTGCGTTAGCTCCCCAGCTCATGATTGTTCTCCTTTGTGGTTGTCCTGCACAGTGTAGTGCAGGACTTGAAGCACAAAAGAAAACGCCCGGCCGGAAGGCTCGGGCGAATCAAATTAGTCGTGATGCGGAAAGTGGAGAGTGACCTGAACCTTAGAAGTCAAAGTAGGTCGTGATGAGGCCCACTCCCCCCTCGCCATTGAGCATCTCAGTGTACTCGGGCGGAACCGGGAACACACCCAGGCACCGCACGGGATGCTCAGTGTCAGCGCCGAAGATGACGGGAAGCAGCTCACACTTGGCGCGCAGGCTTTCAACCGTCTCACCGGCTGGCAGCCTGACGAACACGCGGTACATGCTTTGCCCGTTGAAAGGCGCCGGAATTGCGCGGTCTAAGAGCTCCTCGGCAGCTTCGCGGGTTGTTCTTTCCTTGTGGGCAGGCCGGCTGAACTGAACCGTGTCCGGAATGTCGCACGAAGCGATTTCCACCGAGTACACCCGATTGAGCTCCACGACGCGGTAGTCGGCCATCTTCAGGTCTCCCCAACTCGGTCGAGTCGGGTTCGAGTTGTAGAACGGCGTGTTGATGGCACGAGCCAACGCAGCCTTTTCTGGCGTGTCGACCTCGAAGTCCGGGAATGGTCCCCCATGGAATGCAGTCTTCTGCACCGACAGGACGTAATGGTCACCGTCGCCATCGGTTTCAAACTTGTCCAGGCAGGCGAGCTCGCCCGTTACTTTGTGCTGAAGGCCGTAGCCTTTGGATGTGGTGGTGCGCATAGCTGAATCCTCGTTGTTGGCCTACATAGTGTAGCCAGGGCTTGCTATACCAACTAGACTGACTTTTATTGAGGACAACTATGAAAACTACTATCTTGGTCTCCGTGTCGGAGAAACACGAACAACCGGTTGAAGTGCTGACTGTCGAACTCGTCAACGTGAACGCGGCGCTGAGCGCCGGCATGCCCACTGACCAGGCGTACGAGTTGCTGGAGCACCTGCAGCCGCTGCTCGAGAAAATGCGTCTGAAGGACTACGAGCGCATCGAGCTGGCGTACTTCTTGGACGGCATCCCCGGCTTCCAAGAAACCTGGTATCGCACGCCATCGGGCTATCCCGGCGAAACCGCAATGCCAATCGGCCCCGGCCAGAAGCTGTACCGCATGCCAATCGACGAAGTGAGCCTGGCGCACATCACGCTGTAACGTCGCCGGCGGCAATCGCCATCATTCAACCGCATCCTTTCGAGGGTGCGGTTTTTCTATTGAAGACCCGAACAGGTGGGTTCTGCGTCCGATTCCGGAAAATATGGCCAGCTGTAATAGTTGTCATTGCTGAGACCAAAATACAGCTCACGGGCGAGCCATTTGAACTTCTGCTTATCGTCGGCATTGACCATCCGGGGAACTTTTTCTGCCCAGACCTGCGGCAGACTAATCTGGCCGAGGCCCCTCACCGTATACAATAGCCCTAGAAGAGCACCGAGCGTGTTGTCATACGGGTGGCCCCGGTTGGACTCCGTGACCATTGGCGCCAAGCCGTAACTGTCGGAATGCTCGCCGTAGGCCAGCGTCATTTCCACGTCGCCGCTGTCTGTAGTAATCTGCACCGACCAGCTCTCACCTGTCGCGCGCGCTGTCCAGTCGCCGTTTTGGCTCGCTGAAAACTTCCAGACGTCGAGAACGTTCGAGCTGAGGACTACTGAGTCAACGCACGGCTGCAAAGACGCGTTGCGCGCGAACTCGGCCATAGACACCTCGTCGACGAAAACGATGTTCTGCTCCAGCGCCGCGCGAATAACGGGTTCTGCCGCACGCACTACGTCCTTCAGGGTGTGCTGTTCGAAAAACCGCGGCGGAGAAAGCAGGCGGGGGTGTACGCATCGCCCCAAAGTCGCCTCCCGGAAGATTTGCGGCGTGTCCAGCTCAAGATGTTTGTACTCTCCGCGGGCGGCCTTCCGGCACGCCATGCGGTCGCCCGGCAAAAACAGCCAGTATCGAAATGAGGTGCCTTCCCGCTTGCAAGCCTCGTGGAACACCGCGACCTCCTCCGGGGTAGCAGCTCTAACGTCGAGCGAGAGCCCTCCTGCGTTAAATCCATTATCCTTAAGACATGCCGATGCAGCGCCGTCCAGAGTTCGCAACACGGTATTCCACTGGTCGACCAACCCATCAACATGCGCATTGTGCCCGGCAGGCTGCCGGGCGAAGCCAATTACCCGGGGCGGCCCAAAGTTGAGCGTGTCGAAAAATGTCAAGTAAAGCGGCTCCAGCTTAGGTTTTACGCGGGCTGCAGTCGCTGCGCGCGATTCCGCCAACTGTGCCCGGTAGTAGCGCAAGGCATGCGCCGCCGCACGCTCGAACTCGCCATCCCAGCGCGCCAGGTCTAACAAAGGTTGCAGGCGATAGAAGCTGTTCGCCGTAAGCTGCTCGCTCTGGATTTCCTCGAAAAACGCATGAAGCGAGTTTGTGGCGGCCCGACATTCTAGCGTCGCAAAGAGGTTGGTAGGCCAATCATCCCAGCGGCGATAATCCTTGTCGAATGTGTCGGCGTGGGATTCGTCCAGCATGACGATGGCGCTATCATCCGGCGCCCAGGTTGAGGCGGCACCGTGAAGTGGCAAGTCTTCAGCAAAGCGTGCGATTTCGAGAGCGTTTAGCAGGCCCCAAGGAAGCCCAGACTGGTAGTGATACAGGGAAAAGCCGTCTGAAAGCCCGTGCAGTGCCCGGAATCGTGCGTGCCAAGTCGTTTGCTCGCGCTCATCCTCGTCAATCAGCTCATCACCTGTCCGCAAGACACTTACTGCAGCGGAATTTGCGACGATGACTGTTCTATCGCGGAGCCGAAAGGGCACCTTGTCAAAAAAGAGCATAGTGGCGTAGCCGTCCGTGCCGACAGCCGCGTCGAGCGCCACGCATAGCTGCCTCAGAAGACTGTCATCTGATGGGCTGGCAAATGGCACATTTCTCAACCGTAGGCCTACAAGCACCTGGCCATTCAACTTACCCGCCATCGGCCGGCCGCCAATGCTCAGCTCTACGGCGCCTTGCCGCAAGAGCTCGGGACCAATCGCCTTGAGGCAGGCCTGAATGTCCGAGATGAATTTCTTCGTCACACGCTTGCGGTCAGGGCTCAATACATACGCGCCGTCCCGCGTGAGATGCCAGGTTTCGGTTGCCTGACCGGGTACGCTTGCGACGAGCCCGTCTTCCGCAAGTTCATTCAGGCGCCGATGTCCTTCCACCGCAGTCATCGAGAAGCGGCCGATGAAGTCGATAGTCGTGAATGTTGTGGCGATATGCCCCACGTGAGGCTCGAGTATCCTGAGCATCGCTGCAATTGCGCTCGGCGGAGTTGCGGGCGGTGGCGGAAGGTCTCGAGAGGGTATCATCGGTGCATACTTTCATAGCGGGTTGGCTGGCGGTTGCCGCGACTCCCAGGAGCCCGCCGGCGTGCCAGCGCTATTCTAGTCGACCGCCAGAAGTTCGCCTACCACGGGGGAGCCCTGCAACGACCGGGTGGCGAAGCCGACCCGATGCGCTGGCTGCAGAACTACGTTTGCGTCCCTGCACTCAACGTTGCGGTTTTCCGTTGAATCAACGCCGCATCCTTTCGAGGGTGCGGTTTTTTACTTCCGAGTGACCCAGCTCTTCGTTAGCGCTGAGAATGCTTTCTACGAACCTGCCAGGGCCGTCACCGATGCGTAACCAACGAAAATGGCTCCCGAAGGAGCCATCGTGAATACAATGGTTGTGTCAACTTAAACCAACCATGTTGCTTATTTCGTGGCAAACGGCCAGCTACGGGGTGCCATGCGCGCAATGCAAAGCCAGAAGAAGACCAAGCACACTACCCCGGCAGGCAACGCCGTCTTCGTAACGCGTGCGTCAAGGGACATCAGGCCCCATGCGCATAAACATGCCCCTATTACTGCGATTACGATAAGCACGGCGTCTTCAATTTGCTGACGAATGTATTTCTTCCTGTAATAAGACATCTCAATTCTCCTGGGGTACCGGTTTGTTCTAGCCCGTATAGCTTCGCACCTCTCAGGCAGTCGATAGTACCTGGCGTCGACGCTGCCAACCGCCCATCTGGGCAGCTTTTCGATTTCGAGGGTGCGGTTTTCATGGAGATACGAACTTTCGGCTACTTGCGCTTGAAGAGGATTGTCTCACCCTCGTCTGTTACCTTGCGCATTTCGTAGACCATGAGCCGGTGGCCGGTGTCTTCCAAAGAACAGGCATCAACCGTAAGCGATAGCGTGACAGGTTTTTTGGGTAGGACGGGGCAACGCTTCGCGTCGGCACAGCTCAACATCCGCTCTACTCCGCCTACCTTTACGACCATTACTTGGTGGCTATCGTACTTCCCAACATAGTAGGCAGGAGCTTCAACTTTTTCCATAACATACGGGCAGGGCGTGACAGGGCCGGCTGGCCAGTTTTCGACTATTGCGAACACCATCCAAACGATAGCCAGGCATATCGCTACCGTCGCCCAGTGCGCTCGGGATGGTGTAAGGGTGTCATCGTGCACCGCAGGACTCCCTCACGACGACAGCTGCCGGATGATTTCGATGAATTTCGACACGTCGCACGCATGGCTTGTATGGCTCCACATAGAAGTACAAGTTCACTTTTCGGAGTAAGCCCGCCTCGTTTCGCCGGCACGGCCAGTGATTGGTTGTGTCGCCATTGCACGAATTTGATACGTACCCCACGACCTTTTCTTGCACTGCCGGGTCAGCCATGTAGTTGGCGATACTAACCTCTATGCAGTCGTCCTCGTCAACACACTTTCTGTCGTGGAACAGCTCTACTGCTTGGCGGTCGAATTGGCCCTGAAGGACGTCAGCAAGAGCTTTGGCTTCGTAATACTGTGCCGAGACGTATGACGTCTTCCATAGCCAGGCGTAGCCGGCGCCGGCTAGAACCCCTAGCGTAATGAAGATGGACAGGATGACACGAAAAATTTCGGATTTGAGCACGGGAGAATCGCTAATACGGATGTTGTGGCGTATAGCGGCAGTCACGAGTTCGGCTTGGTCAGGTTACATGCGCTGGCACAGCGCGACGTGCAAGCGCTACCCTGCCACACGGCCCGGCACGCGCAGGCCGTACCCGACTGGTGTTTCTTGATGGGTACCGAGCCCTCGGCCCAACTTTGCTAGAATAGTCCTGCAACGACCAGGGGGCTGGATAGCCTTTTGGATATGCGTAGGCCCAACGTGAGCTGGGCCCGGGGTGGATACCCATGAGAACGCGCAAGGTCGGAGCATACCAACGGACCAGCCGGATGGCTGTTTTTTTGGATGCACAGGACCTTGCGCGGGCGCCAATGTTGAGTCAAAAGCACTCTCCCGAAACCGTAAGGACCTGTGGTCCTCATGAGTTTTGGGAAGAGAACTATGACAGACAGCTTCTTGATTAACGTAGCACCGGGCCACCTGAAGATGGAGATGGCGTCATCGTGGCTGGAGCAGCTTCTGGCTCACATCAACGCTAACGGTGTCGGAGATAGAACCCTGGAGGCCTCCATGCGTCAACGGCTGAGGGATATAGACGCTGAGTTCGCGCATCTGCAGGCCAAGCTCAACAAGTGGGCTGCCGCCCACGCCGTCGATATCGTCTGGACAGACACACCCGGCCGTCGAACCTACAAGCGCAATTACCGTGTGGTCCTCGAAGCGGACCGGCGCCAACATCCTAACCCATCAGCTGTTTACGACGCGTTGGATGCCGAGATTCGCCGGTTGATTCTCGAAGAGCCCTGCTGATGATAGCCCGCTTAGCGTGGTGACACAGCCGGCGGCAATCGCAAACGGTCAACCGCATCCTTTCGAGGGTGCGGTTTTTCATTGCGCGGTGTCTGCTTCCACAATAAGGTAATCCATGCTCAACGCCTCGCTGATTACGCCGTGCTCCAACTTCAATTTCTGTTCACGACCTTGCTGCATTCAACGTAGCGGTTTTCCCCTGAATCAGCGCCGCGTGCTTCACGAGCTTCCCCTTGAAGCCGGGCAGCATCGCTGCCATCTCGCGGTACAGCGCACCAACATCACCGAGCGATAAGGTCTCGCCCAGCCCGGTCTTGCGGATTAAACCCACAGAGTACAGGGCACCCCAGTGGGAGCTGCTCGGTATGCCGCTGAGAGAAGTCCTCGTTTCGCGCCTAGACCGCGGGCATCAACCTCTACGGTTGAGTATGCTGGCCAGCAGCGCTGGTAGAACTACAGCAGAAGCGACAAAAAAGGTGTAGTTCACTCCATGAAAACTCTGCTTAATAACAAAATGTAGAAGGCATGCCGCTACTGGATAGCCCATGACAGCCAGAGGTCGGCGCCAAAGCATCAATGAAGTAAATAGCCCGACACCACCAAGTAGCGCAGCAATCGCCACTAGCCCGTAATCGACCACAAACTCCCACGACGTGTTAGCCTCACTTGCCAAAAGCGGAGCGCGCAACGTCGCCGTTAGCCCAGCCGCAACGCATGCCAAAACAACATCTGTAAAGTGAGGAGCCTTATTGCGGTGCGGCTCCCGGTTGGCGAACCGCCGAATGCAAGAATCGAGTATCAATCCTGCCCAGGCTAAGGCTCCAATTGCGATGAGGATTAGGTGTAGCTTTGCCATTTTGTAAGTCCAAGGATTGCATGCTTCAACATTGCTGGTGTGATGTAACGGCGATGAACTCGAGAGATGGCTGCAAGGTAGGCTCGACCAAACAAGTTCTTGCACGCGACCCGCGTGGACAAGGAAAACTCTACCCTCCCCTCGGGAAGCAACCGGACAGCTGCGCACGAGCGAAACACGAGGTGACGGTCGTCGGCACCTAGAATGACTTGGGCACAGCGGTCGTCAGCGTCTATCTGCTGCGCAAGCACGGGGTATCTGCCAGCAAACACATCGCAGGGCGCGTCGGACAATAGGGACGACACTGGACAGCCCAATGCCGAGGTGCGTAGCTTCAACGGGCGGACAAGCGTATTCCGGAACCGCATCAGCCGGGTAACTCCCGCAGGTTGGTTGCTCAGGAATCCCTCCAAGAGCTTTGCCAGCAGCGCATGGGCGCTCGAGGCAGGAACGGCAAGCTCGTCCGCCGAGAGGGTCCGCGTGAAGTGGTCTTCATGATTGACCGTGCGGTCGGCCAGCTGCGTCTGCAGCAGAGAGTCATTAGGCGCGGCCAGCTGTTCCAGCACATCGCCTCCGCGGCACTTCTGCAGGATGTATCCGGTCGGCCGCCGATGCTGCGCCCACACCCCACAGATACGACCTAACGCAGAGCGGACGCGCGTACAGGCTCTCTGAACCAATCCGCCGGGCGCGGTGTCAAGAAACAGCAAAGTCGTTGGAATGTGAGACGCGTCCAATGGCGTCTCCTTCAACAACGTCAGGGCCGAGTCTGAAAGTAGCTCGGTGAGCGAGGGGATGTCTGCCTGGTTGGACATCACCCGCTGACGCATCTCGTCACTTAGGCTGCCGCCCAGCTCATTGGTATGACACGACAAAGCGAAGAACGCCGGGTGCGTAGAGTTCTGGTCCAACGGGAGAAACTGATGCCACGTTTCACCACCGAAGCGTACGGTGAAAAGGCAGTCAGGCGGGATAGTGACAATGCGGAGAGCGCGAACAAAACTCGAGGGGTCTTGTTCGATGTCGCGGGGTGTCGCAGTTGAGAAGCGCAGCTGAGCCCCGCCACTGCCGGAAATGGCTGAAAAGATGCGGTGGCCAGCATGGCGGTGGAAAGGATGGCCCTTGTGACCAACGCCGAATGAGTACAAAGCGGTCGCATCGCCGCGGACGAAGTCTGTACCGCCTAACTTGGCGGAAGGCTCATCCAACTCGTCGACATACTCGCCATGGCCCCTCTGCCTGGCCAAGACTCCGTGGAATAGTTTGTTCCCGGAGCCGGGGCTAAGGCAGGCCAGCAGGCACACTTCGACAGGAAGGCCGCCGGCGCGACCAGGTAGGGTCACGAACGGGAATGTCTGAGTAGTGCGGGTCATCGTTGGCTCGCCGCCTGCCGAATTGTTTGTTGTTGTACGCATGCGAGCTTTAGTTGGCAACGTTGACTTGACTCGGCTTTTTGTCCGAATATGGTCCAAGGAGTATGCGAAGACGTTCACAGATGGGTGCTCCCTCCTCCGCTAATTGCTTTGGAATGCCACAAGTTGGCTTCGAGAGCAGCCGCAACACTTCACTGTTTGGACGAGCCCCGTGTGCCAGGAAAATCTCAGCACTGCGTGTCGCTGAGTGCACCTGCGCCTCGCTCTTGCTGGGCTTGGTCAGTGCATCAAAAACGGCATGTTTCAGATTGCCCGAGGAAGCCCGCGCGCCGGCACTCAGTATCGCCTCAAGGACGTCTGCATCAAAGCATCCGTCCATAGAATTCTTTTCATCTCCGAAAGCATAACTCGTCCCATCCGCACGCATCGAGGGCCGCCCTCCTCGCCGAACAGTCTGAGCAAATGCCTGGAGGCGGGCATGTTGAGTTGCTTCCGTGGCTCGGCCGAGTGACCCCGGGATGCTACTACAGCGGCTGTAGAGATTCCCATATGTCGGCGCGGGAAAGCCCCGACGGCTCGCTCGTTCAACAAGTTCTTCCGGGGCAGCTACTACGCCACTTGGGTCTGCACCATGGTCGATAAGCCAGTCGACAGCCGTGAGGTTTCCGTAGCCAACCGCCACATGGAGAGGTGTTTTGCCACAGGTCCCAGACGTAATCAGCGTCCTCTTTTGCTTGTCCCGCCAAACTCGATTCTTGTCAGCAGCTGTCGAGGGGCTAATTCGGTCCCAAATCTGCTCTAAGGGGCCCACCCTGCGAGGGAGGGCAAGCGTCTGCGTGTACACCCGGTCCAGGTCGGCTAGGCTGCCGTAAGCAAGGGCATGCTCCCATGGTTCGTTGTCGGGCGAACAACCGGCGGCGGCCTGTGCGTGTGCTTGCATGGGCGCAGAGCCCATAAGAAGTGCTGCCAGTAGAAAGCTGGTCTGCCAAGCGTATTTTTTCATTTGTCAGGAATTTAGTGGAATTTAGTATATCGTCCGCTGAAATATCCCTGACAGGTGTACGCACGTATTTCGCCTACTCAAGTCGAAACCGGGCTACGCCGACGCTGAGCGACCGCGCGGCCGGAGCACACGCGCGAGCAGTACTGGCCGCCCTTCTGGGAGGCTTTGCGAACAAAGGGGGTGTGGTAGATGGCGCAGGTGTAGGACGACGCCCCGCGAGCCCCTATGCGGAGCCGCCGAGAATGTGCGCAGACTGGTTATCTGGCTCTCGAGCGCCAAGAGCAGAGCGTAATGTGGCTGCCAAGGCGATAACGCGCGAATGGCGCTCAAGCGTTACCGGGCAGTTAAGCACAGAAGGACAATTCAATTCACGTCCTTTGCGCAGATTCTTCGGTTTGGCCAACGGTCGAAGATTATCCAAACTCCAGGCTAACCGGAACAGTGGACTCATCACATCCAAGCGTCCGAAGAAGTACAAGGGGACGATATGGTCGACGTGCCAAGTTTTTCCGTAGTTAGCCCACGTCTGTGTCTCGTCAAACTGTTCTTCGAGATGCTGACGAAGCGCTGTAGCCGAGTAGCCAACCAAGGTGCACCAGCTGCGATTTGCTTTACCGCCCTGTACTCCCAGAGACTTTCGGATACGCCGACTGATATTGGCTGCAACCGGGTCGCGGTAGTAGGCTTTTAGCGATTTTCGTCGCAACGCTTCAGGCGAGGGCTTTTGTGATGGGGCTTTCCGCAGTCTACCTTCGGGCGTTTGGTAGTACGCCGAAATCGCCGCCGACTTACACTGCTTGCACTGGCTTTGCAGGCCGTCCTTGCTCTTCGCGTCCTTGAAGAACTCTGCGAGCGGTTTGTCTTGCGCACATTTCGAGCAATGTTTGAATTCGTACAGCACTAGAAAACCCCGTAAGTGATTACGGGGCGTCTAGACAATGACCCTTATATGCGTGGTTAGCTTTCGGCGGTGTCTGCCGGCGGCAAGCTGCGCCAAGCTTCAAAGTAGGGCGAGCTGAACCTTGAGTGTCTGAATCTCTTTGGTGTACTTCGGCACGTCGATGGCGGGACCGGCGGTCTTCTTGTGCAAAGCCGTCCGCAGCTCGGTTTCGAGCTGGTTGATGCGGCCCTGCAGTTTGGTCTTTTTCTTATCGGTCTTGCTCATGATGGCTCCATTAGGAGTGGTTGAAGGAAAGTGGTACGCCCAGAGAGAGTCGAACTCCCGACGACCCGGTTCCGAAGACCGGCGCTCTGTCCACTGAGCTATGGGCGTAGTGATATGGCGTCCCTACGGGGATTTGAACCCCGGTACACCGGGTGAAAGCCGGCGTGTCCTTGGCCGCTAGACGATAGGGACATGACTTGGCGCCTCCAGTCGGATTTGAACCGACGACTTCTCCCGGGACAGGGGAGCACTCTAGGCCGCTGAGTTATGGAAGCAAGACAACCGAAGAACCGTAGGCACGATGCTTGGGTTGTCGCACTGGCGAACCAATGCGACGGTGTTGGCGGCTCATACGGGAATCGGACCCGTGGCCTCTTCCGTGACAGGGAAGCGCTCTACCATTGAGCTAATGAACCAAATTCTTACGCGGCCACAGTGCACTCCTGCTTTGCTTTGGCCAGCGTGTCGAGATGTTTGCGGATGTAGCGCACGAACAGTGTCGCTTTGTCCTCCGCGTTCAGTGTTGCGTTTCCCAGGTCCGCGAGCGGAACCGGGAAGGCGAAACCGGACTGCGTCTTGTACCAGAATTCGCCATCGCGAAAATACTGGAACTGAACGCGTTCCTGAGTCTGATACAAGGCTTTGATGTCCATCTTGATACTCCAGTTGTGTGCCATTGGCACGAGGTTGGCCGACCGTTGTCGGCAGAACCTGGTACGCCCGGAGGGATTCGAACCCCCGACCTCGCGGCTTCGGAAACCGGCGCTCTGTCCAGCTGAGCTACGGGCGTATTGACTTGGCGACTCATAGGGGAATCGGACCCCCGGCCTCTTCCGTGACAGGGAAGCGCTCTACCATTGAGCTAATGAGCCGTTGATTGGCGCTCTACTGGGAATTCGAATCCCAATCCGCGGGGTGAAAGCCTGCGTATCCTATTCCGATTAGATGAGTAGAGCATTGAAACGGTGAGGCGCTTGGCACCTCGAAATTGGTACGGCCGGCAGGGCTCGAACCTGCGAAACCTCCGCGTTCGTAGCGCGGTGCTCTTCCAACTGAGCTACGGCCGTATGGTGAAACCTGGCGTCTCCACCGGGATTTGAACCCGGGTACCCGACGTGAAAGGCCGGTATCCTAGACCGCTAGATGATGAAGACGATGAAACTTGGCGGAGAGTACAGGACTCGAACCCGCGACCTCTGGCGTGACAGGCCAGCGCTCTAACCAGCTGAGCTAACTCTCCATGAAACCTGTTGTGGGCAACCCGCTGGCAAGGCCCGGATTGTTGCAACCAGCGCCCTCCGGAGTCGAACCGAAGGGCTTGCAGACTCGAACTGCGTATCACCGAACAACGCAACCTCTGCGTCCCTCGGGTTGCCTACAACAGGCTGGAACTTGGTACGCCCGGCTGGATTTGAACCAGTGACCTCACGGCTTCGTAAACCGGCGCTCTAATCCGCTGAGCTACGGGCGTATTGAATATGGCATCCCTACGGGGATTCGAACCCCGGTATTCACCTTGAGAAGGTAGCGTCCTAGGCCTCTAGACGATAGGGACAGTGTTGGCACGGCTGGCAGAACTCGAATCTGCATTTGCAACTCCACTTACGGATACTGGCTTCGTAGGCCAGCTCGGTTAAAGCCGTATGGTAAAACTGGCGTCTCCACGGGGATTTGAACCCCGGTACCCGACGTGAAAGGCCGGTATCCTAGACCGCTAGATGATGAAGACGTTGAAACTTGGCGGCCCATGCCGGCCTCGAACCGGCGACCTCTTCCTTGACAAGGAAGCGCTCTAACCAACTGAGCTAATGAGCCATTGTTTGGCGCTCTACTGGGAACTCGAATCCCAATCCGCGGGGTGAAAGCCTGCGTATCCTATTCCGATTAGATGAGTAGAGCTGTGAATCGTTGAGGCGACCGCGCCTCGAAACTTGGCGTCTCCACGGGGATTTGAACCCCGGTACCCGACGTGAAAGGCCGGTATCCTAGACCGCTAGATGATGAAGACGTTGAAACCTGGTACCACTGGCAGAACTCGAATCTGCGACCTCCGCGTTCGTAGCGCGGCACTCTTCCAACTGAGCTACAGTGGTATTGAAACTTGGCGTCCCTACGGGGATTCGAACCCCGGTATTCACCTTGAGAAAGTGACGTCCTAGGCCTCTAGACGATAGGGACAGTGAGTGGTACGGCTGGCAGGACTTGAACCTGCGACCCCTGGCTCCGCAAGCCAGTGCTCTCATCCGCTGAGCTACAGCCGTATGGTAAAACTGGCGTCTCCACCGGGATTTGAACCCGGGTACCCGACGTGAAAGGCCGGTATCCTAGACCGCTAGATGATGAAGACGTTGAAACTTGGCGACCGTGAGGGGAATCGGACCCCCGACCTCTTCCGTGACAGGGAAGCGCTCTAACCACTGAGCTACACGGCCTTTGTTTGGTGCACTGCGGGGGGCTCGAACCCCTCATTTCCTCGGGTGAAAGCCGAGTGTCCTAGTCCAAATTTAGACGAGCAGTGCGATGAAACGGTGAGGCAGTCACACCTCAAAACCTGGTACCACTGGCAGGGGTCGAACCTGCGAACCTCCGCGTTCGTAGCGCGGCGCTCTTCCAACTGAGCTACAGTGGTATTGAAACTTGGCGTCCCTACGGGGATTCGAACCCCGGTAGTCACCTCGAGAGGGTGCAGTCCTAGGCCTCTAGACGATAGGGACGGTGAAACATGGCGGACCGTACGGGGCTCGAACCCGCGACCTCTGGATTGACAATCCAGTACTCTGACCAGCTGAGCTAACGGTCCATGTTGCTGCGATTCTCTTTGTTAGCAGCATCTGCAGAGAGCTTCAAAGAGCTTTCACAGAGCTTGCAAAGAGAAACCATTTCCGAAATTCCCGAAATAGGTACGAACGTACCCAAATTAGGTATTTGTTGCCTCCAATTAAGAGACAACTGTCTCCAATCCAGATACACTTGCTAATCCGGAGATTTTGGAAATGGCGCTCAATGAGGGATTTGAACCCTGCGTCTCCGCCGTGAGAAGGCGACGTTCTGCCAATTAAACTAATTGAGCGTATAATGTCCCCTTCCCGTTATTTTGGGCAGACCTTACAGACTTTTTAGGGCGAGCACGGGCCGGGGCCTTAAAAAGAGAAGGAGACATTTTCAGTCTGCGCTGCCAGCACATGCTTTGGTCTTCGGAGCGACATCCGGGCTATTCGGGTCGCGTCGAAGGCAATGTGCCGACGATGTTAAAGAGCAAGGTAAAACCGTGCTCTCCGTGTCCTTTCGGACGCAGCTGGCTGGAATTTCAGAGGGATTTGTGAGGCTTTGGTCCGTTCTGCGGGTTCCGCCAGCTCACTGGCGGAGAACGACCAGTGACCTGCTTACGAGCGCTCGTCGCGCTCAGCACGTTCATCACGCTCATCGCGAGCGCGGTCGTTCGACCGGGAGACCCGGGCGGCGGAAGCGGCGATTTTGGTGATGGCGTTCATGATAGTAAGCTGGTCAAGATTTGTGATTGATGTGAACATTATAGCTCAGAGTTTTATACCTTGCAAGCCCTTTTAGAAAAAATCTTGAAATATTTTCTCGAGAAGCGCTGAAGCGGCTGGAGGACTCTTTAAGGACAAATTAGGGTTCTACATGGTTGAAAGAACTTGAAGGTCGCATTCTGCCTTCATACCGCTCAACCCTTCTATGCCGAGTAGCCCCTTGAACAATACCCAATTCGTTCTCGCCCACACCCCTGAATCCTTCTCCAACTTCATTCAGTTTGCTGACGACTACCTGGACAAGCATGGCGCACCCGTGGCCTTCCGCCGGCACTTCATAGCTGACTGGTGCTCCCGAGGTAACGGTGACATGTGGAAAGGGACACCCATCCGAGCGCTCATGGAGCGGGGCTTGAGAGATGTGGACCAGAACGTCCGACGCATCTCGGGATACTCTATGCTCCTTCATTGGTACTACGACGTCTACGGCGAGCTGGCATATCGCGCCCCCTTCCTTTCCTTGCTGGGTAGGGCAGGCAAAACACAATTTTTTGAGATGCGGGTCGGACAAGAGCTAACTAAGGTACTCTTGCCTAAATGCATCGCCAATGAGCAGCTCATCAACGAGGAGAAGCACCGCATCGCTGACGAAGGTACGGGCCTGCTGGGGCTGTACTCCTTGCGTAATTTACCACTTAACTCGTGGACACAACTAGCTGCCGCCGAATACGACGCGTCAATCGCGGCGCTGTTTGCGTCCCGTCCCAGCTACCATCTATCGATGTGGAGTAGCCATCAAACTGCAGAGAAGATTCTGAAAGCTGTATTGTTAGCGCATAGGTGGACGGAAAAGCGACTTGCCGACGAGGTAAACCATCATCTTCCAGTCGCAGCTGAGAAGCTGGCCGACCTGGGATTTCCCTTGAACCCACAAGCATTGAGCGCACTAAAGTACCTGGAGAAAAAGTGTGGTCCGGATATTCGTTACGCCGACTATACCGGCGACAGAAGAGAGGTCCTGCGGAATCAGGCCTGGACAGCTCATCAGAAGCTACTGGAGTTTGCGCATCAAAGCAGTGACGTGCTGCATCAAGCTTTCATCTGTAGTAGACAGGACGTAAGCGGCCATATCGTTTCAGAAAACTTCAGGATTCTTACACACAGAGTTTTTGAAGAGTTTCTTGAGTGGGCTGCTAACAGCGAAAGTTTTTCCTGTGGCATCGGGAACGAAGGTCTAGTGGAGCACTCGGTCTCCCCTACCGAATTTCCCAGCCTGATTCAGGTGACGAAAGTTTCGAGCTATCAAACGAAGAACTAGCAGCACGGCACTTGAGAGGTGGCGAACACACGAATCCCCTGCGGAAGGCGTAACGGCTTGGTTGCGGTCGAGCCAGCGTCTTTTCATGTCGTTTATACCACAACATGCATTCCCGATTGCGTAACTCAGCTTGAATTGGTTAACATGCAGCTTGTCAACATTCCAACAGGAAAGCTCTGTGGATGTTGAGCACAACTACTTCGCATGCACTCAGCCTTACACAAGGGAATTCTATGAAAAAGTACGCCGGCTTGATTTTCTCTGTTCTCGTTCTTACCGCCTGCTCTAACCCTCACGATACCGCTATCCCCTCTGACATGGCCACGTGGGACAAGGAACTCGCGCCCGCCATGAAGAAGCTTCCAGACGCCGAACGAGAGAAGGTCGCTCAATACCTCATGCGCGCGAAGATGGGCGAAGCCTTTGGTGGCAAGGGCCTCCCGCCGGGTACGACGATTGGCCAGGCGCTTGCAGCGCAAGAGAAGTGGGAGAAGGAACAAGAGGTGAAGCGTGCTGAAGAAGCCGCCCTTAAGGCCAAGCTGGAGAAGGAACGCGCTGCTGCGATTGAGCAGCTGAACAAAGCGGTGACCGCCACCCTCCTCTCCAAGCGCGAAGTGCCGCGGGACTTCTCGTCTGGACGTATCAGCGACTACCAGCAGTTCCGCATCGGCGTCCAGAACAACTCCGAGAAGCCGGTTGTGGGTGTATCCGGCGAAATCAAGTTCATCGACGTCTTTGACAAGGAAATTGGTGCCGTGAGCTTCCGTATCACGGAGAACATCGCACCCGGCGCTTCTGCCACCTGGGTCGGCGGCCGAGACTACAACCAGTTCATCGCAGAGCACCGCGCGGTCTGGAACGCCGAGGAAGGCAAGTACAAGACCAAGTTCATCCCTGAAGCCGTGGTATTCAAAGACGGCTCTAAGTTGGCGATGCCGGACTAATCCATTACATTGCGCGCCGCCACTGCGCGCTTTGCCCGAACCAAGCGCGAGGGCCAAGCGGTTATGGACACCTCTCTACACGAGGAACCGTAACTACTTGACAACCTCACATGTCGAACCTTCGTCCTCGCCTTCTCGCCTTTTTGATTGCTCCCGCTGTGCTAGCGGCATGCAGCAACAACACTCCGAACGAAGCCGCTTTTCTCCAGAATGCAACTCAACTTATGTCCGCGCAGAGCGCCCTACTGGGCACTTCCCCCGCAGATGTGTGCCTTCCTGTGAACTTCACAGGCGATTTGTCGTCAAACGGTCTAGCTGACGGCTGGGTAGCCTACTCCAACGAACCAGCTAGCGTGGTCCTCGACGATACTCGCTCCCAAAGCTACAGCCTCAACACTCGCCAAGACGCTATCCAAAAGCTCGCCGCGCTGGAGTCTGCAGGAGTCGTGGAGAAACAGCCGTATGAGCTGTACCAGGGCGGTGTTCTCAAGCCAGGCTTTCGCTATCAGCTGACTCAGGTTGGCCGAGACGCAGTGATTCGAAAAGGGTCTTGGAGCACTTGCCTGTCGATTGGCCATTGGGAGCCCAAAGCGGTAGTCCCTCCCCGTTCGGCAGTAGAAACCAAAGACTCGAAGCTAATCGTTCAAAAAGACGTGGGCGACACGCCGAGCTACGAGGCCTGGGTGTCTTATGAGCTGAAAGGACGGCCGGCCTGGGCCAAGAATCCTCAGCTCGAAGCTGTCTTCACACAGGAGCTTGGAGCGACGAAAACGGATAAGCTTAGTAGGCTTGAGTTAGTCAAAATCAATGGCAAGTGGCTTGCCAAGGAACTCATCCTTCGTCAAATGAGCCGCGGCTCCTCCCTCGGTGACCGCAGCCTCGAAGCAAAAATCCTCCCCATCCCTAAGGACTTGGAGGACGCGGCCCTCGCCAAGCTTTCTGCTTCGCTGTCGACCGGGTACGGCCGCGTCACCTCGATTCCATTCCCGTCGCGTGCAAGTGAGACACCTTCTCAGTATGCTATCAGTCATCAGGGCCACTTCTTCTTCGCCACGACTCCGGACCCGCTGGCTGCTGACCGGGCCGACGTCAATGCCAAGCAAGCAAGGTTTGCTGAGTTGGAAAGCCGAGTCAATGCGCTTCCTCCTACCGAACGAGCTTCTCAGCTGGCAGGGCTGGAAAACGAGCGTAAGCGAGTAGCCGCCTCCGTGCGCACCGACGTGCCGATTGCCGAGCGCGACCGCTACCTGAACCAGCGCAAAATGCTTCAAGAGCTGCTCGATTCGCTCGTAACTGCAGGCGCATATCAGAAGCGAACTGTCGCAGAAGGCGAAATCCCTGGCTCAAGTGTGCTTGGGGCGCTGTATTCCCCTGTTGCCGGCGTTGCTGTCACGTTGAGCGGACTTGACCTGGGGACAATCGCGGTGAAGGGGCCGTTGAAGCAGGAAGGGATGAGCACGCGCATGCTGCAGGTCTCCGCAACTTACTCGTACACCGACGTGCCGGAGTGGGCGCAAGCGCTGGCCAAAACCAATCCGGGCATTGGTCGTCGCCTGAAGGGTGGCGTTGTGCGCGCAGTCGCGGTAGCGCATGACAGTGGCGAATTCCCCTATCGCATCGAGGCGCAGCAACTGAACTAAGACATGCCAATCTTCACGGTTAGGCTCTTGTGACCCGAACCTAACGCCAGCGCTCTGCTGGCGTTTCTCTTGTGCGGTACAAATCACCATGCATAGCATTTGTGGCTGGCCCTACAGCATTGACGTTTATCTCGCGAACTAACCGTGAGGCGTCACGGAATAGCCCGGAGTCTTGGGGCCGTTTCCTTTGGCCGAAACGCCAAGCTAGACGAAGTGCTGAAGATGCGCTACGATTATCCTCGCTTGGCCCAGGATGGGCCGCTAAGCCACCATGTAGAGTTTTTCAACCCACTTACATAGGTGACAAAATGAGTACTTCTGGATTTCGCACTACCGTCTCTTGCCATCAGCGCCAGCCGATTACCGTCAACGGCCGATGGTTCCTCGCTGAAGACGTCGTTTCTTCGGATGGCACCCGCGAGGTTTGCGTGGTGTCGCGCAACGAAGCAATGAAATACGCTCTGAAGGCGATTTTCTTGCCCCAAGGTGCGCGTCATGAACTGTTCCCAGGTGTCTTCGTGACATTCACCGACCTGGCCAAGAAAAGCCGTGTGAAGCTGCTTATCGAGGCGCCTGTGGGCGTACCGATTGCCCGAGGCTACCCGCGGCAGCTGAAGACGGCCTGACACGCTACTTCTTCTTCTTACGTTACGGGTCTCGGTCGACGTACCGCTTTGTCGTATCAGCACCCTCCCCTTCTGCAAAAACAAAGCCCTACTCAGGAAGTTCCTGGGTAGGGCTAATTGAATCATTGCTGCCGTGCGAGGCAGGGGCGAAAGTTACTTACTGCGGCAGCTCAGGAGCTGCCATCACTGCCGCATATTCGGCCGGCGAGTACTTTTCGAGGAACGCCAGCGCGCGCTGCGCAACCTTGTCGCCGGTCTGGGCGGCGGCACGAACAAAAGCATGCGCTTCGGCGTCATCAGCGAATACCCCCTGCTCGTCGTCGCGTTGCAACTCGAACGGGCGGTGGCCGTAGGGCTTACCGTTGACCATCTCTTGTGCGTCATCTTCGTTACGGTTGGTCTCGAAGATGTCCCACCCTTGGCGCTGGGCCACAGCGATATCTTCAGGGGTCCACTCCTGCGCCATGACATCACGTGTGCTTTGGACCGTTTCGCCCGGTTGCGGGGAGTCTGCCGCCATCTGGTAGGAGACGACGGGCCCAGAGTAGCACTCGGAACCCGTCAGGAACGAGTACGCGGTGCGATAATCCTTGCAACCCCACACCTGGTGCTCAACCAGACTACGCAAAGCAGTAGCCAGTGCCTCCGGCGTGCGTCCCGCCGCGATGTAGGTCTTGCGAATAGCGTTAGCGAGGCACACCTGGTCGGCAGCCGCGGCAATACTTTCGTCGAGACTGTCTTCGAGGAACTCCTTCGCCTCGGCGGCGGTAGTGAACAGCTCGGGGAACAGCGCCAGCAGGTCCTTGATGGTGTCAGCTTCACCCGCTGGATACGGCCGCTTTGCGCACAGCGCCAGGGCCTCCTCGAATTTTACTTCTGCCGGCGAAGCTGCTTGCTCGACTTGCGCCTTGACGTGCCGGCTGCGAAGCCCTGCTCCACGCGCAATGACCTCGAGGGCCTGTACATGACTGATGCTCACGCCGAGGGTGGCCAGATACGAACGCACTGCTGCAGCTTGGTTTTTGGTCGTTTTCATACTCATTACCTTTCAGAAAGGCCTTGCATTGATGTCCTGGAGCACCCATTGCAGAGCAACACAAGGCCGTTTGATTGGCGATGGGTAGTCTGATATTTCCAAGATTTTCCGTGCCGTTGCCGGCGGGTGCAGGAAAGCTCATTGGCGGCTTCTGTCATCTATAGCAAACAGGCCCGGTACCCTGAAAAACAAAGCCCTGCGCAGTCGAAACTGGCAGGGCTTGAATGATTACATGGAAGAAACAGGCCGTTAGGCCGCCATTCGGGTGTCTTCTTCAGTTACGGCTTCAAAGAAGGCTTCCTTTGGAGCCCGAACACGCAAGAGCCATGGGATTGCGTCCGCCGACATACGTGTCAGAGCCAACTCCCGCAGCAGCGCTGAAACCGCACGGGCCTCTCCCAGAGCACTTTCGTGCGCCGAGAGCTTGTCGCGAATCTCCGCCGGCGGCGCTTCGTTGCGGCCCAGCTGCCTGTTGTCTCGCATGACGCGAACCTCTTCTTGCACCGAGCGCAGCAAAAATTCCTGGAGACGAACCTGGAACTCAAACTTCCGGGCTGTCTGCAGCATGCGGCGCGTGGTTTTATCGTTTTCTGGCTGCTTGCAGGCCACTACGAGGTGCGCCACCCTGTGCAAATACTGCTGCAGGTAGTGAACAAACTCCCGGTTTTTCGCGCTAGGCGTAGTGTTGGAGTAGCTGTAGTTCTGCACGATTCGCAGCAAGGCGCCTGGTGTGTCAAAGGAGCCTTGCAACTCGACAGTTGAGCAGTTCTCCGTACGGCGCTCATCGAGATAGCGGATAGCCAGAATACGCGAGCGCCCGCGGCGTACCGCATCGGAATATCCACCGACGCAGTGACCCATGTGAGTGCCTTCGTACTTGAGCGCATGCGGCGTCAGCAATTCCTTGACCGTGAAGTCCTTGAACCTGGCTGGCACAATAGACGGCAGGGCCAGCGGGTTGACGTCAAATGGAGTGCTGTTCGCGCGATAGTACTGCAGAAGCGCCTGCTCCATTGCTTCAGCGGACTCGAAGAGGGTCGTGTCACGCTGAACCTCAAGAATACCCAATCCAGCCTTGGTATCGCCCTCGAAGTACTGTTTACCAAACTTCCGGCAAACTTCCGTGATGGTCTGCATGCGAGTGTATTGCTCGCCCAGAGGCAGACCAATGAGAGCGGGGCCCAGTCCTTGGTGCTGACGCACCCAGTCCGACACCTTAGTCGCCAAGGCCGGCAATGCCTGACCTTGAACGTAGTCGGTTTCGAACAGTTCAGCGTGCACCTGGACGAAATCCATTCGACGCGAAGGCAGTGCCCGGAGTGGGCGTGCGTTCTGCGTGTGGACCACAGGTGCTTCTGGCACCTTCTCAGCCAGCGCTACGATAGCGTTGAGCTTATGATATGCGGCCGGCGCGACCTTTCGGCGGCTGGACTCGACGATACGCGGAGCGAAGAACAACAAGCCGTTACCCATGCGGTTGCATCGGTCTTGCAGCTTGGTATCCAGACCACCGCGCGGAACGAGGGTGCTCAGGTCGACGAATTTGGCGTCCGGCCGGGCCTTATCCTCGTCTGCCGTCCAGTTTTGCCCCCGGTCGCGGTAAAGCCGCTTTTTCTCCATGCTGAAGTATGGCGCCCACGAAGCCTCAAAGCGCTCTGCCAGCTCCAGGTGCTTTTGTCCAAACTGAAGGCTGACGCCTTTTCGCTTGAGCATTTGGTGCAGCCAGGTGCTGTTTGCCAGTGCCACACAAGCTTCAGCAGCTACATCCAAATCGACGTAGACCGACGGCAGCTCTTCAGCTTTCTTCGCCAGGCGCAGGAACGTGTGCCATGGCGTATGCATCATGCTGATGCGCAGCTGACGCGAGTGCTGGAAGTCGGAATACTCTTTGTCCCATACCAGCTCGTTCGTAGCCAGGTCGACGGCGACACGTGTACAGTTGACGTCGAAACCGCGAATGACACGCTGGGCGGTCAAAGACTTGGAGGTCTCCATCACATGGCAGTTGACGGTATTGAGCATGCCATCACGCTTAACCGAGTGAATGCCGTACGTTTGTACCACTTCCAGCAACACGCCCATGCTGCCATACGACGGGTCGCCGACCGATGAGCTTATCTCGAAGCGGTTGGTCAGAGCGTTAGCCCTTCTAGGATTGATATTTTGGAACGGATTTAGCTCTTTCCGGAACACGTCGATGTCGTTGTAGACGCCACCGCCGCCACCGAACAGGTCCGTGATAGCAGAGTCAACGGCCTGGCCCGCCAGGATACCGTCTGCCGGCAAGTCAGAAAACTGCCGCAGATGGTTCACGATAGCGGTGCCCATGCCCGGATGTAAGTCAATCGATTTTTTCATGAAGTCCTCGTGTAAATGTCCTTTCGCGTGTAGCGAAGTCATCCACGAAAACCTCAAAAGACGCTGACGCTGCATTTAGGCTCGTGCAAATCGTCAGCCTGCGTAAAAACAAGAACTCGAGCGCCCTAATTGGCTAACCAGCAACATAGTCGTTGTAGGGCCCGCGGAAGGCTTAGGTGCTACCTCCGGAGCTGGCGCTTCAATTTACGAGACGAGCTGTTTCAGCCATGCCACCAGCCTGCTCCAAGCTGGCGCCGGTGCTGTGTCTTCGGTAGCAGTACTTGGTTGCTCCGATGCCGTCCACGGCTTGACTCGCCCTGCCTGCTCATAGACAGCAGCTAGGGCCTCCACCATGTCCTCGGACAGGTACGAGAGCGCCTTTTGAGCATGAACGGGCGGCATCCCAAACCTGGCCTCGGCAATGCCTCCAGCCATGCAAGCGAGGGTGTCCGTGTCGCCGCCGACGGCGATGGCGTTACGCACTGCGTCCTCCCAACTGGAGGCTTCCAGGGCGCAGATAATCGCGCGCGGGGCGGTTTCGGCGGCGAGAGTGGAGAACCGATAGTCGGAAATAAGGTCGTCGACGCTGGCAGACAGGTCGTAACCATACCGAGCGGAGAGCATTTGGCGCATTTGCTCGGGATTCGCGCCGGCACGCGCGAGGAACATAGCGCCGGCAATAGCACAGGCGGCGAGCACTGCGTCAACGTGATTGTGCGTGACCACTGCGCTCGCTTCGGCCCAGGCATCGGACTGTTCGAGCGAACCGGCAAGCATGCCGATAGCCGAAACCCGCATGCAGCTTCCATTGGACGCACTACCGTAGGGTCCAGACTGTGAGTGCGCCCATCGATGAAACGATGCGCCGTAACCGACGCCCGGGTAACATGCAGCCCAGGCCCGCAGTGTCGTCGCGGGGTCTTTGCCATACAGGAGCGCCTCAGCGATGGCCAGGGTGCACACGGTGTCGTCGGTAAAGCCCGACTCGAACCCAAATAGGTCAAGCGTCTCCTTTGGGCAGCTTCCGCCCTCCCAAGGCGCGCCGCAAATATCGCCTGCGATTGCTCCAAGCATGAGGGTCTCCTTCACTGTGTGAGCGATTTCGGTAAGACTTGTGTGGGTAAGCGCCGTCTGAACGGTGCCTGGATAGACCTAAACAAGCTGGCAGGTATAGGGAAGTCGGAGGAAGCGTCCTGGCGGGATGTGCAAACAGAAAGAAACGGAATCGTTGAATGAACAAAGCCCTGCGCAGTGTGAACTGGCAGGGCTTGAATTACTTCGCGTTACTGAAGAAAACCTTTGCAGCATCCGGATGCCGGCGGAGCAGCTCCTGATGGTGCCACGGCAAGCTCTTGTAAAACTGAGAAAGCACGTTGTTGACGTCGCTTACTTCGGCTTGCAGCGCATCTTCCGCAGTTGGCCACCGTACTTGCGTCGGCCAGCTCGAGCGGTCGCATGCGGCTTTGGTGGCGAACTCTACGATGTTGCCGCACAGGGTAGCAGCTCGTGCAATTTGCTCCTTGACGGTCTTGCCTTCAGAGACTCGAATGACGAAGAACTCCTCGGCGGTCTTGACCGAGGGCCCAGCTTTGAACTGCATTTTCAGGTGGCTTGTATCGGTGAACTCCGCGGAGAGGCCCGGGAACCGCGCTGCCAACCGGGGTAGCTGGTCATTACGGAGGATGTCATGAACGACATCGCGGAAGCCACTGGCGTGATTGCCTTCCATCGTCAAAAACACTTGCCAGACGGGCGCCCTCAGCAGTTCCCGGCAGCCGACCAGATGTTTCTGGACGTTGTTAGCCAGGCTCGATGCTTTGAGGATGAAGTCCAGGTAGCAGTTGTGAACGTCAACATCTACTTCCTGCTTTTTCACTGCCAGCGTGAAGTACGCGTCATTGCGCTCGTCAGCCAGGGCCGGCTGGGAGCCACGGCAGAACTTCTCGAAGGTGAACATCGCGTCGAGCAGCCCTCGCATCGCTTCGTTCTGCTCGTGATTCTTGCTGTTTGGCCGGTACAAGGGCACTTCAGCGATGAGTGCTTTTTTGTTGGCACGGATAGCGTGGAACAGGCGGTACGCGAACGATTTGAAGATAGTGGTCATGCGGAATATCCTAAGAGTTGTCCTAGTTAGGTGTAGTGACAACCAGGCAGCTCGAGAAGGCTTAAATACAAAGCCCTGCTCAGCGTGCGCTGGCAGGGCTTGAATTACATCGTGTGGCTGAAGAACTGGTTCACTTCAGCCGGATACTTCTGGAGGAGTGCCTTCTGCTCTGGACGCAGACCACGATAGAACTGGGTCAGCAGGCCGTTGACGCTTTGCACTTCTGCATTGCGCGAATCGAGCAGGGTCGGCCAGTTGGAAGGAGTCTTGCTGGCTTCGCGAGCAAAGTGCTTGATTTCCGTCCACTGCTGGTTCACCTGAACGATTTGCTGTTCCAGCGTCGGCCACGTCTTTCCTTCGACAATGCGCGTCGGGAAGCGCTGTTCCAGCTTGTTGACTGCAGCACCGTTCACGAAATCCATTTTCAGAGTGAACGTGTCATCAAATGATGCCGAGAAACCCTGCCCCGAACGCTGCTGCACTGCCGTGACCAGGCCGGGAAGCTGGGCACGGATATGCACATACGCGACACGATTGAAGCCGCCAGCATGCAAACCTTCGATGGAAAGCATCTGCTGCCAGAACGCCCCCGCTAGCATGCCTTGGCATTCGAGCATGCGTACGACGATTTGGTTCGCCATGCCCGCAGTGGCATTGCTGAAGTTCTGGAAATCGTTAAACGGGTTCCGGTCACTACGCTTTTCGCCTCGCGTGAAATGTTTGGCTTCGTACGACCCGGCCAGCGCTTTCTGCGAGCCGCGAGCGAACTTCTCGAAGCGGAACATCGCGTCGATAAGGAACTGCAGCTCCCTGCACTGCTCGTAGTTCTCAGCAAACATTGGCAGAGTCGGGCGCGCAGCGAGGAGCGCCTTCTTGTTTGCACGGATTGCTTTGAACAGACGATATGCAAACGATTCGACGGTGTTATTGGTCATGATAAATATCCTAAGAGTTGTCCTACCCTTTATAGCGACTATTGAAACCGTCGCCGAGGTGGACAACTGACCCGTCTAAAAACAAAGCCCTGCGCAGGGTGAACTGGCAGGGCTTGAATTACGTAGCTTTGAAGAAGCGACTCACTTCTTCGGGGTATTTTTGCAGCAGCACCTGGTCTTCTTGACGCAGCTCTCGATAGAATCGGGTGAGCACGTACTGAACGCGTGCGACCTCCTCTTTACGGGAATCTTCGAGCGTTGGCCAGTTGCGAGGGTCCTTGGCGGCGTCACGAACGAAGTGCTTCATACGTGCCCAGTATTGGTTCAGGCAGCCGAGTTGCTCGCCGAGAGTCATCTCTTGACAGGCCGGCATGGGAAAGTGCTCCGCCATGCGTTTTTCAGCGGCCCCGTGCTTGAATGTTAGCTCCAGGATGTTCGTAAGCGGAACGGATGCCGACAGCCCCGGGAAAGCATTGAACACAGTCGGGAAGCGGTCGTACACGATATGCACGCGTGCGACATCGCTGAACTCGGCGGTGCTCATTCCTTCCACCGCCAGGATGGCATCCCACGTCAGTCCCACCAGTAGGCTCTGACAGTTGAGAATACGCCTGACGATATTGAGGGCGTAACGGTCAGCCTGGCCCCGGAAGCTCTGGAAGCCTTCCTGATAGTACGACCGGCCGCACGACTTGGGCGTGAAGAACTTCTTCTCGTTGACGCCGGCGAGTGCTTTCTGAGCGCCGCGGGCGAATTTCTCGAATCCGAACATCGCGTTGATGAGGCTTTGCAATGCTTTAGCTTGCGAATCGTTTTCTGCGTGCATTGCAGGTGTCGGGCGAGCTGCGAGCAAGGCCTTCTTGTTCGCGCGAATGGCTTGGAACAGGCGGTAAGCGAAAGATTTGTCCGTCATGGTGGGTTCCTCATAGTTGTCCTCTCTCTTGTAGCGAGTGAATCGCCCGGTGGACTTGCTACACAAGGTAGGACAACCACCGGAGCACTACATGAGCACTCTTGCAGCACAATACAAAGCAGGCGAAGCCCGCGTCAAGGCAGGTCAATCTCGCCGGCCGACTGGTCCAGACCGTTACAAATCGCACAATCAGCCGGCCAGTGGCTTTGACCCTGACAAGGTACGCGCCTCCTTCGAGGCCGTGGTTCGCAAAGCGAAAGCTGATTTTGCTTCGGGCATCGCAGCGAACCTGTCGGGTGACGAGTTCTGGACCGTCTGTTCGTTCATTCCTCGTTCCGAAGAAGTCTACCGAATCGTGGAGCGAACCTATGGCATGCGGCCTGTCGATGAACGCATTCATATTCTCGGTCCAACCAAAGAGGTCGAGCAGGTCATCAACGATGTCTGGAAGCCGTTCTTGGTCTGGATACAGGAACAAGGTCTCGAGCTCACAATGGGCGGATATGTCAATGAGGGCGGAAGTACCGAGTACTACGTGCTCGAAGTATGGGCGCTGGACGACGGCTCCGACGACGAGTGAACCGCTCCCTCTGCTGATTAAAAAATCCGTGCTTTCGAGCGCGGATTTTTATTTCTTGATGCATCATGCCTGGGCGCTAAAATAGCATGCTGATAACAAAACGGAGGACGTGTGGCGAAGGTAATCAGTCAGTTCTTTGCAGACTTGAGGCATCCACTTCGGAACCTGCGATGGTCATGGGGCGCGCGGCGCAACGATTCTATCCTGCTGCGAACGTGGGATGACGAATACGCCTTCAAAGAGAAAAAACTACGAGTTCTGGACAAAGTCGACGTCGACGACCGTTCAGACTCGTTTGGCCTGGATGAACGGATTGTCCATCTGAAAGCGCTCTGGGGAGGTGGACTGGCCGGCTATACCGTCATCGCGACCGCAAAAGACAAACAGGCTGCGACACGCGAAATAGCCTCCTACAGGGACGATGTGGTGTTCCCCCTTCTCCGCCTCGAGCAAACCTAGGACCAGGATATTATCGCCATCGTTGGACCGCCTGTCCCGGTCGCCGCGCTAGCAGAGCACGCGCTCACACACAGAACTGTACAAAGTGACGGACCGTTTCCGCTTGATGACTCGCATCGGTCGGGCCTATCGACCGACTCGTACAAGGACAAACTTCCGGCCATGCGTGCCTGGCTGATTGAAAAAGCCCGGGCGCGGGGGACGGTCACGTACTCGGATGTCATGAACAAATTTGCGCTGACGTTCTATCCGCTACGAAATGCCATGAGCCGGCTAGGCCGAGATTGTGTGGAAGCGGGGGAGCCCGTTATCACGGCGCTTATCGTTGACAAGGATACCCTTCGCTGCTCGCCAGGGTTCTTTGACGAGTTTCACGTTGACGACGATGCCCTGGAGCGAGAGCGCTGCTACGCGTATTGGACGGTACAACCTGCAGCTGCGGAGCCACAAACCCCGACGACGCCAGAAACCGCCACGCCCCCTACGGACAGCGGTGCGGAAGCTCAGGCCTCTGGAGCTAACGACGAGTTTGCGCAACGCATGGCCAGGTTCTCTCAGGTACAAACGCGGCCGGAGCAGCCGGCGTTCCGAACGGCCGTTTTTCGCGCGTATGGTGGTCGCTGCGCCATCAGTGGCTGCGCCGTGCCCGAGGCTTTGGAAGCAGCTCACCTCCTGGGACGCGATTGGAAGGAGGGCCATAACAGTGCGGCAGACGGCATTCTCTTGCGCCGGGACCTACACACCCTCTACGCCCGCGGACTTTTGCGCATCCTCGAAGACAACCGAGTAGCGCTGTCCGAGGGCCTTGAAGAATTCTATGGCGAATTTGAGGGTATGGGTGTCGCCAGCCCTGCTTAAGGGCTATCGGAATACCAAAAACAAAACCCTGCGCAGCTAAGCTGGCAGGGTTCGAATTACATTGCAGGGCTGAGGCAGCCGCTCACCTTTTCAGGGTACTTCTTGAGCAGTTTCCGTTCAGCCGGGGTAAGGCGCTTGGCAAAGTCACCTACCCTTGCCATCAGCTCTTCGAGCCGACGTGCTTCACCTGTGGCGGCGTCGTCGTGGGAGGCGGGACGCACTTTCGCTTTCTTGTACACGCTCTTCGGCTCTTTTTTGGTCGTCAGTTCCATGGGCCCCGTGAAGAAATCTTCGTAGCCACGGGAACCGCAGACTTCCAATGCTTTACCGGCTTTTTTCAGCCAGGCAGCCAGAGCTTGAATCTCTTCGCCCACAGTCGTTGGCGTAGCACCGATACGGTCGAGTGAAACGCGCTCCATGTAATAGCCGATTTGCCAGTCGACGCGCTGCCAGAAGACGACTTCCTTCGGGCCTTCGGCATCAAAAACCACCTTGCAATCAGCACCCATCGGGAAGCGTTTCATGCCCAGCATGCTGTTACAGCCGTAGCTGTCGGTGACCAGCTTTTCGTAAGCTGCCCAGCCAAGCGCTGGAAGTGCCTCGAAGGTTTTGAGGCCCGGCCAGTAGTCGAGATTGGATTGGTAAAGCTTCTTATCTTGACGTAAGCAGATGAGCGTCTTCAACATGAAGTCAAAGAAGCACCAGCGATACTCGGCTCGTGCATTGAGCATCGTCTTGGCATACCCGTCTGCCGGCAGCTCTCGCGTTTGGTTCCCGACGTTTTGGATGATAGCGACGAGGTGCGCGCGCGAATGATACTGCAGTTCCTTCATAACATCGCTGTTATGAAAGTACTCGTAAAAAGCCTTAGCTGCTGCGTTTTTCATAAATGTCCTCAATTTAGTTTAACTGTTTCGTATAGCACATCGGCTCGGGCTGTTTTGGCGCGAGAGACTTCCCCCTCTGGGGCCTGAGCTGACACTTGATGAAGCCTATGCCGAGTAACGCAGGCAGCCTCGCGCTAGGCCGCTGTTATTTAAGGCCCAGCCATATACTTGGCTCTCTTGGACGACAACGATGCGAACTCCACTGCTCCAAATTACCGACATGAAAGAACGCAAGCTTCAACGTGCCCATCGGGCGCGCGAAGAAGCGATGTGCCTGGCGTTCTCCCGAGTTGCCAATTCAAGCATCCAAGCTCCACTCGAGGTCCTGCCGCCAAAGCTGCGCACTGCACGACGTGCCTACGACGAGACAGTGGCCGCGTTAGTCGGCTATTTGGGCCCGGACGTCCCCTGCGAGCGCGTAGACGTCTATCTGTGGCGGTACTTTGTGGACTGGCACAAATTTGTGCAGGGTGCGGCGCCGGCGGACACTTTCACCCGCTCGACCGTGTTGGCATGGATTGCTCAGCAAGAGCAGTTGCAGAGCGCCCCGGCTTCCTAAAAAAGAAAACCCACGGGCGAAGCCGTGGGTGAATTATTACGATATTACGTCAAGCGTAACAGGTCTGCTTTCGGCAGCAGTTGGGACAAAGCCGGCTCAAACCAGGTTTGAATCCAAGCGTCTACGCGCCCCTTGAAAGGCTCCCAGTGGGCTTCGCGCCGGCCGAACTCACTGTTTTCCAGCACCAGCTTGATTTGTCCAGTAGGACCTGCCGGCGCCAGCCGTTCAACCGGTTGGCGCACCTGCGGTAGCTTTTGGGCTAGCGAAGGATAGGCTTCAGCCAGTGCTTTCTGCGCAGCACCCGAGGTATCGGGGATTGAAAAGAAGTTCGCCTTTTCAAGCACTTTCAGCTCTTCGCCAGACTGTACGAACAGCGATAGCGCCAGCAGCTGGTCCAGCACCGGTGTGTCTTTGAAGTAGACGCACAGCTTGGAGATGAACACGTCATCTTTTGTCAGCAAAGAGAGGTCATACGGGGTATGAGCCCTTCCGTTTGCACTACGTTCTTCCAGCCAACCAGGTTCCCCCAGTGGGCGCAGGATGAACTTGAACCGTGAGTCCGGGTGCGAGAGCTCGACCTCCTGACCACTGACGAACAACCGGAGGTTGTCTTCCTGGCGGAACTGCGCGAACAGCTTGCACACCTTCTTGATGGCCCCACGCACCGGGCGCTTGTTGTCTTGCCGGAACTTTTCCTTCTGCGCCTTTACGCTACGGGCGTACGCATCGCTGCTAAGCGATACGCGAGAGTTCCTCGTATTTGCGTGTGCCGCCTGCAGTGCACGGAACGCGGCGCCATCATCCGCCCGATACCACTCCATGGCTCGTTCAAGCCGCTGGTTGTCATCAAACAGCCGCGCGAGGAACCCGCCCATTCGCTGGTTCAAGATGGCGCGAATGTTGGTTTCGGTGACGTCCTCCTCGTTGCCGATGACTTTTTGGTGCCAAAAGGACTCAGGTTCCTCGGACAACCCCTCGAGGATGTTGCCCGGTTCCGTCTTGCCAAGGTCCCCCTGCACTTTCGTCTGTATCAGGTACGAGGCACGCTCCTGGACGAGGCGAGCCAGGTCAGGGAGCGAACGCAGCGAATTGAGTGCTACCCAATGCTGCTTGTCCGGTTCCGACGTGCGAAAAGCATGCCGGGCGACGTTGGGCAGGAAATGGTCAGGCATCTCACGGTCCCACGCAATCATGCGGTCTACCGCGGCATATGCCTTGTCCAGAAGGTAGATGGAGGCATGCTCCACCGGCGTTAGCTGGCCAAGTTCAGCCGCGCAGTCGACGATGTATTCGACGTCCATCGGTTAGCCCCCTACGATGGGGCGGATGGCTACCGTCTGGTTACGTACGATTTCTTCCGTAGTGCGGGCGACGCCCTGGGTTTGAAGCGAACCCTCCTTGGCCAACGGTACCACCTGCGCATGGCCAGCGGTGACTGCGGTGGAAACGGCATCGTCGCCCAAGTTTAGGGTGACAGCTTTCGCCAGAGTGTCGTTGGCGACCACGCTGCCGGCTTGGCGAGCCTGTTCGATGTTTTCGACTTCGACCTTCTTGTTGCCCAGCAGTCCGCCAAAGCGGGGTTTCAGGATGAAGAAGGTGTAGCCGTCCTTCCGCTTTTGCTCGATGAGCGCCAGCATGGCATCTTCGTTCTGCTTGTCCCAGGTGATGGTGATGTCACCGCTCTGATTGAGGAACGTGATACTCGGGGTGATTTGCTCTACGACTTCCATGTTTGTTCTCCTAAAAAATGTCCTGCCTAGTGTAGCGAGACATCTCCCCGGTCGGGCGGTTGTTCCAAAGGTCCTTGCTATACCTGACAGGACAACTTAATTTACGAGGAATAATATGCGTTTTGAGCTCAACAAGAAGTACCCGTTCGTTTGTGTCAAGTTTTCGACGGCACACCGCCAGTTCCTGAATGGCATGGCTTCGTCGATTTACCAACCGTGGGAGCACACCATCCTCGGCATCGAAGTCAAGATGCTGACCTGCGTAGAGCACCACAAGGTTCCGAACGAGTGGGACTCCAGCACCCCTCCGAAACTGGATTGCGATGGCTTCATTTTCCTGGATGAAGCAACCGGCATCCGCTGGTCCAACCAGTATCCGCGGGCAAGCTACGGTCAGACCACTGACACGGCCGACCGCGTCATCATGCGCATGTATCCGGAAGATACCGACTACAAGGCGATTCCGGACGACGAAGTCCTCGAGATGGAGCTGGCCACGTATCGTGTTGAGCGTGTCGAAAACGCCCTGCATGATGCGCAAGCCATCATCAAGAAAATCGAAGCCGGCATCGACGTCGAAAAGTATCTCCCTGTCGCGGAAATCCGCAAGAACAGCCAGGGGCTCAATGGCTTCCGGGAAGTTCTGACGGCGGCAGTCGAGAAGACTGCTGGTCGCAAGCTGGTTGTCGCACCGCTGACTTATGGCCCCTCCAAAAAGGTTCTGGAAGGCTGCTTCCGTGCTCGCTTCGAGGATGAAGAAGACGAAACCCACATGTCGTAATTGAAAGACGCCGACCCTAACAGGTCGGCGTTTTGTTTTGTGTAAAGATTTGCCGACTTGGAGCGGACCCCGGCAGCAGCGCACTCCCCTAGAGGGGCTATCTGGATTACCGGCTGGACGACGATGTGCGGCAATCATCCTCGGAAGCACACGCCACACGGGCATCCACCACGCGAACTGGTCGCGGGGGTATGCGTCCGTCGTGAGCTGCGCCGCCTTAAGCAGTTCAATTAAGTGAGTCTTTGGCCTCCGCCGCGAGCTCCCGTACTTGGTTGGCCATTTCCTGGGAATCGCTCGGTAGCCCATGAAACGTTAGCTCCGTTAGCACCGCGTGAAGAACTTGGCCGAGAGTCGGCCGCTCGACCGTTACGGTGTCGAGCAGGGTGTAATAGTCCTCGGATTCGACGCGCCCCTCTCGGATTTCAATTACAGAGTTGTACCGAAGGGGCAAGGCGAGCAGTTCCTTAAGAGGGCGTAAGTCGAGAGCATACTTGATGCGGGTTCCCGCTTTACCCGTCAAGTTGCCATAGTCAAACCGGTCTTCCTGCAAAACGAACCCCATCCCGCTGAACTCAAGGCAGTCGACCCCCTCCAAAACGCCCGTCTCGGTGTCCCGGTACCACTGGCTGTAGAGCACAAGGTATTCAAGTGCGTCGTCGGCACGAGCACCAGTGGGTGACACCGCTTCTAATGTGAAAGCAGCGGCCAAGTACTCCTTCGCAAGGTCTCGTGAGAAGATGTGTTGAAGGGTTGCATCCTTTCGAAGCAGGATGATGAGGTCCAGCAATCGAGTGCTGGAGTCGAGTTCGATGGGCTCCATTAAATAGAGCGACGCTCTTTCCGACACATCCTCGGTAACGTACTCTTCGGGATTTTCAGACTCCTGCTCCCATGGGGTCAAGACGAGACGCCCACCGGGGTGCAGCTTTATTCGTTCCGCCATAGTTGCTCCTATAGATTTACATGCTTACAGCGGGGCCCTGGATTCCCGAATTCAATTTCGTGCATCCGAACTTACGCCCCAGTAAAGTGGTGAGTTTGGCATGCACGAGCCGAAAATGCGAGGTTCGTTCACTCCCCCGGGGCCGCAAGGCAAGCACCGGTGCACGAAGAATTTGAGGCGGCACCAAACGATAACGCGGATAGCCAATAGAAAAAAGCGGACACAGGGTCCGCTTTTGAATAGGTTGGCGATAGTGTCAGCTGTTGCCTTTGTTATACCAGTGTTCCTGGGTGAAGTACACGGGCGTGCCTGCCGCCTGAACCGCACGCACCAGGGCGGACTTGAGATACTTCTCGCCTAGCTCCGTCATCGTGGATGACTCGAGCATAAGCCCTTTAGCCTTCACGAAAACACACATCTTCTGGCACATCGCGGAGGCAATGCCACGGTTCCTGTAGGTCGGAGCGACACCGATGGACATGAGCCAAACGACGTTGGCGTTGTAGTAGTTTGCCCGCTGCATTTCCATCACAGCCACTACCTTCTGGCCACCAGCTTTGAGTAGCTCTACTGCAACCACGAAGAAGTGCTCATGCCGCTGGCTGTAGGGGATATGCCCTAGTCCGCGCCAGTAATGGATGTCTGGTTCAACGATTGTCGGACTCCTATTGAGCATCTCATACATATCGTCATAGGTGAGAATTTTGATTTCAATGTTTTCCATACGTGCCCTCTGTTGTCATGCCCAGTGTAGCGTTTGCGCCGACAAGCCTGTGGAGGTATAACCGCTGGCGCTACTCTAATGACTCATTACCCCTTCGGAGCCTTCATGTTTCAACCCTTAGTCCGCGTTGTCTTTACGGTGTCCCTTCTCCTTGCTGGCACGACGGGTCAGGCCGCGGAGGCACCAATCAACTGCGTCAAAGTGGACAAGGATGGGGGAAGCCAATACGAAATGAACGTCTGTCAGGGCCAAAAGTTTGGCGCTGCCGATGCAGAACTGAACAAGGTGTATGGCCAGCTCCGCCAGCTCTTCCAACAGAACAAGGACACCGAGGGCGAGATGCTGATGATTAAAGCCCAGCGCGCCTGGGTGACGTGGCGGATGGCTGAAGGGGAGTTTTGCGCGCAAACCAGAGGCTTTAGCCGTGGCGGGTCGGGCTACGGAATGGTGGTCCAGTCCTGCGAGACGGACCTTACGCGCGAACGCACCGCAAGTCTACGTAATCGGCTACAAGATGCCGAACGCTTCTGATTGCCAGCTATCCGGCGATAGTACAAAAAAAGTCCTGACTGACGCCAGGACTAAGAATTACGGGTGGACGATTGTGCGGGTCGAATTACAGCGCGTTGTCCAGAATTTTGATGACTTTCCTTAGCGCTTCGGTCGTTCCGGCCACCTCACCGGAGTCATCTCCTTCACGCATGTCGACCAACCTCGCTACCGCGTCTGCACGCATGAGGTCTAACGCCAGCTTTGCCGAGCCCAGCGACTCCTGAACTGCATGTAACAGCGTGAGGAACTCACGGTAGACCGTCAGACGAGCGCGAAGCCGCGGCAGCTCCTGCGCAGCGTGGGCGAAATACAGAAGCCCTTCAACCGCTCCAGTAGCCTGAATCGACGCAGCGATTCGGTTAGAAAGCACTTGGACTTCACTTTCTACAGAAAAAGCATGGTTGCGCAGCGCGTCTTTGACGTCTGCCATGTACTCGTTATAGTTGAACGTACTGGTCGCCGCTTGCCGAGCGCTGAAAACGGTTGCCGCCTGGTCAGCCGACAGCCCTCGACCGTACGCGGTAAGCAGCACTTGCAGCGCCGCCGGCGTAGCGTTCTTCACTTCGTCGCCCAGGACGTCGCGCACTTCTTCCAGGAAGCTTTTCAGCCCCGATGTTTCAACAGTTCCGATGGTCATGAATGTGCCTCGTATGCTTAGTTGGCCGGCGCGATGAGGTCAGCCATCACCTCGCCTTGCGGCTTCATGAATGCGACGGCGAGCACTTGCGCGGCGTCGAAAGCGTTCATTGGCGGGACCGAGCAGGTCTGTTCAGGGCTGTTTTCAGGTGAGCGGATATAAGCTCGTACGTTATCGACTGCAAATTTGTAGACAGACATAGGTTTCTCCAGGTAGTGCTGCGCGATGAGCCAATAGCAGGCCAGCGCAACGATTGTCCTAGTTCGTATAGCGCGGAGCTTAGCAGTTCAAAAACCAAAATGTGTGGCGCTCAAGAACGCTTGACTAACCGGCGTCGATGCATGATAAACTTGTCATCGGCAGCTGGGCCGAACTTGCCTCCGGGTTAAAGCAGCGTTTCACAAGTCACCGTCATATCGTCCGAATTGGACCCAATCATATGAACGGCGCGTAATCGGGGGACGCCGTTCGCATATGCTTGGAGCTCCTGATGGACACTACTTTTTCTGTTTCTCTCGCTTCTCTGCGACCACTGAAAAACGCGTTACGCGATGCCTTTCCCGCCGCAAAATCGTCGCACGTGAGTGAAGCCATGGCCGCCGGCCTCGGATTCAGAACGTATGCCGCACAGACGGCGGCGCAGCAAACTGCAAGCCCTTACACCTTGCTCACGATGAAGCCAAGTGCCTTTTTCGCGCGCCTGCAACAGTTGGGCTACACCGTCGATTCCACTGTGAACATCGCCGCTCTGCACGTCAGCAACCTTGGCACGGGCTTGCCGGAGAGTTTCCGCGCGGACCAAGCACGCTTGCTCGAGCTTCTCGACAGTAAGGCGCCAAATGCACCGCAGGAGCGCGCACGCTTGCGCCGAAGCCTGGCCATGTCATTCGGAGCGGCCTTTGGCCTGGGCCATGTCGAAACCTCTGGAAGCGGTAAAGGAGTAGTCCAGCAGCTGCAAGTGGGAATCGATTACAAAGCATGTCTGCCGGCCTGGGGCGCGGTAGCCAATCAGGACCATACCAGTATTGACTTCCCGGGCCAAGACCACATGCAATACTACTATGAGTATCTGCCACTGAACTCGGGGAAGCGCATCGAATATTGCACTGCCAGAGTGTCCATGCCCTACCTCAATGCGGATGGCAGCGTGCCCGACTTGACCAAGGCTCAGGAATTGGCGGCACTCATTGGGTGGCAGGTTGAGCTTGCTCCAGAGTGGAGTTGGCACATGGCCGGGTCAACGGGCCTGGTCTTGTTCCGTCGGTCGACTTCGCACACCGAGATGATGCGCCAATGGACGGGGTCGTTCAAGAAATGGCTCTTTGAGAACAAGTCACGACTCGTCAACGGCCGGGATTCGCTCCGGCGCCAGGTGGTCAACGACATGCTGACGTGCCCCCACTTCCCTCTCATGGTGGCCAGCTTTGAGGAGTTGCGGCACACCTACCTGGAGCAGTATGCACCATACTTGTTCCTAGGCTACGACCACCGGATTACCGATTACATGGGCCAATTGTTCGCGAAGTGGTCCGCAGAAAAAGAGGCCTCAACGTAGAAACGCCACGGCCCTCTTGCACTGCGAAGAAGCTACTGTCCCAGTGGCTTCTCACTTGAAACCTCATTCAATACGCGCCAATAACCCTTAACAGCCACAGAGTACTTGCCTATGCCAACCACTTACAGCGCCTGCACCGTACGCTCTTCCGCCGGAGGCGAGCACCAGCTAGTCGCAGCTCGTGCAGTCAAAGAGGGCGAATTGCTCCTCACAGAGCCCCCGGTCTTGCATGTTCCACTTGGTCGATACCGGCTGGGGACGTATGTATGGGACATGGTTGACAAACTATTGGCGGACCCTACTCTGCTGCAGAGCTATAACCGACACAAGTTGCTGGCGTCGCAGCAACTGTTGGATGTGCAGGACCAGGCGATTGAGGACGTCCTCGTCAAAAAGTACAACAAGAGCCGGCAGCTCATTCGTACCTTGTACTGCAGCATCGGGACAAACAACGTGGGAGTGCTCAACGAGGACATGGCTGTGATTGGTTACGGCATATTCCCACAGCTAAGCCGGTCTGACCACTCTTGTGAGCCGACCGCTAGCATTACCACCGGAGACTGGAGGGCACAGCAGGTTAATCTGGTCGCAAAGAAGGACCTTAAGGCCGGTGAGCCCGTTACCTGGTGCTATTTCAAGGAATCGGACTTTCTGCCACAAGACTACCTGACCCGTAATGTGGCCCTGCTCAACATCTATCGATTTATCTGCCGATGCCCGCGGTGTCGTGCGGAGCGGCCGCCAGAACTGCCTGCGTTCGGACCTAAGCTCGTCGATTACTTTGACAAGATTATCCAGGCGGAGGCCCGGCGGCTTTCGGCCACGCCGGAGGGCATCAGCCAGATGGTCGCTCAGACACCGATGAACATGCACAAGGACTTGCTACGGCGCACGCGTGGAAAATTGCCAGGCAGCCCTATAACTTGAGGCCGAGCAGAACTGAAATCGCATGGAGTTTTTCATCTGGCACGAGAGCGAGCTTCTGGGCTAATGCCAGCACATGAGGAGGAACTCCGGTATCCAGGAACGTCGGGGTGCTCTGCCGATGCTTCGGCCCTTTGCCTGACTCGAGCCAAAGAGCCTCTACGCCCAGCACCGCTGCTAGATGCGCAACATTCCGAGCGGTCTTGTGCTCGCCAGTTTCCAATGCCGCAATCGTCGACTGCGGAACTCCTACCTTTTCGCCCAATGCTTTTTGAGTAAGCTTGGCTTCTTTTCGGGCTTCTTTAAGCCGGTCTTTGAACAGCGACATGGTGACAACTCGACGGCAGTGAACTAAATGTCCTGCACAAGGGCAGGCGGGCCTTACAGTTTACTGGAATACCGCAGAGATTGCACATCCGCAACTAGCCACAGGACTCGGTCACCTGTCATACAGAAGCCTTAAATACCCAGAGGCCGGCCGGGCCGGCATGCGTTGTCGCTGCCTAATGAATTCATCGAACCCATCGGACTATCCCAGGCTCATCACGGACCAACCACCACTTGGAGCGCGACCATCCCTCGTTCCCGACGCTTGATGATTCAGGTTGCTCAAGATGAACCTAACTGCATCCTGTCTCTAACGCCAGCTCATGCTGACGTTTCTTTGTGCGCTGAAAAGGACCGCATGCACCGAATTGTCTCGCGCTATAATGTCGTTCTGCAAAGCATTTCATCATACAGGTAGACCATGAATAGCGTTTTAAAAGCCGACCCAGCCGTTATGCGTCTTGCGCACCCTCTGAGATGTTTGGCGTCTCAGCATAGCGTTTACTCCCTTTTGGAAAAATTTCTCGGTTCCGCCATTTATGACAATTTGGCAGCGGCATTCAAGCGAGACGGCCTCACTTCTGAAATCGTAATGGACGTGCTCGCTAACCCGGCTAACCGGAAACTAAGCGTACTGCTGGAGGCGTCAAGCCGAGCTGACGGTGGCACTGAGGTGGGAAACGCCATGTCAATGCTGCTTTTTCTTCGACACGCGATGCACCCTCAGCCGTATTTCGTCATTGACGACGCACTCGTCGAGATGATGGAGAACACCGACATTGTGGACGACGTGACAGTCAGCATGGTCAACGTGCCCTACTCCCGTTTTTACATCGAATTTGGGAAGTCGCGGGAGTGCCATCTGCACATCCCGAACATCGCCACAGGCAAGCATATTCTAGAAGGCGCATACGTTGAACGCGGTTACAACAAAGCACTAGGAGAAGGCTTGTTTGTCTTGCTGACGGCATCTCCCCTGGGGAAGTCAAACGAGATGGACGACGCCACACACTCTTTGTTCATTCCACTCGATAACCCTACCCGAACAGTACGCCAGGCGTTGGAACATACCGCCGAGTTGAGCACGGACCTTGCCATCAAGAGTGGCTACCGGCAGACGCCTTCAGAATTTGTGCAGCCGACGTTCGAGGCAGTGATGTTCCTACTCAAGACGCTCTTGTACATCAACTTGCCTGAAGCGCGAAAAGAGGTTCGCAAAGAAAAGTCAGAGTGGCTCAAGTCGGTCAGCTCACTGCAATCCACCGCGAAGAAAGCGAAGGCAGCCAAGCGTGGCCGCGGTCTTGTCGACCACATTCGTATCAGCGCACCTCCCGTCGTTGAAGGCAAACCGACGTCGGCGGCCCCTACCCGAGGGATGAAGCAGCATTGGCGACGTGGGCACTACCGCTCGCAAGCGCATGGCCCCCAGTTCTCCTTGCGCAAGGTTATCTTCGTTCAGCCAGTGCTTGTGCACGGCGAGTTGACCGCCACGACCGCTCCTCAGTACATTGTGAGCTAGTCTGTGTTTGCATGAAATGCGCTCGTTATACTGGAAACAGGCCAACAAGGAGAACCCACGTGTCCAGACATTACCGAGCGATGGCTCGCATCTTCGGAACCAGCAACAGCCTCGACTACGTTCGGGGCGCAATTATGGCAGCGGAAACCCAATCGCCAGGCTATCGCTTTTCGATTGAACCGCTGGAACTGAGCAACCTACCCGAAAACACCTATGGTTTCGAGGTTCGCGGGGCCGCAAACCGCAGACCACCAGGATTCGCTGAACTCAACTACATCGACCTAACCGGCATCGCCGGAACTGCGATTATTGAGCTGCTTGTCGATGATGAAGACATGGAGACTCTCGAGGTATTCCAGTCCGGGAAGCTGCTCTATAGGCTGCGCCGGCAAGAAGCTACCGGTGACGTCTATGAACTGGGCCAAGCTGGCGTGGAGTACGTGCAGGGAGCACCCGAAGTAAATCACTTCACCTTCCTCGACGCCCTCACCGCAGCTGGCGTGAAGCACAAACTCAAGCCGCTCTGACAAGCTGCAGCAGGTATCGGACTACGCATTTTCAGGAGCCCCTCGTGGGCTCCTTTTTCATGAACGCTGATTGACGCGGTTGACCTGCCAAAACAAAAAGCTCCCCGAAGGGAGCTTTCTGCATCACGGGAAGTTCGATTAGAACTTGTAGGTGACGGTCTTGGTTGCGGTCACGCAGCCGTAGATTTTGTTTGCCAGGTCAGCGGCAACCACGGTGGCGCCCAGGCCAGCCTTGGTGTTCACGGCGGTGCAGACGTCAGCGGACGAAGCCACGGCGGTAGCCGACAGGCCGTCAGCAGCCAGGGTGAACGATGCCGGAGCTTGTGCCAGGTACTTGGCGGTCACCAGTTCCTGCAGGGACGAGCTTGCGTCGGTCAGGTCGATGGAGGTGCCAGTGCCGGCAGCTGCGTCAGCGCGGGCCATTGCCACGGCGCCGTTGATTTGCTGGCCTTCGTTGATGAGCTGCGAAGCTTTGGCTTCGGCCGAGCCGCGGTTGAAAGCGGTGCCGCCGTAGTAGATGGTGGCCAGGGCCAGAGCAGCGACGAGGGCGATGGAGATGATGGTGATGATGAGGGAGAACATGTTTGTCGTTCCTTGATGGAATGGGTGGGAGTTAAAATCGTGCAAGCAATCTGCTTGTGCTCCGTATAGCAAGTCCGTTTCAAGATGAATTTCGGTTTTTATACAATGTGATACAAAGCAGAAACATGACCTCCCCGCCTCTCCTCGCTACACCTGGGAGAAACTGTTTTTTTTGAGGACAAGAATTATGAACACCCAAGTTTTTACGCTGATGAAAACCGCTGTATGGGCCCTGCTACAGGCGTATCCGATTGGTACGCAAGAGGGTGGTCGGCATAACGCGTGGTTCCGCAAACTGTCGCCTGGCGACATCGTGATGGAAGTGTCCACGGTCTGGAACAATGCTAAGGACGCTATCCGATTCGGTGAGCTTCTTCGCGTTGGAGAAGAATTCGTCCATTCAGATGATGAATGGGAAACGGTAAAGGATGAGTACAGGGACGACCCTCGCCCTACCGAACGAGTCTTCCGAATTCGGTTGCTGAAGGACGGTACGGAGATGCGTTGGCGCGACTGCGACTTTATCCGTTTGCCCAAACAGATGGACGTGGCCAATTGGTTCCACATCGTCGGCGCCGGCGGCCGAGAAATCCCGCCCTCACTGCTTCGCTGACTGCAGCCCTAAGCAGCTCATCCACTCTTTCTGAGGAAACTTCATGAATATCCCCTATAAAGCCTACTGTGGGCTGTCGGCCTATCGCGAAAATCCACTATTGCGCGCTCACCACGTGGCAGCTAATGAGGGCAAAGGCAGCCCATACGTCTATCGAGAAATCTCCGTGCTACTGTACCCAGACGGCATTGAGTTACGGCTTCAGTCTGTGGGAGAAGACGCATTCGAGGACGGCTGGAGCACTGTGAAGCCCCTGGATGTTCGCGCAATCAAGCTGGACTTGGTAGCCGAAGAGGATGACCAAGAATTGGCACAATTCCTCGCCTCTGAAGCCGACGATGTCAGCAACAAGGTAAAAAATATGCTGAAAACCTTCCGCGCAAGACGAGAAGTGTTCGCACCCGTGTTTGCCATCAATGTGTTCGCCTTCTAAGCGCCGCTCCCAATGATTAAAGCCCCTGGATTGCTCCAGGGGCTTCTCTTTCTAACGAACACCCGTGAGGGCCTCGTCCGGATTACATGCGTCAGAGGGACCGGATGGTCAGCTGCACTGCGTCACCGACGCCAAGGGACTTCACCACGGACAGAATTCGGTTCGGGTCTTCTTCAACGAGACTACCCAGCTCGGCCCCTACCGAGCGCTCACTGCCGCGCATTAGGTAGAGGTTGTCGAAGTTGGCACGCAGTACCTCGACTTCGCCGGCGTCCGCCAGGCATTGCGCCGTCCAGGTGAACGTAACGCTCTCAGGGGCCTCGTGCACCAGGCGACGCGATTCTAAGCCAAGTACGCTGGGTGCTTCTTCCACCAGGACCATCGGGTTGAGATGCGCTCGGCGCTCGAGCCAAGCCAAGATGCCCGACACGATGTCCTTGTGGTGACGCTCGCGGTCAACTGCGTCCATCCCCCAGAGCTCATCCGCCATGCAAACATCGAGCTTATCGCTGCCGCTTACCGCGCAGGTTGGGTCAGCTTGCTTCAGAGGCTCAACACCTTCAAAGAGTGACAGAGCATTGCTCCAGTTCGGCTGGTATCGACGACTTTCCGGACCACGAATGATGACAACGGGGCGGCCTTGCTCCAAGGCCCTCGCTCGCTGCACTGCGAACAGGAGGCCGACGGACTTGCCGCAGCCTGCTGGCCCCACGACAAGGCTACTCGATGAGAAGTCGATAAGGTGGGTAAGCCGGTGAATGCTGGGTGGCGCTGTCGGTGCGGCTGGCGCCAGCGCCCCGGCCGTTGCCGCCTCTTGGTCGTCCGCGCGTTCGACGACAGAATTGGCCGTGTTCCAGTCAGCGAAACCAAGGCTAGCGCTCAAGGCGTCCAGTGCTTGGCCGTGACTTAATTTGACACCGTGTTGCGCACTCAGGTGTGTTACCAGATGCTTCGCTGCGCGCTTAAAAAGAAAGCGCAAAACAATAGAAAAGGGGGTGTTCTTTTCGTCGGGGAAGCGTGCCATCGCTTCCGCGAGCAGAGGGACAGGTGGTTTTGCAGATTTCGAGGTTGGTTTCATGAGGTTTTCCAGACCGTGGGTTCGGTTAGGGCCGCACCATTGGCGCCCTGAGTGCTCGCGTTCTCGACCGAACCAGTTGAAGGATGTCATCAAACCAGTAAGGCGAAAGGTTTCCTGATAGCCCAGGACTGCTGTTTTACCGTGCCCTATCGGGTGCGAGTCGGCAGGCAAGCGACGCCTACCTTGTGTAGCCGCTGCCTTTAAACCCGCTGTAGCCCTTCCCTCCTGTGTTGTCACTCGCTAGACTTAAAAGGACTAATTACATAGGACATCCCATGACTGAACAGCAACGACTCGCAATTCGCGCAATGGTTGAAGAAATCGGTAGTTCGCCGATGCAGGATATGCACTTCGACGCGTGGTTCTATCCGAATCAATCCCCTCGTGTTTTCGGCCTGCAGACGTACGAGCAAAGCATCATTCGCAAATACGTCGAGCTCAAGGGCGGCGAGAATCCATCTCCTGCCCTTGTTGAGCCCATGAATGCTTTCATGGCCGCCATCATGGACGCGGACATCGCACAGAAGGCCTGAAATGGAAATCACTTTTGAAAGGCCTAAAACGCGCTACCCCCTTCCAGGTATCTGCGTGTTCGGAATCGTCCTCGCGGTGTTAGCGAATCAGGCATTTAAGCAAGGCTGGAACCTGATGGGTCAAGCTCTCGTTGTATGCACGGCCCTTATGGGGATTGCGGCCTTCCTGACCGCACTGACCCTGAGCGACTCTCGAGTACTCCCCGGCCGGGCTTGGACATCGAAAGACATCCGCAATTACAACCGAGCGGTGACGCTCTTATGCAAAGTTGCAACTGTGAGCCTTGGCTCTTGCATGTTGCTCCTCGCCGCTGCCGCGATTGCAAGCACAGGTGAAACTGGCTTGGCCACAATCATTTGTGCCCTTGGAGTCTTTACATTCGGGCTGGCGTTGTTCACGTATCTGCAGGGACCCGCGGACCCGTTCGAGTACTGAACAACATGCGCAAGCACTGTTAAACAAGCTATTCAATAAGCGTCCTCTTCGGAGGACGCTTTTTCTTGTGGGAAACATCTTACATCAATATGAGGAGACCGCTGACAACCCCGTTTTAGCCAGTTTCTCTACACGGGTTAGGTCAACTAAATAGATAATTATCATGAACAACGTAAAGAACGTAGTCAAGGCAGGTCAGCTATTCCTGATGGCGAGCAAAGCTGATATCAACGCAATTTTTCATGCACCGGCACACCGGCTTCCCGAACTGGGGGACCTGGTTTACTGCCGTGGGCTCGCGGCTGGCTTTTACGAGTATGTACTCGTAGACCTCCTCAATGCCAAAGAGATGGCACTGGATGAATCGGTCTGCTGGTTTGGTGACGCCTTGCCGCACCAGGTAGCCTGGGAGCCACGATTTGCAACGATGGACGCGGAAGCTTTTGCGGTAGGTGCCGTCGTGGCGGCTCCTGACGTCTACGCAACGGTCGCCTGCTTCTTTAAGGAGATGCCGGCGGAAGTTCATCGCGAACGTGTCCGCACTGTGCGACCGGGTCGAGTCATTTACTGGACCGTTAACGCCGAGCGTCAAGAAGTCGCCTGTGGAATGGTGATGGATAACCGCTGCAGTGACAATTCGGTCTTGACCGTGGCTACGAAGGTAGCCGGAAAGCTGAATTGCCGTCGAGTTTGGCTGTCTGACTTGAAGGATGTCCGAATCTGCGACGACCCGGGCATGGTAAGCCAAGAGCCCAATGCAGGCGTGTTTCTGCGGGAAAAACTCAGCCCTGGCACCTTGGTCCGAATTGGCCGAGCAATGCTGAGTCCTGAAACGGCCAATCGCCCCGCGCGTGCCCGCCTTGGCTCGCATGCGCTGGTGCGCCAAGTAACAGGCGGGGATTCCCCCGTGCTGCATGTGACGATGTGCGAACGCAATGGTACGATTCGCAGCTTTCAAACCGATGCCTGGTCCTTCCCAGCCAGTATCATCCTGAACTAATGCTTCAACGAGCGTCCTCATCTGAGGACGCTTTTTTCGTCTAGGGCGTCACCCTGCCATAGCCATCTTCCAAACGTGCTCATCCGGAACGGCCGCTAGCACTCCTGCCAACATCGCCAGCAGCACATATGGTTGTCGAACCCGCCACTCAACCAGGCACGTCACCTGCTCCTGCTGAAAGCCCAGCCCGAGCAGCCCTGCCGTAGCCGCGTCACAGTCAAATATCCACGCACAGCCCGGGACCGGGAACAACAAGGAGAATGCCGCGGACCACATTGTGGGAACGATTGCGTCAGGACGCGCCAACAAGTGTCGAACATGTTCGAGCACTCGCCAATGCTCGTCGACGGCACGAGCTTTCTCGGAAAACCGTGCATTTTCTTGGGCCATTTCTAGCTGTTCCCGGTGCCAGCGCTCATTGAATACAACAAGGCCGACGGCAACAACGGCAATACAGGTAACAATGGCAATTGCAACGCTCAGAACGACGACCATGGGGCTCTCTCCAGTAAAGCCGGGTGTAGCGTCTCTGTTTAGCTGCCAAATGAGCGCTACGCACATACGAATACACCCGGGCACTCGCTATACCGGGCAGGACCAACCCCAAAGCAGATATGAACAATCGACAGAAGAAGTTTTTTGAACTCAGCGCAGCTGAGGTTTTGCAGCCTGCCAACTCGGATTCACGTCGTATCATTGAATACCTCGACGGCGAACCTGTGCCGGCGCCGTTGACATCGCCCTTGCAGCGAGAAGAATACGAACGCTTTGTTAGCCTCGGCCTGCCCGTCACCTTCACGATACGGGTGCAACTACTCGAGTTGCTGAATCTGGCTGACTCGTTCTCCGACCACTTAGCCGAGGTAGTGTTCAGTAATGCCGTGCGGCCGCAGATGTGCGACTACCGCGTTGTCGGCGCGTCTTACGGCAAATTTTCGGAGCCCTACTCGGGCTACGTCCATCTGCAGGTCAGCTGCTTGCTCGACGCTTTTTGAACGCCCATATACAAAGGAACTTCAATGAACATCCAACATGGTGACTCGGTGCGCCTGAAAGAGAAGCCGACTGGCTACACCACTCGTGATTACGCACTCACGGTAGGCCAAACGTATGTCTGCCAGGGCTTCATGGGTAGCAACATCATCACGACCACAGACAATCCGGGCGAAACCGCGTCCTATCACAGGGACCGTGTCGAGCCGGCGTAGCATCCTTCCGAGACCGAGCACCTTGCTCGGTCTTTTTCTTTGGAGGCCTGCATTAAAAAAGCCCTACCGAGAAATCGGCAGGGCCTTTGAATGTATTACGAGTGTGTGCCTGTTGCAGGGAAGAGCCTCCGCGCGCGTTAGCTCAAGCTAACCAATTGACTGAGCACATCGTGAAACTGTTGACAACATCCACAGTACAAGTGCTGCACGTCTCCCATGCTGTAAGACGTTCTGCCACATTGCCAGCAGTGAATAGACTGCCCGTCGTTAGCCAGTGAGTAAGATTGGCCAACTTTACGGTCTTCGTGCAACCCTTCTTGGACACAGCGCTTGTTGCGCTCGGCAACTTCCGTGTCATTTCCGCACTTCGCAGGCATATAAGGCTCCTTGGTACTGAAAGATTATCACAGTCGAGTAGCTCCTTCCACGTCTAGACGCTTGATTCACGCGCGTTTACACGACTTGCCGAGGAAAAGAAAAACCCTGAAGACGACTGTCTTCAGGGTGAATGATGGCCTTACGCGGCAGCGCGGCCAGGGCGCAGCGTGTCAGGCTTCAGTGGATATTTGGTCTCAGCCAGAATCCACTGCTCGAGTTCCTCGAACGTGTACGGGCCCCAGTAATCCGCCTTCACTTGATAGCCAGGGTTGAGCGCGTAGGCGACCTCGCTGTCGGCGCCATTGGTCCATACTGGCCAGATGTATCCGGGAGATGCCGCGTGGGGCCTCTCTTCAGAGCGACGGCTCAGACTGAGTAACTCGCCGTCACGGGACCGTGCCTTGAGACGAAGACCCGCTTCCCAGTCACGCTGTGCCTTGTCAATCGCGGCTTGATGCTGCGGGCCGATGCCACTCTTCACTGCCACGATAACGCCGCTCAGCCGCGTACCTTCCAGGTCTTCGAGGAACGTGCCCGCGAAGACAGCGTCGCCGGCTTGTGCTTTTTCAGCGAAGCGCTTGAGCTTGTCGACCATTTGAACACCACGCACTTTGAATGCGAACTCGCGCTCGTCCCAGGCGCCGGTATTCGTTTCATCAGGGTAGAACTGCAGCTCTCCGTGGTCGACACGAACAGCATCTGGACCACGAGATGAATACCCGAATACCGCAACAGGTTCCCCTTTCTCACTCCCGAACAAATAGTAGAGTTTGTCCAGGTTGTGTCGGATGGCTTTGCGGTCAATGAGCGCGGGATAGGCGACGGGCTGGCCTTTGCGAAGAGCTGCGACTAGCTGCTCGTCGGTCATTGGCACCGGCTCTGCCAAGCCACATGCTTGAGCGAGTTTGCCTAGCATGCCCGGTTCAGACTGCTTGACACGCGGCTGACATAGCGCCTGTTGCATCGGCTTACTGCCGCCTTCGTGCTCTGCAGCGGCGTCCGAGCCCGTGCTAATAGCGAAGATTTCACCGTCTTTGTCCAGTACTACAGCTGCTTTGAATCCTTTACGCATGATGCGTCCTCCGTAATTGTAGGGTGGTCCTACGTGGTATAGGGACTCCACCGGACACCTGGCTCAGCCGGTCCCCTGGCGCATAAAGCATCGCGCTACATTTGCCTACTATATATCCGCGCCAGTCTATCCGGGAACCTGGCCTACTTTCATGACTTCAAAAAAGACAATTTCGCGGGGTACACTGCTGCGATGGTTCGTCTATGCCATTCTTGTCGCCGTCCCCATCGTGCTGTACATCACTTACCACGAGCTCAAAAAAACCGAACCACAACGGCAGGCTGCCGCCAGAGCAGCACACCTGGCCGCGGCTGCCGAGTACGACAAGAAACACCCGTGGTGCACGCAAGAGGTGTCGTATGTTGTCAAAGATAGTATCGGTGGCGTAATACGCACAGATAAGCGAGAAGAGAAAATCCGATGCTCACCAGACTTCGAGGCTATCAAAGCCAATAAAGAGCGTATGGCCGCTAACGATAAAGTGTTCGAGGTACTGAACATTGCAATTCCTGCTGTCGGATTCTTGCTTACGATGGCGGTAAGCCGTCGCTGATAACGTAGGTCGGCCGAGTTATCCAAGCCTATAGAACGAAAAAGGGACCGCAACGCGGTCCCTTTTGTTTGACACCTATCGACCGACATCTCGGTCGATAAGAGTAACATTGTTAATGTTACTTGTGGTAACTCCCGTGTTACCTCTCAGGCAACAAGCGCAGCTCTACTGGAGACTGCATCCGCGTAGGAATACACTGACGCCAATGTGTCTTCGCGCAGAAGCGCCAGCTTCGGTGCTAAACGCTTTTCAAACTCAGTGTAGCTGTAAAGGTCGAACAGCGCTCCGGAACGAAGACATTCCTTCTCCAGCTTGGGATGACCCCAATGCTCCAAGATGAAGTGACGTGCCTTCTTCAACAAGTCGCGATAACGGCTAACCTCCACTTCTTCCATGCCCGCGTCCACGGCATCGAGTACTTCGCCGCATTCGAACAGCGCGATATAGTCAGGGAACACTCCCGCCGGGACCTGGTTGCTCATGATGAAAAACTCCTCTACTAATTGGGTCCTTGGACTCCCAGCGCACGCACAGGCGCGGCGGCAATCGCTTACGTTGTGAACAAGCAATTCTTATTGCTTATTGGATATAAGCATTATCCTAGCACGACCGTTCGAAGTCACGACCTTTCTTAAAAAGTAGGAAAAGTCTGACAAAGTTGACTTTCTAGTCACTCAAACTCAACTCTAGAACTACTGTATGAGCATACAGTAGTTCTCGAAAAATACAATAGCTCACAAGCATTTTTGGTTAACTTAATTGAAACATACCGACGCTCAACTTACTTTTTAGACTCTTCGGCGAAGTAGCAGCACCTTACTTTCGATACCTCAAGACCCTTGAACATAAAAGGACCGCCACGCGGTCCTTTTGTACTTACATCGGCTTGATACTCGTTAATCCGTTAAGGCTAGTTAGTGCCGACGGCATGCCGTTCTCCCCTCTAACCGCGGCATACCCACGAAGGCGTCGCCCAGGAGTGCAAGCTTGGGCGCCAATCGCTTTTCATGCTCGGTGAAGTCATACAGGTCCCCTAGCGCGCCTGAGCGATGACATTCACGTGCCAGTAGCGGGTGGCCCCAGTAGTGCAGAATGAACTGCCGGGCCTGGCGAAGCACCTCGCGGTAGGTATTCACCTCGAACACCTCCATACCGGCGTCAACGGCGTCGAGCACCTCACCAAACTGATACAGGGTCGTGTAGTCGGGAACGTCTCCCACATTATTGAACATAGTCATATCCTCCATCGGCTGAATTCGTTAGAACGACCGTAGCTTCTGGCTACGAGCCGCACAAGGGCGCCATCGGAGCAGTCGAGGCTCGGCGCGAAGAGTAGGCAAGTCAGCAGCGAAGGCGGTCTTTGGCCCTAACTGCGGGTGTTTTTTGGCCTGATTTTTTGTCGTAAATCATTAAATCTTCAACAAATACTACTGTACAAGCATACAGTATTTTACTGAACTGTGCAGATGAAATGTTGTTGTGTCAGCTATTGATTTTTCTTTTAAAAACCGATAGTTAGGAAAGTTTCACAACTGCAATGCGGTGGATAATTTCAGAGCAAGAACGGCGTAGCGGCTGACATGACTGCCGGCGCCGAAGCTCTCTCGCTCAGTGGCCACGCTCACGACTGAATGTGCGTCCTGCCCCTTGCCGGACACGCTTAACAGCTCTTCGGGCTGGCCAGGGCCCGCAGGGCCTAAGCTCTCCTCGATTAAGGCTCTGGCGTGTTGATACGCGTTCGCACCATGCTCTTGGATGGTCGAGGTCAAGGGGTCAGCCTAGAATTACCATAAAATGGGAGCCCTTACATCCCTTCCACAAAAAGGCTTGCTAGAGCGCGTAGCGGGAAAGGCCTGGTGCTTCGTCTTGGCGGTATCGGTTGCTTCCCCAAAAAAGAAAGCACGACTGGGGCTCATCGAACGCTCTTACATCCGACCGTAGTTTGTGTAACGCCTAGATGTGGCCGGCCACAAGATGTGGTATTCAAAAATGACGAGGCCAGAGTCGACTTGAGCGTCCGTGCATGTATTCCGACCTGCACCCTGGGCGCCTGCTTAAGAAAACATGATTAAAACTATGGTTAAAGAACTGATTAGGCAAAAGTCGCCCCCGCGCAAACCTAGTGTTCATGCGGGTTTGCACCATTTTTCTTTCCGGCAGTGAATCACAGATTACGGTTTGGTGAATCACAGATTACGGTCTGGTGAATCACAAACTACGGTCAAAGTGAATCACAAATTACGGTAGGTGAATCACAAACTACGGTTGCTCGGAACAACGGGTGGCATACTTTTCAGGAAACTCATCATCGGTTCAAGCCGGAGCAAGAAAAAGCCGCCCATGTGGGGCGGCCGAAGGGGTTGCGTAACGGTGTGCTAGCCGCGAAGTACGGCAGCGACGTTTTTCAATGTCATGGCTGCGTGTTCACCGAAAGCGAGTAGCTCGTCGATGGACGCTTCCTGGGGTTCTGTGGGGTCGATGAACTCGACGAGAGTGCGGTCGGCTCCCATCGAAATCTCGTGCGGGGGTGTATGCACCTCTCGAAGCAGCCGCCGCAGCAAGGGACGCGAGTGCGACACGAGGGTTACTCCTCGCACATGCTCCGGCAGGGCATTAACCTGTTGGGCAATGAAAGCCCCCATCGCGGATGCGTACCTGTCTGACAGGCCGGTATCTGGCTCATCCAGGAAAAGCCACACAGGGTGCGTTCGCGCCGCGGCATTTCGGAAAGCGCCAGTCACCGAGCTGAGCGAGGCTGCTCCGGTTGAGCTGTACGACTCATCCTGGTACATGAAGGCTCGCGCCATGCCCCCGTTTGTTCGCATGTTCATGGACACCGTGAAGCTTTCAGCACCGGATTCTTCTCGTGGTCCAATAAACGCACGCAGTGCCGTCAGCATCAAGCTTTTACCGCTGGCGTTGTCGCCAAATACGATGTTCAGCTTGGCGTCGCCGTTGAGGTGCGCGAACCCGGATATCCCCTCTGCATCGAAGATGATACTGTCCATGCAGGTGGTGATGAGGGGTGCCAGCGATTTGTACTCTTTTCGTTTTCGTTTCTGGGTTGTTCCCATGTTGTCCTTGGCAAGGTTTCTGCGGGTAGCGGGTGTGTCGGCGCTCAGTCAGCGATTAGCCCGTAGCGCTTACCGATACGAGTCATACATTGGCTGATTGCGAGGCTTCCTTTGTTGGAGAACTCTCGCATCTCTTTGATGTCCTGCTCGATTTGTGCGAGCGTACCCATGCCGAATTTGAAGTGCAACAGCACGGCCGCTTTCGCGTCGTCGACTCGCGCTTGGTCGGCCGGCGCGATGAACACCAAGCTCATGATGCCGACTACGATATCCTCTGCCTTTTCGATACCCCGCAGCATAAATTGGTCGTCAGTCAAAACTGTCCTTTCTTCTGTGGTACTTGTCTGATGTATAGCGCGAGCAGCCCGAACAAAGAAAAAGCTCCGCTTCAGAAGAAGTGGAGCTTTTGGAATAACAAGGCGATTCGCGATTAAGCGGCGCTGGTTTCCGGTGCAAAGTACGGTGCCATGCCGAGACGCTTCTTGAGCCACAAAGGTGCGTCGCATCCTTCGGGTACGTACCGAGCAAGAACCATCTCACGATGGTCACGCACGGCCTTTTCGTAGTGGACCAAGGCGCAGCGTAATACCTCATTCGACGCGACCTGCCCCACTTCGGTGCCAAGCGGGAACTTGGCATTGAGCAGATGAGCTGAGTCCTCCTTAACCCACGTCAGCATCAAGACGGCGTTTATTGGATTGCCGTTGAGCCGTACGTCGGTCAGGTCGAGGTAGCCCAGGGGGATGGCCAACGGTCCGGACATGCCTGGAGCCATGCAAGGCAGCACGCCGTTCTCGTCGAATTCAAACAAGGCTTTCAGTCGTGCAAACACTTCGGTACGAGTCAAAACGTTCGATGTGTGGTTCATGATGAGCGCCTTTCCATAAAGTTGTCCTACTTATGGATAGCGAATAGAAGCGCACACGTGTCCACCCTCGCTAACCTGAGCGGTCTCGAACAGCCAACGACGTCTAAGCTGCACCAAGTTGGCTACACCAGGAAGGACAACTAATCAGGGACGAATCATGTACTTTTGTGGAGAGACACCGACGCCTCTGAGCGGTCGCCATATTCCAGCAGTCGAAGACATACTTACAGCAAATTCGATTGAGTTTGCAGAAGAAGCCGAGGTACTCCGCTGCGAACTCAGCGCGTTCGGACTTACGCACTCGGTGGTTTACGTCGTCTCGGCCGAGAACGTCTTGTGCGACCCGAGTGAGAGTGTGGAACAGGTGGAACGACGGCTGCGAAGGTTGCAGTCATCGCTTTTCGAGGTAGAGTTAGATAGCACTCCCCGAAAACACTTGTACCTCTTCCTGGTGTGGGACGCTACCGAGGACCAGAACTCGGGATACTTGGCACAGCGTTGGGCCGTGGAAAACGACCTGCGTCTTGTCAAAAAAGCAGTAATGCAGCCAGCCGATGTGCTGACCTGGTTGAAAAATCCTTTTCCGGTTCGTGCAATGGCTGACCGAGCGAACGGCGTTCCGCTGTTCACGACGATGCGGCCTCGAGATTTTCCGGCGCAAATGGTCTCAACCGCTACTGTGCGGTTCGATTCACAAGCAGAGCTTGACCACATCTCGGAAGAGTGTGCTGCACCCAGCTTTGAGCCGTTAAAGCCCATCATCGAAAACGTATACCGCCGGATAATGGGCTCGATGTCCAAGGTCTTCTGGGATGCGTCAGGCCCACGCCTGGGTCAGGTGTATGACCAACGAGGAATTGCTTTGGATTTTTGCAGCGCAGGCGAGCGTACCCTTTTTGCCCTTGCAGTGTTTCTTACCCGAGTCTCCTTGGATACAACAGCCGGTCTCTGCATCGCCCTGCCTCAAACGTTCAACGGTATCGACCAATTGCGGCAAATTGGGGCGTATGACTGCTTGCGGGATTTTATCGCCGCAACCAATGTATCCGTCGAAATCCAGGCGATGCAAAACGAGAGACGAGCGCTCGCGCTATCACGAGTTCGCACCGCAGTTGAGTCGGCGGGTGGCCAAGTGTTAGACCGAGGCATCGATTTCAGCTGATTTCTTTCAAACCCGCGTGCTTCGGCCGCGGGTTTCCTCGTTCACGCCTATCCGGCTTTCAGGCGCTGACTTGCTATACCTCATAGGACATTTCACATCCAAGAGGACTACTATGAAAAAAACCCTGACCAGCCTGGTTCTGGCCGCGATGGCCCTGTCGTTTGCACTATCCGGCTGTGGTCAATGGGCTGCCCGTACGTTCGGCGGCAGCACGACATACAACTTAGCACCAGGCGAGCAGCTCATCACCATCACCTGGAAAGAATCATCGCTCTGGATTCTGACCTACAACCCCGCGACGAAGGAATGCAAGTTCCAGGAAAATTCCACCGGGGGCGCCCTGGAAGGCACGGTGCACATTCCAAACTGTACCCCCTACCAACCGGTGGGCACTCCCAACGTGGTAGCACAAATCCCGCGATAAGCATCAATCGCCCTCGGCGGCCGCGTTCGCGGCCCGAGTCTATGAGACTGGCTACACAACGTAGGACCAATCTTAACAACTAAAGGAGAAGCGTTTGAAAGCTAACGCAATTGAACTCTTGGCGCGATTCGTCGAACGCCATTCGGAAGTGGCTCCCGCCTTGCAAGCGCTGGCTAAGCAGCTGTCGCTGCCGGGAACGGATATCGAACTGCGGTCGACCATGGCGGGACACCTCACCTCGAGCGTATTCGTTCTGGACGTCACGCAGACCAAGGTGCTGCTCATCCACCACAAGCACTACGACATGTGGATTCAGCCTGGCGGCCACTACGAGCTCCCGGGTTCCCTCTGGGACTCGGCTTGCCGCGAAGTGGCAGAAGAAACTGGTCTCACCGACCTGGTGATGCACCCGTTGCTGGCAGACTCTGGCCTGCCACTGGACATTGACACGCACCCTATTGCGGCGCGTCCGTCGAAGAATGAGGGGCCACATGTGCACCACGATTTCGCGTTCCTGGCACTGGCCACGCGCGAATTCGTGCCGACGCCTCAGCTCGAAGAAGTACACGGCGTCAAATGGCTGGCGCTGGACGCTGTGGCGAATCTGCCGGATGTCCGTATCCGCCGCATGGCGCGTAAGGTCCAGCAGCTGCTGGCACAAGCTGCTGTTCCGGCTTAAATCTGATTAACAAAACGCCTCGCACCTTTCCAGGATGCGAGGCGTTTCTTCGTTTGCTACCGATTAGCCGCGTGTGATGGTCACAGGAACCCACTCGGCACTAGTAGCGCAGGCACGGGGCGCATGCACGCCTGGCAACCCATGGCCGACACTTGGGCGAGCCTTGTCTGGGTGATTGCGCATCCACTCTTGCACGAACCACAGCTGGCCACACCCTCCTCCGATAGTATCCATGCCGGCGGGGTCGAACACTCGTACGTTGTACCCGCGCTCAACAAGCTTTGCCGAGAAGTCGACAGCCAAGGCTCGTTGGTGGTCGTTCTTAGCAGGCTCGAACTCGTTTCGTTCACAAATGACCGACACAGTTGCCTCCCATGTGGCGGGGTCGTAAAGCCCCAGGATGCGGTCAGCGTCGGCATCGGCTACGTTAGCGTCATGCGCGCAGTAGTTGAAGAAAGGGCGCCGGCCCGTAACTTCATTCCATTGATTACCGACGTCGGCGATGCGCGCGAGCGTAAGCTTCTTCTTGAACGGGATGAGGGCGTTACGCGCCTCGTCAGTAGATTCGTGCACCGAGAACTGCAATCCCACGGCAGGGATTTCGCGGCTCATCTCGAACACCCAGCTCCAGTCGATATCCGGCGCGCTGGTGCTGATAAGTAGGGAAGCCTGGGGGTACATGGCGTGCAGCCGGCGAAACGCCTCCCAGAGCGCCTTGTTGAGAACGGGCTCACCCATGCTCATCACCATAATCTGCAGCTTCTTGATGCGGGACGGGTCTAGGCCTCCGATAGCGTTTTCGAGGAGATACTGCGGCTGGCTGACAATTTCGTCTGCAGTCAGGTTCCGTACGAAATAGTCGCCAGTTCCGCAAAAGCGGCAACCAATCGGACAACCGCTCATGGTCGAGCAACAAATGACCGTGCGCTCTTCGTACTCAGGGTAGCGGTACAGCACCGATTCAACCGCGCAGTCCGGTTTGACGAAAACAAACTTGCTTACGTGCTCTGATGGGTCAGGGAAATCTTTGATTTCATCCCAGTGGGACGCGGGAATCGAGGCAGACGTTACGGGGGTTTTAGAATCCATGTATGAGCTCCAAGTTAATGTGTGCTTTGTGTAGAACTCATGCTCGCGATGGCCCACTGTCATGAAAAAGCGCACCCGGAGGTGCGCTTGGAAAGAAGCAGGTCAGTCTTAGTCGAGAGGCACGGGGAACCGTTGCATCAAATCCTGGACAGGGTAAACGCCATTTGGCAGTACATGCTGCGACCTCTTGGAAACCAGCAATCGAGCGCCAATGACGGTTTTCGCCTCGTCAGCCCAGGTGAACACCTCATGGACACGCAGATAGAGGTCTTGCGCTTTCATGCCCACGACCAGGTCGTAACCGAAATCGCGATGTTCCGCCGCAAAAGCAGTCAGCTTGGGGTCCTTCTTGATGATGCCTTCGTTTCGGCACCAGGCGCGCAGTTCATCAACCGTGAACCAACCCGAATTATTGTCCTGCTGTTCCCAGGGGTTCAGGAAGAACATTACTTCGTCTTGCTTTTCTCGGTCGACCCAGTCAGGCCCGAGCGCGTGATATCGTTTGCCGGCCTTCTCGAGTTCCTCGTAGATGCCCGTTGCACGAGCAGCTTCGATGAGCTTCTTATGCGCGAGGTCTCGCGAGATGACGGAGTCAATCGCATCCTGAGGCAGGCGGCTTGGTATCACAAAGGATACGCCACCGCGCAGGAACGCCCGGGCCCACGGAAGGCCGATGGCGATATCGCCGCGGTTGATGGCGTCCCGCAACTCGTGCAGGTAAGCGATGTTCGCAGCACCCCTGACGTGAATCACAAAGCCGTCGCGGGTCCAGGCGCAAACCAGGTCGTACTGCGGCTTATGGTCAGGGTCGGACATCTCGCCGACAAAATACATTCCGAACTTTTCCAGGACCTTCCCCGGGTTTTTCTCCATCTCCGAGGAGTGGACGTAGTTCGATGCCACAGCCAGATACGCTGCGTCAAAAGCGCGCCGGCGCTTGTCTCGCGGTTTGGCTTTGTAGGTGCCGAACATGATGTCGGGCACGCGGGTCGCCGTGCGGTCTTCGATGCCAAGCGGCATGTCCTTCTCGGGAACCCCGAAGATGGCCGAAATGCCGGCGGCACCCGACTCGTGTTCGTGGCAGCGGTCGTAACCAAGCCCGATACCCTGGAGAGTGCCGTCAGTAGCAGTGATAAAGCCGGATTCAAAATATGCGCGTCGCATGGTCATTATGTCCGTATGAAATTGTCCTAAATCGGAAACGGCGTTTCCGTATGTGGTTTGTCTAGCGACCAGCCACATGAAAGCCCTACCGCCCAAAGGCTAAGTCTTGGGCGCTATGTGTCTGCATGAATAACATGAAATCAAGCTCCGCTAACCTAGGCCGCATTTTCAAGGAATTTGGATATTCCCTGCAAGGCTTACGTGCAGCCTGGACCCATGAAGCCGCCTTTCGCCAAGAAGTTTGGACCTTTTTGGTCTTGGTGCCGGTGACCCTGACCCTAGGTTTGCCCGCCATAGAGTGCATCGTGCTGCTTGCTATGATGGCAATGGTACTGGCGCTTGAGCTAGTCAATTCGGCCCTAGAAGCGGTGGTCGATAAAACATGTCCCGAGCACCACCCGCTGGCCGGGAGAGCAAAAGATTGTGGGAGCGCAGCTGTACTAGTTGCCACGTCGGCACTGGCGGTTTCCTGGCTAGTGCTTGCCGGTCCAGCCGCCTGGCGCATCCTCACGGGCGCATAGAAAAACCGCGCTCGAAAGCGCGGTTGAAGAAGCATATTGCTAGCCGACGGCCTCAAGCTCCATCTCTGGTGCTTCAGTGGCGGCGGCGTACCCTGCTGTAACCAGACTGAGCCAGGTTTCGGGCGAGAGCTTCGCTCGCCAGTTGGCATCAGAGCTGCGAACCGAATTGATGAGTTCCAGGGCGGCGTACAGCTTGACGCTCTGCTCCAGCATTTGTTCCAGACTTTCGACCACGAATACATTCGACACCGGATTTTGCTTCAGGTGGGCCAGCACGAGCTTGCGAGCGCGAATCGAGTCTTTAGCGGCTTGGGGGTTTTGCGTCACCAATGCCTCGTCCACGTTAGGGTCGATGAACAGCATGACAAAGCGATTTTCGTTAGTGCGCATCGCCGTCAGTGCGGAAAAGCCTGTTTCAGCCAAAGAGCCCGCGGCAAACGTTTCGCTGGTGATAGGGAAAAGTACCAGTGAATCGTTAGCCAAGTGCCATGCTTCGACGTCGGCCAGCTCTGGCGTCCAGTTGTCAACTTGAGGGTTGAAGTACGGGATGCCCAGCGCCTCATAGCGTGCGATGAACTGCTCGCGCCAACGGCTACCACCGCAGGTCCCAAACAGCCCAACAGTGCGAGAAGAGAGTGCAGTCATGAAATTTCCTGTGAAAGTGCTCGAGTGAGCGTTGATATCTCACAGGTATAGGCATTCTCGGCCGCAAACATGGTATTGATGGCTGTCCGCTGTGCAACCGACATCGTCCCGTAGCCTCAATTCCTTAACCGCTCTCTGGTCTTATGGTTTTTCTTTGGCGTAGGCGGCCAGTGCTCGTACTCAACGCGGTTGGTCTTTGAGTCCGTTCTGCGTGCAGTCAGGTGAAAGCTTTGCCGTTGCCCCGTGGTCTCCAGGCGAAGGAGCGCTTGCGAAAAGCAACTGGGCTTCGGCATGCACCCGCGCGCTTCGAGAGCGGCCTAAGCCCCCGCGGAATATCGACAGTCCCAGCAGCATTACGAACACGACCACGAAAATGGCCTCGGCATGACCCCATAGGGCTGCGCTGTCGACAGGCGCGGCCAACGCTTTTTGCACAGAGCCGAAGTCACTCACCGCTCCCCAGAACCAGAGAGCTGGGACGCAAAGCGCCGTACTGCCCAAACAGGTAAGACCCATGTGGACTACGTCTTTAAGGTACAGCGCAGCCAACAGCACAGGGCGCCGCCGCAACTGCTCATCGGCGCGGTCATATGCGGCCCCGTAGCGCGCGTGCAGCTGGTTAATCTCGTGACGAAAGTGGGTATTTGAGTCCAAGTCGCTCTCCAGCATAAGTAAGACTATCTTTAGTTACGACGTTTATGCGAAAGCAACTCGGTGGTTTTGCGATTTTGCTCGTTGCTAAACCAGGTAGGACATCTTTTCTAAAGGAAACTCATGGCTCAAAATGCAGTTATCCAGGTCTACATCGGCCCTGAAGACTATGGCTGCCCGGTTCGGTTCGACCAGCTGTTCACCGACGATGTAGTCGCAAACAAGTGTGTCGAAATGCTCCGGCAGCTATACCCCGCCGCCGACATCTACATGAACACAGTACAGATTCACTCAGAAGTCCCGCGTTATTACCATTTCATGGCGAGTGTTCCGTTCGCGACACCGGCTGAAGTTCAAATCAGCAGTGTTGCCCCGACCCTGTGCGGGCGGCCGTTCCAGGATGTTTTTGAGCTCAAAGCTCGGCACATCGCATGTGCGAATGGCTGGGGCGCGACCGAAGCAGAGGCCGTGGAAGCCGCCTACTCCCTGTACGAAATCGCCTGCGCGCGCGGGTTGGTGGAGTCCTTCCGTGAACGCATGCGTCTTCGTGCGCAACGAGATGAACAAATTTGGGTCCGCGCCAGGGCGCTAGGTAAAGTGACTCGCAACCCGTATACCCGCGAAGAGGAAATCGACCCGGGTACACATGCCTCGTTGTACGACATCATCAGCAAAGAGCTTTCGCTCGATTGACCAAGCAAGGACACTATGACCGACAGCAGATTTGAAAGCACGGCCATCGACAGCCTGCCCAATATGGCCGCAGCAGGGACGCCCTATCGAGTTGGCGACGTAAGCGCGCCAGGCTACTACTTCGCGCCAGAAACCTTGCAGTGTGAACCCCACGTTGTGCGGTTCGACGGCAAAGAATGGACAATTTGCGGAGCGGGCCAAAGCTCCTTGCGCATGCCGTTGACTGACGTAGTTTACGGGCCACTTCAGTTCTACCCCGCGGAACCTTCAGGCGACATCTGGCCGGCGCCAGGCGACGAATTTGTCGTGTTCGTCGAGGTCCGAGATGAGGGTGGCGTGGTAAATGGCTATGTGCAAAATCCTCCTCCTAAACTGGCATAGATGCTACGCCAATACGGCGGAGAGGACTTCTGCATGGCAGAAGAATGGTTCGGACAAGATTTTCTTCCGGAGCAACCGGGTCTCTATCGCATGCGTTTACGCATGTACGTCGACCCCGCATACCAAATCGATGACCATGAGTGGTCAGATGACGAACCAGGGCTAGAGGTGCTCACTATCGAGCGACTGACAGCAGAACCAGTACCGCTGCCGGTAATACCGGCATAAGCCTTCTAAACGATTCAACGAGCGCCTGCCGCAAGCAGGCGCTTTTCATTTCGGAAGGCGCTCAGCGGTTCGGCTATTTTACAGACGCGGCGGCGGGCACTGCCGGCGGCACAATAGTGAGGGGCGGGTGCGTCACGACAGGTGCCTCGGCCGGTGGAGGGCTGGCGTCCTGGGCGACGGCCGGTGTGGCGGCGACCGGTGCTTTCGGGTCTGACGTTGCCGGTTGGGTCCGTGAGCAGCCCGCTAACGCTATCGCGAATAACACAACGGCCAATTTTGGATAGGACATTTGGTTTCCTTAGTGTGTCGGGTTTACGGCCGTATGTGATTCGGCAGCATCAACAAAGCCGTCGTGGTTGACGTCCATAGGGATAATTCCTGCCCATGCCCTGCGAGCTATTTCTTGCTCGTCTAAGACTCCGTCTTTGTTCTCGTCCATAACGGAAAACAACTCGCGAATGTATGGGTCTTTACCTGACACGTCGCCTAGCCCGCGATGAAACTCGTCTGCAGACAATTTTCCGTCGTGGTTGGCATCAGCTCGCATTTGTTCCGTCAGAGCTTGCTGAAGCATTTCTCTAGTTGACACTCGGCCGTCACCATCCTGGTCGAATTTTTTTGACAGGTTGTGTTGTGCCTCGGCATTTGTGAGCAACTTGGCGGGGCGCGCAGACGGCGGCAAGGGCGTGATATCCACAACAGGCGCCACTTCTGTATGCCGAACATCGCTCCCGCGTGCGGCATCAGTCCGGGATGACGCAGCTTCGTTTCGAGTGCAGCCGACAGTCGAAAAAACCACGAGTAGAACGGGGATGAGTAATTTTTGCATCGGTCGGTCAAAAAAGTAATTCCGCCGTATATAGAGCTACTTTAGTCGCACTCGAATATTTAATCGCTCTACCTAGACTCCCTCCGAGTAAGTTCAGTGGTCCTGGGCACTGTTCGCTACAGGCTTAAATAACAGTCATAAAAACTATAATGTCTCAACCCAACAAACTAATTTGTGCGCTACTCGCCGTACTCCAGGCTACGCAGCCTGTAGTGGCAAGCGCAGCTGACTACATCTTCCGAGTTCCCCGCAAAGATTTGACGGCGGCAACAGGCAAGCCACTGTCGCAAACCAATGTCGACCCGCTGAACACCTCGTCAACCACGGTGCGCGCACGCGACGCCGTGCTCCGCGTAGCGCCTTCGGTCATCGGTTTCGGTACGGTTTTAACAACTGAATCATCGCGCGTCCAAACAGTTACCCTCTACAACCTCGGAGGGAAAGCACTAACACTCGGTGCTTTGTCCGCAACCACACAGTTCGCCGTGACCAACAACTGCGATGGCGTGGTGCTGCCACCCTTGGCCAGTTGCCAGGTGAACGCTACCTTTTCCCCTACTGAAACGAATGTCTCAGTGGCCGGAAAGCTGACAGTGCCCTTCACGTCAGAAGGCGCCAATGCAGTGGCGACGTCAGACATGACGGGTGTCGCGGCGAACCCGCCAGCGGGTTCTGTCAAAGCATCCAGTATTGGCGGCGGTAGTGATGTCCAAGCAGACGGTTCACTATCATTCCAAACAGCCATCATCAATCAGCAGGCCTGGACCAAGTCCTTTGTTATCAGGTCAGCAGGAGATGCTCCCCTCGCCTTCCAAGGCTTGAGCTTCCTCAACAACGATGGCTCCTTTACAGCTTCGTCTGACTGTCCGGATTTCGTGATGCCTGGCAGCCAATGTACCGTTCAAGTGGTCTTTGCCCCTCATTCGGTTGGCAGCAAGGCGGCCACGCTGGTCGTTCAAACTGACGCGTATACGGGCAACAACGTGCCGGTGGCGCTGTCTGGTGAAGCTGTCGAAGTCTATCCGGTGTATCGAGATGACTCGAATGGCGCTGTCGAGTTCGGCACGCTGGTACAAGGGACCGCTTCCGCCGCCAAGGTAATCTCGATTACGAATTCGGGTACTGCTCCCCTGACACTGGGCGCGCCGTCCTTGCAAGGTTCGGCCATCTCCGGCTTGACGGTCGGTGCTTCGACCTGTAACAAACCGGTCCCTGCTGGTGGCAGCTGCACGGTCAACCTGGCATACGCCACGACGGCCGTGGGTACTCTCGACGCTAAGCTCGTGCTCACCCACGACGGCCGATTGACTCCGACTTCACCAGTTACCCTCCCGGTTACCGGTTCGGTAGTCGCGCAAACCCGTACTCTCTCGTATGCGTCAACGGTAGATTTCGGCACTGTAGATGCAGGCATTGCATCCGCGCAGACCTTGACTATCACGAACACAGGAAACTCCCCTGTGTCCGGCATTTCGGCGGCAATCCCGTCGCCATTCTCCGCGACAAGTAACACCTGCGCTAGCCAGACGCTGCAGCCTAAGGGAACGTGTGTCGTCACGTTGAGTCTGACGTACAGCACTAACGGGGCAATCAGCCGTAGCGCCACCGTTTCGGCTACAAACCTGTCTACGCCGGCGCAAGCTGTGGCATTGCAAGGCACAGTTCAAACCCGAGCTATCGCAGCTTTGTCTCCCGCATCCGCTGCCTTTGGTCTTCAATCCTCGTCGGCATGGTCGACGGATGAACGCACTGTTACCGTCACCAACGCCGGTTCGGTGAACATCAAGCCCACAGTGGTCGGCCGCAACTCCGATAATACCTTGAGCAGCCTGCCGTGGATTCGTGTGTCCAGCGATACGTGCGCTACCGGGTTGGCGCCAGGTTCTACCTGCGTTATCGGCTTCCAGGTTAAGCCTACAAGTTCTACGGCTCTGTCCGGTAACGTGGTCATCAATCCAGACGCCAACCTAGCAGCTGGAGCACGGACGTTTGCCGTTAGCGCGACAGGCACCACCCAAAGCTATTCCATTTCGGCCACTGACCTTGATTTCGGCACGGTGGGCAGCCTGCAATATGCCGACCGAACCATCACGGTAACCAATACAAGCCCGGTGGGCACGGCCTTAACTGGTTTCTCAGGTGTTTCGGTAGTCAACCCGACCGTGCCAGCAGGTAGCGGTACTGTATCCCTCGCGGCCTCAACCTGCTCCACCAACATTGCCTCGCAGGGTAGCTGCACGATTACTATCCGGTACACCGCTCCTTCGTACCCGGACACCACGCCGATTGCTCCGGCCAATGGATATGTTTCGTTCTACTGGAGTGGCGCTCGTTCTGTCACTACCAAGATTCCTGCAAGCGTCTCGCTCGTAGGCACTTCTGTCACGGCCGATGCATCTGTCACTGATTTCGGTGATATCCCTGCAGGCCTGGCCGCAGCCAACGCCGCCCGTAAAGTGATTACCGTGCAAAACACGGGGGCATACCCGGTAACCCTCAGCAGCACCGCTATTGAGTCGACCAACGCATTGGCCTTGGTGGAAGATACTGCTGTCGCGGGTCGTTGTGTATCTGGTGCCTCCTTGGCTGCGAAGGGCACCTGCACTATTTCGATGTACTCGGCTGTTGCGGGTACAAACATTGGGGGCAGCAAGACGACTGCGGTTACGCCTCGCGTGACTGGCTTGAACGGTACTGTAACCGCCGTAGGCTCTGCTGTGCCATTCACTGGCAATGTGCTTCCGGCTGCAATTACCACCAGCACACCTACCGTCGACTTCGGCACTGTAGGGGAAAAAACCTCGACCACGAAATCATTCACGTTCCAAACTACCCATGGAGGCTCGGCATTGTTCGCGAGTATGCCTCTAACCGGAACGGGTCTTACGGCGTCGATGGCGAGCTGCAGCACCAATAGCACCATTGCAGCCGGTACTGTGTGCACCGTCAACGTGACGTTCAGTCCAGGCACGTACAGCACCGACCAAATGACGGGTTCTATTCCGTTGAACTTTAACGTTAACGGTCTCCAGAAGACACTTGCGACGGTGGCAGTCGTGGCACAGGTTGAAAAAGCAACTTACGCCATTGATTACAACGATTTGAACTGGGGCAGCGTACCAACTCAAACCAGTGGTACCACTCGATATGCGGTTGTTCGAAATACTTCGAGCAGCGCTGTCATCCCCTTGACGACAAGGGCTGTCGCTTCGCCGTTCACCTTCAATGCCAACACTGCGACGTTTGCCTTCAACGGCGCGCAAGTGCCCAACTGCACAAGCCTTACCCAGCTGACTCCCGGCCAGAGCTGCCACTTCAGTATCAGCCTGTCCGGGGCTACGAGTGCCTCCGCGGGTAATGGGCCATATGCGGGCAATGCTACGTACACCACCGCGGCATCCAGCAATTTTGCGGTTCCTATGACGGCAAACTTCCTTCCTGCGGCACCGCAGATGGACAGTTCCTTGACGTTCGCCAATCCGACGCCGTCGACGACCAACCACAACCCGGATATGGCCGTGACCATTACAAACTCCGGTGGCGGACGAGCCTACTGGACAACGCCGGCGGGTGGGTCCAAGACATTCAACACGACTGGCAACTTCTGGATGGTGACGTCCAGCGGCGCGGCCGTGCAGACGCTTACGCCTAGCGGAGTGGCTAATTCGACACGCTGTGAAGAGACGCCATACATGGAGCCAGGGGCTAGCTGCACGTTGACCATTCGGTTCACCCCCACCTCGTCGGGAGGCACGAAGACTGGTAAATTGACCATCGGAACGCTAAACCCGACTGCCCAATCGTATTCGGTGGCGCTTAGTGGAACCGCGACCGCGGGTGTCGTGTTTATGAACCAGTCTTCGCTGGACTTCGGAAAACAACTCGTCAGCAGCACCACAACGCAAACCATCCTCATCGGAAACGGTGGTGACGGCCCAATGAACATTCGGAACGTTACCCGTATTCGCTCCGACAACGCCGCTTCTGTTTATCCGACCGAGCTTACTGCTGCTCATGATTGCCCGGCAATCCTGAATCCAGGTGAAGAGTGCCATATCAACGTTACGTTCACACCAGACCGGAACATGGATTTTGGCGCACTCAGCTACAAAGAAGTCGTGTCGTATCAGCATTACACCAACGGTGCTTGGACCACGGTACAAATTCCGCTCTCAGGAGTTGGCTACGGCGCTATCTTGACCGCCGACCAGCAGGTGCATAACCTGGGTGCGGTCGACCATGCAGTTGTGCCCCAGGACTATGCCCGAACCGTAACTTTCACCGCGAGTGGACCTGCACCTGTGCGCCTGGCGTCAATTGCACCTTCGACGCTGACGTTCCTTGAGACCGTTGCGGGCGGCACCTGCGTTAGTAATTTGACGCTTCAGCCTGGTGATAGCTGCACGCTGCAGCTGCGCAATCGCGCGGACTTCAGCGCTTACTCGGAGACGACCTACGCTAATCAGGCTCAGAGCGTGTTTGGCATCAACGGAACGTTTTATAAGCAGGACGGAACAACGGTGCAGTCCGACCGCTCAGTGCAGCTTCTCGCAACAGCCTCGATTGTGCCGCTGGTAACACTGGCTGAAGTCACGCCTCGTACCGTATCGTCCCGCCGTAGCACGCCAGTAGCGGTATTCGGCGCAAATCTGCGAGCAGGTGCCAAGGTGTTTATCGACGAAGTCGAGACTCCTAGTCAATTCAGCAGCGCAACGGAACTTCGATTCGTCGTGCCAGCCGGCTTAAGCAGCTCCGCAGCTCACACCGTACGAGTGGTCAACACCGATGGTCGCAACCTGTCGAAAACGGTGAGCTTTACCGTCTCCGACAGTGACGTGAACACGGACTCGACTGCAGATGTTCGCACTGTCGTATTCGACCGACCATATGCTGCTGTAGGACAAACTACGCACAGTACTGCCTTGTCTGACGGCCGTCAGGTGTTTGTGACAAACCAGGGCGCAGTTACGCTGACGGATTCAGCAGGAACAGCTTTGGCTCGTTCCGCCATCACGGCAAACGCAACGCTGCAAGTTATCAAGGCTTCGGCGAGTGGGAATACCGTTACCGTGGGGTGGCTGTCCGCCTACAGCAACGCGTATTGCACGAATCCGGGATACTACGGCTGTAACTACGAGCGAATCTACTATGACACAGCAATTTACCTGAACATGCAAACGTTCACGGTAAGCGGCAACACGCTGACAGCCGGCTCGCGCTTCACGTCGACAGTGTATGCTGACAAATACGGTCCAAGTTCCCCAGCTTTCGGCATTGAAGGCTTCGACATCAGCCGCTCGGGAGCGCAGACCGTAGCAGCCTTCTCGACCTCCGTGTTTGGTGTTCGTACGAAGGGTGTTCAAGTATGGAGCAACTCTGCTAGCCCAGGCCCGGTGTACGACCTGCCGACGCAGAGCGGTTCCCTCTACACGATGGGAACTGTACTGCAGAACAATGTCGCATTCGTTCGTTGGGGTGACCGTATTTACGCCTATGACGTGTCGGGGACGACACTGGCTGGCGGCGTTAGTTACCAGTACTCGACAGCACTTGGGGCAGATTCTGGGAACGGATTGAGCTTCTCGTCGGCGACCGGCGAACTGCTCACGTCCTGCTACAGCAATCGAGCAATTTGCGCCATCCCAACTGGAGGTGCCGCACTGGGTACTATCAGCCTCCTGACAGGTGATGCGTTCTCGCCAGGCTACACGGACGGCAGGTACGCTCAGGCACAATTCCGGATTGGTTATGTCGGGGTCCACCCAGAAGGCCTGCTGCTGATGCAGTCGAATAACCCTGCTGCGACTCGTGTTGTAAAACGATAGCCACAGGCCACTGACGGAACACGAAGGGCTTCTGCTTTAGTAAGCAGAAGCCCTTTTCTTTAGGTGAGTTAGGTGAGCCGGTTTCGCCAGGAGCGTAACAGCTTCGGTACCCTAGAAAGAAAAACTCCCCCATGAAGGGGGAGCGGAAAGATTACGCAGCTGCGACTGCTTCCAGTCGGGCCGCTCGAATAGCTTCTTTGATGGCCACACCAGCTTGTGGACCAGGAGGAATGCTCTGGGTGATGACCTTTACATCCACGGCCAGGAACCGGTCGATGGCCGCTCGCAGAGGCGCGACATCGTCGGTGTAGGACAGGGTGCGCAGCACCAGGTCGCAACGCTCGACTTGACGACGGGCGTCCAGTCGCTCTACCAGCTGCATACGGGTTTCCGCGGGCAGCGTGGCAAAACTCGCCAGATTTGCATCGCGCAGCGATTGCGCCAGCTCTGCAACTTCGCGTTCCAGGGCAGGCACGCGGCTGGCCAGTGCTTGTTCACGGGTCCAGGCACGTGGGAAGGCCAGAGCAAACCGGACAGCGAGAGGCTCGCCGGCCGCCGCAGCAGCCCGCATGGCCTTGGTAAAGCCGTTGAGCACACCACTGTAGTCTGCCATGGCAGGCCGTTCGAACACCTGCAGCTGTTGCAGCACTTGAATCATCAGCTCCGGCCATTGTTCCGTCAGACCACGGCTGATTTCCTTCCAGATGCGCTCTGGTGTCAGGGCGTCCAGTTCACCGGACGCCACCATCGAAGACATCAGCGCCATCGTCTCCGGAGCGATTACCCAATCCGGACCGAAACGGGCCGCAAAGCGGGCAACACGCAGGACCCGCAGGGGGTCTTCCGCGAAGTTTTTGCTGACATGACGCAGTACCCGGGCTTTGATATCTGCCTGGCCACCGTAGGGGTCGATGAAGTTACCGTCAGCATCCATTGCGATGGCGTTGATAGTCAGGTCTCGGCGGCCCAGGTCTTCTTCCAGCGTGACATTTTCGGTGTCCACCAGGAAGCCATGGTAGCCAGTACCGGACTTTCGTTCCGTTCGAGCCAGTGCATATTCATCGTGCGTTTCAGGGTGCAGGAACACGGGGAAGTCCGCACCGACTTGGGTGAACCGATGGTCCGGGTTAGGGAACCGATACGCCAGCATTTGAGCCACCGTCGCGCCTACAACAACACGGTCGTAGTCTTTGGGCTCAATGCCCATCAGGCGGTCGCGCACTGCGCCACCTACTTCGAAAATTTGCATGTACTACCTCCAGAAAAGTGAGTGACCTTTTCCGTGTAGCGAACGTCACAAAAATAAAACCAACGGCCTACACGGTAAATTACCTAGTTACGCACATTATGGACACGCAACCGCTGGCGCTCCCCGCCCCTCCTCGCCGCCTGGCGCTTCCGGCACCGCTGAAAGCGCCAATGAGTGCACTTCTGGGAGCCATCACGGGCGCCATTCGCGGCGAACGAGAAAAGGGAACACGCTTTCTCTTTGCGCCTGACGATAGCGCGCTTGTTTTGGGCGTCGGCTCCGCGGAGCTCGCACACCACACCATGATAATTGGGACCAGTCGCCCAGGGAAGTCGATGCTAGGTTCGCACTTGGCAGCCTTTTCGATGGAACGAGGCCGAACCAAACTGGTGACGGTTGGCGGTGACGATGTGCTCTTGGCCGAATTTGACGCACTTTCGCCAGTCGACTGGACGCTCAAGTGGCAGTCGTGGTTCCCGACGGCTGACGAGGTCGCCGTCCCGCGCATCGAGGTCCTCGACCAGTCCGAGTCTGGAATGCTGCTAGCCGTGGATGTTGCGTGGACCTGCCGCGAGACGGTGTTTCGGCTGCAGGAGAAGTTCCCGCATCTGACGATAGCTGTAACCACGGCTTAACCTACTCTACCTGAAAGTATTGATATATGAGCAAGCTCGTCCGCACTATCTTTCTAGGTCTCTCCCTTGCATTCGCTGGTACAGCAATGGGCGCGACGCCGGCACACAAGCAGCCTACGCCTGAGGTGTATTTCTCCTACCAAACCGCGACGATTCGGACTGGCGTAGAGGTAATCGATAATGGTGACTTGTGCGTCATCTCCGCCACCTGGGCAAGTGCTCCGGGCTACGCTTTAGCCTTGCCGGACCTCCACAATTCCCAACTCAAGCAAGCTTGCGAATACTTGGCTCAAGCAAATCTCATCGAGCAGACCGAGACAGGGTGGCAGCCTACGCTGCACGCCTTGGCGCTGTATCGAAGCGGGCCCGCGGCCTACGCAAATTTTCTGAAAAAAGTCGCGTCGGACGCAGCCAAGTCCCTCTAAGCACAAAAGAAGACCGCCCTCGATATCGAGGGCGGTCGGTCAATCAGTTATTGCCTTCGTCGTCCCAGTCGTCACGCGCCCAGCGAGCGGTCACGCGAAGGAACACCATGTCCATGTCGGGTGCCAACGTGTCGGCGTTTTCAGGATGGAACCGGGCGTAGACGATGCTTTCCAGACCGCACACGGAACCCGTGATGCGTTCAGACACCTCATCATTCAGCCAATCGATGTCGCCCTGGTTGGCGATTTTCCAGAGGTTCACTGGAACTACCACATCGAGCTGGAACTCGAGGTCGTTGGTAATCGCAGTGAGTTGTGCAGTCGTCAGATGCTTATCGGTGCTACCCAAGACAAGCACCATGCCGGTTGCAGCATCAGCACGGCCCGGGATGAGCGAAGTTTCGCGCGCCGGCGCATTCAGCGCCGCTGCATAGACGTTCCAGTTGCGGTGGCCCTCGGCGACGGCCATAGCCTCCAGCGCCTGTGGCAGCGAAATCTTACGCCCGATACGTTCGAGATAGGCCGCAACGCGGCGAGCTTTTTGTTGCACGGTGGCGATAGCACTGTTTTTGGTCATGATATGACTCTCCAATCGAAGATTGGCCTTCCTTGAAATCAGGTCCTGGTTCTACGGATTAAGTCGGGAGCGCGCATTGCCGGCAAAGGCCAATCGAATTGGTTTGCCATTAGGTATTGCAAAGAATCGACCGGATAACCGTACCGTCCGGGGACGGCGCGCGCGGCAGGGTGGTCTGCCCAGACGAGAGTCGTCTATCTCGTGTAGCCAACATAGACCTGGCTATACAAGATGAGGACAACTTGATAGGAGATGCAATGTACCGACCACTGCCTGAAAATGCACACCACGTGGATAACGTCCTGGTTTCGCCCTGGACGGTAGTTCCGGACGCCGACCACTGTGCGATGCGCTACATCGAAGGGACCGACCCCAACGTCGTTGCAAACCGCGTGGCATTCATCGAGAAAACGCCGCGTGTACGAATCCAACCTTTCACCAACCACTGCGATGATTACCAGGGTTGGCACCAAGGCTGGAAAGGTGATGACGGCTTCTGCGAGGTCGCTCGAGGCTGGTGTGACACGCACCTGCAATCGATGGGCTACGTGGTGCCCGACGCCATGCCTTACAACGACGACATGCTGTAACTGACTGATTACCAACCTCACTTCTGCCCGGAAGTGAGGTTTTTCGTTAGGGGCTCGCGTATTTGCAAAGAAAAAGCCCGCGCTGCCGAAGCAGAGCGAGCTTGAAAAGTCAGAACACCTAGGTTAGAACAGCCGGTATGCGCGCGCTGGTCCCGGGTCTTCCTTGTGCTTCACCAGGTGTGAAGACATGAATGCAACATCTTCGGCACCACGGCTTGGCCGTACGAAAGGAGGACGTCCGATAAAGACGGCTTCCCCGTAACACCGGATAGGCTCCTTCGTTGCGAAGCCGAAGTCCACTTCACCGGCGCTTACTGCGCACCGTGAGGGATAAACCTGATAACCCAACACGATGTCTTCATGGTCTTTGTCCTTGGACGAAAGAACCGCATAGTCCACATAGTCCAGGCGAAGAACCACGTAGTTGAGTGGCTTCGAGAGCAGTGCTTGGATGAGCGCTGCATCGATTTCTCCGCGGCTGTCGACCATACGGGTTGTGCCTCGCAAAGCGTCGAGCGACATTTTGCCGCTGCCGAAGCAAAGGACACTGCCAGGGTCGCCCTCCTTCCAGGTAACAAAACCCGCACCCAGAACCTTGTTCGGGAACGGCCGTGTGTTTCCGCGTGGGCGCTCCCAACCATGGTTGTCTGCATCGGAGATGAGGAACGGGATTTCCTTTTTGCCGAACTGCAGAACGATGTAACGTGCGTAGAACATGTGTGACTCCAATATGTAGTTGACCTGTCATGTATAGCGTTGGCGAACCTCTCGACGTATTAGCTCAGGCAACTCCAAAATTGGTCAGAGGTTCAGGTGTCCCACCGTCCAGCGCGAAATCCTTGCATCAATTGCATTTAAACGGACAGCTCTACAAGTTTGATTCTCTCTCGCTCTCAAACTCTGCATGAAGCACTCCGTATCTGTTGCACTCCTTGCCCTATTGCTGGGCCCCACCGCTTATGCGGCAGACACCGATACGGCGCCTTCTTTCAAAAGCAGCGCCGCCTCGGAGCTCTCTCAAATCTGGAACGAAGGTGCAACAGACATCTATCTTCCGCTCCATACCCACCACCTGCGCCAGGCGTACAGCCCCGCGCTGATTGCGTCGTTCAACGAGAACCCATGGGGGTTTGGCATTGGGCGCAGCTACAAAGACGCCAGCGGGAGCTGGCACGCAGCATATGCAATGGCGTTCAAGGACTCGCATTACAAGATGGAGCCAATTGTGGGGTACGCCAGGATGTACCCGATGGCGCGAGGGGGCGACGTTGGCATGAATCTGGGCTATACCGCATTCATCACGGCTCGCAACGATATTGCACACTACGCGCCAATCCCTGGCGTCCTACCCATGGCCTCTGTCGAGGTGGGCCGACTATCGTTGATGACCACATTTATGCCTGGCCGGCACAATTCCGGAAACATCTTCTTCATTTTCGGCAAATACACCCTGCCGAAGTAAGCTTGAGCACCGCATTACCGCGAGGACTGGCGGTGCGATATCTAAAATGTTATGCTATAATGCAATATCTACTCAACTCAACCATTGGAGGTTGTCTATGTCGTCGCTAAACGCGGACTAAAAGTCTCACCAAAATTCTTCCGAATGTCGGAAATCTACCGGCATTTCTCTGAGCCATGGGCTCATCTATGCGACTTCTCAGATGAAGCTCGCCACTCGATGTACCTCTTCGAGTCTCGCGGTACTCCCCTGCCCCCTTACGCCGACCCTCGCCGGCTCAACGGCTTCCAGCTTGGTAAACATTGGATGGACGTCACTGTCGCCATGTGGAAGGAAGACCTCGCCAAAGGTCTGCTATTCCGTCAGGAGTTGTATTCAGAGCCGGCTTATCCGCATTGGTGGCTCGACCTGGTGCTACCATCGCGTTATTGAGCAGTACCAGCTCCTGCTGTAAAAATACTGGTCAACCATACTGCTCCGAGTTCTGAGCAACATCGACCTTGACTCAATGAAGCCTGCGTACTGCGCAGGCTTTTTCTTTTTCCACGAGCACCTGTACGATTGCGCAGACAAAGGGAGCCGGTTGCAGTCTTGGTCCTCACAAAAAAGAACCCGCGACCAGGACCCTGGTGCGGGCAAACTTGTACGCGGAGACAAGGAAAGGAGACGCGTCAGAAGATGCGTTCTCCTGTGTAGCCTGACCGTTTAAATTCGAATAGCAGACCCAAAGCACTACACGTAGCAGCCCAATTGCTACGTGAGGAACTATGAGCGAACATATGTGTGAAGAATGCGACCTGCCGATGTATCCATTTGCTGTCATCGGAGGTCCTGCAGGCTACAGCTGCGACGGCTGTGGCTGGAGCTTTGATACTGATGACGGCCCTGAACCAGCATTAGCACCGGCCGCCGGCCTGGTTGCTCCTCCTGAGTCCTAACCTTTTGTGATTCCAGAGCGCTGACGAGCCTTGCCGGTTCGTCGGCGTTCGCGTTTGCTGTGGACCTATACGAATCAGACAACTACTCCAAAGGACATTCGACATGAAATCGCAAACCTATGTGCCGCTACTCGACCAGCTTCTGCGTCCGATGGGGCTGCTAAACGTCTACGAGTACGTGGCAGCCAATAACCCCGCCAACGACCTGCCCTACCACAACCTGTTCCATACTCAGTGCATGGTACTCACCTGCCAAAAGGCTGCGGAAGTTGCGGACCTGCCGGTGTTTGAACGCCAGGCGCTAGTTGTGGCGCCGTTGTTTCATGACTATGCGCACTCTGGTGGGCCTCGCCCTGACGCCGAGAACATCGCCATTGCGAAAGCAGCTTTGGAGGCTGCGGCGCCGGCGCTGGGCTTGAGCGCCGAACTCGTTAGCCGAAGCATGGAGCTGGTGGAAGCCACACAGTATCCACATCTTCGGCCTGCACGTGATGAGTCCGAACGCATCATCCAGGACGCGGACATGTGCCAGATGCTGTATGGGCACTGGTTTGAGCAGGTGTATATGGGCCTGCGCGCTGAAATGGCGCATACCCGTGGCGCCATGACATTGAGCGAGTTCTGTGTGATGCAGCGCAGCTTCTTCCCCTCAGTCGAGCTTCACTCCGCTTATGGCCGCAACACGCAGCAGCTGCTTCAGCGCACGGCCCTATTCAAATGTGCCATGGCAGAGCGTGCGGCAGTCCTGATGGTCGAACGCTCGCTGTCGGAGCTGGACGCCTATGCGCAGGTAAAGGCAGAGCTGGCTTCTCGGGCTACGCAGGCGGCGTCCGCTGGCCAAATCATCGCCCCTTAACCAATACATCAAGGAGAAACTGTGGTTGAATTAGACGCAAACGGCAACATCCCTCGACTGGACCAGCTGTGCAGGGTGTACCACGTTGCCGGTGTCGAGAACGGACGGCCCTGGAGTGGCTTCAACATGTGGAGTGGCGACCCGTATTGGAAAGACAAAATCGAAGCGTATGATACGTTCCGCGGCTGGGCCACTGCTGAAATCTCGGGTGACCAGCGCTCAACGCAACCAAGCGAGGAGTCTGGTAGCACGCTTCCTGTCCGGCTACGTATTGCCTTGTGCCAACGCGCAGACGGTACGCGGTACCTGGACGTGTGGACCAGTGATACGCACGATAGCCAAGCACGTCGTGAGCAGTCCCGTTCCTTTGTTGCATGGGTTACGGACACGTTAGAACCGCTGCCACCTCTGCCGGCGCCAAAGGAGCCATCCTTGTCTGAGGAGTTGGATATGATGGCATCGCAATCAGGACCGCTAAATCAAAGGCAGCGCGACATCCTGGCCCGCATTGCTGAAAAACTGCGGCAGGCCGGAGAGTAATTCCATCTGCTGATTCTGACGCGCTTGCATCTGCGAGCGCGTCTCTTTTTTAGGGTCCACGGCTCAAAAAGAAACGTCCTCCGCAGATTGCAGGAGGACGTTGAAATCAGCTTGACGGGGAAGCCGAGACCCCTTCGGAGTTCCGGGACACTTGCGTTGAGGTGCTTACGCAGTTTTTGCCACAGACCTGTTTGGTCGTTGTGACGGTGGCGTCGTCACAATGGGCAGTCGCCATTGTCATGTCGCCGATGTCCTGGTCGCTTGTGGCGATGCGGTGAACGGTCACGGTGCAGCCATTGATTTGTAGTGGTTTGCCCACAGGGTAGACCGTCATCAAGGTCGATTCCCAGCTCTTACCTTGTGCACGCACAGGCGCTTCTGGCTTGGCAGTAACTTTTTGATATAGCCCAAACCCCACTAGAGCGACCAGCCCCACCAGCGCAAGCGATGAGAGTGCGTTCTTCATAAAGTCCAGGGTGCCAGTTGCAGTGGCCATGCGTTTCTTCTCCTTGCGAAATCTGTTTAGAAGGCTCACGTGGAGCCTTCAACTGGCTTAGCAGCATTAAGCCGCCATAGCCTCGGCTGTGTGTCGACGCAGGCTGTTCCAAGTCACCCCAACAGGGACTGACACGTTCAGCTCCACCAGCTGGCGCGACAGGCGAGCCATTTCGGCCTGCTCCTGGAGCCGTTCGCCGTTTTTGCCTTTGACGCTGCCCGCAGCGGCCAGTAGTGCTTCGAGGCTGCCATGTTCGGTCAGCAGCTTCGCTGCCGTTTTTGCTCCGATGCCGGCGACACCTGGAATGTCATCCGAGCTGTCGCCCATCAGCGCCAGCATGTCGCCGAGCTGCTCTGGCGGTACGCCGAACTTGGTGAAAACCCATTCCGCATCGCGCCATTCTGGCTTGAAGTGGTCACGAATACGTGCGCCCGAAGCAATCAGCTGGCAAAGGTCTTTGTCGGTGGATACCACCACTACCGGAGCGGCCTTGCAGGCGACCCAGTGCGAGTGAACGGTGCCGATGACATCGTCAGCCTCAACACCCGGAACGCATACAACAGCCAGACCCAGGTCGTCAGTCAGCCGTTGGCGAAATGCCGGCAAAATGTCGCGGAGTTCGTCGGGCATGGGCTTGCGCTTTTCCCGATAACGCTCGTACAGGTCATGGCGCCAGGTGCGCCCGCCAAAATCGAACGCGGCGAGTGCGTGGGTGTGCGGGTTCTCGGTCAGTGCTCGGCGGAACGACGAGAACGCGGTGCGCGCCGTCGCCTGGGCTTTTTCAGGGGAGTCCGGGGCAGGATTGGCTTCGTAGCAGCGGCGAACGATGTTCAGGCCGTCGATAAGCAGCAACGAGGGGCCATCCACCAAATCTTGAGTTTCCATGGTGCGTTTGTCCTTTCAGAAGAAATAGTCCTTCTGCGTGTAGGGACCGCAATACGAAAACCCCTGAGACTTGCTGGCCTCAGTTATTCGTCTGTTTCGGTAGCGTCGACTTCAACGATTTCTGCACCAATGACACGAGCGACGCCATCTACGACTTTACGGATGGCATCCATGCCATCCCAGCCATGGTCGTCGTGATTTGCCTGTATCAAATGCTGGCCATCAAGCAGGACGTCGAAGCGCTCGTCGGCATGCCGAATTTCAAATCGGTGGCTCATGCGTTGACCTCAGTCGCGACATATCCGCGGAAAGTCAGGCTCACCCGCGCGCCGCAGATGAAGCCAGCTTTCGGAATACGGTGCTGGTGTGTGTCCTGCATTCCGGCATGCATCAGGCACAAGCTTCCATGTCCCAGCTTTCGCTTCTCGACTGGCTGCTCCATTGGCAATGCACGAGCCTGCTCTTCCGTGAAGATGCGCGGGGCGACCGAGCAAATGTCTGCGTGTGCTTCGCCGACGCCGGCCTTACAGACGTGACAGCGAGTTGCATGCACCGCCTGATTGGGGCGGAACCACAATTCACGTTCAGCGCCCAGACTGACCACCGCGATAGGCCTGTCGTCGTCCATCTCTTTCGAGTCGTCGGCATGCCAGCCTAAAAAGTCGCTCTGGTCCTCGTAGCCGTTGACGAAGCACACCTCAAATCGCGCGCCCGTATGAGCTTCGAGTGCAGCTCGGATAGCGAGCATATCCGGATGCCACGGCTGCGGGAGGTATTCACGCTCGCCGGCACCTCGCCCATACACGTATGGAACCCCCAAATCGTTGCTGTAGTACTCCCGACGGGGCGTACCGGCACGACGCTCCCATGCGAGCTCTGCCCAAAGACGAGCAAAAGCGCCATCGGGGTCAGTCACAAAGTTCGACAAGTAGGTGTACGGTGTATTCATGGCAATGAGCTTGAAATTAGAATAGCATTATAGCACATTTTACGCCCGTTATCTTAATCCCCTAAAAGAAAAAGGCTGGCATCCGAAGAAGCCAGCCTTATTGAAAACAATACAATTACCGCCAGACTCGATGTGTTTCATGGACGCTTTCTGAGCCATCGTCGTCCTCGCGGATATACCAACGGACATCGTCTGGCACTTCCACCACCTTGAGGTGGCTGCAGTCCTTTCCGCGTAGCGCAGTATCGCCATGCGCCGCCAGGGCGGCAAGTAATACGGCATCGGTCCGCAGACCCGGGTCTTTCTCTTTCAAGAAGTTCAGATGGCCTTCTCGCAGTACCGCACTGGAGTGCCAGTCCAGCAACTCCTCATCGGACTGTCCTTCGAGGCGAAGCTCCTCGGCAGGAAACGGGTCGTTAAATAGGTCTGGTCGGCGCGCGAACAGCTCTTCCAGGCAGTCTCTGCTCAGCGAGAAGCCGCAAACTTCAGGGGCAATGATGACTTTCATTCAGGTCCTCTTCTTAGCGATATCCACGTCTAGGCAACAGACTCTATTTCCAGTTCTCGCGACCCGCATCGGTTCTCCTCTTAGGCGTTTCCTACACGGTACAAGGCAGTAACCGCCCCGCTAACCTGAGCAAAGGAGTCGAAAGTGCGTTTTTCCGTGCATGTCACCGGTCGCCGAATGTCCGACGGCCAAAACTACGACCTCATGCTGCAGCTCGAGGCGCTCAATGAGTCCGATGTCGTTGAGCATCTCGAACAAGCATATGACTGGACCGATGCCGCCTCTCGCGATATCAATATTGAGCCGACACTGCAGTAACACCGCGTAAGCGCTTTAGCCCCGCGTAAGAAGGCCGGCCGTTACAGGCACGGCCTTTCTTTTTTGGAAATCGTACATTTTAGAATCATCACAATATAAACGCCGTGTGTTGACTATTTACGCGCGGAAATATATAATGGCTACATTCAACATTCTGATTTGACTATTTTAGATGACCCAATTTTACCCAGCTTTTGAAGCTTCGGCGTGGCCGACCCTGTCCGCTCCCCATGCACAGTATCCCCTGGCGTCCTGGCCAAGGTCCCGACACCACCGGCTTCACGTCCCACACGGCGTTCTCGAGGCCGCTAATCTCGAGCGTGTAGCCGCGGATTTGCGCGTGGCGGTCGTCGGCGGCCGCGTGCTTATTCTGCGTGCAGACCTGGCCTGGGATGGGTACGATGAAAACGCCCGCCCTGCCCGGGATGGCGACGGTGTATCTATTTCATACTTGCGCATGAATACGCCTCTCGACGAAGATGCGATTACGATTATCGGTGACGGCTACCTGGCATTGATACCAGCTGAGCAGGCTGCACCCTACGCCGAGCTGCCCGTGCTGGCGCGTCAGGGGTCAATGCTGACAGAAGAATCCATCGCGAAAATCAATATGCCGTTGCCGCGAGAGAAGGCACTGGGCTTTAAGCGTTATGGTATTCGAAAGGCTCCTAGCAAGGGCAGTCGCTTTATTGATGTCAGCGGTCGCATATGGGAGTCCATCGGACTGAAAGCTGGTGACCCGATTCTGGTGACGCGCTACGAGGACGGGATTCGTATTACTCGGGCCCAGGGCGAATAGAACGATGGCGTTCTGGTTTCCAAGCATGTGAAAGACCGTGACGTGTACGCAACCAAACGCTTTGGCGAGGCGGTCTTAGGATGCGTTTCTGCCAAAGATGCTCGGGTGGCGTTCACTAAAGACGCGTTGCTGGTGCTAGGTGACAGCATCAAGCTGGCCGAGTTCGGCTTGACGGCAAAGTATCATGTCGCCGGCGAAGTGAAGGTTGAAGACGGCGAGTATGTCGCGCAATCAAAGGCACGTCGTGTCAACTACGCTATTTACCCCGTGCGCCGAGAGGAACCACGTGTCCAGGTGCAGGGCGAATGGCTCGAGCGCTTCGGATTCATCCCGGGCGCCCGATTCACCGTCGAAGAGCACCCACTGATTCGCGGCCGCATGCTGGCTCGCCTGGATGAGAACGGCGAGCATACGGTGACGATGCATCGCCCGGGCCACGATGGCGGCAAGCTCTATATTCCGACCAAGCTGCTGTCGCACTTCAAGAGTGAAGATGTGAAGGTATGGGGCACCTTCGAGGGCTTGCATGTCCAACAGCATTTCGCTGGATGGTAAGACTTCGTGCTAGACCCGTTTTTTCAAGGTGTCTATACGTACCAACAAACACCATGAGATGGGTGGGGTAGGGCTTCGGCCCAGTTGACAGGCGAGTCCTTCGGGGCTCGCCTTATTTTTTGGTGATGCCGTTAACGTGTCGGTTTAGATATGAAAAACGCGAGCCTCGGGAGAGACTCGCGTTTTGAATATTGCTTCCGGAAGGGATAGCGTAGCCGGGCGCGTAGCCCGGTTATGGGGTACTTGCTAGCTAATTACTGAGCCGGTTGCGCCGGGCGCAGCTGAATCGGAGCTTCTTCGCGACCGGTTCGGAATGCGTCCTGTGCACGACCAGTCGAAACCACCTTGTAGTCGTCCAGGTTGATTTTCGGATAGCCTGCCATGCTCATGAATTTGCCGGTGAAGAATGTACCCAGTTCCTGCTCATAGACGCGCTTGGCTTCGATGAGGCGAGTCTGGTGAGTTTTGAACTCGTCGCGGCCGGCTTCGATGATTTGCTGCAGATTCTTGTACAGCGACGGGTCGACGCTCGGATTCTGTTCGCGAATCATCTGGACTGCGGCTTGCGAGCCATTCTCGCCGTAGCGGCCACCGATGGCGGCTTTGGAAATGGCGACGATGTCGGCCGTTGCCATGCCTGGCACCTGAGCAGCTTCCTGGATTTTCTGGCCGTAGTTGGCCAGGATGTTCTCGTTGTTTTTCGCTTCGGCCTTGATGGTGCTTTCCAGGCGATTGGCCGTGTTGTGGGCCGAGACGTACGCCATGAACAGTCCGATAACCACAGCAGCGATGACGCCGATGATGACCAGGGTGGTTGCGTTGATGCTGCCCTTCATGCGGTGCATGTTTTTCATACTTTCTCCTTCGTTGATGACTATTTGAATAGGCACAGAGGCCTCTAAACTGGGTTTCTGGGACGTCTAGCGACCGAACATTCGTCCGCGACTGTATCCGCCTTCACGCACGCTATTGCGCGAGAACGCGAAGGATGCACCAACACTGGCGCCAATCGACAGCACGGCCAGCAGGGCAATGAGCCATGTCGGCGGTTCGATACTCGACTCCAGAAACTCGAAGTCCTTCATGTGCTTGCGCGTGTATTGGGTTCCGATGCGGCGCTCCAGGATGTCCAGCACTTGTGCGCGGTCCACGGTTTTCAAGGCAAGCAAATCATCGCGCAACTGCACTTTGAACAGTTCTGCATCGGTCCAGCTCACCACGCGTACCCAGTCAATGGCTGGATACTTTGGCGTTCCCAAAACCACGATGACATCGTTCTTCTTGCCGCCCAACCAGGCCGCGCGCAGCGCCGTAGCGTATTGCGGGTCAGTTTGGTTGCTAAAGACGATGACAGCATTGACTTGGCGGGACGGGCCTAACGTACGAAGACGCATGGCCAGGTCGCGGTTCCATTCCGACACATCTGGCACCGCCACGCCTTGAGCCAGCACGCGGTTGACATAGTGGTAGTCGTAGATGTCGCCAGGGTACGTCGGCACCAGCTTATCGAACTGCATCAATGCCTTCTTTTCGACAGCGGTATTGAACAGCGAATCGGGAGCTGCCTTGATGTAGTTCGTGTACATATGGCTCTGCGCCACTGGGTCACCAACTTGCGCCCGGGTGTAACGTGGAGGCTCCACGTCGCCGCGGCGGTTGACACGGCTGACAAGAATGTCGCCCACCGTTGTGTCGAGCTTCCAGTTCACGTCATAGCTGTGCTCGTGGCAGGTGTCGCAAGTTTCTGAGCATCTGCGGTTTTGTCCACTTCCCGAGCAGGTCTTACGGCAATTGCACGAATAGCTGTGGTCGCACGAAACTCGACGCGACGACTTCGATGTGAGTTGACCGTTGAGAACCTCGTAGTCCGCGGTCTGCATGTGCCGACCGCCATACCAGCCGATGAGCACAACCACGACGCCGATGGCGACGTTTGCCGCAAGTTCACCGAAGGTGATTTCTTTGCCCCAGATTGCTTTGGCGATGAACGGCCAGGCAAGTGGGACAAGTAACAGAAAAGCAAGAGTTGTCATTGTTATTCCTCTTAAAGAATTTGTCCTAGTGTTGCGTGTAGCGACTAGCCGTCACGGCCACCGCGTAGTGGTCACGCTTTTTAGAACCTGGAAGAGGTGTTCTGCCCTTGGCGCCGTATACAGAAAAGGAAAACGCCCACACGAAGGTGGGCGCTGAATTGAGATGGTGCGTGTTAGGCCGGCGCAATCCACCAGCGATTCTTGTCACACCAGTCATACATCCTGTCGAGGGCGATGTTGAACTCTTCCAGGATGTCCGGACACGACTCGACAAAGCTAACCGTCCACTCCTCGAGAGTGCATACGAAATACTCCAGGTCGTCGTCCTTCATCGCAAAGAATTCTTCTTTGGCTTGAGGGATTTTTTCGCGCACTTCTTTGGCAGCAGCGTGGAAGCCATCCAGCAGCATCTGGGCAGTCAGGGTCGTGTCACCCTCTTGCAGGCGCTCGCCGAGCGGCTCGAGGGTTGCCATGAACGTCAGCTGGCCTTCCCAGATGGGTTTGCGGCGTCGACGGCGGTCTGCGGCGAGTTGGTGGGCTTCAACAATTCCTTCAACGGTACGGGGCATGTAGCTCTCCTTTTAATGTGTCCTGTAAGAGGTGTAGCCACAGGCTCAATCCGCCAACCAAGGGAAGGTTGCGAGCAAGGGTTTGCTATGCGAGCAGTTTCACTATACGTGATAGGATTATTTCAATCGAAAGGACATTTCAATGTACAAGCTTAGCGTTTCCCCACACGACCTGAAAGTGGCTGCCCAAGCCGTCAACTCCGCCCAGTTCAACGCAGACGTGGAGTCAGTGCTCAAGGGCGTGGAAAGCCGGCTCACCAGCTTCATCAATGCGGCAAAGCATTCGCCGTCCAAGGGTTCGAGCCATTCGATTACCTACGAAGACCACACGAAAAGCGTAGCCGTGCTGGAAGCGGCCGTGCAAGCCCTGAACGTTCAGGGCTTCAAGGCAAAAGTCTCCCACGACGACGCCTACGACGATGGCCCGTGCTCGGTGCATAGCTCGCCGGCGCGCGACTACATCACCATCAGCCTGGCCTGAACCGCCAGTTGATTCACGACCGCCTGCTTCTGCAGGCGGTTTTCTTTTCAATGTCGCAAAGCTGCTGGCATCGCCGCCAAAAATACAAAACGCCTGGCTCGAGGACCGAACCAGGCGTTTTCAGCTATCGGAATTAGCGAACGTAGAACTCGAAGCTACACCATCCGCGGCCAGACCAGCACAGTTCCTGGCCTTCATTGAGGTAGGTCGGCACAATGGCGGTGTACCCCATTCCGTAGATTGCGATGTTGAAGCGGTCGGAGGAGTTCCAGTTGTCGTTGCCTTGGTGATTACCGCAGCCATCGGTCCGGCTTGTGTGCCCCAAGACGCCACTGCAATCCGGTGTATTGTAGTTCCAGGTTCCCTGGTTCCGTTCGATAATGGGTGACGCTGAGTACGACGGTGCCACCAGCATGACATCTTTGGTATTCAACGCGACAGATACCGCTTCGACATTGAGAGACGCCGCAGTGTTTTGCGTAGTGCGGTTCCCGATGTTGGCAGCGTTAATGCTGGACACAAAGAAATCCGCCTTCAGCAGCGCGACGCCAGAATTGCCGCGGTTGTACGCTGTCAGCGTCCAGCCGCCGCCATCTGTCGTCATGTCGCAGTAGGTGTTGACGGCCGCGCCGAGGGGAGCAATCGTGTACACGCCGCTGCCGGTAGCGCCGGCGTATTGGTGCGTGCTATCTCCGACCAAATACTCCTTGCAGCTCTTTGCAAAAGCGCCATCGGACCAGTTGCGAGCCGCCGCAGTGGCAACGATGGTCTTGATGACGGGTGCCGGCGGCGTGGGGGTCGCCGTCTCGGAGCCCGAAGGGGTTACCGATTTAACGGGAGACGCTACTTTCATTTGATAGGACGGCGCGGCAGCCAAAGCATTTCCCATGCTTAGGGTCAGGGCTGCCACGAGGCATGCGATGGTTGTGTGTTTCATTGTGCAAAAGAGAAAGGAATGTCATCCCTATAGCGACAAACTTATACCCCAAGACCGGAGCCCAGTCAGCCACCAACGAAAACCCAGCCACGAAGGCTGGGTTGAAATCAAAGATTATTCCTCGTCAGGGGTCGCTGCAAAGTGCAGAAAGTCTCGTCCGACGCGAAGGACGTTCGCCAGATACAACAGAATGTTCTCGTCGCGTGCGGCAATCAGTTCGACCATTTCGCCTGCTTTGAAGGTTTTCGACATAGTCTTCCAGGTGTCCGCGTCCGGAGGAAGCTTATGGTACTGCGCGGCCAGCACGGTGCTAGGCGGCAGGGAAACGTCGATATCCGCCAGTGCTGGCAGCATCTCGCTTTCGTCTCCCAGGATGAAGACGCACGCTGGGTGCACCATGGTCCGGGTGTAGAGGACGGCAATGTCACTGCCAGCGGATACCTGCTCGAGCAGCTGCGTAGCGGTCAGTTGTCGGCCTTCGTAGGCCCACATCACTTGGTCAGGCGGGACTTCGCGGAGAAGTTCGACATATGCGCGATGGATGGAGGGGGTGGTTGTCATGATTGTCTTTCGTCGATTGGCCTATCAACTATAGCGACGATTCTGGATGTGCAACTCAAAAAGAAAGACCCGACCGTTACCATGGTCGGGTCTTGAATGAGCGGGCTGATTTCGCAATTAGCCTTATGCCTGTTGGGGTGCCTGAGGCCGGCGGAATTCGCGACGGAACCGGTCACGAGTAATGCGCATCACATCGCTCAGCAACGTCATGGCGTCAGCATCAAGAGCCTCTATGCGCCCCGGCATTTCACCCGCCGTAAAGGTCCACGACATGGTTCGCCAAACTGGCGTCTCGGGCGGCAGACGTCGGAACTGCTCGATAAACGTGCCGCCTGGCCAGACCGTCAGGTCAAGCTCACCCATGCTTGGCAGCTCGAGTTTGGTCGGTCGAAACAACCCTTCCAGCGCGTTGTGGAGAATGGTGCGAGCGTAGTGCTCGGCTACTGTCGAGCCTTGCTCGAACTCATCCCGGAGGGCTGCTGCGGAGAACACCACGTTTTCCTGTTTCCAAACGAGGTCTTCGTCGGGCACTTCGTTGAGCAGACTGACGTAAAGCCGGTAGTTGTTCGCTGCAGATTGAATCTCTTGTGTCATTTCAGTTCCTTGAACGATTTGCGTATGGTCACGCTAAACCCGAGTGCGAGATGCCAGGATGTCACGCGCCAGGTAGAGCCGGCCTTGGACAAACTCGACGGCATGTTCATGGTCTGCACGAATCATTGCAGCCATCTGCTCCGCGGTAGTTTCACCCGACATCGTGGACCACACGGTGGCGCCCGAGGGGATACCCTCAAACACCGGGGCAAACATTTCACGAGCTGTCACTGCCACGTCGAGCCTGTCAGCCGGTGGCGTGTAGATGTTTTCCGGTCCGCGCACGACCTCGTAGAACTGGTGCAGCATCTCTCGAGCGTACTGGACGCCAACTAGGCTTTCCTGCTCCAACTCACTCAGCACCTCTTGTGCGTTCAGGGCCAGCTCACCGTTGTTCCAGATGAGTTGATTCCGCGGAATTTGACCGACATATGCGGCAAACAGCGGATGGATGCGATACTCAGACTGCGTGGTTTCATCAAAGCTCATAGCGTTCTTCCGAGAGGTTGTCCTGGCTTCGTATAGAGAGGCAACACGTTGTCCTCACAAGACAAAGCCGCCACGGAGGCGGCCTCTATCGGCGGCGATTGCGCCACACAGCAGCCCGGCCGAGTTAGCTAAGCTTTTCTAGCGCGGGCTTTAGCTGCTGAAGCAGTTCCAGGCACGCCATGTCGTTGTATCCTCCCGATTGCATCACCTTCACCAAGTTCTCGAGCGTCGCGCACTGCAGCGCACTTAAGCCGTTTGGTGGCCAGGCTGGCTGCGTACTTGCTTTCTCGTTATTTGACGCAGTGCCGGCTATTGGAGGCTGAAAATTGGGCTCTCCCTCACCAAAGCACAACCAGCGCATGTCCACGCCGACAAACTCGGATATCTCTTGTGCGTACCGGCCACCGCCCTCAGAAGCCCCCGAGTTACAGAGCTGACTAACCGCAGCCCTTGTAATACCGAGCTCATCGGCCAATGTGACTTGGCGCAGCCCTCGCACTGACAAGCCATAGGTCAACCGGTCTCCAAAGCGAGCAAAGTCGAAGCCCTCGTCGCCTGAGAGGTCCAGCATCCCTTGAGGCGAACCGCTCAGTATGTCGTCCAAGTCTCGAGGGCCCGTCCCTTCTTGTAACCAGATGAGGTGTACGCAGGTGGCCTTCGCCAGCTTGCGGCTTGTTTCGAGCTCTGGCCCCGCGCCATGATTGCCCAGCAGAACCCGGCTAATCGTCGGCTGCGGCACCCCACTTAACTTGGATAATCGTGCTTGAGTTCTGATATTGCGAGCTTGCATAGCTTCGCGGAGGCGCTCAGCTATTCCTTGAGCCAAGGATTCTGAGAACGACTGGAGTGATTGCGCGGGTAGATGGTTCATTCCTGAACTATATCGGGCACGATAAATCACGTCAATGCGTTAAGTCCGATGACTTAACTTTTCATTGTGATGTTAAGCTGATAAAGGCCGAGAGCGCTTGTTTAGCTCGACTTTCGAGACAACTGGCGCTGCTCTGCAGCGATTCGCTGCCTGACCTTATCGACCACAGGCATTGGATTCTGAATCGATATGTCAGCGCGGACGAGGGCCTCAACAACACGTTCGATATCGTTGTACTCGAAGCTCCGACTTTCAGAATCACCCTTAATGCGGACGTAGAGGACGGTCCCCGTGTACGACACGAAGTCGAACTCAGCTTCGTAATGGTCGAACCAGGCACTGACATGCTCTGGAGGGCTCTTGGCCGCTCGCTCTAAAAACTCGAGTCGTCGCATCAACTCTTTGGTGCTGAACACGAAGCCGATAAGAATGGCAACGATGATGAGCCCTGCGAAGCCCAGGATGCCGTACTTAAAAATGTCGAAGTCGTCCATAGGCCGATGTCGCGAAATAGAGAAAGAGCTGCCTTACTCTTGCCAGGCGAGGTTGAACTTGGCGCCGTTGTTGCACGAGAAAGTTGCCGAGTACTTGGTTTCGGGCAGGCGCTGGCTGCAGCGGTGGCCGCAGCTCTTGAAGAGCGGCTGTGTATTGGCTTCGTCGATTTGCGACCAGCCGTTGTTGTAGGCACACTTTTCAGTGGCCATGTGAACGTGCTGAGGTTTGATATCGGACTCGCCGCAGGCCGTCAGAAGCGGCAGGACGAAAAGTGGAGCCAGCAGGAAGCGGAGAGTAGAGTGCATATCGACAGGACCGGTTAGTGACAGCAGGCGCTGCCCCTGCCCTGCCGCATCCTGGTGAAAGCGCGGATGGCTCGCCTGCAGTTCCCTTAACGTCGTGCAGGTCTAACAGCCCGAAGGCTCGACGTGTTACTTTGAATCTGGTGCGAGGAAGGGGACTCGAACCCCTACACCATTGCTGGCGTCAGGACCTAAACCTGGTGCGTCTACCAATTTCGCCACCCTCGCAAGGTCTCTTCTACTACGGTAAATCTGGAGCGGGTGAAGGGAATCGAACCCTCGTCATAAGCTTGGAAGGCTTCTGCTCTACCATTGAGCTACACCCGCGCAATCGGTGAGTCTCCTTGGCGTATCCTGTTGACCACGCAAGCGTGCTGAACAACAGGAGCTGTAAGACTCGAAACCTGTGTAGCGCAAGATTTTAGACATCCTGCACTACCTCTAAAAACTGGTGCCCCCGGCCGGGCTCGAACCGGCACGCCTTGCGGCGCTTGATTTTGAGTCAAGTGCGTCTACCAATTCCACCACAGGGGCATACGCGCTAGTGCCCGTAAAACAGCACAGCGAAAAACAGCGAACAGCACATGAAAACGCTGATAATACCGACCGGGAACAGTGGAGCAATCTGCCCTACGAACGCGGCAATAACCAGACTTAGTACCATTCCTGCAAACAGTGCGTTGCCTGTTGCACAAAAAGCCGTCAGCAGGGCTACGAGCGCACCCCCAACAACACCGCACATAACCTTGAAGCACATGCTCTCAGTATCAATGTACGGAAACAGCTTTTGCAGCATTACAGCCATGCCTGTTTGCCTTCATCCTGGTGCCCAAAGGGGGACTCGAACCCCCACACCTTACGGCACAGCCACCTCAAGGCTGCGTGTCTACCAATTTCACCATCTGGGCAATAAATTGTATTGTATGAACGGGCTGCAATCAGTTTAAGAAGCCCAGTGGCTCCCCCGCGCTTATGCTTCCTTCAGGCGACCGTCCAGTGACGAGCCGAACGACCTCAGGCGTGCACAACATGGGTACTGTAGTCCTCTGCAGCTAGGATGACGTCACCGTTTTACCTGCCGTTCATGCAATACAACTTGGTACTGCTGATACTTCAACTTCAATTGGTGCCCTGGGCGGGACTCGAACCCGCACAGCTTTCGCCACTACCCCCTCAAGATAGCGTGTCTACCAATTTCACCACCAGGGCAAGAACTGCGTATATAGCCGAGTTTTAGCCTGTTTGAGGCCGTTGAGTGTTTTCACATGTGCCACTGTGGGCCCGCGTCGAGACTAAGCCACCGAAGCCAACCTTACGCACGCACCAACTATCATCGTCAACTCAGCAGTTACAGACGAAACATTATAGCACGGGAGTAGAGCTTTAGCAATGGCCCACTAAAAAGTGAGAGCTTAAACAAGCGCTATACACAGGAACCCAATTTTCTTAGTCGACATCATGCCTAAAACATATCCTGCGCAGCTGTTCGAGGAGTCTATCGTTCGTACGGACACCTCCCCCATTCGTCAAGGTGAAAGCGGTTACGATTATCTTAATCGCGCAGCAGGCGACTTGGCTGACGAGCGGCGAAGCCGTGCTAATCAGCTTTTTTCAGCCTATCCAGAAGGAAAAGCTAAGTTTGGCATGTGGTCTCAAGTAACCGCTAAGCGGCCTGACGCTTTTGACGAATTCATGTTTGAGCTAACTGTCTTTGCGTATCTAAAAGCGAACTCTGTACGGGTTGATGAAATCGAGGTGCCTGTTCAAAACGGAAAGGCTCCTGACTTTCAGTGTTCAAAAGACGGCGTAACATTCTATGTCGAAGTTGTTACGGTACATGACATGCCCGCCCACCTTCGAGAATTGAACAAGCTGCAATCGGACCTTCAGTTTTTGAAAAGTAGCGGATTTCACGGGCACCTCACGGTGCGACGTTATTCTGACGACCAGCGCCTGGATGAAAAGCGCATTCGAGGTGAGTTAGGTTGTGCCATCCATGTACACCGAAAGCTTGAAAGCTTCTCTTACGAAACTTTTCAAATAGGATGGGACTTGAAATTTCAGCTACAAAAAAATACGAAGGCCAGAGACCATTTCCTGAGTTCGGTTTTTTACGGCGTCAGGCAAGTAAATATTCGAGAGCGTATTGTAGAAAGCTTAGGACAGAAATGTAAGCGATACGGCAGACTGGAACACCCATTAGTTGTTTTTGTGAATATCATAAGCCCTTCGCCAACTGCACTGGCGCATAGCCTCGATGCCATGTACGGTAATTTAGCGTATATGTACGATTCGCTGTCTGAAGAGGGGTTTATGACTGGACGATGGGAGCGAACTCCTACAGGTGTTTGTCAACTTTCATCGGGCACGAGCCACCTAAATAGCGCAGTATTTTTCGACTCAGCACGGGGCTGCGACTTAGTAACTCCTGCGTGCTTACGCATCGTCAACCCGCACTGTGAGAAGACGATGCCTGAGGTGTTTTCAACCACGCCAACTATACGTGTCCTCGGTGATACTCGGGAAATCGTTGCCGAACAACCGCTCGCAGGAGGCTTATCGAACAATCATCGCTGGTTCCACGCGCTCTTAAACCACAGTACTGAACGCGCATAGAAGTCGTTGAGCAGCAGCGTTGGTCGCCATATTACGGATACAACTCCCGCCAGCCTTCGGCGGGTGTTCCGTCCGCGCAGTAGGCGCACTCTCAGTAGCTGTTTGAGATAAAGCACCTGAACTTCTTACCACAATACGTTATCTCAATAATGCTCCCAGGAACGCAAAGAAGACCCCTGTTGATGCTGCGCTGAAGCTTGTCGTGAGTACTTGATAAATCAACATATACACTGAATTTTTCGCCGCTTTCTCCAGCAACTATGAGCTCGCGCTCACAACCCGCCCAGCCTGCGATGTCTTTAATAGCCAGGACAGTCACTTTCTCACTCTGCACTTCTGGGCTTTCCGAATTCTTAAAGCTAAACTCGGCCGCGAGAGCTGCGAAAAATGCGGCAAATCCTAGAGAGCTGAAGAGTGTAGAGAGCGCTTTGGCAGATACAGTACTCAGTGTCGTAACCTGACCGCCGCTAATGTTCAGCGAACTTTCGAGCACTCCGCAGCATATCGCACAAATTGCGCCCCCTACTACAATATGAGCTAACCGGCTCATGTCTGGGAATCTTTCGGCCAAGACTTGCTCTCTCCTGTGCTCGCATATCAGTGCTGCCGAGAAGCAAAGTAAAACGCATAAGAACAAAATACAGACCGCGAAGTGTGCCAGTATGCTAGCTTTGCCAAAATATATTACTAGCGGGGCTAGCCCCGTTAGAGCCAAGTAACTAATAAACCACAGAAATCCGGCCTTTGGCATGGTTTCTGCGATGATTTTTCGATTTTCCGTTAGTGTGGACATGATGGCATTTACGTTAAATGCAGTGTAGCTATCATGAGCTCTGCCGCCTAAAAAAACGCTCCTCAGAGAGGAGCGCTTAAAATCAGGCACAAGCAAGTGCCGGATACCGTTTTGCGAAGCTGTCCTTCACCGAAGCGATGAACTCGGAGGTGCCTTCGTGGTTTGGGAACGATTCACCCACGAGTGCCAGGAACGAGAACAGGTCGGTAGGTTCCAGCTTGAGCGACAGGCTATGTTCGCCGCCGTTGTGCGGGTAGCCGTTGTACTCTTCGCGTTGCAGTACCTTATCCAGGAAACCGCCGTAATACATCTTGCCGAGCAAACGACCTGCCGGGGTGTGCTGGGGCTGGCTGGCTTTGACGTAGAGTGCAGTGTTCATGAGATTCTCCTAAAATATTGGGCCTTGCGGCTAATTAACTGGTTCGTATAGCCATCTGCAACACCCCGCCTACAAAGAGAAAACCCCAGTGACACGAGGTCAACTGGGGTTGAATTCTTATGGGTCAGTAGTGCTACGATGAGCCCACTGACCTTGGTCGTTACTTGCTACCGGCGCCCACAAGCAATTTTGCGTGCAACAGGCACTCGTCCAGGTCCCGCACGGGCTTACGCGCCAGCACGGACTCCGTTCTGAGGACCAGCCACTCAAGAGCAACGCGGAGCTTCTCGATTTCGAGCTGCTCTGGCGTGGGCTCTGGCGCGGCAGGAGCAGGAGCGCTTACTGCGGCTCGCGTGCCCTTTCGGTCAACTTCGGCCTTGTAGTGCGCGTAGTTTTTGTAGCCCTGAGTCTGTGCGGCCAGGTTCAACGATTTCTGGTGCCCCAGCTTGACGTTGGCTTCAGCAAAGGCGCTTGTAAGCATAGACGCGACGGTGTCGACGGCGGGTTGACGGTTCATCATGGTGTTCTCCTTTTCATGCGCAGGGCATGTCATGCGGGATGTCCTCGTTACCGGCAGGCCCTTGCGCGTGGCAAAGAGATGCGGTGTCTGAAAAATAGCTTTCTTCGGCATACCCAAGAGGGTGAGGACGCGAGGCGAAAGTGACCTATGCTGAATGTAGCAAACCCCACACCGACTGTCGATGTGGGGTTCTTGTTTCTCGCAGGGAGACTAATCTGTTAGCGCTTCGGCAGACAGTAGAAGAGGACGATGCGCGTCGGAGCCGAGCCTTGCAGCGCCAACCCCGAATACACCGCATCAGCACGACCACTCTCCGCTTGAACATACTCCTGCGCTGAAATGTATTTGGTACACTGCGGCCGCACGAACGGAGAGGAATCTTTCAGGACACAGTAGCGCAATTCGCCATCCTTGAGAATGGCGCCTCCCGCATACCCCACATCTTTGGACGTGACGTAACCGGCCGGCGCGCATACTTGGGGCGATTGTGCCGTGGAAGCTCCTTGCGATTGCTGTTGCTGCTGTTGCATCATAATAACTGCAGCAGCGGAGCCCGCATGGGCGCTCGAAGCCAAGCCGATTGCACACGTGAGCGCTGCGACCTGCAGGGCCGTGCGCGGCTTCATCATTGAAAGCATGAGTTTTTTGATGTTCATCTTGTCCCTAAAAACGGTCAATAGCCCCTAGTTTAGGGGCCTGATTTAGCCTTGAGGGAACAGAAGGTAGGCCTTGACTTCTCCAGGGTTGCTCCCGGCCCATACTTAGAGCCTCGCTACACCTTGTTAGGCCAATAACTTAACAAGGAGCTCTATGTTCGCGCATTATGTCGTCGCACTAGTCAAAGGTGTTCCGACTCCATTCATCATCTTTCCAAGCGACCCAAAAGGGCTCAACCGTCCCTTAGACGCTCTGAAGGACTTCGACATTCAACAAGACATCGTCAGCGCCGGCACACTCACATGGACTGTCGGCAAGGATGCGAAAGTGACCTGCTATGGCCGAGGCGATGTGGTGGTGGATAAGGCTCTGCGGAAGGTCGCGACGTTCCAAAGTCGTGGGCCGCAGGACGCCCAGCTGTTCAAAGAACTGCTGAGTACGCCCCTCCCCTACATGGTGCTGCGGTTCCCGGGTAAGTATCACCCGGTCCTGCTGAGCCCCGGTGACTCGCACAACCTTCAACTTTTCCGCCAGTTCGACGTGCGGCCACATAAGGCTGTGCTGGGCGCCGGTTGGATTGAATTCGGCCTGGCGACAGGTGCGAAGCCGGTCTGCTACGGGCAAACGGTGTTCGACAAGTACGAACACGCACGCGTGGACGTCTCGGTCAAGAAACAAAGCCGCGGGCTGATTGACATGACCATCATCGAGCAGGCGTTCGTCAAGCCTCAGGGCGAAGAACGATTCAGCGGAACGAGCGAACTGGCATTTGCCTAAGGTTCACAACACGTATTACGATTCAGCGGCCGACTTTGTCGGCCGTTTCTTTTGGCCATGTTCTTACGATGAAAAGCCCGATATGGCTGCTGGGCTCACATCTTAGCTTTCTGATGCCAATAAAACTGGTGCTTTGCGCGGCCAACGAGGGCCTTCTTTAGACTTGTCCGGCTCACTGAGGTACACGTTAACGTTAGAATCGTTAAACTCTAACGTTAAGGTTCCTCCGTACAAGGTCTTATGGCCGACGAGCCGCTTTAAATTCAGCCTTACAACGTGCTTAACTTTTTGTTCATCGGACCACACGATAACCAAGGGCGCGTCTACCAGTATTAGGTCGATGCTAGCAGCGCTTCCGACAGCTCCGCAGAGCTGTCGCGGGGAATTTCCGAAGTACGATAGAACGGCCATCCCTGGCCATTGATAGGACAGGTCGGATACACCGTGGTGCGGAGTGGCGTGCATCTCAAATCGCCAAAAATCTACGGTGTCAGAACGTCGTATCGATGTACATCCGGAGGATAGCGCGGTTAAGATAAGTAAGCAAATAGCAGTAAGACGTTTTAGTGGACACATAGATAATCACAGCCAAAGTGCAGAGTGTGGACTTTGTATAGAGCCTGGCCAGCGGGAAGTACTTTAGCCTTGCGCCAAAAAAGCCTGACAGATGGCGAATCTGTCAGGCGGAATTAGTTATGCTGTCTTTTCAGTACAGGTTCTCGCTGTAGAGCGTACCGCCATCGGCGGTATCACCGCCGGCGCGGCGCCAAATTTGGTTGGCTGCAACAGCGACTTTCCATGCCTGCGTTCGGGTGAGGAACTGACCCCATTGGTCAACGAAGCCTTCTTCATCATCGATTGCCTCGAGCCCCTGCTTTTCCATGGTCAGGTGCATGAGCATGTCATAGTGTCTGGCGCCGAGTACGAGGGTCCCACACGGGAACTTGTTCGCAGCGCAGACAACCCGTTGACCACGCTGTGGCTGCCATGCCAAATCGTCGACTTCACGCATGCGCCGAGCCTCCTGGATTCGCACGGGCATAATCAGCAATCGCCTTGGCAAGCGCACGACGTGCGGCACGGTTAGGAGCATCTGCCTCCCACTCCTTACGGCGCTGTTCTTCCTTGGCTGCCTCGATGCGTGCCTTACGCCGCAGGTAGGCGTAGTAGAACGGTGCCCAGCCAACATGCGAAAGAATCGCAATGCCCGCCAGCTTCAGGCCATCTGCCCCTTCCGAATGGAAGCCCATGCCGGCGGCCAGCACCAGGAACATCAGCATTTGTGGCAGCAGGTCGCCAACCACTTTGTTCATCGTCTTGTTCATATATTGTCCTTGTAGCGTGTGAACCAAGTATAGCGCCGCCTCGAGGGCGGCGCGCATCTCTAGCGGCTCGGGGAGGCGCCGCGGCTACTAACCGCGGAGTCAGAACTATTCCGTCCGAATGGTGAGCTCTGTCTGCATTTGGACACTCTCGAGTGTCTCGGAACCCTGGTCGAAGTCACCGCTCTGGCGTCGCTGTGCAATCCATTGCTCGCAATGCTGGACTGCGTCTGGCAGCGCCTGATTATTGGGCGAAGTCGACGTTCCAGTGCTTAACCGCTGCCAGAAATACTCACGTGGTGCGTTCATTCCTCCTTGGAGATTTCGGCCGTCGCGTAATAGCAGAAAAGCATTATTTAGCCGCGTCCGTGCACTGTCCAGCGAGGTCGCGTTATTAGTTGCCGCCTCACGAACCATTGCACGGCCTGCAGATAGCAGCACCAGGCCACAAGTGCGGGAATGGAAAGGCTGGTCCGTCTTCGCCAGGTCACGCAGCGCAGAAGAGCTGTCTTGGGCGTGTACCGGATTAACCAGCGATGAGGCAAGAGCTGCTACAAGCAGGACCTGAAAAGCAGTTTTTGTGAGCATAGGAGTTTGCACGTGAGTAATCGTTGCTCAGTGTAGGCCCCACAGAAATACGTGATGAGACTCTCGCTGCTGTGCATGGAGCAGAAGGATACCTATGATGTTTTTCTAAAAAGGCACTTCGCGAAGTCCTATACGTTATTCAGGCTAACCAAGAAAAAGGAACCCCTTATGGGATGTTGGAACGAAACCTGTGCTCTCACCCGTCTCCCGATTCGTTATGGCGCCCCTGTGGTCGCCTTGACGACCGTGTATGGCCCGGACTTCCGAGGCGTCAGCGGCTCAACGTCGAAAAATGACCTGTTGTTCGGCTTGCCTCTCATCGGCACCTACGACGACTACGGTGGCGTTGAGTGCCTGAAAACTCCAGAGCTGGACGCGCTGCACGAAAAAGCGTTCGCCGAGTCGGGTTACTTCAAGAAGTTCGCCACGAAGACGTCGTACGGCAGTATGGATGTGCAATGGCTGGCCGCACACGAGGATACCTTGTGGTCGCTGAGTCACCGCATCAAGCCGCTCTACTATGCAGAGCTGGGTGTTACCATGGCAGAAGCCGATTCGCACGACGAGGCAGCACGTGCTAAGACCTCGGAAGCCTTCAAGCGGGCCGACGAAGCCCTGAAGCAGTTGGGAATGCAGCTAGGTGCGACCACCTTTTCGGAAGAGAAGGAGAAAGCGTACTCGGAACTGTTCGCAGTCTTCGAGAACGTCTTCGGCAAAGTAGGCGCTTGGCCGGCCTATCACGCCATCATCGACCATGGCCTGTTCGCATCACGGGGACAAATCCTGATGCATCAGTCGGCCTACCAGGCTGTCGTGAACGAATTCGGTCAGCGCAAAGTCGGCTATTACACCTCCAAGTCGCGCTCCAAAATGCGTGACTTCCTGTCCGAGCAATTGGGCGAGTGGTCTTCTGGCTTTGCCGATGAGTACAAAAAGCTGGCGGACTTGTGGGGCGACCCGGAAGACTCGTCGCTGTCGGAGCAAGAGCGCCGCAAGAAGATTTTCCGCTTTGCTAACAACCGGCGCTACAGCATTATGAACCCGCTGACATCGCTGTGGATGTCCCCCGAACTGCCCTTGATTGGTCACTTCTGGGGCGGGGCAATGCCTGAAGAGATTCTGGAAACCGTCCCCAAGGACGACATCGTCGACTACCTCGTGTTCCAGTGGGCGCGCCACTATCTGCGTATCGACCTGCAGAAGCCAGGCAGTGGTTCACAAAACCAGGAAGTCGTTCTGCCGAACAAGGTCTTCAAGGCCACGATGAAAGCACTGCGTGATGACAAGTTCGTCAAGACGGACTTTGACGGAACGTTGTACCGCTAAGCGAATCCGCGGCGCCGACTTGGCACCGCACGCATCAATTCCCCGAAGCTAGCTTCGGCAGCCCCACCCGGTTCATCCGCGTGGGGCTTTTTATCGGCTAAAAGCGGCGGCCAAAAGAAAACCGCCTGGATAACCAGGCGGCGAAGCAATGCAGTGTTACAAGTTGAGCAGATAGCCGACCTCGTTTGCGGTCGGCTTCCGGGTAGCCTGTTGAATCAGGGGCTTGAGCTGTGAGTTGCGCTCGTCGATGTCACCCATGAAGTATTGAGCAGCCCCGGCACGCGCGATGAGCTCGACCATCTCGTTAAGAACTTCGGGACGGATGCCTACGACGGGCCGGAGTCCCATGCTCTCGACAGCTTCAGCCGCAGCAAAGCGGGCGATAGCAAGCGAGTTCTCAGTCACCGTCAGAATTGGTTCGAGGTGGTGTTTGGTCATCAAGCTGCCGATGGCCTCGTCTGGATTCTTGCCCAGGAAAAGTATCAGTTCGTCCAGGCTTTCCGGGTACTTCTCTTCCATCATACCCAGCAGATGCTGCACACAACTCGACTTGAAGGCCAGCGCCGTGTACTTGTAGGGATGAGTCTGAGACACCAGAACGATTGCGGTAGAGGAATCGCACTCGTTGAGGACGCGCATCCTCCAGTGGTCGAACGGGATAAGTGAACGTGGCAGCCGGCTGGCATGTGCTTCCAGCTCGCCAACGGCGTCCGAGTTTTCGTCCAGGCGACGCATCAGGCGGCGTACCAGCGGGTAATGCGAAGGGATATCTGATTCGTATGGCATGTGGTTCTCCAGTTGTCCTATGTATCCTGGTCTAGCGATTAGCGCCTGACGAAGTCGCACGAAAAGAAAACCGCGCACGAGGCGCGGTTTCAGAACTTAGAAGAACGATTCCGGGTAGTCCGTTGCCGTACCCCCGATTGCTGCGATTACCTTTCCGACGCGATGCTGCAGGAGGTCCCGCAAGCTCGTTTTGGACGAGTACACGACAACGCTGGCGCCGGTGGCCACGACAAACTCTCGCAGACAGTCGTATGCACCAATCTGCCGGACGGTATCCAGCCGGTCGAAGGATGCGTTGAAGCCCAGACACATGCCAGGGCTTACGTCAACCATCGCACGGGCCAAGAAGAGCGCGACCGCGAAAGCGATGCGTTCGCCAGAACTGCTGAAAGCGACCGGGGTGCCCTCTTCGTCTTTGTCCCAGCCCAGCTCCGGATATTCGCCGGCCCAGACCACTTTACGGCGCGCGCCCATTATTCGGCGGTAGACCGAGTCAGTGAGCTCGCGGACGACATGGCGAGGTTCTTCGCAGTTTTCGAGGATGTCCTCGAAGTCGAAGAGATAGTTGGGTTTCGGCGGTACCTCATTGCGGTGATGAGCGACCGTTGCGAACACCGGCGTGGCGTTCGCACGCAAGTTGCCATTCAGCTGCCAGAACGGTCCGCGCAGCCAGTTGACGGCCTGCTCGGGTGTCATGACTTCTTTCTTGGCATAGCTGGTGTCATGCTCGATGTCGCAGGCTCCGTGCACGCTGGGAGGGCGCGCAAGGAATTCTGCTTCACCGACGACAACCAGGTAGAGGTCCTTGCGCGGACGAGCATTGAACTCGTCCGTGAACAGACCTTCCTGGATGTCGCTCATGCGGTTGGAGAGCGCTGAACGGTCGTAGGTGTCCGTGAACACCCCTTCTGCCGGCACCAGGTACACAGCCCCGTAGGTCGTGTTTGCGGCGGTGAGTTCGCAACGCAATGCGTTTTCCGTCCGGGTGAACGAAATCGAATTTGCGGTCAGCAGCTGTTCCAGTTGGCTCAGTTGTGCGATGTCCAGCAGAGTGTCTTGAGTGGCGTTCATGAGAATACCTTCCATATAAGTTGTCCTACTGCGTGTAGCGTATGACCTGGCACTCCCCGACCAGATAAAGCGCCAGAGGTAGACTATGGATGCAAAAAGTCATCCATGGCGACTACCAGACGCCCTCCCCGCTTGCCATTGAAGTCGCACACCTTGTGCGCCGCCGGCTGCCGTTCGAGCCCGAATTAGTAGTGGAACCTACCTGCGGCGAAGGCTCGATTGCGGTAGCTGCCGCCCAGGCATTCCCCTTCGCCCGAATCGCCGGTTATGAGCTGGACGCTGGCAAGGTCGAACATCTTCAGTCGTCCTCGCTGATGCCCTTGAACCTCACGGCAACAGTGGCCAACTTCTTCGAGGTGGACTGGTCTACGCAGCTAACGGTAGACCGCTGCGTGGTCGTGGGGAATCCGCCTTGGGTAGCGGTGTCTCGGCTCGGAGAACTGGGTAGCACCAACCGACCGACGGTGAGCCTGAAGCTTGGGCACTCTGGCATTGAGAACAAGCTAGGTGCGAGCAACTTTGACATTGCCGAGTACATGACGCTGGTGCTGGCCGCGTGTCTGGCGGCTAAGGAACATGGCGCCGTGGCGTTGCTGTTGAAGGCCACTGCGGTAAGACGGCTTGCGGTTCAGCTCCAGGCGGTACGTCCTACCGACATCTACTTCTTCCGTATCGACGGCCGTAAGCACTTCAACATCTCAGTGCCCTGTGGACTGCTCTACTTCGATTTTCGCGTATCCGGAGCAGAGCCGGCATATCTGGAGTACGAATCTTTTGACGCGGCAGCGCCCTCGCGCCAGCTAGTCATTCGTGGCCGGCAGCTGGTAGCGCCCGCTGCGGGGGTGGAGCCATTCATCTCTGGCCAAAAGTTTCGGTCGGGGGTGAAGCACGACGCTGCGGAAGTGCTCGAGCTGACACGCGGCGAAGGAGCATTTGTGAACAAGCGAGGTGAGCGGGTCGACCTCCCCGCTGCAGCCGTATTCCCCCTGGTGAAGAGTGCCGGTCTCGGGCAGCCGCCGGTGAAGGCGCTGGTCGTGCCGCCATCAGGGCTGGCGAACTATGCCGGCGCCGCTCAGATGCCGCATGAACCTTTGCTGCACTACCTGCAGCAGAACAAGGCGGTCTTTGAACGTCGAAAGAGCTCGGTCTACGCCAAGATAGGGGAGTTTGCGGTGTTCGGCATCGGGCCGTACAGCTTCCAGCCTTGGAAAGTGGCTATCTCCGCGTTCAGCAAGACGCCAACCTTCTATGTAGTTGGGCCGCAATGCGGCCGGCCAGTTCTCTTTGATGACACCGTCTACTTCCTGGCGTTTGATTCGCGTGAAGACGCCGAGAAAGCTTTTACCAAGCTGATGAGCACGGAGGCGCAGGCCGCGTTGACTGCTCGCATATTCAAAGAAGATATGCGGTCGGTGAAGGCCAAAGTGTTGAACGATTTGTTTTGTCGTCAAAACAACACATAAAGCTATAACACGCTTCCAGCGATGCTCGTCGCACCCGCGCCAAATTTAAGAAGCCTCGACTACATGTGAGATGAACCTCTCAAGTTTTTCTCAGATTTCGGTTACTCAACGTGCTCCTTTGTACGTAATTGATGACCCTGCGCCTCGGCATCCCCCGTTGAAGCATCCAACTGAGCCAGACTCCGAGCATGGCTGGCTACCTATCAATCATCACGGTAGGGAGTTGTATGCGCTATCCGCTGCTTTCGAAGAGCTGAAGCACAAACGAAAAACCTTCGCGCTATCCCAAGAATGGGCGTGGGGCCTGGAGGCGTATGACGCTCAAAAGCAATTCATTGTAGAACTTTTCGCCGTTGTTGAAACCTCGAAAGCACTCTTACGCAAATTTCGCAATGAAATTAAAGACCCGGAGCTTTTGAAAGAATCTGACAGAGTCATCAAGGTGTTAACCGAAGTCCTAGACTCAAAGCAGGACTGGGTGCGATACCGCAACAAGCTAGGCGCTCATAAAGAATTGCCGGTACCCAACCCTCGAGCCAATGAGATTTGTTTTGAGGGTTTGTCTAACTCGTGGAACAAGCGATTCTCTGAAGCTGACCTTGATACCATATTTACTCTTTGCAAGATAGCCCTCAGCTACTGCAAAGAGGCGAGCCTTTGCTCCTGGGTACGTTTTGAGGCAGAGCCTGACTTGGTCGAATTGTGGGTTCCCTGTAAAGAGCAGCCGCGGGGTAATCTGTTCATGGTGCTACCCAAAGAAGCATTAAAGGCACTAAAAGAGGGAAGGAACTCCCTGTATGGTAAATATGCTTGGACTGAAACCACACAATTTGAATTCAAGTCACTGCACCTCTACCGATACGCCGACGAGGGAGCGGCGCCAAGGGTGATTTGTCAGGTAGTCACGCTTAGGCGTCTATATCAAATAAAAGCCCCGGCATGAACCGGGGCTTGAAGTTTTTTTGGTACTAGTTAGCCCTTGACCAACGTGTACCTGACCATTGCTAGCTTGAAGGCATCAATGGTTCGTTCCTTGGCTTGCACTTCGTCGAAAACAACGACTTCATCACGGTCAGCATACGTCTCGACATCGACAACGGTCAGTCGGTTCGTCGAACCATCCGCCGGCACGTAGACCTGCTTGAGCTCGATGCCGTAGCGTTTGTATGCCGGCACCTTTGCTGGTGCAGGCGGCTCGACTTTGACGGGTCGCTGTACCTCGAAGAACGTGCCACCGCCCTGCCCTTGAATGTCTTCAGCCAGGTCGGCATATTCCGACGCCAGGCAGACCAGCTTGAGCTGCGCGTTCAGCAGACCGATTTCGGCCCACTGGTCACGAAACTGCGGCAGGATGTCGCCAGGAGCCTGGCCCGGGCGCATCGGATAGGGCATCGTGTAGACGCGACACTGCGAATGGCCCGGAGCGATGTAAATGGTTTCAGTTTGCATGTGGTTCCTTGGGATATATGGTCAGACGTCGTCAGGCCAGCAGCGCCATGGGCACGACCGGCCCCGGCTTGGGATGGCTGCGCTTTTGCCACTGGCTCGTGTCGCAGCCATGGATGTCGCACATCTCCTCGAAGTCCTGGTCCACGAAACGGATTCGCTGCAGCTCTCTCGCGAATCGCGGGAACCGCGGGTCGTCAGCCTCGTAGGGGTTCGCGTCGTCACCAGAGGTGAATGCGTACCACGCACGTCGTTTGACGTCTTCCAGCATCGCCTTGTAGCGTGCCTTACTTCTTTTTCCTGGCATGTCGCCCTCTTTTCGATTCTGATTTGAAAACCCCGGCAGGGCGCCGGGGTTGAATACAGGAGAGTGAAGCAGTTACATCGGCACCGCGACCAGAGCAGGGGCTGCCTTGGGCGCGAATTGGTAACTATTTCGAGTACCAAACCAGACTTGGTCTTCCAGGTTCATCGCGCCGGCGTTGTGAGCAGCAATCATGCCGGCTAACTCACCGACGGTGTACTTTGGGTCGACAGAGATGCGGTCGTCCTCAGTGCATTCGCCGACGGTTTTGATGACGTAGCGGTAGCTCGCGGTTTTCTTCTTCATGGGATTCCTTGTTAGGCGGCAGCTGCGACGCTGAAGCCCTGACCTTCGCGAACCTGAGCGAACATGTCGCGCATGTTGCTCCAGCCGAAGCGGTCCGGGCTGTACGACGACAGCGCAAACGTTTCCGTCACGGCGTCAACATACATCGAGAACTGGCCTTCCGGACCCATGTACTGGCGGGTATAGGCCGCCGGGTCCTTGAAGACACGCTGAGGCTTCAGCTGGTCAATTGCCAGGTTGTCGAAGCTCAGGTGGTGGTTCTGGGCGACGATAAACAGTTCGCGGTACCAGGACGCGATGGTGTCCTGGACTTCCTTGGTACGGATTTCGAACAGCTTTTTGCCGCGGCCGAACTGCTTGTAACCGAGCAGCAGGACTTTCATGCGACGGGTCGCTTCGTCCAGCACCGACGGCGGGTTGACGCCGGCGATGAGGTGCAGAACCATGTGCTCGTAATCCCAGTCCGGCAGGCGGTCATGGTAGCTGATGCCAACACCGAAGAGTTGCCCCTCGGACGTCAGCTTTTCCAGCATTGCGCGGTGGCGCTCGAAGTGGCGACCATTGACGGTCACACTTGGCACCAGGCCCTGCGCGCGCAGGCCACGGACGAAACGCTCGAACTCGGGGTGAGACAGCGGGTCCCCGCCGCCGATGGCCACTTCCGTGCCAGGTGGCAGGTCTTTCAGCAGTTCCAGCGTGCGGGTAACATCGCCGTGCGTGCCTTTGACCGTCGACTTCTCGTGACACCAGGCGCAGCCCGCGTCACACCAGTCGGTGATTTTCAGGTCCATCTGTTCCGGCAGCACTGGTGGCATCGAAGCGTCGAGCTCGGTGCGCACTTTGGTGCCGTCGGAGAAGATTTCAATCTGATAGCCACCGTTTTGATAACCGGCCAGCAGTTGACCGAACGGAGCTTGGGTGGTGGTTACTTGGTTGTTCATATGTTTGTCCTCGAAAGGTTGTCCTCAATACAGCGTATAGAGCCTGCTATTCCGCCTGCCGAGGCAACCTCAATCCTGCAAGGATAAACAAAAACCGCGTCAGAGCCAAAGCTCAAACGCGGCATAAATCAGAATACGAGCGGTTTCGCGTCTTCTTCACGAACAGCTTGCTTGACGGCTTGCACAGAGAGCAATCCGCGCCCAGCCAAGTCCTGCTCTTGCTCCGGGGAGAGCGTGCCCGCCGGCAGCATCGTACGCGGGCTCAGCAGGTTCCAGAGCCCGAGGTGGGTGCCCAGGCCGATGAGCGCCAGCGCGTAGTGCTGGCTACCGAGCCAAGCGCCCAGTTCGAGGTAGCTGTGCTCCTGACCATCGAAGACGTCGACTTCGAGATGCTCCCCTTTGTGTGCGCGAATCAGCTTGCGCAGGGTATCGGCATCTGCAGTTTCCGAAGCGACAACGTCGAGGAAAATCAGCTGTACCGCTTTCGAGGCGGCAGGTGCGGTGTCGCCCTGCATGGTCGAGGTATGGCTTTGGATGTAGTTGTGCAGTTCAGTCATGTTTGTCCTCAGTAACAGTCAAAATTCTAATACGGTGAAGGCGGGAGTGCCTCGTCTATGGAAGGTATAGGCAAAGAAAAAGCTCAGTACCGGTAGGCACTGAGCTTGAATGAGGCGGTTGGGCAGGCGCCCCAAAGCGGCGCCTGAGCCTTATGCAGCGGCTTTGTCGGCCGCCGGCTTACGTTTGCGTGGAGCTTTCAACGCCTTGACCTGTTCGGCCAGCGCCTCCGGCATCGACACGTGGACCAGCGTTTCGTCCTTGTGGTCATCCGACCGGTCGCGGTTCTCGACTTGGGTGAACTTGCGGGACACGCGCAGGTCTTCGCTGAAATACCAACCCGAGTGCGCCAGCTTCGACATAGTGTCACCCAGGTTAGAGCTGCCTTGGTAGTAGTCCCAGGTGCCGAATTCTTTCGAGTCGACCCCGACGACGGTGCCGCGCTTGAGCAGTTCCTTGAACAGTTCTTTTTGCTTCGCTTCCGAGATGACAGCGCCCTTCTCCGTGGCCACTTGACGCATGCTCCAGTAATCCACGGAGCGCAGCGTGACGACAACGTGCGACTTCTTCGGAACCCGGTAGTACTTCTGATAGAAGTGCTCGGAGCCGCGGTCAGTCGAGATGACCTTGTCCGGGCTGTCGTTGTCATTGCCAGTCTGCACGAAGCTGTCTGGCGAGAACAGGAACTGGTGAAGCTTTTTCTCGGATTCGAACAGTTCCATGCCGACGCCGTGCGAGTCGTGGTCCACGTAGCCGCTGGTGCCGGGTTCCACGTACACCTTCACGCCGGTGTGCTCCTCGATGACACGGCAGAGCATGTCGAAGTTTTCGTTTTCTTCGCGCAGAGTGCGGGTGACGCTTTCCGGCTTGCCGCTCGGGATGGTGCTACTTTCGAACAGCTGCGTGAACAGGTAGTCGGCCTTGGAGTGGGTGCCGTAGTAGCGGTGCCATTCCCAGCCGTATTCGTGCTTCGACAGGTACACGCGACCTTCACGCAGTACGGCCTTATCGAACGGCTGTGCGGTGAGGTCCCCCTTTGACATGGTCAACGAGTGGCTCGACGACGAATTGGTCTCGAATACGTTTTTGCGAATTTGTGCAGTCATGGTTTGAAATACGCCTCTTGGGGAGGTTGTTGTTGTCCTGAACTTGGTATAGCCAACCAACGCGATAGGCTATGGCAGGGGCAGCGTCCACCTCCAGCGCGGATGCTACACTAGACAGGTCAACTATCAGGAGCATACTATGGTCGAACAAATTTTTATGGCTATCGTCCTAGGTATTCTTACGGCTACTGCCGTATTGGCACTCGACATATTTTTTGACGATTCCTTTGTCGTATCCCCGCGGTGCGCACGAATTGTCACGGGACTAGCCGCGGGTGCCGTGCTGTATCAGATTTCAGGGCTCGTATCAGCTGCCGTAATGACTGGCTTACTTCTCATTATGCACCTGTTCCTGGCACTCGCGAACCTACGCGATGAACAACGCTCCGATTTGGGGCTGTTCACCACTAGCTAGCCTTAGTTTTTGACACATGCGCTAGTATTCTTAAGCGGCTCCTGCAGGAGCCGCTTTTTCTTCGACTAAACCGTAGAAATCCGCCGGTGCCACATAAAAAAACCTGGCTCCTTAAGGAGCCAGGCTGAATTGTGGAACGAGTGTGGTCAGGCGGGAGCCTGGCTCACGATTATTCCTCGGTGGTAGCGGGTTCTTCCGTCGGCTGCAAGGTATCCAGCTGCGCGGCCAGCTCCTTCGGCACGTATGCTGTCAGAGTGGTGTGCGTATAGCGGCCTTCTTCGCGGAAACCGAGTTTTGTGAATTCGACCGAAACGGCCAGATTCGCCGAAAACTTCAGGCCGGCGCTCACCAGGTGCGACATCGTGTCACCCTCGGGTTCGCCATACTCGAACGGGTGGTACGAGTCCTTGCTGTCGACGAACGAAGCCGTGAAGGTCGCTTGCTCTTGCAGCGCCTTGAAGAGCTCTGGATTGTTGCTCTCATCGAGCTTTGCACCAGCCAGCGTCGCCAGTTCCTCGAAGTCCCAGTGATTGCGCGTGCGCAGTTTGACTGCGACGTCGTCCTTACCTGGCTCGCGATAGCTCGCGCTGTAGTACTCGAGGGTGCCGCGGTCCGACTCGATGGTCTTGAACGGGCCCGAGTTGTCGTTGCCGGTCTCGATGTAGCTGCTATCCGAGAACAGGAAAGTGCGCAGCTTGTCTTCCGACTCGAACACTTCCAGGCAATTGCCGTGGGAATCGTGGTCGATGCCGCCTTGCGAACCCGGAATGGCTTCCAGCTTCACACCGGTCTGGTCTTCGATGACACGGCACAGCATGTCGAAACGGGCGTCGTTGCGCAGCTCGCGCGTCACTTCAGCGGCATCGCCGTTCGGGATGCCGTTGTAGTGGAACAGCTGCGTCATCAGGTACTGCGCCTTGTTGTCGGTGTCGTAGTAGCGGTACCACTCCCAGTTATACTCGCCCAGGCCCAGACGCAACGTACCGAGACGCAGTACGTCCAGGTTGAACGGCGTTTTGACCAGGTCGCCGGCGGCCAGCGTCAGCGAGTGGCTGGACGACGAGTTGGTTTCAAAGACGTTCTTGCGGATTTGTTGGGTCATTGTATGAATCTCCTGTGAAGAGGGATTGTCCTCAACTTCGTATAGACAGGTCGTGTCATTTTACAGTAGCCGTGCCCATGGAACCGTAAAAGCCTACCGATATCAAAGAAAAACCGCACCTGGATAGGTGCGGTTGAATGCTTACTCAGCGGCTTTTTTGCGTGAAACACGAGGCTTCTTTGCTGGCACGGAGTCCGCCGCCGGCGCCGCTGCCATCACCTTTTCCTTCTTAGCCGGCTTGGTTGCGGGCTCTTCTTCAGACTTTGACTCGGTCTTGGCATCGATTGCCGCCAGGCGCCCCTGCAGCTCCATCCGCAGATGCAGCACCTCGAGTGCCACTCGCGAATTGGTCAGGTAGTCCGGCGACATTTCAATGAAATTGCAGTTCTGCAGGCCAAGCGCAAAAGCGGAGTGCGTCGCGATGATGAGCTGGAAGTTATTCTTCTTCGCAGCTTCATGCAGGATGCTGAACAGGTTGCCTTGTACTGGCAGGCCCAGTCCGGATTCTGGCTCGTCGAAAATCAGCGTCTGCTGCCCTACCGGTATCGACGCCTTAAGCAGCGCCATAGCGGCCTTGTGGCGAGTACTACCCTTCACTCGCTCGTCGAACTTGGCGGGGAATGGAGCTTTGCCCAGCGCCACTGCCAGCATGCGGTTCAGTCGATTCATCGTCGTCAGCCCAGTCGAGGCTTTGGATTGGATGTTGGCAATGCCTTCGCTGAAGAAGTCGTCGTCGAATGCAGCGCCTCCGCCGAACAGGCCTACAGCGTTACGAGGGTTACCGTACATCAGGGGCTGACCATCGTGGCTCACCTTGATACCGTCCAGCTTGCATTCACCGCCGAAGTCGAAGATATCGTTCAGCCACGTCGTCGTGATTGTCGACACACCGCCCTGTTCGGCGGCCAGTGTCATAGCCGCCATGCGAAGGATGGTCGACTTACCACAACCGTTCGGTCCAAAGAGGACATTCAAGCCAGGCTTGAATTCCACCTTCTTATGCGTTTTGAAAAAGTCGAGTTTCTCTGCGTAAACAAACTCTTTCGACTTCTTCAGTTCAGAAAAGTCAATTTCAGAAATCATGCGTGTACCTTTCGTAGTGTCCTTAACGCGTGTAGCGCATGAGCTGCAGTAGTCGAAAAAACAGGCATGAAAAAACCCGGCACCGTAAGGCACCGGGTTGAATACAGGTTGAGCGAAATAGCTCGAGGTCTGTGTCGAATCAGTCGTCGACTTCGACCGCCTCCTTCGGGGTTGCAGGCAATGCCGCCAGCTTTTCTGCCAGTTCAGCCGGCATGCTGAAGTAGAACGTGCGATGCTCGCAGTGCTTCTCCGGCTCGTTACGGCTCATACGCTGGTACTGCACCGAAATCGACAGGCCCTGGACAAACGAAAAGCCAGCGTCAGCCAGTTCGGACATCGTGTGCGACTGTGGCTCGGAGTAGCGGTACGGCTCGGTTGGGGACTTTGAGTCCACTTCCAGGCGGGTGACCGTTGCTTGTTCCTTCAGCGCGGCATACAGCTCAGGAGAGTTCTTCGCACCGTCCAGGATAGCGCCACCAGCCGTCTCATACGACTGATAGTGCCACTTGGAGGTTGCCTTGAGTGCGACCACTACGTCAGACGGCTTCGGCTCCCGGTACTGCGCAGTGTAGTAGTGCTCGTCGCCGCGGTCGGTTGCGATGACGGACGGAGCCGACGAGTTGTCGTTGCCGGTCTCGAGGCCGCTTTCGGGCGAAAACAGGAACTGCTTGAGTTGGTTCTCGTCGTGGAACAGGTCCATGCCGACGCAGTCCGACTGGTGGTCGACATAGCCTTCGCTACCCGGCACGACGCGAACGTCCAGGCCGGTGTAATCCTTGATGACACGGCAAAGCGTGTCGAAGCGAGGCTCGCTCTCGCGCAGTTCGGCCGTGACCTCGGCAGCCCCTCCTTCAGGGATGTCATCCGCGAACAGCTGGGTGAACAGGTATTGCGCCTTTTTCTCGGCGTCGTAGTACCGGCGCCATTCCCAACCGAATTCGCCTTTTTCCAGTTCCAGGATGCCGGAACGCAGAACCGCCGATGAGAACGGTTGTGCGGCCAGGTCGGATTGGGATAGCGTGAGCGAGTGGCTCGAGGAAGAGTTGGTCTCGAAGACGTTCTTACGGACTTGTTGAGTCATAGGGAAAATCCTTTCTGCAAAAGTATGGCCTGATTGTCTGTATAGCCATACGTGCGGACTACCGACCATTGAATTTAAGTCCACAGCCTATACCCTACCATGATGGGACTCTAAACAAGGCATTCACTTACCTTGCAGACAGTCCGCGCAGCACTGCAGTTCAAGGACGCAGTGCATATCCGTCAGCGGGGTGGATGCGCTAAAGACCCTGTCCGCTTCCAGTGCTGTATGCGAGCGGTCTGACTCCACAGCAAACAGGCCCTTCGGGGCCTGTTTTTGTTATGCGGGCTGAAATAGCGTCTGTAGCGTTTTTGCTGCGTCCGGGAAATCGGAAAGGGACTGGGTTGCTGTGAGCCTCACGGCATTCACAGAGCGGCATTGCCGGAACAGCTCCGCCAGGCCCGCCAGCGCTGGCTGTGAGTATGCGTGATACTCATCCATTACCAGGACGCGAACATACACGTGACGCGTCACGGCCTTTGCGATAGCGTAACCGTGGCGCTCTCGGACGGACGGTTCGCCGGCCATCTGCCACAGGGAACGGTCAGCGTAGTTCGCCAGCAGCTCTGGCCACTTTGACTTTGGCACATGCGCTTGGTACAGGCGCTTACGCAGCACAGTACGGCTTAGCTTTTCGCGCTTCGGAATCCGCCTCGAAGTCTTCTCTGGTTGAGGATAGGCCGGCTCCCATCGGATGTATTCGTCCAATACGTAGCCTTCCGCTGGCTCCGTCTCCTGGAACAACCACCAACGATAGTTCTTGTGCGACTCAAATACGGGTCGCATAACTTGGTCCAGCCGGCGCTCTGCGCGCTGCTTACCTAAGCGTGATACTTTCATGATGTCCTCAAATTGAATTCGACAGCGAAGCGGATGAAACAAAAGCCCTGCTCACGAAGAACAGGGCTTTCGCAGGCTACGAAGCCGCGGCCTTACTTGGTGGCGGGAGCGACCGTCACCGATGCGGCCGGCGCGGCCGGTGCAGCAGGTGCAGCAGGTGCCGCTGGAGCCGGGTTCTTTGCCAGTTCAGCGCGAATCTTTGCCAGGACTTCCGGTGGGATTTCCGGAGCAGGCTTACCACCACCCGGTGGCGGCGGCGGAGCCGGCGCACGAACTTCTTGAGGTGCGGTCTGGGCTTTGGTAGCGGCCGGCGCCGACTTTGCGTCGTCTTTCGAGGCGCCGCAACCGGCCAGCAACAGGGCGGATGCCGCAGCCACGGCGATGAGTTGAAGTTTCATAATTAGCTCCATTAGAGTTGGGTAGTGAGTGCGATATGTAGTCATACAATTTATTCGCGCTGGAATAAGATGCGTTATGGGGCCGGCGGGACTTCCACGGCGCCGCCGCTTCCGGCGTTCCAGGGGCTTTGCGGACCCTCAATCTTGCAGCAGACGATGCGCTTGGCGTATCGAGGGTCATCGCACGACGGGATACCTTGAACCCCCAAGGTGTGGTTAGCCATCTCACACTCGACATCGCTGATGTCCCCGGTACGCTGCGCATAGCCGTTGACAATGCTGGCCCAAGCGCTTGCCTGAATACCGTTTTGCAGGTACTTTCCGCTGATTAGGTCGTTCAGGTTCTGTGCCGAGTCGCCTTTGTCAGCCCGGTACAGCTCGGCCGCACCTCGGACCTGAGTACCTTCGGACAGAATCTGAGCCGCGTGGGCGCGATTTTGGTACTCGTAATAAATCGGGCCACCGTAATACATGGACACCGCGGCCAGTGCGGCCACGAGAGCAATTGTTATCAGGACAACGATGAGAGAGAACATTATTTGGCTGTTGAGTACTATGTGTTCCTGTATAGAGAGACGGCTTATTCGAGTCCGCCCAGGGGACCAGACTATTTAGGGCCAGGTTGCTAAACAACCCAGGACCAACACAATCTAAGGAGAATCTAATGCTTGACTGGCTCAATTCACCCAGCCCTCACACTGAGCTGGCCGCCCGACGAGCGTCAGGCTGGCTGGCCAAGAACCTGCCGGAAGTCGACGCGTTGTACGGCGTACCCCAAACCGCTGCGCACCATCCAGAGGTGTGCACGGGCATCCATATCGAGTTGTGCCTGGCCGTCGCGGCCGCGCTCTCTGACTCGTTCGATGTCCGATTCGCCGTGCTGACTCACGACCTGGGCAAGGGCCTCACTCCTGAAAACGAGTGGCCAAAGCATGTCAATCACGAGAAAGCCGGCCTGCGCCCGCTGAAGCATCTGTGCGAACGCCTAGCCCTGCCTGAAAGCACCCGCAAGCTGGCGGCACTGGTGTGCGAGCACCATCTGCAGTCGCACCGAGCCCTGGAACTGAAGAACACTTCGGTGGTCAAGTTCCTGGCTGAAAACGGCTTGCTGGAAGACGCTACCCTGGCGGAACAGTTCTTCCTGGCTTGCGAATCGGATGCGCGTGGTCGCCTCGGCAGAGACGGCAACCCGTATCCACAGGGTGCCTTCCTGCGCGCTGCTCGCGACGTTATCCTGACGTTCCCGTATCCACCGGGCGTTACGATGAATGACCCGGAAGGCAATCGCATTCACGGCGCACGCTCTCACGCAGTAAAACTGCTGCGAGCCTCGCTGGCGCCGGCGGCCGAAGCTCCCGCCTGCTAATTTACCTCGCCCCGACCGGTTCTTCCGTTCGGGGCGATTTTCTTTCGAAAGAAAAAGCGCTCCCGGAGGGGAGCGCGAATGACTTTTGGTCAGAACATACGTTTCAGAATACCTCGTCGAATTCGTCGGCCATCTCACGGACGTTAAATGCGGTTTTCGCAGTCTTTTTCAAAGCCGCGAGCTCTGGGTTACGCCGAGCAGCCAACACGTTTGGCCGGAACTGCTGCCAGCCCGCTTCCGGATTGGCCTTCAACCAGTCATTGAGCTCAGCGCGCAGAGACTCTTCCAGCGCGGTCAGGTCCGCATCCGCTACGCCGTTAGCAAACGAACGAATCTGGCCACAGACGAGCTGCAGGGGATACCCCTTCCGGTCTCCGTTGGTCTCAAATGCCGGACTGTCCTTTGCCTCGGTAAACGACCATTCCAGCGTAGCGCAGTCAGCAGCGGTTTCACCTTTGCGGAAGCTCACGATACGGCAGCTTTCGCTTCGGACCGATTCGGCATAACTGGAGACGCAGTGGCGCATCTTCGCACCTTCTGCGCGGAGGGCGAAAGTGCTGGTCAGCTCCACGATATGGATGCCGTTGACGATGTCTGGAAGCGGCAGCTTGTTTGCGTACAAGGGGTCTTTGGAACCCCGGAGTCGGCGCAGATGCTCAACTAGCACTGTCTCGTCTTCCAACCAGTTGAGCAAGTCCTTAGAGGTGCGGCGCAAGCAAACACCCCAGGCGTCCGGCACTTCATTCGCCCGGAATGCTTTTTTCAACTTGCGCATCACCACGATTTGCTGGGCAAGAGGGAGGTCGATAGCCGCGAACGTGAATTCGTGGTGCTCGTTAGTGAGGCGTGCCAACTCTCCCAGGCCGGCTTCGCTGTCACAGGCTTCCAGGTAAGCGTCACCTGCCATGCAGTAAGCATTCTCGTAGGCTGCCCTCGTCTCGGAAGACTTGAGGCTGGCCAAGAAGCTATTGAACAACTCGCGCCGGCGCGTCACTAGCTTGCCCGCCGCCAGCGTGAGCTGCCAGAACCGACGGACAACGTGTCCACCAGAGGCTTTGCTCAGCGCCGAGTCCAGGTTACCCGCCATTTGGCGAGCAGCGCCGGCCTCCACCGTGTCCGTCTTTGACGAGATGAGCCAGAGATTGCCACGTTCGCGCTCGGTCAGCGTGAAGTGCGGCTCGAGCTTGTCTGCGAACCGGTCGTAGAGCGCTTTGTACTTCGGGCCAAAGACCAGAGGCATACTGCGTGCACCGGTGCCGACCAGTATATATTGCGTACTGAAGATGCTTCGAGCAGTCTTGTCACGTTGGACATAGTCCTTCAGGTACTTGGTATCGAAGAACCGGCGACCGCGGACGAAGTCGTCCTTGCGCTGCTCGCGCAGGTCTGCCGAAAGTTCATTAGCTTGCACCAGGCGATGCAGCAGCTCGATGTGGGCAGCGTCATTGCCATACACGCCCAGTTCCTCGCGTTTCTTGAAGTAACGCAGCAGCGACTGCATCGGCGTGAACGCTTGTGTGAGGCGTAGTTCGCGCGAAGCCATGAACTGCTCATAGGCTTTCGTGTGATACAGCATGCCCGTCTGCAAGTCGACAGCGACCTGGACGTTGTTAGCGTCGAAAACCTGAATCAGCCCGCGGGCCTTGTCACTCGTGGTCGTTCGATTAAGCTGCCAATTCCAGTCGACCAGCACGCGGTTGGTCATGCCATCCATGCGTGTTTGTCGAATAGAGTACAGGTTTCGCGTTGCCAGCTGGGTACTTTGCGAGTAGCTGTCCGCAGCCAGTGCTTCATCCGCATAGTAGTTTACGCGTGACGAAACACGCACGTCTTCGAGCGCCGAATTCTCGGGTTTTTCGCCCGTTTGGTCTTCCCACTGCTCCGACGACAGGAATACGTCAATGTCGTTGTACACTGGTCGACCAGCGCCCAGAATCTCGTCCAGGGCACTGGCAACTGCTTGGCCGGCCACAAAGCCTTCTTTTGGCAGACACCCGGCATGACGACGCAACACGTTCAACACGTGCTCGCCCATGTCTGGAGTCAGCTGTTCTGCAATGCTGTTCATCAGGTAGCTCCTAAAAATTGTCCTGATGCGTGTAGCGAGCAGCGATGCCGGCGCAAAATAGGAGCTACTGGCTATACCTGTTTCAAGGACACTTTTTAGAAGCGACAGCTATGGAACATACGTTACAAGTCAAAACGACAAGCGGTACCGGAATCCTGCGCTTGCAACAGCAAGGACGCCGATTTACCGTAGTGGACCTGACGGTCAACGGGGAATCCGAAACCTTCGGGTTTGACCCGAGCAAGGCAACCGCTATCTTGGACAAAGGCAGCGACGCCCTGCAGTGCTTCAACATCGCATCAAGCGTGCGCTACGGCGACGTCGAGCTATCCAATTCGGAGATGCGCGCGGTGTGCGTCGAGGACATTGCCGCCGCGCTGAAGGTCGTCAAAGTCCGTTGCTTCAATCCGGAAGAAATCTAAAAGAAAGGAGCCCCTCATGGGCGGAAAAGCTATCAAGAACACCCCAGTGCGACGCTACGCGCGAGACGAATATCTGGAGCTCGAAGCTGCAGTGCTAGCGCAACTGCGCAATGATTTTCCAGGACGCCGGGTGGAAGCCATCCAGGCATACCGCGCCAAGCCCGATTTCGGGGACATGGACGTGCTGCTCGAATCCGACGGTCTGACACTGGACCTGCCGCAGTATCTCATCGACACGTTCGGCTCCAAAGAAATCGCGCCAAATGGCAGCGTCATCTCTTTCGAGCACCAGGAATTTCAGGTCGACCTCATCTTGACACCGAAGCATCACTATCAGACGAGTCTGAACTACTTCGCGTGGAACGACCTTGGTAACCTGCTCGGCCGCGTGGTGCACGCGCATGGCCGTGCCAAGCTGGGACACCAGGGCCTGACGTTCCCGTTCAAGAACGGCGACTACATGTTCGAGGAACTCGAAATCGAACACGACTGGTCAGTGATTCTGCCGGCCTTCGGTTTCGACTACGAGCGCTGGAAAGCAGGCTTCGATACAACTGAAGACATCTTCCAGTTCGTAGTGTCCAGCTCGTACTTCAACCGCGACATCTACCTCCTGCATAACCGCAACTACAAGAGCCGCGTACGTGATGCCAAGCGCAAAACGTACTCGGAATTCCTGGAGTTCATCGAAGCGCAGCCTGCCGGCACTCTGCCAGCCTTCCCTTACCCGGAAGACCGCTACGAGATGCTGCCGCGGCTGTTCGAGGCGCTGCCTGGTTTCAAGGAAAAGTACGATGCAGTGAAGGCGCGTTTCGACGACCATGTTCGCTTCCAGGAGCGGTTCAACGGCGAATACGTGGTCAAGCTGACCGGTCGCACCGACAAGGCCCTGGGCATGCTGATGAAGCATCTGCGCGAGCAATTCCCTGAAAAAGGCGGCCAACGCGCTTTCGTGCTGCAGGCCAGTGACGCCGAGTTGGCCGATTGGGTCATGCAAGCTCACCGCAGCCTGGCCGACACCGGAAGCTAATGGCGCCGGCGCCGAAATCGCCACCAAAAGCCCAAGCCGCACCGAAGCTTAAGCCCGGAACGATGATTCAGGGTAAAGCGTCGTGCTACAGGGTGGCCGCCTGGACCCTATCGGGGCTCGTGGCTGCCACCTACGAGGACGACATCTCCGGTCCGTTTGAGTACATCTCACCAAAACACCTGTACCAATGGATGCGAGGAATTGACGTGTACCCGACCCCGGAGCAGCTCGAGGCCCTGCGCGCAGGAGAAAAGGTGGTGTTCAGCCTGAAGCAGTGGGCGTAGCAATACACCAACGCACAGCAACAAGCAATTCAAGAGGCCCGCATACGCGGGCCTTTTTTCTTGTCGGGGTCAAAAAGGCATAAGTGACGTCTCTATTTTTTGGACTTCATTGTTCACGTCACTGACCAGTATGCGCCGCCTCACTCTTGCTTGCCTTCTCTCCGTTACCGCCGCCTCTGCATTTGCCACGACCCCCGATGAGCTGGGCGGACTTTTCACCAAAGAAGTCAGTCGCAAACTGACCGTTCCCGAGGACGTAACCAAACGCTACCTCGACAGGGCCCTTGAGCAGCTGCATGCTAAAGGGGCTGACCTCTCGCGCGACCAGATGCTGGTGACCGTCGACCGCAACCCGAACGTCCAAGCTCTTGTACTCTTTGCCGGCAATGACAAAGATGGCTGGCGCTTCGTTGGCGCAAGCCCGGTGTCCACCGGCACTCGCGGCCGCTTTGACCATTACGTGACGCCGACTGGAGTCTACGACCACACCCTGACCGACTATTCGGATTTCCGCGCCGAAGGTACTAAGAACGGATACGGTATTCGCGGCTACGGCAAGCAGGGCATGCGCGTCTGGGATTTTGGGTGGGTAAACGCCGATAAGGGTTGGCTCAAGAACCGTCAGGAGACCGGCGATATTCGCTTCCAGCTGCACGCGACAGACCCCGACCGCCTCGAGCCGCGCCTGGGCACTACGGCGTCCAAAGGGTGTGTGCGCATGGCCGGCACCCTCAACGCCTTCCTGGACAAGTACGGTGCGCTCGACTGGCACTATGAGCAGGCTGCTACGCAAGGCAAGACGCCCTGGGTGCTGAAGAAGGACCGGGTCGCTACTGGCCTAGCCGGCCGCTATCTCGTGGTACTGGACTCTGAGGCTGCCGAGCGTCCAATTTGGGCGAAAGCTACCGCTAAGTAGCGACGCTCTTGCCGTAGTAACGAAAAAGCCCGCAGATGCGGGCTTTTTGATGCGCAACTGCTTCACGCAGCCGAGGGTATCAACCTGGGAAGAACGCTTTGGCGAGTACGAAGAAACCGATACCGTAGATGAACCCGTTACCAACACGCGATGCCAAGGCCAGCAAAGGGGCACTAAGCGGTTCCCCTTTGCGCTCATACCAGGCACACAGCGCCTGAAAGCCGTCTAGCGGTGGCACCGGAATCATGTTCAACGCCGCTAGCCAGAAATTCAGACCCGCAATCATCTCAAGTCCTTTCCAGCTACCACCGAAGTCTGTCCAGTGCGCGGCCGCGAGGAGTAAGAGACCGTACAGCAAGGAGGCTACAGGGCCCGCAAGCGCCACGGCCATGCGCTGCCCAGCAGTCAAAGCTTGAAAGGGCTCCGGCCGAGGCACCACCGCACCGCCAATAGGCAGCATGCCTATCCGCAGACCACGCCATTTTGCAATCATCGGGCCAAGGCCCACCCATACCTGGTCGACCGGAACGCCGTATCGGCGCAGAACTGCCCAGTGCCCCATCTCATGAATGAAGAGTGGCGACGCCGCCAGCAGCACAGCAAGAAAAAATACCATCGCAAGTCTCCGTAGAAAAAGTCAGTCAGTCGTATAGCAAAAGACGGCGGCATCCACGAACTGATAGCAAGATGCTAAGTCTTCAGCTTCGCTGCGGCGCGCTCATTTAGAACCGCCTGTGTCTTGGCGGCCACCTGAACGCCGAATAGCATGCAACTCCAAGCTACAAAGACCCATAGCAAGAATGCGGGAATGCACGAGAGCGCCCCATAGGCAGAGACAGACGCAGAGTTTGCAAAATAGAGAGCGCAGCCCTTCCAGGACGCACCTGCGGCCACGCCGGCTGCCAGAGCTCCGTAGGTACTTGCCCGCCATGACAGGGCATAGTCAGAAAACGTGCGCAGCAACAGCACGACCACAAGCTCGGCAAGAATGAATGGGTAATTCACGTGCGACCAGCCACCGGGCAAGGTCTCCAAGAACGACGCCAGTGGGTGCAGCACAAGGAAGGCCAGGATGACGCCCGTAGGCGCCAAAACGACGAATGCGGCATAGTGAAGAATGCTGGTCCACCAGGTGGCTTTTTTATGGCAAATCTTGAGAACGTGCCCTTCAAGCTCTCGGGCCATCAGCACCAACGTAACGCAGAAGCTAAGCAGTCCCACTGCTCCGACGTTTTGGGTCACATCCGACGCGGTAGCCGCCACCAAGGCGATAACATTCCGGCTTTGCGATGGAAGCAGGTACTGCGCAAGTACGGCCTCCATTTCAAGCTTAGTGGCGTCGGAAACACCGTAGAAGTTCATGATGTGCAAGGCCACGGTCATCAGGGGAACAAGACTGACCAACGTAGTGAACGCAAGCGAGCTGGCGCGAATTAGTGCTTCGTCGTCGAAAAACGCAAAGGCCGCATTCCAAAGGATGCGTACTGCGGTCTCCAACGCGTTCTTGACCTGACAAGCCAACGCGCCGGCCCGCGTTAAGGCTGCTTTAAGGTAAGTTATCGTATCCATGGCGGGTGTAGCGCGGTGGTTTATCGCCAGCTAAATGAGAAGGCCCCGCATCGCGGGGCCTTCTTGTGTTGGTTAAGCCGGCAGCAGCGGGGCTTGCAAGACCGCCAGAGCCTCTTCGCCCGTCAGCGTTTCTCGCTCCAGCAGAGCATTGGCCAGCGCCTCGAGGGCACCACGGTTTTCCGCCAGCATGGCGTCGGTCTCCCCTTCAATCTCACGAAGCAGTGCGACGGCCTGCGGTAACGCCTCCCCACGGGTGAGCGTCTCAGCTTCCCGACCGAGGGCCTTGAAGCTAAACGGACCAAAGTCTCCTGCGAGCGCTGTTTCCGAGACCATCGACAATGCGATAGCAGAGGCACGCTCCAAGTCATTGGACGCGCCGGTCGACGCTTCGCCAAGGACTAGCAGTTCAGCCGCACGACCCGCCAGGAATGTCGAGATACGCGCACGCAACTCGGAACCCGTGAATAGCATGTCCTCGCCTTCTTGGGTAAGCAAGGTCACGCCGAGCGCCCGGGAGCGCGGCACGATGGTTACGCCGTCGAGCGTACCCATGCCGGTCTTCCAACCTACAAGGGCATGGCCCGCTTCGTGAATAGCAACCCTACGACGCAGCGACTCCGACATGGCGCGTTGCAGGGACGCCGTTGGGGAACCCATTTGCTGGCGCTCCAGCGCAGTGCTGAGGTCTGCGTCAGTTACAGCATCACGGTCCTCTTGAGCCGCGATAATCGCCGCGAAGTTCACGACTGCCGCGATTGCCGAAGGCGCCAGGCCGGCCGAACGCCGAGCAAGACGCTGCCAGTCGATACCGTCGGCCATCTTGACCTTTTTTGCATACAAGGCAAACAACTCCGCGCGCTCACTGATATTCGGCATGCCAAGGGCGCAGTGGCGGTCGAAGCGGCCCTCACGGGTCAGTGCTGCGTCCAGCCGGGAGGCGTAGTTGGTTGCCCCAATGACGACGATGCCCGACCGCGTATCAAAACCGTCCAACTCGGTGAGGAGCGTGTTGATGATTCGCGAGTTCTCTGTCTCTGCCGCGCCGCCCGAGCCATTGCCATCGCGGTTACCCACACCGTCGAGTTCGTCGATGAACACAACGCACGGGGCGTGCTTTGCTGCTTCACGGAACAGGGCCTTGACGCGGCCGATACCCACGCCCACAAACGAAGCGGAGAAACTGGCACCGTTGAGAGAGATGAAGGTGACGCCACACTCACCTGCGACTGCACGCGCCAGCAAAGTCTTACCCGTGCCTGGCGGTCCTTCCAGCAGCACACCTTTTGGTGCGCGGGCCCCGATTTCTGCAAAGCGCTCGGGGTCCTTTAAGTAACGCACTACGTCCGAGAGTGCCTGTTTTGCGTCTTCCGCACCAATGACGTCATCAAATCGGTCACCCGGGTCTTTGACGATGGAGTACGGCTTGGCGCCACCCAGGATGCCAAGAGAGCCGCGCGCCATGATGAGCAGCATTACCAGCAGAGCTACTGGTAGCAAGTCCCGCATTACTCCGACAGCATCACCCCAGAGATTGGCAGGGCGCGGCACAGATGCGGTGCGCAGAGTCACGACCGTGACGTTGCGGTCTTTCGCCTTAGTGAGGGTGTCCGTCAGCAGACCAGCGGGCGCAGGTGCGTGAACGTAGAAGCGGTCGTTGTTGCGCATGCGAACAAGGAGTTCGCCATCGGTCGTCACTGCCATAAGCGCGACTTTGTCAGCGGCCAGTGCGGACAGCAACTCGGAGAATGGACGCTCGTGCTCCAGGTACTGGCGCTGCTCTTTTTCCACAAGAACAGCCATCGAGTTTCGCGCCGGCGTGAACTCTGGCCCGCTCGAAAAGAGTCCTGGGCTGAAATAGGCCGCCAGCATTAAGCCGACAACAGCTACCGTAACCAGCACCTTTTTGTATTTCTTGAAGAAGTCTTTCATCGGGTTGAGTCCAAATATTACAGGTCAGACCTGTAGCACATGAACTTATCCGGTCACCGGGCCTCTTCGGTACAACAACGAAAAAGACCGCTGGCGAGCGCTAGCGGTCTTGTAATAATAAATGTGCTCTTAAGGGGCTAGTGCCTCTGCTTCAAGCGGGTCGAGCGACTGCACCGCATGCCAGTTACCCTCTTCATCCTGCCAAGGGTGGACGAAGTTGCGGGTGGTGAGGTCTTCAACCCGTCGCGCGTGCCCAACTTTCCAGAACAGCTTCTTCAATGAAGAACCGCCCTCGAACACAAAGGCGTCGGCAAAGTCCACACGATGCGCCGGCCGGGAATAGCCAAACTCACCTTGCATCGCTTTGCCAACAGCCCATGCTACGTCTTTGTCCGAGGGTGGCGCCTGGAGGGAGCCGATGACGTTGTCAAAGTTGTTGCTTGGTTTGGCGACGTCGCCCATGAACAGCAATACCTGCATTTGTTTCTCCTGAATTTACCTGTCAGGTATAGAAATTAGGATGCTCGTTTTGAGGTTGAAAAGAAAAACGCACCGGTGAGGACACAGGTGCGTTTCATGAAGCAGGGATGTATTAGTTGCGCGGGCGGATGCCAGGCAACAGCTGGACGCCGAGACGACGGGTCAGTTCCTCGTACGTGATGGGAGCGCCAGCGCGGGCCTGGTCGGTATTGTCTACCCAGTGAGCCCACGCGCGATTAGTCTGCGAGTCGTAGACCAACTTGAACAGCGTGTTAGGGACCCATACGCGGTTAGGTCCGATGGTGCGAGGCTGTGCGCTGAAGACCGGGCCGGAGATGACGAAGACGTCACCCTTGGCACGCATTACGTACTTGCGAGTCGCTTTTTCCAGGTCGGCCCAGGTCTTTCGGTTATTCTCTTGAGACTGGGGCACCATGTTCGCGAGCGAGAAGCTTTGTGCCATTGCTGATGCAGTTGGCATATCGGCCGCAGGCGCCATGTGCCCGCGGTCCAGGCCACTGCCCTTGTAGTCTTCCAGTTCCGCACGTTCAGCCTTCGGCAGACGTGCATCTGCGAAGAACTTGTTCGTACGTTCCTCGTCGCGCGCGTCTTCCAACTGCGCTCGGTTCAGTCGTTCTGCCACAAACAGCGGGGTGTGGCTTTTACCGGAGTGCAGAACAGCGAATGCGTCATAGCACAGCGCGCGAAGCTTCCAGTCACCCGAGATATTGAATGCCGGGACTTGTCCGCTGGCGAAAAACTGCGGACAGGGCTCGAAGCCAGTGGCGGCGTGCGCAGCCGAGGCAAACAGCGCGCTTCCGGCGACAGCGACGATAGACAGCAGGCGGGTGATTTGGGTCATTGCGTAATTCTCCTAAAACAGAAAGGGTCTGTGCAGATGTGTAGCAAACAGACCTGCTAAGTCAGACTCTATACACGGGAAGAGGAACTGAATTCAAGGAGAACCTATGGGCAAACAAACTGAACCGAAGGCCAGCATGGACGAACTGCTGGAGGAAGTCGCCGAAAATCGTCTCACGGCGAACGAAGGCGGGCCTCTGCACGTCAGCCTCACGAAGGGCGCGCCGGAATCCCGACTCGCCATCATGGTGGGTGACAACGCCGGCGGCAAATCGCTTATGGTGAAGTTCCTGGCGAGCCTGCTCAACCAGCAGAGCACCGAACCACTGCAGGTGTCGATGCGTTATCGCACCACAGCTGGAATACAGCGGGTGTTCATGTACGGTGACGACGCGGAAGAAAGTACTGGCGCAGTCTCGCTGTTCGCAGTCGAAGGCGCGCTGCGCACTGCCAACGCGCGCGAGAAGCCTTGCTGGGTGATGCTTGACGAACCGGATACCGGCCTGTCTGACAGCTACTGCCGCGCACTGGGCACTTACTTGGCGCAGCATGCCAACAAGCTCCCAGGTGAAAACTTCGAGGCGATGGTGATTGTGACACACTCGAAAACGCTGGTGGAAAGCCTTCTGGCACATGCTACTCATCGCCCGCATTTCATCGCGGTTGGCGAGCATCAAGTTGGTCAGACGCCCGAAAGCTGGCTGGCCGACACCTCGGAACGAAGCGTCGAGGACTTGCTTGGCTTGCACAAGAAAGGTATGGACACCTGGCGTGCAATCAACAAGATTTTGAAGTCCGACGACTGACTCGGAACTGATTGATAGACCGACGTGCCTTGCACGTCGGTTTTTCTTTGTGCTGCAGGCATCGCGCACGACAGCCTACTATTCATTACAAGTTGTGTTCAACGCCTGTCACCACCAGTTCGAACAGTTCCAGGAGGTCCGCATAGGCCTCCTCCCTGCCCTGTGCGCAGGCGGCTTCTGTTCGCAGTGCCGCATACTCCGCAGTAGTTGGGTCTTTGCCGATGAGAGCGTGGGTTTGCACCGCCGCTTTAACTAGGTGAGAGCGTTGGCAGCTCTCCTGGCTCATCCGTACATCAGTAATAAAAGCAGAAAAACCGCCTTCGCAGTGGAACAGCAGCGCCTCAAACTGAAGTAGGCCAAATTCCATCGCACGTGCCTTTGCCTCGCAAAAGAACGCTCGCGTTTGATGCCGGGCATCGCTCGGCTCGAGAAGCGCCTTCATGGCAACTGCGTTAGCAGTAGTGTCGGATACTGCAATTGCTTGACGCGCCTGTGCCATGTACACGTCAATGGCTTCCGTTTGCACGGGGGTTAGTCGAGACTTCAACCGGCGTCCTTGTGCCTCTTGCAGAATTGCTGCAGGAAAGGTTAGGAGGCGCTTGGCATTTGCGACCTGGGCAGCAAGCTGAATTGCGGAGTTCGACTCCACATCAGGGGATTTTCGGGTCATTTGATTTCTCGACTAGGTTCGTGACGCCTACATGTAGGCAGGCCACTTTATTTAATGCGTGATTATTGGCGCAAAGAAAAGCGCCCTACTCGAGAGTAAGGCGCTGAGAAGCAAAAGACGTCGCTTAGAAGATGCAGTTCATCCCTACGATGAACGAAATCGCCGTGATGGCGTAACCGACAACGGCACGGATACTCGCAGCATCGCCCAGGGTGTCACGTTTGACGACATCGTGTTTCACCTTCACGCGGCGAGAAAAGGCGCCCCATAGGTAGGTGGCGACCGCATACTCGGTGTTGATTTGCTTGATGTAGGCGCTTCGTGCGATGCACAGACCCAAAGGAACACCTGCAAACAGGACGATGGACCCGAATACGACCCCCAGGATGTCATGGCCGATGTACTTCCACACCAAGACTGCGGTGACGATTCGCCCCACGTCGCTCTTGGCAAAGTCATTGACAGCCACACCTACTTCCCGAGCGGTTGCCACGATGCCGGCGCCGAGCATTCGGCCGACCGATACAGCTTTGTCCATCGCGGACAGCTCCGGCGAGCTGTTCTTGCGCGCGGCCTCAACGTCACCCTTGATTTTCTGGACCTGTTCCGCGTTCAGCCCTTCCAAGGAGACCGCCGAGTTGTCGCTGCCGGCTAAGGCCAGGCCTGGCATAGTGAACATCAGCGCCATCACGAGCGAGAGCCACGCAAAAATGTGTTTTTTCATAAGATTGTCCTTTCGATGAGTGTCGTGCGCCGAACTGGCGCGTCCTCCTCGGTATAGACAACTGTTCCACTAAAGAAAAGGCTACGGACCGAAGTGCGCGGGCTTTGATGCTTAGCAGCCATCCAGGCAGACTACTGCTATGGGAAGGCGGCAGTGGGGCCGAGACGTTTTCGGCATAGCGTGCCTCACCCGGGCGATTCGTATTTCATCGGGGTAGTCGTCGAAGTAGCCCTGATTCATGAGGTGAGCCCCTTCGCAGGCTCTTTCTCTAGACTAGAATAGGTCACTAACACTGAAAGGAGACAGCTCTGCATGGACGCTAATGCATTTTTTGCCCGACAACAGCTACAGCGTTTGGCTAGCCAGGCCGCAAGTGCTGCGGTGCGAGTACGTACTGCGCGAACCCTTCGGGAAGTGCGAGATTGGGGACAGGTGTCGATGCCCGGGTACCTGCGCGTCCAAGCTCGCCACTTGGCTGAATACCGAAGACTTTCTTCTGCCTGCGAACAACGTGCAAAGGAAATTGTCGATGCGAACCTGAAAGAACTGGAAGTGCTCGCAAAATCGGAGTTGCCGCCGGCTGAACGACTCAAAGAGCTCAAGCAGGCCTATGGCACACTCGTCCAGCGTCACTGGGTGTTTCTCCGCGGAGAGCATCCTAGCATTCTTTCCAATGCAACTCGACAGGCTCAAAGCCTTATCGGAAAACTGGACGCCGAGTCCAAACAAACCACGTAATTCGACCCTGCAGTCCGCTCAACGGGCTGCAGGGTTTTTCGTTTGCGAAAGAAAAACGCCACCATAGTGCTATGGTGGCGTTGAAAAAGAGTGGCACGGGTGCCTGGTTCTCAGTGAGTCAGCGTCTTGTTGACCAGCTGTGCAATGTGTTCCGGAGAAAATTGTGCAGTGAGCGTTTGCTCCAGCAGTACTTGTGCGGCGTCGATGTTCAGCGGCAGTGCGCCAAATTTCAGCTCATCGCTTTTGGCAATGGTGGCCAGATGCTTGTCCTTGACGCCGTCAACCACGAAGGACAGGCCGCCCTTGAGTCCGTGTTTGACATGCGGATTGACGTTCAGCACCGATTCGACATGCACCGCACGGCCTTCATGAGGCAACTGGATGCTGACGCGTTCGCGGTGCCCACTTGAGAAACGTGCGGGCAGAAGGCGACGGACGATGTAGCCCTGGTCTGTCAGCGCATTCTTCACGCGCTGCATATGATTGGCTAGAACGCTCTCTGAAAACGCAGCCCAGTCAGGTTTTGCGTTCGGCATGGTAGGTCCTTTAAAAATGGGGAAAGCTTATCCCCTCCTCCTGTTTAGCAACCTCCAACGGACCATCGTCGGCATCTGGGCCTATGAGGCTAAACTGGCGCGCTATATACATTCTTTCAGCTCTAGTCGCCGACAATGACCGACGTGATTCCTTCTCTCCGTGAAAAAACTGGGCTGCCCGCCGATACGTGGGAGCGGGCATATGCTGACGTCCTGTTTTCCCATATCGACCGGCTCAACGATGTGTGCGAAGAGGACCCGCTAGAGGGCATCGTACAGAGCTTGCGGGCTGCCTTTGACCGGGTCACCCTGGTCGACCCGGTCATGAATCGCAATGAAGTCTGGCGAGCCGCACGTGCGAACGAGCCTTGGCCTGAGCCGGGGCTGCGTGTCTGGTATGAGACCCAAGAGCCCGGTCGTGCTCGCAAGCTTCAAGAGGCGAAGGTCATGATGACCTTCCGCGGTGAAGACGAACGAGGCTGGTGCTTGCTCGCAGTTGACAAGGACTACGTTACCAAGCCGGTCTTGGCTTTGCGCGACAAGGTCGAGGGTCCTGCCTACTGGCAAATCGAGATGCGTAAACCGGAGGTGGCACGTCGCTTCCTTCAACAGGCAGGTATCGTGGACGAGTCAGGCGAGCTAGCGCCATGGTTCCGGGGCACCGCAGAAGACTAATCACCCTTCTCACCTCTTGCCACCTCTTGCAAAGCTACGCCGGGCACCGCCTGGCGTTTCCTTTGGCAGCAATAGCCGCTGGCTATACGGGTCAGACAACTATCCAGTTAGAGGCCCTTTATGAGCAAAACCTTCATCTTCGCATTTGACACGTACTATCCCGTAGGCGGAGTCACCGGCCTGAAAGCCGTACTCGACTTTGAAACCAATCAGCACATCGGCTCTGACATGCTGATTTTGCCCGAGGAGCTGGCAAAGCTCGCCATCGTGGAGAGCCGCGACCATTACCAGGTTTTGCACTTTGCAGCCGACGGTGCGCCGCTCTTGGTTGAACACTGGGAGCGCCACATGCCACCGGTAGTCAATCAGAAGGCCGAGAAGCAGTACACCTTGCCCGATGGCGACGTTCTGTTGCTCAAGTCCGTGGTATCGGAAGGCTTCCCTGGCGAAGTGTGACCTCGTCTTACGCCTCACCTCATTCAACCGCCGGCATTGCTGGCGGTTTTTCATTAGTAGAGAGATGGTCCGGCGCTACACGAAGCAAGGACACAACAACAGAAAGTGAGACTTCTCATGGTGAAAATTAAAGACCTGTACGCTATCGCTGCGCCGGCCATCAATCTGGCTGACTGGACCTTGGAGCCGCATTGGTTCCCCGAGGTAGACGCGCTGGAATACCAGATGTCTACCGAGTTTCTGGAAACGTTGCAGACGCAGGGCCGCCTGGTCGTTCGTCAGCTGCTGGAAAAATACTACGACCATCGCCGGTCGGCATCTATGCACACTATCTGGTTCGACGGTGAGCCCGTGATGCTGGTTCAGAGCGCCGGAAGGGAACGTGACGACTTCAAGCAGCGCTGGATTACTGACGAAAAAGCGTATGTTCTGCTGTGCAGCTACATTCGGAGCTGTCTGTCGACCGGAATCGACCCGAAGGATGTTGTTGGAGCGGAAGAAGAGATTTTTGAGGATGAAATCTTCAAATTTTACGGCGAAGATTTCGCCGAGCAGTTCGGCTACCAGTGTGAGCCAGTCGTCGAGGGGTACATGGTGTTCTCGGACTCCGAACGGATTTTTCCAGGTCTCGAGGACGGCCTCTACTTCGTAGAGGCGCAAGCGGGGCTGGCAATGCCCGAGTACATTCGCCGGCGCGGGTTCGTCTTGAAAAAGGAGCGCGAAGTGTCGGAAGCTGAGCATGCATCCAACCCACGGGTGCGAGAAGCGTGCGCAGAAAGCGGCTATGCACAAATGTATTTCTACCGCGCTTGCGAACGCCCGGAGAACGAGCCCATTCTGTCTGTTTGAACTGACAGCGAAACTGCCTGATTGAAAAAGCCTCTGGATTTGCGTCCAGAGGCTTTTTTAGCACTGAAGGTGCTTAGGAGGTTTTCTTGGCTTGCTTGCGCGCGGCCGCCTTCGGGTCGACAAGCGTTTTGAACGTAGCACCAGGTGTGAACCGAGGCAACTTGACCGCAGCGATTTTGATAGGCTCACGCGTAGCGGGGTTAAAGCCCTTCCGAGCTGCGCGGGCGACTCGCTGGAAAGACCCGAATCCAGGGAGCGAGACTCTTTCCCCTTTCTTCACAGAAGTCATGATGGTCTCGAACACGGTGCTAAGCACCCGGCCGGCCTGCGCCTTGGACATTTCATGTTCAGCGGCGATTTTTGCAATCAAATCATTTCGATTCATTTATCAGACTCCTTCTTTAGCAAATAGCTCAGATTGTGCCACGGCAAACACACAACAGCAAATATTCCACAATTTAGAAGAAATCCGAGTTTACGCCGAATCAAGCCGCCATCTCGGGAGGCGGAAAGCAGCAGGCAAATGGCTCTGTCGAATCGGCGATGAGTTCCGCGGCCATGTGCAGTTCGCCCAGAAGCTGGGAAGTAACTCGGTCGCTGGTTCGGTCGAAAATGTCAGTTTGCAGTAACCAAGTCGGGCCCAAGCGCTTCGACAGCGCGAGAACGACCCAGTACATTAGCGAAGCACCGGCCGCCATCGCAACCGAAGTCTCGGAGTAGCCGGGAGCGTGCTCACACAGGGCAATAGTCAGTAATGCCGTCTGCGCTTCTGTATCCAGTTGCAGCGACATCTCCAGCTGCGCGAATGACCCTTCTGCACTGTCAGGGCAAATGTCGCCCGCGAGCCATTCTTTGCCTCCCGACCTTAACCCCACCTGCAGGTCCACCATACAAGGCGTTGGCTGCCCTAATGCGTCGGACACCCGCATGCAACCGGATACTCCGCCGAACTCATCCAAGACAAAGCCGGGCAGCGCCCATTGCCAGTCTAAACTCGAAAACATTGCTTTTTTCATGGTCCTCTCGCGCCATCCCTACTGTCTGGATTGCATAGCAGTCAGACATGTAGGACCTTCGCGATTAAAACATCTACGGTGGCCGTGACTTTTTAGAAAACGCCCGAAGGCGTTTTCAACCTGGAAGCCGCGTTAATCCCGGCCAAAGATACGCTCCCACAACGTCGGCTGACGGCCATTGCCTCGCACAGTTGCGGGGCGCTCCACCCTGCGTGGGGCAGTCGTAAACTCGTTCATGCCGGCGTCTTCGACTTCCTCGTCTTCGCCTCCGGTAGCGAAGCTTCCTTCCGCACTTCGGCTCTTGACCCACTCGATGGCAACGTTTTCGCCAGTACCGGCAGGGAAGACTTCTGCTAGCAGGTCTACACCGTCATAGCTGGAGAATTCAGGATACAGTGCGCGTGCCACCATCAGCCGGCCGTTGGCCAGCTTCCAGGCAAACAGCCACTCTTCGTCAGTTTCGCCTCGAGCAAGTTCTGCGCCGCCTTCTGGCACAAAGTCCTCGTCCTCGACGTCTGCCTGCATGTTCTGAAACTGCACCAACCAATGGTCTTCAGCGAGAAGCCCGACATAGGTAGGCAGGAAGGTGAATGCTTCAGCAACTGCCTTTTGCATTTGTGCGTGTTCGTACATGAGTATTCCTTTGCTTCGGTGATTGTTAGCGCACCGTATAGGTCCGGGCCGGGCCAAATTGGTTGTTGGTTTGTTCGCGTGCTTGTCGGACAGCGCCCTCGATAGCTGCATGGAGCGCCAGCGAAACTTCGGCGGGGTCATCCGCTCCAGTGACCACGACACGCGGAGCAACCGCAATAACCGCTTCCCGGGGTGCGAGTCCGCGCGGCGCCATCTTCGCGACAGCGTCGAGGGCTTTACCTCGAACCCAGTCCTGCCGAATACGGCGCAGGCGATGGATGATTTGCTCCTGAGAGAGCTCTTGCGCTGACAGTACAGAAGCGTCCAGGCGTGCCAAGGACTCCACCAAGGCGGCGTCCTGGATGGCCAAAGGGTGCTTCGTGTCCCGCAGTCTGCGGGCAAGCCGGACAGCCTGGCCTAATAGCGTTTCGTCTTGTGTGAAATCCACTTGCACGGAGTAGTGCTTGACCAGTGCGTCGTGAATGTGGCGCTGGACTTCCGCCAGACGAGCTTTCGGGTCGTAAATCACAAGACGTGGATAAGCCGACGCCAGGCCAAATCGGAGGGCAACACGCTCAACAAGCGACTGAATCAGAAATACGGTTTTCGTTGCAGGATTGCCAAACGGCAGCCCTACGTGTAAGCGCTTATCGAGGTCGGCAAGCTCCGCGTCCAGCTGTTTCGTTACGTCGCCGGTAAAGCGCAGATACCATGCGAGTGGCGCCAGAAGGGCTTGGCCCGAGCCGTGTCGTTTAGCAGCTTCTACCGCCATGCGGGCAGCGCCAGGGAACAGTGGGCCCACTGCCTCGTTATCCCAGTTCACCGCGCCTTCGGGGTGCAGCAGCACGCCGTTACCGCCGACAGCCCATGCAATAGAGTGCTCGACAGCTTTAGCACTGTCCTCGCCCCGCACCGCAGCAATGATGTTGTTGCCAAGCCAGAACTTCTGCATAGCCGAACCCATGCCGTTCACTACCGCCGCATCGGCCCAGTTGGCCATACGTGGAGCTACTCGGTCGAGCAGCCACTTGTCCAACATCCAGTCGGCGAAGTATTCGGGATGGTTGGGGACAAAGAACATGGGGGTGCCCTTCGCCATGTCAGCCAACAGCGCTTGTTCTTGTGATTCAGGGAGATGAACACCTGTGATGCGGCACCAACGCGGTAGAAGCACCTTGCGGTTCAGGCTACCTAAGAGTCGAGTCAGCTTTGGTTGGGGGTACGGCGTAACAAAGGTGTTGAGCGCAGGCATGTGAGCACGTTTCTAAGTGAATGCTCTGTGTAGTGCGCGTTTTTAGACGCGCAACCGGCCGCGACTAAATTTTAAAAAAATTTGCGAAATCCTAAAATAATTTGAAACAGTGACCTATACGTCTAAGGAACCGGGGCGAACTATGCCCCAATAATTTTGTTTAAACATACCAGGGAGGTTCATGACCATCTTTCAACTGCTTGGAATGGTGACCACGGTCATCGCGCTGTTCGGCTATATCAACCACCGTTTCATCCGACTGCCTGACACGCTCGGAATCACTGCGGTTGGCCTCGTGGTTTCGACACTGCTCGTCTTGCTCGGTCAACACGAGCCAGGCACGATTCGCTGGGCGCAGCAACTCGTTGCGTCTATCGATTTCTCTGAAGCAGTGTTCCACGGCATGCTGCCTTTGCTGCTTTTCGCAGCGAGCTTGCACGTCAACATCGCTCAAATCGCCAAAGAAAAGACCCCAATCTTCGTCTTGGCAACGGTCGGTGTAATCATCTCTACCGGCATCGTGGGCATATTGATGTACTACGGCCTGGCCGCAGTCGGCATGCCTCTGGACTTGGTCTACTGCTTGCTGTTCGGTGCACTCATCTCACCTACCGACCCCATCGCGGTGATGAGCGTACTGAAAAAAGTGGGGGTGTCGAAGAGCCTCGAGACGAAAATCAGTGGTGAAAGCTTGTTCAACGACGGTACTGCCGTTGTGGCTTACCTGATGTTGCTGGGCGTTGCGACGCACGCGGCAGAACCAACGGCTTTGATCATCGGAACGATGCTGCTTAAAGAGGTTGTTGGAGCACTGTTGCTCGGGCTGGTAGTCGGCTATGGCGCTGTGCAGATGATTCGTGGGGTTGACAGCTATCCTGTGGAGATTCTCATCACGCTCGCATTGGCCACATCGGGGTATGCGCTTGCAGAAACTGTCCACGTGTCAGCACCGCTCGCCGTGGTCATCATGGGCCTCGTAATGGGCAACCTGGGTGCAAAGAAAGCAATGTCCGAAAAGACCAAGGCCCACCTGTTTGGGTTCTGGGAACTGCTGGACGAGCTGCTTAACCTGCTGCTCTTCGGGCTCATCGGTTTGCAGGTGTTGGCACTGGATGTCGCAATTCACCACCTGTGGGTTGGCGGTATCGCAATCCTCATCGTGCTGTTTGCGCGCTGGGTTAGTGTCGCCATACCGCTGGCTGCGATGTCGCCATTCAGGACCTTCGCACCGCATGCGGTGAAGATTCTGACCTGGGGCGGTTTGCGCGGTGGTATCTCCATCGCACTGGCGCTGTCGCTGCCAAAGTTCGAGGGTCGAGACCTCTTGATTAGTGCGACCTACGTGGTTGTACTGTTCAGTCTCCTCGTGCAGGCCACGTCGCTGTCCAAGCTGCTGCGTAAGCTCTCCGCCACGGAGAAGCCGCCAGCAGCCGTCAACGAACCACGTTCGGGCTCCGACCTGGATATGGCTGCTTGATTCCAAACGCCGGGTCACCCCGGCGTTTTTCTTTATGCCAGCACTCGGCATACGGTATGAAATCGTGCGCTATACCCCAGAACTACTGCTCTACCGCTAAGTCTCTTGGCGCTTGCTTCCTCAATGAAAAAACTGTTCTCTTGCCTGCTGCTGACGTTACTCTGCTCGTGCGATAAGCACGGAATAGTTACCGCAGAAGCTGCAGCTGTAGCCCCACATGAGACCTTTGAGGCAGAGTGCGAACGCCGGCTAAATCCCACGGACATCAAGGTCCAAGCGCAGCCCAGCGAGGTTCATTACAATTTTGTCACCAGTATGGCCCAGCTGACCAGTAAAGGCTCTAGGCAGCGTCAACTCGGACAAGTGGTGCTGGGTCTCACGGAGTCTCGATTGAGCTATAAGCTCAACTGGGGAGCCAACTATCTCGTAGAGCAAGGAACCGGCCGCGCGTGCATGCGGCCGCGCTTGACCTTGGTGTTCGACGTCACTCCGCAGCTAGTATCCGTAGCACGGGAGTTCCCAAGGGGTTCTTGTGCCTTCAACGAAATCGCCAAGCATGAACTTCGGCACGTAAATGCTAACCAAGCGCAGTTGGAGGTGGCCGCGGACATGATGCAGCGTGAGCTGACCAGCTTTTTTGGCCAACGAGTGTTTTACGGCTCGAAGAATTCTCTGCAGGCTCAATGGCAGGATGCTCTGAGCACTAGCTGGATGCCTTTGGCAAAGGCAGAATTGGCAAAAGTCGATATTGCGCACAACGCCATCGACAGCCCCGAAGAATACGCCCGTAACCGGACCATCTGCAATGGTGAAATCACTCAAGCAGTGATACAAGCCGGCCTGGCCCGATAACCCACTTCGCAATCAGGATATTGATATGCTATTTGTCGTATATACCGACCCTGCCCGGGTCAAATTCACCGAGTACATCGCACACTTCATTGTGCGCGCTACAAGCCCTAAGAAGGCACGCGAGCTTGCACGGGAAGCCTACCCGAAGCACCCCATCGACCTCAACAGCGATTTCATTCAAGTCGCGCAGGTCCAAGGCATGCGATTGCTCGAGCCTGTTGCCGGCGTCACTGCGCGGGCACCACTGTACTTCTGCGACGAGAATGTGCCTGAGGCCGACCTCCGGGCACTAGCGGCAGAGTTAGGCGCTGAGTGCGACCGCGATATCTGGCTGGACCCTACCAAAAGCGCGTTTCGGCCGGTAGCGCTGAGCGGTCGTGCCATGCTGCTCGCCCGCACGGAAAATCGTACCCCGCAAATCGCACAGCGAGACCTCGAGCGCCCTGTTTTCTGCTGGAAGGTCGTAACGGACCGCTGGCCAAATCCAGATGAAGACCCTATCGCGCTGAAGAATCCGCCATCGCTCAAGTTGCACATTCAGGAGATGGACGAGCCGCCGACGGTGTAACGAACAAAAAGGCCGGGTGATTTCACCCGGCCTTGTTCATTTTGCTGGCGCAACCTCCATGACCTCCATGGTCTGCACCCGCACCAGCGGAGTTCGATTCCACGGCTTGAAGCTAGGCGACAGCAAGTCGCGCTCGAAGGGCTTGCCGTCGTAGTCGAGCTTCAGCATTGACGTCAATGTCGGCACCACATTCAGGTGGTTACTCACTCCCTCCGTTGAAGCCGCCCACTGAGCAGCAGTCCATTCATTCCGGTGCGCTTGGCGCCACTGCGCGTTGCCCCATACCAGGAACGGTACGTGCATAACCATTTCCAACTTCACCTGGTCACGGGACAGCCCCTTCATGTTGGCTTCGCCATGGTCAGACAGATAGACCAACAGCACTGGCCGATTCTCTCGTGAGAGCTGCGTCATCAACGAGTTCAGAAACGTATCCGTGTACAGCACCGTATTGAGATAGTTCCCCACAGTTTGAGACGCTGGGAACGACTTTCCTTCGTGGTCATGCCATCGAGCCGCGGTCGCCGGATAGCGTGCTTCGTAAGGGAGATGGCTGCCCGCCGTGTGCAGGACAAGAAACCCTGGCCGTGCGCTGTGTTGGCGAGTCCAATTCGCCGCTTGCCCCAAGAGTCGGTCGTCGTATTGCCCGGTGTCGCCAAGTACTTCTGCATCGCTTGTAAAGAGCGTTTGCTGCGCCTCGGCAGCTTGTGGCATTAGCCCTTGGACCGAAAGCCAGGCAGTGTCGTAACCGGCCTTCCCCATTAGTGTCACCAAAGATGGTCGATACCCTTCGGCCGGCGGTAGCAAGTCGGAGAATGGGCTGAGCAGCGTTGGCACTGCGAGCCTCGTGGCACCCGCAGTGGCCATATGCCGCTTGAACACTACTAGTTCTCCCGCGTCGCGCCGCCGCACCATCTCGGGTGTCGACGCGTCCGGGTAGCCATACAACTGCCAGTAATCCGCCTGGCTACTCTCGCCGATGACAAAAACAACCAACTCAGCAGACTGTGCAGTATCTCGACCAGAGCGTGGCTGCACTTTAAGCGGGTACGCCTGATTTACGCGGTCGCCAGCCTGGCGGAACTGATGCACTTTGAGGAACAGGTCGACCATCTCCGCGGGATACATTTGCGCCACTGGCGCAGCAACCATTGGCACCGTAAGCGGTAGTAAGCCGAGGATTCGCCACCGAGACGTACCAATCGCCAAGTTCGGCGCCCGCCGTGCCAGGGAAATGCACCCGGGCAGCTGCATGAGCCATGCGCCAACGGCAGCTCCGACCAAGAATCGAGTCGCCCACAGCATGTGCGACGCCTCGCTCGCATCCGTCTTCAGCACGGCCAGGCAAGTCGCCAGATTAGGAAACCCTTTGGTGGTTAGCACAGACAGTAAGACGACAGCGGCAAGCGTATTGAAGACCAGGTGCCAAGCTGCCCCCACCAGACGCGGGAACCTCAGCAGGACCGGGATTGCGCACAACCCGACGGTAAATACTACGGAGCCTGCCACGGCTGCCGGCGAAAGGGGCTCTGCGCCGCTAACCAAGCACCTTGCTGCCAAAGGGAGTAAGGGGAACAACGCAGCCAGCAGTCGCAGCCCGCTCATCAGAGAAGATTTAGGAAATCGCATGCCCAGTGCAGCGACAGGCTTTAGATGTTGAAAATGTCACATTAAAGATGGCTACGCCTTATAATATGGTTTAAAATGCAACGAAGAGAGCAGTGCTTATTTAGGAGACCACTTGAACGAATCGTTAGCGCACGGAGCCCTGCAAATGCATAGCCTGCACGCGACATTAAGGAGCACGGCCTTAGTGCCAGATTACCTCAACCAGGAGCTGCAATATCATCTGCCTAGCTTGTTGGTAAGTGGGCAGCGTCTCGTCCCTCATCCGATATTTTGTTCGGGAGCGACCCGGCCCGCGGAAATCGATGGGCTATTGCGTATTGCGCACCCCTTAGGCGTGGTGGCAACGGAGGCATCAGGTCCTTGCCTTGCGACCTTGGCGAAACTAAGTTACCAGGGATACCCGATATTTGTCGACTCCGGGGCGTATGGCCTCCAACAGAAGGCTTCTACTTCCGGCGCACCAGCTGATGCCCTCGATTTCGACGAAGTTTTTCGGGTATATGAGCTCTTAGTACGCAACGCTAGTAGTGCGCGGCCGGCCAACCACCTTTGGCTGGTCATGCCCGATGTCGTCGGTAACCAGCGGGCCACCGTGGCCGTTCTCGCGCGATACCTGCACCGGATTAAGCCGTTGTTGGCCGCGGGGGCTGAGCTCATCGTTCCACTGCAGGCAGGAGGGCCCGATGCGCTTCCTCTATCGGAAGCTGTCGAAGAACTGTTCCAGTTAGTAGGCTGCCGGCAGATTCGCTTGGGTATTCCATCTGCAAACGCCCGGGCACTCAAGGCGCTGCCTAACGAACTCCTGGCTCAGGTGGTGCACACCCGCTTTCACATCCTCGGCATGGCCACGATGGGTCCGGCCTTCTCAGCGAGGGTGTCGTCACTTGCCCAGCAAAATGACAATATCGACGTCTCTGCGGATGCCGTTCTGTTCCGCAAGGACACTGCAACGCTTGCGCAACTGAGTGAGCAGTATCGGCCGTGGATAGAAGCATCAACGAGTTTGAGCGACTACGTGGATGACACTGAAGCCTTAGGTGAGATGTGGTTGACGGGAGCGGGACTCGGAGAGCGCCAGGTGCGCGACATTGCTCGAATTTTGCAATTTGAGGAGCGAAGCCTGCTCAAGGCATGGCGCAATGCTCAAGACGGTGATACCGAACAGTGGACCGAACTGCTTGCGGCATGCCCGGAGCCCTGGCTTCATGCATGCTTCGATTCGGCGCTTCGGCAACGGGTACCCAATCTACAACGGCGCCGCGCCCGCGCGACAGCCTTGGCAGACCTTCTCACCAGGGTGCATGGAACCGGTGACATCGCATCGGAAAAGCGTCGGCATGTGCGGCACCGCGGCGCGTCGCGGTTACAAGACGCTAAGCCGGCCTTAATGGACCCATGCCCGTTTTCTGCAGGAAAAGGAATACCGGCGCCCTGCTCACTGTGACCTAATTTAGGGATAGTTTATGAAGATTGATACCAATTTTTCAATGGAACAAGGGCCTGGTCCCTCCTCTGTGTTTTTACTGCGCTTGTCGGATTCTAAGGGGCAGAGCGAACACCGGATTAACCACTCCGAAGCCTTGGGTGCTTGCCTGGCTTTTTTCATGTCAGGACAAGGGCGTGCCTTCGTCGCTCGCCATAGCTTGAGCCCACAAGTGCTCTTTGATGGATTACCCGCGGACTTTGAACAGTCAGCGCGAATCGAGGGCCCCGGCTTCACCCTCGACATTGAACGGCTCCCCTAATCGTTCGACATAGAAAAAGCCACCGCGCAAGGCGGTGGCTGAATTTGCGGTTAAGCCGCTAGGTCTTCAAAAAACAGCAGGTACTCGGTCTGCGGAACACTCTCCAGTTGCTCGATGAGTTGCGCAGCGACAAGCGATGGAGACTTGCCTCCCTTGAGTGTCTGTGCGACCGTCGACAACGCGTGCGGTAACGACAGCGGAATCCACACCAACGGACCGACCATTCGGCGCACGTGGAACTTCATGACGAATTCCGTGAGGTCCGGCTCGGCGCAAGGTCGTGCGTCCAGCACAAGCGACGCGATGGCCAGCATCGTGTCGGACTGAAGCGTAAGCTCCAATCGAATGGCCTCGTCTTCTCCCGCGTCCTGGATGGCGCCGGCAGAAATGTCATCACCTTCGAGCAGCTCCGCCAGCTGTTCCAGCCAGTTATGAGCTGCTTGCTTCAGTTCGCAAAATGCCTGACGAACTGGGGTTTGTACCTTGGGCGGTGCCAAGGGAAGCGCGGTGGATTTCATGGTGTCCTCTCCTGAAAGTGGAGGGTGGCCCCAGTGCATCACTGCACCAAGGCCCCCTGGAAACCGTACGTGCGAGTTTCCCCGCATACGGCTTAAATCACGCACCTACGATGTAGGCGCAGCTTTTTGGCTCTAAGCCGGGTTTTTAGGCCCGACCGGCAGCACAAAGGAAAAGCCTTTGACATGTCCTTGTCTATGGCACGTAGGATGAAGCAGCACAAGATTCGAGCTGCAGTCAGGGCCGCCGTCGACACGATAAATCAGGTGATGTACATGCCACCGCGTGATTTTCGTAATCGCTTCGCCACAGACTGGGCACTTACCTTTTTGCCGCCTCCAGAGGAATAGCAGCCGCCGGCGCCCTGCGAGGTTATTTTCCATCTTCACAGATAGCCGTCCCTCGAAGTACGTTTCGTCAGCCGAGTTGAATGGATTCGCGGAGCCCTTGATTTTCACGTGGCGACGTATTTCAGTGTCAGCCGTGGTCTTCAGAGTTGCAAATCCTGTTCTACCCTCCCCTTCTCTTTTGGCGCTAAAGACTGCCGAACAGTCTCCTACCTTGCGGTAGTAGCGGTTACGAATCCACCCTAACGACTTGTTCGGATGCCGTCGTTTAGCCCAGCGCCATAAGGCGTGCCAGATTGCGTTATCGACTTTGTTGAAGGTCTGCTTGCTTACAACATGGCGGTGGAAGTTCGCCCATCCTTGTATCTTGGGGTTCAAGACACCTATCAGGTCCGCCTGCCTAGCAGTTCGCCGGGCTCGTATCGTTTTCCGCACCCCGTCGAGGAACACTTTCACATTCTTCTTCGCAGGCTTGATGAGCAGTTTCTCGTTCGGATGGCCCAGACGGTATTTCCGAACGTTCTGCCCCAGGAAATCGAATCCTTCCGAGATATGCGTCACCTGAGTTTTTTCCTCGGAGAGGGTCAGACCGCGGCTGGCCAGGAAGTCCCTGACCAACGGTTTGATTTCGTTCTCCAGCATTTCTCTCGATTTGCCGGTGATAACGAAATCATCCGCGTAACGCACAAAGTGCACCGCATGCTTTGACACACGGTAGTTGTTCCCGTCGAGCTTGCGTGAGCCATACAGCCGGCCCAGCAGGTCTTCGAGTCCATCAAGCACGAGGTTCGCCAGGACGGGAGAGATGATGCCTCCCTGTGGCGTTCCTTCCTCGGTTGGAAAGAGCTTACCTTCGTCGACGTATCCCGCCCTCAACCACTTGGCCAGCACTTCCGTGTCGGTGCAGATGTTCTTCAACATCCACTCGTGACTGATATGGTCAAAACAGCCTTTAATGTCTCCTTCGAGCACCCACTGCGCCGCACCTGGCTGGGCCAGGACGACGAAGAGCTGCCCAATGGCGTCGGCGGTCGAGCGTTCGGGCCTAAACCCGTAGCTGTTCCAGTCGGCCGTAGTTTCCGAAACGGGTTCGAGCGCCAGCATATACAGAGCCTGCATAGCCCGGTCTCTCATCGTCGGGATTCCGAGGGGACGTTTCTTGCCGTTCGACTTCGGGATATATACGCGCCGCAGCGGCTTTGGCTGGTAGCCTCGCCGTTTCAGGTTGTCTATCGCCTTCGACTTGGTTGCCGGCGTTGACCAGGTTTCCCCGTCCACGCCCGGCGTTTTCTTGCCTTGGTTTTCCGTTACCCGTCGCACTGCCAATGCTTTGGCAGAGAACGAGTGCGTCAGCAGCCATTGCAGGGCTTTCACCTTGCGCCAGCGGCCTTCGCGTGCAGCCTTCGCGATACGGACTTGCAGCTTCCTTACCTCTTGATGCGTCCGGGCCCAGTCGAGACTGTTCCAGGTGTCGTCATCAATAGTGGGAGCCGCATCCGCTCTCAGCAACGCTTTCGCGTCCGTAAAAGCAGTCATTT